>Ga0208191_1000007_pt1 | contig 227160 bp, 249 predicted proteins | sample June2015DPH_13_5_FD_184709 | JGI IMG/M metagenome (GOLD analysis project Ga0208191, IMG submission 184709) | Peatland microbial communities from SPRUCE experiment site at the Marcell Experimental Forest, Minnesota, USA - June2015DPH_13_40... | ecosystem: Environmental > Terrestrial > Soil >... | reverse complement strand
AATTCTTTAATCCGGTGAGCGTTTAGAATGACCTCTTCATAATCGCCCGATTGATAGAAACGTCGCGCTTTTTCTATTAATCGATCTAGTGTTCGTGCGGCCGTGGCGAAATCGGTTGTTGAGGAGGAGCCGTAGCTGTCTCTGTTTTCTGCGCGCGGATGTTCCCAGTGGTCCGTACTGTACCCTACCATATACTTCACGCCAGCCCCAATAGCTTGTGCACTTGCGGTATGACCCTTACCTGGCTTAAATGTCTGGCAGCGACATCCATTATCAAAAAGAGCCGATCGCTGCCCGTGACGCTGGTTCGAATCCGGCCGAGCCCATCGTTCTTTTTACAATCAGATACATTAGAGCCCTCAATTTAGGATTTCTCGCTTGCGAAGATGCTTGAAGTCTTCTTGCGTTAGTGAGATCTCAGGCATTAACATAATCTTAACCGGAGCAGATTCGGACAAAACACTTGTGATTCGTGCACAAACCAAATCATTTCAGAATAAAATATCGATCCACAACCCGCTGTTTCGCTTATGCATTCTACTTCTCACTTTCATCAGGAGCGGTAGTAGCGGGAACATCAGTTGCCGACTGTGACTGGGCAAAACCATCTGTCAAATGACTGCTAGAACTGACTTCTGCCTCCAGTTGTTGCAGCGAGATGCCGTTTTTCTCCAGCAGGTGGGTCAGCATACGAGTATGGCGCAGCAGTTCCGCGTCTTGAGCGGAGAGATGTTGCATAACCTGTTCAATATCGTTATAGCTGCTCATAGTCGTATTGAACTGTTCGTCCGCCTGAAGTTCTGACTTTCGTCCTAAGACGTTCTGCCCAACCATAATAATCGGTAGTAAGGTCAGCTGAAGGAATGTTTGCGAAATCCATACAACGAGTAAGGCGACGATGGGGCTAAGTAGGCCAATGATGGCCATCAATCCAACGACAGCAAGCGCTCCAAACGTATATGCCGTCCACATCGTACCAACAGTCTTAGTAAGCCCAACAGCAATCCGCGTATTGGCGCCAGCCGACTTTTGTTCAGCTTCGTGAAGCAGATTGGCATTGCGTGGGTGGTACGGATGATGTTCGTGATCAAACAACGCGCTGGTATGGTGATGTGGGTGCGCCTGCGTCTGCGGTACAATCCCTGTTTTGACAGAGTCCGAGGTGGTCTCTCCTTGCATACTAATTATCCTCCGATTGCTAAAATTTTCCTCCGATTGCTAAAATTTGTCTATGTGTTCGATTATATTTCTCATATTTTACTGTCGGCTTGTGTAATCCAGCAGTCGTCAAACATCAACACCTGCAGTTTAGGCCAGTTGGGTGACCATCCTACGACTTGGGCAGGACTCACACACTCAGTAAGAAGCATAAAAAAAATAGCGGGGACATCAAAACTACCATGGCACGTATAATGCATATTAGCACATTGAGCTAAAAACCGTCTAAATGGTTGCTTATCTACTCTTCTTTTTCTCATCACCCTGGTTCATGACGTCGTGATAATGTGTCAATCGTACTACTTTAACCGCGTCCGGACACTAACGACAGGCTCAAGAATCGCGCGGCACGTGACGGTCTTAGACACTTCTCAAAATATGTAAAAATTGTATCGGTTTTACAGCCTTTATATATGCTCGATCATATATTGTTGACTGCTGCTTCGTAGCCTCAATGAGCGGTCTTAGGGCTTCGAAATCCTGTTGAGCAGCTGCTCGTCCTTGGTTCAAATCCCAGTCCCGGCGTACAATTCTTAGAAAAATGGTCTATCCAATCTTTTATTTAGGGCGCTATAGTATCTCCCCGTTTATAGAAATCGTGTAATCTTTTACTATTATGTTTTTTTGGGCTTTTTCCAGTGCCCTTTGGACTATGATGTCAATACCTGAGCAGCACGGAACTTCCATATGCACGATGGAAATCGATTTTATTTCCTGGTTCTTGAAGATTTCAGATAATTTATCCACGTATTCCTCTATTGTCCTATCCAGTTTAGGGCAGAAAATTATCAAAACCTTACTCTTTAAGAATCGTTGATGGAAATTAGCGTAGGCAAATGGGGCGCAATCGGCCGTCAACAAAAGATCAGCATTCTTCAGGTAAGGTGCGTTGGGGTTTAAAAGCTGTAACTGTATGGGCCAGTTTCCGAGTTCTGAAGTTGCCACCACCTGTTCATGAGGCTGGTTGTCAGATTTATGTAAATCCAGCGTCATGGATCCGGGACAACTGCAGGCCATTGGTTCTTCTTCATAATCCGGAATTTCAATGTTGTTTTCCTTTAGAAAATCAAGGGCTTCACTTAAAAGATCCTCTTGGCCATGCCCTTTAAGATGTTGCAGGTGGGCTTTTATGATATTCGGTCCTGCTTTTGCGATATTGCCCATAACCGTGTGTTCATCATACGGTTCGCCTTCTCTTGTTTCAATTTCTATCGCGCCCTCAGGACAATCCCCAATGCAGGCCCCTAAACCATCGCAGAATAAATCACTTATAAGTCTGGCCTTCCCATCAATTACCTGTAAAGCACCTTCAGGACATCCAGTAACGCAGCTGCCACAACCAGTACATTTTTCTTCGTTAATTCGGATAATATCTCTTTTCAAAACTACCCGCCCTCAGTCGCGTCACTTTGCGAATCAGCTTCTGACTCTCGACAGCTTCTTCACTCGTGTAGAGATCTTCCTCATTTTCTTGCGTCATTCTCAATGCTGCTGTGACTAACATCAACGGCTAGGCGCGAATCATTGTCAAAAGCATCTTGAAACGGTTTATGGCTTGAAGCGCGTGAGGAACGTTTGCGGGCATGATGACTATGTTTCCTTCATTAGCATGCACAGCGTTACCTCCGATTGTAATCTCAGCATTGCCATCGATGATCTGTACAACCGCATCGTACGGTGCGGCATGCTCGCTCAAGCCCTGCCCTGCATCGAACGCAAACAGCGTGATAGTGCCCGCTTTGGTATCGATCAAAGTTTTACTTACGATAGAGTCAGCCGAGTATTCGATGAGAGTTTTTAAGTCAAGAGCTGTCCCTTTGTACATTTCAATTTCGCCCATGTTCATACCTCTAATTTGTCAGCGTTCGGTCGTTCTTAGTCAAACAATACGCTAGAAAAAGAATGAACACGCGCAGGAAGATCCGCGCGTGCATTCCTTGTCTGTAGAGGATCACGTCAGGAATTGTGCAATTTCGGCGTCATCGTCTAAGCCAGCATCTTTGCTATGTCTTCTTCTGGGGTGCTTATCAGCTTGATATCGTAGGTATCGACGAGAAGGTTCAGAATCTCGTCGTTGACCCAGCCGGGCAGGATCGGTCCAAGGTAAATGCCTTTCAAGCCGAGTGCGAGCAAACTCCACAGGATCGCAACCGCCTTCTGTTCCATCCAGCTCACCACAAGCGTCAACGGCAGCTCGTTGACCCCCACGCCGAAGAGGCCAGCAAGTGCCTGCGCTATCTCGACGGCGACGATCGCGTCATTGCACTGACCGAGGTCGATCAAACGAGGGACGCCTTCAATGTCGCCCAGGTCGAGGTCGTTAAAGCGAAACTTTCCGCACGCGAGCGTCAGAATGATGGTGTCCTCAGGGAGCTTCTGCACGAATTCGCGATAATACTCACCCTTCTTCATAGGGGCGTCGCAGCCGCCCACGAGGAAGAAGTGGCGTATCTTGCCCTCTTCAACGAGTTGCTTGATGGTGTCGGCGAGCGACAGCACGACTGACGCCGAAAAACCGGTGGTGAGCACGTAATCACCCGGCTTGTCGGGGAGCTCCGGCAGCGACCGGGCCTTTGCAATGACCGGCGCATAGTCATACCCCTCGATGTTTTGCACGCCCGGCAGGCGCACGGGACCGGTTGAGAACATGCGATCTTTGATGTCCTCCTTAGGCGGTAGGAAGCAGTTGGTGGTCCCAAGGATCGCCATTTCGTACTGGGGGAACAGCTGCTGCTGGTCGTACCACGCCTTGCCGAGGTTGCCGACGAGGTTGGAGTACTTCTTCAAGCCGGGGTAGCCGTGTGCCGGAAGCATCTCTGAGTGCGTGTACACGTTTACGTCCGTACCTTCGACCTGCTTCAAGAGCTCCTCAAGCATCTTGAAGTCGTGGCCGGTGACTAGGATGCCGTGGCCTTTGACGGTTCCCGTCTGCACTTGTGTGGGAACGGGTTCGCCGTAGTGTTCGATATGGGCTTTCTTGAGCAGCTGCATGGTTCTTATGTTCATCTCTCCGGCTTCAAGCGCGAGCTTGACGTACTCCATGGCGTCGAAGTTGACGTTCGTGAGCGTCGAGAAGAACGCGCGCTCAATGAAGGCGTCGACGACGTTATCGGTGTATCCAAGCTCGCGTGCGTGATACAGGTAGGCACTGATGCCCTTAATAGCGAAGAGCAGGTTGTCTTGTAGCCGCGCGATTGTTGGCTCCTTTCCGCAAACGCCCTTTATGGTGCAGCCCTCTCCCGCAGCGGTTTGGGAGCACTGATAGCAGAACATGTCGATTTTTTCTTTTGTTGCCATTTTTTCATTCTCCTCGTTGGATCTAATTTAACTCTTTAATAAGCCAGAGATTAAGACCAAGGCGAGACAGTCGCAATATAAACCACTCCTACAAGGCAGGGGTGGTTGAGAGCCGACACGGGTCAGCCCTCCCGCAAGATGCGAATCAGATGCGAATGGAGGGCGTCAGCCTTGCTGACGAGGTCGGAAGTGCATCCTTCAGACCGCCATTCCAAGACTGCGGTACGCATCGCGCCCATATAGATCAGGGCGAATGTGTCCGGATCAACGGCCTTCGCGACCAGGTGCTTGGCCTTTGCATCCCCGACCATCCTGGCAATTCTGTCCGCCCTCTGATGCCGTCTCTCGTCGAAGCGCGCTTTGACTGCCGGGTACTCTCGGAAAATCTCCTCCTGGAACAGCACGGACGTCGCTTCAGGCGTTCCCTGAAAGGATGAGAATTGGTTTATCATTATTTTGAGAAGCCCGGCTTCGACGTCTTCGTACCCATTTGACTCCCTGACTATGTAATGATCGAACACCTTTGTAGCTAGGAGGTTGATCATCTCTTCCTTGTCTTTGAAATGACGAAAAAGGGCGGCCTCGGATATCTCTAGGCCTTCGGCTACGCGGCGAAGGGTGAGGCTGTGTATGCCTTCTTCGTGGATGATCTTCATGGCTAAATTGAGTGCCTCCTCTCTTCTGATCTCGGAGTTCTTGCGCTTGGTTGCCATGTCCCTCACTATGTTAGTTATCAATCACTAACATAATGTGTCTTAATATATGAACTTTGTATGCGCTCAATACTCAGTAGCGCGCGCGGTCAAAAAAAGAAGGTGCTTCTGTGAGCCTTTGGTCCCCGGTAGTGCCGCAGCACGGCAACGCTTTCGGACAGTCAATCCCGCAATGATCCAATAATACTTTAAAAGTGACTAATCAGCTAACTGTCGCAAGGAGGGTTCTCGTTTTGAGCTAGTTAAATGGGCCTTGACGCGGTGAATCTGCTAGGGGCCTAATCGAGCATCGACTCGCCTCCCGCTCTTCGTGTTACGAGGCCAAGAGTCACGCGACAATAAGCACTAGTAATAGCGGCCCCCTCGTTTAATCAGCGCGGCGTGACCGTTTTCGTCCATTGCCGCTTTCTTCGGGCTCAAGCAACAGCGTAGTATCGCCCCCCTGCTGCACCATTTGGGAGAATGGATGGAGATCGGGCGACGTTCTCGTGGCCTTCGCGTCGCGGAGCTCCTCCTCACTGCGGATGTCACTGCGGATGCGGGGCTCAGGGAACTCTTTGGCAAGCTCCGTGCGTGTCTTCCGCTCCAGCTCCAGGAGCTTCTCCGTCGAGAGATCGGAAAAGTCACGTTTTTCCAGCTCGGCCGTGATCTTCTCGAGCCTCGCGCTCAGGCGCTTTATGCGCGCCTGCGTCGTCATCCAGCAGGCCTCGCGCAAAGCGTCGAGTTCCATCGCCTTCAGGTTTTCGACTTCCTCATGGTGCTCGTTGAGCCAATTCGCCACCGTCTGTCTCCGCACGCCGACCGTGTCTGCGATTGTCGCAAGTGATTTTCCTTCCGCGCGCATTTTGAAGCACTTAAGCTTCGTCTCTATGTCCTTCATGGCACACCCCGCTCATTGTTTGGCTGTGGGTGCATCACGTCTTTGCGCCACCAGATTAAGTCACATCCAGCACCCCCCTTGGCGATGCGGGATGCAGCGTCGCTATCGACGAGTACGAGTCGTCTGAGAACGCACGTTCGAATGTTGTTCATATACCTCTTTAGCTCCTGCGAGGAGAGGCCAAGCGTTTATTGTCCGCCTGATGACGTCGTGATCAGCGTTGGCTGTGCAGCGTGGGCACCAAGATCAGCGACATCCACTCTCGACAGAGAGTCGCAAATGGCGCTTGAGAGCTCCGTAGTCCAGGTGTTCCATCGTAGTGAATTGTTGCCTCTTTGTGTTAGGCCCTGCTGCCGGAAGTCAATGATGCTACACATGCTTACACGATGCGCCTGTCGAGTTTCTCGAACCACTGCTCAATTTCTTTCGTATTCCCATTAGCTGCGCGGCATACCAACCTTTTGTGAAGCGCGAAAGTGTTGCACATCCACGGTATAGCATCGAACACATCCTGTGTGCCTCAAAGCTACTTCGCACTAGCAGTGAGAGAGTTGCCGCAGGTGTGCTCGTGTTGCATAACGCCCCTCGACAGACGACCAATATTAAAATTTACATTAATTTATAAAAATGTGTTAATAATAAGCAATGCAGATAATATTGACAAGGATAGGGAAAAGGTGGGCATCTGCTTCGTCGAACTTCTTCCCAGCATATACAATAAAAACTTTACCAAAACGGTAATGAAATAAGACTATGATATTTTATTTTTCTGCCACCGGTAACAGTAAATACGTCGCGTCTAGAATCGGGGTGGCCACCGGCGACCAGCTCGTTTCCATTGTGGATTGTCTGAAAAAAGAGAGATTCCATTTTAGCCTTACTGAAAACGAAATGCTTGGTTTTGTTACACCCACCTACTTTTGGGGTCTGCCGACCGTGGTGACCGATTTTCTCGGCCGCTTGGAAGTGGAAACAGTCGGTGACCATTATACTTTCCATGTACTGACTTTCGGCACTGCTACCGGCACCGCAAATGATATGCTGGCACAGCAGCTTGCTGCCAACAGTATAGCCCTGAACGGTCGCTTTGCCGTAAGGATGGTGGATACCTGGACGCCCTTGTTCGATCTGTCCGACGAGGCTAAAAACCGGGAAGTTACCGCTGCAGCAGAGCCTCAAATTGCAGAGGTTATTGAAAAAATACGTTCTCACACGCCTGGCAATTTCAACCGGAATCAAGGCACATGGAAGCTGGCCTCGCCTGCCCTCTATGCTGCCTACAAAAACGGGAGAAAGACGAAGAAATTTGCTGTTGCGGATTCCTGCATCGGCTGCGGACTGTGTGCAAAAAATTGCCCGGTAGATGCGATCCAACTGCGGGAAGGCAAACCCGTCTGGACGAAAGAGCAATGCACACTGTGCCTCGGCTGTTTGCACCGCTGCCCGGAATTTGCCATTACGTACGGAAAAAATACCGCGAAGCACGGCCAGTTTGTCAATCCAAACGTACAACTGTAAAGTGGTAAAAAAACTTGAATTACCAGTTCTTCTTCATGGCTTCTGCCTTCAGTTCCTTTGGCATCAGCTCAATCGCGTACCGCAGCGCCGTCCGGGGCATCCGCCTCTTGTTTTTCATAACATAGGCAAAGACCTCGTCAGTGTGCTTTCGGCTTGCCTCCTTCAGTAACCATCCGTACCCTTTCTGCACCATATCGTCTGTATCGGTTAGCAGCAGGTCGGCAATTTCAATGGACTCCTTTAAGAACTTCCCGTGTTTTGCAGGGACAATGAGAGAAACGGCTGATGCCCGGCGCATCCACCTCCTTTCCGACTTCTTTCCTGCTTTCTTTTCACCTTCTAGGCTACGACCTGCGAAAGCTCTATTACCACGTGCGAAAGCTTCAATTCAGATAAAAACGGGCAATAAGATATCCGAGGTTAACCAAAATCCATTCTAGTGAAGACCCTATGATGCATTTTGTATCGCACCTCGCACCCGCTGCGAGCGGTTTGGAAGGCCTCGCTGGCGACGAGCGGGCCTACTGGTTCATCTTTCAAGACGATAAACTGCTTGTCCGCCAAACAGGTGATCGTGTGTTGGTGCCCGTCATTTCCGGCTCTCCTGAGCTTGGGTTGAACGTGATGCACACAGTGTTCTTGGGCCACGTCGAAGAAGACGGCAAGCAGACCGAATGCTATGCTGCTGAGGTCGATGTCAGCGCTCCTTTACCCGATGGCATGACATTTGAGGGACTGCGCGCGCTCTATCCGCTTCTGGACGAACCACTGATGAACGTCGCCGGCCGCGCGGTGCAGCTGGTAGCCTTCAATCGCACTCATCAATTCTGTGGACAGTGCGGAGCACGGATGATCGAAAAGACGGAGGAGCGCGCCAGGCGCTGCCCACGGTGTGGCCTGGTCTCCTATCCACGCCTTTCGCCGGCGATCATCGTCGCGGTCGTCCGGCGCATTAAGGGTAAGTCGCACATCCTGCTGGCGCACAGCCACCGCTTTCCGCAGGGGCCCTACAGCGTGTTGGCAGGTTTCGTAGAACCTGGAGAGTCTTTGGAAGAGTGCGTCGTGCGCGAGGTGTGTGAGGAGGTGGGGATCAGTCTACAGAACATACGCTATTTTGGCAGCCAGTCGTGGCCCTTCCCCAATTCACTGATGATTGGCTTCACTGCCGAATATGAGGCCGGCGAAATCACCCCGCAAGAGTCTGAGCTTGCCGATGCTCGGTGGTTTGCCGTCGATCAGTTGCCCAACATTCCGCCCCCGCACTCCATCGCGCGCCGCCTGATCAACTGGTGGATCGCTGCAGCCACCTCTTCTCGGGAATGAGTCATTTGTTTTGCAATGAATCTCCAACAACTCGTGTTTGGGGCGCGCAGCGTCTAAGGCACCTAGTCCCGGTCGCTGCTCCAGACTAGCTACCCCCACCCATCACTCAATGGCTAGACAAGAACGGTCAAGACGAACGAAGACGGCCCGATCGATCCTACGCTGAGCGCTCACGGCACAATGTTGTTGTCGATCGGTTTGTCCACTACATACACTGGCTCACTTTTCATACCCTATTCCGGTGTTTTGCCACGATAGGGTTGACAACATTATTTATCTTACTAGGTATGAAAAAAGGAATTTTCAATTTCTTTCAGATTGTGCGGGGGCACAGAAAGCCCGATTATCTGATACGAAAATTGCAGGGTTTTGTCAGCCCGTGTTATTCGGCTGTGACTCAGCAACCGTGCAGCAACATTTTTTGACTGGCCGATGTACACGATCTCGTGCGAATCCGCATCTGCAATTACGTACACACCCGCTGCGGCCTCAACTTGCCTGACTTTTTCAGAAGTGAGCAATGCCCAAGCTGTCCACTCGAGCCCCCTCCAATCGCTGTCTCCCGGTTTCCCTCTGACTTCGAGGGGCGGTCTGCTTGGCAATCCAGCCGGGTTATCATTTTGCCAGTCCTAAAGCTTACGGCCCAGCAAGTTTGTCTTCCGGTTCTTGGACTTCATATATCGCGGGTGGAATCGGCCGAAGTTGCAGAGCGTTGACTCACCTCGCTCTTGTCGGTACTTGTAAAGCAGAAAACTCTCCATTCCTTTCCTACCGCTTGCCGATGTAGCGAGGGGACCAACAGAGCATTCATACTCATAGTGTTCTGCACTAGTCCGAGCCCTAGATCTCGGGAGCCTCTTTTTTTCACTTCGTGTTGTCCTTTGGTCCACCACCGTAATTATTAAATAGAATGATTAATAATGATAGAACTACTATGATGAACGACCTTCAAACGATTTCAGTGAAGGCAACCCAAACGGCAAAGCTGTTTGGCACAGACTCAGAGAAAAGGCCGCGGCTATCCGCTGCACTAGCCATTACCGTATGCCTAGGCAGTATCTGTCCGTGGAGCCCCATCCGGGCACCGCGTCGGAAGCTTTTTTCGGTAGATGCGGCAGCAATTCGATTGGCATTCATCGTAGTTCTACGGTCTTTGCCACGCTGAAGCCGTTTGCTGAACGGTCCTTGGCAATGACAGTTACTGCATTTGAGTGATACACGTGACTAAAAAATAGAGGAGACTAACAGATATGGCAGACGAATCAGAAACGATCGACGTCACCCAGGTTAAAAACCTGGACGCGACCGCAAACCCGGCGGCGCTCGGGCTGATCGCCTTCGGGATGACGACCGTCCTTCTTAACTTAAGCAATGCGGGGTACTTTGCTCTCGGTTCGATGATCCTCGCGATGGGAATCTTCTACGGAGGTCTCGCTCAGGTTATTGCGGGGATCATGGAGTGGAAGAAGAATAACACGTTCGGGATGACTGCATTCCTGTCTTTCGGGTTCTTCTGGCTGACCCTTGTCACCCTTCTGGTTCTCCCGAAACTTGGACTCGCGGCCGCGCCAAGTGCGAGTGCGATGGCGGCATACTTTGCGATGTGGGGGCTCTTCACGCTCGTCATGTTCATCGGCTCGCTCAAGACAACCCGGGCATTGCAAGTCGTCCTTGGCTTACTTACCGTGCTGTTCTTCCTGCTGGCAATTGGTGAGACAACGGGGAACGCCACCATCACCCAGGTTGCTGGCTATGAAGGGATTATCACCGGTTTCTCCGCAGTCTACGCCGGCCTGGCAGAGGTACTAAACGAGATGTACAAGAGGACCGTTGCTCCGTTAGGGTGAAGAGAACTCCCTGCACCATTCGCAGGGATTCTTTCTTTATTTTCTGAAAACCGGAGCGTTTGCGCAGAAGAATATTTTGCTGGAACGAAGTGGGTTCAGACATCATCGATTTTACGAGAACAACAAAGCAGGCGGCATTATGGATGCAAAAGGAGATAAAAACCAAAAAATGAAAAGCGAACGGCAGGAGGACGTTTCCGTTCTGCTTAGAGAAGAGCGTCTCTTCACTCCGCGGAAGGAAGTGACTGATCTCGCGCACGTGCAAGACTGGGATACCGAGCTCGCCGCAGGAGAGGACATCGAGGCGTACTGGGCTGAAAAGGCACAGCAGTTCGAATGGTTTGCGCCGTGGACACAGACTCTGGACACGAGTGGAGCACCATTTTACAAATGGTTTGTCGGCGGCAAAACGAACATCGCGTACAACGCGGTCGACCGCCATGTCCGGACCGACCGGCGCTACAAGCTCGCCATCCTCTACGTTAACGAGCGCGGCGACGAGCGGAAGGTCACCTACTATGAGCTGTACAGGGAGGTCAATAAGACAGCAAACGCGCTCAAAAAACTGGGAGTGAAAAAAGGGGATCGCGTTGCGCTCTACCTCCCGCCGTGCGTTGAATCGGTCGTTTCCATGCTTGCCTGCGCGAAGATTGGGGCCGTGCATAACGTCGTGTATGCCGGCTTCAGCGTGCACGCCTTAGCAGAGCGAATGAACGACGCAGAGGCAAAGGTGCTGATAACGGCGGACGGAACGTTCAGACGAGGGCAGGTGATCGACCTGAAACAGGTCTCAGACGAAGCGGTCAGCAGCTGTCCGACCATCGAGACGACGATCGTCGTAAAACACGCGGGGAATCCGATAACGATGTCTGACCTGAGCGGAAAAGAGGTGTTTTTCCACACCCTGATCGAGGGCGAACCAGCCGAATGTCAGGTCGAGCCCATGGACGCCGAAGACATCCTCTATATCCTGTACACCTCGGGCAGCACAGGGAAGCCAAAGGGCGTCGTGCACACCACAAGCGGCTACATGGTTGAGACCGCGACCACCCTTAAAGACGTCTTTGATATCCACGACGATGACCTGTGGTGGTGCACAGCGGACATCGGGTGGGTCACGGGACACAGCTACGTCGTGTACGCGCCACTGCTCCTGGGGACGACGACGCTCGTCTACGAGGGCGCCCCCGACTACCCGCAACCTGACGCCTTTTGGAGCATCGTCGAACGGTACGGGGTCACGAAGTTCTACACCGCCCCGACGGCAATTCGGCACTTGATGCGGTTTGGCGACAAGTGGCCCCAGTGTCGTGACTTGCGATCACTGAGAATACTCGGCACCGTCGGGGAGCCAATCAACCCGGAGGCGTGGATGTGGTACTACACGCACGTCGGTAATGAGCGCTGTCCGATCATGGACACGTGGTGGCAAACGGAAACGGGGAGCTTCATGATCTCTCCGTTGCCGACGGCTCCGCTGAAACCCGGATCGGCGACCAAGCCATTACCAGGGATCCGCGCAGACGTGGTCGATAAGGACGGGAAACCGGTGCCTCCTGGGAAGGGTGGCTTCCTGATCATAACCACGCCATGGCCTTCGATGCTGAGGACGCTCTACAAGGACCCTGAACGGTACGTGAAAACGTACTGGGAAGTGATTCCCGGCGGCGTGTACTGTCCTGGGGACATTGCGCGAAAGGACGAAGACGGGTACCTCTGGATTCAAGGGAGGGCCGATGACGTGCTGAAGATCGCTGGGCATCGAATCGGAACGAGCGAGGTCGAATCTGCCTTCGTCAGCCACGCTACTGTGTCCGAGGCCGCGGTCATCGGAAAACCTGACCCGATACGAAACGAGGTCATCAAAGCGTTTCTAATCCTCAAAGAAGGACGTTCGGGTGATGCACACTTGATGGAGGAGCTTAAGAAACACGTGCGACATGAGTTAGGGCCGGTTGCCGTAGTCGGAGAAATCGTCTTCGTGCAAAGCCTTCCCAAGACGCGCAGCGGGAAGATTATGCGAAGAGTGCTCAAAGCACGAGAGCTTGGCATTGACGCCGGTGATGTGACCACGCTTGTGGAATGAGCTTCCGCCGGTTTTGTCATAGGTTTGCTCCTTCACGATTGAATATACGAGCCCAAAACCCAACCTTTGGCGCAGGGAGCCGCAGGTCATGCGTGCGAGCTGCTGGAGTGTTTCCTTGCGTGACGTAGCTGAGACGTCAGTTCACGTTGCGCGGGGCAACTCTCCAGATTTGCTACGTTCTGCTGCAATAATCGACCTCGCTTGTAAGCCGGTGACAACGATGTTTTTGTGCTTCTGACTCCTGAAGTTTTTTCGTCAGTCGCCGTTTTTCGAGGCAGCGAAGGCGCTGATGATGGGCACTACCCCCTCATCGAGTTCTCTCTCGTCAACGCCATTGATGCGCGATGTTCTAAGGTATCCGGCAGTTCGTTTGCGTTATACTGACCAAATATAATTTCGTGGTACAGGAACGAAGATCGATCACGCTCCTCCCCGTATCATTTGTTCAAAAAGAACTTTTGTTAGCAACGGCGACAACGCACGCGTCCATTTCTCGGCGAATTTGCATGACAGTGAGAATCGTTTTTTACGATTCTTGATTCACATCTTGTCGATTTCGTCTAGAATTACAGAAATCGTGCGCCCATCGGCGGCCTTCTGCGCGCGGCTTTCAGGTACTCGTTGTTCGTGTTCAGCAAAGTTCACCTCATTTCATTTCGAGATTTCTTGCTCGCTCGTTTGGCCTTTAGCAGACTTGGGGGCTTTACTATTGAGCAAAATATCTCGCAAAGTTACGCCTCGTCACATCTGAAACTTAATGCAGGTTGGCAGCACCCCGTGACTAAACCACCCGTCTCATAACTGGTCAGAAATGACCAAGAGTGCTTTGGACCGGTTGTCCCTCGAGCTCTGAATTGTCGTAATCGAAGTAATTCAGGATTCTTCCGACGGCCGGAAGAATTTGATGCTTAACGTAATATTCGACGTCTATGTCTCGCTGTCGTTTATCCGTGTCAACCACTTTGCCTTCTTCCTGGGTGAAAATCTCAGCCGGATAAGATCGGTCTCCAATCGATCCAGACCCTTTCATAACGAGATACGCAATTTTCGCGCCGACGTCGGCGGAAAGTCCGTATTCTTTTGCTCGCTTTGCTGCCCTTACGTGAGCTTGGACGGATTCATAGCTCGCTATATTTTTTGTGAGCGTTTTGTAAATTATGAGCTTTGCCAACGGAATCTCACCGGCTCTAAGTTTTTTGATCGTACTCGTAACCAGTTCTGCAGCGGCTCCGGGTTCTCGCCTCTCAAGAATGATTTTGATAACATCGGATTGTAGCTCCTTTGAGAGTGCACACCAATCACCTCTCCGCACTTCAAGACCTCTGACAACAATAGTCCCATCTTCGGTAATCCCCGCGTAGCGCTTCTTCTTCTCGGTAAAGAAGATAGCTTTGTAGTGCTCATGCACGTCAAGCCGAATTGGATAAATTGTCGAAAGCTCCTCGATAAGTGCGCGGACTCTATCTATCAGCTCAGTTGGCATCAGGCCCCTCCTTATTGCTCATATCAGCCGTGAAAAGTATCGTAGTACGATTAAACGGCACAAATCACTCCTCGACTGCGCGTTCGCGCCTTAGTTGACCGCTAGCTGCAAATCAAGCCTTTTTGAGCTTTACGAATAGACTGTCGGTGTCTCCGTAGATCACCTCGAGACCGTGCTTCTCAGCACGCTCAACCGCGTCCTGTATGATAGTGCGTCCCCACGCTGTCGTCGCTTCAGCACATTCTTTGCGGTACCACTTCGCAGCGTGCCATCCAGTATAGCCATAGAACGCGTTTGTCAGGATCTTGATTGCGTTCTGGTGAACATCAAGGATGGTATAATCATCTGAACCCTTGTCAGTCTGAGCCATTTGTTCTCTAACCATTTTTCTTCGTTCAATTAAGTTCGTGAGGATGAGTTTGAAGAATCCATCGGGGTGCTTCCTAAATCGATACTCGGTTCCGGGGGCCTCGTAGAATTCCGTATGCTTTTCGTCTGGCGACATGACGGTGTCCGGTGATATGTTATAACCAATCATTATTGAAGGGTACATAGATGAAAAATCGAGGCTGAGTACTTCTTCGTGCACGCCGGGTTTTGGAAACAGGACGAAGCCTCCAACGTAACTGCCCGTGCCCCCTGCTTTTGCAGGCACAATTTCATTTATCTTGAACGCCTCGGCAACCAAAAGTGACTCGACTTGCCGTCCCCTCCCCATCCTTGATACTTCGTCGAGTGGCTGTCTCACGATCCGCGAAAATTCAAATTGACTGGGAAGTAGCCGCTCTGCGACCCCCCACGTGCTCACCACATCGGCTTTGGAATACTCAAAAAGAACCTGCCTAAGCTCAGGATCGTTCCAATACCGGGCCATATCCCAACCCGGAACTTGTGCGCGATCCGACTTGCGCATGACCCCCATATAGTCGGCGACGTTGTCCAAAGTCTTGACGCTGAGCTCGCTTAAGTCCCGTTTTACGACCTTGTACAAGTCGACGTTGCTGCGTCCGAAGATCCTGACCTCTTTCACGCCGCCCCCGGCGCTGAACTTGGCAGGACTCCCGTCCCTTCCGATCGTTAAGCGGAGCTTGAATTTTTCTGCTCTCGTTTTCAAGTATTGCCAATCAAACTCGTCAGTGTTGTAGCCGACGATAACGTCGGGGTCATATTCGTGAATGAACGAGATGAAGTCGGCGATGACCCGCTTATCCTCTTTATCGTCGCCAACCGAAAGGAAGGTTGTTTCATCGGCTCCGGTAGCTATAGAAATGATGATGATGGGGTCCTTGCTCGGAATTGGAACGCCACCGTGGCTTAGCATCTCGCAGTCAAAGGCCATTACTTTGAGATCGGGATTCTTGCGGTGCTGTTCTGCTTCTATGTGGTCGACATCGAAGGCAAAGGAAAAATGCGGATCGGCGCGTTCGCGCCCTTCCACCAGAACCTGATCCATAGGCACGAGTTCGCGATCGATTACGTACCGGACGGCGAATAAAATGTCTGCTTCCCGGACACTCACGCCAACCGCAGCTACCTTTTCGCGCAATATCGGCACGTGTTGCGGGTGATCGACGTACACTTTGAGCACAGTGACGGGCTGTCCGAAATCCGTGCGCACGACACGTTCGACGCGATTCGGCCGGATCTCCTCACCAGACCGCATCGACGCTATAGACATTATAGCGTCAGCGTCGTCCGTTACCGCATAAAAATAGGGTTCAAAATTAGGATCGTAGGCGATGATATTGCGACCGAGCTCGTCTTTCAGCCACATGCGAATGACTGCGCGGCCGTCCAACGTGATGTAGTCAACATCAAGCAAAAAGCATCGAAGCCGCATCAATAAACGAAAGTTTTCGATGCTACATAAACATGCCGAGGAAGGCGCAAATATTACGGTTTAAAAGAAAGAGTCCATTTCTTTGATATCGAGGTCGTCTTTGCTTATTGCGCCATCGTCAAGAATGGAGCGTCTTATCAGCACTGTAGTTTCTGCTCGAATCGCGAGCGCAATACAGTCGCTCGGACGGGCGTCAAGTTGTTTTTCAGTCCCATTAACCTTTATGGAGAGTCGCGCATAGTAGATTCCTTCGTCGACGTCGTCTATGACTACGGTGACGATGCTCGCGTCAAAGTTCTCGAGTAGCGACATTATTAAATCGTGTGTCATAGGGCGTGATGGCACCTCTCCGTGCAGGGCCGCATTTATTGAGATTGCTTCAGAGATGCCGATATATATCGGCAGGAAGCGGTGTCCGTCATCGGTCAACAATACCACTGGCGTATGTCCAGTAGTCGTGCTAACCATGTAGATCCCCTTGACCTCCACCGGGGTAACGTCATCTCCCATTATAACGTCATCTCCCATTATTTACACCAATACTGTAGCTGTATATTAAACTGACTGCCGCTTAATACGCGCGTTAGGGTCTATAACAACGCGAAAGCAGCCCCCAGCAGGTCGCTTTGATTCGGACATGCTACGCTATCGGTCCAGCACGGTTCAAAGTTCCCCTACACATGCGCTGGTACATTAGCGTTCGCGCCTTATCCCGATACGCGAAGAACCTAAAGTCCTGCAAGGCTAATATATACATTAGCACACATCACTGAAATAAGCATCACACGAGATATCGATCGCTTCGCTCACGCCTAGGGCTATGAAAAAAATTATTATAATTGATTACGGTCTCGGCAATTTAAGAAGTGTAACGCGCGGCCTCGAGCGTGCAGGGGCACAGGCGGAGATCACTTCGGAAGCCAGTCAGCTCGTCCGAGCAGACGGCTTGGTGCTTCCAGGAGTGGGGGCATTCAAGAGCGGCATGCACAACATCAAAGATAAGAAGAAATCGTTACTGCGTGCCGTAGACGAAGGTACACCCGTGCTAGGAATCTGCTTAGGGATGCAGATGTTGCTGACCGCGAGCGATGAAGGTCGGAGTGAAAGCGGGCCGGTCGAGGGCTTAAATCTCCTCACAGGTCACGTCAAGCGGTTCAACTTTGGGGCCACCTCAGAGAAACTTAAAGTACCCCACATGGGATGGAATCGCCTGGAGGTGGTGAAAGAGAACGCTTTGGTCCAAGGTGCCAACGGTGCATACGCGTATTTCGTTCACTCGTATTATGTGGAGCCCGGAGAACATACGGTTGCAACTTCAAACTATGGGACCACATTTGCCGCTGTCGTTGCGAGCGGAAACGTTTTTGGAACGCAATTCCATCCAGAGAAGTCTTCTTCAGCTGGCTTGCAGATGTTGAAGAACTTCGTGGAGATGTGCTAATGGATCTTGAAGGCTATGCAAAAAGGGCCCTAAGGCGGGGCTTAGCCAGAGAAGAAATAGAGCGCACGCTTGCAGAGCGAATTCTAGAGGTCCGCGACATTCCTCTCGATTCCGCAGTGCGTATAGCCCAAGCGGTTGTCGAGGAAGCGGAACGCACTCTCTGTGACACGGAACGATCTGGGGTCACGATGGGCAATTTCGGGGTCGGCTCACGGGGATCCGGCGATTTCTTTGTACACGAAAAAATAGCTGGGATCATCGGAAAAACGAGCGCGATTGTCGGTTCTGATCAGCTTGATGATTCCGGAGTGGTCAGAGCAAAAGGTGACTTAATAGTAGTAACAGTAGACGGCATGCATTCGCGCTTGAGTGACTTTCCATTTCTCGCGGGATTCCACGTCACACGTGCATCCTTACGAGATATCTATGTCATGGGCGCACAGCCGGTCGCCTTGTTTTCCGACATTCATCTCGCTGACGACGGGGACGTATCGAAGGTGTTTGACTATACGGCAGGCATCGGGGCAGTAGCGGACGCTATGAATGTTCCGTTAGTCACCGGAAGCACGTTGCGGGTTGGCGGCGACGTTGTGATCGGCGACCGACTGACCGGCTGCGTTGGTGCCGTCGGCGTAGCGAGCAATCAAGGCTTGACGGCGCGGATCAGTGCACGCGAAGACGACGTTATTCTCATGACCGAAGGCGCGGGTGGCGGAACCATAACAGCTACAGCGCTGTATAATGGCCGTTCAGACGTGGTAAAGCAAACGTTGAACCTGAAGTTTCTTCACGCGTGCGATAGGTTACTGCAAGATGGTCTCGTCACCAAGATACATGCGATGACTGATGTCACGAACGGCGGCATACGAGGAGATGCGGAGGAAATATCAAAAACGGCGCAGGTAAAGCTCGTTTTTGAAGAGGAGAAGATACGGCGGCTCATCGATCCCACGGTTTTGACTATGCTCGACGATTTGCAGATCGATTACATGGGCGTCTCCATTGATTCATTGCTCATAGTTGCTCCGGCTCAGCTCGAAGCGGAAATAAAAAGCACCCTAAACGGCATCATAAAGGTCGATCAAGTAGGCCATGTTGAGTCAGGGAGCGGCGCCGAAGCGCTCCGTGATGGTAAGCGGTTCACTATCACGCCGAAGTTCCGCGAATCAGCCTATACACCCGTAAAGAAAGTAGTCGGTGAACACGCAGATGATCAAGAAATACAACAAATGCGTGCCCGGGTCGATCTGGCTGCCGCGCGCGCACTAAGCAAGAAGGAACAAATGATCACCTATCTTCGAACGGGAGACAACCTCCCCGACGTGAGCTGCTAGGCAAAAACTAGCCCGTTGGATGAGGCTTTATTATGGCAATGGTCGCACATCCTTTTCGGCTCAAACTGATCAATTTTTTGGGTGCTTTGACGCTATAGAGGGCTCTGGGGAGCTTTTTGATTCTGGGTGGAAGTTGCCTACTTGCAGCGAAAAGTTGTCTACTCCACCGCTACAACGTAGCGGATTCACAATTGAAACAGCGCCCCATAGTGTGAGCCGTGTTTCGTTCAGCCGAAATCCCACAGGCGAAACGCTTAGTGACCTCACATTGCCATTCTCTGCTGATGAGCTTTCAGAGTATGTGTCCAACCGTTTGTTAGGTTTAGCAGAACCCTCCTGCATTTGGATTGAACGGGCTGCGAAGAAGTTGTGGCAAACCACCCTTGGTGTCATTTCGCAACATACCTTGCAACAACTGCGAGCGGAAACGCTACAGCGGTACCACTGCTCTACGAGCCACAGCAAGATCCTCTCGTTTGCGAAGTCTTTTCTGTCGTACCTAACGCAGATTAGGCTCGATACCCGCTATCTCGCCTTCGGAATCTTCTTGCAGATGTCCAAAGCGGTGAAGGTACGAAAAGCAACTACGTCGCGCATTATTACGCAAGCCGATATCAAAAATGTGCTTCGATACATCAAACGAGCTGAACAAGAGGGCAGGATATCGCAGCGCAGATCATTGCAATATGCAGCGTTTATTCTGTTCGGAGCATACACAGGACAGCGGCCTATATCCACGATTTCCCATCTCAAAGTAGGGCAATTTAGAGCTGCTCTCAAAACTGAAAAGCCAGTGCTGCTCGTAAAAGCTAACCAAGACAAGATAAGGATGGGGCATTATGTGCCACTTTGTCCTCAAGTCGTGCAAGCTATTGAGCCGCTGTTAGACGGAAGGGGCGACGATGAACTCATGTTCATTTACAACTCACTGGTCATGTGGCTAAAGCGAGAGAATATTCCCCTTTCACGGATAGCGACTCATTTCACGCTGGGAGACCTCAGGAAGTTCGCGGAGCAAAATGGTGATGTCATTCAATGGGAGCAATCCAACAGGGCTTACATCCTGACGCATGGCGTTTCAGGCGTTTCGTGGGCACATTATCGGCATCCATTGCCTGAAAACGTTTTTGAAGTTTATATGCAGTACTGGAAGGACGTTGAACTCAATATTTCGTGATAAACCGGCGAAAACTCAAACGCCAAGCGCTGTGCGATGCCGTCAGTCTAATTCTGTGTGCGTATTCTTTTTAGATAGAGTCCTGGGACTAACTGCGGAACTTGGTTCTTGTACTCAAAGTACTGCTCACCAAATTGTTCAGCCATAAGTCTCTCCTCGCTTGAGATCTTGCTCAAGAAGATTACGACGCTTATCAGCAAAACCGGCCAGGCACCGGCGAGTATCAAAGATGTTCCCGCTAGCATGCCAAGCATCCCTGTATATATCGGATGTCGCGTAATTCGATACGGGCCGTCGGTGCGCAACTGATGGTTAGACTTGACAGCTGCCGCAGACGACCACATCGTTCCTAGAACGAGACGCGACCACAGCGTAAAAAGCGTGGCAGCAATCAAAAGAATCGCACCGATGACTTGTAGCTCGGTGGCATTCAATGCAACCTGCGACCAGAGAGCCACGGCATTGTTTGGTGCGTTGATCGCAAACTGGACGAGCAGTATGGCGATTATGCCGATTAGCAACCATCGCCAAGAATTCGTGCGCCCCCGTATAATCTTAGGCCCCTTAAGGAAGTTATAAAGGGCGCCCGTTATCCACGTTAAGAAAAACGCGCCCCAGCAAAAAAGGAATATGATCGGGATTACCGTGGAATAGAGCATGGGTTGCCTCTTATGTAACGCCTCGAAGCGCCAAAATGCTGCAAATAATCTAGGCATCTGAATAATAAATAGCTTAGGCAGAACAGCTTGTGCGCGTCTTGCAAGCGAAGTATTCCTGCGTGAGCAACTGCAGACCGCCCAGAAACTGAAGAAATAACCCGTTATTCTCTCTATTCCATTTTTTAGTGCTTCCTGGCGTCCTATAGCTCTATTAGCCGCCTGAAATTATGCGTTGTAAATCGGTTGCGCCATTTTGCTCGACGCTAAAGCCAGATGCGGGATCTCTATATGATTTTAACACTAAAAAACGCCCCATACCTCATCCCTTGCCGCTTGCTTTCATTAAGCGAAGGGACCACTCACGGAGGCGGCCGCCGAACACATATAGTGTTATTAGAACTAATTAATTAACATAATCAGATTCGATCAATTGAAGGAGCTACATGTATGGAATTTAAAGCACAGTCAGATCTATTAAAAAAAGTACTGGGATTAAAGAAGGAACCACTGGCAATCACGTTCACGAATGACGAAGTTTCAGATGGCCTTTACGAGAAAACATCGATTTGTAAGGCGTTGAAACGTGCTGCCGAAGGTGACTGTTTTGTTATTGATGAAAAGGTAGAGACCTGCCCTGGTGGCAGTCGGTATTGCGGCTTCACGGAGTTTTCGGGACAACAGAAAAGAAGACTTCAACGGTTCCTTACCAGAGGAGAGAAGCTCACCAGTTCGATTGTATCTTTCGAGAGAATGTTAAAACTGACAGTTCAGCCGCCTACAGGATTGGCAGATAGATTAGTGATATGTCCGCTTGAAAAAACAATACTACGACCTGACATTGTGTTGTTTCAGTGCAACCCAGAACAAGCGTGTCGTCTCATAACCTTAGACACCTACTGGGATGGCATATCACCAAAACAACAGGTCATAGGAGCATTATGTCATAGCTCTATAACTTATCCCATAATGACTGGTTGTACTAATATAACGATGGGTGATTGGACAGCAAGAAGACAACAGAAATTTGAACCGGACGTGCTGTTCCTGACAGTGCCATACGAACGAATGCACAATTTAATCACTGCTATCCCCAAATGCTCAGCAGGAGATGCAGAAGCAGTAATACCCGAAGAATTCCAATCAGATTGATTGACATCGGTGTAGTGCTTTATGTCGGGTTTAATTTTTTGTCTCGTTCTTGAGCCCTGGCAGGTCTGACCGACGACATATTACAATGGGATCAGTCAAACAAGAACTACATACTTACGCACGGCGTGTCGGGAGTCGACTGGCGGTTCTATAAAAGTCCCCGGCCTACCCCGGTTTTTGATATTTACATGAAATATTGGGGGGATGTCGAACTCTGACAGTGAAATCATCGTCAAGCAACACGACGGCGATTTACCTACAATTCAACGACTGAAACCTGCAAGACATATACGAACGTGTGCCGTTCTAATCGAGGCGAAGCCTCATTCTTCTGATTCTCTAAGCAGGCACGACATGTCAGCCTCATCCTTATGGTCGTCTAAGCAGGCAAGGGCCAGCCGGACTATATCATCTTGGGATAGTTCCAGCTTGTTGGCCGCCTGTATCTTGAGTTTGAGCAGAATAAGCCACTCTCTCGTATCCTTTGAGACGGTTATGGTCGTTTTATCTTGCATGCTTACCATTCTTGCTAACCTCTGTGTAATATCCTTACTGCTTTGACTACAAGGTAGTTCGTATAAAAATTGGTTCGATCCTTATAAGGGAGATGCAGTCTTTGTGTTGCTGCAAACCGATACTATTATTGCTGGTAATCAGGCGGTTTGGCCTTCTTGATCTGTAAGTATCTTCGTCCCTCATTTCAGTAAACCTGCTTGAATGAATAGTACACGGTTAAAGCTACGTTCTAGAGACGGTGACTGAAGCCAGCGTTATGCATCCTGAAAGAAGGGCAGGCAACCCCGGATAATCACCACTCGACTCACTGGCCGCTTGGTATAGTAAGAGAATCTCGTTGAGCGAGTTCCATTAGAGGCAATGTGAAAAAGACTCCTACGATATCGCAAAGACTTCAACGGGATGTTTTTCCTGCCATTGCTTACAACAGTAGGCCCACCTTCGTATCCCCCCTCCAGAAGCGGGATATCTAAGCCTTAAACACGGCTCACAGTCAGCGGGGCCGGCTGGTTTTGTTACGCGCAGACTAGTTATCCTTCCTGCTGACGGACAGTCAGGGCATACTGCGGGTATGCTCATGATGACTACGTTAGTCATTTCTGGCATATGAATATTGGTAAGGACACTGTTCCAATCACACTCTGGAAAGCCGGCCCTATTTTAAAAAAAAGAAGAAACAGGTGGCAAACTGCTTCATGAACAGGGTTTCGTGGGCACGAATCAGCATCCGCTGCCTGAGCACGTTTATGATGTTTACATGAAGTACTGGGCGGATGTGCGTTTTCAACTCCACTCGTAAAACACGTTGGTTCCGACCTTAGCGTCGCCGACGCTTTCCATAACGCAGATAGTGCTATTGAGCCACGCAAGCTTCTCAGACATTGTCATGAAGGTGACTGTGCCTGTGAGTCTCCCTCCTGCGCCAGAGGCTTTGCCCGCATAACAGAGTTTCCAAACCACAGAATCCCCGTCGGTCGTGGTCATGACCCCTTGTGCGGTGCCCGTTGTTATGCCGCTGGGCCGTACAAGATTGCGCATAGTTCCCATATTGGTGGCTTTGACGCCTTCCGCCTTGCCAAAACCGGTAATCTCGCCAGTTACGCTATACTCAGATTCAACGCCTTCGGAGCCTACGGATTTTATGGCAAACCCTGTTGCAGTGACTTTTTCCTCGAATAGCTTCTCTCTTATGGCCAAAATCTTCACCCATTTCGCTGATTCTGCCTCGCGTATTTATCAGCTACCCTCGCCGTGAGCGAAAAAAAGGCAGATTGACGCACGCGGAGCAAGCATTCTCAATATAAGCTGCCTGAGCAGGTGTATGATGTATATATAAAGTATTGGCAAAATACCCTGCTCGCAACTAAACTGTCGCTAACAGTTTTTGAATCAAATGAACACTGAAGCGTGAGGAGGAAACCATGGTCAACCTTTTTGGGAGAGCTCTTATCATCGCTACCATCATCGTCGCAGTCACCGATGCTATTGTTTTTTATAGGGTCTGGCGTGGAAAAGCAAAAATAACGCCACTGTTCGTCATCTTGGTTATTGTAGTCACGATGGTACCTATGGCGATCAACCTCTGGGTTCACATTTTCAGGCAGCTAGGCAAGGCAAGTTTGTCTTAGCTCGTAAAGCGCACAGAAGAAATGAAAGATCAGTGATTATTGGGCCATGCATTACGCTGTTCTTTCGGTCAGAGGGCACTTTACGACGCATGGCGTCAGCGGTATCGATTGAAAGCACGACAAGCGTCCGCTGCCTGAGCATGTTTACGAATATATGTTAGCGGAGGCGTATCAAAATGATATATGAAGCGGGGCGCGATTGTAACATAGATACTATAGCCGAGTATCACGCTATGCGCGACGAGGCTTTAACGAATGTAAAAGCGCCGCCCCCTAGTGAGTACGACATAGCACAGTTTAAAGAAGCGTTTGCCGATAACGACGGCGAATATGATTATGACAGGCCGGAGCGAAACGCTAAACCGCGCGCTTTAATCTGGTATTCCGATACCCTCTATAGCGCGTCGGAGCTGCGCGTCATTGTGCCCGAAATCGTACCGAGTTATAACGAGTTTGACGGCATTAAGACGATTCAGCTATTGACCACTATGTATCCCGAAGCGTACTTTTTACCTAGTAGAGAGTATGGTGTCGCTATCTTCGTTTATCCTCCGAATGGTACGACGGCATTAAAGACGCCGAATAAAATAGAGATGGAGCGATTTAAAGCGGATAGCTGCACGATTCACGTGATACAACGTGAGGATAAGCTAATACACGTAATAGAATTATCGTTCGACTGAGCTAAGAAATTATGACACCGGAAGTAAATGGCGGGGGGGAAGTAAAACCGTGGTCAACCTTTTTGTGAGAGCTCTTATTATCACTACCATCATCGTTGCTGTCACAGATGCTATTGTTTTTTATGTTATCTGGAGCGGAAAAGCAAAAATAACGCCACTGTTCGTCATCTTGGTTATCGTAGTCACGATGGTACCTATGGCGATCAATCTCTGGGTTCACATTTTCAGGCAGCTTAGCTAGGCACGTTTGTAGTAGCTCTAATGCGACACAGAAGAAGGAAAAGATCAGCAATTATTAGGCTAGGCATTACGCCGCTTTTATTCTGTCGGTCATTTACAGTTCAGCGCAGCTGGCACTGATCAATACGGCACGTTACTCAGTGGGATCAGTCAAACAAGAACTACATACTCACGCATGGCGTTTCTGGGGTGGATTGGCGATTCTACAAGCATCCACTGCCTGAGCACGTTTATGAAATTATTGGAGAGATGTCAAACTCTCGCTGTGAGGCCCGTTGAAGCAAAGAGCAATCTTCGCTGGTGTACGTAAGCTCAAGCAGACGCTACAAATCGAGAATGCACAAAGAACCCTCGGCCATTGATTTCGGCAAGTGCGAAGCTCTGTTTGCATGGCAGTAGCCGAGAACGCAGATTGTCAGCCGGATCAGTTTTATGAAGAACTGGACGAAATGGAAACTATGGATGTTTACGTCGATGGACCGCATCTCAAAACCTGGAGCCATTATATTCAACAGTGCAGTGAGGATAAGAGATTAACAGAGTTAGAACGAAGCAAGGCCATATCGGCCCTTCAGTTTCTTGAGCAAGAACTCGGCCAAAATTTTTTGGAGTACGCATATGAGAGGCGCCCGGAGTTGCGGCATGAGTTGTTCTACTATCTGGTTTCAAAGCAATGGACTTACATTACTTGGTTTGCCGAAGCATTAACCCAACTAAAAAATCAAAATCCAAATCAGAACAATTATAAAAGCCTGCTTCGGACTATTAAGCTTCATAAGGATTTTTTTAGTTCCGTTGATGTTCTCGAAAATGCTTATAAGTTTTTTCGAGCTGGATTCAAGATTGCATTTGAACCGCCTATTGCAGTTCGAAATGTACAGAAACATCCTGATCTCAAACTAATCGACGACTCCAACAAAACAGAGCTAATTGTCGAGATCTCTACTGTGGGGAGCAGCCAACCGTTCAATGACTGGAACGCATATATTACTGAGAGGCTAGCAAGAATCGAGTCGCCGTTATCGATCGAAGGGCGAGAACGCAATATACATTATAGTGGCCACATATACCGGCATGAACCGTATAAAGACACTGACTTAGACAAAATTGTAGATGAGGTCGAGAAAAAGATCGATCAAGTCAAACAAGGTGGCCCATTACAAGAATTGATAAAGGCGGATATTTCAGGAGATAAAGCAATAGAAATTGCCATCGCCTCTCAAAAAGATTATAAAAGCCTTGAAAAGTGGTCTTCTCGGAGAAGTTTCACAATAGGGCCAATAACTGGTCCACCGATGGTTGAAGAAGACGAATTCAAAAACGAGATCCGACGGACCAGACGTACAATCCGCAAAAAGTTAAAGCAGCAATTGTCGAGTAATTATCCCTCCGGTTTGATCGTGCAAAACGGCAGCTTATTCTGGCTTCCCACACGCCGACCAATAAAGAGCGAACTGCTGGAGGTTTTGGATAACAACGATCATTTGGTATTCTTAGTGCTTGAGGGCAGGCTTCAGTTTATTCCAGATACTCTGGATGCAAACGATTGCGATATTCATGAGCGCCCAGATAAGGAGTTTGATTGTTCACTAGTTCTACTGAATCAAAACTGCAAATTCGAGATCAATCAAAATACAGTCAGTAAAATCAAAAATGCGTTTTCTTATAGCTGGTGGTTTGCTTAGCTTAGCCTTGAGAGCAGATTTGAAAACGATCCAAGCAAGCCAGTTGAAGCTCCATACTCGCTAGTATCTCACCATTGGCGAAGCGTCGGCGGTATGTCGTCTTTTACATCGGTCGAGTCAATCGACTGATAGGGTTGCCCTCCTGATACGGTTGTGTATAACATTTAGGCCGTTGCGTTTCCTACTGGCGGAGTGATTACTGTAAAATCTGCACCCATACATGAGCCTACGGTGTTTGCAGTTGTAGGCGCACTGCACAATTGAAGTGACACCGGCAGCGACGCACCCGCCAATCCTTGCGGAGCTATTAACGAGATACTTCCTTCGCCGTTGGCTCCGGTTATCACTTGTGTATTCACTGCGCCATCGATAAGAACCGTCACCCCTGGCATACCCGCAGTTGTAACTGAGTTAAACACTTGGAATTGTATAGTCACTGTAGAACCGGCTGCTACATCGGCTGGCTTGCTCAAAATCAATACTTGAGCAGTTACTGGTGCGGGCGTAGGCGTTGCTGTTGCTGGCTGTCCAATCTCCATATCCGTATAATACGGGTGACGACGTCACTCCTTGATAGGTAGCCGTAATAGTATTCGTTCGCTGAAACGGCGAACCTGCAAGCCCATTGGCGTCGTGCGTCATCGTGCATTGGCTGCCTCCAAAAGTGCCCCCTATCGACGGCTGACCGTTGATATACCACGATACTTGACCAGTTAATTGGTCGCAGGGAATAACAACGCCATTCTTATAGACCGTGGCTGTCCACATCGAGCCATATTGGCTATCTGTTGGGCCGGAAACAACGACCTGATAAACGTCTGCTGACGGTGTAACCGATGGTGAAACTGATGCTGACGTTGAAGCAGAAGTCGTAGCATTTGCTGTCGTTGATGCTGCTTGTGATGTGTTGTTTGCCGCTTGGTTGCTGCTAGTTGGTGATGTACAACCGGCTACAGATAACAAGACAACCATCACCAGCACAATGAGCGCTATCAATTTCTGTGTCATTTTTCACCCTGCCCTTTAATGTGTTAACTCTATGCTGAAGTTACAGACGCGATACCCCACGTTACAAACTCGTCTTGCTGTGTAGCAATGCTTGCTTGAGTGATACTATTCAGCCTTCTGCTTTCGTTGTTTATCGTCGGATTATTCCCTGTTGTAGCTTTGTAGACGCTAGCGTTAAGCGGCGGCTGATAAGGCGTATAACCAAGGCTCGTTTGTTCGTAGAATTTAGTTGCTTCGTCTACGCTGGAGAACCGCTTAACGTTTAAGCCATAAGTCGTGGTAAAACCGTTTGTATATATTATCGGTTGACTGGTTTTGTTTGTTATCGCGTAGCTCAGCAGTGCGGTGTCCGTCCCGTTTTCAATTATTTTCGGATTCGCAAGAGTCTCATTCATACCTAATGACGATATAGTGACGTTTAGGTAGTTTTGTGCGTAATCTTGTGCGGTCGGCGTTTGTTGCGCCGTAGCCGCGCTACTAGCAGACGGGCTTGAGCTGGTGTTAGTGCTCGACGTGCAACCCGCGACGCTCACGATAAGCACCGCGAGTACGCCTAGCATCAAAACCATTTTTGACGTAATTTTTGTCATTTATCGCCCCCCTTGACGAAAAAATGAATGAAATCGGAAAAATGGCGGCCGTTTAACTTACGTTGCAGGTCAGCGTGTGCGTACCCGTCGTTTCGTCAGTCCAGCGCACCGTCACTATTGTGGTGTTTACCGGTATTTCATACGGAATTATGCCCCTAGCCGTATCCCCCGGCTGTATCGTCGTTTTTGGGTAGCCGTTGTGAATAAGGTCAACATTTGGGTTCCACTGATAGAGCGTGCCGTTTGCGTCCTTCGCTGTCCACTCACGCCAGACGGTAAACAAATTAGCTACGTTGTTGTCTTTAAGTGAACACTCTACCCCAACGAGTTTATTACCGGGAGTCGCGTTCTGAAAGAGCGAGCCATATGCGCTTGTCATGTTTGTCACCTGGCGTGCGGAAATCGACACATCGTAGTTCGTTCCGGCTCCCGTTGGTGCGGTGCTGGCGGCCTGATTGCCTGGCGTAACGCTTACGCACCCCGTTGTTGAGACGAGAACGAGAGCGCCGATAAAAAGCAAAGGCAACGCATATTTGAGCGGCGTTTTGATATACCGCTTCATCATCCTAACTATTGGATTCATATTCTTTCCCCCCTCGTTTGCCTCACCGTGACATACTGCCAATGGCGTGACACAAAACGTTAGATCGCACGAACGGTGCGTGAGAGCTTAAGTTTGCCGTTTTGGCTGCGAAATTTCAACCGTTGCTCTAAGAGGCCATGTTCAAGGTGGTTTTTGGGGCCGTCACTCCACCTTCTTGGGTCAGGATCGTGAACAGAGCCTTATGAGTGCTTTGAATCGAAAAAAGGGCGCCGCGCACGCAGTGGATCGCAAAGGAGTATCAAAATTAATACAACATTGTGGATATGTGTCTCATATGAATGAAATCGAAGAGATTGTTTCCAACAATCTGAATATTTACAAAAAATTTATTGATGGTTTTAATTTTAGCAATAAATATGTGAAATGTCTCTTTTTAAATGCATACAACCATTTTTTGGCAGCTAAAATTCTGGCAGATACAGGATTAAGGTGCCAGTCTTTTAATTGCTTGAGAATGGGATTAGAGAGCGAATGGTTAGGGATTTGCCTTGTAACCAATTCTGTATTATCACTGCAATGGGCATTTGGAACTGGAGATGAAGAAACTTTTAAAAAGATAAAGAAATTTGAGATCCCGCAAGATTTACGCCGTGAAATTTCAAAAATTTCGCATGCTCGAATTGCAGAAAAAGACAGAAATGAAATATATTGGGCATTGTCGGATAAAAGTCATACAAAACTTGCAAGTTGCGCCGCATTAATAATAGATCCAAAATCTTCTGATCAATCAGAAGGTAAAGTTGAGTGTATTCCAGCAGGTGGCCTTAAAGGGAAGACAAATATCTCAAAGCATCTAAGCGCGGTTCAAGTAGTTCAGGAATTTGCGATTGCGGAGCTTGAAGATAGTCTCGGTGTTAGACTTCTACCTAATGATTGGAGATACATTCGAGCTAAACTATTTGAAATTAGTCAGAGTGGATTTCAAAATGCCAATGGGGATTTTGAACCGTTCATAAGTTCAAAAAATCGGCCGGGTTCCGATCCTATTTGTGCTGCTGCGTATGCAGAAGCAATTCGAAATCAATCATTTAAATAAAATTTGTTGGCGCTACTTTAACTTCGGTGCAAGCGCTCTTTGGCCTCCTCGTGTGGGGAACCTTTATTGACCGCCAGGTCCGAACAATTCATTTCTTATTTTTTATATCTCTTAATAATGATTCTATCCTGTCCGCTTGTGCTTTTTCTCGGCGTTGACGCTGTTTTCTTCCAACCCACGCAGCTCCAAATAAACCAAAAGTTCCAACGGTTCCAATATCGCTCATGGCTTCTCGCATTTGCTGCTTTCCTGCTTCATTTAAATGTCTCTTTTTAGGTTTGGTTTTTGGCTCTCGGATGTTTACAATTTCTATTTACGAACTGTCCTCCGCCGTCGCCCAAGTGACGAGGTTAATGTCGCGAAATACTTTGAAAAGACGCTCAAATACGTTCACAAATCCACCGACATCGAAGAAATTGAAAAAGATCTACCCGTTATCGAATTTGATGCGAATTATTTGAAAAACCTCGAATTAAGAGCTAAAACTAAAGAGGAGATGGCGGTGGACATGGTCTTTACCTTGAATAGGTTCATTCTCACAGATAAACAGAAAAACCCAGTAAGCGAGTCTTTGGTGGAAAAAGTCGAACAGATACTCGAATTATGGAATGAAAAGACAAAGGATTTTGATGAGATTTATCGACAAAGTAAGCAAGTAATAGATGAATACGAAGAGCGAACCGCGAGACAAAAACAACTGGGCCTTGATGCTTTGCAATACTCTCTATTGCTCCGATTGGAAGATCAATATGGTCAAGATGAACGACTAGTAGAAGACGTAAATGACTTTTCAAATCAATTGCATTCATATGTATTCAAAGATTGGCATTATCAGACATCAGCAAAAAAACAGGTAGAGCGAGAGACAAGGAGATTTATCAGGTCGCTCATGTTGAGATATGAAGGGACTATCAACAAAAGCAAGCTGGATGAACTTCAAAGAATGGTTGTTGATTCGATAATCTCTCACGGAAAAGAATTATGAGATCCCTTACGCTAGATGGACCCAACAAAGATTATCGGAATATCAAATATCCTCGCTTAGAATTCAAAACAGGAGAATTGACTTTGATACTTCCGCGAGGTTATGATAAAGAGAATGCGCTCCTCAAAAGACATGAAAAATGGATAAGTCGAAAAACTGCGCTTATCGAACAATCATTAGATGACGCGAAAGGCAAAGATCTCAATTTTTTGAGAACAGATGAGGAGTTTATACAGTTCACCCGTTCAACTATCACTAAAATTCAGACTACCCATAATCTGACCACAAACAGGACGTATTTTAAAAAGATGAAGTCTAAATGGGGTAGTTACAGCTCAAAACAAAATATAACAATTAATACCCTTTTGAAGTTTCTTCCGGACGAATTAATTGAATACGTTATTTTTCACGAAATGGTTCATTCTTTGGAACGGAAGCACAATAAGAGATTTTGGTATATAATAAGTAAGCGCTATCAAGATTATCAAGCAAAAGAGCGTGAATTACTTAGCTACTGGTTCCTGCTTCAAAAAGAGTTAACAGCCCAAAATATCTAACAACCTTCTAATTTTACTGCTTCTTGACCTATCCTCCCACTTTTACACGCGTATTTTCTTTGCACTTTCCAAACAGATGTCAACTGCTTCTTTGAGTCCATCGTACGCCCCTAGGTCGCAAACACGCGTAATACGACTCAAAGCAACACGTTTCTGTCTTTAAACTCCCTGCTTATTGTTTTTGTTGACAGAACGTAAAATTCAGTGATCAAGATCCAATACGTCAGCGGACATCAGTTTCCGTATAAAGACGAAGGACTTAACAATTAGCAGAGCGTTTCGGCTTAGTCCCCAGGTGTTTGTTTCTGCGTACCAGGGTGTCTTCTCACCTATGTCGAAACTAATAGCCGATGGTTTTTCTTGAGCCCAGTCTGAACGTAAGCAGCCAACTTCACTTTGATAGTCTTACCGTCGTACTGATGATCTACATCGTCCCACTCAGTCCGAGCGCTTTCTACAACTCCAAGCGCATATCCGACGACAAATTCGGCGAATATAGGGCGATTTCGATTGCTCAAAATATCAGAGCACGCCCAAGGCCAGAAGTCTCCGATCGTGACGTCTGTGCTGCCTGCTATTCTATCGTCGCATCTTAGCTTCTTAACAATCATAATCGCACCGCGTTGACTTACTTATTCTGCTTACGTTGCGTAATGATACCAAAACGCTTTTGGTTATTCACAATTCTCACAAGAATATATGACTTCGCTGACGTTCTGGGGAGGAGTCAACGAGATCGGCGGCAACAAGATACTGCTTGAAGATCAAGAAACGCGACTCTTTCTCGACTTTGGCATGAGCTTTAGCCTTGCCAACCAGTTTTTTGACGAGTTCATGCAGCCACGCAAGTGCAACGGAATCTTAGATCTCCTCGAATTTGGCTTGCTTCCTGATTTGAATGGTTTATATCGCTGTGATTATCTTTCTCACTGTAACTTGTCACCTGACCCAGCGCCGAGCTTCGATGGCGTCCTCCTGAGCCACGCTCATATGGATCATTGTTCCTACATCCATTACCTCAGGGACGATATTTCTCTATACTGCACGCAGGGTGCGAAAGACATCATGCAAGCTCTAGATGAGACGGGTTCAACCGGGACGTGTGAGCTAATCTCGCTTAAAGAATCATTTCAAACATATGTAAACAGCAAGGGCAGCGAATCTAAGCTGACTGGCGAGAAAGCGAAGAAACTACGACCTTACAATGTCGTCGAGAATCAGTTCGCTGTCGGGGGGCTTGAAGCAGAAGCTCTACCAGTAAGTCATTCACTTGAAGGGGCTACTGCCTACATTTTACACACAAGCGCCGGGCCGGTCGTCTACACAGGCGACTTCCGGTTTCACGGCTACAAGGGAGACGAAACACGACGATTCGTAGAACGGGCGGCAGAAGTTGAGCCGGTTGCAATGATTTGCGAGGGTACTCGAATCAACTCGACGCAATCAGATAGTGAAGAGCGGGTGAAAGAAGTAGCTAAAGAGCGTGTCGACAAGACGAACGGCCTCGTTGTTGCTAATTTCCCGGTGCGGGATACTGACCGCATGCGGAGTTTTCTTGAAGTTGCACGACAAACCGATAGGGCTTTGACCATCAATCTAAAGCAAGCGTATCTTCTCGAACTGTTCAGGAATTCTGGCATTGAAGCACCGCGAGTCGACGATGACGAGATCAGGATATACGTTCCAAGAAAAAAGTGGGGAGTCTACCAGGATGATCGATTCTCAGACAAAATTCAGCGAGAAGACTACGATTATTGGGAGCGCGAGTTCCTCGATCACGCTAACGCAGTCACTGCGCGAGACATAAGAGAGAACCAGAGCGACTACATTTTCCGCTGCGACTTCTTTGAACTCAAGGAGCTGATCGACATCAAGCCTGAAGTAGGCAGCTCTTACATTCGGAGCGTGTGTGAACCGTTCGATTTGGAGATGGAATTAGATTTGAAGAAAGTGGAGAACTGGCTCACGCACTTCAGGCTCTACCCCTATACGCAAATACACGCATCGGGACACCTAAACTATGATGAGATACGAGATGTCGTTCAGACGGTGCAGCCAAAAGTGCTGATTCCGGTGCACACGCAGCACCCTGAAGTGTTTCAGACCCTCCACGACAACGTGATTCTTCCTAAGAAGGGGATCGAGGTTGCCATATGATTCGTCGATCTTTCGATCTCCTTATTGCGATGTTCAGGAATAGCCACGCAATTCTCAATAGACCGCAAGGCGGACTTCACTAGCTTAGTTTGACTTAACTCGTTCTTGAAAGATCGGCAGGTGGTAACTGCAAATGGCAATCTGCAGTTTTGATAAATGCTCAGAGAATACGGATGGCGACTCCGCGTTGTGCATACTTCATCTCGACTTCCCCAAGGAAGATGACCCAGCGTTCACGCGCATACGAGATGAAAAGCAAAAAAGGACGAAAGAGAAGATAGAAAGTGGGAATTTCAGCTTCGAAGGCGCCAAAGTTTACGATGTCGACGCATCGCACGTCGAGATCCCAGGACAGAATGATGCAAATTTTAGAAATGCGACAGTAAGAGGTCGGGTCACATTTGAAGGGGCGAAGATAGGGGGCGACGCTTTGTTTGGAACAGCGGAGATAGGGGGCGACGCTTTCTTTAAAGGAGCGACGATTGCAGGATTCGCTTCGTTTGACAGAGCGAAGATAGGAGGTGACGTTTCGTTTGAAGGAGCGACGATAACAAAAAGCGTTTTATCTAAAAGAGCGGAGATAGGAGGCACTGCTTTCTTTAAAGGGGCGACGATTGCAGGATTCGCTTCGTTTGACAGAGCGAAGATAGGAGGTGACGTTTGGTTTGACGACGCAACGATTACAGGATTCGTTTATTTTGAAAAGGCGAAGATAGGGGGATACGCTCTGTTTAAAGAAGCAAAGATAGGAGGGAACGCTGCTTTTGAAGGAGCGACGATAGGAGACTACGCTTGGTTCAAAGGAACGACAATAGGAGGGGGCGCTTCGTTTGAAGGCACGACAATAGGAGGGGGCGCTTCGTTTGAAGGAGCGACAATACGAGACTACGCTTCGTTTGGCGGAGTGAAGATAAGAGACTACGCCTTGTTTGGAGGGGTGGAGATAGGAGGGTACGCTTCGTTTGCAAGAGCGGAGATCGGAGACTATGCCCTGTTTGGAGGAGCAAAGATAGGAGGGAACGCTTCGTTTGGAGGAGCGACGATAGGGGCGTACGCTGCGTTCGAAGGAGCGGAGATAGGAGGGTACGCAGGATTTGGGGGAGTGAAGATAGGGGGGTACGCAGGATTTGAAGGAGTGAAGATAGGAGGGAACGCTTCGTTTGAAGGAGCGACGATAGCAGGGTACGCTGCGTTTGGAGGAGCGGAGATAGGCGGGAACGCTTTTTTTGATTCGATGACGGTGGACGGGAGTGCTCGTTTTGACAGAATGCGAATAAAGGGAGCAAATCTACTACAAAGCGCTCAGATAAAAACCGACGCGTCATTTAAAGAAGCTGAGATATCAAAGCGCATCTCGCTTGTAGGAACGAGCATAGGGCAAAGCGCTTGCTTTGATCAAGCGAAGATAGGGTGCGCTGCATCGTCAGACGAAGAGCCATCATCATTCGACGTCGCGTCAGTAGCAGGGCCCTTAACTTTTAATGACACTCATTTTGCCCATTTTAAAGATGAAGAGGCCGCATACCGAGCGGCCAAGAGAAACTGCAATGATAGGGGGGCGACTGCCGATGCCGACGACTGCTTCTATCGAGAAATGGTCGCACGAAGGAAACAGAAAAAGCAGCCGATAAAATCTATGGAGCTTGCGGTTCAATTCGGGCTGGGTTACGGGGCACGTCCGTCGTGGCTACTCGGTTGGTGGGTCTTGATAGCGTTTGTCGGCGCGATAGCGCTTGCCCTAGCAAGCTCAAACTGGCAGAAAGTTGGCGACGGGTTCGCAGCTGCGTTCGTCCCGGGCTACCTCATAATGAATGGTCAATCCGGCACTGCTGAATTGGTTGCAGCTATTCTTACAGTCCTTAACTTCTTTTTGTGGGCCGCGTTTATCGCGGTGTTCTCAAGAAAGTATATCGACTGAAACACCGTCGGCAGTGTGCTCACGTCTGCAATAACCGTGCTTATTTAATCTGAGGCCATTTAGCGCGTCTGACAGTTGCGTTGACATTTGCGTTGACAGTTGCGTTAGCACTCACGAGGAACTAACGCTTTATCGCTTTTTATTATAGATTTCGAGCATAGAAATCGCAAGCTTTCTGCGTCGTGTGTGCACATCAGCTGCCGCTTCTTTCTTGGCGGGTTCTCCTTCTTCTTTCGGGGTCGTGCGTAGCTAGTCTTTGAAAAGCTGACAGCGTGAATCGTAATGGTTATGCGTGCTTGGCGCGTTCTGTAAAGCATGCAACCGATCTGCACGCACACCATTAGCGTCCAGAGCTCAAAGCCGTCGCACGCATATCCGATTATACGGCTGCCGCGTGAGTTTAGAGGGCTTGTAGGTGCCGCTGCTACCATCTATCAAACGGTCCACGATGGAGCACTAGCGTTCCTTGTGGTCGTCAACAGTCAGCAAGACCATAAGCTCAAAATGGGCTCAGAATCAAAAAAGAGGCTTTATTATGGCAATGGTCGCACATCTTGGTACCACGCGTTGACAAAATCAACTAAACCTTTCTGTTTCGCGATTTCGACAGCGATCATGTGGCTGCACTTCATGATATTTCGTGAGGGATTGAATAGGAAGTCCTTGCAGGTGCACGCAGCGTCTTCGACAATGTACTCATCAGCCTCTCCCACGACAACATAAAAGTCTTTATAGCGTTTAACGCGTCCTTCTTTCGCTATTTCAAGTCCCTTTTTGCCTCGATTGCCGTATTCGCGCTCGATTTGTTGCTTAAAGGCATCCGCAAACAAAGGTTCTTCTCCTACCTTACTCATATGTGTCCGCGTTGGCGATTTTTGTCATTGGTGGTCGTAGACGAGGCCCAAAAGCCTCGGCCTATCGTCGATGAACTCGCCGCCTAACCGTTGCGCTAGGATTTGCATTGCTGGCGCTTCAGTCGCATAGTGCGTGGCGTCAATAAGACAAAGATGTCCCTCTGCACAGCGAATAGCGTCGTGCTTCAGCTCGGCCGAAAGAAGTGCGTCAACGCCCGCTGCGACTGCTTCCTCAGTAGCTCCAAAGCCGCTGCCACCAATCACGGCGACTCTTTCGATGGTGCCGCCCCCTGTGAACAGGATGTGTGTACCAAGTTTTAGCGCCACGTGCTTAACAAAATCGACTGTGCTGACGGGATCGATTATACCCATTCTTCCGATGCCAAATGGTTCGATGTCGTGCAATCCTACGAGTTTCGCCAACACATCGTTGACCCCTCCAGGCGCCGCATCGTAGTTGGTATGCAAGACGTAAAACGACAAACCGTTCTCTAAGATGAGCGTTAGCTGTTTTTGAATACGCAAAGGAACTTTAGTGATAGGACTCCAAATTAGCGTGTGATGCGTGATAAGGATATCGGCCTCGTTCTGGACTGCCTTTTGAATCACGTTCGCCGTTGGATCTAACGCAACAGCTACCGAGTTTGCTTCGTCTCTTCCGCGAGCTATAAGCCCGATTCGCCCATCATCGATCGGCTCGGCAAGTTCAGGTGGCGCAATGGCTTCGAGTGTTTCGATGAGCGAGTATAAGTCCATAAAGAGAATTAATCAGCACGCGTTATCTTCACTTCTACGTGCTTCCAGTCGTCCTCGACGCCGTGAATAGACAAGAGCACGCCGCTGATTATTCCGGCAAAGATATCTTGGACGAACTGGTTAATAGGTACCCGCTTTCCGTCGACTATAAGCTCCGCCAAGGAATCTTGGTTTGTAATATGGCTCCCTCCGTTGGACTGCCCTCATAATAAGTTCCAATGCGCGTTCGTCGGACAAGTTGTCGATCCCTCGCACATCCACGAGGTTATCGTTTCTGAGAAGACAAGGCTTAAGCTTTGCGTCTGACGTGACCCGCAGCCTATTACAGTTCATACAAAACTCGGTATTATCTATGGGGCGAACAATTTCAATTTCGGCGTTGTTGATCTCGAACTTCTTTCTTTTGTGCAAGGTATTTGCGGTCGTTCTATTTGATAGCCCTTCAAGCGTGCTTTCTATGATGCGCAGATTAGATCCGCGTAGCTCCGAGTGATTCTTGAAGTCCATTAGTTCGATCAGTTGCAAAACCATCTCTTTTCCTTGCACGTACCTGATCATATCCCCGATCTCATGGTCATTTATCCCGTCCATCACGACCATGTTTATCTTAACAGGCGTTAGATCTGCTTCAAGGGCTGCGTCGATTCCTTTCAAAACGTTTTCGATCTTCCCCCCGGTCAGTTTCTCATAGGTGGCTGCGTTTAGCGTATCTACGCTTACGTTTATTCGGTCAAGTCCTTCTACATCGTCGATCCGCTCAGCGAGAAGTTGACCGTTAGTAGTCATTGAAATGTCTTCGAAAGGGGGCAACGCCTCGATGACTTTGCGAATGTCTTTGCGTAGCAGCGGCTCTCCGCCTGAAAACTTGACTTTCGTGACTCCTTCATTATAGCAGAGTCGAGCGATTTTTGCTATCTCATGCACAGAAATCTCATACGGGCGGGCACTGTGCAGTTCTCCCTCTTCGTGACAATATATGCAGTTGAGATTGCATTTGTGCGTTAACGAAATACGCAGACTCTTGATGGGACGGTCGTACGGGTCAAACATGTCCTCACTATACATGTATCGATGTGATCGTATATAAACATCGAGCTGCGTTTTCACGCCGCTCCGTCGCTCTTTTTTGCGCGGCGCCCTCTCAAAGCGTCCTTTCACAGGTGTGCGTGTTGATGCGCGGCGCCCTCTCAAAGCGTCCTTTCACAGGTGTGCGTGTTGATGCGCGGCGCTTTCGCTCAGGCACTTGAGTAATCCCCTCGATGCACGACAGTCGGACGTAAGCGAAGTGTGTTCTTCGAAGCAGAGGGAAACGATATATAACATCTTCAATATACAAATTAGCGCTCCTAAGAGGACTGATATAACGTATCACGTATGTGTTTGGATGATTATCGGTGCATACGGGAGCAAAAATGTCCCGTTACGTATAGGTCCTTGTTTGAGTTCCTGGCGAACGCCTTTTGATGATAACAAGACAACCCCGTAATGGCAAAGGTCGCATCACGCCCTGGCACGAGGGTAACTGAAGGGGACAGCGAAGATTTCAATAGAATGAACCTTCGGAGTTAGTGCGTCAGGGCAAAGACCAATATTTCTATCTTTTCATCCCGTTTATGCAGCTTGAAGGGGCACTGAGGGCCGTACCAGAAGGCGTTGCGATTCGCATTACGGTTACGCCAGGTTCGCGATACCTAGGCGTTGGGAAGTACGATGGCTGGCGGCATGCTATACGTTTCAAGCTCACCGAGCCCGCGCAGAAGGGAAAAGCCAACGAGGAACTCGTCAGATACCTAACGGCTTTGTTCAACAAGCCTGCGAAAGACGTGCACCTGGTTTCCGGTCACACTAGCAGTCAGAAAGTGGTGTTATTGTACAATACCAACGTCCTAGAAGTTCAGTCGGTTATTAGCCAGGCTATAGAAAATAGTGCCGCCCAGACAAAGAAGTCGTAGCGCTTGTCGCAACACATCGGTAGTTTTAATTATTAGTGAGTCAAAATATGATCTGAGAAAGGTCACATTAACTCTACATTCACAATTGCGGGCAGATGCTCGCAAACTTACGAAGCGCGACTGTGGAAATAGCAAACGGCTAGTTACTGGATCTTTTGTTCAACAACTTCTGCAGTTTCTAAGGAGTTGACGATAATGCAAAATTCTGACACTACAAAATACGTTATTTATGCTGACATCCATACCGACGGCGTCGTCGAGAAGCCCGACGTAGTGGGAGCAATATTTGGACAGACAGAGGGGTTGCTTGGAGACGATTTGGATCTCAGAGAGCTCCAAAAGACAGGCAGGATAGGACGCATTGAGGTAAACATAAGCTCGAAAAGCGGTAAGTCCGATGGATTCGTCCTCATTTCCTCCTCTCTCGACAAAATTGAGACTTCGATACTCGCGGCATCGTTAGAGACTATTGACCGTGTGGGGCCGTGCATGGCTAACCTTTCCGTTACTAAGATCGAGGATGTCAGAGCGTCGAAGAGACGTCAGATCGTTGATCAGGCAAAGAACATACTTCTCAACAAGTTTGATGAAAGCTTGCCAGAGAGCCAAGAACTCACTGAATCCGTAAAGCAAGCTGTGCGAGTCGATGAACTTGTCTCTTATGGTAAAGAAAAACTCCCGTCGGGCCCTAACGTTCAGGATTCTGACGCAATACTAATCGTTGAAGGACGAGCCGACGTTTTGACTCTGCTCAGGTGCGGCATCAAGAATGCCATAGCTGTTGAAGGGACGAACGTGCCTAAGGCAGTGATTGAACTGAGCAAGAAGAAGACCGTCACAACGTTCTTGGACGGCGACCGAGGGGGCGAGTTGATCCTCAAGGAGCTCCTGCAAACCGCTGACGTCGATTACGTCGCGTACGCGCCTGAAGGCAAGAGCGTTGAAGATTTGTCTCAAAAAGAGATCGTAAAGGCGCTAAGAAACAAACTGCCCATCGAACAGGTGCTCGAACAAAAGAACAAGAAAAAGCCCTCGCAAAATACTCGCAATCAGCCAGAGCCAGCGCCTCGCGTCGCGCCTGTTGAACCCAGCGAGCCGTCTCCGATTGAAAGGAGCTTCAGAAACTACGTAGAGGCGCTGAACGGCACTATGAATGCGGTTTTGCTCGACGCAGAGGGGAAAGTTTTAAAAGAGGTAGCAGTGCGGAACCTCGCAAGCGCTCTGAAGGAATCAAATGGCCTTGTCAAAAGTGTTGTTTTTGATGGGGTTATCACTCAGCGTATTCTTGATATTGCGGCAGAAAAAGAGCTTGATTATCTAATAGGCGTCAAAATCGGCAATGTTGTTAAAAGGCCGCTTTCGGTCAAAGTACTCACTGTTGAAGATATCCAATAACTTTTTGTTGCGGAGCTAGTTTGACCAGCTCCGCTTCCAGTTTTTTCTGTCTATCTCCAGAATTGGACACTATTACGCTGAGGGTCTAATATTGCCTGAGGAGAATAACGACATCTTTAAATACTTTTTTTCGGAATCGCTATTCCTACATAAATACTTTATACCACGTGATTTTAACATTCGTACCGTCTAACGACGCCGAGGTATGGCCCATGCATAAAGAGGAACTTATTCAACTACACACACTGTTGGTTCGAGTCAAAAACTATTTTGAAGAACACACGTGTTGTAATGGTGAATTTGAGCGATACGCATCGCTTCATATCGGCCCGATGCACATACACAGAAGCAAGGCTGAGCATAAACACGCGATCTTCGTGCTTGGCAATGAACTCGCATCTGTAATGGACTCTGAGGAGCTCTCTGGTACAGGCCGGATTTCAGTACGAATGCAAGAACTTGCCGCACGAACCGAGATGATAAAACTACGATAGTAGGTTAACTAGTCGTTTCTCCATCAAATAGGCGTCTTCGCCATCTTGGTAATAAGCAGCAATAACCTTGACCAGATTGAAGCCGAGCGATAAGTACAATCGCTGAGCGCCAATGTTGCTCAACCTCACTTCAAGGAGCAGCCGTAGGATTCCTTTTGTGCGCAAGACTTGGAAGAGAGCCTTTAGCAGCATTGAAGCAAACCCCTTGTTTTGGCACCTTTTATCTACGGCTATTGACAGGATTTTCACGTCAAATAAAGAGATTACCACAGTGGTCAAGAACCCAACCACGTGACCACCTTCTTCCGCAACGAGGAAACCGTCAGGAAACGTTTCGTATGCCGTCATAAACAATATCGGGTTGTATTCGCCAAATGCCTCTTTTTCGATCGCTATGACCCGTTCAAAATCTGATGGTCGGAACCTACGAATTAAGGACAAGAACCAGCTCCTGGCTACGGCCTGTCGACACGGAATAGGTATATGCTAACAAAGGATAATTAAAGGCTGTGGCTATGTCTGACCGCTGCGCGGAAGTACTCCCAGAGTTTATACGAAACAACTACTCCGCAAGGTTAGTTGAAGTCGGGAGCGGCAGATATTCGGAAGTCGCCATTGCGCTTCGCTCAAGGTTTAAGGTTACGGCAACGGACATCCTTGAAATTGATGCGGTCGATTGCCGCTTGAAGCCCATTTACGTTAAAGACGATGTCACGCGTCCAGATCTGCGACTGTATCGAGGCGCTAGTTTGATTTATGCCATTCGGCCTCCAATGGAAATTCAGCGAAGCATTATAGAGTTATCTGAGCGAATAGGTGCGGATGCGCTCATTAAACCGCTTGGGTCCGAGATCATCGAGGCCGCGCGACTACGCTTGATCAATTTTCGCGGAATGCCGATGTACATCGTGAGACACGCGACTGCGATTGAGTAGCTCAACCCCGCCTGTTAACCGGGCTTTAGACGTGAATGCTGCCGCCAGGCGGCTAATGCGCAGAAGCCGAGTTGTGCAGCTCCGCACTTGGTGGCTAACTGTGACTTGTTCAACGTTGCCGCTCCCGTCTGCCGCAGCTGGCCGATCGATAGAGCTATTTTTCATAACAACACCTATTGAATCGCGAATCTTATGGTGTCAGGCTTTAAAAAATTGACTGCGATCGCGGGCAACGGTGAAGGGGCCGGGCTCGAGTTTAAGGAGTTCTTGACACGAGAAACCCATCTTAAGGGAGAGCGTCGGCAAACTCTCGCGTGTCAAATGAATTACAAACTCCTGCAAGCTGATGGGAAAGCGCAGTATATTGTAGGGATTACCGATTCAGGCTATCTGAAAGGCATTTCAAGGCCGCAGCTAGATGAGTCTGTGCATGTCTTGCACGCCCTCGCTCGCGACGTTGGTGCGGACGTGTGTGGGCTAGAAGAATACGTGGTCAAGGGAGGTCATATCGGATTAATAACTATTAAAAACAAGCACTCAGAAAGAGACCACATTCTTATTGGAACCGCCGGGCATGTTGACCATGGCAAAAGCACCTTAGTGGGCACGATTGTAAGCGGTATCCCTGATGATGGGGCAGGAAAAACGAGGCTGTTTTTGGACGTCAAGCCCCATGAAATAGAGAGAGGACTCTCCGCAGATCTATCGTACGTAGTGTACGGGTTCAATGAGCGCGTCATCCGACTTAAGAACCCACTAAGCAAGAGAGAACGAGCAGATGTCGTTCAAAATTCCGGAAAGCTCGTGTCGTTTGTCGATACTGTGGGGCACGAACCGTGGCTCAGAACTACCATAAGGGGGATCGTCGGGCCAAAGCTTGATTACGGCCTTCTAGTCGTCGCAGCCGACGATGGTGTAACTCACGTCACGCGGGAACATCTAGGAATCTTACTCGCAATGGAACTTCCCACCATTGTCGCATTAACGAAGATCGATAGAGTTAGTGAGCGGGCTATCCGAGAGGTTGAATCTCAGATCCACGACATCCTGCGTATCGTCGGCCGAGTGCCTTACAAGTTGAAAGCGGTCGACGGGGTCGAGAAGATTTGCGGTAAGGTCGCGCAAGGGCTGCTCGTGCCGATTATACGGACTTCGCCTGTGACTCTTGATGGTATTGAAATCTTGGACGAGCTTTTCAAGCGTCTGCCAAAAAGGAACATGACTGAGAACGGGGACTTTGAGATTTACATCGACCGCGTTTACCAGATAACTGGCGTTGGGTCCGTGGCCAGCGGCACGATCAAGAGCGGCACGGTTGCTGTTGGCGACACGCTCTATCTAGGCCCCGCAAAAGACGGTGCATTCTGGCGAGTTAAGATCCAATCGATTGAAATGCATCACTGTAAAGTTGAAAAAGCCTCTGCCGGCGATATCGTCGGGCTTGCCATTAAGGGCGTTAAGCCTCACGACATTGAGCGAGGCATGGTTCTAGCGCGAAATAAACCCGCTGCGGTCCGGGAATTTGTTGGTGAAGTGTATATCTTGCACCACCCAACGAGGATCGGACGCGGTTATGAACCAGTGATTCACATCGAAACCATATCAGAGAGCGTGACCTTTGATCCTGAGCGTGAGTTCATGATGGCCGGCGAGTCTGGGATAGTGAGGGTCCGGTTCAAATATCGACCGTATCACGTATATACGGGTCAGAAATTCATTTTTAGAGAAGGCAAGAGCAAGGGCGTTGGAACCATTCTAAACGTTTGAAATTGCCCCCCCGCAGACAGATGCGCTAGTCTATATCCCAAATGATTCCGCGAGCACCGCTTCGTTCAATCGGCCAAACTTGAGCGTGTTACTTGATTGCGCATCCGTGATCGTGACTTGGGCAGGTGCGAACATGAACTTGTCTATCTTATAAAAGTCATAGTTTGCGTCTTTGAAGGTTTGGTAAAACGGCTTGCCATAGGACGAAGACGTTTCCGAGGGCAGTTTTTCGAATAGCTTGTCGTACTTATTGACCGTCATGAAGACATTTCCATAGTAGATTATGCCATCGTTCGTCATACCCATCGCTCGAAGTGAGTCTTTGCAGACGGGCGCGATCGGGCACGAACCGGCTGCGCTCATTATCTGTAATGTGTCATACCCGAGTTCAGCGGCTTTGTAAACGGCGACTTCAACTACTCTACCGGCCACCTGAACGGTACCGACAATTGATGACGTCGGCGCGTTAAGAAGTGTCAATTTTGAAGGCTCGAGGTTGCATTGCTCGGCGATCTCGTCTGCAACCTTCTCATCGGGCAAATGGTCGCATTCAAGTGCGATTACCCCAAAATCATAATCATCTTCGTAGTCTATCAGTTCGTACGTTTTCTTCGGCTGGCACGACAAAGCTCGCGCCGGTCCTGAACCCATTGCGCTGTAGTTATCGCCCTTTATTGACCAGCCCGCTTTCTGAGATCCAAGCGTGGCAAGAGCGGGATGGTCTGTAAAAACGTGAATAAACACCAAGGGCGTATCTCTCAACGTCTGCACGGTGAGACTAACAGACCCGAGCCCACCGAGGCATATTTCGGTAAACATCTCGCCAGCTTCGTAGCCGCCCTCAACATTAACGCCGCAGTCAATAACCGTGGAACCGTTGTCAAGCTCAAGCGCCTCGATCTTCAGTTCTTCCGTATAGTCTAACATTTCTTCAACGATTCCCATAGAGATTTCATTAACGCTAAGCACATTATCAACTCCAAGATTTAGATAGGATAAAAGCTATATTTCTCTTGCGATCAGACTTGTATGCCTCAGCGGGGGTGATTAGTCAGCTCTAGCTTCCATACGTAATTTGGATTTTTCAAGTTGCCTCAGTTTGTCAAAGGCAGCCAATCGAGGCAAATTGGCGAGCGTTTTGCTCGGAGAAATCCAAACGCGCTCTTGACCAAATGCATCAATGAACGGGCCAACACGCTTTTCGAGAGCTTCAATTGATTCTGGTTGCTCCTTTGATGAATTTACACATCCAACACAGGCTACTTTTTCGTGCACCTCAAAAAGTTCTTTATATTTAAGCGTCGCCTTATTCTGGGCGAAATCAACAACGTCAAAGGAAATGACCGCGATTTTTGCTTCTAACAGCTTTGGAAAGGCTTTGCTCACGTCTCCTTCGAAGTGACAAACGGGCGTTTTCACCCGTTTGAAAAGTACCGACAGCAGGTCTAAAAATACGTCAAGGTCGCGGACGATTTCGATGGGTTCGATGATTTGGATCAAGCTTGCATGGTTCTCTCTCAGCGCGTCGATTTCGTAGCGAAGCACAGATGCAATATCAAACAGCAAGTTCACGTCGTGTTTGGATCTGTACGGCGCTTTTGGGTCTAGTACGCAGCTTTCGACAAATGAGAACGGGCCCGGCAACACTGCCTTAACACGCGCTGCGTCGCGGCATTCTCTTGCAGCAGTAAGAAAATCTAATTCCGCTGTTGTACTGTGCGGAGTCCCCAAGGTGTTTTGAATTCGTGGATGATCATCCATCAGCATTCCGGGAACGTTGGATGCGAGCAGGTGAGTGAGCTGCCTCACTTGACCGTCTGTAATGATGTCTACGCCGGCTCTTAACTGGTCCTGAACCGCCTTTTTGACCGCAACGGTGAATGGGTTCTCGCCACCTACTCGGACGTATTCTCGTATAGAGTTGAGATCTGGTCGTGTTGGGTAACCGCTCAAGTTCGCCGAGAGCATGCTAAGAACCCACCGGCAGCATTTTTTCTTGTTGTGTCTCTCGGTACGTCCTGTACAAAGCGAGGGCCAGGCCGTAAGCCGCCGGCCCTATGACGAAGCCGATCGGCCCGAGTGCTAAAATGGGGGCCGTGAACGCAAGAATCGTCAGCGCTTGAGGCACCCTGCCAGTACGGTGGGCCCACATCGGAAGTATGTACAAGCCTGTAAGTTGATCAAGCACGGCCCAGCTAAAAATCAATAGAACCACGGCCCTTATTGGATCTCCGATAAGCAAGTAATACAATGTGAGCGGTACGTACACGATTGCCCTCCCAATGACTGGGATGAGCCCAAAAATCGCAATGAGTATTGCGAACGTAATGAAATAGGGCACCCCAAGGATTGCGTATCCCACCGCTGCTAAGATGCCACTCACGATACTGGATCCGAGATTGACGACGTAGAGTGAGTAATAAATGAGTTGCAGGTGTCCCAGAAACCGATTTACGACGGTTTGATACTCCGCCGGTACTAATGTGCGCATCTCGTGGAAGAAATCCTTGCCACGCAGCAAGAGGTAGTAGAGAAGCAAAGTCACGATCACCAGTTCGACGATGTAGAGCGGTATGTTTAGAATGACCCGTTCTATGACACTTGTTGAACTCGCTAACAGATCCTGCAGAATGGTCGACAATATCTGGGCGATCCTACCCTGCAAGCTTGCCACTTGGAGGCTCTCGCTTATTCGCGCGCTAAGGTTCGTGATTAGACTTTCGAAGCCCTGGTTGAACAACTTGTTAATGTTTTCAGAAGAGCTAGACAAACTAGCGATCTCACTGTACAATATGTAAACGATATCTAGCAATACGAAAGCGAGGGCCGCGAAGATGGAAACGATGACAATTAGAATGGCGCTTCGCCGTCTGTGTATGCGTTTTTCGAGCCACGCAGTGGGGTATTGTAGAATAAAAGCGAGCAATAGCGTTATGGCAATGACGTCTTTGAATGGCCACGAGATAAAGACAAGGACTGTGGCAACACTCGCTACAAGAACTAGGAGTACTAGCCTATCGCGTAGCGTTTTGTCCATAGATCCTGTGCGGCCCCTTCCTCAACTCACTACTCATCCGAGATCAAGCTTTCTATGCGCGCGCATCGACAGCGTTATTATCTCCGTCCTCGTGTAATTCTCTGCATGGACCGACTAAACAAGATCTTTGAATTGCAGGCGAGCTTTGACGAATCCGTTCAAAATCGAGCCCCTTTTAACAAGTGGAGCAAAGAAGACCAGGTCGTCGCCTTGCTCGGGCATTTGATACAAGAGTCTTACGAGACGCGCAACACGCTAGGCGTCGTCATCACCGGTGAGAGGAAGTGGTGGAAAAAACACACGCTGTCTGCGGAAAAGTGGGACAGCGTTCACGAAGAACTAATTGATTGCTTGCACTTCCTCGTGTCTGCGATGATCAGCGCAGGTCTGACGCCACAAACGGTCATCGAAGCGTATGAAAAAAAGAACCTCGTTAACAGAAAGAGGCAAGCTGAGGGCTACTAGATCTTAATCTTTCCATACCAACCGCCCCTGCCCACAAACTCGAAGTCGATAGCGTCTTTTCTGAACCGTTCAAGCACGTCCGCGAGTTCTGGGTGCTGTTGCCGCACATCACCTAGAGGCGCATCGATTAGAATGTTTATTTCGTTATGAAATTCCCGTATCAGTTCGCCGTAACTCTTCTTGACGTTCATAGCCTTGGACCGCTTCATAGCCTTGGACCGCTTCATAGCCTTCAGTATCTCTAAGAGCGGCACAGTGTGTCTATAAGGTGGTCTTCGTGCTGAAGGAACTTCGCCACTCTTGAGCGCAAGGAGTCGTATTCGATCTTTGACACCTATTTTGAGTGGCCCGCCGCACTCGGGACAGGTTTTTAGCACGTTTCCATCAACGGTGATATCTTCTAGGTCGTAAGCTTTTTTGCAGCGATGACATCCTGTCAGATGGTACTTGCCCTCTCGTGGATCGAGACCTACGTTGAGGACCACTCCCCGACCGTTGATGCCTTGAAATGCTCGACCTATCTCTCTAAAACTTGGGCGTCGCAAGCAGAATCGCGTAAACTCTCTGCCTAACTTGTCAGGCGCCGCGGAATGTGCGTCACTGAAAGACACGAAGGTGCATGAATCCAACTCTGCTAGCTTGCTGGCCATTTCGGTGTCGGCACTAAGTCCGAGCTCTAGAAAAGTGACGAGATCAGCATTCTCTCCATAACACTCACGGATGCTGTCGTATGCGGCATACATTGATGTCCAAGGGGTGAACGCGTGTGACGGCCCCGCGAGTGCGTCAACGTCACGAACTAAACTGGTAAGTTTCTCAGGCGATATTCTAAGCTGAGGTCTGCCGCCAGTTAATTGGGAATACCCATTGTTCAACACCACTTCGCGGAGTTCGTGCGCGGAAGAGAAACTCGGAAACAATATCACATGGTGAACGCGCCCCTTGACCGTTGTTTCAATTTCAGTTTGAATAACAAACGCAATTCCATCAATCTCGTAACAGTCTCCACGCTTTTCTAAGCTCGATTCTAGCTCTTCTAGCCATGCGCTGTGAAGACAATCGCCAGTTCCGAGCACTTGAATGCCTTTCAAATGAGCAGTTTCACACATTCGCGGCAGATCCATCTTAGGGCTCGTCCCGATGCTGAAACGTGAGTGCACGTGCAGATCTACGTCAAAGTGCTTCATCTCTGGGTATTTCGTAAAACAGATATAAATAGCTAAATAGCTCAATATCGTTATCGTGAAGACGAACAGCCAAGTAGTTTTTAAGTCAAGAAAAAGAGTATATGTAGGAAAGCTAGATGCCTGAAGCGATTAAGCTCTATGGATAAAATTTACACAGCGATCACTGAGGCTGCTAATGAGCTGGCAAAAAAAATCAATGCAGCACATATTTTTGTGATCTCAGATGCATCGTGTATCGAGGTGCCCTGCGACGTCCCTTCGACTTTCATTGAAACCTCTTCGCTAACGAAAGGTGTCACCAATGAATTGCAAGACCTCCTAAGCCAAAGCGCAACCCAGAACCTCAAAACTAAGATCGTCGCCCCAGCGCTCAATGATTTCGCGCTTGTGCAGGACATTGCCACCGCGGCCTATGTTCAGGATGTAATAAATGGAGGGTACATCGTCGGCGTGCTATGCCTGGCGGATCTATCGTCTATCGTTGTGTGTGACGTCAAACGGCTTGTAACGGTGCAGGCAATAGACCGGACAGCGGAACGCGTGGATCCAACGGCGCTAAAAGCGGTGTTGCGATTGGCTCTTGAATTGGGAAGAGAGGGCCGAGAGGGCAAGAAAGTGGGAACGGCATTCATAATTGGGGACACGAATGAAGTGCTGAGAAGATCGCATCAGCTCATTCTGAATCCGTACAAGGGACACGCCGAAGACATGCGGGACATAAAGAATCCTTCGCATTGGGAAACCATCAAAGAATTTGCTCAGATAGACGGCGTTTTTATCATAGATGAGAAAGGTTTCATCACATCAGCCGGCAGATACTTAGACGTAGACACAAAATCTATAGAGTTAGAGGGGTTAGGGGGGCGACATATATCGGCGCTTGCGATCACGCGCGAGACACACGCAATAGCAATAACCGTTTCAGAAAGCGGAGGAACAGTCCGCCTTTTCAAAGACGGCATCGAAACCAGAATCGAGCCGAGCGCTGACTTATTTATGCTCCTACCCTAATGTGATCACTCAGCTGATGCGATTACTCAGCTGTAGAGGTCTTAGCACCGTATCAGCGAAGTGAATCTCTTCGTCGTCTCAGAATTTGCTCGCCTATCGTTTTTTACGCTCGCTGATTTATATTTCCTTTGGGTCTAGCTGTCTGTTCAATCCGCGCGCTAAAAAAGCATCTTGTATGAGGCGTTAAAAAGAAAGCTGAATGCACGAGTGACAACGTTTATGCGGGGGGTGCGATTTGAACGCACGAACTCCTACGAGACAGGGTATCTTACTTGCACGTCGCAGCCCTAAGCCCTGCGCCTTTGACCTAGCTTGGCAACCCCCGCTAAGCACTCTTATGTGTTGCCATTATTTAAAAATCTGGCTGCGGCGTATGCAACGATTATGAAGACCGGTGTAAGCAGGAAAGTGAAAATGGCGATCTGCGTGATATCGCCTGGCGGTATGGGTGGGTGAGTGCCCAAAAAATAATCCGCGTAATCGTTTGCAAAAAACCACATGAGCGCAACGGCGATGAACCTCGGCTTCAGCTGTCGAATTAACATCACCGGCAGAATGAACTCGACAGCCATCGCGACGTGCAAAAGAACCAACAATGAGTAAAAACTACTGTCGATTGAAAAATAGAACCCAGCGAACGCTAAAATGACGAATACGGTCCACGTGCCATATTTTGCCAATCCTATTGCGGTGATGAAATTGACAAGATCGGAACTGCGCCTCGTACTCACGTAAACGGCGAGGATTGCCGCCGCGAGCATAGTGTACAGAGGGCAGTCTGGAATGAATATCCAATAAACCGGGCTCGAAGAAACCAGCTGATCCCAGTAGTAGTAGAAGCCGATTAACGTTCCCGCGACGTTGATAATTATGATCGCAACTAATAGCGGCGTGTTTTCCAAGATACCGCGGAGTTTCACGTCGTGTATTCACTCCTAATCTCTCGAGCGGGCACACCGCCGACCAGAGCGTCGCTGGTGATGTCTCGGTTAACAAGAGAGCAAGCAGAAACCGTAGCTCCGCTTCCGATGACTACGCCTGCTAGGACAGTCGAGTTTGCTCCTATCAGAACATTTTTGCCGATTTCGATCGGGCCTTTTTTCCATTTGCCTATCAGGAATTCGTGACAAAGCAGGGTAGACCCGTATCCGATGATGGAGTTGTCGCCAATTTCTATAAGTTCAGGAAAAAAGATGTCAAAAGTGACTTCCAGACCGACAGAAACGTTCTTGCCGATTTTGATCCCAATTGAACGATATAGCGCGTTTTTTGTTTTCAGCGAAGGCATCGAGCCGCATACGCGCACAACGACGTAGTTTAGGGCCACTCGCAGCGGGTTTTTGACTTTGGACCAGTCCCACATTGAGTTACGTTCGTGAGCCGCATACTCTGTTAATCGACGCACGTAGTATTCAACGCCTATCTCTCGATTTATAGTTTTACCAAAACATTTAATTTCAATGCCGAGAGGATTCTGAGTGTAATTTTGGTTCATTTAACTAGTAAGTCAATTGGAAAACGGAGGCCTGTCATGTTTGGATCTTCCGGAATTCGCGGAGTGGCCAACAAGGAGCTGACCTCAGAATTGGCGCTCAGTGTTGGGCTAGCCGTCGGATCTCGATGCAAATCTGCCGTTATAGGCAGAGATCCTCGGATCGCAAGCGAGATGGTTGAATATGCGCTTATCTCAGGGCTCACCGCTTGTGGGTGTGACGTCACTCGAATCGGCCTCGTCTCGACGCCGACTCTTTCTTACGCAGCCCGAAACTACGAATGTGGGGTTATGGTTACCGCCTCACATAACCCTGCTGAATATGTTGGCATCAAATTGTGGAACGCAGATGGCACTTCATTTAATAGCGAGCAGCAGGAAGACATCGAGTCATTGATTACGGAAGAAGAATCGCACCCTGCGTACAGGGGTAACCGGGCCGGCTGGGATGCTATTGGCAACATTGCGTCTTATGGCAATGCCATCGATGACCATAAAAAGAACATCCTTAGTCATTTCACCGACGTAAGCTGTCGCGCGGTTGTCGATTGCGGCTCAGGCGCAGGGGGGACGATCACACCATATGTGCTTAGAGAGATGGGGTGCGACATCATCACGCTGAATGCGCAGCCCGATGGATTTTTCCCCGCAAGAAATCCAGAGCCAATAGAAAGCAACTTAAACCTCCTCATTGAAGCTGTGCGAAGCTTCCACGCCGATATCGGTATAGCCCACGACGGTGACGCTGATCGTATGATGGCGGTGGACCGAAGTGGCAGGTATATTGCCGGCGATGAAATGCTCGCATTGTTCGGCGTGAACGAGGCAAAAAAGATTGCAGTTTATCCCGTTGACGTTTCGCACATGGTCGATGACGTTCTCACCTGCGCAATTCATCGAACACGCGTAGGTGACGTGTACGTCGCGGAAGAGGTCAAGCGTGCAGGAGCGGACTTCGGTGGCGAAAGTAGCGGCAGCTGGATTTTTCCCCGGATTTCATATACTCCGGACGGCATCTATGCGGCGGCACTGATCGTGTCGATCGCTAATCAGCAATCGATCTCCGACGTGATTGCACGGTTTCCTAAGTATCACATTTTGCGCGGGTCGGTCGCCTACAACGGTGGAAGCGATCCAATGGCTGCGATTACTGAAGAATTGCGTTCTCTCGAATATGTTGAGATAATGACTATTGATGGCGTAAGGCTTGATTTTGAAGACGGTTGGATACTAGTGAGAAGATCAGGAACAGAACCGAAGATAAGGATTACTGCGGAGGCAAGAGACTCAGCGATGGCAAAACGGCTTTATGAAAAAGCGTCAGCAATAGTGCAGAGGCACATGCCATGTTAGCGGTCATACTTGGTGCAGGCGAAGGCACACGGATGCGCCCATTGACCTATAACCGCCCCAAAGTCATGCTCCCGGTACTAGGCACGCCCATACTCGAACGTATAGTTAGCTCATGTGTCAAAGCAGGCATTTTGCGCGTAATAATCGTAACTGGTTACCACGAGGAAGCAATTCGTTCACATTTCGATAAAGCGGAGCTCGGAGCCCAGATTGAGTACGTCAGGCAAGAAAAGCAATGCGGGACGGCTAACGCAATTAACCAGGTTAGGGATCTCGTAGATGAGCGTTTTCTCGCGCTAAATGGTGATAGCTTGGTAAGTCCACGCACATTGAAGCTCCTCGCAGAGACAGCCCCAGACCGATTAGTCCTTATCGCGGCAAAGAGAGTGAAAGAACCGAGCAACTACGGCATACTTGAAGTCACTGACGACGCTGTGGTTCGAATAGCGGAAAAACCCAACGAACCAGTGTCTGATTTGGCAAACCTCGGTATTTACGCATTCGAGCCGGATATTTTCGAGTGCATAGCTGAGACGCGGACGTCGGCAAGGGGGGAGTACGAGATCACTGACACTATACAATTGCTGATCGATCAGGGCTACCGCGTTGGGTACGTGAAGGTTGAGGAGCAGTGGATCGACATAGGAAGGCCCTGGGACCTGTTGAGCGCGAATGAGCTTCTGTCGCAGACGCTCGAGAGCGCGAATGAAGGGGTCGTCGAGCCTCTTGCGACGTTAAGAGGTGTGGTGCGAATCGGGCGTGGGTCAGTCATAAAAAATGGCGCGTACGTTACTGGGCCGGTCATAATCGGCGAAGGATGTGAAATCGGGCCCAACTGCCTCTTACGCGCAGGTGCCTGCATAGGGAATCGAGTTAAGATCGGCAATGCCGTCGAAGTGAAAAACTCAATCATAATGGATGACAGCAAAATCGGACACTTGTCGTACGTCGGGGACAGCATCATCGGCATGCGCTGCAATTTCGGTGCCGGTACTACAGTCGCCAATCTGCGCTTTGACGAGAAGCTTATTAAACTCGGGGGCGCGGACACCGGTAGGCGGAAACTAGGCGTCATCATGGGTGACGACGTGCGCACAGGCATTAACAGCATGATAAACGTCGGCACGTCGATTGGTCCCAGATCGACACTCGGCGTGGGTGCCGTGGCTGCCGGAGTTTATCTTCCAGGGTCGCGAATCGAATCGAAATCTACGACGCTGCAATGAAGCGCATCGCTTGATTGTAGATGATAAGCTATTTAGCCGATGGAGCTCGTAAGCTCAGAGGAGACGAGACATGCGTATTGCCGTTTTTATTGGGACGCGAGCGGAGCTAATAGGAATGGCCTCTTTCCTCAAGGAGGTCGACAAGAACCCTGATACAGAACTCGTTTTCACTCATACCGGACAACATTTTGACCGCGAAATGTATCAGAACTTGCTTAAGGATTTGGGTCTTCGAGACCCAGATTATGGTCTGTCGCTTGGCAACATGAGCTACAATAAGCAGATCTCCGGCATGATCAATCAAATCGATGATATATTGGATAAAGCGCGGCCTGACTTTGTGTTTGTTCAAGGCAACGTAATCTCGTCTTTTAGTGCAGCCATTGCATCGTCGATGAATTTTATTCCTGTCGGCCACATCGAATCGGGCTATCGCTCACTGCGGGACTTACACAGTGATGTAAGAAGGAAAGTCATCGAAATGTGCTCGACGATGTTTTTTCCTGTATGCAACACGGCCTACCTAAACCTGCTTGAGGAGTGCTACGATCCTGATTGTGTCCACTACTTAGGTGATCCTCTCGTTGACGCACTTTTGGACTACAAGCCGACGGCGCAAAAGGCGGATTCTATCAAAGCGTTCTGTGAAGACGAACGACCGATTGTTTCAGTTGCGGTTAGGCTGCCGTGGAACATCGGAAGCCCAGAGGCGCTCGGCAGAATCACAAAAGCGGCGACTAGTCTCGATGAGTACAACGTTGTCATGTTATTACACCCAAATACCAGGAGACATCTCGTCAAATTCGGCCTAATGGAAAAACTGCAATCGTGTGAGAACATTCGTCTTATTGATCCATTGGCCTACACTGGCTTCATTAAACTGATGATGGACTCTCACGTGTTAGTCACCGATTCCGGGGGGCCTCAGAAAGAAAGCGCCATTTTGGAAACGCCGTGCATCACGCTGTCCGATAGCACCTATTACATTGAGACCGTTGAAAATGGGTGGAATAGGGTACTAGGAAATAGCCCGCACCCGGATGTCTTGACTGAAGCCGTACGCGCTACGGCGCCGGGAAAGAAAATAAGCGACCCGCTTAACGACGGGAAATCATCACAGCGAATAATTTCTAAAGTCGTTCAGCTGTTCGAAGAAAGACGTCTCACAATTTCTCCGCAAGTGTCAAAAACGAGCTTCTATGCTCACCTAACGGCTTTTTCTGAAGGGTTCATGGGCATGCGCACACGCGCCACCCCTCACGCTGACGGGACAGTTCAAGCGATGTTCGACCAAACAGGAGAAATCACGTTCGATCCGACGCAGGCTCAGATTGTGCGTACTTTCGGGCCAGTGCGAAACCCAAAAGAAATGTGAAAAGTAAGGTTATGGATGATTGACAGCTATACCCTCTTTTTGCTTGTAGTCTCGGTTCTGCTTTCATTTGTAGTCACGTTTGTTGTGACGCCGCCGCTTATCAAGAGAATGAAATCTGCGGGGGTGTCTGGCGTTGATGTTCACAAAGTTGAAAAGCCTGAGATTTCTGAAATGGGCGGTTTTGCTATCTACGCAGGGTTCGCTACGTCCATGATCTTCGCAGCTTTTTTGGGACTCAATTTAATGGTAATATTGGTTTCACTGCTTGTGGTAACCCTATCAGCAATGGTAGGGGCCTTAGATGACGTGATGCACCTCGGCGCCATAGAAAAGCCGCTCCTCGGCTATTTCGCTGGCGTTGCGCTCATATTGACTGCGGGGAGCGACCCCTATCTTCTCGTGCCTTTGTTAGGAACGTTTTGGCTTGGACTCGCGTGGATCCCTATTGTGCCTTTTGCCGTCACAGCTGGGGCCAATGCAGTCAACACCTTTGCTGGATTCAATGGGATGGAGATAGGTTGCGGCGCCATAGTGACGTTTGCATTAATAGTCGTTGGACTGGTGTTGATATCGCCGACGGGAGGCGTCGCGGGACTTTTGATATTGGCGGCGCTACTAGGGGCCCTCTTAGGGTTTTTTCCGTATAATCGATATCCTGCCCGCATATTTACGGGCGATATAGGGACGCTCTGCATCGGTAGCGCTATCGCCGTTGGCGCCATAGCGCTAAAAATCGAATTATTTGCGGTCATCGCGGCTTTGCCTTATATCGTCAACTACGGCATGGTATTGCTCTCTGTTGGAAAGGTAACCGAGAGTCACTTGTTTACGGCCACGCAGGTAACGAATGACGGGTACTTGACCCCCTCAAAGTCGTATTCCGTTCGAAAGAACTTGTCCGATTACATCTTGAGCAGGAGATCAATGAAAGAACCGGCACTAGTGAAAACGCTTTGGACTTTGTGCATAATATCCGCCGCAACAAGCATTTTGTTGGCGGTCTTGTCGGCTCGTTGAGACGTATGGTTCACGGCGACAGACTGGAAAAATGGCAATGACTGCCTCTGGCAGTGTATAAGGACCAACAGCCTTGTGTGGCCGCAAGCATGGAGCCGCCCGTGGTCGTCTGGTCACGACTCACGGAATTGGCTGTGGAAATAGCTAGTTTTGTCCAATCTTAGCCGCTGGGGTTACAGCAGCTGTTGTGAATTGATGCTAACTGCGTCGATCGGAGATGTGTATCTCGCATCAAGCGTTCCGTTGGATGGGGGGTCCATCCATAGACTTACATACAGTGTGCTTGTTGACCCCAGAGTGGGCAGAATTTTTAACGGGCTAGAGCTGCCGCCTGTTGTAAAATCGATCGGCACTGCCTTAGTCTCCCCGACATTTAACGTCACTGGCTTGTACTGGTCTTGCCAAGCGATGTGCAAGCTCATCGGATCGCTGGCGTAATTCGTTACATAAACAACTCCTGAGTCGCCGTTCACTTCGACGTTGCTGATCAACGCATATTGTGTAGGCGTTTGGGCGAGCTGGCTTTGGTTAATTTGGTAAATCACTACACCGTCATTCTGGAATACCTCTGTCATCACTGTGGGATCTGGAACGAAGTTCGAGAATGGAAATCCCCAGACGCTGCTCGAGTAATTTGCTTTGATCGGATCATAAACGAAGTAGTCTATGCCCAATTTTTTTGCTATGAGTAACTTGCTGGCGGAATCTGTGGAGCCGTTCATGAAATTGGAGAGGTCTGTGAGCTGTGATAACTGGTGGGTGACAACGTAGGAGTTTTCTGAGTCGGTTGATATTGCAGCTCGGGCACTGGTGAACGTGCTAATGTATTGCAAGAAAGTTGGATCTGACAATATGGTGTCATTGGATGTTGTGTGTTGATTGAGCCATTGCAGTGCGCTCATTTCGTCACCGGTGAGTTTTGGTTCCTGTGCGTTTACGGCAAGGGCGCTGGCCGCGGCAATGTGAAATACCGGCGATAACACAGAGATAACCACAAAAGCGATGATAAGCATCGAGCGCATTGCCCGATTGTCTCGCCTCCGTCGCAAGCCTTGAACGCGCGGCTGCGGTTCATACGCGATCCGAAAAACAAGGAGTGCAGCGAGTATTGACAGCGGGAGAACGAGATAGAGTATCGATTGCACCCCGCCTGCATTTTTCAAAGTGCCCGGTATGACGCGTTGAATAAGATACGGCAAGTGCGGCGCCGCTACTCCTATAACACCGATTAGCGCAGGTACCAATGCCACGAGGAGCCAGCTTGAAACAAGCATGTTTCGCAGGTTTGTCTCAGCTCGGTCCCATAGGGCTGTTTTGTAAACCAGAATACTCAGAATTGGGATGAGGCCAAGACTTGAAACCATGAAAGCTAGCGAGAACGCCGTCTGAGCCGAAAACACAAGGGAAACCGCAATTACTCCAGCCATCGCGATTAAAACCAAAATTATGATCAAATTAAGGCCATTTTTTGTCGTGTGGCCAATTACGGCAAACAGTCTGTCACGGCGTTTGTACGGTGACCGTAGATCGGTGCTCCCGCTAAAAAGCGCGCCTACTGCTGCGAGCCCCAACATGCCTGCCGACAAAGTCAAGATCTCCGGAATGCTCCATGGGAGAGTTTGGTACTGGCTATACATGTACAGCCACCAGGGGGCGCTAATTATGACTGGTAGCACGACCATTGCGCTTATCTGCTTCAAATGCATTCGAGTGCCAAGATTAATCAGCACATAGAGTATGATGAAGACGGTGAAAATGTAATAAAACGTCGTGGTAGAAAGCCTGTGCGTAAAAATAAGCGTTGTTACGGTAAGAGCGCCTAGAAATGTATATTTTGATGTCAGGATAGACTTACCTACATCGTTCTTAATTGCGGCGTAGAGGTAGTATGTCGCAAGCATCATCAGTATCAGCCCGAAGCTTGACGCAACGATGTATTGCGGCCCCAAAATTGCTGGGTTTGGGCTAAACGTCGCCGAAAAAAACGATGCCAAGGCGGCTATTCGCGTGTCGTCTGTGATTTTCTTTACTACGACAAAAGTGGTGAGAACGAAGGCTACCAATATGAACGCCGAAAACCCCTGCAGCAGAACGAGCAGTTCGGAATTCATGCTAATATTCACTCCACCGAGTATAGCGACTGCGCCAAATATGATGGGGAGGCCAGGCGGTTCAATGTTATACCAGACGTCACCAGGGGCGGCGTTTGGATCATTTGCGCTTATCACGTTGGTTTGTTGGATATTTTTTGCTAAGGCGATGTTCGTCGCGGTGTCGTGATCAATCAAACCGGTGCCGCCGCTCCAGTATCCAGCGTAGCCCACGGTGATAAGCAGCAACGCGAGGGCCGTGAGCAAGATGCCCACCGACACTTTCTTGCCCAGCTCTCTCGAACGCGTTCGCTCACCCTTGTGACTGTGCTGCGTCGGTGGCGGCTGAGGTGATCCTAGTCTAGAATACCCTTGATTCTGCTCGTATCGCTCTCTCATTAGACGTGGACTACCTCAAAACGTGTAATAATAAATCTCATTTATAGAATCGCATGTCCTAATCACTTATAGTTTTTGGTCGCCGTTTTCCAGTCTCGCTTACCTTGAACCGGCTTAGAAGCACGCCACCGTAGGCGATCTCATCCGAGACCATTCCGGTAGCAATTGCGAACATTGTGCCTATGGTAAGGGTAAGCGTTAGCATGGCCGAAGGGACGCAACTTTGGCGAAAACTACTCACGATCCAACAATTTTTGTGCCCTCGCACGTAATGATCAGTTTGTCCCAGATTCCGTTATAGAAAAAGCCCTGAATAAGCCGCGAGCACAAGCAACAATGGCCGAATCTCTTGAATCTTAAAAAATGCGCAAAAGACTACGTCACTTATGTAAGATAACAAAAACTGGGCTAAACATATCAGAACCAGGAAGTAAGCTGGGTACCTCCCAGCCCTGGGCCGCAAATCCCAGTCAAGAGAGCAATGCGGGTATGGCCATAGAAAGGACGGTTATCAGCGGCACAATCAGGAAAATACTCGAGCGATAATGTGCGTCAGATACCCCTACGGCGTAAGCAGTCGCTATGACGTTGAGGTAGCGCATGCAATAAGCAAAACGCTATTTAGCCGAAAATCCCTCGTACTGGGCCAAGCTGGCTGAGTAACTTGCGGGGGGGTCTGACGACGATTTCTGGCAGAGAGACTGCAATCGAGCGAAAAAAAGCAATATAAAGAGCATTGATCGGCACGTCGGCAATCCGCGAGTTTCGTTCGGCAACGATCTTCACAACGCCTTCCAATCCGAGGCTCATCACGGCGCTCAAGATCGTAGTTGTGGCCAGAATGGCGAGATAAGTTCAGCAAACCTGTACGGCAGGCACCATTCGACAAAAAGGTTCATCTGCCAGTGATATGAGTTTCGCCAGCGCATATCTGGCCCTCAAAACTGAGAGCCCTCACAAGAGCTTCGGATGAAGTGCAACAACAAGTTGCATGCTTTTTGAAAAACCGACGCAAGTCTCGCGACGGTGTTGGCCATTATGGGTCAACTATTCAGCCGCTCTTGCTAAATACGCTTTTGTTGGCGCATCTAAAAGATTATTAACGTTTACTCTGCTATGGTCAATCGGATGTCTAAAGAAAGGTGCAGAATCCTGTTTGTAACTTCTTTCGACGTTCGACTGATTGACAGCGTGAAAACAGACGGCAGCATGATTCGTCTGCTCAAAGATTTCTTGCTGAGATACGAGGATCTGTGCGATCTATTCCTGTTTACAGGAGACACAAGCAAATTTGATTTGGCCCCCTCCATAGAACACGTTCCGTCGGCGGTGTTCGAGAAATTTGGTCTTTGGCACTCGTCATATGCTGTCTTAAGCACATTCAGAATCGCCAAGCGATTGAAAGGAAATGCGCTAGTCAGGGGGTTTTCTGCTGCGTGTCCCGGGGCAATAGTCGCAGCAAAGGCAAAAAAGAAGCCCTCACTCGTTTTTTATGAATATAACTGGTCGTATCAAGTTACGCACGTGAACAAAGGCAAAATCCTTGGAACAGTTGCAAGACTTATCGAGAACTATATCATAAAAAACGCCGATGTTTTAGTCACGCGAAACCAGTCTCTTGAAACAGAGCTTTGCGAAAGAGGCGCTAAGAGAGTGGTCATCATACCATTGACGTTCGATGAAGACATTTTCAAACCAGGTATTGATGTCACTGAGCTCAAAAAGACTTACGGCGTCCGAGATGAAAAGATACTCATGTATATTGGAAGACTGCATCCAGTCAAACGGCTTGACCTCCTTCTCAAGGCAGCTGCCCAGCTTCATGAGCACTTCAAGCTCTTTATAGTCGGTTCTGGAGCTCTGGAAGATGAGCTCAAAGACATGACAAAATCCCTTGGCATTGCGGACAAGGTGGTTTTCACGGGCGCAGTGCAATATTCCGACGTGCCGAAATTCATGAATATGGCAGACTTGATCGTGCTGACCAGTTCAATGGAAGGGCAGCCGAGGGTTCTGATAGAGGCGATGTCTTGCGGGACGCCGGCGGTTGGAACGAACGTGTTCGGAATTAGGGATACTATAGATGACGGGGTGACGGGCTATCTCGCCTCTGACGATCCTGATGACATCGCAAGAAAAATTTCGGAGGCCTTGGCAAACGATGCGTTTCCACAAATGTGCAGGTCAGTCGCACTTGAGAAATACTCGAACGAAGCCAGTGCGTTGAAAGAAAAGGCGCTATGCAAAGAGCTTTTGGCGCTCGACAGCTACTAACTTTTGACATACTCTGCCTAGCTTGCTGGGCTAATTCTCGCACTGTTTCGTTTTCTCAGAGTAAGCGCACTCACAAAGTCAATTCACTGCCAAGACACTGTAACTCGCCTTAGAACCTTGGTCAAAGCTTGATTTCAGCGAGGACTTGATCGTAGCTTGGAGAAGGACGTTAGGAAGGGAGGTCCGAAGGGAGGTCCGAGCGAGGGTGTCCAGCTTCGAATGGTCAGGATATAACAGGCTGGAGCCCTAACGAAAGAAAACGTTAAGAACCTGTGCAAGGCGAAGACAGATTGACCCCAGTATTCAGACACACTCTCTAGGCGCCTTGGTAGGGTCTCTTGTCGGTAAGCACTGAGGATCGTCCGCTGTGAGCCGATATTCACTATTGCGGGGGCTTCTGGGTTTTGACGACCTGCTCGTCTGGAAGTTCGATGTGCTGATCTAGCTCGTGCTCAAACATGTTGGTCAAAACGGCTTTCAGCTCCTTTCGAGGAATGTTTCCGGTATCTTTCAAGCGGCACTTCTCCAAGTACTCCTCGTAAGTGCAGATGAATCGTGCCGGATTGCCCGCATAGACACTGTTCGGCGGCACGTCTTTCGTGACCACAGATCCAGCCCCTACCACGCTATTCGGACCGATGACTATGCTGGGCATTATAATCGCGTTAACGCCGATGAAAGAGTTATCCCGGATAATTATAGGACCGAACTTGCTGCCTTCGAAGTCCGCGTTCTGCTCGAGCACCCATTTGGCTCCGTCGTGAGTCATAAAGGTGACGCCGTACGTAATCTTGCAATTATTTCCGATCGAAATTAAGTACGGTTCGGTGCTCAAATTGCAGTAGTAGAGTTGACAGTTGCTGCCTACGCGTACTCCTAATCTTCGTGCTAGGCGAACGCGGGCGTTTCCTGTGCTTATCCTGAATAAAACGATGTTCAATCTGTAAGCGATTTTTTCTAGCCAGTTCATTTGACGATTGTTTGTTGATTTAGATACGTTCCTGCTTGCTGAACCGACAGCCGCACGTTACACAATCTATATTTTACCCCGCTCTTTAAGCTTGCGATCTCCGCTCAAACTCGCCGAGCCTAAGCGAGGTGATAGGTGGCACTTTATTATTATTAGGTAGATATGTTGCACCACAACTTTGCGTTATGTTCAAAGCAATTCCGGTAGAAAGAAAAAGTAGAGTTATCCATGATTTTCCCTACAGTGTAGAGAGCAGGCGATGTCCACACGCAGGTATCGTCAATATCACAAAGAGCGGGCACTGCGTTTTTGATTGCGCATATTGCTATGCGAAGAGCTACCCTTGGTCTGCGAACGGACATTTCATTGAGGTGTACGAAAATACGCCCGAGCTGCTTGATAATGAATTAAGAACGATTCGCACGTGTCCGCCTCTTTATTTTTGCGCCGTGACCGATCCATTTCAACCGTTTGATCTCGTGTGGAAAACTTCCCTCGACGCAATGCGCATCGCCGCGAACCATGGCGTTTTTTTTACTATCGTCACTAAATCAGACCTCGCTTTGAAAGTCCTTGAAACTCGCTGGGCAGATTATGAAAGATTTCGCGTTTCCTTCACGTGTGAGGCTCTCAACCGTAACAAGCTCAGCGCGATCAGCAATGCGCCAGACGTCTTTCGCAGGCTGAGAGCAATCGAAAGGCTCGTGAGTGCTGGCGTCAACGTCTCAGTGAGAGTTGATCCGATAATCTCTGGGTTGACTGATGATTACGGTGAGTTAGACGAACTGTTTCAGACGTTGAGTTCGATGGACGTTTGCCACGTTACCACGTCAACTGGCAGTTTCAATTCCCGGGCGTTTCGGAAATTACTCGCCAGGATCGAGGAAGGGGGCTATGCGGAGTCAGCTGCGCTAGTCCGAAGTCGCTATGTCTTTAATGGAAAAAAGTACACACTAAACCTGAAGGACCGACTGGCGCTTTACACATATCTCGCGTCGCTTTGCGATCATTACGACATGGGTCTCTCTCTTTGCCAAGAACCGCTTAATCTCATACCTGGTGACGCCACACGATGCCGCACCCTTGGAGAGTTGGCTATTCGAGATCGGTCCGGGCGGTTCATTCCAGTTTGCGGTTCTGACTGCTTAAACGCTTGTCCAAACGCGGAATATCCGCCTTGCAAGAACGAGAACCTTCGCACGGAATACCCCTTCAAATGGCGGACGCTTAGATAGGGTCTTTCGTTTGACGTCGTTACTGTGCCATTTTATGCGCCGGCCGATTAACGATGCTTTTAAGTATTAGCCGTACGGAATAAAACCTGAAACTTTTTCGCTCGTGACATGATTGCGTTAGTTACAGGTGGCTACGGGTTTATAGGAAACCAGATTGCCGAGCTAATCTCGACGGAATATTCGGAAGTGCGCATACTTGACAATCTAAGCAATGCAGCGCGGGTAGTTCGATTGCCAAACGTGCGCCTAATCAAGACGGATATCAGAGATACAGACGCGACGAACGAGGCATTTGATGATGTTGACGTAGTTTTCCACACCGCCGCTCGCGTCGACGTAGTCGCAAGCACCAGAGAGCCATTCGTCGATATGGATAACAATGTTAAGGGAACTTTATCAGTCTGTGAGGCTGCTCGAAGAAATGACGTGTCTAAGCTCGTTTACTCATCTAGCGCTGCCGTCTATGGAAATGCTGATTCTTTTCCCACAGATGAGGCGCAGCCGACACGTCCTCTATCTCCCTATGCTGTGAGCAAGTATTGCGGCGAACTCTACATGGCTGCTTATCATCATTTGTATGGTCTCAGCACGCGGTCTTTGCGATACTTCAACGTTTATGGTCCTTATCAGCGTCCGGAAAACGCGTACTCTGGCGTGATTAGTAAATTCTTCTATAATGCAACAAGAGACGCGCCTCTGGAAATACACGGCGACGGCAATCAGACCAGGGACTTCGTGTATGTAACAGATGTGGCGAATGCGAATCTGCTGGCAGCAAATAGCGACGCACCAAATGCAGTTGTGAACATAGGAAGCGGGCGCGAGACGTCTATAAATGAACTAGCCACGATAATCAAGGAAATGGCCCTCTCTCATTCAAGCATCGCGCACGGCGCCCCGCGCATCAGTGACGGCAGGAGATCACTGGCGGATATTAGGAACGCAAAGCGAATCATCAACTATGAGCCACAAATCCACATAGCTGAGGGCCTTGCAAAGCTCAGGCAGTTCTTTCGCGGTACGCGCTGAAAATTCGAGTTTCAGCTTGGTCGAAATAGTCAATGAGCCTGAGGTTGTCCCGTGCCTCGAATCGTATTCGCATCGCCAAACAGAAGATAATAGATTACTTATGCGAAGGTAACCGGGCGATTAATGATGTCGATCGGATCGAGCATTACTATAATCTGCAATCGGCTATAATCTGCAATCGGCTATAATCTGCAATCGGCTATAATCTGCAATCGCGCTATTTTTTGGCTATTCTCCGGTGCTGCTAAATGCCACCAGCGGAATCACTGCGCATCGTTATTTGCTGCCCTCGCCTTCGCAACAATCTTGCTCCTGATAATGTGGGCTGAGGCCAGCGCGCTTAGCGGTCAAAGACAGATGAGACACTATCCGGCCAAAAGGCGGGGCCTAACCACGAGCGCTCTTCGTCTAAGCAATCGATCATAAGGTCAGCTTTGCCAGATCGAACGCTTCAGCTTTACTATGATTATGAAGCGCTAGCATCCCGGCCTGAAAAGCGCGATACTGTGCGAGACCAGCTATCGCTTCTGTTCGCACGTAGTACTTATCGTTCTGCGTTTCGTGGAGCTTTAAAGCTTCGAGCTTGATGTTGAAGAAACGCGTAATGTTGACAAAAACTCGCGGAGTAAACTCGAGTGACACGCTCGGAGACTCATAGAGAAAAATGTCATTCACGTGCCTGTACAGTGTCATAGTCGCAAGGGCGGTATTTCGATGATCTTGGTGATTGTCGTGTGGACTGTGCGTATATATTCTATCGGGCTGTAATGCATTTACCTTTGCCTGAATAAGCTCGATTGTCTGAAAGTCAGTTGTAATCATGCGATCTTTGAGATTCTCAATAGTGATACTGTCCGCGCCAAGGATCTGTGCAGCTTTCTTACACTCACTGATTCTTTTGTCACTTGGCCCCCCTGCTTCGCCTTTGGAAAGTACAAGAAGGTGTACGTCGTCGCCGTCGCGTTTGTGATGGGCTAGCGTCGCGTAGCAACCTAGCTCACAATCATCTGGATGAGCTCCGATCGCTAGAATTACTTTACTCAAATAAACCACCAGTGCATAATTGTTTTATAGTGTTGAACAATGCGTCCATCGAAGCATCGGTGCGCAAAGGCACGTCTGCGTTAAAACTTATATTTCCTTTAAGCGCGTGCAACCATTGGGCACAGGTCGATCGTATCCCTATGTTAGTTGTATAATCGATGACGGAGGGAACCACGTTGAGCGTTTTCGACGTATTGCCCACGATCGAGCGATCTCTCGCGATCTGATTTCGTTCAAATCGTGTTTTCAACTCATTTTGCATACTTACAATCGTAGCTATTCTCTCTTTAAAGTCATCAAGTTTCCTATCTGCGACCGCACTTTTCAAGTTGTCAAGCGCGCAGATGACGCCGTCGACGTCCGCGAGCATATCGTCCAACTCGCCCTGGACGATCTCCACGTCGCACTTCTCATCCTTCGCCAGCTTGTATTGAGATCGTACCCTCAGTAGTTCGAGAATTGCGTCCAGCTGTCCAACGCCTGCGTAGGTATCTTTCGGTCTCCACATCGAGACGACCGGGAATCGCATCCCAAACTCTCCAGCGATCTTCTCAGCTCTGCTCAGATATTCGGCGCCTCCGTGGCCGCCGACGTAGAACGAAAGGCCTATGCCGCTAAAGGCGATGAGCATCGCCTCCGCTCGCAGCGACACGTTGGGTAACATCTGTCCCAGGGCGGAGCGTAGATCCCCCGGAAACTTTACAGTTGTGGTGCACGAGCGACACTTCGCCACGAGCATATGATCGGGTACGTGCGTCATCTCCACGTCAGCTTTTCCGCCGCACGGGCAATGATACCAAACAGGCATGGGTGGCTTCGTAGCTAGGTTCTTCTGCGACTCGGCCATCAATTTAGCGTACTGGTCGTAGTTTTCCAACAGAAAAGCGATCTCTTCAGTAAACACCTGTTGGCATTGGGAAAACCGCGCGAATGCGGTTGTATACCCACACTCTTCAATGAGGTATGCGAAAAAGAATGCGTTAAAATCAGCCGCGTTCGTGCTTCTCTCATACGCCCTATCGATAACATCAGACACGACGCGCGTGTCGAGGTCGACCTCCGGAACCGGCAGCCTCAAACGTTTCGCGTATTTCACAACCGAATCGGACGACTCGCTCGCCCAGCGTTCGATGTGGCTTTTTAGCCTTGCGAGTTCGCCGCGGTCTGGCTTCGGAACAACGCGCATAAGCTTGTTGTAGTACGTCGGAGCAACCGGCAAGTGGAGGGTCAGCGTGCCGTTTCTGTTTCTGACGCTCGGCAGCTGCGCTTCTCGGAACCACCGCTCATCAGCGAAGTCCTGGTCGGCAAAACAAAAGAGCTCAACTACAGGACAGCCAAGTCTCTCTCGCAACCGCTCGGCCACCGCGTGGACGAGCACCACCTTGCGCACGACCCCACTGTAGGGCAAGAAGTTAGGCTGATGGGCAGACATCAAAACAATTCCTTCATAATCTGCTTGAAGCGGGATTCGAGAATCGTTATGAAACGCGCTGACGTGTTCAGCAAACGCTTTGCGCTTGCTTCGCATCGCGTGGTCGGGGTAAATAGCGTTGCTTGCAACAACTCGCGTGAGTTCCTGCAGATTCTTGCATTGATCTCCTTTCATGAATCACCTAAAAACATGACCGCAACAAGCTTTGGAACGTGAAATCCAACATTACGTCCAAATCAGCAAAATCCAACGCTACGTTCCAAACAGCATGACAAGTAAGCCTATATAGTTATTTTCCGTATAGATGTGCGAAGTGATACGGTGAAAGCCATTGTCTTAGCTGCAGGTGAAGGAACTCGATTAAGGCCATTCACACTGACACAACCGAAAGCAATGGTACCGGTGGCTAACAGGCCCATTCTTGAATACGTGATCGATTCTCTTGCAGGTTGCGGCGTCACTGACATCAGTTTGGTAGTCGGCTACAAAAAAGAAAAAGTAATGAACTATTTTGAGGGTGGCAAAAAATTCGGCGTTAAAATAAACTATGTTGAGCAGCCACAGCAGCTCGGAACTGCTCACGCTATAAAGTTGGCCGAAGACTCAATCGAGGAAAACTTCCTAGTTCTAAATGGCGACAATCTCACCAGCCCGCAAGCTATAGAAGAAGTTATGAGCAATGCATCAGGCGACGTGACGCTCCTTCTGACCGTGAAAGAAAACGTTAAGGGCTATGGAGTCGTCACGACTGAAGGCAACCGCGTCACTCAAATAGTCGAAAAGCCCGGTACGGATATTAGCCATTATATCAATACGGGTATCTACGTTTTTGCTCCTGCTGCCTTCAATGAGATACCTTACACAAAGATATCTTCTAGGGGTGAATACGAGATAACAGATACTATCCAAAGGATGATCGAGAAGCAGTATGACGTCAAAGGCGTCCACACTACCTCCATGTGGATCGATGCTAGTTACCCGTGGGATTTGCTAAACGCAAACGCGGCAGTGCTTGCTTCTATTAAAGAGGCTTCTGCCCACGAAAACGGCCAAATCGAAGACGATGCTAAAGTGAGGGGAAGCGTCATTGTCGGCGAAAACTCGATAATACGTTCTGGGTCTTATGTGCTCGGGCCGGTCGTCATAGGTAGAGACGCTGAGATTGGGCCTAACGTGACTATACTCCCGTCGACGAGCATCGGAAATGGCGTTACAATCGACTCGTTTACCGAGGTGCGAAATTCCTTAGTCATGAATGACGTGCGACTGGGCTCTCACTCTCTCGTCGCAAATTCTGTCATTGGAAAAAATACAATGATCGGTTCCCATTTCATCACGGAGCAAACGAAGCTTGCTATGCCATTTCTTGACGGAGAACTGCATCACGTAATGAATTTAGGTGCGATAATCGGCGAGAATTGTCGTTTCGGGCATGGCATTCTCGTTGAAGCTGGAAAAATCATTGGTGTGCATTGCACCGTGGAATCTGCTACAACGATAAGAAAGAACGTCGATAACTATAGTAACATCGTTTGAGGCACGCTGCAGGCACAGCTTACTATCACCAAATGCGCGCGAAGCTTTCAAAAGCTAAAGGTGCTTGCCCTTCGTCGCATGTAGCAACGTGGGAATTCAAAGCCAAGAAAGTGCGAACGCTTGACGTTACGATCGATTTCAAAGAAGCTCATAAACTCGATGTTTTTTGATTTAATTGCCACAGAAGCTTTTATATACAGTGCAAACATACAAAAAAGTAGTCTTTTCTTACGGAGGTATCGCTGATTCAACAAGATGACGATCAGGAGCTTGTCGAAGTCGAAATTCCCCCTGAGGAAGCAGCTCTTTTGGAAGAGCTTGACAACGTGAAAGAACAGAACGAGGAATACCTTTCGCGCTTGCAAAGGCTTCAAGCTGACTTCGAGAACTTTAAGCGACGCACTAAAATCCAAAGCAAGGATGTCGCTAAGTATGCATCCATTGAGCTGATCAGGGAGTTACTTGATATCTCTGATAATCTCGAGCGAGCTGCTCAGGCACTGAGGGCTGAGGGAGTCCAAGGTGTCTACGAAGGAATCGAGTTGATAAACAGGCAGCTATGTGATATTTTGAGTAGGAACGGAGTCACCAGGATAGAATCGGTTGGAGAGTTGTTTGACCCATACGTACACGAAGCGATCATGAGCGTAAGTGACACTGCACTGCCAGATAGCGTGATAACAGAGGAGATCCTAAAGGGTTACAAGCTCTATGACAAAGTGATTAGGCCCTCTAAAGTGAAGGTCAACAAAGGCACAAATGGGGTGGACCAATGAGCAAAGCAATAGGCATAGATTTAGGCACGACTAATTCCGTCGTCGCAGTCATGGAAGGAGGAGAGCCAGTAGTAATTCCAAACGCAGAAGGAAATCGAACGACGCCTTCTGTCGTGGCATTTATAAAGAACGAACGCGCCGTGGGCGAGATTGCAAAACGGCAAGCGATCACTAATCCTGATCATACCATTTCGTCCATAAAGAGGAAGATGGGCTCCGACTACAAGGTCACCATCGAAGGCAAGACGTACACGCCGCAAGAAATCTCAGCAATGATCATACAGAAACTAAGGCAAGATGCTGAGAACTATCTTGGCGAGAAAGTGAACCAAGCAGTTGTTACGGTTCCAGCGTACTTCACTGATAGCCAACGGCAGGCTACCAAAGACGCGGGGACCATCGCAGGCCTTGAAGTTCTACGGATCATTAATGAGCCGACGGCGGCTTCCCTCGCGTACGGCTTGGATAAGGGAGAGGAGCAAACGATTTTGGTTTTCGACCTTGGCGGCGGAACATTTGACGTTTCAATACTCGACATAGGCGAGGGCATATTCGAAGTAAAAGCCACCAGCGGAAATAACCTGCTCGGCGGCGACGACTTCGACCAAAGGATCATTGATTACCTGGCTGACCAGTTTAAAAAGGAACAAGGCATCGATTTAAGAAACGACAAGATGGCCGTGCAGAGACTCAAGGAAGCCGCAGAGAAGGCAAAGATAGAGCTGTCAACGCTCACCAGTTCCGAGGTAAACTTGCCGTTTATCACGGCCGATCAAAATGGTCCAAAACACTTGGACATCACCCTGACGCGGGCGCAATTTGACAAGCTGAGCGAGGATCTGATCGAAAAGACGATGGGTCCGACTAGGCAAGCCATGAAAGATGCCGGACTTAATCCAAATGATGTGGATCGAGTGCTGCTCGTCGGCGGGTCTACGCGCATTCCCGCGGTTCAAAACGCCATAAAGAAGTACTTAGGCAAAGATCCCGATCGCACTATCAACCCGGATGAGTGCGTCGCGATCGGGGCTGCGATACAAGCGGGCGTGCTTGTCGGCGAGGTAAAAGACGTTTTGCTGCTCGACGTCACTCCTCTGTCGCTGGGAATTGAGACCCTCGGCGCGGTATTCACCAAACTAATTGAAAAGAATACAACAATTCCGACAAAAAAATCTCAAGTGTTTTCAACTGCAGCTGATAACCAAACCTCCGTCGAGATTCACGTGCTTCAGGGCGAACGTGAAATGGTCGCTGGCAATAAGACGCTCGGACGATTTCAGTTGGTGGGAATCCTTCCAGCACCGCGAGGTGTCCCGCAAATCGAAGTCACATTCGATATAGACGCCAATGGCATTGTGCACGTTTCGGCAAAGGATCTGGGAACGGGCAACGAGCAAAAGATTACCATCACGTCGACCAGTGGTCTGAGCAAAGAAGAGATCAATGGGTTGGTGAAAGACGCAGAAACTCACGCTGACGAGGATCGAAAGAGAAAGGAAGAAGCCGAGATAAGAAACAGCGCGGATTCTATGGTCTACACGGCGGAGAAAACGCTGAGAGAGGTAGGGGATAAGATCGACGAGTCGCGTAAGAGTAAGGTCACGGTCGAAATTGAAAAAGTGCGCGATGCGCTGAAAGGCGCAGATATTGATGTCATCAAGCAGGCAACAGAACAGCTCACGACCACAATCTATGAGATCTCGACTGAGCTCTATGCTAAAACTGCAGAAAAGGCTCAGGAGAAAGCCCCGGCCGGAGAGTCGGACTACGAGGTAGTTGACGAGAACGAGAAGTAGTGCGCTAGCATGCCCTATGAAACGCGATTACTACGAAGTGCTAGGAGTCGGTAAGACTGCCACCGAAGCTGAAATAAAAAAGGCTTATCGTAAACTCGCCCTAAAACACCATCCAGACGTCAGCCCTGACAAAAGCGAGGCAGAGGAGAAGTTCAAAGAGATCACTGAAGCTTATGAAATACTCAGCAATCCAAGCAAGCGTGCAACCTATGACAGAGTGGGGCAGTCTGGGTTCCAGCAAGGTGCGTCTGGTTTCCAGCAAGGTGCGTCTGGTGCTGGCTTCAGCGATTTCGGCGGGTTTGGTGGCTTTTCTGATATTTTTGAAACGTTTTTCGGAGGCGGGTTCGGGGAGAGTCCATTCCGAACCCAAACCAGGGCGCGCCCGTCAGGTCCGCAAAGAGGTTCCGATGCCGCAGTTGACGTTCAAGTGTCATTTGAGGAGTCAATTTTTGGAACAGAAGTTAGTGTTGAAGTCCCACGTTATGAACGCTGTGAACATTGTGCGGGAACCGGCGCTGAACCCGGCACTGACATAAAAACGTGTCCGTCCTGCGGTGGCAGCGGTGAGATACACAAGGCTCAGAACATCTTTGGGGCCCAGCTTATCAGAATAGAAACGTGCCCTCAATGCCGAGGTGAGGGAAAGGTTTTTGAGACTGCGTGCAAGAGCTGCAGGAGCGCCGGAAGGCTACGAACAACTAAGATAGTGCCGATCAAAGTCCCTCCAGGAGCATATACAGGCTTGCATATCCGAAAACCTGGGGAGGGTTCGGCAGGCGCCCGGGGCGGGCCTTCAGGCGATTTGCTCGTCGTTGTGCGCGTGTTACCACATCCGATCTTCAAACGTGAGGGCGACGACATCCATAGCGATTTATCAATCAGTGTGTCAGCTGCGGCACTGGGCGGGCAAATTGAAGTGCCTTCAGTATACGGAGCGTTAAAAGTGGATCTTCCTGAAGGAACGCAGGGCGGCACAACTATCCGCCTGAGAGACAAGGGAGCCCCCAGCGTTCACAGGCGTGGCCGCGGCGACCAGTACACGACATTGATCGTCGAAATTCCGAAGAATCTGTCCGAAAGAGAGAAGGAGCTCTTTCGTGAACTAGCATCTCTAAAGGGTGAGGCCCTAAAGCGAGCTAGTCGCAAGGCTAAGGTTTTTAGCACCGTCAAGGATGTCTTTGGCGCTAACGATTGAAACCCGCCTCAAGGCATCGTTTGCGCATGTATCCCCTTTCACTAAACGAACCGGCGCTTGCTGAAATAACTCGGCAGCTTAAAAACTTTATACAAGGCAGCGTGCGATCTGCCAGAGCTAAAGGAGCGGTCGTTGCATTGAGTGGGGGCGTGGACTCCTCTGTCGTAGCCGCGTTGGCGCATGACGTTGCGGACACTACGGCGTTGATACTCCCTGAAACAGCGGTCACCTCGGCGCAAGATGTTCTCGACGCAACATCTATCGCAGAAGTGTATGAGCTGCCGTTCACGGTAATCGAAATCAACGACCTGATCGACTGCTTTAAAGAAGCGGCGCGTCCCATACTGCCTGCGCGCATGAATGGTCAAGTTTCGATCGCCGAAGCAAACTTGAAGCCCCGGATTAGAATGACGTTGAGTTATGTCACGTCGAACGCAGACTTGCGACTAGTTTTAGGAACAGGCAATAAGACAGAGCTACTCATGGGCTACTTCACGAAGTACGGAGACGGCGGCGTTGACGCTTTGCCCATAGGCCGCCTCTATAAAACTCAAGTGTTTCAGTTGGCACGATACGTGGGGATTCCTGATAGAATAATCGCGAAAGCCCCTTCTGCTGGACTTTGGTTAGGACAAACTGATGAGGAAGAACTAGGTCTTTCGTACGATGTCCTTGATCGGATCTTGCTAGAGCTGATTGACAAGGAGAAAACCGTCAAGGAAACCGCCAAGCTGCTGGACGTGGAACCAAAACGGGTTCAAGAAATCTCTGATCAAGTGCATCGCGCTAAACACAAAAGACACACCCCACTGCTTCCAACCATAACATAAGGCCGAGTTTTTAAGACTTGTTACGCGTTCAAAGAGAAACAGCAACTTCAGCGCGGGGAAATTTTTATGTCGAGTACGACGTGGTACTGGCGGGGAGCATAGGACCTTACTTTCTTGAGGCAAGTTCCTTCGACCGTTCTATCAAATCTTCCGACAGCTTCCTTAATTCTTTCAATCGTACGAGGAAACTCGTTTTCGGGCTTGACGTCGTAATAATGGACAAAGCCGCCACTCTCACTAAGCATCGTTACTGCGTCGTACATGAAATTAAAGGCGGAATGCGGTAAATTCATAATGACGCGGTCTGCTGCGCCTATAAATTTAGGGGCCAGGTCTTTTGCGTCGCCGGAGCACGCCTCGACGTTGTGCAACCTGTTCAGTTCTATGTTCTTCTTCAAGCAGCGAAAGGCCTTGGGATTCTTCTCAAAGGCAATTCCTTTTTTAACTTTTTTAGCTAGCAGTATCGTAAAAGGCCCGACGCCCGCGAACATGTCCACCACGGTTTCCCGTGACTGCGCTAACTCGGCTATCCTATGTCTTTCTGTTGCTAGCCGTGGGCTGAAATAGACGCCCGCAACATCCACTCGCAGTCTGGAGCCATATTCTTTGTGCACCGTTTCCGTCCGTCTTTCCCCAGCGACGAAGACAAGGTCTTTGAGCCGATATTGACCACCTACGCCACTAACAGCTGCCAGCACAACTTTGATGTCTCTTCGTGTCTCCAGAAGCTCTGTCGCGGCGGCTAGAATGCCGTCGAACCAGTCAATTATGGCGATATCTCCAATGACATCGTACCGGATTCCAAGCCTCTTGCGAAGCGGTCGCAGTCGTGGTTTCAAAGCACAGGGTTCAAGATCATAGCGAAGCTCATCAGCTTCTCCTTTGAAAGGGATATAAAGTCGACCGCGTCGTTCTTCTATCCCGTAGCTCTCATCTAAGAGGTTAAGTTCCTTGAGCTCTTTTCTGACCCGCTCGCCTTCTCGCTTTGGTACACTCACGCACAATTTCTTTTTCGTCGACACAGGCATCGCACGCTATAAGAACACGCGACGCTTATCTTCTTTCTGGTCTCTAAAGTCTGAGGTACGAGAGTCAAAATGAATTGAAGATTCCAATTTGCCGAGAGAAAAAGCTATTTCATTAGACGCTAAGCTATCTGCCGAATCCTGCTCGCGAAATGAGGTGATGCGGTGCTGACCTTCGTTGGCTTAGGCTTGTACGACGAAGAAGACGTAACGGTGAAAGGACTAAAAGCGATCGAAAATGCTGATGTGATATATGCGGAGTTCTATACCTCAAAGCTTCTAGGAACCTCAATTGAGAAATTGGAAGAATTCTATAAGCGCGAAATCCGTCTGCTGGACAGAAATGATGTTGAGCAAGCTCCTGACGAAACAGTTTTGCGAGATGCCGAGTGCAAGAATGTCGCTTTCTTAACGGCGGGCGACGCGATGATCTCTACAACGCACGTCGATTTAAGGATACGGGCGCACGACAGAGGGATAGACACCCAAATTATTCACGGGACATCGATTGCTACGGCGGTATGCGGATTAACGGGGCTTCAAAACTACCGTTTTGGCAAGTCGGCAACTATTGCGTTTCCTTACCGAAACGTGTCTGACGTGCCCTACGACACGGTTATGGCAAACTTGAGAAGTGAGCTCCACACGTTGCTCTTCTTGGATATACAGGAAGAGTTTATGAAGCTTGGCCATGGAATCGAACTGTTGCTTCATAGTGAACATGAGAAGGGGCGCAATCAGTTGGCATCTCTGCTAGCCGTGGGCATCGCGCGAGCGGGGTCGCGTTCACCGACGGTTAAAGCAGACGTGTTGGCGAGGCTGAAGGAGTACGATTTTGGGCCTCCCTTGCACGTCCTTGTCATACCCGCGTCACTTCACATCGTGGAAAAGCAGGCGCTTCAAACGTTTGCTGGTGCTCAAAATGTCCCAGATTGTGGATAAAGTAGCGCTGTATGAAACGATGCTCCGCATCGCTCTGGAACGTGCAGACATTGTTGTAAACAAGAAATGTGCTACCGACGTTTTGACCATGGCGCGGTCCTATTATGAGGATGGGGTCTATTTTCGGACAAGCGGCGATTTGGTCAATGCACTGGTCTGCTTTAGCTACGGCCACGGGTGGCTTGACGCGGGTGTGCGTGTAGGGGCGCTTCAGGCCCAACAAAGAGAGTAGCCGTGGCTCTCTGGCTGAATTAGCGCTCGCATCTTGATTAGACAGCCTTTGTGCCAATATTAATTAACTTTGTTGACTTACATTGAAGTATGCCCAATTATTATGTCACGCTCGAGGCTGCGTGGTTGGTGAAGGACGTCAAATCGGTAGATGATGCCATAGGCATAGCAATATCGGAGGCGGGCAAACGCTTAAACCCAAAACTGAGCAAGGTTGAAGTGGCGGTCGGGTCGATGTCGTGCCCTGCCTGCGGCGAAGTATTCGACAGCGTCTACTTGGTGGCTAATACCGCTCTTGTCGGGCTAATACTCGAGATAAAAGTCGTAAATGCCGAAAATGAGTCGCACGCGGCAAAGATCGCAAAGGCGGTAATTGGTAAAGCGTTAGCTGACGTGCCGCTGAAAACAATTGATGTCGCCCTCAAGGAAGGTTAAGTGCCACTGTTTTTCTTTCCCTAGTTGGAGTCTGAATGCGATTGATTGCTCTGATTTCTGGAGGCAAGGATTCTATCTGCGCGTTGAATTGCGCGTTGCGTGAACACGAAGTTGTAGAGTTAGTCAACGTTCAGGCCGTAGAAGACTCGTTCCTGTACCACGTGCCGTGCTCACGTCTCACTCGCCTAATTTCGGAGGCCGTTGACATTCCGCTAGTGTCGGGCGTATCGTTTTCGCACGAGGATGAATTGACATTGTTGAAAACCCTCCTGCAAGGCGCGGAAGCGGACGGCGTTGTAGCTGGCACGATAGCGTCGAACTACCAAATGAGCCGACTCAAGAAACTATGCGTTGAGCTTGAATTGAAGTTGTATGCCCCCTTGTGGAACAAAGGCAGTGAACGCTTGTTACGGGCAATGGCGGGCTCAATGGATATTATCGTTGTTCAGGTCGCTGCTGATGGAATGAATGAATCGTGGCTCGGCAGGAAACTCGATGAAGGGGCGGTCGATGATTTATCCGAATTGCATAGAAAATACGGGGTGCACATTATGGGCGAGGGCGGCGAGTACGAAACACTTGTTCTGGACGCTCCTATCTTTAAAAGGCGCATTAAAGTAATGAATTATGACAAGAAGTGGTTTAGTGAGCAATGGAGAGGGTGCTTGGAGATTCACGAGTTCAAACTCGAAGACAAATGAGAACGTGGTGGACTAGGTGAAGTTGAGGATATTCGGCCCCAAGGAGAAAGTCGTAAAGGGCATGGAGGAGAGCACTGCCGGATTGATGAAGTACGTGTTTGCGGCTCCGCGGTGGAAGAACTCCATTCTTGTCACCCTTGCTTTGTCGCTCGTCGTTGGCGCCGGTGTCTTCAATTTTGGATGGAGGGAAAATCTCCTCGCTGGCCTGATTCTTATCGGCATCCCAGCTGTGCTTGCCGCTGCCTTTACTCACCCGTTGGCTCGGCTTCTGCAGGGCACTATGACCGTTAATCGCTCTGCTTTGTTAGCATTCGTGGGGGCAGTGATAATCAGTGTTTTTTGCGTTGTCGGTGCACTGATTTCATTTGCAATCGGGTGGCAGCTGACAATCTCAGCCTACGTCATGTCCTTGGGGGCCGTCTTTGCTTTCAGAATTCTGGTGCTGATCGCTATCACGCAGAAAAGCTTCGTTCGAAATTTAGTCCCTGCTTCGCTTCAAACGGTATTCGGAGCGCTTTTTTTGCTGCTGTTCGGAGCGACAGGCTACGTCGTGAACTTAGTAACGATCAGTGTCGTGTTCACGCTTGGCGCGTTGGTCATCATCAGGTACATCGATGCGCCGTTGAGAAAATCTTTTGGCGTAAGCGGCATGGATTTCATTCGTAGCTACATTGCGCAGACAGTAGAAGGCGCCCCTGGCATGGAGGACTTCTTCAAAAAGATAGGCGAAGCCGTTGAAGTCCCCGTCACCACGCTGTCTTTCAGAACGAACGAGCGCTTGAAAGCGACGTTTGTCGTGCCGGCTGTTCATCCTGGTCCCGTCGGCGAGATTGGCGGTGGAAACCTTCCCGTCAGAATTGTAAACAATCTCGACGGTGGAGAGATTTTTGTGCCGCATGGGGCTGCAACGCACGATTTCAACTTGGTTTCGGCGACAGAATCACTGAAAATAGTTGAAGCTGCGGCACGAGCAGTGGAAAATACCCTTTATACTGCGGATGCGTCAAAATCAATTAGGGTGCAGAGAGGGGCAATCAAGCTTCTTGCACAGAGATTTGGCAACTCAGTTTTGTTTGTCTCGACTTTGTCGCCAGAGTCAACAGAAGACATCGAGTATGGGCTTGGTCTCGTTGCAAGCGCTGAAGCGAGAACACAAGGCGCGCAGCATGCCGTGCTCATCGATGCGCATAACTGCACGGCTCCTTATGCATCATCTATGTGGGCGGGCACTAAGAACTCGTTCGACCTGATTGATGCGATCAGGGAAGCATCCTCGAGACTGATGCAATCAGAACCGCTAAGCAGCGACATCAAGCTTGGAACAGCAAGTCGGGGGCCTATTTTTGGACGAGATGAAGGTATGGGGGATCTCGGCATTCAGGTGGCATTGGTTGAAGTTGCGGGGCAGCGCACGGCTTACGTGCTCGTCGATGCCAACAATATGGTGCCTAACTTGCGCGAAATCATCGTAAGCGCCCTAAAAGTCGATGAGGCAGAAGTAATGACTACTGACAACCATGTCGTGAACTCCTACAGCGGCGTCAATCTGTTGGGTTTTAAAGCCGACAACGGCGTCCTTTTGAAGGCGATAATCGAACTGGTTGATGAGGCACAGGCGAATCTTGAACCGGTCCGTGCCGGGATGAACACCCAGCAAGCTAACGGGGTGTCGGTCTTTGGCTCGCAAAAGACTGCACAGCTTGCGAGTACCGTAAATGCTATTATGGCGATGGGCGGCGCTCTGGGAATATCTGTGATAATAGCAGCTTTTGCTATCTCTTTGCTGCTTGTAATTTTCAACAGATAAGCTGCCACAGCGTGCTTTCCTTGAGTCGGAAAGCCGCTGGAGATCGGCTACTTGTGCGTGAAATAACAAATGATTTTCGTTTGGCCATGCTGTTCGAGCACCTGATCCACTCTGGCAAAGCCGTAGCGTTCAAATTGCACTACTCGATCCAGCTCAGCAGCTATACCGGGTTCGCCAATCCCGATATCGACTCCGCTTGGCGTGAAGACCTGGACTTGAGGCCCGCTGGGCGGAGCCCAGTGAATTATTCTTGTGCCTTTAATGATTTCGTCGCCGGCGTATTCTGCCTCTAACGGCTCTTTTTTTACAATTCGAACGTTGTAGAGATCTTTTAGTCGCACCAGATCGCTGCCGGATAAGGTGAGGTCTTGTGCACTGACACACACGCCGCCATCCACCGGGATCTCTCTAAAAGAGGCAGAAGATGATGGATGAAGTGGGGCGCGCGCTGTTGTAGGCTTGGCGTTCATTATGCTCATTGTAATCGGGTCCGATACGAAGAAGTATCTGTGAGCAACCGGATCTACAAGTTTCCTGTTCTCGGCATACAGGTTTTCCAAGCTGACACTTATGTCAGATTCGTTAATGCCCAATTTCAGGATAAACAGCCTGACGGCTTCTGGAGAGAAACCTCTCCGCCTCAAAGCCATTAAAGTGGGGAGTCTAGGGTCATCCCAGCCGCTATAGAGCCCCTTGGCAATCTCACTCCTCAGCTTACTTGTTGAGAATTTGCCGAATTCGTGGATGCTGATCCTCCCCCAATGCAGGGTGAACGGATATATCCAGCCCATATAATTGTAGAGGAACTCCTGCCTCCTCTCGCTGTCGCGCAAGTCCTTTCCACGAATAATGTGTGTAACTCCGAGCTCGTGATCTTCGATCGCCGATTCGAAATCAAGCATAGGCCACACTCGAAATGCTAGTCCCCGGGGGTGGGTGGTGTCGACAATGCGAAAACCAATCCAATCTCGCAAAGCTGGGTTCTTATGCGTTACGTCGGTTTTAATCCGCAAGACAGCCTCTTTTTCGCCTAGTCGCCCGTCCAGCATCTGTTCCCAAAGGCGCATATTCTTTTCTGCGGCGTTCTCGCGATCAGGACACGCTAATCCTGCGTCTTTGAGCTTTTTGAATTGCGGCTGGGAACAGGTGCAGACGTAAGCAGCCCCCTGAGCAATGAGCTCTTCAGCGTAATGATAGTATATTTCCATTCGGTCGGAAGCGTTGACCACGACGTCGGGGGTCGTTCCGAGCCATTTGCAGTCCTCAAGATACCAATCGTAGGCCTCGAGCATTGGTCGCTTCGTCTGCGGGTCGGTGTCGTCAAAACGCAGAATGAAAGAACCGCCGTACCTTTTGGCGTATTCAGAATTCACAACAATTCCGCGAGCACTGCCAAGCGTAGCCGGCCCATTAGGATTAGGTGCGAATCGCACGGCGACGCGTTCGTGGTGAGGCAACTCCGGCAGGTACATCTTTTTGTGCTGCGCCTTTACTGGTTTGCGTTGTAGGTCCGGGGCCATCTGCTGGAGTAGCTGCCTTTGCTCGCCAAGCGTCATTGCGTTGACGTCGGCGATGATACCCGCTGCCAAGCCTGATATCTGTCTTGCTTCTAGTTTAAGTTCCGGATGCTCGCCTATGAGCTTTGAGACAACGGCGTTAGGCGCTGCTTTACCTTTGTGTAGAATAGCGTTGTGCAGAGCCTGCTTCTTGATTGCAGTGCTTAAAACTTGAGGTTCCACATCACCGCCCCGAAGACCCTGCCTTCAATACGCTCTTGAAATCATGTAGTCGGCAAGTTTGAGCAGTTTGCGTTTTGCCTCTGAATCGGCTAGCTTGGCGAGTCGCGACTTGCCGGCTCCGAGAATCTCAGTTGCCTTCTCCATCGCGTAATCGATTGATCCTGCATCCTGTAAATCTTTAATTGCCACGTCGATTGCTTTTTCGCTTGTAAGTTGTGACGGGTCAAGTCTGATGCCGTGCTTGAGTCCGTGGATCATGACTAGCGTCATCTTGCCCTCTATTAGGTCACTGGCCCTATCTTTTCCAAGCACTTCACGCGCCGTAATCAAGTCGAGCACATCATCGCGGATCTGGAAGCATATACCCATAGCTATTCCAAACTCCCACAGGGCGCTCACTTCGCTGTCGGTGCCGCCCCCAAGTATCCCCCCCATCGCCAAACCCGCAGCGTAGAGCACGGCTGTCTTTTTTTGGACCATTTCGAGATAGTCTGCCTCCGATATGTTTTTGTTATTTTCGAACTTGATATCCAGCCACTGCCCTTCGCAGATGTGTAGGCATGCTTTCGAGAGGAGCCTAAGACATTTTGTTGCATTTTCTGGTTCTGTTTTTGTGTAGGAAAGCACCTCAAAGGCTTTAGCATAAAGTGCATCGCCTGCCAAGATGGCTTCAGACATACCCCATTTTGTGTGGACGGTCTCCATGGAACGTCTTGTCGCATCTTCGTCCATAATATCGTCGTGAATCAGCGTGAAATTGTGGATGAGCTCTACTGAAACGGCTGCTGGAAGTATGGTCTCAACAGCGATCTTGGGTTGCACCGCTTCGGCGCCCAATAGCAAAACCACTGGGCGCAGCCTCTTCCCACCAGCGTTAAAGAGATGTCGAGCGGCTCTGTACAACTCCTCAGGGAAAACTACGGGGACATACTCGTCAAGCGCATCATCGATAATTGTCTTTCTTTTGAGCAAGTCGTCGTCCAGATTGTTCACTCTTGACCCCTCCTTGAGAGTGCCGCCTTTTGAGTGCAATACGGCTCTGGCTGAGGTTTTTCTCCGCGTTCAAGGTCTCACCGCAATGTTCTGGCCATTTCTTAGAAGATGAATATTGTCCCTTAAGCTGTAACCTGCTTCTTCTGCAAGTTCTACGTAGGAGCTTGTCATGGTTAGATCTCCGTGCGTCGGAAAAATATGGTCTGGCTTGAGCATCTTAATCAGCTCCCAGTGGTCTTCGCGGGCTGCGTGTCCCGACACGTGAACATCGGTATAAAGCCGTGCCCCTTGCATTTTGAGCTTGGTTTCTACTGAATATCGATTAGCCGCGTTTATTGGGGTTGGTATCACCTCGGCAGAAAATACTATTTTGTCTCCGGGCGCAACTTTGTAAGGGGTCAGCTCGTTTGCTACCCGCGTGAGCATCGCTTCCGGTTCTCCTTGATGCCCCGTTATAATAGGAAGATATTTTTCTTTTCCTTCTTGTGCCACTCTCCTTAGTACCTTTTCTACAGATCTTCTATTCCCGTAGACTCCAATGTCATTCGGAAGCTCGACATACCCCATCCTTTCTGCGGTTCCTAAGTATCGTTCCATAGAGCGACCGAGGACCAGCGGGCGCCGGTCCATCTCGCGAGCTGCTTCGAAGATCGTCTTTACGCGGGCTATATGTGACGAAAACGTAGTTACGAGCACCCCATTGCCCTCTTCTTCAGTGCCGAGAAGAACGTCACGCACCAAGTCTTTCGCTATCTGTTCTGACGGGGTCTTTCCCGCCTCCTTTACGCGAGTACTTTCGACGATCAACGCGAGCACTCCGTCTTTTCCCAAGCTCTTTAGGCGGTTGAAGTCGGGGGGTTTGCCAATAACAGGCGTCCGGTCAAGCTTAAAATCGTTCGCATAGACTAGGGCACCGGCCGGCGTATGCAGAACGGCGAATATTGGATCGGGTATGCTGTGCGTTGCTCGCACAAATTCAACCGCCATATCGGGAGTTATTTGATAAACCTGTCCTGCTTCGAGCGTGTAAAGGGGGTTCTCGACGCCGAACTTCTTTTCAACGCGGATCTGTTGTGCGATCAGCTCCGCCGTAAACGGCGTAGATATTATCGGGGCTTCGTACCTGTGCGCAAGCTTGGGGACGGCGCCTATATGATCGAGATGCCCGTGCGTACAGACTATCGCCTTCACTGATCCTCTTGCTTCACTCAGCATCGCGTCATTTGGTATCGCGCCCATCTTGATAAGGTCTATAGAATGCATCTTCTCGATTTCTGCATCCTCGTGAATTGCAATTCGATCGAGTCTAAGGCCCATATCTATAATCACTATATCTTCGTTCACTCGGATCGCAGTCATGTTGCGTCCGACTTCTTCGTAGCCGCCAATTGCGTTAACTTCTATCTCCAAAACGCTACCTCCTCACCTGAAGCTCGTCCAGGTTGAATCCCCGTTGTTGCAGTATCTGCCTAGTTTCGCCAGTAATGACCACCGGGCGTTGCTTTAGATCAGCGAGTCTATTACATCCAGTCAGGAACATTGCAACTTTCAATTCTTCAACGACCGCCGTTATCTCGCTTAGCACGTATTTGGTCCCTTTGAATGCGGGTTTCAGCAGTGGCAAGCCTATGCCGCACAACGACGCTCCGAGTGCAATACACTTGGCGACGTGGAGGCCGTTCCGGATCCCGCCAGTTCCGATTACCGGTAAGGTGCGGGATTCCAAAATGGAGATTGCGGTCGGTATGCCCCAGTCGCCATAGAGCGCACCCAACCTCTCTAGCCGGGGGTCCGTCTGAGCGCGGTACGATTCGACTCTTGCCCAGCTCGTGCCCCCAGCGCCGCCTACATCAATTGCAGATGCGCCTGCCTTTTTTAACTCAGCTGCGGCTTCTCTCGAAATTCCCGCGCCCGTCTCCTTGGCGATCATTGGCACCCGAAGAGAATCGGCAAGTGATCTCATCGCGTCGAGGCATCCTTCAGCGTCTGTATTGCCCTCTGGTTGCACCGCCTCTTGCAGGAAATTCAGATGAATTGCCAACGCATCTGCTTCAACCATATCGATTAAGCGCTCAATGATCTCCATATCATATTCCTTGACTTGTGTGGCCCCAATGTTGGCCACTACAAAAGCGCTGGGGGCTCGCTCTCGAACTATGCTGAACGACTCGACCTGGTCAGGATGTTCAATTGCTGCGCGCTGACTTCCCACGCCAATGCCGATGCCGAGTCGCTCTGCGGCCTCTGACAACGCAGCGTTGATAGCAGTTGTCTCTTCGTGCCCGCCTGTCATTCCTGCTATAAAGACGGGAGCGGTGAACTGCCTTTTTAAGAATGTGGCAGTCGCATCGATCCGTGACTTTGTCAATTCAGGAACTGCGTTGTGGACGAATCTGATATCATCAAGGCCAGTTCTTCCTGATTCGACATCTTCAGCAGCACAGAGCATTAGATGCTCGATCTTTCGGTTCGTTATCATTCTTTTTCCGTGGAGATGGTCGTACCCACATCTTGGTGCGACGTTAAAAACTTAGTGATGTTGCCGTCGTAAGCTGCGTTGAATACCTCAGACTGAATGCCTGACTTAGCAATCTCGAGCAGCTCCACAACTTTGTGCAACATCCCCCCAGTTACGTCCGTAGACCTGGAACCGAGAATTCCGTCGCGGTATTTTTCAAGCTCACCGGGGTTAAGATGGTTTAGTTTTCTGTTTTGATACATTATTCCATCGACGTCTGTTCCGACTCCTACTTTTTTTGGGCGCATCTTTAGTGCGAGAAACGCTACTATTTGATCACCTGACAGGACGTTGAAGCCATCTAAGCGATCCATTACGACATCGCCGTGAAGCACAGGGATAATATTGTTGTTAAGCATCAACTCTAACGCGTTCGTATCAAAATGTGTGATCCTACCTGCGTCGAGCGTAACGTTATTAAGTGGGTGGATCGGCAATGCCGCAGCGCTTTGAGACTGGAGTTCGTCTATGAACGCGGTGTTTAGCGAGCGCACGGCGCAATGGGTCCTCCACATTCCGCTTGCGCTAAGACCTTTGGATAAGTACTTGACAACTTGCGGGTGCCCAAAGGAGCCCGCCCCGTGGACAAGAATAAGACGTGAACTCTTTGCGTCGGCGATTTGTCGAGCGACCATACGCAAGTTATCTTCTCGCAAGGTGCTCTCCCGCCTTTTGTCCGTCAATACAGAGCCGCCGATTTTAAGCAATATCATGTTGGTCACGCCCGTTATGCCTCTACTTGCAGGCCTAAACTAGAAATCGCAGTGGTCAGCACTAGACCACCCTGTTTCGCGATAGCTTGTATAACGCGGTCGACGTTTCCGTCTGTCGTAATCGCCAATACGCATCCTCCACGGCCAGCGCCGGTGATTTTAGCACCGAGCGCCCCTGCTGCTCTTGCTGCGTAGATTAATTTGCTCAATACAACGTCGCTTACCCCGAGTGACTCGAGGAGTCCTTGGTTGATATTCATGAGCTCGCCTACGCTGACGAGGTCTCCAGCAGCAAGCTTCTGTTCTCCCAAGCGCGTGATATTTCCCATTGAAGACATCACGTCACTCACCACAGAAGGATACTTCCTTTTCAGATCCGATACAAAGGCGATGACGTCGCGTGTTGACCTCTCAACGCCGGTTGCACCGATTATGATTGGCAGGTCGGGCTGTGCGAGATGCGATGTTTTGCCTCTCTCTACTAAGACCACACCGCCGGTTGAAGAAACAAAGGTATCTGCGGGGCTCGCTTTGCCTTGAACTTCGTTTTCGACCTTATGGCCTATATTCGCTACTGTTTCATTATCGAGTTCAATGCCGAGACTCTCAGTCAAAGCTTTTATAGTTGACACTGTAACTGCTGCGGAAGAGCCTAAGCCCTGTCGCGGTGGCACTTCCGACCGGATCTTTATCTCAGCACCAAAGTCCGTTTCAAACAGTTGTTTGATTATCTTGGCGGCACAACAGGCGTACTTAAACTCTTCACTGGAGCAGTTCGCGCGCTTATCCATAGCATCTATCGTGATTTTCCCTGAAGATGCTAGCTCTACTGACACACACACACGCAAGTTTATCGCACACGCTATCGCCGGCTCTCCGTACACAACAGCGTGTTCTCCGAACAGATAGATTTTGCCGGGGGCCGAACAGGTTATCATCTATGTAGATTCTCGTAGCAAACTCCTTTTCAAGCTCGTTTTCGGCATCAGGCCATGATTATCCCTGCATAGCCGACCACCGCAGTTGAATCGCCACAGGTGTCTGCACTCGTAGAATAATCGATAAGCTCTCCTTGTTTGGCGCCTTTATGTTTCGCGAACTCAATGGCAATCGCTATTGGCGCAAAGCCGCACACAGAAGTTGAGCGAGCTCGCGCAAGAAATTCTCGCGACTCCAGTTTTAGAATGGGCTCTATTACCCACTGGTCGGTGGTTCTCGCGACGTGCTCTGGCACGTAATGCGTAAAATCGCTGGAGGCAATAAGCACGCTGTTTTCGTCGGCAACTCTTTTGATTGCCGCGACAACACGCTGTATCGATTCAGGCCCTTGAAGTCCCATGGTGATAGGGACGATTTCAAAGTCGTCGAATAGGAACTGCAGGAAGGGCAACTGAAGTTCTATAGAATTGTCCTCTTTGTTGGCGTCATTATTCACGTCGATATCGAGTGCATCCACAATATCCGTGTTCACGCTCACTTTCCCGAGGGGAGTCAGCCACGGTTCGTTCGAGACCGAAATAACGGGATAGCGGTGATTTGGCCCAATGATTATGTATGTGGCCACCTTGGGAAGTATCGAGAAGACCTTTCCTGCGGTGAAACCTGAACAAGCGTAGCCCGCGTGAGGAACCACCACACTCGTGAGCAGACGCGGCTCTGGCCTCCCAATGAAGCTGCGCAGAAGCTCTTCCAGCGCCCGTGGGTCACTCGGGTACCACGACCCTGCCTTTGCAGGTTCCCTCATAGCTACCCTCTTAGATCTCTATTTCGAAATCTTTAACTCCGTAGCCCGTCTGTTGGCCGCGAAGCTTGGTGATCTCCTTTGCGAGGAGCCAATAGATGAGCGCTAACGCTTTCCGTCCTTTGTTGTTGGTGGGGATGACGATGTCAATGTGTGTCGTCATATTATTTGTATCGCACATGGCAATTACTGGAACGCCGACATCTACAGCTTCCTTAACGGCCTGTGAATCTCCAATAGGATCCGTGACGACAACGACATCTGGTTCAACGAAGTCGCGGTACTCCGGATTTGTCAATGTGCCCGGTATAAAGCGACCCACAACTGATTTCGCTCCCGTTACTTTAGCAAACATTGTTGCGGGAAATTGACCGTATTGCCGTGCTGAAACCACAAGTATGCGGGCCGGGTCGAATTTACTGAGAAATTTGGCTGCAATTCTTATGCGCTCGTCTGTAGCTTTGACGTCCAGCACGTAAAGACCGTCTGGTCGAACGCGATAGACAAAGCGCTTCATATCTTCCGTTTTTTGCTGCGTGCCTATGTGCACACCTGCAGCTAGGTATTCGTCAACAGGGATGAGTGATTCGTATTCCGCGGTCTCTTCCATTGATCCACCTCCTCTAAATCGGTTTTTTCGCCATCCTGTAGCTCGATCCGTCAAATAGTTCTTCTTCTATTCGTATAAGTTCATTGATTTTTGCAGTGCTCTGTCTACCCTTGATGCTTAGTTTGACAAAGGGAGCGGACAAAGCAACAGCCAGCTGCGACGGTGATGCGTCGCAGGTCGCAGAATTGTCGGTAAGCAGAGCGCAGCTGCGGCCATTGGTTCTCTCCCGGGAGTACGTTTCGAAAACGCTCGAAACCGTACCTGTGGGCGCAATTAATGCAAGATTGGCCTCCTTACCGCTCTTCGGGGAACGCGCATCCGCAATTCTCGTGTCGTGATCCGCCTGTGACGCTATCAGACACGTCGCTTCCAGCTCATCGGTTAGCTCTCGCTGAAACTCAAACTCTGTTCGGTCGAAGGGATCTTCGATGTAATACAGATCGTACTGACGGGCGAGATCTAGCAGATATCGCAGTCGGCTGGTTCCCGTCGTGGAGGCATGGTCCGCAAAACTAAGCTTGCCCTGCGCGTGCTTCGAAGCTTTGAAATCCACTCCTAGCCTGATCTCGAAGCCAAACCTGCTACTTACATCGCTCGTGATTGCAGTCAACCGATTCAAAATGTCGGCGTGAGCAGAGTCTCCAGGGATATCCAGATTATTGAACTCTCGATGGATGCTTGCTAGCGAAGCAATTGCGCTGGCAAATGAGCCCGCTCCTTTTGGAATACCAAAATAATCAGCGCCGGCGCTAAAGATTTTTAGCAGAGGGTAGGGCATAGCATTCGCAAAGAAGCCGCCGAGGTAGCGATACAACGGCATTCCCAGAGAGGCCGCTGCTGCACTTGCAATTGCAACTGAGAAAGCCATACGTATATTGGGCAATGAAAAGATACTCTCTAGCACTTCGTCGATTTCTGCCTGCTGACTCACCTCCCTGCCGATGAGTGTAGCCACTTGTTCTCGCGCCTTTCTTATTGCCTCGCCTGGCGCGGGAAAAGAGCACCGGCCATAGCTGTTTGTGGTCACTATCTCTACTTCGACCGCGTCCGTCGCGTTTATGTCGAATGCCTTGCTTACAGATACCGCCTCTATCGAGTTCATCGTGGGGTTCCTCGACGTTTTATCGTTATCGGAATGACCCCTTTCTTGAGTTCTTCTAGTGCCATGTCTATAGGATCTGCGGTGTTTGATTCTATCAATGTGGGGGCGCCCATAGAAATCTGCAGAGCTCGCGCCCCGACGATTCTGGCCCTTTCATAACGAGTGAGTTTTTCAGTAACTTCTTTCAATGACTCCCCTCCATTTTAAAGGGCTCGCATGGGGTTGCTGAGATTCGAACTCAGGTTACGGCGTCCCGAACGCCGTAGGATATCCAGGCTACCCCACAACCCCTTGTCATTGATACGGAGCAAAAATATCAACAAGCTCTTTGTGAGTCAAAAGCATTCTGCGACAGCAGTATCGCTTTACGCCAAGATCGTCCAACACCATCTTCGGCTCTTCTCCAGCACTTATACGCTCCTTGTACTGATCCCAGTGTTTCGATATCACTGCACCACACGTAAAGCATCTTACGGGTATCATCTCTTAGCCTTATTATCTATAGGATTTTTGTCGCCGAGCTCGTGCGCCTCGGCCGCCAAATTTCTTTGGCTCTTTCTGCCGGTAGTCACTCACAAGGAGTGTTCGGTCTTGTTTTAGAAATAGATCTTTGATACTCAGATCGTTCGTCCAGTCAATTAATCCGCGCGCTATGGCTGTTCGGGCTGCGTCGGCCTGTCCGACGACTCCTCCACCTCGGACGGTCACCCTGATATCAAGTCCTTTTGCTAAATCGCCGGCAATGTTCAACGGTTCTTGGATCTTCTCTCGCACAACTGCGGGCTCAACGACGTTGAGAAGCTTTTTGTTGATCCTCACCACGCCTTGTCCTTCTTTGAAAGAAGCCCGTGCGATTGAGGTTTTGCGTTTGCCGCTTGAGTTGATTGTTTTTTGGGCCATGTGTCTGATCCTATTTCTTAGCCCCAAGTTGTTGGGAGATCTTTCCTACCTCGACAACCTTAATGGTGCTCAATCTTCTTTTTTGCGCGCGTTCAAGCGTTTCAGCATTGACACTGGAAAGCTCGGCTGGCGTTCCAACGTAAACTCGGAGCCGTCCCAATGCAGCCTTGCCGACCGATCTTTTATACGGCAACATCCCTCGAACCGTACGTCGGAGAATCATGTCTGAACGCTTAGGAAAATATGGTCCTTTTTCTTTGGAACCTTTTTTTCGCAGGGTTTGATACTTTGACAGCGTGGTTACTGGTGACCCTGAAACTACTGCTCTTTCCGCGTTAATAACGTCGATCTCTTCGCCGGATAACAGTCTTTGAGCTACGATGCTGGCAAGACGCCCGAGTATCAATCCATTAGCGTCAATTACTGTCACAATCTGTCTCTCCTACACTTCAACGTATGATCTTCACGTGACTGCCCGTTGGAGATACGTGGGCGATTTCATCGAGCGACAAGACGATCCCTCCCGCTCTAAGGATTTTTGACCGCGCGCTATCACTAAAACTCGGCGCACCTATAGATATCGGATGGTCGATTGATCCTGCGCCAAGCACTTTACCAGCGACTATAACTACGTCGCCCGAGGTCGTATGTCGGTTGAGCCGGCTCAAATTGACTTTGGCGTAGCTATTTGATGGCGCCTCCAACCTTCTAGCAAGCTCTCTCCAAATATTTGCTTGATGCTGCCGTGCGTGCGCTTTGAAAGCGTCTATCTGTAACATCAACTGAGGATTGGTCTTCCGTATTCCGTGCTTTGCCATGTTATCTCCTGTCACCATTTCGAATGCGGGGGGTGCGATTTGAACGCACGAACTCCTATGAGACTAGGCCCTCAACCTAGCGCCTTTGACCAAGCTTGGCAACCCCCGCCTATCCAAACGTTCCGAGGTACGTAGCTAATTCGCTGGCCCTATTCATCAAAGACTCAACTGACATCGTCAGCAGATCTATGCAGCTCATTGACCCGTCTGACTCTGTATAGAACAAAAAGCGCTGCGGGTCGCCGGTGACTGAGATCGCGTGTGTGTCGCAGGCTTCCACGCACAAGTTGCAAAGGGTGCACTGAAGTTCGTCAGCGATGTGCACGGATCCGTTTTCGTACCGGATGATCCCTCTGGGGCAAGCGTCGACACATTCTTTACATCCGTTGCACTCTTGGACAGAAAACTTCGGCAAGTACTTGTAGCTTGTCGCGATTGCAGACTGAAATTTAGCGTGGTTTTTGGCGCTGCCTTTTCGTGCAATTGCTTCAAGCAGCAATTGCTGGCCCTCAAAAAGCTTTATTATGGGTATGTTGCCGTCGGCGGGAACCACTTCGGCATCGGCGGACGCTAAGTCCCTTGAGTAGACAGTGGCGGGTCCCTGCACGTTTAAGGTCATTGACACTTGACATTGAAAGCATCCTTCCCCGTTGCAGGAACACTCAGACGCGGAGAGATAGTGTTTCCCTCCTGTGAGCGGAATGAGTCCTAGACGAAGCGCAAGCATCTCGTCGAACAGGACTGACGTATTGTTGTAAAAGTTGACATCATCGATCGACATCGTTCGGACGTCAGCCATCATGCTCCGTCTAATGCTGTTCACTAACGCTGGTGCCGTGCCCGAAATTATGAAACGCGCCCGTCTATCTGTAAGTTCTAGGAATTCTAAATCCATGTTGTATCAGAAATGTTAGATCCTGCGTCCCCTTCTGCCTCCGGGCGACCGCGTGCCGTCATGAGGGATGGGGGTTACATCTTCTATTCTCCCTATTTTTAATCCAGCTCTTGAAAGTGCCCTTATTGCAGCTTGTGCTCCCGGGCCAGGGCTCCGCTGTCCATTCCCGCCCGGGGCTCTAACCCTTACGTGAACGCCGAGGACGCCTTTATCCAGTGCCTGTTCGGCTGCGCTCGTGGCAAGCTGCATGGCAGCATAAGGCGAACTCTCGTTGCGGTCTTGCTTGACAACCATGCCCCCCGATGATTTTGCTATGGTCTCGGCTCCACTAAGATCTGTAATGGTAATAATCGTATTATTGAACGATGCAAAGATATGGGCAATTCCCCACTTTCGCTCGGCCATAATCTATGTCACGCTCCGTCGCTCGCTCGCTTCTCGGAACCGTCGACTTCGCGGAGCGGAGATCCGACGTAGTATCCGATGAGCGCTTGCTCACTTGTGGGGAGAACGTAGCTTGGAATGGTTACTCTACGTCCTGCGACTGCGATATGTCCGTGGACAATAAGTTGCCTGGCGTGCTTGGCGGAATTAGCTAAACCTTGCTTGTGGACTTGGGTTTGTAGCCGCCTCTCCATTAAATCCTCACTCGCCAAGGTGAGTACGTCGTCCAGAGATGAGTCATATTTGATCAGACCTATACGTTTTAATCGGTCGAGGAATCGTTGCGTCTCAAACTTCGCGTGTTCACCACGCTCACCAACCTCTTGAATGTCGAAGAGCAATTTCCGCGCCTCACGTCGGTACTTCCTCAACGTCGTGGCTACTTTCCAGACTTCTCTCTTGTTTTTCAAACCGTAACTTCTCACGAGCTCGGCTTCTTCGCCGATCCTTGCTCCCTGCCATGGGTGACTGGGCGTATCGAAAGTTTTTCTGCTTTTGCCAGGATACCCCATCTCTCACACCTTCTTTAATTACCGCTTTTTGCGTTGTACGCCTACCGTCGCACCCCTACGTCCTGTCGATTTGGTCCTCTGACCGCGGACTTTGTGTCCTCTCTCGTGGCGAATCCCTGCGTAGCTTCGGGTCTTTTTCATTCGATTAAGATCTTCGCGAAGCGCAATATCTAGTTGAGAGCCTAACAGGTGTTGGTCTTCGCCGGTGACGGGGCTTTTCTTGTAGTTGAACATCCAAGCCGGAACGTGCTGATCAAAACTAGCGACAGACTCCCTCAGCCTTTCTATTTGCTCGTCGTCCAGATAGCCCATCGTGTCTCTAGGGTTTACGTTGGCGCTTTGAGTCAGAATTCGCGCCGTTCGTATACCAACGCCTTTCAAACCTGTGAGTGCGTACTGGACTGCTTTTTTTCCATCCAGATCCGTTTGCGCGATTCGTACTATATACTTGATCTCGTCGTGTTCTGGCTGTTCCTTGTCACCATTGGGCACGTCAATACCTCGCGTGTGTGGCATTTTAACCAATCATCGTATTTATAACTGGCACCCCGAATACGCTTTTTTTGCGATACCTTGAAGGGTCGGCGCAGCTTCACGGAAACTGAGCCGACAGAAAGCGCTGGGGGTGGGATTTGAACCCACGAGTCCCGGTGGGACACTGGTTTAGCAAACCAGCGCCGTAGACCAAGCTTGGCTACCCCAACAGCGGGTGTGGGCGCACAGAAAGGTCGTCATTCTGCAGCCTGTCAGAGCTCCCAACTCATTCTCTATCCCGCGACCCTCCGAGCGTCACGCGTCCGCGATAGGTTTGCTCCCTTCCGGGCCTGAACCGGTGCTCACGGTGAGCGCGTGCCGCTGGTTCTCCAATCAGCAACACACGGCCGTTGACCCCGCAGGACGGAATTTCATTGTCTGAATTGTAAGATGGTCAAACTGCCAAAATGCCTTCCTTCTGTTTCGCTCCCCACTTGTCGACGTTTTTGGGTTACAGAGGACGCCGAGCCATCCGAGCTAGCCCAGTTATCATATAGCTATCAGTATCCATAAAATTATCGCTGAACTCGCTTGCAAAAGTCGCTGCGCCCCGTTGTCAACTTGATCAGCTCAATGTTTGAGATCGCTGGCGCTAGCCCTTGATGACCCCCATGGGGGTGAGCCGCGCAACGGCTTCTGAGATGCCGAGCTTTGAAACGACGTCGATGACCTCGTCTATCGGCTTGTACGCTTCTGGTGCCTCTTCTGGCACTGACGAAAGATCATCAGTTTTTATCACGATGTGTTTTCGCTGCAGACCCTCTGTAACGCCTCTCCAAGTCAAAGAGCGTCTCGCAGCTTTCCGGCTGAGAACTCGACCTGCCCCGTGGCACGTCGATCCGAAGGTAGTGCTCATTGCTTTTTTGGTGCCGTGCAGAACGTAAGAGGCAGTTCCCATGCTGCCGGGGATGAGCACTGGCTGTTCGATTCCATAACTGTCATCCTTGTCGAATGCTCTTGTGGCGCCTTTACGATGCACGTACACCTCTTTGCGTCCTCCATCGATCGTGTGTTTTTCTAGCTTTGCAATATTGTGCGCCACATCGTATACGAGGGTTGCAGTCGTGTTGAACTGCTGCTCCAGAACGTCTCGTACCCAATATGACATTACTTGCCTATTTGTCCACGCGTAGTTGGCAGCGGCTGCCATTGCGCTGAAGTAGTCTCGTGCTTCTTGTGAGTCTGCAGGAACGCACGCCAGTTGCTTATCGGGGAGTTCGATAGAATATTTGCGACTCGCTGCTTGAAACATTTTCAAGTAGTCAGTGCAGATTTGATGGCCAGCCCCCCGTGATCCTGAATGAAGCATTATGCAGACTTGCTGTTCTTTCAAACCAAACAAATCTGCGGCCTTTTTATCAAAGACGCGATCAACGCATTGAATCTCTAAAAAGTGGTTTCCACTTCCTAGACTTCCAAGCTGGGGTTTGCCCCTTTTTTTTGCCAGCGGACTGACTTTTGTAGGATCTGCACCATCCAAACAGCCATTGCTCTCGCAGTGCTTCAGATCTGCAGGGTTTCCGTATCCCCGATTAACGGCCCACTTTGCCCCATCCAAGAACACGCCGTCAAGCTCTTTTTCGGAGAGCCGCAGCTGTCCCTTCGAGCCAAGTCCCGACGGAATGGCTTCAAATAGTGCTGTTGTAAGCTCATTAATTCTTGGCTCAATTTCTTCCTTGAACAAGGTCGTCACTAGGAGCCTCGTGCCGCAGTTGATATCGAACCCAACCCCTCCTGGCGAGAGGATGCCTTCGCTAACGTCGAACGCGGCAACGCCGCCGATGGGAAAACCATAGCCCGTGTGCACATCAGGCATCGCGAGTGACCATTTCTGGATTCCGGGCAGCGTCGCGACGTTCGCTACTTGTTGTATCGCTCCTCTCTCGAGGTATTTCATAAGGACTTCTGACAAGAAGATTCGACCAGGGACACGCATCCGTAGCGCTGCGTCCTGCGGCACTTCCCAAACATACTCGCCTCGCTTGACCAATTCTTCGAACGCCATCGAACCTCCTATACGTCCAGCGTTACCTCTGCGTGATAGATGTCATTTTTCGTCACTGCTAGATTGTGATATGTCACCGCTTTTACTTCTGTGTTTAGTCTATGCCTGTTTAGATCTAATATTTCGCCTAGACAGTCAGCAGTTAGCGACAAACCCACAATCCTGACGAAGCATTTCTTAAGAGCAAAGCGCTCGACTTCAAACGTGATCAGAAGCTCAGAAAGCCAGTCGTACAGCAAGTTTTCGTAAGAGTCGGAACCCATCTCTATGTTTAAAGTTTCTCCTAGTGCCACTTCATCGAGAAGAACCATTGTGTCTTCGAGAGCTTCTGCCGCATTTTTGAATAGCTCGTTTAAGTCTCTTCCGTACGCCTTAAAAGTTACATCGGCTGTGTGCTCTAGAAACTCGTATTTTTGCATGCCGCTATCGCATAGGATGTGAACCAGATATTAATATAACATTGGTCAATTAAGGCTAGCCGATGAGACCATATGTCTTTATTAATTCAGCAATGAGCGCCGACGGCAAGATTTCCACGGTAGCGAGAAAACAGGTGCGCATTTCTGGAGAAGACGACCTCCGGCGAGTTGATGCGCTAAAAGCGAACGTTGATGCTGTCATGATTGGGGTCGGGACCGTTCTTGCGGACGATCCGAAGCTTACGATAAAGTCGGTGGTACTCAAGCGCAAGCGAGTAGACCAGGGGAGAAGCGAGAGTCCGCTGCGAGTAGTGGTCGATAGCAGCGCACGAACGCCAGCGACTGCGGCCGTTTTGGGGCCAAATGCACTTATTGCGACATCGCAACAGGCCCCACGTCATCGGGTAGAAGTGCTCAAAACTAAGGCTGAAATAGTCGCTGTCGGAGAGAGCAAAGTGGATCTCACTGCGCTGCTTGGGCGTTTGAAGGATCGTGGAGTGGAATCCCTCTTGGTGGAGGGTGGCGCAACGCTCAATTTCGCCCTTCTAAGTTTGGGCTTAGTCGATGAGATTTACACATACGTAGGCAACATTATTATTGGGGGCAGTGCAGCGCCAACGCTGGTCGATGGAGCGGGCCTGACTAATGACTTTGTTAAGCTCAATCTGCGAGAAATCCGTCAAATCGGCGACGGCGTGCTCATCAAGTGGAGAGTCGCCGGTTTTTGACCTCGACATTCATTGTGCCTCTTGAGCGGCCCCTTCAACTGCTTCTTCGACTACTGGTTGATCTTGTAGGATCTTTATGCTCACTAGCCCACCTACGACGATATTTAGATAATACGTAATCACTCTCCAGCCGAGGATGAAAATGCCGAGAATTGACGTGCTCACAAAGGCTGAATAAATAGCTGCAGTGCTCAGTTCGGCTATGCCGCTGTTTCCCGGCGTGAGTGGAATCATCGCGATCATCATTAGAACTGTTTGGGCAGAAAATGACGCTAAAATAAACGGCTGTGCTCCGAGGCCGACGAGAATAAGCGAAGCAATGGTAAACTGCAGAAGCCAAAACGCCATCGTAAAAAGAAAACCTTTGGCCAAAGCTCGTCGTTCATGCTTCAAGTATCGCATAGAGCTATTGTGAAAAACATCGACCTCTCGCAAAGCCTTTTGCATGGCGCTGTCAGCCTTGTCAACGCCTCTCACTTTGACGAACAGCCAGCGTACTCTTGTCACCACAGACTTCACTTTTCTTGGCTTTGCCATAACGTAGAGCAGGATGAAAAAGAGTAAGCCGAAAACTATGGCCGCGATCCCGAAAAGGGCTATGATCCCGGGCGTCGTCTGCACGTACCGGGTAAACAGCAGAAATGCGATCGGGGCAGCTATGCCTAAGAAAAGCGCATCCAGCATTCTTTCTCCGAGGACGACCGCTGAGGCATCCCCCACGGACAGCTTGCAACCTCGCAACAGCTGAACTCTGGTAACTTCCCCCCCGGCGTGTCCCGGAGTGATTGCCGCAGCAAAAAGATTTGACAAGACGATCTCGACCGATTTTCTAAACGAGAGCTCGCCCCCTACCGCTTCTGCCATGGTCTTCATTCGGGCGCCCCAGACGAGCCACGAACCTAACTGAAAGATCAATGCGGCGGCCAAGAAGGCTGGGTGAATTTGTATAAGGCTTCGTAACTGGTCCGGCGTGATCGTGTAAAATAGGAGCGCTAAGATCGAGATTATGCTGAACGTCAGTGAAATCGCAAGCCACCTTCGCAAGCCCTTCAAGATCTACCCCCCAGTCAATAGTTAGACTTCTGATCTTGCTACCCCGGCCCACTCACACTTGCGGGAAGCTAGATGCTGTCCGATGGCCACGATCCCGCAGAGCGTCATCAAGCAACCGTATCCAGCTAAGCCGAGCAGGATTTTGAATGATTCCGATATGCTATCACTTTCTGCCATAATTGCTCTGGAATATATGGGAACGAAAGGCGCGAATAAGTATGAGAAAAATGGGATGGTTAGCGCGCCCAGCCACGTCGCTTTTACCGAGATAGGAATGCGAGCTGTGAACATTGGACCAAGATACTTTCGAAACCCCTCGACGGCACCGCGGAACCATCGAACTCTTTGATTGTACAAATCCTGAATCGAGGTGGGAGCCTGCTCCCCTATTTTTGTCGTGGCAAGTAGTGCGCGGTTCCCCGAGAGATATATCTTCTCGCTTATATCTAGATCCTCACACGAACAACGTTCATCAAAACCTGTCGTCCTTACAAAGGGTGCTTTTGACACCCCTATCATGCCGTTGAACTGAATGAAGCCCCTTGACCACCTGAAAAAACGATAGATGTCACAGAAAAACTTGTACTCGATTGAAACGATCTTGGTGAGGGTGTTTACCTTATTAGTCACGTAGCGGCAGCCACTTGCAAGCACCCCGTCGCTTGTCGCCGTGAGTTCACGCACACACTCCTCCAAAAAATCAGCGTTGGGCCGGCTATCGACATCGAATAGCGCAACGAAGTCTGCACCTTCTGTCATGTTCAGAATGTCGTTGATAGCGCCAGCCCGGCGGCCTCTGTGGCCATTTCTGATCACTATGTGGAAGTGCGGCGGCAGCAATTCGAACAAAGAGCTATAATCTTTTCCGCTGCTGTCGATGACGTAGTACGCTTCAAAATCGAGACCAGTGCAGTCTAAAGCTCCCAAGCTCTTGATTGATTTTTCGACGAGTGCATTCGGTTCGGATGGCGCGACTGGGATGACGGCGCAAACTTTCATTTCATAAGAAAATTCGATTAACGTATATTAAGTCGTCGTTCTTGAAGCATCTTCTTTCGTTTCACGCGTCTACCACATTCGCATAAAGGTCAAGGATATCTTGCGCAATGATTTTCCAGTCATATTTCTGTTCAACGCGCGTGCGACCGTTTTTACCCATTGATCGTGCGTTTGTAGGGTTTTCGAGAATCTCTAGAATGGCATTTGCAAGGGAAGAAGGATCTCGCGGCGTGACAAGCAAACCGCCTTCGCCAACGACGTCGCGTACTCCCGGAATTCTGGAAGCAATCACTGGCGTTTCGCACGCCATCGCTTCTAGAAGAACCAACCCGAACGCCTCGAGGCGCGTAAAAGAGGGAAGGACTAGTGCGGAAGAGCTTGTGTAGAGCTTTAGAAGAACGCCTCTTGATACGTGCCCACAGAATTTGATTCGGTGCTCGTAGCCTTTGGCGAGTTTTTTTAGTCGTTCTCGATCTTCTCCATCACCGACGATTAAGAAAGTCGCGTCGCTTACTTGGCTTAGCACGATCTTGGCGGCTTTGACAAAATCATCAACGCCTTTCACAGAGCTCAGTCGACCAACGAAGAGTATCTGATGTGCCCTCTTTTCGCCGTTCAAGCCGGGTAAATGTCTGTCAAAGGTTTCTAGTCTAATGCCATTCGGCACGATTTCATAGCGATAACCTCGCAGTACAGGGGAGGTTCGCGCGTAAGATTCAGTTGTAGCGATTATCTGCGCGACGTTGTCGAGGATCGGCTTTGTATACATAGCCGTGTTGACTTCGCTCACAAGGCATCTACAGATGTTCGGAATTCTGAGATTTGCGATACGGTCGGGAATTTCGAGATCGCAGTGGTAAGTAAGCACGTGTGGAACGTGCGGCAGGCCTTTGACCACTCCGTAAGACATGAAAGGCGGAGGATAATGTGAATGCACGACATCGGCGCTGAACTGCGCAATCCGCCGCCGTAAAGCGTACATATACGGGATATATGGCAGATCCATAGCGGGAAATCTGTACACAGGGAGTCCGCGCAAGACCTCATTTGGTCTAGACTTGGGGACTTCGGCGCACAAAACAACGACCTCGTGCCCTAGATCCCGTAAGCTTTGCGAAAGCTCAAGACAGTGAGTTTCGACTCCTCCGATGTGTGGATAGAAGTAAGAAGAGGCTTGAATTATTTTCACGTGGATTCACGTTGAATGTGCGCGTGGGTGTTGAATAACTTATCGTGGAATCTCCATCCGCGCTGAGCATTTTGATTTCGAACGCGGATCTCACGTCTCTTGAAAGACGTTTAGCAACGCCGAAACTAACGGGTTGCAGCGCGTGCACGCGCTGGCGTGGGACAGTAACTCGCGCGCCGGATCAACAAAAGTTAAATAGCACATTTGTCCTGTAGCTCAGTCTGCCATCGATGAGACGTTTTATAGCCGTGATATCGGTGCTGGCTGTGTTTTTTGTTACAGCGAGCTCTTTTTTGACGGTGGGCGTCAAAGCCCAAAATGAGGTGGCGTGGGTTTATGACTACCCAACAGGGATGAAAGCTGCAGCCGGGGGAAAACAAGCTCGAGATAATATACATTCGCGAAGACTGGTGTCCTCGATGCAGAAACAGGGATCAAAACACCTGGACGGATAGTGAAGTTATTCGACTTTCGTCGAACTTCTGAACATAGACGTGGTCGGGACTAAACAGGGAACGCTAAATAATTATAGCAAACCTCCGCTGATTGTGTTCACGGACCCTCAAGGAAGGGTCATTGTCGAACAAAACGCAGAACTGTCGGCTAGTCAGGTGACTGCCCTGCAACGGCAGGTGCTCGCGCAAAAGCCGGTCTCGTCCCCTTCGGCGACAGGCACTCCTCCAACCACAAGCGTTTCGACCAAAGCCGCGGGGGTGTCCGGTTTTGAAGCCATCCCCGCAGTCGTTGGCATCTCGATTGTGGCGCTGGTAGTATCGCGCATCCGCAAGAGCCCACGATAAGCACGCCAAGCCCGGCGGACGCTCGTCTCAGGTTAAAGAGCCCGATCAACTGCTGTCTGCCAAAGCCTCGCGTACCAACGCTGGTTCGATTTTTTCGGCCATTCTTATCAGGCCAGATGACACGCTTCGACCGCGCTTGCCTAGCTGCTGGGCGACCCGTCAGCGCCAATGTTTAACTATTAATGAGCCATAGTACCTGCCATGCTTTATCGCGCTGAGATCACCATTAAGCTGAAGCACGGCATGCTTGATCCGGAAGCTACGACGATAAAAAGTGCTCTCAAGCATCTTGGGTATGATTGTCAATCGGTCAAACAAGCAGCCGTCTACGAACTCGAACTCACAGCAGACTCCCGTGAGAACGCAACCGACATCGTTAACGGAATGTGCCAAAGGCTGCTCGCGAATCCCATCATACACGATTATGACATACGGATAACGAAATAGTCGAGAAGAGAAAGATGAATATCGCCATTCTTCGGTTCGGTGGGAGTAACTGTGATTTGGACGTTCAAAAAGCTCTGAACAATTTGAACGTTGGCGCAGAACTCGTTTGGTACAAAGAGACCCTCGAGAGTTTTGACGGCGCAATCATCCCAGGCGGGTTTTCGTATGGGGACTACTTGCGCGCAGGCGCAATTGCGGCACGAACCAAGATTATGCAGTCAGTTGCAGAGATGGCAGCTGATGGGAAGCCTGTGCTAGGTATATGTAACGGCGCCCAAATCCTCAGCGAGTCGCACTTGGTGCCCGGCACCTTCACTCTCAATCAGTATCCAAAGTTCATTTGCAGGTGGGTGAAACTCAGAACATTCGGCGAATCTGCGTTCACGGTACTTTCGAACGCGTTGGTTGACCTTCCTATAGCCCACAAAGAGGGGCGATACGTTGCTGACCCACGGCTGCTCAAAGAGCTTTACGAAAATGATCAGGTCGTTTTTAAGTACGTTGACGATAAAGGACGTCCCACTTTAGCTGCAAACCCCAACGGCTCGCTTGATAATATCGCTGCAATAAGTAATTTAGAAAAAAACGTGCTTGCGATGATGCCGCATCCCGAACGAGCGTCACAGAAACTTCTCGGTTCTGCTGACGGGAATGCCATCTTTGAATCGATGGTTCGATACATCAAGGCTCTTTGAGACGCAGCTTCTCGCGAGCGTTATGTTTGCGCGCAGACAGGTCGTCTTCAAATTAGCGGGGACCACCACCATTCGTTCTCTTGATACCACCGAGCGACTTGCGTCAATCCGTCTTCAAATGAAATCTCGGGTTGCCATCCAAGGGACTTTATCTTCGAACAGTCTACGGAATACCTCTGGTCGTGTCCGAGCCGGTTCGCTGTGAAAGCAATGAGCGATGAAGGCTTTCCCACTAGCTGTAGTATAGCTTTCGTCATGTCTAAGTTACTCCTCTCGTTTCCAGCGCCAATGTTATACGTCTCGCCCGTTTTGCCTATTTGGCGAACGCAGTCTATCGCTGCACAGTTATCTGCTACGTGTATCCAGTCCCGGACGTTGTCTCCCCGGCCATAAACGGTCAGCTCGCGATTCCTCATAGCGCTTGTCAGAAAGCGAGGAATCAGTTTTTCGGGGTGCTGATACGGCCCGTAGTTGTTTGAGCTGCGGGTAATAACGCAGGGAAAATCGTACGTCGTGAAATAGGATGATGCCAACAAATCCGCTCCAGCCTTGCTCGCTGCATAGGGACTTGACGGATGCAAGCTATCCGTCTCCTTAAATGATCCGCGATCAATGCTTCCATACACTTCATCCGTCGATATCTGGACGAAACGCTCAATTGAGTAATCTTTAGCCGCTGCTAGCAAGACGTGAGTTCCGAGGACATCCGTTTGAACGAAGGCAGCTGAACTCGTAATCGATCTATCGACGTGCGTCTCGGCCGCAAAGTTAATAACACAGTCACAATCTTTTAGCGACTGCTTGACAATTGTCTCGTCGCAAATATCGCCTTTGACGAATTCAATATCAGCTAGCACGTCTTTGAGGCTGCTCATATTGCCTGCGTACGTCAGTTTGTCCAGGACTGTGATTTCTGCTTCATTGTGTTTACACAACATATAACGGACGAAATTGCTGCCTATGAAGCCCGCGCCACCTGTAATTAATAGTCGCATGGTCCCTCGTTTTAATTTTCTGCGGTGCAAATGAGCTGCGATACGGCAAGCAGCTCGAGGATTCTTTGTGTGGAGGTTTCTTAATTCTTTTGATAGAAATCCATTTGAGCACGCGAAGGATTTTGACTTGCTCTAAAAAATGAGCTCTTCCGGACTGTCAAAAAGTCCGGTTAGTTACGTTGGGGGCATCTGAGCTCATGATTGCGTTTTGCACAGATCAGAAACAAATATATTTTATAACGCGAATCGTAGTCAGCAAGCGTTGTGAAAATACGCCGTGTCTTGCGTTATTCAGCAACACCTTTGTATACTCAAGCTCCGGTAGTGTAGTCCGGCCAATCATGTTGGCCTTTCGAACTTTAGCAGTGAAGCAAGCCAACGACTCGGGTTCAAATCCCGACCGGAGCATACACTCGTCTGATGATCGTAAGCCTGCCCCTCACCGCAGCAGTGAACGTGTCACGCAATTCCAAAAAACTGACAGAACCGTAGTCATCAATCGATACAAAAGGTCCACGGGCTACCTCGTGATCCGTTGTCTTTGTGTTTCGCAGGGGTCGAGTATTCTGGCATTTGGTTTGCAGAATGGTTTCGTATGGCGTTAACCGCAGACCATAGGGTTATGCTACGCACGAAGTTCGTTAGGGTCCACTCCACGTTTATCTAATTTGACTGCTTGTTGGAATTGTGGGACGAAATCTATACAAAAAGTGGAATTATCGAGTTTGGCGTGCAGTAGTTCAAGAGCTTCAGCGCAGCGCCGAACAACATCTAGTAATTAAGGTCGACGGTGTACTAGCTCTGGACAGAGAGCCTCTTGGGCGAGCGTACTAAAAACCTCCTTCGAGGCTCCCTGATGCATCAGCAAAAGTGCTATCTAGTCAAAAATAGGCTTTTATATGTCCGCACGGTATGTCAACATACGGCGGAGGTAGCCAAGCCTGGTCAAAGGCGCAGGACTTAAGAACCGTTGTTTGGGATATCCTGTTGCGAAGGCATTCGTGGGTTCGAATCCCTCCCTCCGCACTTCTGTCAAATGAGGGGCTATTTTGGTGCCGCGAACCAATCAACGTATCGCGTTTGCGAGATCTCTGATAGCAGAGACGACCTCATATGGATCTGCACCCCAATGAACGACGTAACCCGTCTGTCCGAAAAGTTCGGTGGGTCCGACCCTCGCTGACTTGCAACATTTTGCAATGAAGGGTTTGCTCGGTCTTATTGTTTTTGTCGGACAGATGTTGACGTGTTTGAATTCCAGCCCGTGGACTCGCGCTTCAAGTACTTGTTTCGAAATATCGCACCCTAGTAGAACGGCGTGCTCACCGACGTGAATGTCGCGGCTGTTGAGGCAGTTTGGCCCAATTCCTGACGCTGAGCACGGATAAATCGTGGCGGTGGAGCGTCTTAGATCTTGTATGACTGGCGTAAAACGCACGGATAGGTCTCCAAAAATGCCAGCCCTGTCGAGTTTCTTGATGAGCGAGATAAGGTATGGTGGATCTGGGGGGGATACGTCGAATACCTCAATCTCGGTTACGCTGGTGAGGTCGGGGTCATAAACGAACGTCCAATGAAGATCAAATCCTTGATAGACGACTGCTTTTACGGGGGGCTTACACAGTCGGGTTGCTACGGCAATTAGCCTGCTTCTGTTGAAGATGTCGATCTTGCGTCTATACACTAGAGTTTCGGCAAAGCCTGCAATCCTCTTGGCCTTCGATATCGTTCGGATTAAGCCGTTCCCCTCTAATTCGAGTTCGTAAACTGCGACTTTTCCTTGCCAAAACAGCAGGACATAGCGCGATGAGAAGTAGATGTGCTCACCGGCTGTTGGCGGAGAGGTTTCATCATCGCATTCTCTTACAGCGACGTCCTTACAATGATCGGGAAAAATCACGTTGTCACCTTATATTGCGTATTATTTCGCGCGCTACCTCGCTGGTCGAACTCGTACCGCCTAGGTCGCGCGTCGTGACGCCTTTGCTTATCGTCTGCTTGACTGAAACGTCTACTAAGGAGGCTTTTTCGCATTCGCCTGCCCATTCAAGCAGCATTCTGGCACTCAGAATAGCCCCTATTGGGTTCGCTATGCCGCGCCCAGCGATGTGGGGCGCCGACCCGTGCACAGGCTCAAAAATGGCGAATTTCGGTCCGATGTTCGCACTCGGACAAAGCCCGAGGCCTCCGATAAGCGCTGCAGCTTCATCGGACAGAATATCACCAAATAAGTTCGACGTCAAGACGTGATCGAACATTTCAGGGTGTCTTATGAGATTATATGCAGCTGCGTCGACGTACATCTCGTTATAGGGCACATCATGCTCCTGCAGAACACGCAGACAGACATCTCGAAAGAAAATATCCGACTTGAGCACGTTTGCCTTATGCACTATCGTAATTGTTTTTACGTTGGGCAAGGTGCTCGCGTACCACGCAAGCCTTTCCACATTAGCACGAGTAACCACTCGCTGTGTGATGGCGACGTCGTCAGAAAGCTCTTCGATGCCGGAGTACAATCCTTCGAGGTTCTCTCGTATTATGGTGAGGTTCAATTCATAGGGGGTTAGAGAGTAAGATCGAAAAGGTCGCAGATTCACGAAGAGATCAAGTGTTTTTCTTAGTCTGACAAGCACGCTGCTCCCTTGAACGCTGGTTACAGCACCCAGGAGCATACAATCGGCTTGTGCAATTAAACCGATATCCGCATCGGTTATTGGTGCGCCTTCTCTAGCCCATTTGGCGTATCCTATGTCAACCTGGATGAATTCTGGATCATTCAATAATAAAGTGAGAATCTCAACACAAGGGGGTATAACCTCTTTGCCGACCCCATCTCCCTCGGCAACAGCGATTTTCATGTGCACGGAGTAGCAAACCGCTTGATGCATCCGCGTAGACCCGTTACGGATCACTCACTCGCGGACTCGCGTTGCGCGGATGCCTCTTTCTATATTCGACTAACCCGCCATCTTGGAGGATCTCCTGCAGGAATTTTGGAAGCTCCTCACCTTGTACGACCCTGCTGCGGGTTCTCACAAGCCCTGAAGATAAGTCGACCTCAATCTCATCACCCGCTGTAACAGAATCAAGGGCGTCTGCTTCGATAATTGGCAAGCCCACATTGATTGCATTTCTGAAAAAGATCCGAGCGAAAGATTTCGCAACGACACATCCGATCTTGGTGTATTTGAGCGCGAGTGCTGCCTGCTCTCGCGATGACCCGCAACCAAAGTTCTTGCCGGCAACTATTATGTCTCCCGCATGCGGTAAAAATTCCGTACCAAACCCCTCCATTGCGTGTTGTGCGAAGACATTAACGTCAGTCGTTCTCAGATACTTGCCGGGTATGATCAAATCAGTGTTGACATTATCGCCGTATTTCCACACTTTTCCCCTGATCAGCATTATAGTCTACTTGAAGATGTAGCGATATAAAGCATACGGCGGATTGTTTAGCTTCGGCTGGGTGCGCAAAGCCTGAAAAAGTGTTTAATATGTTCCGAAACAACTTTGTTGCTATGTCATTGCCATTGTCCGCGCAAGAAGAGTACCTAATCAATCAAAAAAAAGCTTTTCTCACCCACAAGGTCACGCACAACGCGCAAGAGATTGAACAAGAGATTGACGAAAGAATGTGGAAGCTAGACGTCGAAAAAATCGACACCAGCGAGTTCATGGCGACGCTTGTCGTGCGAGAGCCGATGATTTCAATCAGTACCGGCGACATTGTGACCTACAAAGGCGTCCCGAGAAAATTCACGGTTAGAAGCCCATCGCTTGAATATCTCCTCGACGCCGTTGAAAAGATCCTGACGGAACAAATTGAGGAAATCAAGAGATACGCCGGCGTTTGAATCCCGTGATAGACAGAGAGATAGACAGAGTGACAGGCGATTTGTCTATGATTGCCGCGGATCAGCGATCTCGCCTTTGAGGGCCGTCGCCGCGGCTGTGGCGGGAGAGGCAAGATATACGAGCCCCTCAGCACCCATCCTCCCTTTGAAATTTCTATTGGAAGTTGAAAGACAAGCCTCTCCCCGTCCCAAAACCCCGTTATGCGCGCCGAGACATGGCCCGCACCCGGGACTGCAAACGGTAGCTCCGGCTTGAATTAATGTTTCCAGGATCCCCGTTCGTATAGAGTTTAATAGCACGAGCTTCGACGCTGGAACGATGATCGTCCTTACTGCAACTGTCTCACCGCGTAGAATGCTCGCTGCCGCCTGAAGATCTTCAAAACGTCCATTGGTGCACGAACCTATGAACACTTGGTCAATAGCTGTGCCCACTACCTCCTCAACATCTTTCACGTTGTCCACGTAATGGGGACAAGCGACCTGAGGCCCCAACTCATCAACCTTGACGTTGAGCTCATCAGCGTACACGGCATCGTCATCAGAATAACAAGGCTGGTACGCCGCTTGTGGTGTGAGGCGTTTGAGGTACGCAAAAGTCTTTTGGTCTGGTGGTACGATGCCTGCCTTTGCGCCTACTTCGACTGCCATATTGCTCAGAGTAAGTCTGCTTTCCAAAGTCAGGTCGGCTGTCGTCGTGCCATAGAATTCCAGAGCTTTGTACGACGCGCCATCGGCCCCAATAGTCCCTGCTATGTTAAGAATCACGTCTTTCGCGCTTACGTGGTCTCTGAGTTTTCCGTTGAGCACAATCTTCAGCGTTTCAGGCACTTTTAGCCACAGCGTTCCTGTCGCAAACACCTCTGCTATGTCGGTCGCACCCACTCCCGTTGCGAAAGTTCCTAATGCTCCGTACGTGCACGAGTGCGAATCCGCTCCGACAACCAAGGTGCCTGGAAGGGCAAGCCCGTGCTCAACCATGAGTTGATGGCATATCCCATCACCGACGTCAAAGAAGTTCGTAATTCCCTGGCGTTTTGTCCACGTGCGGATTGTTTGTTGAAGGGTTGCGGCTGCCTCAGTGCTGGCTGGGGCGATATGGTCAAAGATAATAGCGATCCTTTGTGGATCCCAAACAGAGGTAGCGCCCATGTCCTCAAATGCTTTTACGCCAAGGACACTCGTGCCATCGTGGGCCATTGCTGCGTCAACACGCCCCAGAATAAAATCCTTGGCGCTTGCCGCTTTTCCTGACGCCCTGGAGAGAATCTTCTCGCTAATGGTTCTTGGAGTATCCAAAGCGCTGTTCACCGCGTACTATGTGCTGCCCGTTGATTATCAACCTATGGATTTTTTGTCCGTCAACCAGCGACGACGCGTTGGGGTGCCGACTTGGACCTCAGCAACGAACGCTGACGCCGGAGGCTCGCGTGCACTCGTCGATCTGAAGACCAGCAATATATTTAAGTTGCGGCTATGAATGTGTATAGCGAACTTCATCAGGATCGTTTATGAATCATTTTGGATCTTCTTCATTGCCTAAGGCAGTTATTGGCCAGATAGAGATTTGTGACGTCACGCTGCGTGACGGTGAGCAGGCTCCCGGCGTCGTTTTTGGTGTCGACGAAAAAGTTGAGATTGCGACCAAGCTGGATGAAATTGGCGTTGAGATCATAGAAGCAGGATTTCCCGCCGTTTCAGCGAAAGAGAAGGCTATGGTGAAAGAAATTGCTAATTTGGGCCTAAACACCAAGATTTGCTGCCTTTCGCGAGCGATTTTCCACGACATCGATGAAGCGTTAGATTGCGATGTAGATGTGGTGGGGCTGTTTATGGCTACCTCAGATCTGCATCTCAAGTACAAGTATCATCGCAGCTTTGATGAAATGCTGGAGTGCGCTCTGTCAACGCTCGAATATGCAAAAGAACACGGGCTCATTGTCAGGTTTGCGGCAGAAGACGCGACTAGGACCGATCCAGAAGTGCTCAAGCGCTTCTTTAGACAAGGTGAGGACCACGGGGCCGATTACGTTAACATCGCAGATACGGTGGGCGCGCTGAGACCTTCTACGTGCTACGATCTGGTGTCTGCGATGAAAACGGTCGTTAACGTGCCGCTTTGCATTCATTGCCATAATGATCTCGGTATGGCCGTAGCAAACACTATCACGGCTGCAGAAGCCGGGACGTTTCAACTCCACACAACGGTGAACGGGATAGGGGAACGAGTCGGAAATACCCCGCTTGAGGAACTGCTTGTCGCACTGCGCCTACAGTTTGGAGTCGATACATACGACCTTTCGAAATTGATGGCGCTTTCCAAAACAGTCGAACATCATTCACGGTTGCGCTTGCCGAAGAACAAACCAGTCGTTGGTTTGAATGCATTCTCTCATGAATCCGGCATACACGTAGCGGCCGTGCTCGAGGAGTCCGAGACGTATGAACTATTCTCGCCTGAGTTAGTGGGCAACAAGAGACGAATCGTCATTGGCAAGCACACCGGAAAAAAAGCCCTGCAGTACGTCATCGCGCAGTTAGGCTACCGTCCGACCCGGGATGAGCTCTGTCAGATCCTTGACGACGTAAAACGCGTTTGTGAAACAAAGAAATCAGTCTCTCAGGAGGAGCTCGAGGATATAATTAGAACCGTGATGTACCGCTAGCCCCGGAGTTTTGACGAGGACCGTATTTTGAGCAGGCGGCTCGTATGACGACGACGAGCGTTCCTGTCGAGTCGCTTGCGGCTTGTAGAAGATCTGCATATGACATTTCATTCAAGTCAGTTGCGTCCACTAACTTGTAAGTGATACCGTAATTTCGGCACACGGCACCGACCAAATCAGAGATCTCGGGCGTCGGCTGCCCGCCCGTTATGGCTGATATCCGGTTTTCGAGTACGAACGCCTTTACATTCCGCTTAAACACTGCCGCGCTTATTAGTGCGGCGATGCCGCTATGCAAGAACGCGTAATCTCCTAGTATCGCAAGTCCGCCTTGTTCAAACCCCGAAGCCACGCCTATTGCTGAGCCGAGTGAATATGCTGCGTCAACCAGTCTAAAAGGTGGATTGGCTGTCCGTATTACGCAGCCCATGTCGCCCGCAATCATCGCATCAACTTGGTCGAGAGCGCGGTAGAAAGGCAAGAAGGGACAATCATCGCATATGTCTTCCGTGTAACGTCTGGTTTCGAGTGTCTCGACATCAAACCTTGCCGTCATGTAATCTGCCTCAATATAGGTCAACGCTTTAGTCACATCGTTTGACGTAAGTTCCCCGAAACGGGGAACGTGCCCAGACAGTTTGCCGAGGACTTTCGCGTGAACTGATTCTTCAATAAGCGGTGACCCCTCTTCAACGACTAGGACTCGGTTGTGCTTTTTGAGAAACGAATCAATTCGGCGCTGACATAGCGGGTTGACAACGCCGAGTCTGAGGTGTGCTACATCGTCTCGTCCCTGGATTGCATCATCCACCAGCGTTGATGCATAGCCTGCAGAAACAATGCCGATGGCGCCGTCGCCGTCTTGTTCGTTGAGATCTGTTGTTTCAGCAAATTGCAGCATCTTAGGATACGTATGTCTGAGAAAATGTTGATGTCTACCCAAATGCGTGAGGTTCCAGATGCTCTTATCGATGCTCTTACTGACGCATCGTGCAGACGGCACCCTCTCAACTATGCCCTGCGTATTCAGAAGCCTGCCTGTTATTCTCACAATTATCGGCACTGAGAGTAATGCGGATAGTTCAAAAGCCTCTAATGCACAATCATACGCATTACGGGCGCTGTGTGGGTCCATCACTGGGATTTCGGCTATCTTACCGTAATATCTCGAATCCTGCTCGTTTTGCGAAAATTTTGCACCTGGATCGTCGCCTGCGATTACGACTAGCCCGGCACCTATTCCGTGCGTGGCTGCCGTAATCAAGGAGTCCGACGCCACGTTCAATCCAACGTGTTTCGTTACAAAAACTGATCGTGTGCCAGATGCGGCAGCCCCTAAAGCCAAATCGATCCCGACCTTTTCATTAGCAGCGGGAATCCAAATCGGCCGCAAATTTTCAATGATTTTGGTGACCGGAAATCCGATAACCCCTGTGGCTACGCCGACGCCGGCATCGAATATCCCGTATGTAAGCGCATTCAACCCGTCTGTTTTAAACATCTTTGTGAGCGTTAATGGCACACCCATTACAAAAGGCGCGCGCGGGCCAGGCTAGGTCAGTCCTCAGCCACGCCTGTCGAGTATTCTGTTCGTTCTGGGGGAGATGCTTCAATGCTTCTGCTCTGAGCTTGTGCACTATTACCCCCCCCTCCGAGCCGCAGCGCGTATTCAGCTATACAGCTCTTAGTGGTTGGCAACGCTTTGATTTCAGCAACGAAAGTGTCCCACGACAAGATGGATGCTAGTTTAGCGTATTCAGTTATCAATTTTTGCAAGTTGGTTGCACGGAGGATTTCGCGGCCCATTAATCGACAGAATGTGAATCATAACTTTTTTATGCGCAACGACCTTAAAGGAAAGCGATAAATATGGCAGAAATTCCACTAGCAGTCGTTTTGCGAATTATGAAGGTTGCTGGAGCTGAAAGGGCCAATCGTAAGGCAGTGAAAATGATTGCCGAGAAAGCTGAGGACTATGGCAGCGACGTTGCCAGAGAGGCCGTTTCGCTAACGAAGCGCGCGGAGCGAAAAACGATCTCCGCAAATGACGTAAAACTAGCAACGGAACGAGTCAACCGCTAATCGGCACATCTTTCGCAGTTTAAGCAAGGCCACTTCTACGTTCCTCTCTCGAGGCTACTTAGGCTTGTGTAAACCCCCTATGAAGGCACCAGTTGACGTCGTGGTCTCGTTTTTAGGAAACATGCCACACGGTAACCACTAGGCATCGAGCTAGAGAATGCGGTAGCCGGGACTCGAACCCGGGTTAAAGGCTTGGGAAGCCTTTGTGCTGCCACTACACCACTACCGCAATAATGCAGCTACATTCTTCGCTCCTAAACCATAAATATTGTCACCCCGGTCCAAATCACAACACAGCCTAAACGCAAGGCATTTAAGCGCAGATGCTGATGTAGGTTGGGACTTTTTATGCCAAATAACCTCAGGACACCTATTGTTGCAGTGCTCGGTCACGTGGATCACGGTAAAACGACGATGCTTGACAAGATTCGCGGCACCAGTACTGCTGCCCAAGAACCTGGCCTAATCACTCAGCACATCGGCGCAACGGAAGTCCCGTTAGACGTTATTGCACGGCTTTGCGGTTCGCTCCTGGAAGGTATACGCCTCCCCGGGCTGCTATTTATCGATACGCCTGGCCATCACGCTTTTACGACACTGCGCGCACGTGGAGGCGCTTTAGCAGACATCGCAATACTTGTTGTTGACATTAACGAGGGCTTCCTGCCGCAGACCACAGAAAGTCTCAATATTCTGAAACGCTACAAAACGCCCTTTATCGTTGCGGCTAACAAAATTGACAAAATACACGGATGGCTTTCCCGTGATAACATGATGTTCACCGAAGCATTTAAGCTCCAGAGCGAGCGGACTCAACGCCTCCTTGATGATAGAATATACGCGCTTATAGAGGAGCTCTATAATTTGGGTTTTAGTTCAGATCGGTACGACAGAGTTAGAGATTTCACTAGAAACATAGGCGTTGTCCCAATAAGCGCGCGAACGGGCGAAGGCATCCCGGACCTCCTCATGGTTTCGCTTGGTCTCGCGCAGCGATTCCTCGACAAGGATTTGAGGCTTCACACCGACGGTCCTGCACTTGGCACGGTAATAGAAATCAAAGAAGAAAAAGGGTTCGGCACGACCCTTGATGCCATCATATACGATGGCGTTCTCCATGCCGGTGATCGGATCGTAATCGGTGCGTTGGGACGACCAATCGTCACGAAAATCAGAGCGTTGCTAAGACCAAAATCAACGGGGGCTCTTAAGAGGGTTAGGACAGTGACTGCAGCCGCGGGAGTGAAGATAGCAGCGCCAGGCATTGAAAACGCGCTTGCAGGTTCGCCGTTTAGGGTTACGACGGATGATACTGATGAAGTCGTCGCAGGCATCGAATCTGAAATGCGTGAAATGGCGATCAGCACTCAGGATATAGGCGTCATAATCAAAGCAGACACTATCGGCGCCCTAGAAGCGCTTGCAGGAGAGCTAAGTCACATTGAAGTCCCAATTAGCATAGCAAATCTAGGGGACGTCTCTCGTCGAGACGTTACTGAAGCGGAGACCACAAGTGACCCATTGTACTCCGTTGTACTTGGCTTCAACGTCCATGTCTTGCCCGACGCCAAAGAAGCAGCCGAGAAGTCGGGAGTTCGTTTATTCGTTAACGACGTGATCTACGGCTTAATCGAGGAGTACCAGACCTGGGTCGAAAAACAAAAAACGCTGTACGGCAAGAAGCGTTACGAGACTATCGTGAGGCCCGGCAAATTCAAGATACTGCCTGGGTACGTTTTCAGACAAAATAAACCAGCCATAGTTGGCATTCAGGTGTTGGGCGGCACACTGCGGAATGGTGTCTACCTGATGCGAGAAGATGGGGCCAGGGTCGGCACACTGAAGGGCATGCAAGATAGAGGTGAGAACGTCAGCGAGATAGGTGCAGGGAAAGAGGTCGCAGTCTCTATTGATGGACCCACAGTCGGAAGACAAATAAATGAGGGGGACGTACTCTACGTCGATGTGCCAGAAAAGCACGCAAAGGTAATGGAGCAAGAACTCTACGATGCGCTTGACCAAAGTGAGCGACTGATGTTCGATGAGTTTTTGACGATCAGGCGCAAAGATAACCCATTTTGGGCCAAGTGAATCCCCCGCTCGTTTGATCTTCAAATTATCCAGGCATTCGTGCACAGCGGGCCAACAAAGAGGAGAGTAATGTGAATGGCGGAATTTAGGTTAATCATATCCGACCCAGGCAAGAAGAGCGCCCACAAGATGGAAGTGTCAGGTGCGCAAGCAAACAAGCTGTTTGGTCTAGGTATCGGGGACTCACTAGATGGTGATGTGATCGGACTAAGCGATTATGCGCTTGTAATAACTGGCGGCTCAGACAAAGATGGCGTAGCTATGCGGCGAGATCTTCCCGGGACGGTCCGGAAAAGGCTGCTTCTTTCTGGAGGCGTTGGGTATCATCCGAAAAAAACAGGGATAAGAAGGCGCAAGAGCGTCCGCGGTCGCGTCATTTCTGCAGAAACCGGTCAGATTAATCTTGTGGTAGGAAAAAGCGGCCCCAAGCCGCTCGATGAGATCTTGAAGGTTCAGAAGGGGGAGGAATAGCCTGCTGCTGTCTGAAGTGAGTTGCGTCCAGTCGTAAAATGTGCCACGTAAAGCAGCGCCGTCCGATTAGCTCGGTTAAAAAGCGTCTGCGTGCTCCGGTTTTCAGGAGGCTCACGTATCACAAGCGCAGTTCCCTTATTTACGCGGTATTTAAACTAAGCGCGGCCAAAGGTGCCTCGCGTTTGCCGTACTTGGCTATTAACCGAGCTGCGCAGTTTCTTGTCCTCTGATGAGGCTGCGAAATTTGGTGTGTATTACTGCTATCTGTTGCAGTTGTTCTTTGTCTCTCTTGTCCAGAACGCTCAAACGCGGAAATTCTGTGTCGTCAGATGCATTAGCGAAAAAACGCGCTAGCTCAGGTCGCAAGGCGCGTTTTGGTACTAGGCGCGGGTCTCTCACGAATTCCCGACACTCAAGTTCCCATAACGTGGCCAAGTCAAATGCCGATTTGAGTCCGGCCTCTCGGAACGCGGTCAAAACGAGGTAAAGGGGACGAATGTCAGCGCACGCCATGCCAATGTTGGCATAGGGCAGCGCGTAAGAGTTTGCATTGAACGCAATAGAAATCCCGCCCGTGCTTCGAATCTCTTGAAGCATTTTGTAGTCCGTAATGCTGTCTCCGATTACCGCAGTGTCTGTCTGCTTGCCCACGCCGATCGCTGACATCAAGGCCCGAACTTTTCGCTTACCGCCTACTACTGTGATCTGGTCGAAGATCGCTTTAATTCGAGTACGAGGTGCAATTTCAAAGAAGAACTCATCAAGCTGGGTTGCCAATCCCCCAAATGTTGAGGTCTCTGCGTCGTTAGCGTGGGAATAAAACGAGAGGATCTGGTTTTGAATCTCTTGGATTAACGTTATCTCGCGTTCTTCTAGCATGTCGGACAACGAATCTAAGGGAAAGCGCGTGCAGTGCACTTTTTCACGCTCAACATCAAGCTTTGAAGCTACATTGTAAGCGTGTTGCTCGTAGCTAGTTGAGATGATATGCACGTTCCACATTTCATCCTTCAGCCACTTGATAAGCTCTCTGGCGCCGCCGACCAGTTGCGCTCGAGAGGAGGCTTTTCGAACATCTTGCTCTGTTATTCCGTTAACGATCATAAAAGGAACTATAAGCTGCAGTGTATCGCCAGGCTCATAGTTGGGTCTGTTTCGAATAGCGAGATAATCATCATATCTGCTTAAAACTTCAAACAGCGCGGGTCCGTCTTTGATTGAGTGCATTACTTCGTATGCATTATCTTGCGGAGACAAGGGCCCTTCCAAATCGAAAGCAGCTGTAAACTGGCGAGGCACGGTTACATGGTCTCTCTTCAGACATCAAATACGTTGCCTAAGATAATGCTAGTAAGCCTAGCAAAATAAAACGGGCAAAGCCGACTTTTAATGTGGATTAATTCGGATCGCTAGTTCAGGACCAGAAGTAGCGATATTGCCAAAAAGCAGCGTATGTGCCTGTGAAAAGGTGCAAATATATGAGTGATGCTGCGGGCACGGCGACAAAAGGCGGGATTGAAATGAACGGAGGTGCTCCAGAGGTGAGGCTGCGGCACGCGTTATTGAACTAAGCTATAGCACCTCGCTTTCCCCGATTTTGTTTTTCATGTCTTGTAGCCGATGCGAAATTAACCATTTGAGCTGCGCAACGTCGTGTCTCTTAGCGCTGATCGGCACTACGCGGTCGGCCCACTGTTTGTAAGGGGGGAGCATTCCGAGTCGCGACACTATCTTATCTAGGCTGGCTTCATGCTCTTTGATCTTGTCCATTTTGTTGATTGCGATTATAGGGTCAATCTCGAAATCGAGCAAATACTCGAATAAATCAACGTCAAGAGGCTTAAAATGCCGTTCCGTGATCTCTAGGAATGATTTTCCGTCGATGACTTGTACGCCTAATGACCGTGGTCGCTGCTTGTGCCGTTCGCCCTCGATAACGTCGCTTAGCACGCGTCGGTAACCATTCAGCCCACGCCGGAATCCGATTCCAGGCAAATCTATGACTATGAAACTATCAAGTCGATATCTCACCGGCGCTCTTGTCACGCCCGGACGTCTTCCGATTCGCGTTTTTAGCCCAAAAAGCTCTTTAAGTACCGCTGATTTACCCGCATTTGCCCTTCCGACGAAAAATACTTCAATTTCCTTCATAGCTCACTTGACTTGCGCCAGCTTCCGATTCTCGCGATTCTGATGTGCTTGATTGCTAGTTCGTTACTTTCCACGCTTGTGTCTTACGTAAACTAAAGCTAAGCACAACGCACCTAAAACTGCTGCGTTGGCCGGCACCAGGGTCGAAGCCGTCAGGCCTACGCTACCCGTCAAGCTGAGTGCGACTGAAATTGCTGTTAGGACCCCCACCCCTATGCCAAAAGATGTGGCCAGCGTCTCAATCACGTCAAGATCGCGTACTTTGAGGCCGACAAGGATTAAATAGCCCGGAAGCAAAATCAAGTAGATTATTCCAAGAATGAACAGCAAGATGCTTGAAAAGCCAATGTACACGTCGAGGTTCTCCCGTTGCAATACAAAGTCTTCAACAGCCCGCGGCTCGGTAATCGGGGCCTAACTGCCCTTCACTTTGTATATCGTAACCATAGGATTTGAATACACGCTCTGAAAATACTTAGTATCTTTGACCGTGGTAGCAATCGGATACTGTTGCTCGCGCGAACCCACAAAAACGTACGACACGTTGTACTGCATAAGGCCGAGGCTCAAGGATTCGGGGTTGCGCGCGTTCATGAGTGCATCAATCTGTGTTTGTAGATTAATGCCGTTGTACTGAAGCGTATAGATTGGGCCTGCAAAAACCACCCTTCGTCCGGTCTCTAGTGGAATGCGCGGAAAAGTGGACGGCGCTTCGAGAAAGATTGCGTCCTTAGGGGTATTTACCGTTATCCACTGCAAGGCTTGTACTTCAGCTGGTGAAGCGAGAACATATGAGTCGTTGTTGTTGTAAAAATCCCAAAGCAGATACGACGTGGGAAGCGCAAGCACAAGTGCTGCCACAATGGCCAGTACTTTGAGAGATGTCTTTGCCGATGAAAAGCGTGTGGCTCTCAATCTGGCGACTGCGGCCGAAATATAGTAGCTGGCAAAAAGGGCGACTGGAAGCCACAAGAACACTAAGAACCGGTAGCTGTTATCAGTTAGTGGGAGGGCTATGATATTCATGGCTATTATCGCGGAAAAAGCGAAAAACAGGATCGGTTTGCTTGCTTCATTGTTCAATGACCGATAAGCTCCGGCACCAGCAAGAATTGCGATAAGACCGAACACTAGCAAAATGAAAAAGAGCGAATAAGTTGAAAATGCCACTGCAACTTGAGATGGTCCCCCGATAAGCAAGAATAGAAGAGGCGACGCGATTGCACCACCAACTGCGAGAGCGCCAGCGTGATATTGCGCACACGTAACGTGTCTTCTTGCATATTTGTAAATCACGTAGGTGCCGACTGCTAAGTACAATGGTAACGCAGTTATGAGATGATAATAGGGCAGCACGCCCAGCGTGAGCCCAAAAAGCAACAAATTTGGTGCTTTAAGGTCCTTTATCAGCGTCACCCACAAAATGAACGCAAATACAAGAATTACCAAAGCAAATGTTTGTGGTTGTGGCAGCAAAAAGTACAGAAGAGTCTGATCATATTTAACAGCCGCAGTGTCGGTAAATTGATAAATCAGGTAAGGAAAAACATCACTCGGCCTTTGAGCGAGGACCAAAATCCAGGCGAGCCCCCCGCCGACCGTGTACAGAATCATAGAAATTAATGCAGTCGCGTTATTAAACGTCCTTCGACACAGTACGTAGATGTTTATTGAAAGCGCAAAGAAGAGAAGTGGGATCGTGATCTTGAAGATCGTCAGGGAACTAATGCCGGTCACAATGCTCAGCGTCCCCACGTAGACGTGCATGAAAAAATCATAGACTACATAGTGCGATGGGAGATACGGATTTTCGGGCGGTATGTGTGGGGATTCAACGAATCGTGCTATAATGGAAAGGTGGAAGTTCAGGTCACCCGCTTCTGTGGGATTCATCACCAGTCCTTCATCGTTAACGATTGGTGACTTAGAGAGGGGAACGCTGACTACGAGCGCGAGCACAATGGCGAGCAGAATAGGAAGCGCGACAAACGCCAACTTGTGACGCCGCCTGTCTGTCGTAATATTGCTCTCGGGCGGTTTTACGCTATTTTTTCGAAAAACAAATGACAATATGGAGGCTGTGATGACTGCGAGCCCAAGTGCTGCTCCAGTCATTGCGATGCCGACGCCCGTAAGGTACAGCACTGTCGCCGCGGTCGGCACTAACACGAGCGTTAGGGAAATGGAGTAACTTATGGCCTCTAAAAGGCCTATCTGCTTGCCCGCTTCATAAAGCACATAGAAGCCCAGACCAGGCAGGATAAAGAGTAATGGAAGTGAGACGGACTGTAAAGGGAGCAGCAGGAGTACCCCAATTGCTGCCGTCCAGCACTGATATGGAATGAGCTGCGGTCTTATCATGGTACACTTACGTTTCTGGGTGCCTCTCAATGGCTCTTCCGACGCGGGCGTCGAGGAACTGCAGGACCGCAAATGCTCCAATTCCGCCTGCGACAACCAACGACTCAATGAAGAAGGTCAGAAATCTGTCCATGAATATATCAATTCCGAGCAAATCGTTCTTTGTAAGCAAGAGCGAGGCTATGATCCACGAGTACAACAAGAACCGCTTGTCGACCTTGTTTCTTTCAAGCCAGACAAGCCCGATCGCGGTAAAAGGAAGGACTAGTAGTCCAGCTTGATCGAAGAATCCCACTCTAAACGCGCTCGCGAAGAAATCGACCGGGGTGCCTTCGTGATATTTGACTTGAGCTATCCCCAGAATGCTTAAGGTATGCAAGGAGTAGACTTGCCACAATCCATAGACTGCAATCGCTGCAACGAGCGGGAAAATTGCCTTAAGAAACTCGCTTCTATTTTTGATCTGTGTGAGGGCGTACACAGCCAAAACGAGGGCTAGGACTAGAAGCGTGATTTGATGCGTCAACGCAGTTACTGCGGCTGCGATGACGGAGAGCGCCACGTATCCGTTAAACTGAAAAGGCCCCTCCGTTCTGTTTTTTAGAATAAAAAAGAGGGTAAGCGGAAACATAACGAGCCCAAGGAGCTCTGGCAGGGCCCGAATCGTGAAGATCGTTATATCCGGCGACAGCGTGAGGAAGAATAGAGCGCAAACGGCTGCGCTCGCTCCTACAAGCTGCTTCGAGAATGTGTAAATAACACCGAATACGGCCATCGCCAGCGCGATCGTCATCAGGCCTGACATCACCATTGGATCTATTCCGGAAAACGCCGACTGCGACACTATGAGCAGCCGATACGCCGGAACGTAAAAGTTCGGAAAGCCCCCGTTGTATGAGAGCTCTTGGGTCGGGTAGTGCCCCGATTCCAGCGTCAGCCGTTCTATTCCTACGTGATACATGGTGTTTCCGTACGTAGGTATCACGTAGCCCCCTAGGACATTCAGACGGTAACTCACAAACAAGATGAACAGAGTGACAATGACGACGTATCTGAGAACGGTCCCAGCATCAAGCGATGTCAAACGATCGCGAATTTTTGCTTTGTCAAGCCACTTGATAGATTTGAACATCCTGATTTGAATATTGGAGCTTGAAGTATTCGCTGTTTTCAAATTTGGTTGCGTTAACCGATATCCAGCCAAATCCGCAGAAAACTTGTCTGTTGAGCGGAACGAAAACATAGCTCAAGTCGTATTGTTTGCATAAAGCGTAAGCCTCGCTCGCGCTGGACGTTTGGTAGATCTGCTGCGAGGCATTCATATTTGAGATGGGATCTGGTGCGTTGGACCAGTCGCCACCCACAATAGGAATGCGGGTGGTCATTCCCATTATTAGCTCTCCGCCGAAGATGTCCGCCTCGAAATGAGCTGTAGGTAGCGTGTTAGCTTTGATCCATGAGGTAGAGTTGAGCTCTCCGCTAGTCACAACGGGAGCGAGCCAAGGATCACTCTGCGTCCGCACGCTTGCCATGCCGTAGGTAGCCGTTAATAGGAGTATGACGACCAAAAACGAGATTCGAATAAGATTTCGTGTTAAGCGGACCATGAAACTGCGTTTGTAATTGTATCTCTACTATTAAGTTCTTACACTGCGCCGGTCGGACCTACCGTTGGCGCCTTTGGAAAACAACGCCCGCAGAACTAAGCCGACAGCTACAGTTTTTTGAAACGGTCAAAAATATTCCGCTGCTGGTCTTAGTTAATTGCTGAAATCCTTGTCAGCCAGCGCATCAATTTGGGCACCAGCTATAACCTAGCAGCGCTACCGCGGCCGCAATTTCTGGCACGGTCAATTGCTTTGCCGTCACAAGGACGTCGCCGGGATTGAGCTTGCGGTCGAAGCTGTTAATAATGCTCGTCAGATCGTAGTCGAACGCTTGTTGAAGTGGATCCTTACATTTGGGCAGTCGACCCCATTTGAGGCAGTCGACCGCATAAATTTCCGACAGTTTCACAAGCACGAGATTATCAAGCTTATTCCTTTGACGAGACTTGTCTTGCACACGCCGGACAATCCTAAATGCGGTGCGGGCGTTCTCTTGTTGTAGGGCCGCCGCGCCAAGCGGAGTGCTATCTACTTCAAGCACCAGAAGCGCGCGGGAGTTAAGCTGGGAATCTTAGGGGAGCGGCAGCATAGATGCCGACTGCCCTAAATTTTTTTAAGGAATCAACTTCGTAGCAAAGAATCTCTAACGGGGGGCGTGTCGAAACAACGCCTGCTTTTGGTTGAACAGCACGCGAAAACCGCGTTTCGGGATTCAACAACGCAATTAAAGTTGCGAATTCCTCTTCCATTGACAACTTTTGAAAAAAAGACTGAGGCGGCCAGACTCTCCACCAGATGTATTTCACACAGAATTGAGAGCCAGTGTGACCTGCGCGAGAGCATGTTGACCGACGTCAAAATGCAAGTCGTTTCTGAGTGTTTCTTTGATGCTTTCTAGGCAGCAGTGTTGAAAATCTTCTAACAGAAATGCTCTGGACCCGCCTGAAGCCGGATCGACTTGTCTTAAAGCCGCTCATTTGACAAAAAAAAGCTAAATGCAGCGCCTGCTACCGAGAAACCATAAAATTTAGCGCGAGTATGATTGCTGCTGAGAGGACGCACGCGATGAGGATTGAGCGGGGGTTGACATGTATGGCGTTCTTGTCTTCTGATTCATAGTATCTCACCAAACCAGCGCTCGACATAGGTCCCGCTGATTTGCGCTTCCCTTTCGGCATAGTTTCAAATACAGTTTGCTATGATTTATACGTTGCTATGGACTACGTCGTCGGTGGACGGATTCTAAACGGCAGCGATTTTAATGTGATAACGGGCTACGTCCACGTGGAATCAGACAGAATCGCCGAAATAGAAGAACGGTCAAATGTTAAGCCAGATACCTGCAGGGCAAGCGGAATCATCATGCCCGCTTTGATCAATGCGCATACCCATCTTGGAGATTCTATAATCAAAGACGTACCTTTCAGTAGCTTAGATAGGCTGGTAAAACCTCCTCACGGGTTGAAGCACCGCGCACTCCGCGACGCAGCACCGAAAGTCTTGATCGAGGCGATGCGGAGATCACTGCTAGACGCTCTCGCGAGTGGGACGACCATGCTTGCCGATTTTAGGGAGGGGGGCGTCGTCGGCGCTAACGCGCTAAAAACTGCAATCGATTCAGTAAAAAAAGTGCAAGTTATGATTCTTGGTCGGCCAGGCAATGGACGGGATTATATAGTAGAAGATGAAATTGATACCATTCTTGATATCGCGCACGGCCTTGGGGTAAGCGGAAGTCGCGATGTCAGCAGTTCATCACTCATGGCGATGATCGACAAGGCACAAACACGCGGCAAGTTTGTTGCCATGCACGCAGGCGAAAAAGATGAGTCTGATATTGATGCTGCGATCGCTTTGAAGCCCGATTGTCTCATTCACATGACCTACGCATCAAAGCACCAGATTGAAAGCGGCATTCCCATTGTGGTGTGTCCTCGGTCGAACCTGGTAACTGGCGTCGGATCGTCTTTTAGGCACCCACCAATAGCTCAAATGGTACAGACGACCATCGTTGGGCTCGGGACGGACAACGTGATGCTCAATTCACTAAACATGTTTGCAGAAATGGAGTTCACCTCAAAAGCGTTTTTGCGCGACGACCGCAAAGTGCTCGAAATGGCAACGCTAAACAATGCTAGGATAATGGGGATTGCTGACGAAATTGGCTCTATTGATCTTGGCAAGAAAGCCAATCTCCTAGTTATCAACGACCGATCAAACAACCTCTTTGGGACTAAGAACGTTATAAGTAGCGTGGTCAGAAGAGCTCGGCCCGATGACATCGCTCTTCTCACTCACGGAGGGCGAGGCGCTTGAGCGTGAGCTTCGACAACTGGAGCCTGCGAGGCTTCGCGGCCAGCAGGCAACGCACACCCACTCAGATTGGTCGGCGCTACGAATGGGTATTTATGCTACCGATTTCAAAGCTATGCCCTCGCGGCTGCGACCAGTCGGCGCTAGGTCGCGGGTAAAGAGGCTTAACGATGATAAAAGTCGAAGATGTGATGACGAGGGACGTCGTCTTCGCTGAGGTTCCAGGATCGCGAGATACGGCGCTCAAAATCATGAAGGACAGAGGGGTAACAAGCGTCCCCGTTGTGAAGAATCACAAGCTCGTAGGAATAGTCACGCGGGGAGACATATTTCGAAACCCTGAGGAGGACCAAATAGCACTTCTCATGACGAGACAGCCCGTTTTCGTGTCTCCGAATGCGACCATCAACGATGCGGCTCATATTCTCGTAGAAAATACCTTCAGGCGGATGCCAGTTGTGGATGACTCGGAACTCGTCGGCTTTATTACGGTAACCGACATCGTAAGCGCCATAGCGGATATGGATATTGGGACACCCGTTGATGACTATATCATTCGCGAAATAGTCGCAGTTTGGGAAATGACGCCGGTGGATGTTGTAGGCGAAATCATGAAACTCGCAAATGCTGACGCGAGCCCTGTGCTTGATTCGGCAAACAAGGTTGTTGGCATCGTTACAGAAAGTGCCCTTTTGAAAGCCAGCAAAATTGAAGACACAACAGAGAAGGCGGATCTATCCGCTGGCTCAGATGAGGACGCGTGGACCTGGGAAGCGGTCAGGGATACGATGAGGCTGTACTATGGTGTTTCCAGAGTAGAGCTTCCGAGCGTGCCCGTAAAGGACATAATGATGGCCGAATACGAATCAATTTATCACAAAACAGGAATAAGCGAATGCGCGAGACAAATGCGGCGTTTCGACGTTGAGCTTTTGCCCGTTGTCACCGCAGATGAAAAACTTGAAGGTATCATAAAGGACTCAGACCTCGTCAAGGTCTTGCTTTAAACGGGGTGGTGCAGGCAACCGCGTGCTTATAAAAGTTAAGCCCTCTAACGGCAATAACGCCGACGCGGCTCTTTTTTGGATAGCGGGTGGCTTTCGCTTCCGTCGTTGTGATTCCGCGCGACGCGACGTGCCATACACAATCGTTAAGTCCTCGGAATAGAACGTACTCGCAAAGAAGAAGGCTGATTTAGGATATGCGTCGATTCGCATTGCTGGCACTGTCATTGAGTTGGGCATTTATCGTGCTTGTGGCATTTGCACCACTGGCAGAAGCGACAGTGCTCGTCCCACACCAATCAACTGTCGCACAGCTAGATACGGGCGGGAACATTTTCAACCAAATTGACAGCCTATACAACAACTTCACAAAGCGTTTAGACGACATCAATCCGTTAGCGCCGCAACAAGCCGCGGCGCCGTCTGTCAAAATCGCCGCGGTCAAAACTGCTACTACTGGACAATCTGCGGTGACGCCACAAGTAATCGTTACGCTACAAAACGGGAAAGTCGCTCTCGATGGGGTCCGAGTTGACGTCATTTATAAGAACACGGCGGGCGCAAACGTCACCTCAGAAAGCACCGTGGCAGCGTTAAAGGTAGACGAAACGCGTTCCGTAACGTTCACGCCAACGGGTTTGCCGGCGGGTAGTTATGCAATCGGTGTGGTCGTTTATAAGAACGGCACAGATCCATCAAATCAGGCGACACCCCCTTATGATACACAGCAAAACACGGCAACGCTCACAATCGCAAGCCCCACCTCCACTAGCGCAGCAGCAGGAAAAGCAGGAGATCCAGGGGGTCAGACGAATAACGCTGGTGATATCCTAACCCAGCTCAATACTTGGGTATATTTTGTAATTGCAATTACAACGCTCATAACGATTGCGCTCTTTTTTGTCTTCTCGCAAAACAGGTCAGGAGAAGACCGCTACGAGGAAGATCATTTCAGGAGAGACGGCTACCCGGCTGGAGGCAGCGGCGTGTTTGATCCACCTGCATTGAGCAAGTCACCGTCAGCAGACCGCCCACACGATACTGCGTCTGACTCAGTCTCTGGACGACAGCCATCAAGAAGGATAGAAGTGGATGCATCTGAAGTGGCGCCTGAAGAACCGCGAAGAACCACGGCAAAAAATTCTTCTCGTTCAACCGAGGACGTGCCGCAATTCGATGCCGATGGGTTTGTTGTCGGCGATGTGACGTCGAAAAAGGCGCTCAGGAACAAGATACGGGGAAAGAGAGGCGCTTAGCAACGGTCGTTCAGCTGAATTGTTTCTAGCCGATTGCACGCTGTCGCGCTCCGAAAGCGTTACTCCCATAGTGCACCTGTATCGAGGTTCTGTCGAACGGTTTCTTTTATCAAGCTGATTTTGCGGCTGTCGGATGGATCAATGCGCGCTGTAAGTCTCTCGACGCGTTCGGCTGCCGTAAGCGTATCTAAGTGAACCAGGATCACGCTTACGCCGAGTTCTTGTGCTCGCGCGATCACGTGATTGGCGGGGTATAGTCCTCCAGTTAGCACAAGGCACGACGTCGAAGTCGACAACGCGGCAAGCTGCAAATCGGCTCTGTCACCTCCAGTGATCACCGCCTTCGCGGGAACCCGTCTGAAGTACTTGAGTGCAGATTCCGGCGTCATGGCCCCGATCATGACCTTCTCGATGAGGCGGTCCTCTCCTTCGACTATGACTTTTCCACCAAGTTCTTCGGCTATTTCGTAGGTGTGGAGGGCTTTTAACTCCTTTAGGAACGGGATTGACCCGACAATGTTTATTCCTCGTTTAATCATGTAATTTTCGAATCCAGGATCTTGAGATTGATTCAATACAACGCCTTTGAGCTTGACCTTGAGCTTTTCGAGAAGAAGTTTGGTCATTGCTACCTTATCGAGCGAGTAAATGTCGGTCACGAGTAAGATCTCGGTGTCGAGTTTTCGAGCAAGCTGGATGCTTGAAACGTCGTGAATGAACCCTGTGCTAATATCTTTCGTCCCCTCGAGCAAAACTGCCTGTTTGTCACCGCAAATGCGGTTTAAGCCGCAGATGATATCGTCAGCGTTGATGCCTTTAAATAGGTTATACGTAAAAGGCGAAAGCAGCGACTCTTCTTCTAAGTTGAGGACCTTCCGCATCAGATACGCGTCCTCCTCGACCAGATTTCCGTCAATTGCGATGAGATTCTCGCGGATAGGCTTATAGAACCCCAGTACTCCTGTAAAGTTCAAAGCAAGGCCTAAAGCGATTATAGTTTTACCAGAACGTTCAGATACTGAACTTATGACAAGTGTCGGTACATCGCACTTAGATCCCAAGTTATTCACCTCTCAAGTTTTTAGGTAATACTACTGTCTCGCGCTTATCACCACGAGCGCGTCCACCGCAATGCAGCCTTCTTCTTGAACCATCAGCGGGTTAATCTCTATTTCTTGGATTTCTTCGAAGTCTTGGCTGATTTGGCTGACCCGCATGATCGTATCAGCCACCGCGTTAATATCGAGGGCCTTTCTGCCGCGCGTACCCAGCAGAATCGGGTATGATTTGACTTCTGCGATCATCTGTTTTGCTTCGGCGACGGTTATTGGCGCCAACCTATGCGACACGTCTTTTAGTACTTCCACGTACAAGCCCCCTAAACCGAAGGTGATAAGAGGTCCAAATTGGGGGTCGCACGTGACCCCAACGATGACCTCCTCGCCATGCACCGTCTCTTGGATTATCACCCCTCGGATTCGCGCTTGGGGCATGCGCTTGTTGATGTTGGCATATATCTGATCGAAAGCGTTTTTAGCCGCCCTGTCGTTGCTTATGTCCGTGATGACCCCCCCTACGTCAGTCTTGTGGGCAATGTCTGGCGAGCTTACCTTCATGACGACGGGATATCCGATCTCGCGTGCCGCTTGGATGACTTTGTCCCGCCTAGCAACGACTCTCTCTGCAGGGGCTTTGATCCCGTAAGCTCGCAGCACGTCTTTGCCTTCTTCTTCTGTCAAAGCCGTTCGTCCCTCAGACCGAACTCCTTCAATGCGTAGAAATGCAGCACGGTTCTGCCCGCGTCTTAGCTGCGTCGATGCGCCCTCTGAGGACGTCGCAATCTCCCTGAACTTGATGAGGTTACGGGCCGCCCTGACTGCGGTTTCCGGACTGTTAAAGTTCGCTGCTCTGCCGTGTTTTAACTTTTCGCGCGCCCTGCTCAGCTCCTTCCCTCCAATGAACGAGGTTATGATGGGTTTGCTTGCGTGCAACGACAGCCTGTTGATCAGGTCGGCAGTCTCTTCAGGTTCCGTCATAGCTTGTGGGGTGAGAAGCAGAATAACTGCGCCGACATTTTGATCGGCCAATATGATCTCGAGCGTCTCTAAATATCGGCGCGGCTTCGCATCCCCTAGAATGTCAATCGGGTTGTAGATGTTGCTCTCTTGAGGTAGCGCGTTTCGCAGTGCTTCTATTGTCTCCTGCGTGAGGCTCGCCAGCGGCACGCCGCACTCGCCGCTGGCGTCGCTCGCGAGTACGCCCGGCCCTCCTCCATTCGTTATGATCGCTACACCGGGACTTTTTGGAATCGAGCAGCGCGAGAAGGCTTTCGCGGCGTCGAAGAATTCGTCAATCGAATTCACCCGTAAAATCCCTGACTGTTTGAACGCTGCGTCGTACGCGGCATCTGAGCCGGCGAGCGCGCCAGTGTGAGAGGAGGCTGCCTTGGCCCCCATATCGGTCCGGCCGGCTTTGAGCGCAATAACGGGCTTGAGCCTCGAAACCTCTTTCGAGACCTGCATAAACTCGCGCCCATTATCAATACCCTCGACGTAGAGCGCAATAACGCGTGTCGAAGGATCGCGTGCGATGTAGTCCAAAAGCTCAGCCTCAGCTACATCGACCTTGTTTCCGACGCTCACGAATTTGTCAAAGCCAAGGCTTTCATTAGCCGCCCAGTCGAGAAACGATGTGCAAATTGCCCCGCTTTGCGATATCAACGAAATGCCACCTTTGATCGGGTACTCGCTTGCGAAGGAGGCGTTCAAGTGGGCACCAGTGCTCATGATACCCAAACAGTTGGGACCGACGATTCGAATCCCATATTTTTTGGAAATCTCCCGAATTTGAGCCTCGAGCTTTGCGCCTTCTGCGCCAGATTCTCGAAATCCTGCTGATATAATTACTGATGCCTTTACGCCGACACGCGCTGATTCCTCTAAAACAGCGGGGACGATTTTTGCTGGAACGACGATGACTGCGAGATCGACCTTCTTTGCCGTGTGAAAAGTTTTTAACCCTAAGATCTCATCGGCGCTCGGGTTGATAGGAACAAGTTCTCCCTGGAAGTTAGCATCGAGGAGGTTCTTCAACACTGAATGTCCCACTTTGTCCTCTTCTCGTGCGGCGCCAATGACAGCTATCGATCGCGGATAAAAGAAGTCCCTCATCTTATTCTTTTTAGCGTTCTCGAAAGTAATAAACATATCTCGTCGATTTAGCAATGGTGCGGCTCTAGTTCTTGATTATAACGATTGTGCCGCATTAGGACACTCGAATGTTTTATATATGAACTTGCCGATAATGGTTGAGAAACTATTTGAGGTAATCAGGATGCCACGCTCGCCGAACAAAAAGATGCTACTACTCCTATCTTCGATGACAGTCTTGTTGATACTAAGCGCTGTTATAACCCCCACGTCCGCAACGACTATCATACAACTTCAACCTACAAGTATTAGTTCAGGCGACAGGGTCCTCGTGTCTGCGAACGTTGCGCGAAACGGAAGCACGGTTACGCTCTCTTATTACTACGACAAGAACGGGAACGGCCTGGCCGACGACGCCGGTTCGTCGTGGATCAAAATAGCGAACGTCACTGACGGCGGAGCGAACGACGCTGACAACCATACCAATGGTTACATACTTTTCTCGTGGCTGACTCCACAGCTCTCCCCTGGGCAGTACATCGTTAAGGTCGTGGACCCCAACGGACCCACGAGGACAACTGAGTTGACTGTTAACAACGCTCCGCTGAACATAGTTCCAGCAGTTTACGGAGCAAAAGGAACGTCCGCCGAAGGGCTCGTCAACACTGGGAACACTTTCTCTGTCATTGCCATGGTAACGGGTAATTGTCGCCTTTGTCATCAGACCGATAATCCAACGGCTCAAAACCCCGGTGTCAACGATACAGCTGTAGAGAGTTTGTTTTCGGCTAATTTGAGCCAAATCACGGGAAGTGCTACTGACGTTTCCATTCAGCCCAACATAGTGCATCACATGTATGTGGCTTGGACCGGAATCGCCAGCAAGACGCTTGCAAGTAACCAAACGCTTAGCGTCACGGTAACAGGCACCAATCCGGCTGGCAACTCGACGACACAGGCAACAGCTTACGCTGGAGTCGATAAGGCGGTTAATATTGCGCCTACATCAACGAACCAGGGCGCCAACGGCACTGCGCAGAGTAGCGCGACGGCCAAATCAAGCGGTTCGAGCGGCAACCCCCTCCCTGGGTTCGAAATACCCGTTGCCTTAGCCGGATTGATTGTTGTAGCATACCTGTTAAGCAGAAAGCGATAAGCCTCGCGCCAAGGGATAGCGCCTCGCAATCGCCGCAATTTTTGCCATCGCACAGCGCGTTGCTTTGCCTGCAACGTCTATCAAGATGAAACAGCGTCAGCTTGAAATCATCCTCGAACGGGTGCAAGCGTTTGAATCCCCTTCTGCTGCGCGCGAACAATACACCACTTCAGCACCCATTGCCGCTCAGCTTCTTTATTTTGCCTACTTGCGAGGTGACATTGCCGGGCTGAAAGTGGCAGATTTGGGCTGCGGGACTGGCGTCCTTGCCCTGGGCGCGGCGCTGCTGGGGGGCGTTGCGACGGGCGTCGATTCGGACGAGCGAGCACTTGACCTCGCTCGAACGAATGCGAAGCTACTCGGTGCGCACGTTTCTTGGCTAAATAGCCGTATAGAAGACTTTGAAGGTTCGTTCGACACGGTCGTTATGAATCCCCCATTCGGAGCCCAGAAGCGGAGCAGTGATAGGCCGTTCTTAAGCAAGTCAGTACGTGTGGGCAAAGTCATCTACTTACTTCACAATTCCGTCGTAGACGGCTTTGTAAGGCGCTTTCTCGAGCCGAACCGCGTTACTGACGCAATAAAGGTCAAACTGCCCATTGCACATACCTTTAAGTTTCATAAAGATGAAGTACGTTACGTAGACGCGATAATTTATCGAATCGAAGTCGTTCTTTGAATTATTGTTCTTGAATCTAACAAGGAAGGAAAGATAAGAAATGACGGATTTGGTTGTACCAGGGGACATTATAGGCGCTTCTGAAGAATACTTACCAGGCGACGGGACGTATGAAGAGCGAGGTAAGATACTCGCCACTATAACGGGAAAAGTCGAAACTGACAAGAAAGACCGGACGGTACGAGTCCTACCCGTAATGGAGACCCCGCCAATGCTTAAAACGGGCGACATCGTGGTCGGCCGGGTGGTCGATCTGAAGAATGCAGTCGTCCTCGTTGAGATTGCCAGAATAAAAGGCCACGAAAACCGCGAAATCGCAAATGCAGATCAAGGAGCTATTCATATTTCAAACGTTAAGGACGCGTACGTCGCGAAGCTGGAAACTGAGTTTGGCCAGCAAGATATCATAAAGGCTAAGGTAATAGACGAAAAGAGCTTAAGATTGAGCACGGTTGAAAAGGATTTAGGCGTAATAAAGGCGTTCTGCTCGAGAGACCGCACGCCGCTCGTGCGGAAGCAGAACAAGCTCGAATGTCCAAGCTGCGAGCGTATCGAAACGCGAAAGATCTCGGAGGACTACGGAAAGGGCGTAATCTAAGGCATAACACTCGTTGTTATCTGACTGTTTTCAAAGATTTCTAGACAATGAACATCAAGATCATTCGCGTAACAAAGGACGAAGCTGAGCTAGAATTTCTCGATGAGGGCCACACCTTCTTGAACGTCTTGAAATATTCGCTCCTTCAAGATCCGCAGGTTGAAAGCGCTACGTACGACGTAAAGCATCCGATGATAAGCAATCCAATATTCTATATCAAAACGGAATCCAAGGATCCGTTAAAAGCGTTGCAGGATGCTTCATTGAGGCTAAAAGACGAGTTTGAAGCACTTTTGGGACTCATTAGGTTAAAAGCTGAAGCCATCTCGTGAGGGACTATCATCAGATCGGTGAATGACGTCACTCTCAATGATGGAACAATCATTGAGCTGAAAGTCGCCCACATTGACGATTACCAAAATGGCGGCTATGAGTACCTTTATTCGTGGCTGAGTAAAGTTGATCAGTTTCTGGCAAAGCGATACCGTGTTGCCGATTTAGTAAAGAACAAAGAACAGTGGCTAAGCCGACTCAACACGAATGAGAGTACTGTGCTATGCCTGCACCAAGGTAAGATCATCGGTTCTGCGACGCTGATAATGAATGATCCGCAGTCGAGAGCCGCCCACGTCGCTTCGTTCGGCGTCGCAGTCCATCCCGCTTTTCAACGAAAGGGCCTCGGAAAATTGCTGATTATCGCGCTTGAGCAGATCGCTCTGGATCGCGGCATTAAAAAGATAGAAGTGAACTGCTACGACGGAAATGCGGCAGCAGCATTGTATCGCTCCTTAAACTACGCTAGCGAGGGAAGAAGACTGAGGAAAGGGCGGCTGGACAATGGCACTTACGTCGATGAACTACTATTTTACAAGTTCATAGGCCCTCTCTAAACTCTACTGCAACGCTTATTGCCGCGCCGATTGCGTAGCTTCTGCGCCCAGCACCACATAAAGTGTCTCAAAAAAGAACTTGCGCTCAGCAATGACTCTGACGATCCCAAACTGTGCGTGCATTAGCTTTGTCACTTCTTTGTAGCCGGTGATAGAAGAGATCACCAAAAGCACCCTGCCTTTTTCGGTCAGGTGATCAGCAACCTGTGAGAGGAACTGCACTATCACCTCCCTACCTGAGGGGCCCCCATCCCAAGCCTGAGTCTGCCAGTCACCTGATGTGTCACTTCGGCTAGGGAGGTATGGTGGATTAAAGATGATGAGGTCAAACCGGCTGTCTAGAGCGGCAAAAAGATCCCCCCCGATCGCCTCTACACCATTCAACTTCGCATTTGCGACGGCGCGCGGGTTTTTGTCAGTCGCGATCACGTAGCGGGCGCGTTCTGCGACCATTTTAGCGATGATGCCGCATCCTGTGCCAATCTCCAAGACCGAGTCAGTGGGACGCACCTCGTTTAATGCGGCGTCCACGAGTAGATACGTGTCGTCACACGGCTCATAAACGTCCGGCAGCACGAGCACTTGCTCGCTGAGGTAATGCACTTTTTTGGCTCCCTTGGCGATTTCGGGCGTCATAATTGCTCTCGTCTGGTTTATTCGACTATTGCTCCTGCACGCTCCCCTTTTGCACTTCGTGCAGCTCAAACGAATCGTTCGACAGAGTTGCAATCTCTTCTGGGGAAAATTCATAGGGTCGGCGGGCTAGGCAATGCTGAGGTATTTTGGCGATCAGCTCGTCCATCGCTTGTACGTTAAGCAGCTGTGCGGTCACCATAAGTGCAGCTCTAAGCGTTTTTCGTCTTTGTGTGAAGAGCGCGCGAACGAAGCGATGAAAGAATATATCGTTGAGTACGTAAAAGCGCGGTTTAGTCGGGACCAGTCTAACAATCACAGAATCAACGGCAGGGCGCGGATTAAATGCTGTCTTCGGGACACGCGCTAACACTTTGACTTTTGATTTGTAGCTGAGGCAGACTGTCAGACGGCTATAGTCCTTCGTGCCCGGCGCTGCGACCATCCGCTCCGCGAACTCTTTTTGATACATCAGCACGCCGCACGTGAAAGGATGGTTTAGCAACTTAAACGTGACTTCTGACGATATCTGATATGGCAGGTTAGAAACAGTCTTGTCAAACGGGGGAAACTCAACCCTTAGGGCGTCTCCGTGCAGCACGTCGATACCTGGTATCGAACAGAGCTTCAGCGCCAGCTGCCGATCCGCCTCAATTACAACCAACCTATAACATAACTGCGCGAGTTTTCTTGTGAGGTTCCCGGTGCCTCCCCCAATCTCTAAAATCGTTTCGGTTGGCGTTATATCCGCATAGCTGACGATCCTCTCGATAATGTGATCATCTATTAAGAAGTGCTGACCCCATTTCGCTTTATGGTAGCTGCGGTCGATTCCACGGGGCATTGAACGCTTTGGGTGTCGCGTCAGTCGCTATTTCGCGAAAAACTTGTACTTAGCGTGCTCATCTTTGAGCTCATCTTCGATTCTTTTCGCGATTACTTTTTCCGGGTGGTACAAGCCCCTCACTCTGTTTGAAATATCGGCGAAACTATCGAAAGGCCGTTTCTTGCGCTCCGCAAGAATCTCCCACATGAGCTTTTTGCCCACACCGGGGAGTAGCGCTAGGGTATGGAGGCGGGTCGTAATCGGCTGTGCTTCATTGAAGAAGCTCACAAACCTGGGCTCTTGCTCTTTGACTATTATTTCAAGAGCGTAAGGCAACTCAACCTTTGCACCGTGCGTAAGTTCCTTGTAGCTCACACGCCTTTTAACGTGATCGATTTCGCTCCGTTCCTCCTCCCCAATATAGAGGCGGTCATAGGCCTGCGGAACATAGTCCTCGCGTGGTATGAGTTCGAGCAGCGTAAAATTATCCTCGCCCACCACGTGGATGATAGGCCTCTTCTTGTAAACGGGGTGAGGATCGTCAGGGTGGCCATGTGGCAGATAGTCTAATACGCGGACTTGTTGCTCTCTCTCGCCTCTCATTTGGATCGCCCCAGGCCTCAATAAAAGCGTGTTACTATGTCAAGTATTTCGTTGAGTTCCCCTTCTGTCAGCGAAAACCGTTCTTTTGCGTAGATGGATCGCACCTCATCCTTGGACAACGGTAGTATGTCAGCGATCCTGATCGCGATCTCGTCTTTCATCTTTTCGAGGTTCTTTAGCTCGTTGACGAGCTGCCTGGCTTGCGATCCAGTAAGTTTTGAAAAGGTATTGACGTGGTCGAAGGCCCGTCTGAACTCGTAGGTGAACTCTTCTTCGGAACGAGGCGTTGTCAGCTCAACGAAGATCTCTTTTACCTCAGAAACCGTGAGCCGCTCCTCTGCCAATACGGTCTTTACTATCATTGTGCCTGTTTCTGTGCTTTCAGATGCTGCGGGCGTGCTATTACCGTCTTTACAGCGTTGCCGTCCGTTACTTCCACCACGTATGCACGGCCGCGTTGTCCGAGCACTGTTCCGGTCCTGCCGTGGAACTTTGGATTCGGCATGCCCTTGTGGACGCTTGCGTCTAGATCGATATGGACTTTCTGGCCCGCTTCAAAACTCCTGATTGCATGACTTACCGGAGCAATGCCTCGTTCCCGGATGGTTTTTTTCAGCTTGTACCGCGTCTTCCTCCGCTCACCGTGTGATCTTGGCATTAGAGACCTCCGCCAACTTGTAGTACATCAAGTTCTTCAACTTTTGCATTTACGCCCAGAAGACTCGAAAGGCTCGGGGTGGTTCTGTCACTGTCTCCAGATATTAACTCCTTTACGTAGAGTCCACCCTCACACCGAATTATTATCTCATCACCCTCCAGCTCGGCCGAATATACTTTTTTGCGTCGCTTCAAGTCTGCACGGCGATGCACTACTCGTTGAGGGGTTGTTTGCTCTATGTCGCCTTCAAGTCGCTTGAGCGCTTCTTTTACCTTTTCCTTATGAATCGGATGTTCGTATATTACTCTAAGCCTATAAACTTTATCCAACGGGGTGTTTTTCACGTTTACGACCGTTTCGTGGTCAGCGAACGCTAAATGACTTACCGCGATTTTTTTTTGCGAAGAGTTTATGACCTGTTCTAGTTCCTGAAGGTTGACTCTTCTTTTGTGAGGAGATCTTATCTCCAGAACAAAAGGTCTGCCGTTTCCAAGCATGCGAGCGTCGATATCCTCTCTGCCAGCGCCGTGAAATATCGCGTCTTGGCCACGGCTTGCGCTAAGTACGTGAGGCCCAATCAGTTCCTGAACGGATTCGGGATACATTTTCCCAGTTAAGTTGCACTTTGTGCAGCCTTTGCCGCCGCACTCGCGACACGGCCATTTCGTCTGCGGCAACCCCCTTACAAACTTTAGGTATCGGCCGGACAAAAAAAGCGGGTTCGCATGAATCTCAACCTTGTCTCTGGCCAAATCGACTATGAGTAAGATGTCTGGCCTGCTGAATTCTGCCTGTTTCCCGGTAAGAAGCTCGATACGCTTGCCCAATTCTCTGTTTAAAGCTGATTTGAGCGGCTCGGCTGTCGTCGTTTTAGACTCAGCCCACAGTATTTCTTCATTCTCAGCGAGTCTGCCAGTGAGTTTAGTGCCAACTAGAAAATTCGCAAACTCATAGTCATGGAGCTGTTCGAGACACCGTTCAACCAAAGAATCCAGATTATTGAACAGACCTCCGCAAACCCAGCACGTGCCATAAGCATCTTCCCATTCCGAGATGTTCGCTGGTGTGTTGTCAAGCATTGCTTTGACGATTCGGATCGCCTGTCCTCGCTGTTTGTTAGTGAGGTTCGTAGAACATTTTGCAAATTGACGCCCAAGACAATCGTCGCAAATAGGTCCTTCACTCAATATTGAGGTCACTATTTCGAACATCGTCTGTCCTCGCCGTTTTTTGTTACTCAGTGATTGTGTTGAGCTTAGCCGGACCGCTTATCGTCTTTCTTGACCCAGCAGAGCCTCTTCGTCTCCAATAGTCTAAGATCGCTCGATTCCGAAAGTGACGCCGTGAGCGTGGAGCCCGGCGCTCCACGTGTCTGGGTCGGGTTCTTACAACCCACAATCGATGCCTGGGCATTACGGCGAGCGCAAAATGGCGCGAGGAATCCAGGGTTCACTGATTGCCAGAGTACGTCGATTCTGCCTGCACACCGATCCGCCTGGTGAAGCGAAAAATCTCCTGAAATGGCGGGTTTGTGCCTTACGGCTGTGTGCCGCAAGGCCGTCTCTAGATCGTCTCAACCCGGTACTTTTTCGGTGAATGCGAGAGTACCCGAGATCTTCTTGACTCGTACCTTTACGGTGTCTCCTTTTTGCGCACCCGGAACGAACAGCGAGTATTTGCCGACCTTGGCAATCCCGTCTCCTCGCTTCCCGACGGCTTCGATCCGTACGTCGTAGACGCTCCCCTCTTCAAGCGCACTGGCCGCACTTTCCTTCTTCACGTATCGTTTCCGTATAGGCCTGTGAGCGCCGCACGCGTCACACTTTAGCATGACCGTTCTTTCACTCTTCGTTAGATGTGTGTCTGGTCTATTGCATTCTGAGCAAATTACGTACTCGGCAACATAATCCTCGATGAGGCTGGCTATCATCTCTTGCGAAAATCTGCCCTGAAAAATGACCCTCCCTCCGTCCGGCTTGCCTGCAGTCCCGAGTTCTCGTAACAGAAATTTGAGCACGTGCTCAGGATCTCTATTCAACACGTCGCTGATTTCACCGAAATTCTCAAAAACAGTCATTCTTCCTTCGACAAACACCCGGGGTACAGGTATCGAAAAACGTTCCGCAGCTATCGTTGTCTGAGGCAAGTTTTTGATGCCGCGATTCAAGTAGTTTTCATAACTGTCCGTACTATGCACCTTCTTTGACTATCACAATTTGCAGCGGTCCCAGTAGCCTGGCGTCACGCTTTGATGAGCTCAATCCCCTCGTCTATGACAATTCTGCACGGCGGTGGCACTTTCATCGAAGCCCTACGTAGCGCTTCTTTGGCTTTTAAAAAGTTAGAAGGATCGACAAACACGGTAAACACTTTTTGGTCAGAGGCTACGCGGGCGGCGGTTCCTACTGGCTTTCCAAATGCCCCCCTCATCCCATCCTGAACCCGATCAGCCCCAGCGCCGGTGGCCATCTTGTTCTCACGCAGCACTTGGTGCGGATAGACGCGGAGCTTCAGCCTGAAATTCAGCCTACCTGTCGATTTCATCAGGTACCGGTTCGCTGCGATCCTGGCCGCTTCCAGCGCAATGTGTCGGATTTGGCACGGTTCATCAACGCTGAGTGAAACTGCCACCTTGAAATCGCCACTTAGGTTGCCGGTATCGAACTGTGAAATATGACTTCCAGGGACCCCCCCCATATAATGCTTCCTGGTGTAGGCGGGTCCGGTAATCTTTCTATACATCTTAGCTGGTTTGCGTGCCATTTTATCCTCGTTATTGAACTGTAACTAGCATTCACGTGATTCGTTAAAAAGTTTTGCCGGTTTGGAGTTACACGCGGCAAGAAGATAAAGCTGAAGACCGTGATCTGTTTGTTCTCGTGATTCTTACGCAATCAAGCCAAGCGTGCAATGACCGCTGCGTGCGCCTTATAAAACGGTTCGAGCTCGTGGACGTACTCAATGTCGAATAGCTCTTCTAATTTCTTCACTTCTCTTTTATAGACTGTTCTGGGTTTCTCAGTAACATCTATGCTTCGCGCTTTAATTATAATACAAGCGTAGCCGCGCGGTTTCAAGAACAACTCGGCGTTTTTAACAGCGATTTCAGCTTGTCTCGGCTGTGCGATGTCCTGGTACAGCAGATCAACAAGTTCGACAACAGGTCCATAGTCAGGGTGCGCAGCATCTGAAATAAGGGGGACGATATTGGTCACGCGCTCTGACAAACGAACGAGGTCCCTTGCTACGCGTGGCGCAAACTCTACGGCGTACACGAGTGAAACAATGTTGGCTAGGTGCGAGACAGTCGTTCCAGATGCGGCCCCTAAGTAGAGCACAATCTGCTCAGGCGCGAGAGGCACTTGCGCCTGCTTCGTCAACAATGCTGCCAGCTTACTCCTTCGCGGATTCCAAAGCCGGTACCCGTCGAATGTCCTCTCCCCGTACAGGGCTTCGCCTTTCGTGGCTAACTGCTTATCGAGTAAAAAAACTCCAGGGACCTTATGGTATCTTATCTTCATGTTGTTCGGGGTTGCGCTCTGCGGTCTGCAGTTCGCCAACTCGTTTTTCCACTTGGCTTAATAATTCAGGATAGACCTTTTTTGAATAGAAGTCTAAACGAGCCGCAATGGCTATTTTTGCAGCTAAGGTTCTTGCAATCTTTCCTCTATTGTTCGGGTGACTGCCGCGAACGAGCGGATGTTGAAAAATAACTCCGTGCTTGGGCGGTTTTGTGCCGTACTTTAAATGCCTGAATAGCGCCTTGGAAGCGCCTATTACCTGAATCCTACTAGCCGGCATTCTTGCGAGTGGCCCTAGGCCACCTGCTCGAGCGATTAATCGCGCCCCGAGCAATTCACCAGCGAGCGTGGAAAGATTGGGGGCGGTGGTGCGCATTTCAAGCTCGATGGCGTTTGCTATCTCCTGTCTCAATTCGCAGAGTCGGCTTATGGAACCGGCAAACTCTTGCGCCAGCGGTGACTGTGCGGAAGGTGAGGAGGCAAAAGCTTCCAGTAGGTCCTCTGGCATAGACGTCTCCGACGTGAGCAAACACCACTCCGAAAGTCGTTCAGAGAGTAAGTTTATCGATTCATCGATGTCGTCGATACCATCAATTAGTTGGATGATGTGCGCGTCGGGCTGCGCAAACGCTGCGACTATCCGTTGCTTCGCGCTTTGTATCATAACAGCGCGAAGTAATGAAACGTATTCGCGCTCGGAGCTGACAACTTGAAGTTTGATCGCGATCTCCCTGAGACGACCTCTACATTCTTTATCGAAATCGGCAAAGTCCTCTTGCTGTAAGCGCTGCGCCATGGCGTCGATGTCTGCCTTCAAGACCTGCGAGCGGGCGATCTCGTCGTTGTGCAGTTCGATATCTCCAAACCAAGTTTTGATATGTGCCATAGCTCATTTTGTCGTCAGTTGCGCCAGTCTTCGCAACGGATGCGATGGCGCCTATTCAGATTGATAGACGGCTCTATATATCTTGGGGCAAATTTATAGTTTGTCGGCTGGAAGTGATGAATTGGACGTCCGCATCGGCAAACTGACGTTAAGTAACCCCACGATGCTCGCCGCAGGGATTATGGGATCTGCGGCATCTTCTCTAAGGCGTATCATGACGTGCGGTGCAGGAGGCGTAGTGACAAAGTCAGTAGGTCTCACGCCTCGCGAAGGTCATCCCGGGCCCGTCCTCGTTGAGGCCTCATCTGGATTTCTTAACGCGCTTGGGTTACCCAACGCGGGACTCGCGTTTACTGCCGAACTTGAGCAGCTGATTGCCGAAGTCGAACGAAAACCACTAATCGTTAGCATATTTGGCGCCAACGCAGACGAATTCGCTGAGCTAGCCACAACGTTTTGCCGGTTCGCCGACGCCCTTGAGCTTAACCTAAGCTGCCCCCACGCCCGGGGGTATGGAATCGAAGTTGGCTCAGAGCCGGCACTGGTCCAGTCTATTACGCGCTCTGTGAAAAAACAGGTTAAACTTCCTGTATGGGTCAAGCTCACCCCTAACGTAACTGATATCACGGAAATAGGGCACGCAGCAGAAAAAGGAGGAGCTGACGCTGTAGTGGCGATAAACACCGTCAAGGGAATGGCGATCGATGTGGAAAGCGGAAGGCCTGTCTTGGGTAACGTGTTTGGCGGACTTTCAGGCGGTGCGATAAGGCCGGTAGCGGTTAAATGTGTTTATGATCTCTACGAAGCCCTCAGGATCCCTATTGTCGGGGTCGGGGGGGTCGGCAGTTATGAGGACGCATTGGAGCTCATTATGGCAGGAGCGAAGGCCATTCAGATCGGGTCGGCCGTCGCCGGAGATCTATCGATCTTTAAGCGTGTGGCGGACGGTATCGACCGCTACCTTGCCAGGAAAGGCATAACACTTGAAGACGCGGTCGGAAGTGTACACGAGGGTCATTGAAATGGATCTGAAGAAGCTGCTTAGTGCGACGAGTGTCCTGCTCGTAGACGACACGTACGCAGGCCTAAGAGATACTACTTTCTCGAAGTTTCTTCTTCGAGAGATGCTCGATTCACCGATTGACGCGATCGTTTCGTTCATTTGTGAAGGCCAAATACGCGGAATTGTCTTCAAGCAGGATTTTTGGACATTAGTCACCGACATAGTCCGGTTTGATCCAGAGTTCGATAGCTATGCCAGAGCGCTGTATCAGGGGGCCAAATCCAACAATAAGCGATCGTTTGTGATCGAGGCAGCCGATTTTCACGCGGCGGTATGCGTACTTTTGTGCGACCTGCTGGTGAGTGGTGAATCCTGTGAATGTTACGGCGGCAGACGAGCTAAGGTACTAGCATACTCGCCCGAGCGTCAGGAGCGCTTACAACTGCTTTTTAAAACTAAAATAGACCTATTATACGATTTCAACGCGGAAGAGATGCTGGAGGTATGCTGTGGCAACGGTATGGCCACCGCTGCGCTCCGCGAGCTTGGATATAACGCGTATGCAATAGATAACGACAAATGCGCAGTTTGTGAGGGGTTATTCTACGGCGCTCTTACCAAAGAAAACACGCTGGTGATGGACGCCCGTTGCCTAGCGGAATACGAACTCGCCAAGTACCACGAGTTCAGCTGCGTCGCTGGTTTTATGCTCGGGTCCATTTATGAGTTCAACAAACCTGATTGGCGCAAGATCTTGTCGGAGGCTGCCACGGTCATTAGTGACGGGCTTCTGTTGTTTACCGTGCACAAAAAAGAAGAGGCGGATTTCATCTATAAAACGATGCTAGACTTTGGCATCGAAGGCGAACTTATTGACAACCGGGACGATACCAGCATTTACGACCAGTGGGTCTACATCGGCCTCAAGCGAGCGAGCGCCTGCGCACCTTCAAATCCCGAGGAGTGAGCACTTGCGGCTCGCTGCTGAGGGTATCACTTCAACATTCTTCGTTGCTGTCTTGCTTTGGGTTGGCCTCTCTCTTAATTGCTGTCGCACGGTTACTTCGCTGTCAAAGAGAACGTCATAGGCTCGCAAGAGGGCGGAGCGCCGATCATTTTGATCGTCCGGACAAAACCTCTGCTATGCAGTCAATAACGTCTGTTGCCAAGAGGCTATATCCAAAGCGGGAATATGCCAAGTCGCCGGCACGACCGTTAAGGTACGCAGCTGCTGAAGCTGCTTGCATTTTGTCCAGGCGCGTTGAGAGGGCGCCAACAAGCCCTGCCAGGGCGTCGCCAGTGCCCCCGACGGTCATCGCAGCGTTACCGGTCTTGTTCAGCCTGTGTTTCGTTCCATCCGAAATGATATCAATACGACCCTTTAGCAGCGTCACTACGCCCCAATCTCGCGAAAAAGCTTTCACCGCCTCTATTCTTTCTTGAAGCGTGCTTGGAACTACGGCACCCGTAAGAGCTGCAAACTCGCCTAAGTGTGGCGTGACAGCTATTCTGCCGCTCTCATACTCTGAACGTGCAAGGCCCTGGAGCGCGTCTGCGTCGAGCGTTAGGTTGTTAGAAGCAGTTATTAGCGCGCTAGCAGCTCGGATCGTCTCTGCGTCCGTACCGAGACCAGGACCCAGCACCACAGAGTCCTGCTTGGCAATGAGCTCGATCAGACTCTCAACGTCTCGTGTGGTGAATCGGTCGATGCCTACCTTTCGAACTATAAGGTTCGGACTGAATCCTGCTATGATCTCAGCGTTTGGTGATGCAACAGTCACGATATCGACCCCGCTTCTCATCGCCGCCATAGCAGCGAACGTTGGCGCCCCCGGACAAGGGCCCCCGCCAATAATCAGCACCCGCCCATTTTCGCCCTTGTGACTTTCCGCGCGCCGATGCAGCAACAAATCTCCCGGGCCAGTATACAGTTCCGCCTCTAGTGGAATCCCAATATCGCAGACTGTGGTTCCCTCTAACCGTGTGCCTGCTTTAAGGCCGTGAAAGGTTATCAGGTAATCTGAATCAACCACAGTCTCTGTTCGATACCCACTTGGCACATCAACCGACAGCGTCTTGATTCTTGCCCGATTGATTAGGTGAATAACAGTTCGTTCCGGCTCGCGAACGGGCCCTGCTAACCCGGTTCCAAGAATGGCGTCGACAAGCAGGTCATAACCTTCTAACGTCGTCAGAGGACTTTCCGGGCCAAAAATTGAGGCGCCTTGACAAAGCGTTACCGAATGATCCAAGTACTCTAAAATCTTCCAATTCTTTCGCGATTCTACAGTCTTTAGGGCTTTCTCATGGCCGACGAGCACCACGTGAACGGCAAAATCGCGCGACAGATGCCGAGCCGCAACGAAGCCGTCGCCCCCGTTGTTCCCTAGGCCGCAGATGATGGCTATTGACTTGGAAGAGCCGCGTGAACCTTTGCAGAGCTGCCTTACGCGTTCTGCAACGGCCTTTCCCGCATTTTCCATGAGCTGTAGTTTGGAAATGCCGAGCCCAACGCAGTTTTCGTCGATGCGCCGCATCTCTTCACCAGATAACGGCTCGAGAGGCATAAACCTAAAATGTATAGCGTGGAGATATAACGCTTGTGCTACGACGGGTACGGATCATTGCAGATTACCAGTTCGGGCCTGGTGCCGGAGAGAGTCTCTTTCCAGAAACGGTCACTTTCGTGCTATCGCGAACGCGAAGGGTCAGCCAGGTCCTCGACGGCGGAATTAGGGTGGCAACACTGCGTGCGTCTGACGGACTTTTCACGTTAGGCGAGTTAGGGGCACGTCGACTCCACGCATTTTTTTCATATCCGAAGCTGCGGGTTATCGTGAACGCCGAATCTGCGCCGTTCGTCGGGGCGGGAAGAACAGCCTTTGCAAAACACGTCATAAATGCTGACCCTGATTTGAGGGCGCAGGACGAGGTGTTATTAGTCGACGAACGTGACGCGCTCATAGCGACAGGCCGGGCTCTCTTGAGCCCACTAGAGATGTGTGCGTTCAACAAGGGAGTGGCAGTGAAAACGAGGCAGGGGTTCCTTGAGGCGGATTGAAGACGCATACTGCTTTCAGACTTTCCGAATCCTGCACCATAACGTAAAAATCCTTTGAATGTGTCATTACCGTGGGTGATTCTATGATTCCGGGCATGCGGGGAATGAGTCCCAAAAAATTACAGCAGATGATGAAACAAATGGGGATCGACGTCGAAGAGTTGGAAAACGTCGAGAGGGTGATCATCCAGCTTTCTGACAAAGAACTCATTTTCGAAGACGCAACGGTGACCGTGATGAAGGCGCAAGGAACTAAGAACTATCAGATATCCGGGGAGCCCACAGAGCGTGCGAAAGTGAACGATGAAGACGTCAAAATAGTTGCAGAACAGGCGGGAGTCAGCGAGGATGCTGCGCGAGAGGCCCTCATGACTTCCGGCGGAGATCTTGCTGACGCTATCCTCAAATTGAAGGGGCAGTAGCAGCAAAATATGGTTGAGCACGCGCTTTTGGTCTCTGTCGCGAACGCCGAAAGGCAATTCTTAGTTAGATCCGAAGGAGAGCTTCATACGGACGCGGGCGTCATCAACCTCGAGATTCTGCGAGCTCTGGAATACGGAAGCACAATTACCACGCACCTGGGCACGGAGTTCAAGGTGCTCAAACCCCGCGCTCCTGACTATTTTCGTCACTTGAAGCGAACGGGCGCGCCCATGATGCCGAAGGACATCGGCACCATAGTCGCTCATACTGGTCTTAACAATAACGATATTGTCCTCGACGCAGGCGCAGGGTCGGGAATCATGGCGATCTTTTTGGGAAGCGTCGCTGAACACGTAACCTCGTACGAGATCAACAGTGATTTTGCTAGACGCGCAGCGCAGAATGTGCGCTACGTAGGCCTGACGAACATTGATATCGTTGAAGGCGACGTGCTCGAAATGACCTCAGAGACGGAATTCGACCTTGTCACCCTCGATTTGTACGAAATCGTCGAAGCAATCGGAGTGGTAAAAGAATATTTAGCGCCCGGTGGGTTCATTGCAACCTTCTCTCCGTTCTATGAGCAGGCTTTTGAAGCACGCAGGGCGCTTGCGCGCTTTACACAAATCAAGACGTTTGAGGTAATTGAGCGGGAAATACAGTTTGGAAAGAGAGGTACTCGCCCTGCGACACGAGTTGGGCACACTGGGTTCGTTACGATAGCCCGCGCGTAACCGCTGCGAGCTACCTCTAACGGCTGTTTTTGCGTACTAAGTGAGCACCAACTTATAAATAACAATAATATGAACGATTTTTTGGTGGGGTGCATGGGCTTAGGAACCGGCACAACGGAACCCGACATAGACTGTCTGGCGTTTATGGGATACGAGCAATACGGGGCAACCAAATACGTGCACTGCGGCGCTTTTGGAATAGTCCCGCTAGATTCGTGCAAGCGGTGCATAGAATTCAGAAACGTAAGAGCCCCTGATCACTACCGTTAGCTACTCATCCGCGAAAGTGCCTTCGCGTATGCTTTCTCAGTCCTCAGAGCGACGTTATCCCACGTCAGGGCCTCTCTAACGGCTGCATAAGCCTCTGTTGCAAGATCGTCTCGTAGGTCTTGATCAGCTAGGAGTCGATTCACACCTTGTGACAGCGCAAGCACATCTCGTGGGGGCACGAGCACGCCACAGCGGTCGTTCAATATCTCAGGAATTCCCCCTACGTTCGTTGCGACGACAGGACGCTCGCAGGCCATTGCTTCAATTAAGAAGAGGCTGGACGCTTCCATCAAGCTTGGGATCACGACGATATCTGATGCCGAAATGTACTGAGGCAACTCTGTGTGCGGCACTGCTCCGATGAACGATACGGTCTCTTGAAGGCCATTCTGCTCAACAAGTCTTTCGAGGTGATGCCTGTGTGGCCCATCTCCGGCTATCACAAGCTGGGCATCGTGTTGCGCGATGATGTCCGGCATGGCCAAAATGAGATAGTCCACGCCGTTCTTTTCGACAAGTCTTCGCGCGGTAAATAGAACGGTTTGGTCAGAGAGGGATTCGGCGGGAACAACAGCGGGGTGAAACTCGCGCGGGTCGAAGCCGTTGTGTATTGTCACAACCTTGTCGGCGGGTGCGCCCCATTCAATGACTCTGTGGGCGAAATAAGCGCCCGTGTGAATCTGCATCTTGGACATTCGCGCAAGCGCGGGGGCGAGCGTGCGTTCTGTAAATCTATAGAGTGACGCCACTAGAGGTGGCTCTATGTAGCGCCAGATGTCATAGTAGGATCCGTGAAGTGTGTTGACCGCGACTGCCCCATATTTTCGAGCCAAGACGTTTGCTGCCACGCCTGACGTGTAGAAATGGCCGTGGTAGATATCAAACCCGGAGAGATCTGCTGCAAGGCTTGCAAACGGAAATGCGACCTGTCGGGCAAATCTGAGATTTGCAGGATCCCACGTGCGTTTCATAGAGCCTGCAAGGTCAATGTTTTTGACTGATACGTCTTCAATGCGAAACTCAGAGGCTCTGCCGCTTGCCCCGCTTACTATCGTCACTTCGTGTCCGAGTTTTGTGAGCGATTTCGACAGCTCAAGCAGCGCAACTTCAATGCCCCCTAGCAATACCCCTTCCGGCTGCGGACCGAGCTCATAAATGTGTGCGATCTTCAACGAGTTCAAACACGCACCTTCCATTGTCGTGCAATTTGAGCCAGCGTTAAGAATGTGAAGCGCGCGTCGTCATTCAAGTCTTGCAAGACGGAGGAGAAAAGCTTCACATGGCAGCCTACTTCCGAGGAGGGGTGCCCGTATAATACGAATGGCAGCCTCTTGCTGTGCCAACGATCTGCGCTCTCGTGTACTCTTACTTTGATCTCGTCTTCTGGGACGCCGTTCGCGCACAGTTCGCCGATCGAATCCATCGAAACCGGCACTTGCAGAACGTGCCGTGTCTCTGCGCCAGTCTTAGGGTAAAACGGAGACGTCGGCTCCGAGCATTTGAAATCACTTGAATAACTGAAGCCAAACGTATCAATGGCGCGGAGCAAAGCGCTGGTGGCGGTGAACCCCGGCGACGCAAAGCCTACTATGTTGCTTGCAGATACTGCCGTGAGCGCCTTGAGCCCTCTGCTGATGAGTGCTTTTATAGTTGTCTCATCCAGGTTTGGCACTTCATTCATCCACGCATAGTGATCATACCCGTGCAATCCTAGTTCGTGTCCCTCTTCGGTGATCCCCAGCAGGGCCGCCGGACACGCCGCCTCGACGCGCACGTTCTGCAAGATCCCGTTTAAACTTTGGGATCGGTACCGCAGTGGTTTCGATCTGATGAACTTCAGGTAACGTCGTGGGTTTGCGACGTGCCTGAAGAGATTAAGCGCTAGTCGGTCGGGACCAGTGGCTACGAAGAACGTCCCTTTAATGTCAAAAAGCCGAAATAAATCCAACAGTTCAGGCACCAGGGCAATATCTCGTGCGCTGTCAACGTCAATTCTTATCGCAACAGGGGTTTCAAACATGGCCGCTACAAAAAAGTATATCTATACACGTTTTCAAAAATCGTAACTAGTATTAAGGCTGTCGTTAACCGCACGCCGTTCCGTTGAAGTTGCACATTTTTTGAAACGATTTGTTAGAGGCACAAAAAACCGATGGATCGTTCGCTGCTCAGACAGAATCAAAGCGTCAGGCTGAGGGTAGGCATACTCTTTGCGTGCCTGGCTCTTGCGTTCTTCGTTTTTTGGAGCGCCTTTGCAAACGTCGCTCCCCTTCTCAATTACGCTGCGCTAAAGCAAAACGGGTTCTACATATGGGCAGTTCTAGGTTTGTGCATCGTTTGGGGTTGCATGAAGCGAACAGAGATCGTCGGTGCCGCCCGCACCGGGACTGATGGTCGCTGGGTCCTCACCGGCGCAGTGCTTGCTGCCGCGTCTATTGGACTCCTATACTACGCTGCTAATTTTGTTGAATCGCTACCGCTGACTCTATTTGCCATAGCTTTTGTCGTCGTTGCTCTATTTGCGCTTTTTTTTGGCAAGGCGTCAAAAATACCGCTCATGCTCTTAGGAGTGTTCGGCATTGCCGTCGTTTTTCCGGCGCTACTCGAAAGCGCGGTCGCGGCTCCCTTCCAGAGGGCAACGGCAGTTCTGTGCGTGTCCACACTGCAACTGGCAAGGGTGCCTGTCACTCTAAGTGGGGTCACGGTAACGCTAAACAGCCTAGTGGGCTCTAACATTATTGTGGACGTCGATACGAGGTGCGCCGGAAGCGACTCGCTAGCGATATTTCTGGCTATTTTTGCCCTCATGCTCATAGATCGAAGGCCAGGTAACAGGGCCGTGCTCGGACTGTTTATTTTTGGTGTTGTTGGTGCGTATCTCCAGAACTTTGTAAGGCTGCTGGCGTTATTCACGGCTGGGTACTACTATGGCGCGAACGCCCTGTGGGCAGTTCATGACTACGCAAGCTACATACTTTTTCCAGTGTGGTTTCTAGGCTTTGCGGTCGTCTACCTGAAGTATGCTCGGAAGCCAGGTAATCCAGCGATCGGGCGTATGAAAAGCACTGAGAGCACGCCGGAGCTCTAGCGTGCTTGAGTCGATCCCAAGGTGAGGTGTTGAGTGTTCGCGCCTCGTCATCGTTCTACTTTCCGTCAAGTCGCAAAAATTAGTGCCATTTGACGCTTTACTCGCCGCAGCGCGGTCGGAATGCGAAGGCACAAATAACAAAGACTAAGTAGCATTGCAAAAAAACTAAAAAACTCACCAACAAGCAGTAATTCGTCTTTAGCTGCACATCGACGCAGCTTTTTTCAGACCTGTGAGACTTCCCAAAGATGTCGACAGTCCAACATAGAATGCGCTCCCGCATACACGGCGGGACTCCGCGTTTCAAAAGGTTCGCATTTCTTATGCTTTTAGGTGCGATTGTGGTCAGTATGACCGCTGCGACGGCAAATGTTGCAGGAGCAGCGAACGCGACGCAGCCATCAGTAGGCGCAACGACGCATCCGATACAATATTGGATTGGCTGCGCGCCATCAATGGTAACTACCACCAATTTGAACTATTTCAAACAACAAGGATTCACCGCTGTCTGCGTGGTCGTCCCCGACAGTCAAACGTATCAGGCGCAGCTCACCACGATCAAATCGCTCAATATGCTGCCAATTATTGATATCGAAATGCCCATCTGGGACGGCGGACAGCTTCAGAGCACCCCGATAAGCAATTTTGCAAGCTATTTCAAGTCACTCGAAACTGCTGGCTGGCAATACGTCGCCTCTGAAGGCGGCAGGCCCGGCGATCTCGCTTATATGCAGAATTACTTCAAGGGCTACGTGAACTTCAACTGTGACCAGTGCGGCTTGTGGCAAGAGGGGAATCCGGTGTATACAAACTCATTCACGGTCGCGAACAGCTGGGAGAGCTACTACACAGCGGAGTGGCCGTACATTCAAAATGGATCAACGCAGGCCGCTGCGCTTGGCATCCAGAACGGCATCCTCGCTGGTACGTGGGCTAATAGCGGCGGCGACAACCAGATATATGCCAACTCACTTAGCGGCAGCGGTACATCCTATCTTTCAATGCTGAACTGGTCGTACGCCAATGGAATCGGCTTCACCAGCTTCCATGTCTGGTGTGGTGACAATCCTGATGGGCTAAGCCAGTACAAGTCATTAGGATTTCCCCAGATAGTCGCAAACCTGCAGAAGTATTATCCCGCGACTACGTCAGCTTCACTCGGCAGAGCCACGACGCAGCCACCCCCGCCTTGGTCCAAGGTCGGCGGGCAACTTGCTTCAGGCACCGGCCCTGCCGCGGACGCGGATGGAAACAACATCAACATCTTTGCGCGGGGCACCGACAACGCGCTCTGGTACTGTCATTACGAATCAGGGTCAGGGTGGTCCGGCTGGCAATCCCTCGGCGGGTCGCTGACCTCGTCACCTGCTGCGGTGTCACCGACTAGTGGCGTGATCGACGTCTTTGCGCGCGGCACCAGCGGCGCCATCTGGCAAAAGACTACCACGAATGGAGGGAGCTCCTGGAGCGCTTGGACCTCTGTCGCCGGGCAGATTGCTTCCGGCACAGGACCAGCGGTCTATTCATCGGGCGCAGGTCGTCTCGACGTCTTTGTCGAAGGCACGAACGGCGCCCTGTATCATAAATCGTATAACGGCACGTGGTCTGGCTGGCAATCCCTTGGCGGGTCCCTGACCGCGTCACCTGCTGCGGCGTCAACGAGTGCTGGCGTGATTGACGTCTTTGCGCGCGGCACCAGCGGCGGCCTCTATCAGAAGACTACCACGAATGGAGGGAGCTCCTGGAGCGGCTGGACCTCTGTCGCCGGGCAGATCGCTTCCGGCACAGGACCAGCGGCCGCCGCGTCGGGCAGTCGTCTCGGCGTCTTTGTCGAAGGCACGAACGGCGCTCTGTACCAAAAAACGTGGACAGGCACGTCGTGGTCCAACTGGGTCTCTATTGGCGGACACCTGACGTCGTCACCCGCCGCGACCTCACCGTCGAGTGGTGTGTTCGACGTCTTTGTGCGCGGCACCGACGGCGCCATCTGGGAGACTCCCTAAAGTGGAGGGCACGCCTGGACGTCCATCGGCGGTATCAAACGTTCGTCATCGTCAACGCTCAGACCAAGATCACCCTCCCCGCATCGAGCACGACCCTGCCGTCAACTAGTCTGCCACCTTCACCGCCACGCTCTCGTCGTGGAACCCCGCCCCCGGCACGTGGCTACACGTTAGCACAAATCTGTAAAGAGATAGTTAACGAGAAATATCGTCATTCTTATATACGGGCCGTGTGTAACGCTATCTGAGCAAATAACATGAGGAAAGGTCTTCTGTCTTTGCTAGTGGTCGCGACAGTGATCGCCACTATTATGGTAGCTGGCTGTACGTCGTCAACTTCTTCAACTAGCCCTAGCCCACAAGTGAGCACAAGCAATTCGACATCCTCAACGACTGCTACGACAACGTCGTCAGCGGTCACAAGCGTCACGCCGTCACCCAGCGTGAGCGCGACGCCAACCCCAACGGCAACCCCAACGGCAACCCCAACGGCAACTCCGACGGCATCGCCAACTCCGACCTCATCGGCGACTACCCTTCACGGCAACGGCGCTTTTAACTCCAATCCTAACATCATAAAGGGAACTGCCGTAAACTGGGGCTTCGAGGTATCTGCGTCAAACCATATACTCTCGGTCCCGGTTACCGTCACGATCGACGGCAAACCGCTCGGGACCGTAACACAAGTACCCAGCGGAACCGTTTCCGACAACTATGCATTGTCAGCAGGTGAAACCTCCAGCCTTTCAGGAAGCACTGCGGGCACGCCTCACATTTTGACTGTGACGTTTGCTGGCAATAGCCAATACAGCGGGTCGTCGTTAAGCACAACTATCAAGGTGTTTTCCGCAACTAGCTGATTTTAGGGCGTTTGTATTCAGTCTATTCACGTTAACTAGGCATTTTTTTGCCTTTATTTTTGGCTAACGGAATCTGGTGAGCGACAATCCGTCGGGAATAGTAGTTTTGGATAGACGCACGACTGTTAATGCTTAGTCATCGTAATCCTGCGCTGCCGGCTTGCTCCCCGAGCGCCTGAAGCCTCAAGAACGTAGCCTTCCACCCCGGGACGTGCTAAAATCTCTCAAGATCGGTACTTGTGTTGCTGTCTTCGTCGAAGATGCACTCAGGAAGTTTGTGGACGGGCGTCAAGTGCTCACGCTGGTTTGTGAGTATTTCCTGTGCAGCTTTGGTAAACTTCGCGTAACCTTGTTTCTTGTTGCTTAATCTCAATATTGGGTGACGATAGTAATAACTGCCCTGTTTCGAAACGAAGAGATATGCGCGCTTTGGGGGCAAGCGTTGCCCGATCTTGTGTATTCTTATAGCTAATTTTTTTTGGCAATCGATGGCTGTAACCAATCCGGTTTCCAGGTTGACGCAGTTAGCGCCGACAAAGGTGACAGAACGACGTAGAACGCAGCCAAACGGAAACACTTAAATTATCACGCCGCCGTTGTACTATTTTGATTCGTTCTTCCGTCAAGGGTACTTGTATGATAAAAAAGTTGTTAGCGATTATCGTGCTGGTGATGATTGCCTCGTTATCGGTAGCGGGTTGCACATCATCGACTAACAGCAACCAAGCGGCAAGCAGCGCACCACAAGCAGCGTCCAGTGCAGCAGCAACAACGGCAACTACGACTTCTGCTTCAGCGTCCGCATCATCAACGCCTTCGGCTACACCGTCGCCTTCTATCGCTCCTACACCCACACCTACGTCAACGCCAACTCCGACGCCGCCCATAGCGACGTCGATTCAAGTGTGGATGGGTTACATGGGGGAACCAGCGTTTTGGCTTACATCGCCAACAACAAATCCGGTCGTGCGAGGACAACCGACTCAAGTGAGATATTGGGTCAATGCGTCAGACGGAACGAACCCGTGCGGCGCTGCTAACTATTATATTGACACGCAAGCTGCAGGCGGTCAGTGGGTGATAACGACGCCTCAACCGCAATATTGGAAGGGCTGTCCCGCGGGACTGCCGGGCGGAGCCGGGGGGTTGTATCTCAGCGGCAGCGACACGGCGAAGCTGTCACCTGGATGGCACACGTTGATTATTGACTACCTCGGCAGCGGCAAGTACGCGCCGTGCGAGTTTAAAGCGCCGTTCTGGGTCGTGAACCCGGGACCCACAACTTCGCCGCTATGACATTAACCGAAGCCAAGTTCAGACCGATAGCTCGGCATCCGCGCAAGCAGACCTACCGACAGCCGTTGGGATTGCTCAAAACTACGGATTCAGCGGCAGCTACACCGATTCGCAAACGTGGTCGGGATCGATGATCGGATCAAGTGGTGCGCCAATGGATGTGATGGTTGGAATCGTCAGCGGAAACAGCGTTCTAACGATGCTGGCGGAGTACGCAGTCAGCTTATCTTATACCCGTCAGATATTGCGAAGCTCTCACCGGGGTATCATACGCTGAAATGTGACTATCTTGGGGACAGCAAGTATGCGCCGTCTGCGTGGGTAAGAGAAATCTACGTTGCTTAACAAGTCGGGCGTGACCGGACTTCTTGGCTGTCAAGTCGAAGAAGGCGACTTGTATCGAAAAAGAAGTTGGCAGTCATCATCTTACCTATTCTGATAGCTTCGTTATCGATAGCGGGAGTACAAGTCAACAGCAAAAGGGGGGCAGTCGGCCGCAACATTCTTACCTGGCTTCGAGACTGGGACTGCGTTGCTAGGCTTGCTGTTCGTAGCAATGATCGCTTGTATTGAAAAGACGCGTAGGGGATTGCGCAGCTGCCAAATTAATCGGTTTAGATTGACCCTCTAAGCGTGCCATAAGCCGATTTCTGCTTTGTTGGTCGCACGCCCCTTCGAGTGGTAGCCTTTACGGCATTTCCATGGCAGTGTGCGCGAAACTTGTCGAAGGGAACGTCTCAGTTATCCGAATCAGCACCGTGTCGTGAGAGATGATGTCATAGGTTCGTGACAACAGTGGTACGTTTTGAGCCACACCAAATAACTCGCTCACCTCTTCGTTGCAGACGATTTCAATACGTCTGATTTCACGCCGCGACTCGATCTTCCGTTGGTTCATTATACGTCCGATCGGTATATCGGCCTTCATCAAGTCGTGTCTGAACTCTTTTTTGAGACGTGCGATCGGTGTGTAGGACTCGGCATAGATTAGCGGTTGATGATTGTCGTCGTTTTTGAGTACAACGACGCGATAGTTTATGTTGTCACCCTCTTCCACGTCTAAGGCACTCGCCCGTTCGGCGTCTGCTTCCACGACCTGCTGAAGTAGCGTCGTTACAACGACAGGTTTTCCTGTTATCACTTCGAGCAGAGTCGTGACCGAGCCGTCGGTCATAAGCAACAGTTGTTGAGCCTTCGACAGTTCAAGGTCTAGTTTCTCCATAAGAATCGCTTACACTCCTTAACGTTTAGGAACCGAGAGGCCCCTAACCAGAAGAAACCTCTTGGACATACGCACCGCTGTTTCGCGCTCTCACCGCGTGTACTTCTCCGCCGATAGTATCATGCAAGTAGCGCTGCACTGCTGCTTGCAGTCCCTTACTTTCAGTTATCCCGTAAACGGCCGGACCAAATGAGCTCATTCCGGCACCCAACGCCCCGTTCTCTCTCATAAATTGCACCAGGCCAGCGCAGAAGGGCTGTAGCTCAAGTTCTCGGCGTTTGAAACCGAGCGTCTGGACTCGATCGATCGAGCGTCCAAAACTCTCGATGTCTTGTTCCACGACCGCGGGCAGCATCTCCATTAAGAGTACGTGACACAGCTCTTGGACCTCGGTGAGCGGCAGCGGACACTGTTGTCGGAATATGTTGATCTCGCGTTCATCACTTGCTCCGTGCAGGTCTGGAACTGCAAGAACGATCGTCCAATCTGGAAAATCGTGGCGAGCGAGTATAGGTGGCGGCTCGTATTTTCCAGAAGCTGACGAGGGCAGGAACTGTGTTTTGCCTTTATGGCCGCCGTCGATGATGAAGCCGCCGCGCTCGTACGCCGCGACGCCGATACCAGAGGTGCCCCCCCTCCCCGTCAATCGTGCAATGGCCGTTGGCGTCAAGCGCAGGCCGTAGAGTTCGCTTATCGCCGTTCCGACCGCTAGTGCGACTTGAGTTCCTGAGCCTAGTCCAACGTGAGCAGGATACTCGTCAACGACCTCGATCGCCACACCGCTGACCTCGTGCTGCGTCATGATCGCGGATGCCGCTCTTTTGATTCGCTCTTCGAACGTTGTGCTTCCCGAGACCGATAGCTGAGCATCTTCGCGTGCCTTGATTTTCACGGATGGAAAGTCGAGAGCGAGTCCGACGCTACCATCAATGCGTCCAAGGGAGCCGCTCAAGTCAATCAGGGTGATGTGAAGTCTCGATGGCGTTACTACTTTGATCATGTCGTTTTTCGCGCCGACGTCTCCGGTTCAATGTGAATAATGGCCTCTTTAACGTTTGGCACGCGCGTCTTTATGTCTTTTTCCAGCTTGTTGGCAATGTTGTGAGCGTCTTCAAGGCTAAGGTTCGGCCGGACGTGGATGCTCACGTCCACGAATAAGCTGCTGCCGGCTTGCCGGGCCCGAAGACTATGGAAGTCAGTTATGTCGCGGTTATCCGTTATAACGTCTCTGATTTTTGACGTGATTTCCTTTGGCGGGGCGGCGTCGAGGAGGACCTGCGTCGTTTTTCGCCCGAGCCGGACGGAAGTCGTGAGCATTATGATCGCAACGAAGATCGCGGCCAAAGGGTCGACGACGACATAACCGAACTTAACTGCCACCAAGCCGAGAAGCACAGCGGCGGAGCTATAGATGTCCGTTGAGAAGTGATACGCGTCTGTTTCTAAGGCGGAGCTTCCGTATTTTCGGGCGTTTTGAAACAGATACCTCGAAACGCCGAAATCTGCGATAATAGCAAAAACCATAATGACGATGGCGTAATAGAGCGTGTTGTTTACCTGGATAGTAGATCCTGTGAGAAGTCGCAGGCCCGCCTCATAGAAGATCCATATGCTTGTAACGCCAAGAAGTGCGGTCTGTACGAGGCTTGAAAAGTTTTCGAACTTCTCGTGCCCGTAGGGATGTTCTTCATCGAGTGGCCTGTTTGCGGCTCTGATGCCCGTGTAAGCAAAGCCCGATGCAAGAAGGTCGAGCAGCGAATGGGCCGCTTCGGCGAGTATTCCCAGACTGCCGGTGGCAACCCCCACGATAATTTTCGTGGTAAGCAGGAGCACATTGACAGAAACTGAAACGGTTGCAGCGTGAAGCTTTTGGGCTGCGCCGCTGGAATCATCCATTCTTAGCCATATGGGCTTTGCATTATTTAGGAGTATCGGAATCGCGTGACGCGAGCCGCAGCAGCGTCAGAAACCTTTAAGTAGCTTTGTTCACTTCTAAAGACTACACCGGTCAGGCGTTATCACGCAGAATGTGCGAAGATGCACCCCAAGATACAGCTCGCAGTGCCCTCATCCCTGACCATCGAAACCGCCGATCAGAAAATAAAGACATACAAGGTCGGACAAGTCGCTCGCGCGGCGGCAATATTTAGGGTGCATGGCGTCACAATTTACCGTGATGCTGCGTCCGATGACAGTCAATTCATCGCGTCGATATTGCAGTATATGGAGGCGCCGCAGTACCTTCGAAAGCTGCTTTTCCCGCGCTCAAATGAGTTGAGATCCATTGGGGTCGTTCCCCCGTTGAAGACCCCTCACCACGCGACCGCGCGTGATGACATTCGAGAAGGAATTGTGATAGACGTCGGAACTGACTGCGCTTGGGTTGAAATCGGTTTGGATTGCCCGGCCTTTTTGCGAGCGGCGACGTTGCGCAAAGGGGAGCGCGTGACAGTTAAGATCTTTTCGCGAGATCCGCTTGAAGTTGAACTGACTCAGAAGCCGCCTCGTTATTGGGGGTATTCGGTCCGGGTGGTCGATAGCATCGCAGATGCGTTGGAGGGGTTGGTCGTCGCCACCTCGAGGCACGGACAGCCAGTAAGTCCCGCCATACACAATGAAATAAGAAGGAGAAGCGCCGAAATGATGACTTTCGTATTTGGGGCTCCAAACCGCGGAGTAAAAGCGTTATTCCAGGAAGCGGGGCTATCGCTCGAGGATGCTTCAGACTTTGTCGTTAATACGATCCCGCAGCAAGGGACAGAGACGGTGCGCACAGAAGAAGCTATCCTAGCCACGTTGAGCGTGTTCAATATCGCGTTGCACGAATCAACATGAGGTAAACCAATGACAAAAAGACATCGTCCGAGACGCGGATCGCTCGCCTATAGCCCCCGAAAGAGGGCAAAGAGCGAAGTGCCGCGAATCCGCTCGTGGCCAGAGCAAGACGAGCCGCGAATACAGGGATTCGCGGGCTACAAAGCTGGGATGACACACGTGATCTTAGTCGATGACTCCCCTAATAGCCCAACCGGAGGGTTAGAGATAAGCGTGCCCGCCACGGTCGTCGAAACTCCCGCCATGAAAGTAGCGGCCGTGCGCACGTACCGTAAGACGCCCTATGGAAAGCGCATTGTGCTCGAAACTTGGGCCGGCAATATCGGAGGCGATGTTGCAAAGCGCAGGCCGCTTCCCAAGGAGGCAGTAAGCCGTGAGGGGGGTCTCGACGGTGCGGACGAGATCCGCGTACTGGTTCATACCTCGCCAGCGGCGGTCAGTGGCATTCCAAAGAAGGTGCCTGAACTGATGGAAATGTCTGTTGGTGGAGACGATGCAAGCGCTGCATATGCATACGCGGACGATATCCTGGGAAAAGAACTCGATGCTACCAACGTTTTCAAAGAAGGGATGCTAGTCGACGTGACTGCAGTGACAAAGGGCAAAGGGACTCAGGGGCCAGTCAAACGGTGGGGCGTCACCATCCAGGATAGAAAAGCGTTCAGGGGCGGCAAGGGGCGCCACATCGGGAATCTTGGTCCGTGGAACCCAGCGCGTGTTAGGTGGACGGTTCCCCAACTTGGTCAGATGGGTTATCAACAAAGAACTGAGTACAATAAGCGAATACTCAAAATCGGGCCGGACGGAGCTGTAGTGACTCCTGCGGGAGGATTTCTCAAATATGGGCTCATCCGAGGTGGATACGTGCTTCTCCATGGATCGATTCCAGGGCCTGCCAAGCGGCTCATTAGAATGAGACCTGCCCTTAGGCCACACAAGATCGCACCTACGGTCCCTGATCTGAGCTACATTAGCGTTCAATCGAAACAAGGAGTGAGATAAGATGCAGGGGCGGGTAATGAGTCTGAAGGGGAAGGCCGGGAAGAAACTCGACCTTCCGGAGCTTTTCGAGGAACTCTATCGCCCAGATCTCATCAAAAAGGCAGTCGTCGTTTCGCAGACAAACCGGAAGCAGGCATATGGGCCGCAGCCCTCGGCGGGCCTTAAGACCTCAGCGGAATCGTGGGGATCGGGGCGGGGAGTCGCACAAGTCCCGCGATTGAAGAACTCCAGCCGGGTTGCGAGGGTGCCACAAGCCGTTGGCGGAAGAAAAGCACATCCGCCGAGCTCGAAGAGGGTATTTTTCGAGAAGTTAAACAGGAAAGAAAGGCAGAAAGCGATGCGATCCGCGATCGCAGCCACCGCAAAACCTGATCTAGTTAAAGCGCGAGGTCATCGGTTTGAAGGAACCCTTCCGCTCATACTTGAGGACGCCTTCGAAGAGTTGGCCACGACCAGCGAGATAGCAGAAGTACTGGTCGCGCTCAACGTCTGGCAAGACATAGAGAAAGCGAAACGCGGCAAACGCGTGCGTGCCGGGAAAGGCAAGCGGCGGGGCCGACGCTATAAGAACAAAAAGAGCGTCCTTATCATCTGCGCGAGGTCCGTGTCGGCAGCGCGCAATTTGCCCGGAGTCGATGTTGTAACTGTGGATCAGTTAAACATTGAGCTTCTGGCCCCAGGTACGCACGCCGGTAGACTAACAATATGGACCCAGTCGGCGATAAATGCCTTAGGAAAAGAGTAGAGTCATGTTGAAACACGCATATGTAACAGAGAAGGCGACAGCTCAGCTCGATAGAGAGAACAAGCTCACGTTCATCGCTGACGTCGAAGATACAAAGGACGACATAAAAAAAGCGGTGGAAGAAATCTATGACGTCACAGTCGTCGACGTGAAGACGCTCGTTACACCCAAAGGGCAAAAAAAAGCTACTATTACGCTTTCTAGCGACGATTCAGCGGAAGACGTTGCATCAAGACTTGGAATCTTCTGACGGAGTCGGGGCATGGGCAAGAGAATAATATCGCAAAATCGGGGCAAGGGAACACCGACCTATCGGGCACCGTCTCACCTCTATAAGGCAGCCTTAAAATTGATCAAAGCTGACAAGAATGAGGTCGTGAAAGCGCGCGTAGTCGAGGTCCTGCACGACCCGGCTCGTAGCGCCCCTATAGCGCGAGTTGAGCTCGCAGACGGAACGGAGCGCTTGATATTAGTTCCAGAGGGCCTTTGCGTGGGCGATGAAATAGCGTGCGGAGCGTCAGCAGAGGTCAAAGCTGGCAATATTCTGCCGCTTGCCGAAATCCCGGAAGGGGTGCCGATCTGCAGTATCGAATCGCAACCTGGCGACGGAGGTTGTTTTGCGCGAGCATCCGGGGTCTACGGGATGCTTATCGCGCACGACGTGCAAAAAACTGTCGTGCAGCTGCCCAGTGGCGAAATGAAATGGCTCCATCCGCATTGCCGAGCAATGATAGGAATGGTGGCAGGTGGAGGACGCCTTGACAAGCCCTTTGTCAAAGCGGGCAAGAAGTTTCACAAGATGCATTCAAGGGCAGCAAAATATCCTCGTGTGCGCGGGGTTGCAATGAACGTGGTAGACCACCCATTTGGCGGTGGTGGTTGGCAGCATCCAGGCCGCCCAAAAACGGTCAGCCGAAATGCTCCGCCGGGCCGGAAAGTTGGCAGCATTGCAGCTCGCCGCACCGGTAAACGATAGTCAAACCTAGAGCTGGTGAAAGTATGGCTAAAAGAAGAAAAGTGGAAGCGCCACGCCGAAAGGAGGAGTTCTCGTATAGGGGACATTCCGTTGAGGAGCTCAAGGACATGGACCTCGACACAGTGGCTCAGCTCTTTCCTGCGCGTCAACGCAGAAAGCTCAAAAGAGAGCTCACGGAAGACCAAAAAAAGCTTTTGCAAAAGATACGAGCGGGAAAAACCATCCGCACCCACCAGAGAGACATGATCGTTCTCCCTGAGATGATCGGCACCTCCATCGGAGTCCACGACGGAAAGACGTTCACCATCTTCGAGATTATGCCGGAAATGATAGGGCATTACCTTGGGGAATACGCCCTCACAAGGAGAAGGGTATCACACGGGGGTCCGGGTGTGGGAGCGACACGATCTAGCAGGTACGTTCCACTGAAGTGATCTAATGGCGTTCACAAAGTATTCAGCCGAGTTTGACACCGAGAAAACGGCCCGTTCGCAAGGCCATGAGCTTCACGTATCGCCGCGACACTGCGTCGAGATATGCAGGGAGCTGCGAGGAAAGTCGCTCGCAGAAGCCAAATCGTATCTGGAAGGAATTACTAAAATTAAGACGCCCGTGCCGTTCAAGCGCCATAATTCAGGCGTCGGACACCGAGCGGGGTTAAGTGGATGGGACGCGGGCAGATTTCCGCAGAAAGCAGCCCGGGACATACTTACGGTCTTAAAGAACGCGGAAGCGAATGCTGAATACAAAGGGCTCGATTCAGATCGAATGCAGATCGTCCACAGTTTGGCGAGAAGGGGGCGCGTCATTGAAGGTAGGATGCCTCGCGCGATGGGACGCGCCACCGCAAAGAACACGGACACGGTAACGGTCGAAATCGTGCTCCAGGAGTTTGGAAATGGGGACTGAGAAAAAATTCATAGAGGAGGGCTTGAAGAGATCTCAGATAAATGAGTACTTCAACCGGGAGCTAGAGCGGGCAGGTTATGGTGGCATGGAGATCAACCGCACTCCTATGGGCACACACATCACCCTATACGCAGAGAAACCCGGAATGATCATCGGTAAGAGCGGCAAAACGATCAGACGGGTCACCAGAGAGCTCGATGCGAATTTCAAGCTCGAGAACCCGCAGCTCGATGTCCAGGAGATCGAAGTTCCTGAGCTAAACGCGCAAATAATGGCGCACCGCTTAGCCAACGCGCTTGAGCGGGGCTGGTATTTCAGAAAGGCAGGCCAATCGACGCTCCAGCGGGTTATGGACGCCGGTGCACTCGGATGCGAAATAATCCTAGCGGGAAAGGTCACCGGCCCGCGATCGCGAACCGAGAAGTTTCTCCGCGGATACATAAAACACTGCGGAAAACCTGCTGAGGACCTGGTAATGAAAGGCTACGCGACCGCGAAACGGAAGCTCGGCATCATCGGGGTCAAAGTCTTTATCGTGCCTCCTGGAGTTAAACTTCCTGATGACATACGACTGCTGGAACAAATACCAGACGAAGAGGTGACGTCGAATGGCAATATTGAGGAGCCAAGAGATACGCAAGATGAAGCCGGATGAACGAAGCAAGCAGCTTAACGATCTGATCGCGGAGCTCTTAAGAGAGCGAGCGGTTGTGTCTGCCGGCGGCGCTCCAGAGAATCCGGGAAGACCAAGAGAGCTCCGACGGGCCATCGCTCGAATCCGCACGATTATGAATGAAGAGAAGAACGCGCGAGCAACGGTTACGTAGGTGCTAGATGAGAATTACCCCTCCGAACGTCGTGAATCACGAGCTCATTGGTTTGCGTGTGACGCTGGTGAAGAGTACTAACAGCGACGCCGTAGGCTTGAGTGGGCGGATCATTGACGAAAGGAGAAACATTTTCAAATTAGAATGCTGCGGGCAGGAAAAAACGGTTGCCAAGCACCGCAATACATTTGAATTCACGATGCCAGAAGGCGACAAAGTACGAGTAGCCGGAGATCTTGTCGTGGGACGCTCTGAAGACCGCGTCGGAAAGAGTCTTCGAAAAAGGCACAACAGGTGACACCATGCGAACGAATATTGGCTTTGACGTAGCTGCGCCAACAGAGCAGTGCGAGGACACCAACTGTCCCTTTCACGGGACGCTTTCTGTGCGGGGGCAGGTGATCGACGGAACGGTGGTGAGCGACAAAACTGCCCGAACCGTTGTGGTGCAGCGAGAGTACCTAAAATACATTCCGAAGTACGAAAGGTACGAAAAGAGGAAGTCGAAACTGCACGCTCACAATCCGGATTGCATCGCGGCAAAAACGGGAGACCGTGTTAGCCTAGCAGAATGCCGGCCGCTGTCCAAGACTAAGTCGTTTGTGGTGATTCAAGTACTATGAAGAGCCTTAAGGCGAAAATTCCTCGATCTCTCGCAACGAGCTCGAAGATTGACTGCGTCGATAATACGGGGGCAAGAACCTTAGAGATTATCGCGGTCAAACGGTATCGGGGCGTTAAGAGCCGGCAACCCAAGGCGGGATTAGGCGAGATGGTCATTGTATCGGTCAAAAAAGGGGCGCCTGATATGCGCCGACAGATTCTCAAGGCTGTGATCGTGCGGCAGAAAAAAGAATTCAGAAGGCCTGACGGGACGAGAGTGAAGTTTGAAGATAACGCAGCCGTTATAACGGATGACAACGGGGAGCCCCGTGGAACTGAGATCAAGGGGCCGATTGCCCGCGAAGTCGCAGAACGCTTCGGTAAGATTGCTTCGGTCGCGCAAATGATAGTGTGAGGGTTCAGAGTGGTAAATAGAGTTACGTCTAAGCAACCGCGAAAACAGCGGAAAGCACGAATTGATGCTCCTCTCCACGTGCGTCAGAAGTATCTGCACGCGCATCTCGAAAAGAAGCTTGCGGATAAATATAAGCGCCGAAGGGTTCAAATACGGAAAGGAGACACAGTAAAGGTGCTTCGTGGGGACTCCCGCAATAGTGAAGGAAAGGTGGCGAAGGTCAACCTCAAGGACGTGTCGATCGAAATTGACGGCATAACGGTGCACAAGGCCGATGGGTCTGAGGTGGCACGACCCGTTCATCCGTCAAATGTGATGATTACAAGGCTTGAGCTCAAAGACAAACTCAGGACCAGTAAATTAGAGGAGGGATAGTGTGCATCAAAAAAGAATCTCCGCACCAAAGAGCTGGCCAATCGCAAAAAAAACTGGTCACTGGGTCACCGCTCCGTCTCCCGGCACACACTCGAGAGAAGCCGTTCCGGTATTGGTTGTGCTGAGGGACATGCTGCACCTCGCCGACAATGCGAAAGAGGCGAAGCGGATTTTGCATAATGGCAGCGTAACAGTGAACGGGCGCGTGGTGAAGAAGCACAAAGCTCACGTCGGCATGTTCGACGTGTTTGCGACTGCAGGCAAAAGCTACCGCATGCTCCCCAACCCGCGCGGCAAGTACGAGCTGACTCAGATAGGCGATGAGGAAGCAAAGCGCAAACTGGCCCGTATTGACGACATTACGGTCGTGAAAGGCGGCAAGCTTCAGTATAACTTGCACGATGGGACGAATATACTCCTCACTGAAAAATACAGCACTGGTGACTCCCTTGTCTTTTCACTGCCCGATTACCGCGTTGTCGAACGGCATGAGCGCAAAGCCGGCAACAAAGCCGTGATCGTGGGAGGAAAACATTCTGGTGAGACCGGCACGATGGTAGAATTAAGGAAGATGGCGAGCTCGCGTCCGAATGTGATAAGAATTGAACGAGACGGCAAACAATTTGAGACCATAGACGACTACGTCTTTGTGACCGGCAGCGGTGGTGACTGATCGTGGCTGAGGCCCGTGCGGAACAAAAGCAAACTGATAACCCTATGACGAAGCCGACGCTTGACAAGGTGACCGTCCACATAAGTGTCGGCGAGGGGGGTCAAAAGCTAATCAACGCGGAGAATATCGTAAAAACTCTTACTAGGCAAGCCACGGTGCGGACGTCAGCAAAGAAGACTCAACCAGTGTTCGGGATAAGAAAAGGGCAAGCAATAGGATGCAAAACGACTCTGCGAAGAGAACGAGCGAGCGCGTTTCTTCACAGCGCCCTTGAAACTAGGCAGAATTTCGTGAACGAGTTTCAGTTTGATGAGAGCGGCAACGTATCATTCGGCATCGTCGATCACACGGATTTCCCAGGAATGACCTATGACCCCCAAATAGGCATATTTGGCATGGACGTAATTGTATCACTTAAGAAGCCAGGCTATCGCGTCGCTCGGCGTCGTGCGGCGCAACGTCGCGTTCCCATTCGACATCGAGTGACGCGTGAGCAGGCAATTTCTTTCCTTCAAGACAAGTATAACGTGGTGTTGGGATAATGGCTGAAAAAAAACGCCGTGAGGCCCATGAATGCAGGCGCTGTGGACGCAAGCAAGGACTCGTCACGAAGTACGAGATATACCTCTGTCGACAATGCTTCCGAGAGATCGCCCGCGACATGCAGTTTGAGAAGTATAACTGAGGTAATGTGCCATGGTTCTATTAGATCCGCTCGCGAACGCTCTTTCAGCGATCAAGAACGCCGAAGGCGTCGGTAAGAAAGAATGCTGCGTCAAGCCCGTATCAAAGCTTATCGGTAACGTGCTTCGCGTCATGCAGCAAGGGAACTACATAGGTGATTTTGAGCTCATCGAAGACGGGAAAACAGGCGTATTCAAGATCGGGCTGCTCGGTAATATCAACCGCTGTGGCGCGATCAAACCGCGAAGCTCCGTTCAAACAACTGACCTTGAGAGGTGGGAACAGCGGTATTTGCCGGCGCGCAACTTTGGTTTCCTGATACTGACAACGTCTGCTGGGATAATAACTCACGTTGAAGCACGAGAACGGGGTATCGGAGGGAAACTAATAGCGTACTGCTACTAGGTGGTAACCCATGGTCCAAGTCATTGAAAGAGAGGTTCCGGTTGCTGACGGCGTCCGGGTTGAAGTTCACGACGGAACGGTAAGAGTAGAAGGTCCCCGCGGAACACTCGAACGCGACCTGTGGTACCCAAGTGTCGACATACGCGCTGAGCCAGATAAGGTGTACGTCGGGACCCCCCTCGACAAAAAGACTCAGAAATCGATCGTGGGCACTTACGCCTCTCACATCGCTAACATGATCAGAGGGGTAACCGAAGGATTTCAATACAAGCTGAAACTAGTATACTCACATTTTCCTATCCAAGTCAAGATAGAAGGGAAAGTCGTATCGATCGAGAACTTTCTAGGTGAACGAAAGCCACGAACCGCTAGAGTAATGGGGGGCTCTGTCGTTGCTATTCAGGGCGACGAGCTAACTGTTACAGGCATCGATAAGGAACACGTAGGCCAAACCGCTGCGAACATCGAGCAAGCGACTCGGATCAAGGGGCGTGACCCGCGCGTTTTTCAAGACGGCATCTACCTCATTGAAAAGGGTGTCGAGGCAAGCACATGAAGGCTTTGAATGAAATGAATGACACTGAAATTAAAGCGCTTATAGAGGCAGGCTACCGAACGGTGGACGATCTCAAGGGCGTTACAGCGGATGAACTTGCAAACGCAGGCCTCGATGCTGACCTTGCACAGCGAGTCGCACAAGAGTCAATTTCATTCAAGCATACGGAGTTCAGCGCTAAACACAGGCATTTGCTCGTCGTTCGTAAGAGGCACGACAAACCCTGGTTCAAGCGCGACGACTACGAAAAGAAAAAGAAGCTAAGCTCGAGCTGGAGAAAACCACGCGGACTGTTTAACAAGATGCGGCGCGGGTTTCCCGATAAGGGTCCGGTTGTGCAAGTAGGATACGGCGCACCGAGCGCGATAAGGGGCTTTCATCCGTCAGGATTCGAAGAAGTGCTCGTCAACACCCCAGCTGATCTGGAAGAGGCGAAGCCTGAGCAAGCCGTCAGAATAGGTCGGACGGTCGGCGCTCGCAAGAAGCAAGTCATTCTCGAGCGGGCGTTTGCCAAGGGCTTGAAGGTGCTCAATCCCGGACCGAAAGCTCAGATCGCAGACCAAGGCGATGGAATGATGGCAACAACGGAGGAGAAGCAGTGACCAGCCTGTCGAACCAAAAGCGACTCGCTGCTAAGGTGCTTGGTGTTGGAGAAAGCAGAATATGGCTCGATCCGGAGAAGCTCACGGACGTCGCAAACGCTATCACCCGTGAAGATGTCCGCGGGCTCATAAATGATGGGACCGTGAAATCTAAGCAAGCGCAGGGGGTCAGCCGCGGACGGGCACGCGGGAACGATGCTAAGCGCAAGAAGGGGCATAAAACCGGCCAAGGGACTCGTAAAGGAGCAAAGAATGCCCGAAGCCCTAAGAAGCAGCTATGGATGCGCAGGATCCGAGCGCAGAGAAGGACGCTGCGCACCCTAAGGGACAACAACACGCTCGATCGAACCACATATCGTCGCATGTATAGGAAGGCGAAAGGTGGCGAGTATCGAACTGTAAGTGTACTGAGCACTCAAGCGGAAATCGCCATGGCCACGCGGAGGCAGAACTAATGGCGGGTCCGCGGTATCAGGTTCCATTTCGACGTCGGCGAGACGGAAAGACGAATTACCATAAGCGGTTAGGGTTGATGCTATCGGAACGGCCTCGCGTGGTCGTGCGAAAAACCGGACGCAATTTGATTATGCAGCTTGTCGAACACGGAACTGCGGGGGATAGGACGTTGATATCTGCAAACGCGCTCGAGCTAAAAGAGCTCGGCTATAAGGGCGCTACCGGGAACACACCTGCTGCATACCTGACTGGGCTCCTTTTTGCAAGTCGAGCGCTTGCAGCTGGCCATTCGAAAGGGGTGCTCGATTTGGGACTTAATGCAAATTCACGGGGATCGCGAACGTACGCCGCCTTGTTGGGCGCCGTTGAAGTGGGGCTAGACATTCCGCACAGTCGTGAGCCGCTTCCTGTACCTGCAAGGGTGCACGGAGAACATATTGTCGCTTATGCGACCGATAACCCAACGCGGTTCTCGCGTTATGGTATAGATCCAAAAGACCTTCCTACCCATATTGACGCGGTGAAGCAACATATAATCGAGCACGCTGCGCAGGAACAAACAGGGGATACAGGGGCACACAATGGCTGAAATGCAGGGATGGACACCGAAGACGAGATTAGGACGCCTTGTTTATGAGGGAAAAATAACGACGTTCGACGATGCTATAGGCACTGGGCATCCGCTAAGGGAACCCGAAATCATTGATGTCCTCTTGCCTGAGTTGTCAGATGAGGTCTTAGATATAAATATGGTGCAGCGAATGACGGATTCCGGTCGGCGCGTGAAGTTTCGAGCCGCGGTGGCAATCGGCAATCGCGACGGATACATAGGCTACGCCGAAGGCAAGGATCTGCAAGCGGGACCCGCTATACGGAACGCAATTGAAACGGCCAAGCTGAACCTCATTAAGATAAATCGCGGGTGTGGCTCGTGGGAATGTGGCTGCGGAGAAGCGCATACCGTTCCTTACACCGTGGAAGGTAAAGCGGGCTCCGTAATTGTCGTGCTGAAGCCAGCGCCACGGGGCCTCGGCATAACGTCGGGCGGCACGGCGCGGAAAGTGCTTGAGCTCGCAGGCATCAAAGACGTGTGGACGCGATCGTCAGGACAAACACGTACGACTATCAACTTTGCTCACGCTACGTTTGAAGCGCTCAAGGGAACGACGACGGTGCGAATCGGCGGTGGAACGCAATGACGTACGCCGTTGTTAAGATGCGTGGGACGGTAAAGACAAAACCCGACGCGCGGCGCACGCTCGAGTTATTAAATCTCAGTAGGACTAATCACTGCGTTCTCGTCGAGGACAACGTGCACTATAACGGCATGCTCCAAAAGGTCAAAGATTATGTAGCTTGGGGCACCATCGACGGTGAAACCCTCAGTGTGCTGCTTGAATTACGGGGTGCGCTGGGGGGGCGTTCGAGACTCACTGACGCGCACGTCAAAGAACGCACCGATTTTGATGACATACACTCGCTTGCGACAGCAGTTGCCAGCGGAAAGGCGATGTTGCAGGATGTGCCGGACTTAAAGCCTGTGTTAAGGCTCCATCCGCCTCGCAAAGGTCACAGGGGCATAAAAAAACCGTTTCCTGAAGGTGTTCTTGGATTTCACGGTAATGAAATCAACGAATTGCTTCTCAAAATGAGGTAGACAATGGGTGGCAAGAACAAGGCCAAGAAGTTTCGAGGAAGTCGCACGTGTGGCGGCGGCACTCATAAGAACCGTCGCGGAGCAGGAAGCCGAGGAGGCCGTGGTCACGCAGGCGGCTGCAAGCACCACTTTGTAAGGGAGCTTTTGCTTGGCCGCGGCTATGGCAGTTATGGGTTCGCAAGGCCACAAAAGGTGCTCAATTACCCGACAGTGATTGACATAGGCGCTCTAGACGAAACTGCTGAGCAACTTGTCGAAGTGAAGCAGGCTAGGGTACGCACCGGCAAGTATTACATCACGCTCGATGTCGACAAAGTGCTGGGAAAGGGCCGCGTAACTAAGCCGCTTATCGTAACAGCAAGAAGTTTTTCGAAACGAGCGCAAGAGAAGTTGGAATCAGCAGGCGGAAAAGCAAAAATCGCAGAGCCGTGACCTTTTAAGCTAGTGATCGACAAGCAATCAGTTGAGCGCAGTGAACCATGAGCGAGCACCCAACGATAGACAGAATTGAGCCCTTCCTGCAGAAACTTCCTGCAATCTCTAAGCCCGAAGGGCACGTGCACTTCAGACGGAAGCTCACGTGGACGATTGGCGTTTTGATCATATACTTCGTTTTAACAAACGTCCGCATTTTTGGACTTTCGCCTGCGTCAGTGGATCTTTTCAGTTACTACCGCGCCATAATGGCCGGAAGCCAAGGCTCCCTCGTTCAGCTCGGCATTGGTCCCATCGTGACCGCGTCGATTATACTGCAGCTCTTCAAGGGCGCGGACATCATAAAGCTTGACACGAGTGATCCTCGAGACCAAGCGGTATACCAGCAGCTGCAGAAGTTTCTGATCTTCATCATGATTGTCGTTGAAGCCGCGCCGCAAGTGCTTGGCGGTTTTCTCCTACCCGACCCGGCTGTGGCTGCTTCCACCGGTTTGGGGCTTCACGGCGTTTCCTTGCTTATATTTATCCAAGTTTGCATAGGCGGCGTGCTCGTGCTATTCCTGGATGAAATTGTGAGTAAATGGGGAATTGGCTCTGGAGTCGGCATGTTTATCGTGGCCGGAGTTGCCCAAGGCCTGGTAACTGGAACCATCAATTGGACAATTAATCCTACGACCGGATTGCCGGTGGGTTGGATCCCGGCTTTCATTCAAATCTTCCAGACCTTCACGGTCCAGCAACTGCTTAGCGCTCAAGGACTGATATTCCTGCTTAATCAGGGCCAAATTTTGGCCATAATATGCACGGTGGCTATATTCGCTGTTGTTGTCTACGTTGAAACCACGCGCATAGAGATCCCTCTGGGGCACAGTTCCGTACGAGGCGCGCGAGGTAGATTCCCAATAAAGCTCGTCTACGCGAGCGTGTTGCCGTTGATACTAGTGCGGGCGCTTCAGGCGAACATTCAGATGATTGGCATCCTTCTTTACAACGCAGGGTTCACTTGGGTCGGAACGTTTGTAAACAATACGCCGACAAGCGGGCTGATGTACTATTTGGCGCCAATCAGTGGCCCGAGTAACTGGTTGCCGGGGATAGGCCAGAACCCGGCGTGGCAAATCGCACTGCGATCAGGAATTGATATTTCCTTTATGGTCATCGGGGGGATGATATTTGCCCTTTTCTGGGTGGAGACTACCGGCATGGGCCCAAAGGCCGTTTCAGAGCAAATTCAAAGTTCTGGGATGTCTATCCCCGGTTTTCGCCGTGACCCTAAAATCATTGAACGCGTCATGAAGCGGTACATTCCTAAAGTAACCATAATAGGGGGCGCATTCATCGGACTACTGGCGGTACTGGCTGGTTTTTTGGGAACTATAGGAAATGTGGGGGGCACTGCGTTGCTCCTCGCGGTGAGCATTACGTACACGCTGTACGAGCAGCTTGCCAATGAAGAAGTGATGGAGATGCATCCGATGCTGCGCGGCTTTTTGGGAGAGTAGCTCCTCTAACGCTTAGATTGACTCTTGACTTCTAAACTAAGCTGACTCTTTTTTGCGCGTCAGAGGGAGTTTGGATCGTAGCAGCGGCTTTAATTGACGAAGCTGCGCCCTACGATTGCGTAAGTTAAAGTAGGATGGTTGGAATAGTTCGGTACACAAATCGGGGCAACGCATGCGGAAAATGGTAATTCTAACGGGAGTTCCAGCGAGCGGCGGGACAACGGTTACAAAAAAAGCAATTGAACAGTTGGAGGCACACGGCCAGCCGTTCAAAATGGTCACCTACAGCGACGTGATGCTGGATGAGGCGTTGCAGCGCCGATGGGTCAAGATCAGAGACGACATTCGAAAGCTAGATCCAGCTAGGCAGCGCGAGCTCCAAAAGACTGCGGCACGCGCGATATCAAAAATGGCCACGACGCAGCTTGTTGTTGACACGCACGCAACGGTGCGAACTCCGGGAGGGTACCTCCCTGGTTTGCCTACATGGGTTTTGGACGAACTTAAGCCCGAACTTATACTTATTGTCGAAACAACACCTAACGAAATTATTCGTCGCAGAAATGCTGACAAGTCACGACAGCGCGACGCCCAAGATGCGACGGGTGTTCAGGAGCACCAGGAGGTTAATAAAGCAATATGCATGGCGTACGCCGCTCACACCGGAGCAACGGTCAAGATACTGCAAAACCCCGACGGAAAGCTTGATAAGGCAGTCGCTGAACTGGTGGTCACGCTGCAGGGAGACTAAGCTCGTCGTCAAGTGCTTAGCGGGTGTGCGATCGTGTTGCTTACCATCAGCGGATTTGCAGGCAGCGGCAAGACGACGGTAGCAAGGGGTTTATCGCGGAAACTCGGCTATGCACACGTCTCGGCGGGAGATGCATTCAGGGAACTTGCGCGAGAGCGCGCACTGAGTCTCGAGCAGCTGAGCAAGCTTGCAGAAACAGAACCGGAAATCGACAAAATGGTTGATCGACGACAAGCCGAGCTCGCACAGTCGTGTGAACACGCGGTCGTCGACGGGAGGCTGTCGGGCTGGGTTCTCAAAGCTGACATTGCCGTTTGGCTTACAGCGCCTCTAGAAGTGCGAGCAGGGCGAATAGCGGGACGAGAAGGCAAGCTGCAGGCGGCTGCTCTCAACGAAACGCGCGTGCGTGACACCAGCGAGACCGTGCGATATAGTACGTTTTATGCTATCGATGTGATGACCCTGGACATCTATGATCTTGTGATAAATACGACGCACTGGGACCAATACGCTGTCATCGCTATCATCGCGCAGGCCGTTAAAGCGTACCGGAAAGTTGGCAAACGATGACGATTGCGCAGGAACGGACTATAGACGAGTTGATTCGAAAAGGCGTTATAAATCTCGATAAGCCAGCCGGACCTACGAGTCACGAAGTAGCCGCGTGGGTAAAACGAATTTTGCGTATCAAGAAAGCTGGCCACATCGGAACGTTAGATCCTAAGGTTACCGGGGTGCTCCCGATATTGTTGCAAGATGCGACAAAGGCAGTGGGGGCGCTCGTGAACCTGCCTAAGGAATACGTCTGTGTACTCCATCTGCATAAGGCGGTTCCCGAACCCTTGCTGCGAGACATGCTGAGGGAGTTTACGGGAGTTTTATATCAGCGCCCACCTCTTAAATCAGCCGTAAAGCGTCAAATTCGCAAACGCGAGATTTTTTACATCGACGTGCTGGAACGGCAGGGAAACGACGTCCTCTTCAAAGTGGGATGTGAGGCCGGAACATACATTCGCAAGCTGTGCCACGACATCGGTGAAGCACTAGGGGTGGGAGCGCACATGCAAGAGCTCCGTAGAACCAAGGCAGGTCCGTTTGATGAATCGAAGCTGAGCACATTGCACGACTTGACAGACGCATACCATTTTTGGATCGAAGATAACGATGAAGCTCCGCTGCGAGACATCATAATGCCAGTTGAGCGCGCACTCAGCCACCTCCCCAAAATCGTCATCCGAGATACAGCCGTGGATGCGATTTGTCACGGGGCCCGACTTGCAGAACCCGGCGTTATATCGTTATCTGATGTTCACGCGAAACAGCTGGTTGGTATTTATACGGCACGAGACGAGATTGTCGCTCTAGGCATCTCTGTACTCCAAGGCGGGGTCATCGCTGAAGTTAAGAGAGTAATGATGGAACCCGGAACATATCCCCGCTATTGGAAGTCCAGAAGAATGCGCAAGCACGAGGAAGGCGCGTAATTCCTTGTCGTTGCTTCGAGCAGCACGAATGCACTTGAAGCAAAAAGCAATGTTGACTTCAGCCAACTGGCGGGTTCCGTATGCGCCAGCGTTCGTTTCTTTGATGTGCGTCTCCCGACAAGCGATCATAATTTAACTTTTGCGGTTTCACTAATGCCAATGAAGATATTCGCAGTATATGGATCCTCCAAATCAGGAAAGACGACTACCGTCGTTGAGATCCTAAAGGAGCTGCGAGTGCGCGGTTATTCAGTATCCACGATCAAAAACGTCCACGTGGAACACCTCGTCTTTGATGTTGTTGGAAAAGATACGTGGCGCCACTGGAAAGCTGGAGCTGAAGTAGTTGGCTTGCGGGCGCCAGACGAAAGTATCCTTATGATAAAGCGACCAGTGATGCTTGATGAGCTGATAAGACATTTCAGCAGCGATTACTTGGTTCTTGAGGGATTTAGAGGCGCGAGTCTGCCGAAGATACTGTGTGCAACAGACGAAGAGCGCGTGGAAGATGAATTGCAGAGCAACGTCTTTTGCATTTCGGGATTGGTGTCTGCGCACCTCTCGACCTATAAAGGCGTACCGGTGATCAACGCGCTTCTTAATGCCTCAGCGCTGGTAGATCTTGTGGAGCGCAAGAGCCTCAAGCTGTAGTTAAGTCAGTTCTGCTTTCGTTCGCCGACCGGGCTCGCTCTTCGAATTAGCCGGCTCAGGTCGCTTCTCCTATTGATGTTGTAAAGTAATGACTCGTCGCGAATGATAAACATCTGTTCTTCTTGTACTTGATCGAGGTGGCTTGCATCGACGATGTTAATGCCCGTAGGTACAAGCAACTTAGCGTCTACTTCGAATGCGAGGTCAGGGCTTACATTGGCCTCATCGCAAAACTCGTAGGGGAGATAGACTCCGAGTGCAGAACTCTCTGCTTTAGCGCGACTCTCGATAATCCGGTCGATGAGACGATGGTCGATAAGAGGAAGATCAGCTGCGATGATGAGAACGGGACCTTGAAGGCCCAATCGCTTGCTCGCCCACCTGTAGTCTTGGATATATCCTTGCCCTGGTGCCCTTACTACCTGAATATTTGCTTCCCTTGCCCAGCGCGTCGTGCAAGGAGTTCTAGGAGAGGTTACCGTTACGACGCGTTCAATTTGTGATTTGTTCAAAGCCGCGAACACGTGTTCGATGAGTGGCCTGCTTCTGAACACCAAGAGCGGTTTCTCGACGCCGCCTAAACCGAGCCGCTCTCCTTTGCCGCCAGCCATGAGGAGTGCGAGCGTGCTACCACCTATAAAAGACTAATAGCTATAAGAGCAACCAAGCGCCCCAGCTCATTTGAAGATCCGATAACGTCGCCATTTATTCCGCCGAACGCCTTATTGGCGAGCTTCACGAGTCCCAGTGATACGGCTAGGGGGGGCAACAAAACGAGCAGACCTCTCACGCCAAAACAGAGAACCGCTACTAGTGCCGCGAGAAGCAGTGCCACTATAAAGGTCAACAGCCCACTTTTTTCGGCAAAACGGGATCCAAGTCCCTGGTGCGTGGCCTTTCCAAGCGAGGCGACTTCAACCATCGAAAGTTTCGCGGCGACTTCAGCTGTGATCAGCGCGGGTAACAGCGTCGTTGGCTTGATGGAAGCCACTGCAGAGAAAAGCAGCAGAAACGAGAGGACGCAAAACGCGATCCCTCCGACACCGATGTATGGGTCTTTGATGACCCGAAGCCGTTCTTGCATTGTTCCGTGCTTGAGTAGTCCGTCGCCCACGTCAGCTAACCCATCAAGATGGATGAAACCTGTTAGCGCATAGAGGGCTACGAGCGTCAGTGCGGCGCGGACTAAGTTGCTCACGTGCGGTATGACGGTGAGCGCATAGCTGATCCCTCCGACCACGAGTCCGATGGCAGCTCCGACTAGAATATAGATCCACATGCGGCTGGCCAAGCTGTCGAGCGCTTCTTCACTGAATCCTACAGGAATCGTTGTCAAGAACCCGAAGCCAGACCGAATCGAGTCAAGGAGGCGTCGTGGCATCAGCAGCTCCTCTGTCGTACATGTTAGCCGAAACGCCGCCTATCAGGCCGGCGACAATATCATCTAAGAATGGTCCGAGCGATTTGAGAACTCCAGGTTTAAGCTTGTCGAATCGGGCATAATCGAAGTGCCCCTTGTAACCCCCAACGTACATCGATATTGCCATTCCCAACACCTCATCAGCTATCAAACAAGTCAAATCCTTTTCGTAGGAGACAGGATCGAGGTGCGGGATACGGCCTTGCTGTGCGTCTCTTTCTAAAGTTACTCCTGCATGTAGGAGGATCCACACGTTGGGATCAGCGAGAGCTCGCTGAAGCTCGCTCGCGAAAACATCTCTAGCACGCGCTTCTGTTTCGACCCCTGGATGTGGAACCCATAGCATCATAGCTGTATCGATGATATCATCGAGTGCGACACCCATTTCTTTCAACATTTCTTCTTTCATCATCACGACGCCTTCCATCTCAGGTTCATGGCTTGAACCAAACCTTTCCAAAATGACCTATCGGTGCACCAGCGAGTACTAAGAAACCATGATAGCCGATCCTTCTAAACTACGACACTTTCGACGCTTCGACCTAGTTCCGACGCTTCGACTGAATCTCAAAAAATCGCGGCCTGGCCAAGCTATTTTGAAATTTCGACTAGCTCATCATCATGTTGGACCCGTATTCCACGGCCAGAAATAGTACCGACTTGCTTGGAGCCGTCGCTGAGGCGTGCGATTCGTCTTACCTCGCGCTGAGGCGCAATAATAGCAAAACCCATCCCCATGTTAAACGTTTTGTACATCTCTCGCACCTCAACGCCTTCCGCTTGAATCACGCTGAATATCTCTTGGGGCTCGAGGGGATCGGACAAGTTAAAGCCCAGCCGCGTAAGTCTTTTAAGATTGAGAAGGCCACCTCCAGTGATATGTGCCAATCCGTGCACCTCACAATTCTTATTAATGTCGAGGACCTCTGAGTAGATCCGTGTCGGCACGAGCAGCTCTTCGCCAAGCGTTCGCTCCATGCTTCCGTAACGCGTATAAAGGCCGTATTTTGCCAGCAGTTTGCGGGCGAGCGTCAGACCGTTACTATGAATTCCGCTGCTTGGAATCCCGACAACAGCGTCTCCGTTCTCAATCTTATGGCCGGTGACGAGGTCTTCTTTGGCAGCAATTCCTATGCAGCTGCCTGCTAAGTCGAACCCCCTCACGATATCTGGGAGGCTGGCGGTTTCGCCGCCGACTATGGACACGTTAGCTATCTTCGCCCCTTTTGCGAGCCCTTGCCCGATTTGATCAGCAATAGAAGGCTCAATGCTCTCCATTGCGAGGTAATCGACAAAAGCCATGGGCTCCAAGCCCATTGCGTAAAGGTCGTTCACGTTCATTGCCATGCAATCGATTCCAATAGTTTTCCAGTTCCCCATTTCTGTTGCGACGAGAACCTTCGATCCCACGCCGTCAGTCGTGATACCAATAATGAAATCGTCCATGTCCAGAAGTCCGGCGTAGGCGCCTTCGATGTTGATCGGACTTCCGCGTCCCTTCTTCTTGGTCGTAAAATGCTTACGAAGGGCTTTTATTGCCTCTTCTTCAGCGCTGATGTCCACTCCTGATTCTGCGTATGTGCTGGGGTGCTGCGAATTCATGACACTACCTGCGCGTTATGAAATAATTACCTAAGTGAAGGTGCTCTACCTCGCGGGCCAAATCGGTCGTATGCGACGAGCGATGACTGTTCGTTCTTTCGAAGCATCTGCGCTCGGCTAAAAGCAGTTAGGGTTTGTACCTTAAAAAAAGATCGTTTGCAGCTCAACAAAAACCGACTTGGTGATGGCGATATTCCGCACATCTAGATGGAAGCTATTGCGGTTCCGAAAGCGAGAACTCCTCGTGAAGACTCTCCACAGCGCGACGCACTGAATCTCGTCTCAAAACGAAAGAGACGTTATGCTCAGTGGATCCTTGGCTGATCATGATGACGCTGACATCGATACTTCCCAGGCGGCTGAAAATCCTGCCTACTATGCCCGGCGTTCCTGCCATTCGAGAGCCAACGACGGCTATTGCGCTCACGTCCTCGTTACACGAAATCTCTTTAATGACGTTGCTATTAAACTCATTCTCTAGCTCGTGCAAAGCATTCAAGGCGCCGCTCAAATGCTCCTCCTCGACAAGCACTGAAATGTTCGATTCACTCGATCCCTGACTTATCATGATAATATTAACGCCTGCGTCGGCAAGCTTCGCGAACACGTGGGCCGCAACTCCAATAGTGCCCGCCATTCCGGCGCCTGAGAGGGTAATAAGAGCGACGTTGTTAACCGCCGTTACTGCTTTAACGAGGCTTTGATCATTGGCGACCGTATGAACGATAGTTGTGTTCGCGCCGTTGGGGTTGAATGTGTTCTTTACGCGCACGGGAATACCCTTAGTTACAGCCGGTTCAATTGTTTTCGGGTGTATAACCTTCGCTCCAAAATAAGAGAGCTCCATCGCCTCAGCGTAAGACACCTGTGGAAGCGTGCGGGCGTTGGAAACGAGCTTAGGATCTGCGGTCATGATACCGTCAACGTCGGTCCAAATCCATATTTCGTCAGCTTCGACGGCGCTTCCGATGATCGACGCTGTATAGTCCGACCCGCCTCGGCCTAGGGTTGTGATAATGTTGTGAATGTTGAACGCAATAAAACCGGTAACGACCGGCACGATGCCTACTTTGAGAAGAGGTACAAGCCGCTCGTAGACTCGCTGTTCTGTGATTTCCGTAGGGCGCGCGCCACGGTGCTTACTATCGGTTATGATGCCCGCTTCTCCACCCGTCAAAAAGACTGACTGAACTTTGAGCGATTTCAGCGCGCCAGAGACGATCGGAGCAGACAGCCGCTCACCGAAAGACGAAACGTAATCATACGATCGGTCAGTGAGTTCGCCGAGGTGGTATATGCCTGTAAGCGCATTTTTTAGCTCTTCTAGCCGGGTTTCTATCTCTGATATGACCTCGGTAATGACCATCTCATCTTCGATTGCGACGTAAGTGGCGTCGAAATGCCTCTTGCCTACTAGGTGAACGAACTCTGCGACCTCGGTAATCTCGGCATATTCACTAGTCAACCTTTCTGCTGTGGTTTGAAGCGCATCCGTTAAGCCAGACATCGCAGAAACAACGACAGCAATCTCGTTTCCTTTATCATAATAGCTTCGCACAAGCTCTCCGACCTGCCTTATCCTTGTGCCATCGGCGACCGAGGTGCCGCCGAATTTCATCACGTATCTCATTTTACCTGAACCTTAAGGGCTGCGTTTTAAGCTAAATATCCCGTTTGCTTGTATTAAAGCCTTCTGAAAGATGCTCGAGCTTCGAGCACACGACAAAAAGACTTTAGCAGCAGAAATGGCCCGAAACTGGTCGTGTTCAGCATGTCGCCGTCTGAGCTCTCGGCATTGTTGCCAGTACTTTTTTTTCGCAAGAGGCTCCGTTCTCTTAATTGTCTTGGCAACTTGTACCCATCATTGATTCACGACGTAACGCGCTCAGTATGAGGCGCAGCTTGGCGTACGCGGTTGCGGCCCTCATTATATAGCCACTTTCTTGTCTACCTTGTTTACGCGCGTTGGACGCACCGCTGATCATCGCTTTTTTGTATGGGGACGCAACTCAGGAGCTCTTGCGACCTTTTCACGAGCTACTCCAGAGTAGTGGCGGCACTGGAATCGTTCACTATAGGATAAAAACGAAGATGACGTAAACAGCGGCCACAAAAGGCACGATCGCTATCGCCACGTATTGTAGGACGCCCCAGTTCAGTATTTTTCTCCCATCGAGGGGCCCTATCGGGAGCAGGTTGAAGGCAGATAGCCATATGTTGATTACAAAGCCGTATAGTCCAACGTAGTTAAGCAAGCCCCCTAGGGGCGTCAGCAGCGACAGCGTCAGCAGGTACAGGAGCAGGTACAGCCCGCCTAACCCTAGATTAAGAAGGGGCCCGGCGGCAGATATGATCCCATTTTGTCGCTTGGTGATAGTTGGACCGTAGATCATGGTAGCTCCAGGAGCTGCGAACACGATGTGGGTCACATAGGCAAACAGGATCGACAGCCCTAGGGTGACATAGTTCGCTCTGAATTCAGACCAGAATCCAAAACGCTGGGCCGTATACTTGTGCAAGAGCTCGTGCAAGACAAAACTTGAGCCAACGACCAAGAGCGGCACTGTGAGTGTAAGAAGGATATCCTCCAGTGATGCGCTCGACAAGCTGACTCCGCTAAATGCAAGATAAAAGGCAAATGAAACGCCCAACCACGCCACGAAGAGATCGACGAGCTCTTTGCTGCTTGTTGAATGCCGTACCATGTGCCCTATGCAAACCTCCTATAACGTGTGAGAGCGCAGCGGGCGTCTTTTTGGGACAACGTTAAGCTCTTCAAGCGGCGGAATCAGCTCAGGATGATCAAGATAGCGCTTTATTCCCTCTTTGTGGCCGGCGCCGACGACAGCGACGACTTTTCCGCGTAGCGTTAGTATATTTCCCGCAAGATACGCGTCCCGTTCGTCAACAAGCACCCGCGCCGCGGTTGGTGAGAACTGCCGCAGCTCACTGACCAGCTGTGAAATAACGTCATCGTTTGTGATGTCTTCGAGGTCGATTTCCTCGTCGCTCGTGGTAATCCCGAGAAGCGCGACAAGCATCTTCAGCTTCTCGATGGGACGCATCTTTGCCCAGAATCGAGCCACGGTCACGTTGATATCTCGATCGACGAGTGCTACGCTCGCTCCGACGCTCCCTGCCGCTTCGATGGCGGAAAGCATCTCGCTTCCGGGCTTCACTCCGACTTCTGAGCCGAGCTTATTCTGCACGCGCGCCAGCAGCCAGTGAACTAAGAATTGGTACAACCTGCCGCTTGAGAGGATATCTTTAATCGAAGCACTTTGCTGTTCGGGGTGCGTCAGTCCTTGGTAGCGACCGATGTCTAGCTCTACCGCCACGACATCAGGTCTTTCGGCTTCGATAGTGCGCCGCACCTGATGGATGCTCTCTTCGGAGATGTGTGCAGTTCCGACGACGATGATCTCCGCCGGTTGATCGTGGTTCTCGTGCATTGCGCCTATGCTTTGATCAAAGTGCCGTCAGGGCCGACGATCTGTTCTCGCGCCTCCCCCAGCAGGGTCATCGCGCTCGTGACATCTTTCTGTGTGACGATCCCGACCACGCTGCCTCCCTGAACAACTGGAATCGACTCCAGCCGCCGTTGGGCGAGCTTGACGAAGACGTCAGAGGCCTCATCATCGGGCGTTACGGGCTCAACGTTGCGGATCATCACGTTGCCTACCATGATGTCATCTCGACGGTTCGGGGGCACCTGATGCACGTTAGTGAACGAAATTAGGCCCACGAGCGTGCCGTTGTCAACGACCGGATAGGTTGCGTGTTTGCTTTGAAACATCACCTCAATCAGTTGGGTGATCGTCATCGATGGAGGCACGGTTGCTACGTCAGCCGTCATGATGTCGTGCACCTTAATGCCTGCAAGCGTCTGCGTAATCGTGGTCTGTCGCTCCTCATCAGACGCGGCGATGTAGATGAAGAAAGCTATGATGATCAGAATCGGACTGATGAATAGTCCAACGATGCCCATCGCAACTGCAAAGACCTTCCCGACTTGGACGGCGGTATGGGTCGCCTTTAAGTAGGGCTGCCGACTGGCAAGCCATGCCCTGAACACGCGTCCGCCATCCATAGGAAACGCTGGGAGGATATTGAACCCGCCAAGAACGAGGTTGATATACGCAAAGTTCTGCAAGAACAGATTTGGCACGGTCGGGGTTGGCGCAAAGCTGAGCGCGAGAAAGAGCGCACCTAGGCCTAAGCTCACCAGTGGCCCGATTAGCGCAGTTCTGAACTCGAGTTTGGGATCTGTCGGGATTTCGATTGCGGAAACCCCTCCGATGAGGTAAAGGGTTATGCTTTTTACTTCGATGCCGTAGCGCATGGCAAGAAGAGAGTGTCCAAGTTCGTGGAGCAGCACGAAAACAAAGATCATAATGCCCGCTATTGTCCCGTAAACGTATGCGTTGGGAACGGTTGCAAACCCTATGGGTGGGCCGGAGATGGCAAACACGAAGGCGAATAGGGGAATAATCAGAAAGAGCGTAATATTGATTAGAATCGGGATTCCGCGAACGGTAGCGATTCGAAAAGACCAGGCCATATAATCCTGACCTAGCCTTTATTTGGCAAACTATATATTACTTTAGTCGATAGTGTATGGCGGAGTTTGTGCACGAAATCCAAAAGGGAGTTTAAAATGCGAATCGAGCTAACACAAATCATGGACCTCAACGTGTATACTGATCGGGGGGATTATATAGGGAAAGTTGAGGATATCAAGATCGACACGAACGATAAGAGGGTAACTGGCCTCGTTATAGGCGACATTAACCATAATATCTTCGATATTAAGTACCGATTCGTAGTAATACCCTACCGGTTTGCAAAATCGATCGCCGACATAATTCTTGTAAGTAGCGTCGTGAAAACGCTCATCGGCCGAGCGAAGCCAAAAGAAGAAGCGTAATGAAAGAGCGCGAGATCTACGCAGGCTTGCGCACAGTTGTCCCTTTTTTCGTGCGTGTTGACGGACGCAATTTCCGGCACGCGCTTTCGCTGCTCAAGCGTGAACAACCGTACGATCTCGCCTTTGCAGAGTCCATGGGCGCTGCATCGGAAGCGCTCACGCGACATAGTGGACTGCCCGTGCAACTTGTTTTCGCATTCTCCGACGAAGCGAACGCCCTCTTTTTGGAAGCTCCATTTGACGGCAGGATCGAGAAGCTTGACTCCGTCGTCGCCAGCTTCTTCGCCAGCGCAGTCACACTTAACCTCTCGTCAGACGTCCCTTTAGCGTTTGATGCACGCGTTATTCCGGTGAGCACAATGGATATCCCGATCTACCTTGAATCGAGGCAAAATGAAGCGTGGCGAAATCACGTGCACGCGTACGGCTACTATTACTTGCGACAAAGTGGTCAAACAGGACGAGAAGCTCAGGCAGCATTGCTTGGGATGAGCTCGAGCGAGATGCACGAGCTCATGTTCAGCCACGGGGTCAATCTGGCGAAGACCCCTGCGTGGCAGAGGCGGGGGATACTCGTCCATAAGCAAGGCTATGAGAAGGAGGGCTTTGATCGGATGTCCGCTCGCCCGATCACTACACGCCGATCAAAAGTTGTGCAAAACTGGGATCTTCCCATTTTTAAATCGCCTCAGGGGCGCGAGATGCTCCTCGGGCTCATAGGCCCTACCATAAATAAATATCAATAATTATATATTAATTTCAAGCGAAACCGGTTCTTCAGCAACAGATTCAAAGAGATAAAAGTCCTGTTAAGCAGCGGGAAGAAATCGGTAGCAGCGTGAGTAAGGGGCAAGGAAGGGAACGCGTCGTGGCTTTAGGTCTTTTGGGAGCGAAACCGAAGGTAGCAAAGAATGAACAGGTGTCCCTGCTTGCCATCAAGAAGGGGCCGTTCTACGTTGTGGCGTCGGTAGAAGTGGGAAACACGACGACGAAGTGCATTCTTACCGCGACGAACATGCTTGAGGGCAAGGCCTACGTCGTCAACAAGGTCGTCAACATGACGCGCGACGTGCGCGACCCAAAACCAGGCGAAGAAATCTTCGGCAGGACCCTGACCTACAAGCCGCTTACACGAAACAGCATTGCTGAAATGGTGAAGCGCACTCTCATTCAGTCTGTGCGAAACGCAAATCTCGACCTTGCCGACGACCTCCACTTTGTCGTGCGCTCCACGGGCGTGGTCGCTGGCTTTGATCAGCCCGAGGATATAGGTGAGTTCATAAGGGCACTTGCCGACGGCTGCTTAATGGCGGGAGTTACGGCTCGGAAAATGACGCCTGCGATGAGCATTCATCAACTTCCAAAGAAGTTTCGCGAGTACAGTCTTCTCGACAAAGTCGCTTTTGATGGTTCGGTAAGCGGCGTGCTCCCTCCGATCGGCTCAACAGGTGTTGAAGTTGTCGCAAATGAAATGGAGGGCGAGCTGGCGACGGCAGGAATCAAGGAAGGCGCGAAATGGGCAAACGTCGACTTCAGAAATCCTTGCCTTTCTATGGATTTTGGGACGACCTTCAAAGGGCGCATCACCAACGACGCTCTTCCCTACGCGAACACGATCGCGAACTTCTGTGGTATCTCAGGGGAAATCGTTGATTCCGTCGGCCGCGGCACCGGTCTCGTAGACGAGACGAGCGGCACAACGTTTGACCTCCCAAAGCAGAGCCGACTGAAAGTCAGCACTGCAAGAGAACGGGACGTACGAGCTCTAGCAAACGAGATCCACGAACATATTCGAATCCAGGAAGTCCCAAAAACGTCCAAGCGCTTTGGCAGCGTGCCAGTGAATCCTCACGCAGCGGCGCAAATAGGGTTGACCCTCATCGGCGTCGATTCCGGTGAGAATGGCAGTGATCTTCACCGTATTTCGAAAGTCGGTGGCGAAATCTACGAAGATTATGGGCTCGGAATGCTATACAGCGTCATTGACTGGGTATCTACGGGCATAGCTGAACGGACCATCAATACAGCATTTACCAAAGGTCTGATCAACGATAAGGTGAGCATCGGGATAACCGGGCGCGCAGGCATTACCGGAAACAAGCCAAATCATATCCTAAAGGTCATCAAGGAAATGGGCCTCTACAACAAGCCCGAAGAGTATGTCGTGTTCGTGGATGACGGGCTGGCGCGGGGAGCGGCTATCATGGCACGATGCATGAATTCGCTTGGCACGCCCAAGAATCCGTTTGGGGGGCTTAGGGGTGGGAAGTGCATATTGGGCCAGCGAATGAGACTGCAGGCCTACTAACAGGTCGTCGCGCTGGGCTTTTTCGGCGGAGACTGCGACGCCTGTATCGTGTTTGTGAGAGCTCTGAACGGTTATTGTAAGCGTTCCGCGTCGTCTTGGAATCAGCTAGAACTTTGAAAGCTTTGCGTGGAAAAAGCTTATAAGGCAAGCCCGCGGCACACCGTGACACGGGCGCCGGCCCCGTAAAAAAAAGCGGAAGGATTATTAAACAAGAGCCACACAAAAAAATATAGCTATAATTATAAAGCTATTGTTTGCATCGACATGCTGACGTGACTGTGCCATTCGGACTGAAAAGATAGATAGCCTCATAGCGGAAGATACAACGATCGCAATGTTGAAAGGACACGCACCGACACACAGAAAATTACTCATTGGTCTTTCGGTGGCGCTTATAATTTTGATGTGCTGCTCCGTAATGGGCGTTGCGGCAGCGCAGCCATCATCGTCTCCGGCCACAACCACGGCTGCGAACGCGAAATACCCGCCGTATCCGGTGAACCTTTACGAGTTTTATCTATCGACGTGCCCGCATTGCCAGGCGCTCGCGCCGGACATTGCCGCACTGGCAGCCGAATATCCAACATTGCATGTGTATCAGTACGAAACGTCAAACGCTGCGAATTATAGCCTTTTTCAGACGTTCCAGAGCGCGTACGGGGTGAAGTTCGACACCGTCCCTACCGTTTTTGTCGGGACGCAGTTTTGGCAATCGAACCTTAACGCGCCGCAGATTGAAGCAGCTGTTGCGCAAGCAATTCAACACGGAGCGACAGGGAAGGGTGACACAATAACCGGCCACTCTGTGCCAATGCCGGCACCAGGGACCCAGAATTCGACCGCCGCTGGGACATTGGCGAATACGCCGGCTCTGCCACTGCCGCTTTTCATCACGACTGCCGTTATAAGCGGCGTGAATCCGTGCGTCTTTGCGGTGCTCATATTTTTGATGGGGACGATCGCTCTCACAGGCTCGCGCGCGCGAGCGCTTGCCATTGGCGTGACTTACATCGTAACGGTGTTCATTGTCTTCTTCCTTTCGGCACTTGCTATTGTGCAGTTCGTTCAGGTCATAGGCCTACAGAACTTAGATCTGACTAAGACCTTGATTGGCATCTTCCTCCTCGTCGTTGGTATCGTATCGATCAAGGATTTCTTTTGGTACAACCGCTGGTTCAGTTTTAAGATCCCAACTTTCACGAAACGCAGCATCAGCACTCTCGGGAACACCGGGTCTTTTCTTGCTATTATAGGGCTCGGCATCATCGCGACGATTGCCGCTTTGCCGTGTACGCTCGGTCCGTTTACCTTCTTCTCCACCACTTATTTGACCAACATGGCTGCGATTCAATCCAACCTTTACACAGCCCTCTTCGCATTTGCATTCATCATACCGATGATCATCGTTTTCGTTGCCATATATGGCATCAAGGTGGGAACGGACAGGGCAGAGGCGTGGAGAATGCAATCAGCGCGCTATATGAGGCTTGTGGCTGGGGTCCTTATGGTCACCTTTGGCCTCCTGCTCGTGTTCAAGGTGTTCTAAGCTAGTTGTTCGGTAACGCGCCTGCTCGTGAGACGCTTCTCAAACCGTCTGATGACAGTTGCGTGTTTTTTAGCATGGTCTAGTTAAGCGGGCCTATTGCACGCAGACGGGCGGTATTCAGGTTCAAGGCGTGAGGAGACTCAGGTCGACAAGAAACGACAAAACCAAGTATCTTGTCTGCTTTATGAGCATCACGTCGTGATTCGATGCATCATACATATCGAGACGAAGCCGAAAGGCGGACATGGCAGAACCCTGAAAGGATTCTTGCGGAAGCCGAGATTATGCTCGGCGATGTGCTCATAGATCTGGCCTGCGGTTTTGGTTTTTTTGCGATTCCCGCAGCAAAAATAGTTGGCCCAAAAGGTGTCGTTTGCGGCGTTGACATTGACCAAGAAGCTTTGGAAGAACTACGTGAAAAAGCTGCGCTTGCCGGCCTGCGAAATCTGCGGCTAAAACCCGCGGCGGCAGAAGATGTCGTTCTGTGCGAGCAGTGCGCCGACAAAGTGTTCGTTGGGATAGCGCTTCACGATTTCAAAGATCCGCTCAAGGTTTTGCAGAACGCGAAGAGGGCCCTCAAAACGGGCGGCAGATTGGTAAATCTAGATTGGAAGAAAGAGCAAACGCCTTTCGGCCCTCCTCTTGAAATACGGTTCAGTGAGAGCGAAGCTGTCTCTCTTATTGAAAGAGCCGGATTCAAAGTCGTCTCAGTGAAAGATTCAGGGCCCTATCACTACCTAATTTCAGCGAATTTGCTTCAGTAGACTCGTGCTAGGCTCAAAACTTGCAGGAACACTCACTTTTTTCGCCAATTCTGATAATGTTACATCCTCTCGAACCGCATCTATAAAGAAAAACGTCTAGATCAGCAAAGGAGTCTTGTTTTGCCGACTTATCCAATCTCTATGTGTTTGGTCTGCAAGCATTATCGAAAAGCTCAGCGATGTGAAGCTTTTCCCGCGCGAATACCTCAGGCCATTCTTACTGGTAGGTATGATCATAGAAAACGACATGACGGGGACTGTGGAATTAGATTTCAGCCAAGAGATGATGTCAGCCAAGCAGAGTTGGAAGCATTTTAAGCATATTCGACAAAAAAAAACCGCTTGAGCGGGTTTTAACTTTAAATCTTCAAGTGACGCTAGTTGCGTGCAGGAGCTTAAAGTTCTGCTAAACTGCGTTAGCTCTCACTTTTGCCTAATTCTTGCGTGAAAAAGCGCGGAATCTTTCAAAAAATAGCTCTTAACTTAGCAAGCAAAGCTGAAGCGCCGAATCTCTTCAATATGTATGCGGAATCAGATTAGTAATTATAGTACTAATTCTATCTAGTATATGCTAATACTCAATAATTGAATATATATTAAATATGTTAATAATCTGATAATATCATTGGTGTTCACTTGGATAAAAATTCGTAGATAATGTCCAACCCTATATTATAGATCAAAATGCTGTAATTCGCCATAATTAGTGCATTTTTTCTTCAAAGCAAGTAAAAAAGTGGAAATCGAGGGGTTTTTTGTTAAGCAATTATCGATTTTTTGGCTTTGTGCTAGTTGTGGATCTCATATGAGAAAAGAAATCGCAGTGATTTGTTGAAGAAGTTCTAAGTTAGATATCTCCAAGCAGATTTGCATTTTAATACTGAGTTAATTCGTGGCGTTGACAATATGATATCAAAAATGGTCGCTAGAAATTCAATGATATCAAAAACTAAAAAATTAGTTAATAGATGGACGTAATTTGCTGGCAGAGGGGGTTTTCGGGCCATCAGCTCTCACTTTTATAATAATAGCTGGAAGAAAATTAGAATGAGACTCTCTCGTACGCTTCCCTCAAATCATCATCCTTAAATTGAAGGTAGACCTGCGTTATGCTAAGGCTGGAATGCCCTGATAGAAGCTGTAAACGCCTTAGCTCCATCCCTGAGCGTACCAAATGTATTGCAAAGCTGTGGCGTAGCGTGTGTGGATGGATCTTAAGGTCTCCCGTATCCCCGTATCTCTTGACTAGGTTGAAAACTTGTGCTCTACTGATAGGGAAAACAGGTGGATCCTCTGGGGTATTCAGTGCTAAGATGTAATCGGAGAGCATTTTGAGGGTATCTTGGTCAAGAAGCACCCTCAGCTGTCGCCCTCCCTTGGCTTTCCGTATGTTCACCACGCTATTCTTGTATTCGATGTCGTTCGGGGTGACGTTAATGACTTCGCTTACCCGTACCCCAGTTCGCCACATAAACCGGAGCAGCAAAAAGTCCCGCTGACTGCACAGTTTCGCAGCGCGCAGTATTTCAACTACTTGCTCCTTTTCAAGATAGTCGGGAATTTTGGTCGCATTTGACAAAAGATATGTTTTGTTAAACCGCAAAGGCGATTCTTAGCCTGATTTGCCGTTTTTTCTATAAATTATACAAAAAAAGAAGAATTGATTTTAGCGTTTTCTATAACACTGTTATAACTCTCACTTTTATAAAAAAAGTATTAAGAAAAAATGTTTAAAAAGCTACTTTTTCGTACGCTTCTCGTAGGTCATTATCGTTGAATTGAAGGTAAACCTGGGTAATGCTGAGGCTTGTATGCCCTAGCATGAGCTGTACGCGCCTTAAATCTGTCCCGCCACGAACCATATTAATAGCAAAACTATGTCGCAGGGTGTGAGGATGTATGTTAACCCCTGTCATCTTCCCGTATTTTTTGACGATGTTAAATACTCGATTTCTTTGAATAGGAAAAACGGGCTGATCCTCTGGGATATTTAGTGCTAAAACATAGTCGGAAAGCATTTTGAGTGTATCTTGGTCAAGAGGGACTCTCCGCTGTCGCCCTCCCTTAGCCTTTCTGATGTTAACGACACCGTTCTTATGTTCAATATCCTTCGGGGTAACGTTTATGACCTCACTTACGCGTGCGCCGGTTCGCCACATAAACCGGAGCAGCAAGTAATCCCGATGATTACAAGTTTTAGCAGCGTTGAGTATCTCATCGACCTGTTCTTTTTCAAGATAATCGGGTATTTTAGTCACATGATACAAAAGATAGGTTTTGTATCTTAAAGATTGTCATCTTGCTCTTTTTTTAGGGCAAAAGCCAGAAGTTTATACAAAGAGGCAAATTCTTCCGTTTTCTGGAGCATTTTCCGAGATAATTAAGCTATTTTTATAAAATTGATTTTTATATTAGCCCTATTATTCAAAATCAAAAAATCCGTTGCGGATCTTCGCAACAACATTAAGTCGCATCGAGGAGGGCGGGTTAACGAAAAAGTGAGCGCTAATTCCGACTTGAGCAATAAGACGAAAAAAGAACCGCAGCAAGTTTTGTGAGCAGTACGGCGACGTCATTCAGTGGGATCATTCAAACCGAGCGTACGTTCTCACATACGGGGTTTCAGGAGTTGCTTGGTCACATTATAAGCGTCCGCTTCCTGCGTCAGTTTATGATGTTTATTTGAAATACTAGGCAGATATCGAACTCGCAGGTTGAGGTTGGCTTAGATAACAAAAGTATTCAGTCGTTTCAGCTTCGAGCAAAAATGCAAGGGGACGAGCGGGTCGAGGTCGGGCGTTTCGGATGCACCGCATAGAACGTTTCACAGCTGTCTCTTCCCCGAAGCGGACAAGCAAAAGGGGGGCGAAGCCCTTACGACGCGATGACCACCGAATAAACGACGGCGCTTGTTGTTTGGTTCGCCGGGCTTATCTCGCTGAACGCGATGCCACCGGTTCCCGCCTGAGTTGCCTGGAAGGTGAACACATCCATGCCGCCCGCCCCGACAACTGTGCTCGATGTGCTGACGTTACTCGCAAACGTCTGGTTGACCAACTTAAGGGTAGAGTTGTCATAGAGGGACAGCTCCCAGTGGTAGCCGGTCGATGGATTAGATGGCAGCCGGATCGCAAAGTCCTGGCCATGTGAGATATATACCGCATTCACCGTGGGCACATTGAGCGTTGTACAATTAATCGTGTACTTCACGGTGTTTTCAATCTGGTTCGTCGGGCTCACGCAGTTGAACGTGATGACACTGGTTCCCGTCTTAGTTCCCTGGAAGGTGAACACGTCGGCGCGCGGTCCGGGCGCTGATAAGCTGCCGCCCACGTACGTCTGATTGACCAGCGTTACGGACGAGGTGTCATAAAGGGACAGCGCCCAGTGGTTGCCATTGCCGATCGATGAATTCGATGGCAGCTGGATCGCAAAATTCTGCCCTTGTACGGCGGTGAGGTTGGTCGCGTTACTTGCGTTACCACCAAGCGCGGCTGCTGCGTCAGTAGCGACCGTTGCGCTACTAACGGCCGTTGTCGTTGCACTTGGGCTAGGGCTCGGGGTTGACGATGATGTGCATCCCGCGATCATAACCGTTGCACCCGCTATCACAACGAGCACTAAAATGAGGTGTTTTTTCATGGTGTCTCTCTCTCTCTCACAGACAGTCTCGGTGCCGTATTAGACTGCTTTGGTATATATTGTTCGTTTAATGAAGTTTACCCGCTGAATCGTCGCTCAGTGTATAGCCCCAAGAAAGATTGTTGCCTCCTCTTGCTGAACGTGTTGAAGGAAAAAGGTGCAGGCGGTGCTGAATAAGCAATCGCAGCCTATTCGTAAGTGAGCAATAACCCGCTCAATTCAGTTTTTAGCCTAGCGTTTGGCTCCGCTTATGTGGCCACTGGCATCTGTCACTATGGGACATAACGCAGCGGGCCCTCAACTACCAGTTTCCCAGTTAATTTACGAGGTGGAGATTTCAGGAATTCCCAATCAGCTGTGTACGCATTTAAGTATCGAATGCCCTGCTTCGCAGAAGATAGTCCTGTTATTGGCGTGGCCTTTTGTGCAATCTTGAAAACCTCCTCTCCTTGTGCCGTTGTGAGAGTCACAATTCCCCTATGTAACACACCAGGCAGTGACCCGAAGTTGCGTAATCTCTGAATAAGGAATGGTGTAGTTTTCCTTGTTTTCAGAGAGGAGTTCATCAATTTGTGTGCTTCTAGATTCAGGTCGATCATTGTGGAGTTCTTGTGCCGGAACGTATTCAGAGAGCATTTTGATTGTCTCTGTGTCAAAAGCTATTCGCTCTGCTTGCCATTCAGTCCGGTGGAGCTCGTCTTTATATCCCGCTACTGCGTTCGCCCGTTCGCTGGCGTACGCCACCACCGTCCGGTCTGTTGTGAATAGCAGCATTCGATTAGGTATCCACCTGTTGTCGATAAACACGCCCGCAGCCCAACCGACTACGTCCTCTCCTGTAACCGCGTCTTGCTGGACATTCTGTTCTTCGGTCGCGCCTAAATTAGCGCCACACCACGCACAGAACTGCGTGTTTAAAGCAACTTTGCGACCACAGGCGGCACAGAATTCGACGTTTGTGTCAGCCATAAGAATCCCCTCATTGATAGCATCGTCTCATATTGAGGCAACGTGTCCCTACTGCTTTAAGCTTATTTTGTGTATCTTTGTTGCTCTTTAGCATGCTCAATTTTTCACGTTGTACGCTGAAACCGCATGTCATATCGTCATTGCATGGTAGCTCCAACAACCCCCCCTTCTACGTGCCAGGTTGCACACAACAAAGCCAGACTACCGACCGGCCTAACCAGGCCATTGTATCACTCAGTCGCTTCGCTCCCTTGCTTTATTGGCTACGCGCAAGCCCCTATTTGTCAGCCATAAGTATCAAAAGACGCACCGCAGACTACCTGCCACAAAAAGTGGCCTGCACTGTCTCTGTCATTTCCCAATTATGGGAATTCCTACTTATCGACACATATTTTTTCACGTTAGTGTCCACGGCGAAATGCAAATTCCATGTAGACCCCTCTTTGACTGAAAATAGAGCCGATATCGCATGACTCTTTGCAGCGGCCTAAAAATTAAGGGAAAGCGCTAAAAAAGCGCGTTAAATTGAGTTAGAGTCGCACTAACCCACACACAGAGAAAGAATTCGAGGAGGGGTCAACGCGCCTTGTCGTCTGGTGCATCCAGTGCGCTTAAAATGTACGGTCTTGAGGACACCTTGTGGTATTTGGGTCCTCCACCCATCGACAAAATCCCTATGTAGCCTGCCGCCAGTAACCCGTGGAGGGCTTCTTGGACTTCGAGCTTCGTCCCGTCGACTTTTTTCTGCACCTGCCACGAGCGAAGGCCTTCGCTGCTAGACTCATAGATGCTTCTCAAAACCTTCTTTTGAAGACCTGTCATCAAAGCCACTTCACCGGGGCCGTCGTGCAGCATCGGATTTAGCATAGTTACACGCACCTTTCGGGATTGACCATGTTAGGTTAATCGTATATAGTTCTCCTTGGTTGGCACTACCTCTACAGAAAAACAAGAGACTTAGACAGCCTAGCCGACCAAAAAGTTTCTGGTGCCACGCGCGCCGGCACCCCCCTGGACCGGCTGACAGACGTGGTCAAAGGATGCTCGGATGGCGGTTTGTCTGCGTGTAAGAGCATTTAACCACCATGCCGAGGAAATGAAGATGAGCTGAGAGCATGTTGTTACATGTTACCATAACCGACGCAGACACTGGTTGTCCTCGATACAATTCTAACAACATCTTGGTTGGTGTCGATACACGTAAGAAACGCGATGATCTGGGTCAGTTTCTATACGATCGTTGCTCCAAATAGCCTGGCGCTCGCGTACGAAGCTTATCGTGCATAGGGGCGGTTAGATGGAAATGGGTTCAGATGTGCCAGCATTCTGTCTTCCGGATAAGGCGGGAGAGCTGCGGTGTTTAAGCGATTTTAGGGGTAAGTGGGCGGTCCTTTACTTCTACCCGAGAGACAACACCAGTGACTGTACGAGAGAGGCTATGGATTTTAGCGAACAGCTACAGGATTTTGAGAAGCACAATGCAGCAATCATTGGGATAAGCCCGAATTCGCCTGCGAGTCATGAGAAATTCGCTGAAAAGCATCAACTTCGTGTATTGCTTTTAAGTGACGAAAAGCACGAAGTGGCGGAAACGTATGACGTCTGGAACCTAAAACGGCTATACGGGAAAGAGTACCACGGCATTGAACGAGCACCTTTCTCATAAACCCAGAAGGGAAGCTGGCCCAGGCTTGGAGAAAAGTGAAAGTGAACGGCCACGTTGATGCTGTAAAACGAACCCTGGAAGGGCTCACACAATAAAAACCATCTCAACGAGTCGCATCCGAATCTGGTAATCGTCGCGAACAAGCGAGGTTAGCCCTACAGAGCCGATTTCGCTCACGCAGAATTTACGAGTAACGCCGCCGATCCGCTCAAAGTAGGTCACAAAGAGGTTACCATTCAGGTTCGCCCTCTGTGCCAAATAAGCCTGAATAGAACAAGCCGTTGAAGCGGTAGTCCTTGAGGTTGTCTGCAATCTCGTGCGATTCGTTGTTTTTGCTTCCCACTAACCTGCCATCTTCAAACCATCTGAGAGTGTCATAGCGGGAAAGCGCCAGAATGACGTTCCGCTCAATGCGCTCTTCGTCGGACCCTTCAGAACTTGCCACTTTCACGTCGTCGATCGCCCATTTCGAAACGTCAGGCTTCAGCCACTGTACGAATTCTCCCACTAGCCACGGGTACACGATAAGGGACCGCATGCTACTCTCTGTCTTTACGTAGGCTCATCATCCTTCTTGAAGATTAAAACCTTTTCCTTTTGCATTACGTTGTACAGGCCAAAGATGGTCTTGTCGACACTCCTTGTGAGGCGCAGTCCAATTTCGCCTGCGTGTTCCGTAATGAGCTCGGTAGATTGCAGTGACGTGCCGCCAAAGACGGCATTCCCAATAACGATCAGAGCGTATTTGTTTGGCTTCAATACGCGCATCATCTCATCCAAACAGCGCATTATGTCATCATCGTAAAGGCGTACCCGGTCTTTTGTCGGACCCCGCAACCCAATGAACTGTTCCCTGATCTCACTCGTATCCAACCCAAGGGCCCGAAGCGCGTGCGCATCGTTCTTGATATAGTCAAGTGCAATGGAGTACGGGGGAGACGTGACGATACCATCGATGCTATTATCCCGCACGGGCAGTGTGCGCGCGTCGCCGCGTTCAATAGTTGCCCGTCCCAGCGTTAGGCCGAGATCCTTTCGGATCTGATCGTAGTCGGCAACCGACTGGACCATGAGTTCGGTTTTTGAGGCAAGTGCCGCCGCAGCGTCTTTTCTTCGTCGCACGCTATCGCTCAACGCTACCAGTTGGGCCAAGCGAAAGAAGTCCGCGACCCGTTGGTCAGTATTGGCTGACATCGTCGACGTTGCTTCGTGCAGCGAGGTGTTTGCTGCGTTCCATTTCGGAAGCTCTGCGCAGCGTTCTCGTATCTTGTCGATGACCTCGTGCGAAGCGGTCTTAACCCTGCTCTGCAGAACGCACAAAGGCGAGGCATCGAACCCGACGCAGTTAACGCCCAATAATTGGGCCTCGAGCGCCGTCGTGCCGCTTCCGACAAAGGGATCCAAGACGGTGTCTCCTGGTGCCAGTCCGATTATGTTGAGCGCCGCTCGGGCCAATTGCGGGTGGAATTTGCCCTTGTAGGGATATATCCAGTGTGTCAGATACTGGTTGACCGAACGCGTGCGATTTTTTCGCGAAATGTAAGCGTAATCGGTGTTCTCCCCCCGGACCGTCTCAAAATATGCGAGCTGCCTCTTGAGCCGTTCATCATCTTCAACATCGAGTAGCCTGAAGCTCGAAAACTCGTCGGTCATCTCGAAAGCAGCTCCCAGCGAACGGAGTTCAAGCCCCGCTAGGATGAGTTCGTAAATGAACTGAACGTTGTCAAATAGGCGCGCCTGGTCGGGTAACCGGCTTTCTTCTTGTTTCTTTAGGGGCGTGTTGCTTGCAAGGGGTAACTTGTCGTTCACGTTCTGTTCTGCTCTCAAGACCGTTTTTTTTGAATACAAAGATAAAGTGCGGGTCTCGGTAACTCTATCGCTGAGCCCTGTAGCCGATGCTATCAAGTGTTGCACATTAGGCCCCCGGTGGGGCGTACAAGACTCAACAGCTTTTGGACGCCCTTCGATTTAAAACTAATGCGCGAATGCCTATGAGGCAGGGCCTCGGCGTGCTTTGCTATTCACTAAAAAAAACAGCCAGCTAGCCCTACTGTTCAAAAAAGCAAAAAAAGGAAGCCAGGTCATCCCTGGCTTAAATCGAATTCGATTTTAGCTTTTGCGACTGCCCTGATTAATGACTGACCTTATAAGGTCGCTCGTAAATCGATGATCGTTTACGGATCACTGAAATAAGGGCACTCGTTTTTTTTCTTTTCTCCAATGCTTCCAGTTTTTGTAGTAGTGCCTACAGCTGAAACTAACTGTAGGCACTCGCCGTCGTTTTTACAGCAGGGCTGTATCACGACGTGCTGTCATCGCTTGTAGACTCACTCGACTTCGCTGACTGCTTTTGCTGTTGAGTTGTTCCAGGCCACCGCAGTGTTAATGTTGAGACTCTTGATGACGGTGTTGGAGTTGCTAGCACTGTTGCTCTGGCTGTCGAACGTTACGGTGTTACCATTGCCCGTAACCGATTGGGTGTTTGTCTGGTTGATTATCTGGGTGGATACAGATGCTTGGCTTGATCCACTCGCGGCCGCGGCACCCTTGGTAGCGACTGCGGCTGTAGGCGTAACGACTGCCGGAGTAACTACTGCTGGCATTGCCTTGTAAACTGGCTTGTAAACTGGCTTCCAGACTGGCATCATTGCGACTGTCTTTACTTCACAGCACTGAGTGACTACACAGCATGCTACTGTTGGACAGCAGCTTGTTGTGGCCGCGGGGCAGCTGCAACTGCAGCACGTTGAGGTCACGCAGCTCGTGCACTGAGCGCAAACCGTCGCTGCGCTGGTGCTTGTCGTCGCCTTAGCGGCGCACTGAGCTGAAACTGTGCCTGTCGCTGCAAGTGCCACAAAAGCGAGCACTAATAGAGACACGATAACTTTCTTCATGATTCATCTCCTTTTGTTTAACACAGAGGGCTTACGCCCAACTTCTATGTCGTAACTTCTTTTTGATCTAAGATATAAAAAGGTTTTGATATTGTCAGCTGGTAAATTGCACTTAAATGGCTATATTGAGCGCTCATGTCAGTCTTTTTCAGTTACGCTACGCGGCGTAGGAAATGTTCGACGTTTCGACTGATTGCGTCGCCCGCGGCTTCCCAAGATGATCCAGAGAAAAAAAGCCTCAACGCGCTGTACAGCAGCAAGTCGCGTCCTTTTCGCTTCAGCTAGGGCTTGTCGAAGGCTTAAGAAACAAAAAGCCTGGAGATGAGCTCCCGGCTTTAAAAGCTGTTTGAAAAAAGCTAGTTGATTTGCCTAAACGCAATCTCGCGATCGATAAGAGATTGCTTTGAAGGCGTGTGGCGCTATACAAGCCGGCACGTAGGACACGTTACAGCATGTTGCGCTGGCGCGAACATGTTATGCTTGCAGGTCGTTGTCGTTGTCGGATAATTCGCGCACTTCATCGTTGTCGGATAATTCGCGCACTTCATCGTTGTCGGATAATTCGCGCACTTCATCGTTGTCGTAGGACACGCTGGAGTCTTTTGGCAGCTCGTACACTGAGCGCACGTTGTCGTAGGACACGCTGAAGTCTTTTGGCAGCTCGTACACTGAGCGCACGTCGTCGCAGCGCATGTACTGGTACTTGTAGTGGCTGCGGGTTTAGCCGCGCACTGAGCTGAAACTGTGCCTGTTGCTGCGAGCGCCACAAAAACGAGCGCTAGTAGAGATACAATTACTTTCTTCATTCTAGTTCTCCTGTTTTACTGATTGAGGGCTTTTGATGCCCTTGCGTCTGTCGCTCTTTTTCCCATAATATAAATATATTCTGCATAGAATATTAGTTCTGAGTGAACCTTTTGAGCTTATGAGGCCGTTAAAAGCAAATCAGCGTTTGAGTGCTTTAGGCATGCGCCCTCCATGAGCAGTTTTGACGTGCTCCCCTCGTGGGTCTTGAGCACCGTGTCAGAGTCTAGGGCGAGATGGACGGCTCGCGTTTTTCCCGTGGGACGAGAGGGCTGTTCACCCTCTTGCGCAATGTATATATCCGCGCGATTTGAGACCAAAAGGTATGCAATCTGATACAGCAAGCGCTGCAACAAGCGCGACAGCAAATGCACTAGCCGCGCGAGGTATTCCGCTGATCGGGGATAGATTCCCGCAGATAGAAGTTCAAACCACTCACGGCAAGATGACGTTGCCGGATGTTTTTAGCGGCAAGTGGTTCGTGCTTTTTAGTCACCCTGCAGATTTTACGCCGGTGTGCACGACGGAGTTCGTGGCCTTTGCTAAACGATACGACCAGTTCCAACAGCTTGACTGTGAACTCATCGGACTCTCCGTTGATCAAATAGTATCGCACATGAAGTGGACCGAGTGGATCCAGCAGAACCTGAACGTTGAAATTCCGTTCCCTATTATTGCAGACACCGGCAAAGTAGCCTCGATGCTAGGGATGATTCACCCTGGCAAGGCCTCGAATACCGTGCGCGCAGTGTTCATCGTCGATCCGAAAAGCACCGTTCGGTTGATCATCTATTATCCGCAAGAAGTCGGCAGAAATATGGACGAAATTCTTCGAGCCGTGAAAGCTCTCCAAATTGCTGACAAATACGGCGTCGCTATGCCCGCTGGGTGGCCGCAAAACGAGCTTATCGGAAACAAGGTACTTATACCGCCGCCGGCCGACGAAAAGACTGCTAAAGAACGCGCTAAAATGTATGACAACTACGATTGGTGGCTCTGCTACAAAGAGCTCGAAGAGTGATTTCCTACGGCTGAGGCAATATTCATCCGTGAGGCCTGGAGAAAGCAGTACTGTGATAAGCCGCGTGTATAATGGAGGATACATTGACCGATACAGATCTGCTCCGCGATAAGTCGCAGGAGGGTTTGTTCTACGTGTCGCCACAGGAGCTCGCTAGAAGACTGCGTTCAGACGGGGCACCGCTGGTGCTCGACGTGCGAGACCCTAACGAACTAGAGGGGGAGTTGGGGCAGCTGCCCGGCGCCCTGAATATCCCGCTCGGGCAGCTTCAACAGCGGATAGGCGAACTCTCGTCGCAGGAACGACGGGACATCGTTGTTGTGTGCCGTACGGGAAGACGTTCAGAAGCCGCAGCTCGAATCCTTCGGGACTCGGGATTTGAGCGAGTCTTCGTCTTGAAGGGTGGCATGACGGCGTGGCGGGACGCACACCGCTGAACGGCGCCTGACGGTTCCATTGCCGCGCTCTCCAAGCGTGCACCCCTCCAGCGAGGCCAAAAATACCGCACGCAGATCGCTCGTTTGAGTCTTTGGTTTGGCGCGGATTGCTCAGCACGCGGTCCACTCTTTCTGGGGGCCTCGCATTTATCTTCGGGAACGCCTTAGCACGTCGCCGCTTAGTTCGCGTTTCGAATGCAAGCGCGCAAATCCAACGCCTCCCTCAACGTTAAATGGCTGTCGCAGCTCTCCGCGGCAATAAACGAAAATCGTTAAATAAATGGAAGAACGCCTCCACGCAGGTCCTCGCACCGGTCGAGAACACGATCTACCAGGTCCGCGTGGGGCTCCTCTGTGCGCTATTTCTACTGATTTCAACGATTGACCATCTGGTGGTGGCATCACCGTTTGCGAACCGATGGTACGTCAAGAACCTCAAGAAACATGTAAACTACGCGCGCTGGTACGACTATGCGCTGAGCGCATCGGTGATTATTCTGGTGATCGCCCTGCTTAGCGGCGTCTACGACATAGCTGCTCTCATCCCGTTGTTCTGCTTAGACGCAACGATGAACCTTTTCGGCCTGATGATGGAGCTGCACAACCAAAAGACGGAAAAAACGAATTGGACGGCGTTTATATTTGGATCATTTGCCGGCGTCATTCCGTGGATAGTCATCGTCCATACTTCGTCGGGGCGACGCAAAACGCATCAGTACCCACCTTTATCTATTACATCCTCGCGTCCTTGGCGTTCTTCTTCCTCCTGTTCCCCCTCAACATGTTCTTGCAGTACAAGAAGGTCGGAAGGCGGAAGGATTACCTCTACGGCGAGTACCTGTACGTCATCCTCAGTATCGTGGAAAAGACTGCGTTGGCGTGGCAGGTGTTTGCAGGAACGCTCAGATAATCGCGCGTTGACGTCAACAGTCCCTTTGTGCGCGACCGCCTTCGGTCGCCCCTTCGCGCAAAGGGCGTCTCCTCTCTTTTTGACACAACGCCCCTGAAGCGAAAGGGCGTTGCTCCGCGTTGTCGAGGGGAGATAAGCAAACCAAGTGGCGCGTTGCCGCTATCCCCTTTCGAGCGGGTATCCTCGGCTTTTCCAAGCCCTGATCGCGCCGAGAACGTTGTAGACGCTTGCGTACCCGTGGTGCGCTAGAATGCTCGCAGCGAGACTGGCACGCCCTCCCCAGGAACAGTACACAGCGAGGGGCGCATCTCGCGGCACACGCGCAACCTGCTGTTTAAGGTATCCTACGAAGAGGTGCTGTGCCCCCTTAATACGACCCTCCCTCCACTCGTGATCGTCGCGGACGTCGAGCACGATGACAGCCGCGCGGTCCACCGCGTTTCTCAGCTGCTCGACCGAACACGTCTTGAGCCGCGCGATTGGCTTTCCGCGGTTCCGCCAGTCAGGCATTCCGTTACAGAGATAAGCAGCGACGTTGTCAAAGCCAAGCCGATTCAGATACGTCTGAGCCACCTTGGCGTCCCCCGGCCTTTCAGTAACGAGCGCAATGGGCTCATCATCAGCTAACACCCATCCCGGATAGACGCTGACGCCGTCCAGCCATATGCTGAGTGACCCAGGAATGTGCGATCCGGCAAATGCCCCTGGCTCCCGCGTGTCGATAGTGGTTGTTGCGTGAGCCTCAATGAGTTTCTCGAACTCGTCAGAGTCTACCTCACTGAGCGTCCGAGGCATCGGAGGTGGGCCTTGAACATTAAGCTCCTGGGTTCTGCTGAAGTAAGGCGGCAGCGAGAGCTCCTGCTGGGTCAGGTAGCGCACGAAGTCGTCTTCGTCCAGCTGAAGCAGCGGATTCGATTGGCGTTCGTAGCCCACGGTGCTGTACGATCTGGTACTCATATGGTTTCCGCAGACGCTTCCTGCGCCGTGAGCCGGATACACGAGAGCGTGATCACCAAGCGGCAAGAGTTTGTCAACGATGCTGCTATGGAGCTTCTTTGATTGTGCGCGGGCTGATTCAGTTCCGAGGAGATCAATCCGCCCGACATCGCCCCCAAAGAGCGTGTCTCCAGTAAATACAATGAGCGGCACGCGGCTATCACGCCGCTCGTAGACGACAAAACAAAGGCCGTCGTTCGTGTGGCCGGGCGTGCTGAGGACTTCAACCTTAAGGTCGCCGACATAGAATGTTTCGCCTTCGGCAAGGTTATGGTCTCCGTATCGAAAATGGGTCTCCTTGCTGTGCCCGATTTCTGCGTCGGTCTGCCGTTGAAGGTCGAGAGAACCGGTGACAAAATCCTCGTTGCAGTGTGTCTCGAAGATGTACTTAATTTCGGAGCACTCACGTGCTGCCAGTTCGGGATAGATCGCGCAGTCTCGACGAGGATCGACGACCATCGCCTCGTTGTGGTCAGACAGGAAGTAGCTTTTGTGTGCCAGCCCCTCGGCCGTTACAGTCTTCAGCCGCATTCGTACCTACTTGGCCCTTTGCGTTTATCACATTTTCTGGTCACTCTGAGAAACTCGTTGCAGTGCCACACCCCCCATCGTGCTCGCCCGATAGCCTTGTAAACGGCAATCCGGACCTAACGCGGCACTATCGGGCACCGCAGGCAATCTGTGCGAATCGCGGAGCCAAGCGGCGAGGCAAGCTACGACAAGGATGCGGTAGATCGTCGTCCAGAGTGCCTATCTTCGTAACAAGCTAACCCTTCATATTCTGAGTCAGCGTCGTGTGGCCAAGAAGCCGTGAAACTGCTGTGCAGCGTCATTCACGAGCTCATTTATGGTGAGGATTCGATGAGATGAAACCCGAGTTCGGTTAGCAATCCGGCCGCTTTCTTTAGGTCGCTTGCTTGGAGAATCAAGATCGCCTTATTCGGCGTTACGCTCGTGTAAGCGTAGGCGTAATCGATGTTTATGTCGTTGTCGGAGAGCGCACGGCTGATCTCGAACAAGGCCCCAGGCGTGTCGGGTATTTCAAGGCCGATCACCTTTGTTTCAGAGACGGAAAAACCGGCCCTTCTTAGGTGGCGCAGAGACGCGTCTGCATCATCAACGACGAACCGAATGATGCCAAATTCGCCGCTATCAGCGATCGTAAAGGCGCGCACGTTTATGCGGTTTTCAGAGAGTATTTTCGTCGCGCTTGCAAGCCGGCCAGGTTTGTTCTCGGCAAAAAGCGTGATCTGCTTCAACAGTTTTTTTGTGACCATTCGTATCACGACCTCGTGAGCCTAAATCTGTCGCAGGTCGACGACCTTCTGCGACTTTCCCGATGACCGAGGTAGGGTGCCTCGTTCCACTAGTTCCACCTTTGCGTTTACCATGAGCACATCGCGCAGCTGCTTCGCGACCCGTTCTTCCAACTGCATCAACGCGCCGACTCGGTCGCTCAGTGTGCTCTCCGTTACTTCAATCTTAACCGCCATAACGTCCATGGGGCCGGCTCGGTCGACCACGATCTGGAAGTGGTCACCGACTTCCGGAATCTGCATGAGCACCGATTCGATCTGGCTCGGAAACACGTTCACGCCTCTGACCACGATCATATCGTCAACGCGCCCTTGAATGCGCATGATTCTCGGATGGGTCCGACCACACTCGCACTCTTCCCACACCAGCGAGGTGATATCCCCCATCTTGTACCGGATGAGCGGCAGGGCTTCCTTTGACAGCGTCGTGACAACGAGTTCGCCTTTTTCGCCCTCTTCGACGGGGCCGCCGTAATCGTCGACGATCTCGATCAAGAAGTGATCCGCCCACGCGTGGATGCCATTCTGAGCGGAACATTCAGTAAAAAGCGGACCGCTCATCTCAGACGTGCCGTAGATGTCATAGGCCTTGATCCCAAGGTTCTGCTCGATGCGTGTGCGCGATTCCAGCGACCAGGGCTCGGCTCCAAGGATGCCCGCTCGCAGTCGCGTCTGCGATGCTATGTCGATGTTCATTGACTCGGCGACTTCACCGATGTGGAGCAGATACGAGGGCGTGCACGCGATCGCCGTCGTTCCTAGGTCTTTCATGAGGTTTATCTGTCGCGTCGTGGTGCCAGCGCCTACAGGCAGGACGGCTGCGCCAATCTCCTCGACGCCGTAGTGAAGGCCAAGCCCTCCCGTAAACAGTCCATAGGCGTAGGCGACTTGGACGACGTCCCCGCGCCCGAGCCCGCACGCGGTCAGCGAGCGCGCCAAGCAGGTCGTCCAAACGTCAATGTCGTTGGCGCTGTAGCCGACAACGGTCGGGACGCCTGTCGTACCGCTTGAAACGTGAAATCGCACGATCTGGCTCTGCGGCACCGAGAACATGCCAGTCGGATAGGTGTCCCGCAGATCGGTCTTGTGGGTGAACGGCAGCTGCTGGATATCCTCGAGTGATCGTATGTCGTGCGGAGAAACGCCGGCTGCCGCAAAACGCTTCTTGTAGAAACTGGAGTACTCGTACGCGTTTTCGACTAACCGTCTAAGCTTGCGTTCTTGCAGCTGTTTGAGCTCTTCCGCGGACAGTCGTTCGACTTTTGGATTCCAGTACTCCATGGCGATATCAGCCTCATCCCTCAATCTGGCACGTACTCAATGCCATTTTAGTACTTTAACGTTATGAGTCCCATCATGCAGTCTAACAGCCCGTCAGGGGCGCTAGGCCGCTCAAAAAGTGCATCAAGGAGGGTTGAACAGCTCGGGCAGTGGTTCGGGCAGTGACCAGGGACGGTGAAGTATTGTGCGGGTTCGCCGCACAGCGATCTAAGCTTGGCGAGGCTCAGTTTCTCGGTCTTGTGGTTTCCTGAGCGGCGGCGTGCAATCAGATAGGTCTTGCCTATGGATGCCCCCCTTCCGTGAGCGCGCGAAGAATGCTGAGGCGTTATGCTAGTTAGTAATATATCAACAAGTTATATATAGAGACTGAAACTACTAAATAATACACGCAAATGTGCTGAGTGCGCTTAAACCCACTCACGTGCTTTTTATGCAACCGGATCAACAATGAAAGCCATCGAAACAAAAGATCTCGTCAAGCGGTTTGAAGACGTTGAAGCCGTGAAAGGAATCAATTTGGAGATTGAAGAAGGGGAGCTTTTCGGGCTGCTCGGACCCAACGGAGCCGGCAAAACGACGACCATCTCCATGCTGTGTACCATTACGAATCCCACGAGCGGCTCAGCGAGCGTCTTCGGGCACGACGTGAAAAAAGAATCCAGCACCGTGCGCGGAATGATAGGCATCGTGTTTCAGGACCCCAGTCTCGACGATAACCTTACTGGGAAGGAAAACCTCGACTTCCACGGCCGACTCTACAAAGTGCCCAGAAATGAAATCGCTGGGAGAATTAACGAGGTTCTCGAGCTCGTTGAACTCGCCGATAAGGCGAACGTGATCGTTAAGAAGTATTCTGGTGGCATGAAGCGGCGGCTGGAGATCGCGCGCGGCCTGCTTCACCACCCTAAGGTGCTCTTTCTCGATGAGCCCACGCTCGGGCTTGACCCGCAGACCCGGCTTCATATCTGGGAGTATATAGAGAAGCTCAATAGAGAAAAGAAGATCACGATGATCCTAACCACGCACTACATGGACGAAGCCGATAAGTTGTGCGACCGCATCGCCATTATCGATCACGGGCAGATCGTTGCGATGGACACTCCCGAGAACCTTAAACACGACGTTGGCGGCGACGTCGTGACTATGACGGTGCCACACGGGAGTGAGCAGCTTAAGACTAAACTCGAACAGCTCGAATTCGTCAAGTCGGCCCAACTTGTTGACGGCACGTTGAGGCTGAGCGTCGAAAAAGGCGAGACTGCGATACCGATTTTCATGGACGTGGCGCGTCAAGAGGGGATCGCCGTGCCCTCGATCGCGCTTCACGAGCCTACGCTTGAGGACATCTTCATCAAGTACACCGGACGGGAGATTCGGGCGCAGGAGGCCGCGAGCGGGTTCGCTGCGTACCATGGCCCGGGGAGACGATAGCGATGCCAGACGGACGAATAGCTTTTTTGGGTGACATCTATTCGATTTGGCTGAGAGAGATGACCCGGTACGTCAGAGCTCGGTCGCGGGTCATTACCTCGCTTATTACTCCCCTGCTGTGGCTCATCATATTCGGGACCGGATTTAGCTCAGCCCTGTCGATCGGCGGAACGGGCGGCAGCAATTACATAAACTTCCTTGCGCCGGGAATTCTCGGCATGGTCGTGCTCTTCACCGGGATGTTCTCCGGGATGAGCGTGATGTTCGACAAAGAATTCGGTTTTCTCAAAGAAATTCTCGTCGCCCCCGTTTCGCGAACGTCTATCATCATCGGAAAAGCCCTTGGGGGAACGACACAGGGGGCAATACAGGGAGTCCTTATCTTCGGATTGTCCTATTTCATCGGCGTAAGGATATCAGGCACGCTGGGCCTTGCAGCCGCCGTGGCGCTCATACTTGTGACCATGTTCTTTATCGGCATGGGTTTTGTGGGGCTCGGGATTAGCATCGCGTCCCGGATCGAGAATATCGAGGGCTTTCAAGTGGTCATGAACCTGCTCGTGCTCCCCATCTTCTTCCTGAGCGGCGCATTTTTCCCGGTCACGTCGCTTCCGGCCTGGATGAAGGCGCTTGTGGACATCAATCCGCTCGCGTATGGCGTCGACGCGCTGCGCTACGCCGTCACGGGACTGCACTCGTATGCGGTGACGACTGATCTCGCGGTCGTCGTCGGATTCTTTGTACTGATGATGATTGTGGGTTCGATCCTATTTCGGAACGTGCAGTGAGGTGAGCCATCGTCGGGAGCCCAAAAAAGAGAAAAGTGCGCGACTGGCAGCGGTAGTTCGACGTGATACGGTGCTCAAACGAATTTTGCCGGATCTCTGTCGAACATCGCCTTGCAGCCAGGAGCGCAAAAAAAGTACTTCTTCCCCTTGTATTCGCTGACGTACTTCGCCGTCGTTTCATCGACGTCCATGTTACACACGGGATCTTTTACCATGTTTCCCTCTAGGCACCGTGTGTTTTCAACGTTTAATATACTAACTCAGTTGACCGCGCGTGATGATTTGCAGCTCCACAAAAAATCGAACAGTTCCACGAGCAGTCGGTAGGTCGCGTCAGCTGCAGATACGAGAAATCCGGACGACATATCCGGCTCGTAGCGTTCTCGAGCGGTCACTCGCGGGAAAAAAATGAGGCCGCGCAGCTCATTGACGAGGAGTATCATGCTGATTCTATCGACGTACCGGACATTGGGGCTTCTTGTCCCGGCCGTGCTCTGCAGAAGCACTTTGACTTCGGACGCGTTGAGTCCGGTTTGGTCCACTGTGTAATTCAAGGCCCACAGAAACCGTTTCGCTTCACGCACGATCTCGGCTTCAGCCGCGTGCAGTAGGGTACCCTCCTGGAGCAGCGACTCGCTGAGGTCTGCTGGCAAACGCTTGAGATGCATGGGAAGCTCGGCCGCGCTGTGGAGCTCCCAGTACTCTAGTAGGTCGTGAACGTCGCTTATCCCTTCAATAAAGGTTACCAGGACCTTTCCGTATTCCGATATGACGTAATCCCCATTAGGGAGCTGAGAGACGAGTCCCACGTCCTCCAAGCGGCGAACATGTCGGACCGCTTCGTGCACGAGCAAGCCGAACCGCTGGCAAATGTCAATCACCGACGTTCGTTCGTCCAGCTGGTTCAAGATGTCAAGCCGGCTCACGTCTGAAAGTGACAAAAAAAGCCTCGTCAGTTCATAGGAACTACGTATGGGCATAGTTTCTCCGTCTAGCGTTTTGCTGCCGGTGCGTGTATGCGTACGGTAAGAAACGTATAAATAACATTCCCTTTTAGAGTTTAGTGCGGAGGCTGGCCTTGAAAGAGCTGTGCGAGGACGTCAAGCGCGAATTGTCTCAAATCTTAGCAGCGCTCGATCCGAGAGAGACACGGAAGCTGCACGTCGTGTGCACACCAAGCTTCTACTTGGATCACTTCGTGCAGGTCGACGATCTGAGCGCGTTTTGCAGCGCGCTCCAGGCGAAGTACGTCAGCGGCGGCGGCAGCCTTCCCGGCTTCGTCCAGAACGTGCTGTCGGGCGGCGGTGCGGCAAATACCGCAATCGCGCTGTCGCGACTCGGGGTAAGCTCCCATTTCATCGGCCGGACGAGCGAGCTTGGACGTCACGTTTTGAAGTTCTTTGCCGAAAATAGCGGCGTTGACATCACCCACGTGAAGACCGACGGCAGATTGGGACAGACCCTCGCTCTCGAGATTGGAGAGCGGCGGATCAACGTCATGCTCAACGACGTCGGCTCGAACTATGACTTTGCGTTCGACAGCTTGCGCGATACCGATCTTGAGCTCATCGAAAACAGTCAGCTCGTGACTGTGCACGATTGGGGGACCAACGTCGTGGGGGGCACCGATCTTGCCGTGAAGACGTTCGCCTACGCGAAGCAATACAACGTAAAGACGTACTTTGACTCGGCAGACCCGAGTCCCCGCGTGTACGATCTCACTGAACTCTATGAGAGCGTGATCGCGAGCACAAACCTTGATATCACGAGCCTCAATCAAAATGAGCTTGGGAAGCACACCGGTGAGGCCACCCTTGAGCGCGCGATCGCATTCAAGCGCCGAGTTGGCTCACGCGTTGATTATCATACCCCCTGGTACGCTGCGTCGATCGACGACAGCGTGACGGTATTCCCCGTGTATGACGTGAAACTGAACCGATCCACCGGCGCCGGCGATGCTTGGAACTCAGGCAATATCTTTGGTGAGCTTCTCGGTCTGGCCCCCACACTGCGCTTGTGCCTCGCGAACGCAGTGGCGGGCTACTACGTATCAAGCAGACACGGGGCGCATCCTACCATCGATGATCTGGTAGCGTTCGTCACGACTGAGAAACTGCGCACATTGCCGACGGAAGTCGCGAGCATCGTAAAATAGACACTACTTGCACAAATTCCGTGGAGAGCAAAGTAGTGGTGAAAAGCGGATATCCTAGGCCTAAGGCACACGAGCGGTACGTCGGTTATTCGTCCCGCTCCACGCCAATTTTCGAATAGATCCTGCGCGTTACGACCTCTTCGACGAGCTGGAGCAGCGTCGTTCGGTCCCTTACGCCGGTGAAAACGCCAAGGGGAATCTGCGCGGCAGCGGCGTTTGAATGGCCGCCTGCTGAGCCGATGTCGCCGAATGCTTCGCTCATGACGGCGCCAATGTTGACGCGGATGTCCTTGCTCCGCGCTGATATGTGAATCTTTTCTTCGTTGAGTCCGAAGACGGCGACGGCCGTTACTCCCTCAAGGTTGAGCACGTAGTCAGCCGCTTGTGCGAGGGCGTCTACGTTGTGCATAAACCCGACGCACGAGATAAGGTAGCTTCCGGTGATGTGCTTGTTGTGAATGGCCTCGCCGATAATGTCGAGCGTTTCCATTGACATCGTTGGCGATTCAATCTGATTGAGGATGTCTCTGTCGGAGAGCTGCATAAGCTTCATTGCGGCGCCGAGATCTGCCGGGGTCACGTGAACTTTGTAGTCCTGGGTGTCGATGCGTATACCGTAAAGTAAAGCCGTCGCAAGCCGCTTGTCGATGTCGATATCAAGTTCGTCGAGGTAGTTCGTCAATATCGTCGCCGTTGACCCCACGTCCCTGATATCGGTGTATAGGGCGCTTTGTTTGGGAATCCCGTGGTGGTCGATGATGATTCCGACTTTGTCCAAGCTTGTGAGTGGGTTATTCGCCCCTGGCGTCGCCGAATCGACCAAAGCGAGCATGTCGTACTCGCTCGGATCAACCTCGTCGACGTGGACTAAGTCGATGTCGAGCAGGTTTACGAAGGCTCTGTTTTCCTGTCTGCTGATCTCTCCGTGGTAGATTATCGCAGCTTCCGTGTCGACGCTCGCGGCGATCTGCGCGAGCGCGAGCGCGCTTGCGATCGAGTCGGGATCGGGGTTATCGTGGACCAGTATGCCGAGCTTCTTTATGCTTTTGAGAATTCCGTGAAGTCGATTCGCAGACCGCTGCGATTCTGCCTTCTGGAGGTCGTGCAACGTGGCGTTAGCGATAAGCGCCGACGGGTAGACGACTGCGTCGGCCCCCAACTCTTCGAGCTTATCTTTGCTGAGCGGGTCGGCCGCTCGGACGATCACAAAAACGTCTGGCTTCCTCTCCTTGATCACGCTTAGCGCCTTGGTGTTCGCGTTGACGTCAGAGCTGAGAATCATAACGATCTCGAGATCAGGCGTGAGCAGATCGGTGATGACCTCCTCCTTCGTGATGTCACCGACGTGCGCGTCAAAATTCTGGTCACGCAGCGTCTCGACCCGTTTCGCGTTCTTCTCGATGATGGTAAACATCCTGCCACGTTGAGTGAGTTCCTTGGCGACGAGAAAGCCGACGCTGCCTGAGCCGAGTATCGCGTACGTTATCCGTTCGTCATTCTTGAGGGGTATGCCTTGCTCGAAGGTTGTCGAATTATAAGCCGAAATAAGCCACCACCTGCTTTCGCTGGATTGAAGCCTCAAATCCAGTTTGGGTAAGCTATATATGTAGAAGGGGTATAAGAGCATATGCCAGGGCCGGTAGCTTAGTCAGGCAGAGCGTTGGGCTCTTACGGTATTCTTGCTGTGACCTGTTGACCAGAGATACCCAAAGGTCGAGGGTTCAATTCCCTCCCGGCCCGCGTATTTGTGGGGCTGTGGCCTAGTCAGGAATGGCGACGGGCTCCAGCGGTAAAAGTTCTCGATATGATGAGCAACGGGTCAACTGATGACTCGGGGACGCTTGAGTCAGGTGATGTCCCGTTGGAGCACTGATCGGAGAGACCCGTCGATCGTGAGTTCAAATCTCTCCAGCCCCATTTTTTTGCTATGTGGCCGCCGAGTTGGCGCGTGGCGTCAGTGTAAATCGGCAGATTGAGCTTTTTTAGTGAGGCCTCGTAACGCATGGCTTCGTAGCGTCCAGCTTGCGAGTTGTTTTAGAATTGAAGCGCTTGATGTCGACGAATGTGCTCTCGTGAGCTGTAATGTGACCAAAACGTTAAGTATGTATAAACCTTACTTTAGCCCGAGAGTCCCGTGGTGTAGTGGTCAATCATGCGGGCCTTTGGATTCATGTGGTCTTGGGCCACTGATAGAAGAAAGCCCGCGACTGCGGTTCGAATCCGCACGGGACTATCCGTATTTCGAGGCTGTGCCGAGGTGGGGTAGCATGGTAATCCTATGGCCCTGTGGAGCTGTTTTCTGCGAATTTTTCGCCGAATAAAGCCCAAAATGAGCTTATTTGTACGAGCACAGAAGAGCCGAAACGGGAGATACCCCGTCAACCACACCAGCAATCCCTGATATCGCTCGAACTTGACTACGGGGAGGAAGAACTCACTGATTACACCGCGTTTCGCTGCATAGGACTGAGTGCGGGGACTATTCCGTGGGTTAACAAGTGCTCGGTGACGTTCTGGCACGTCACGAAGGGAATCGTAGACAAACCACGACTAGAAACGTTCCGTGAATATATTCTCGACAAATACACGGGCATCTATTCAAAACGGAAGATGCTCAACTTCGCGAAAGCGTTCCTACATTATCTCACAAAGACGCGGCTTGACACGCGATATAAGGAGTTTGACCTTTTTTTAGAGATGCCGAAAGCGGTTAAGGAAAGCAAACGGATAACTCAACGCATTGTAACGGTAGAAGATATCGAAAATGTTCTATCTGCTATAGAAGAAGGCGGTGAACGTCGTGAGTTTACCGCGCGACAGCGCCAAAACTACACGGCTCTTGTTCTGTTCGGAGCCTACACGGGACAACGTCCTATCGCCACCATCCGCAAACTCACCGTCGGACAGTTTCGTACGGCTCTACAGCGCGACCCTCCAGTGATTGACGTGCTGCCACAACAGGATAAGATCAGGATGCAACACTATGTGCCCTTACACCCCTGCGTTGTAGAGGCGGCGACACCGCTTCTAGACGGTAGAAATCGAAAGGACGACACACACATATTTGCACACGAATACTTCGACAAATGGGCGAGGAAGAAAAAAATTCCTTTGGTGCGTGGCGGACACTTCGTCTGCGGCGACCTGCGAAAATTTGCAGAGCAGCACGGAGACATCATTGAATGGGAGCAGTCAAATCGCGCCTACATTCTCACTCACGGCGTATCGGGGGTGGATTGGCGATTTTACAAGCACCCGCTTCCTGATTCGGTTTATGACGTTTACATAAAGTACTGGGGAGACGTGAGTTTCAAAATCTGAACGGGGTTTCTTAGACTTACTGCACTCGAAAGCGAAGGCTTAAGTCCTGCCAATGTTCGCTTCACGTGTTTCCGAACTAAATATGACTGAGAGACAATGATTTGAAGCTCCAATATTGTCCTCACTGCAATTTGTACGTTGATGCGAGGCCAAAATTCAGCTGGGCTTGGTTTATCCTGCTTTTGCTTCTAACTATCGTCGGCGCGTTGCTTTACTTACTATATTTTGCCCTCAAAGAAAACAGGTGTCCCGTCTGTAATGCACTAATTCCGGCTAAGTCAAAGAGAGTCAAACAAAAAAGGCTTAGGCAGGTGCGCTGCCGGAACTGCGGCCGTCCTCTCTCTTCTGGAGCTGCTTATTGCAGTGTATGCGGGGTGCATCAGGGGTGGAGAGAGCTAAAATAGCTATTCCGATGTCCTCCTAGAATAATCGCCATTGGAAGACTCAGTTGTCCCTGTTACCATCCTGTTGGGAGGCCTAAAAGTGTCTCCGAGAGCTAGTCAAAAAAAAGAAGGTGCGTCGTTGGTTTGCGCACCCAAAGTGTTCAGCTCAGCGAGTAAGAATCGGGCACCACTAATTACTCACGTCACCGTCATCAGCAATGTTGTAGATGCGGTTCCGGCGGGGCCAGTATATGATGCTGTTGCAGTATATGGACCTACTTGTGTAATCGGACTAAACTGTGGTGATGTCCACCTTCCAGCCATCCCACTTGAGTCTGTCTGCGTAGCGGTATATGTTTGACCCGCCAAACTAAATGTTACGGTTCCGGTAGTAACTGGCGTATTCCCTTGCATAACAATAGCACTCAACTCGAATACTGCTCCGTGCGATATTTCATTTGCGCCGTTGAAGGATATCGTTACCTGCGCCAGTCTTGTGATAGTCACAGACGTGCTGACCCCTTCGTATGCCGCTGTTATCGTATAGGTACCGGGGGAAGTGTTTGCCGCACCATTGGCGTCAATTGTCATTGAGCCTGGGGGGCCGACAGGGTATGGGGGATTTATCTCGCCGCCAATAGTACCAGACCACACTATTTGAGCTGCTTGCTGTACCGTCGGCAACTGCCCATTTATATACAGCGTCCATGTTCCACCCTGCCCGTCTGCTATCGTAGACGGCCCACTGATACTAAGGGCATTAGGCGTAGGCGACGGAGACGGTGAAGCTGACGGTGAGGGCGAAGCCGACGGTGAACCCGACACAGAAGCACTAGGACTCGACGTGCTCGCTGCTGAGTTAGAAACGCTCGGACTCGCCGTGTTCGTTGTTGAGAAAAGGCAACCAGCCGCCGACAGCGACGCAATCATAACAAGTGCGATTATCACAACCACTTTCTTAATCATACGTTTCGCCTCAATCAGTTCGTAGAAAGAACTAAACACGTTAAGCACGTTGACAGGGCTTAAGTGTTGTCGTTATTAGATGCGAATTACGAGCACGCGCGAGGGTCGAAACTGCCCGTAAAGGCCAACGCTGGCGGATATTAGAGGCTGAACTATTTCTTATGGTAGTTCGTGCCACTCATCATCACTGCCCTGATACTCTGGCTCTTTGTGTGCGGCTGGTTCGTGCCACTCATCATCACTGCCCTGATACTCTGGCTCTTTGTGTGAGGCTCCCCGTCTATAAGGCTCGGTCATGATGAGGTCTGAGTTGCAAATAGGGCAGCGTGGTTCCTTAAAACGCTCACTGAACTCTCGATATCCCAGATAAATCAGACTCATTACGAACAATGCTGCGAAAAACGGCCACAGGTCATAAAGAAGCACTAACTGTGTGTCCGCGAGTACGGCGAACGCCAAACTTGAAACTGCCCCTTGAGTGGCGTTGAGATAGTTGATGTATACTGCGCTTGAGGCGTACGCGATAAGCAATGTGCCGCCATAGACTGTGGCAGCGAGAAAGCCTATCCACCCCATCGGGCGCATTCTCTCGTCTGGAAAGACATACCGCTCGCACAGCGGACACCACTTAGCTATTCCCATGCAGTAGCACCTCCTTATCCCTAAACAAGCGTGTCATGCCAGAAGTTCCAGCGAGTGCTACTCTCTGGGTAGTCGTCTTCGATGCTCATGCTGTGCCCGACACCATGAACTGCGTGCTGAGTGTAGACGGGGCGTACTGGCTGGTGCCCATGTATTCAAACGTGAGCGTGTACGACTGGCCAGGCGTCAAGTGGCTGGCTATGTCGCTGGCCGTGTAAGTGAGTGTGTTACCGCTCCAAGTGCCGTATGCTGACGCTCCGTTGATAAGGAAGTCTAGAGCGTTGTTAGTGCCAGTCGAGCCATCGACGGCGATTGGTATACCGTTCGCTGTGACCTGGACGGTGATGGAAGTCGTCGAGTTCTCAGAGACGAACCCATTGTTCATGCCGGTTCCTTGTCCGGGGCTCACAACTGTTATCACCGTTGGTATTGGCGTTGGCGTTGGTGATATGGTGGGTGTAGGAGTTGGCGTTGGTGATATAGTGGGTGTAGGAGTTGGCGTTGGTGATATAGTGGGTGTAGGAGTTGATGCTGGTGCAGATATCGTAGGAAGAATGCAGCCGGCCACCGAGAGCGAAGCAATCATAACGAGGGCCACAGTTACACATGCCGCTAATGATGATGGTTTCACTTTTCCCCCCATAAATAAAACAAATACTTGAGACAGTTTTAATGCGGCTTAAGCGTTATGATTTGTCTGCAGGCGATGGAACGGAGTTTTAGAATCAAGCTACAACACGGCGCAGGCGAACCAAGAGCGGGGTGCCTGCGTCGTTGGAACAACAAATCGAAGTTCTTATAAACCTAAACATAGCGCTTGTTTTGGCACAGATACCTCGGTTAAATAAAGGTCGTTGACATTACCTCGCGTTGATTCCACAGAAAAAAGTCGATGTATGGGTTGTCTCATGCTTCTCGTGAGCTTGTTGGTTCTGTGGAAAGAGAGACAGGTTGGATTATCGCGAACGGGGAAAGTTAACGACCTTCCTATTTATTAAGAGCTGAAATTACTACTGCAGCATTAGCTAGACTATCTGCCTGTGGTTCAGCATCGGCCTTCAGATAATCAAAAATAAGAAAGAGGTGAGCCGGACTGCTCCGACTCTGTGGTCTCCATTGTCCGGTTGCTGTTCACTTAGAGAGGGCTACCCGCGGAAGACCATAGGTCCCAGTTGCCAGCAGCGGCCCCGCTATACCAGACGTTCCCGCTAGTGGTGCCAACACACACTATAGTGTTTTCGTTGACCATGCGAGAGGCGGCCGGTGAAGAGGTGGACAGCGCTTCGGGAGGCGCTCCGCTGAGGGTTCCCCACGTCGCGCCGTTTTCGCTCCACAGCATATGCCAGAGCTGACCGTCCGTGCCTTGGACAAAGAGCCAGTCAGTGTCTACGCCGGGTCCGGAGTTGGGGGCGAGTTTACCTCCGAGGGATTTCCAGCTAGACCAGCCGTTGTTAAAGGACTTCTGCCAGACGGCGCCGTCTGTGCCGCGGACAAAGACGTCTATCACACCATTATTCGGTGACGTTGCGGAGGGTGACGCGGTCAACGACCCGCCGAGTGACTCCCATCCGGACCACGTTGCGCCGTTCCAATATTTATGATACAGGACACCGTTCGTGCCTTCTGCAAAGACGTCAAGTCGTCCTGCCGACCACGAAGAGACCGCAGGGCCGGTACCAGACGCAAGTTGCCCTCCGAGAGAATGCCAGCCAGACCATACGCTATTGTTATAGTACTTCTGCCAGACAGCACCATCGCTTCCGCGTACAAAGACGTCGATACGGAGGTAGCTGGTGCTCTGATTGCCCCAGGAAACGGCGGCTGGTGATGCGGTACACACTCCACCAAGGGAGTTCCAGGTATCGGGACCGGAACCAAAAAGCCCAGACACGTTCCAGAGTGTGCCGCTAGTGTCGACGGCAAAGACGTCAGTTTGCCCATTGGGCCACAACGTGGTCGAGGCGGGGCCGGTTCCTGCCATCGTTTGGCCGACCAGGTTCGCCGCAACAGTCGTTCCGCTCGTCTGGCCAGTCACGCTCGCGGCACTGCTTACCACAGCAAAAAGCGACACGAGCATAAGCGCTGCTAAGACGGTGCTTATCGTCATACGTTTATGTTTCATTCACTCCACCTTCCTCGATTAGTAGTGTACTGAATGTCACCGTGAAACCCTTTTTGCGGGGGTTTCGTTTTGTTGCTTCGTAGAAAAATGAATCAAAAGCGTAAGGCAGCGGTGATATGGCATAAGTGTTAGCTTTTAGTCGCGTTAATAAGAAAGAATGAGCCGGATTGCTCCGACTCTGTGGTCCCGCCTTGTCCGGTTCGCTGTTCACTTAGGGTGGGCTACTCACGGAGAACCAACTCCAGACGGTAACCCAAGCAGTGCCGTTCCAATCCGCACTCAAATAACAACCCAGGATGTTCCCGCTAGTGCTGCTGACATACACCAAGGGGTGGCCATCGTAGCTCCAGACGGCGGCTGGTGAGGATGCGGACAGCACCTCTGGACATGCGGCGAGGCTGCTCCAGCCGGACCACTTCGTGCCGTTCAACCATTGATACCAGAGCTGATGGTTCGTGCCTTGCACATAAAGGATGTTGAGCGGGCCCACGGCAGGTCCCGTGTTAGGAGCGAGTTGCCCGCCGAAAGAGTGCCAGCTCGACCAAGCAGTGCCGGTCCAACTCTTCTCCCAGCACGCGGAATCAGTGCCACGCACAAACACGCTTATCTGCGTCGTATTCGCCGACGACGCTGCCGCTGCCGCGGGTGACGCGGTTAGTTGCCCGCCGAGTGATTGCCAGCCAGACCACGTCACGCCGCTATACCATTTATGATATAGAGCACCGTTCATGCCCTCTACAAAGACGTCGAGACGGCCTGCGCCCCACGAGCAGACCGCTGGTGCGTCGCCGGCGCGAGTCTGCCCGCCGATGCAGGTCCACGGGCTCCAGCCTCGCCCCTGCACGTAATCCCTATAGTAGATGGAGCCGTTCGTGCCGCGGACAAAAACGGTGAGCCCCGCATTTGTCAAATTATTCCGGTTCGCGGCCGCTGGAGATGACGTCGCGGACCCGCCGAGGGAGTCCCAGGTGCCGCTATTGTTGTACCAGACGTGACCACTCGTGTCCACGGCAACCAAGACGGGTATCCCTGACTGTCCTGAGCATGCGGCAGGGCCAGTGCCTGCCATCGTCTGGCCACTCACGCTCGCCGCACTGCTTACCACAGCAAAAAGCGAGACGAGCATAAGAGTTGTTACGACGACGCTCATCGTAATACGTTTATGATTCATCACTTCCCCTTCCCTGAAGTCCTTCGTTTGAAAAAGAAAGACTCAAAAGAGCAAAGCGGCGGCGTGGCAGCTTAAGTGTTGTTATTTAGGCCGCCCTAGCATACAGCTGCTCATACGCCCAGCCGTATTCCCGAGACTGATGTATCTGCACTTGAATCCTGTTAATAATCCGCCGCAATTGCTGACGTGCGCTATCGCGTAGCGACGCGTCGTGCACCCGGTCTCGCAGGTACTGAAAAGCCCCCCAACTGGTTGAGCACTTCCGTAAAAGCTTTTCGGCAGCCATATTGGCATAGTCGTTCTTGTAGTCCGCGATTTCGAGTATGAGTTCATCGACCTTTAGGCAATCGTTATTCATCTCGCTTGCATTTCATAAAGTCAACTGTAAAGAGGGCTGCCCGTGCGCGATGGGAAACTAACCACAGCCAAACAGCAACTCTTAAGCTTCATTGACCCCATTTGGCGCTTTTGACTCATTTTTTCGTCAAGGGGGTGAAATAATGAGAACAAGCACTAAAATCTTAGGTGGAATAGTCGTTTTATTATTGCTACTTGTGATAGTTGGCTCAGCGATGAGTTCGAACAACTCGCCGACACCAACGCCGTCGGCAACGGCAACGCCAGCACCGACAGCAACGCCGAATCCAAGCGTTGTAGCCTCTCAGGACGCAGCCCAAGTGCGTGCGAATCAAGCAGCGGGAAGAGCGGCGCAAGCAAATCCGACTCCGGCGCCGACTGCAACGCCAGCTGCGACAACACCGTCGACGCCTGATAAACTAACACAGGCGCAACTGGACGCGGGCGAGGCGGCGTTAGTCTCGGATGGGTATACCTTTACGCAGCACCTAACGTATGACCACACCAACGCAGACGGAACGCTCGTATACATGGGGAAGGCCACGACGCCAGAAGGCTACTCCGAAAATATACAACTTATGGTGTATAAGGACCAAGCGAGCGCCGACGCAGGGCTTGCTTCTTCTGTAACGATACTGCAAGGAATGGGCTTTACTGGCTCATATAGCGACGCTTATGCGTGGACAGGTACGATGATTTATCAAGGACAGGCCGTAGGGGGTGGCGCTGTGGAATCTTCTGCCGGCGCCCCGTATATGGTGACTGTGTTCTTTTTGGCGTAAAAACAGCGGCAGATACACAGTATACTTTTTTCTTCTTCTTCAAAGCATAACTGAGCGTCTACAAGATGCCGATTTTGGATACAAAATCTATAATGCGCAGTGATTACAGCTGTCACGGGCTCGGCTATTTTTAGGCCATTTTCATTAGTCAGATGCGGCTAAATTGTCACGATTGCATATCATATCGCGATGTCAAAGCCTTTTTTCAACACAAAAGAAGGATTTTTATGCGACTTTAGATGGTTTTTGTCTGAACATGTGACCTTACAACCACTTGTCTAGGTGGCATGATAACTCCCTTCTTTAGACGTTAGGTGTGAAACGCGCTCAACTAACGACAATGTGCGCTATCACGCCGCCGTTCTCGAATTACGGATGACTGGGCCGTTCAAATTACACAACGGGCCCCTATATTGCTTCTTTTTTAACCGATGACAATCACGGACGAGATACGACCCCTAAAAACCTCTTGGACGCACTCCAATATACTTAAGCTACTACGCCGCCATTCTACGCTTTTGATTCATTTTTCATTAAGGGGGACCTGTATGATAAAGAAGTTGTTAGCTATTGTCGTACTGGTGATGGCGCTGTCTGTAGCTGGATGCATACAGACACAAAACGCATCGTCTGGGAGCTCGCACGTTAACGCCTATGCAAATGCGTTTGTAAATTCGACCAAAGCTAATCTGGGACCTGGCGAGACCCTAGTTAGTTTTAACGTAGTCCAAAACGGCTCGGACGCCATGCAGGTCACTATAACGGTAACAAACACGACACCGACCTCAATCTGGTCGAACGGCTCGCAGTACACATATGCTTTGAACATAAAGCAGTTTGATACCACGAACGACGCGAGCAACTTCTATAACGGCACGAGTTTCGGATATAACCAAGGCAATTCAGCCAGCATGTCACTTAGCACCACCAATGTATACGAGCAAGTTATGGGGCACGCTCCAACGATGAACCGTTATTCAACCCAAGAAACAAGTTTGAGCTTATTGGGGGGGACAATCAACGTGGCAATACAGCAAGATGAATTTGTCACCTACGGCGCGGTGACAGTGGTGCCAGGTGCATCAACGACAGCGTCAACTTCTGCTTCAGCGTCTGCATCAGTCACACCATCAAATACGCCATCAGTTACACCGTCAGCAGACGTTTATCAGGTCGTTGTCTCCGGCCCGACAGATGGCCAATACGGTGCTATGTGGACCGCCACTATCTATAAGAATGGCGTAGTTGTTCCCTGCGACCAACTAACTGGTCAGGTATTGTGGTATATTAACGGCCAGCCGTCGAACGGGGGTACTTTTGGAGGTAGCCAATGCACAATGACACACGACGCCAACGGGCTCGCAGGCTCGCCATTTCAGCATACGAACGTTATCACGGCCAGCTATAATGGAGTAACCTCGCCTCCCGTATACTACACGGACCCCGAAATTGGTTCATATCCGACGCCGGCCTCCACAACAACACCAACACCGACCCCAACACCGACCCCCACACCAACACCGATCATCATCCGCTAGACCACAACGAATAGCAATTCTTAAGCATCATCGTTATCGTGATTGAAAGCGGCACTAAGATGAAGTTCGGATTTGAGCTGGGAGGCTGAGACGCGGGCTGCTTACGTGATAATTGGCGGGGCTCTTTGTTGGTTGACAAGCGTCTCGCTTGCTCTGTCATCGCTGATAGCAGTGCAGTTTTCCTTCACTGTGGGATTAACTTTGGTGGGGATAATAGCACTTGCCTTCGTCTTGGCTTTGGTGATGGTTGTCATAGGCGTGTCTCAACAATGAGCGATGGAACTTGTAACGGTGAGATTGCCGGCTAAATCATTTACAAATCTACGAGATATGTATGCCTGATGATGAAAAGAAGTCGAAAGAATGGGAGCAGACGGAAGCTCCCGACGCCGTAGTTGAAGCTCATGCGCCAGCGGTAAGCATTGGAGTCAACGCTCCTGCGCCCCCCGGTGCCGTAGCTGAAACTCATTCAGTAGCAGTACGCATCAGGGGAAGCTTACCGTATTTAGTAATCATATTTGGGAGCGTTGACATCATTATAGCATCAGCAGGTGCACTGGGTTTTGGCCTGTATGCGATAGTGAGCGGGCTGCTTTTGGGCGTCGTGGAGTTAGTCATCGGATATATCTCGTATAGAGTGCCATCCTTGCTGCCACGTTCTGTGACTGGCAACTAAGTCAAGGGCTCTATGTTTACGGGTCGATAACCGCGCCGTCATAGATGGTGGTCTAGGAGCTTAGCCAAGATTGCGACGTTATCGATTCAAAAACGCAGGCGTTCAAAGAAGTAAAGTTTCTTTCAAAAAAAAGAAAAGACTTAAAAGCCGAAAAAGGCGTTAGAAGAGAGCAATGATTAGAACGACTGTGAGCACGGTAGTCGACGCCCCGATCGAAAAGGTCTGGAGTTTCATGGTGGATTTGAAGAAGATGATCCTCGACCCGTCGGTAATTGATGTTAGCTGGCAGCCTCCTCTAAAGACAGGAAGTGTTGCAACCACGACCTATCGTCAGATGGGAGTCAAAGGGACGGGCAGGTTGGAGGTCATAGACATTGAGCCGAACCGCAGGCTCAGGATGGTGCTGACAGCGATGGGATCTAAGCTCGATGGAACCTATGTGATGGAGCCGTTGGATGGTGGCAAGAAGACAAAGATTAGCGCTGTCGCAGAGATCGAAATCCACGGGCTAATGAGGGTGATCTCCCCCTACCTTTCTCACTCTGCAAAAAGGGATCAATCGAAGGAAATGGAGCGAATAAAGAGGGCCATCGAATCTCAAGGCAATAGCCCTTCGGAAATCGCACAGCCAACCGCCTGACCACGTCTACTGACTCTTCGGTCTTACCTTATCCGTATTGCAACGTTCTGTGAGCGAGAACTAAGTCAAGGGCGAGCCGCCTTTATGGCTGTCTCGCGTCTCCCTGCTTACCGATAATCGTGCCAAGCGTAAGGCGTTTTCCCAAAGGGCTAAAATACGTGTGACGTCTTTCTTTCTGCCGTTCTTCCGTCTCCGCAGTTCTGAGACTTGAAAGGAGTGTATCGAGTGCTTGGGTATCATCTAGACTTGTCTCGGACTCCTCATAGACTTTTGTTTTTACTTCTGCAAGCGCACGGCTCAACAATTCTGCATCGCTTCCCGTTAAAATTAGCCCATTTTCGATCATTTTCTCCCTCCTTTATCGGTGTTTTTTACATGAACACATGACGTTATAGCATAATCGATTTTTTCTGATGGCAATATTAGCCTCCAAATGCCCGTTATTCATAGCTGCGAGCGTTAAAAAAGTTTCAATAGCTAAATGGCCGACGCAATTAGTCTCTAATATAGCGCGGACGGTGGTATTCTTCGCAATACGAAACGCGCTCCCTATCGCCACGCAGCTCACAATGGGTGTATTTCTCGCACCTTTGGCAATTCATCATAGTTGCGCTTTCATGAATGGCAGAGTAAAGAAGTCTATCCGCGCGATGGGAAACTAACCGCAGCCACCCACATCGGAATGCTTAAGCCTTCGGTCGTTTCTTGCTTAGCGCGTGCAACTGAAACCAGTAGCTGCGATAGCAGTTCTTTTGCTTGTGGTCGCCTCTTTATCCGCGTGTGGTTGCATAGTTATCACACCCCCCACTTCGTCTCTAAAAGCTTCTCCAACGCCGTCGCCAACGGCAGCAACGCCAACACAAACTTCGAGCCCCGATTATAGCAGCGGACTCACCACGCTATTCGAATCGGGGAGGGATGGGAATAATTTCAACATGATACAGCCGTTCGGGAAATCAATCAATGAACGTGGGAACGTCGTTTACACGGGACTTGGGATAAACGCGGCTGGCCACAGCGTAACTATTGTTGTCGAGTTTATCAGATCCGATGCGAACGCAAAATCAGTTTTTAACCTTCAAGTCAACACGACAGAAAAAGCGGGGTATACACTTAGCGCCGACAGAACAACTGATCGCAATGCAGAGTGCATTGACTGCGGAGGGGCTTGGGTAGGCACTAATGGAAACAACGTATTCAGTTGTGACTGGGAAGACTTATGGCAATTTGACACGTACGCGGTCGTAACACAATCGTGGGTTCAACCGTACGCGATACGCAGCGTGTTTCTTTAGACCAATGCGTAGCTCCTTACTCTGATCCTCTTTTTTGTGTTTCCGACGCGTAGCGTGCCCAGTTTTCACACCGGACGTAAAACATGAGAGTAACGACGTATAAAGCGCCTCGCACGCAATCCAATACGCTTAAGCCAGATTAATCCGACTTACACAGCAACTCTGAACTGGATATGCTTGGTTTAATCAGCGCAAAGAAGTTTTATAAGGGTCGCTATGGGAGAATCAGGCTCGTAGCTTCTAATATATCGAAGGAAAAGGTGTATGGGCTGCTACACGAAGGAGCCCAAGCCTAAGAACTCATTTTGGGATTGCATACGGGGCAGATGAGAAAGTTGGTATCAATTTCATTCTCTAAGCTGTGGCGAGGTTTTTTAGATTTGATGACCAAGCTCACTGACCCAGCAAGAGCGACTATCGTTTTACTTATAATTGCAGTGTTTGTCGTGATCGCGGCGGTATTGTCTATACTAACAAATAACGCCGTTTTAGCCAGCATAGTCGGGGTTATTGTCGGAGCTACCTTTGCAATCATCGGCAATATTGTCAATGTGACATGGCTTGAGCCGTTGAAAAGAAAGCAAGACCGGGGGGAGCGGCAACTGGAGCGGGAGCGAGAGCTTTCTGATAAAAACGCAAATCTAAGAAGAGCCCTCTATGGCGAGATAATTAGCTTAGCTTCGAGCATAGGCGACCATATAAGCTACCATAAGGATATGTGTGCTATTGGCAAAATAGATTACTTGAAAAACCCAGATTTGGGCAAAGTCACTGCTCCATTATCATTTCGCGTTTATGAATCATTAAAGATAGACCCAGTCGCATTTTATCAATTGGAGGAATCACCTAGTATTGACTTCGCGTATCTTCGATTGAGCACCGTCTATAGTTTGTTACAATATTTTGAAAGTAGTTCATCTAATGCAAGTCTACAGGTAGTTAGCGTAAAATGCGCGTCTATGATAGGGGCGTACAAAACCTCACTATTAGCGATTGATGCGATATACAATTTCCACAAGCCCATTTTGCAGGACTTAGATGATGGGCGCTTCGTTAAAAAGTGGGAAGCACTAAAAAGTGTACAAGAATTGGATTTTGGACCCATTGATCAAGATCCCTGATTTTAGCGTCACTTCGCCAAACCCTCGCGCAAGGTCTTTCGCTTATATAGGCAGGGCTGGCTTATCGGCCCGGTGATACCCGCAGGCGTTCGATAAAACTACTTAATAAATAATGTGGATGGCGTAAGCAGGGGTGTTTGAATGACACTTTATACAGAGGAAGAAGTTAGAGAATGGACCAAGAAAGCGTTGCCTGCTGACGATTTTAGCAATGCCAAGTGGGAATATCGCGGCGATGGGTTGTATTACGTTTCAGGCATTGAGGATAACATGGGCAAAGAGCGTAAGGTGTACATCCGCAACCGCGACCGAAGAGGCGACCCTCCTGCGATAACCGATGCCGATACCGGAGAAAGATACTGGCCGGATGTGAAATAGGATTTAGTTGTTGTCATACTCATTGCTGACGTTGCGATTGTCTACTCCCGGAAAGTCATTTTTGGATCGGATCAGGGGGCGTTGATGTGGCTCTGATGTGGTTTTGGTTCGTTGCAGGCGGTGCTTATGTGTTCATCGGCATTTTCAATTATCTTGCGGCTAGGCGTCTGCGGGACGCAAATATTCCGTCTGCAAATAGAAATGCTATAGCCTATCCAAATGGAGAGAGGGAGAGGCTAAGAGAAGGTGACGTTCAAGTAGGGGCTGCCGTTGTAAGGAGTCTTGCAAAAGGAGAGATAAGCCAAGCACAGGCTCAATCCTTCATGGATAATATGAAGTTGGGCCATTTACTTTTAAATTTAGACGGTGTTTTAGAGAACCTCAACAACTCGTTCGATTATTTTGATCGTTTCGTAGGTGAGTTCAACAAAGCCACCAAGTTAAACCGCCGTGTTCTCTACGTTGCCGCAGCGTCGTTTTTTCTCGCCGCAGGCATCTCATTCGTTCAGGGGTTTATCGGGTGATTAAAGCGTCAGTACCGCGCTCCGCTAGACTACAAATAGCAATTCTTAAGCTTCAGTGACCCCGTCTTACGTATTTGTTTTTACTTTAGGGGGATGAATCGTGAATCCAATAACTAGGATGATGAAGCGGTGTATCAAAACGCCGCTCAAATATGCGTTGCCGTTGCTTTTTATCGGCTCTCTCGCTCTTGTATCAATTAGTGGTTGCACATCATCAACGAGCAATCCGACAGCGACACCGAGCGCAACGCCAAGCGTGACGACTACGACGAGTAGTTTTGACCCTCTACTTGTTAAGTTGCAGACGGCACTTAACTCAGAATATGGGAGTACTTGGTTAATAGGTCGAATGAATGCTTCTGGTGGGGCTAATGAGATTTATATGACCCCCAAAGCAAACAGCTCTACCGTTACGAATGTATGGTTTACTAACGACGGTAGCATCGCCAACGCGAGCGCAAATTTCGCAGCACAGGCAGACTTATCATCAGGGCCTAATAACAGCACGGTTTTAACTCCCTCGCTTGAGTCGCATATCGGCTCAGATGCGGCTACTGTTGCGCTAGGACACACGCCAAGCACAGTTAATGACGCATATTTTAAAGGAACAGGAGACTGGGCCGGTTTCGATAACGAGTACATACAGTACGATCAAATCTTTGTTTACAGTACCCTCTCGCCATCGTCGTCTTAAGATTTCTCGCGCTCTGCGTGAGACGTATAATAATAAAAAGAAGTCGACGGCTCCGGTCACTCTGTGAGCCGTCTTGTTTTTCTCTTTCAAACCTCAGCGACGGCGGGTGATCCGTAATGCCAGAAACACGGCAGCAAGAGCGCCAACTGCGTACAACCCTTCAAAACCGGGAGTCGAGGTCGAGCTACTTGCAGCTGCACTCGCTTGAGCGACGTTCGCAGCAGCAGTGCTCACTGTAGGTGCTGGCTTTGCAGTAGGGCGCACCACTGTGGCTCTGGCCGTTGGAGTTGCCGTTGGAGTAGGCGTAGGCGTGGCAGTTGGAGTAGCCGTCGGAGTTGCCGTTGGAGTAGCCGTAGGCGTGGCAGTTGGCGCAGGCGTACCGCACGCCGGCGGGTCACACACCTTGCAGGGTCGGTACCCAGCGGCACAAGCGGCCGCTACTGTCGGAAAAACGACAAGGTTCTTTGGCAGAATCTTTTGCGCCTCGGAACACCAAGGATAATGATAGACATTGGAATTAATGCTCCCCACGAACGGGCCGGTGTACGATTGAATATTCGCGGGGGGCGATGTCGGCAGTGCGTACGATAGAACGTTCGTCGGCTGCTCGTATAAAAGCGAGATCCGCTGCGTAGCCGTTGCTGGAGCAGGCGCCGTCGGAGTGCATTGCAGGGCGCTGGCTGTCGATGGGTTACTTAAGCTTTGGGTTTGGATGCTGCCCGATGCCCCTACTAGAACAGTGACAAGCATGAGCACGGCGCAAAGCATCACCACTTTTTTTATCATTTCGTCTCCTTCTTGACATTCGGAAAAATAAACCACGCAGTGAAGCCGGTGCTGACAGCTTAAGTGTTGTTATTTGACTGCGACTCGTCTTTTAAGGTGATTGCTTGGAAAAAATGAGTTCGCTAGCATAGCGCCTGCTTATAGAGGCCACGCACAAGGAGTCATTTTAGGACCGGATATGGGCGCTAACTGCGCTCCGTGATCAGATAACAAATCTTAAGCTTCATTGACCCCGTCTCACGTATTTGTTTTCACTTACAAGGGGGATGAATCAATGAATCCAATAACACGGATAATGAAGCGCTATATCAAAACGCCGCTCAGGTATGCACTGCCTTTGCTTTTTATCGGCTGTATTGCTCTCGTATCAATTAGTGGTTGCACGTCACCTGCTACCACTAGCCCAAGCCCGTTAGCCAGCAGCGTACCGACAGCAACACCGACTGCTGTGACAACAGCGCAAGCTACGAAATCGGTAGCAAAAGCGACAGCGACGCCACAACCGACGGCAAAGCCTTCGACAACGCCTGCAGACCCGTCTTCTTTCCTACTAGAACAACCTGCTACTGCAAGCGGGCCAGATCTAAGCGCTCAGATAAACGCAAATATGTCTGGGGCGGGGCAAACATTCTATAGAGTCACAATAGACGGACACGACGCATATGCAGCTCATAATGAAAGCAATGCATTTACGAGCACCTATGTTTTTCCGTGCAGTTCCTACAGCGAAGCTCAAGCATTACAAGCGCATTATGTAGCTGTATTTCAGGCACACGGATATTCTGTTGGCAACACCAGCCAAGATCCGTGGGGGCCTAATAGCATCCTTACGGGACTAAACAACGGCAAAACAGTCATTTCAGCGGGAACTGATACTAACACAGTGCCTTCCATACTAGGCGTAGGGGCTGAAGTAGATATTTTGGTAGGAAGTTGATAACCAAGCCTCTAACGAGGGTATCTCTCCGATACCCCTTTTGTATCATCGCACTTAAGCTCACAGTGCTAAACTGGCCTCTGGCGGTTATCTAGGATGAACCGGACCCGGCAATGAGCATTGTGGTAGAGGGGGGATGTCATGCGAAAGCCGTGGTCATTCCGCAAGACGTCTTTTTTCTTTTTTTCTGCCTTTTACGAATACATGCTCCATGAACGCTTTGGTGAGCAGAAACAGCACGCAGCTGGCCCAGCGGGAGCTTAGCGAACAGCTCGCGATAGCTCTTCTAACAAACAACAACAATGACAATTCTCCTTTTGTGTTAACGTCGTTTCCAATCTCGTCAAAATGACAATCCTTATTGCACAAAAGAACACTTTTGAGCAGTGGAGTTAGCGCACCCTCGTTATGGACGTAACGGAGTGAGGCAAAACTATGAGCGACTTTGAAGATATATCAATTAAGAGCGTCGGAATCAGTGCTCCTTCTTTATTGGGAATCCGCATTCATTCGGCGACGTTCACACTCACCGACAGGCCTGACCAAAAATGGAGAGACTGTTTTTGGACAGCGTACCATCAATCAGTTGAGCGTGAGATAGAGCTCTATAAGCAGATCGTGGATCGACACAAGCAAGAGTATCCAGAAAATGTACGACGATATTTAGAAGAGATATTCGGCCCAGCAGAAGACGAGTGGAACTATTTAAAGAGCAGCTCGCCATAAGAGCGCCAGTGTTTCTAACTGATGACATAATCGAATTTCCTTACATTGAGAGCGAAACGGGTGATGAAGCGACGCGGCGGTTTCATCCCATTGTGCAGAACCTGATAGACGCCGCCAATATCTGCCGTAAGAGGGTTCCTTGAAACATCTCTCTGACTACCTCGAACCCGAGCAGGTGCACGCCATGCTCGACGCCGCGCGCGCGAGCAGCCAGCGCAACTACCTCATCATCAAGACGCTTTGGGAGACGGGCATACGGGCCTCTGAGCTTCTCGCACTCACTCCCGCCGACATCGAACGAAAACATGAGGTCATCACCATAACCAACGGCAAGGGCGGCAAGGAGAGGCGGGTTTTGGTCAAATCCGAGACCGTGAAGGAGCTATTTTCATACGCGGCGCAAAACTCCATAGAAAACGAGGCCAAATTGTTCCCGCTGAAACGACGGCAGCTCTATAACATCATCCGGAAGTACGGGGCCCTCGCGGGCGAGGCGGTGCACCCCCATACCCTCCGGCACAGCTTCGCGATCAACCTCGTGCGGCACAACACCGACATACGGCGCGTGCAGATGCTGCTGGGCCATTCAAGCCTCAACGTAACCTCGGTGTACCTGCAGTTTAAGGAGAGTGATTTGAGGGCCGTATATGATGCCGTGCCATTTTGAGCAAGGGTGAATTGCTATGGATCAAGAAAATCAAGACATACAGCTTTCATCAATAGTGGGTGGGAAAATAAAAACCACAGAAACGTGGAAACTCGATATTTGGTCTCCTTTCTCTCAGCAACATGCCTATTCGGCGTGCTATCTTGCAAAGAGGGCCACGGAATTTGAAAACACGCTCATAAGCACACAGCCCTCAGTACAGGAGGTATATGAACATCAGGCACTAGTTATTGGTTCTATCTTCGCTGCGCACGCATTTTTGGAGTCGACTATTAATGACATCTTTATAGAAGCAGACAGAGAAGAGAGTGGCGATCCTACCAATAACATATTAAAATCGCTAAAACAAGAAGTAATCGCTTCGATGGCTCGAATCTGGCGTTTTGGGATTCAGCTAGCTTGTAACTATGGAATTGAATTAGACGGCTCTCGATGCAAGACAAGTAACACTCATAAGAACCTCGCAGCGTGCCTTCAGGAATCAAATACAGACATAGCATGGTGGCCTATTCTGAGTAAATATCAACTAGCATATCATCTGGCCAACGAACAGAGAACCCTAAACGTGGGCTGTTTTAAAGACCAATGCTCTTCGTGGCAGCACACAAAATTGCTAATTGATTTGCGTAACTATTTTACGCATCATAGGTCGGAACAGATAACCTATCAAGGCCCCCCCGGCAAAAGCGGGGTTGTAAGCCCGAGCAACAAAAAGGATGAGCTAAGAAAGCAGACGAGGAGGCTTCGGGGCAAACTTAAAAAGCAGAAAAATTGCAAGAATCGCTTGAATCTAAGAACTGGGATTCACCCTCTCGAAGATTTGTTAGGAGCAGAATGCGCTAATCGGATTGTTGAAGTGAGCTTTACTTTCGCGGATGAATTCTCCCAAAAAACAGGCATAGAATTGTATAAACCCGTTCGCGAGCTTGTGTCGAAACGAAACATCGCCGGCTGCGGATTATAATTCAGAGGCGAGAGACCCTAGCTCTAAGCGCAACTGCTCAGCGCACTTACTAGATGGAGAGAGACGTTTCGTGGATATGCGACGTTTAAAGCCGCATCGCACCATACATCTAATTCTGCTTTACAATCTTGATTTTTAAGAGAGAGGCCGTTTAAGTGTTTGAGCTGTCGCGGACGTTTCACACTTAACGTAATTCCTGCTGAATGGACTAGAGTGAGAAATGCATAGATAGTTGAAGTAACGCCCGTCTCGCACAAAATGCCTAGCAACCGTTCTATCGCAGTTGCGCACTCTTCAAAAAGATCATCGAGACGTAATACGGTCTTTCCGTCTTCATCTTTCTCGAAAAATGATCCACAGTCAACCGATTCGATTATTCCGGCGTGAGAAAAGACTTCGAGATACGCGTGCCTGCTGAACCAATAGGTTACGCCTCCGCTGACAGGATCTTGTGATTCCTCAGGAGGCTTACTTGTAGGCAGCTGCCAAGAAAGCGGCTGCAGCTTGTGTTTTATTTCTGGCGGTGGCGAAAATCTCCCAATAGGATCCAAGCCAAAACAAGGCGGCTTTTCGATCCCTTGTTCTGGCATCAGATGCAGAACCACGGTGGGCCCGTTCGAGATCCACCGAGGACTGTCAAGCTTTAACGCCTGCAAAATGGGCTTGAGTTCTTTGTGCTCGCGACCCGCGATTATCGCTATTCTTCCGTCTCGACATTCTCTAGCAATGTCTTTGGTTGCTCTTTGATTCACGCAAATCACCAAACATGACAGATGAACAGCTGCACCTCTTAAGTGCTTCGGAAGGTTTTTTGTGACGCAACCTGCTCTATGATGGTGAACGCGTGCTGAAACAAGTGTAATGCACCTTTTCGGTTCCGAGAACGGTGATTACCGCCAGCCAGATGGCCGTTAAGTGGTGGGCTGAGATTTTTTCTAGAGGTGAGATCGAAAAAGGAGAAATAGCCGCTCGTTGAAGCCAAGAATTTTAGTAGTAATCATAGCAAAGAACGGCATTTATGGGGGCTCCGTTTATAGCCTCACACCAGAAGGAGTCAAAAATTGCACTAAACTCAAGAAGATGCTTTAGGTCAGTTTTAAGACGGTGGCTTATAGACTGAGGGGGGATTCGTACACACGATTCTTTGCCTGCTTTTCAGACTAATCTGTTTATATCAGCTGACTATGACTTCCTTAAGTTACAAACATTAAAAAAGAAGGCGCTAAATGGTGCGCGGGAGGTGAAGCATCATGGTTGCTATAAATAAAACATGGCCTTGGCCTCATAATACGTGGCAAAAACTCGGTGCAGCAGATTACTTTTTGCAAATGATGGAAAATGATCTGAACCGTACGCCGTTTATTTTCAATTTGGATGCGTTTCTCGTGGAATTTCGAGCTACAACGCTAGTGATGCAAAAAGAGCTAAAAAGATATCCTGGATTTGAAGAATGGTATGCCAAGCAACGAGCTTGGATGGAAAATGATCCACAAATGAAAATGCTGTGTGAGCTCAGAAACTTCGCCGTGCATCGAGGGTTCGCACCAAGGTTTGAGGTAGCGGTATCTGAACCCATAAATCTAGACATCAAAGAAGTTGCTACGATAACTGTTTACGACGAAGAGGGGAATATTAAGGAGCAAAAGCAGTTCTCAACTGACCAAGAGACACCAAAGCCACCTAGAGAAGGCCCGGGGTTTGAACTAAAATGGTATTTCGATAAAACTCCTGAGCTTGAAAAAAAGCTGCAGATGTTTTCGGCCCAAGAAATCGACAATGTGCTTAAGAAAGATGTAGTTACTATCTGCAAAACCTGTCTTGGTAAGCTGCAACCCGTCATTTTAGATTATCTACGAGAGTGGCCAACGTAAATGAGGGAGAGTTATGCTGGATAAATGGAAAAAAGCTGTTATTCATGTCGAATGTGCAACTGATAAAGAGCATATTTATGATAAAATAAAGAGAGATAGAGAGTTATTTGAACAATCTGAATCTGAAGAAATTTCACAAGATGAACTTATGGAAAAACGTCTCTTGATTTGGGGTGAATCAAGAGAAATAAGATGCCGGGGAACAGCATTATTTCTGAGTGATAATTCTAAGAGATATTTGGTTACTGCTAGACACGTTGTTTGGGATAAAAAATCAGCAGAAAGAGAATTTCAGGAAGAAATGGAAAGAGGGATGTCGTGGCCATCAGCTACAGAAAAAAAACTAAATCGGATTTGTTCGATTATTTTCAGAGTGCCATCTTACGATGAGGTTATTTCAAATTATAAAGAAATTTCCGAACCTTTAATGAATTTAGGTGCTGGACCTGCAGACATGCATCCTTATACATTTTCAACTCCTGACGTGGATTTAGCTGTAATATCTCTTAATGATGAATTGCACTCAAAATTCGCTGATGAATTATTAGAAGCTGGCTATGAACCGATTTCTTTAGAAGATATTGCTGAAAAACCGTCAGAAGAGGGAACGGATGTGTTTACTGTTGGTTTTCCCGGTTCCGTTTCAGAAATTGGAACTCTAATTAAAAAACCTGCAGAAATCAATTGGTCTTCACAAATTTGTTCATTACCTGCTTTTGCTTTTGGCAAAGTGTCAATGTTAAATGAAAAACTATGTTATTTCTGGGCAGACATGAGTATTTATCCAGGAAATAGTGGGGGGCCGGTAATAGAAAATGATAAACTTGTTGGTATTGTGAGTGCACAACCTACAGTAGAATCAATAGGTGTAATCATACAACCAAGGATAAGAGATAGTAAGATTGCAGTGGATGTACGTATTCCGTTTGGAAAAATGATTAAGGCCAAATATTTATTAAATTTGATTAGACAGCAAGAACAGAAAGACAATTTCTCCCCTCCATAGCTCTTTTTTCGTTGTTTCTTTCTTCGATTACTTCGATTTTTGAGGCCCGTGCAGAAGCGTCGTGGAAAACGCACGCAGTTTCGCCTTAAAAAGCCCTTGAAGCGCAGCCGCGGCGAATCACAACGGTTATGTTTGAACGGTACGCCCAGTGACGTATGCAACCGATCTGCACGCAAACACCCACCCTCTTTTCGCGGCTAGATTAATAGCCACGCTTTGCAGAGCACTTCTACAACGACGCAGATAATTTTTCGCTACAAATCGGCATGCGTAAGGCACATATTCCGAACGATCAATTGTGCTCAATCAATAAGGTATGAATGCATGTCTGATAGATCCAAAAGAGAAATAAGGAGTGAAGCTCTACACTACGTCGGCGATGCAAAGATAGGCAAGGTGACCGGAAACGGCGGGGTGTACCCGCAGCTCCGGCTGCCAAAAGTGCATGCCGACCTAATAGGGAAGAAAGCTCACCTTTTTGAAATCACAAAAGACGGGCAAACAGCATTCCTTATTTCGACAGATGATGGTTTAAACCAATCTACAGAAGGTTTAAACCAAAGTGAAGAAGCTAAACTCCCGAAAAGGGAGAATCCGCACGGGACTATTCGCCGTTCGAGGCTGTGCCGAGGTGGGGTAGCTTGGTTATCCTATGGCCCTGTGGAGGCCACGACGCGGGTTCGAATCTCGCCCTCGGCCTTCGATTTTCTCTTTTTATGCTCGTAAGGGAATTCTTTTGAAAAAAGAGCTTGTTTAAGTTGGCTGATCTCGAATTCAAGAGAAGATAAGCGAGATTCGACGCCATTTGGGCTATCCGGTTGTATAACTTTAGGCAAAAGTTGTATAACTTTTGAATCGGGTTGCGCAATTTCAGACTCTGCATCCTCAGCCTCGTCGTCGAAAGTGACAAGAAGTGCCCGTCTGTCATGGTGCTGAGTCTCAAATATCTCTGCAACCTTTCCAATTTCGTCTGCGCACGTCTTAGGCAGCCTAATAAGTGGGTAAACGACACCCGCCTTCGCATTCAACTTGGTGACCTTTGATTTTCCTAAATAATGCATAGCGATTCCCCGTGTCGATCTGCGATGATGGGGTTTCATTTGGGCTAATAGAATAATAACCTGTCTGGAAGGCTCGTAAGTCAGATAAGTGGAATTGTGGCGTCGTGCGCTTCGCGGTTTAGATGTTTATCGTTCGCGTGCAGATCGGTTGCACGCGTCTCTGGAGGTGCCGTTCAAGCTAACCGTTGTGATTTGCCGCACGTGCGTTTCAAGGGCTTTTTAAGGCGAAACTGCGTGCTCCAATCGCTAAAATAGATAGGGTTCCTCCGCCTTAAGGAGATGAATCACCTCTAGTGAGATAGCGAAGGTGATCCACAGACATATGGGGGCACGATGCACAGAGCGTGCGATTTCGGTGCTCGAAATCTGGGAAGAAAAGTTATCGCGAAGAGCGAAGTTATGTGATGGCATCTATAATTAGTCGATCCTCGACGGCAGCCCACGCAATCTCCGAAAAAACCCGTCTGCGAAGAGAAGCGCTATAAACACGAAATCGCGAATTGATTCTCTAACGCCCATTTTACCCCGCTATGAATTCTCTACCTGCCAGAGCGCTTGCGCGAGCATTTCATACACTTCCGCCGTTTGACCCTGATGCGGCATTCTGCCGAGCTGCTCTGCGGCTGAAGCTAAACGTCTGAGCACATCAGGGATAGCGTTCTCCGGAACCGATCGCACCTTTGCACCGCGGTAGTTGCTCAAAATGGCTTGTATCGCCTTTGGAAGACGTCTTGCGTCAATACTTCCGTCTTCCAGCATGAAAGGAAGCTTCCACGTCGTTGGGCGATTTGCATCGCCAACATACGCAAAGCAGTGTGCGGGGAGGCAATATTTTGGATGAAGAAGTGGAACATTTGAACCTTCTTCCGTTCTCGCTACTCGTGTGACTGATGCTGATTTAAGGAGTGTAAGTGGCCCACCCTGTGGCCCTATGCGCGGTCGATAGACGCCGTGCTCGCTAAGCCACCACAAGTCGGTGTGAGGCTCCGTAGATTCCAAAGAGACATAGACGCGGTCGTGCAAGCCCCCTTCTACGATGTTAGCAGCATAGAACATCACCCCATCGCTAACGGCAATGCATGCCACTTTCTGCTCGTCTGCATAGCGACGCACTTGCTCAAGGGCGCTATGCACAGCAGCTCGGTTCCATGCAAGAGCACCGGGGCGCTTCGTCTCGACGATGCAGTATTTAATTCCAAGACGCGTGACG
>Ga0208191_1000004_pt1 | contig 233810 bp, 229 predicted proteins | sample June2015DPH_13_5_FD_184709 | JGI IMG/M metagenome (GOLD analysis project Ga0208191, IMG submission 184709) | Peatland microbial communities from SPRUCE experiment site at the Marcell Experimental Forest, Minnesota, USA - June2015DPH_13_40... | ecosystem: Environmental > Terrestrial > Soil >... | reverse complement strand
TTTTCCGCTTCCTCCGAATGCGTATCTGCTTTCGATCTCATCTCCGCTCCTTTTGGGGTTAAGATGAGCCAAAAACCCTCTCTTCCTCAATCGCTGCAAACTGTCCAACTTGTGCTGACGGGGAACAGTCCACAGGCGCGAAAGGCGCGTGCGACGGCACTGATCCATGCCCTCGCCGCTACGCTGTTGAAACCCGCCGGTGCTCAGCGCAACACGCAAAACCCGCATATCGTGAAATGCGAAGGTGTTGTCGCTATATCGGCTACCTCGTTGCCCGCCCCAACGGTAAGCCCGCTCAGTCACGATTATCGCGAGCAGATGCAAAGCGCGGCCGAGGTCCTGAATGGAATCAAGACCGGCAGCGTGCATGTGGCGCAATTCCAAAGCCTCGCCGATGGCGTGAAAGTTCTCGCCAATCTCGCCAGCGAAGTTGAACTTCCAGAGTGAAAGTCATGCCTACGCAAGCAAAAACCGACACGCCCGATGATGAATCGCGCTCAGTTCGCCTCGCTGAATTGGATCAGGAAACCGGGATAGCCGGAGTTCCCGGTCCGGGACGATGGCTGATTGCGGAATTCGAACCAACCGCCCTGTTTTCCCTCAAGATCAGCCTCGCTACAAGCTCCGTCGGGCGTACTCTCGTAATTCCAACGCCATATGCGATCAAGATGGCGCTGGTTGACGCCGCGTTTCGGGCTGGTTTTGCCGACACTGAATGCGGGTTGCTGCTCAGAAATCTGGTTCCTGTGGAGGTGAGGATCGCTCCGACGCCTAAAGCGGTGGTGACGCATACCTTCGTCAAGGTGCGACAGGAATCCCGCGATCCCAATGCCATGAGTCCATATGGCTCCACTATTGCCTATCGTGAAATCGCTCATCTGCAAGGCGTTCTCAGATGGGCATTCGATTTAGCAAGAGGAGACGATCTGCTTGCCAGGCAGATGATCCAACTCCTGCCACTGATCTGCTACATCGGCAAACGAGGATCGTTCGTGCGCTTCGTCCGTTCCTATCGCGCGCGGCACGTCGCATCCGAGTTTACCCAACCCATCATTCGGACTGGGACGTGGACTCCGCCGGCCCGCGCCCATATCGTTCCGCTTGATGACTTCGGTCCGGATGCCGACCTCGAGATGCTAAGTTCCTATACGCGGAAGGCTCCCCGCCGTAACCGGCATCGGCGATTTATCGAAACCATTGTGCCGGTTGGAGTCGTGAATACCGGGCCTGGCTTTACTCTCTATGGCACTGAGTAGAGCCGCCTAGCCGCGCTTCGCGCGAGGGGGAGACATGGACAGCGTAATCGTTTCGGACTACGGCGTGATGCTTGCCAAAAAAGGCGATCGCCTCGTCGTGCGCGGACCCAAACCCAGGCTCGAACTAATCGAGGGCGGTCCACAGCTCTTCCTCCCCCTTGGAGTCGATAATCACCGTCCCACTCTCACCGTCGTCACTTCCAACGGCGAAAAGCATCCGCCTGAACCGCTCCGGCATCTCGGCGCCAACGGTGCCGCGCCTCGACCACCTAAATCGTCCGGCGATCAAATCGAGCTTCCACTTTTCCGCGTCGGCCATATCGTGATTGCGTCCAACGGAGTCTCGATCTCCACTGACTTGATCGAAGCCTGCTGCGAGCGCGGAATCCGCCTCTCCTTTCTCACCCGCGGCGGCAAACCGTTCGCGATGCTTTCCTCGCCGATGCTGACTGCCACAGTGCTGACGCGCCGCGAGCAGCTCGCCGCGTATGGCGATGAGCGCGGCGTGGAATTCGCCAAGGCGGTCGTCCGTGGCAAGCTCGGCAATCAGGCCGCCCTGCTTCGCTACTTCGGCAAGTATCTCAAGATCGCCGATCCCGAGGCGTTCGCCAAACTGTCGGAAATAGCAATGCGGTTAATTAAGGGGCGCAACAGCACCGCGAAAGTCTCCGCCTCAAATATCGACGAGGCTCGCGAGGCATTGCTCGCGATCGAGGGCTCTTCGGGCAGGAATTACTGGAGCGGCTTCCGGCTCCTGCTACCCAAGGAAGTCGAGTTCGACCTAAGAGAGCATCGCGGCGCCACGGACCCCGTCAACTCCGCGCTCAATTATGGCTACGGAATGCTTTATACGCAGGTCTGGGGCGCAATCATGAACGCTGGCCTGGAACCGTTTGCCGGCTTTCTTCACGTCGACCGCCCAGGCAAACCCTCCTTGGTCCTCGATATGGTCGAGGAGTTCCGCCAGCCGGTGGTCGATCGCGCGATTATCGCGGCGCTCGGCAAGGGAAGTGCGATCGAGACCCAAGGGGGAATGCTCACCGATTCAAGCCGGCGGACCATTGCGCAGATCGTGCTTGAGCGGTTGGAAAGCGAGGTCAACTTCCGCGGCCAGCGTCACAAGCTCAAGTCCGTCGTGCAGATACAGGCACGCAATCTCGCGTCGGCACTGCGTGGCGAAGGGCGCTACAAGGCCTTTTCCTTCAAGTGGTGACCTTCTCAGGACGGCGCTCTTATGAGAGGACAGGAACTCTTCACCGTGATCATCTACGACATTACCAGCGATCGCATCCGGCTCAAGATCGCGGACGTGTGCAAGGATTACGGACTCGACCACGTTCAGTACAGCGTGTTCAGTGGTCCGCTCGATGCCACTCGGCGCAACGAGATGTTCGCCCGGCTCGGTGATACACTCGGCAATAGCGAAGGCAAGGTGATCATGCTGCAATTGTGCGAAAAGGACGCGTCCGCCAAACGCGAGATTGTCCAAATCGTGCATCCCGAAAATGCTTGATACCGCCGCCCATATCGAGCCCTGGCTGCCACTCACTGCGACCGATCTCAAGCAGTGGGCGTATTGCAAGCGGATCGTCTACTACCAGCACGTCATGCCAGTGGAATTCACCCGCACCTACAAAATGGAGCGCGGCAAGAACGTCGAAGCAGCAGTCGAGGCAATGGAGAAGCGGCGCGGCTTTCGCCGCTACGGCCTCGAACGCGGGGAGCGCCGCTTCGGCGTGTGGGTCAAATCCGAGCGTCTGGGGCTCTCGGGAAAGCTTGACCTGCTGATCGTGACGGATGACGCGTGCTATCCGGTGGACTTCAAGGACACCGAGGGTGGCGTCCGACGCAACCATCGTATCCAACTGACGGCTTACGCGCTTATGACCGAGGATAACCTGAGGCGACCGGTGCCAGCCGCTTTCGTATACCTCGTGCCGTCCAAGGAATTGATACGAATCGAGATCGGCGATGACTTACGGAAGGAGGTGATTTCGGCCATCGACGAGATTAGAGGCTTCGTGCGGAGCGAAAGGATGCCGGAACCTACGCCGGCGCGCGCGCGTTGCGTCGGTTGCGAGTTTCGCAACTACTGCGACGACATATGGTAAGGAATTTCGCAAATGAGAGGCAATTTGAAGCAATTCAGGCTGTTGCGAAAAAATGGAACCTTCGGTGCGGCACAAGTCCACGATTTTACAGGGCAAATTGGGCCGTCGCACCGATCTCCCCGATGAGGAGGGGACTGAAACCGATCAGCGCCAGCGCGGCGCTTGAAATCGGTGCTTGGTCGCACCGATCTCCCCGATGAGGAGGGGACTGAAACTTAATCGTCCGCAAGTAAAGAGGCTATCGGCCACCAGTCGCACCGATCTCCCCGATGAGGAGGGGACTGAAACGGTGCTCGCCGAAACGGCGAGATCACTTTTGGAAAAGGAAAAGCCAGCGCGCTCTGTGGGAACCCGGCATTGACGGCGTAAGGAACTGGGCCACAGGTGGTCCAATTTTGAGACTTGATGTCATGAAAAGGTCAAGTATAATTTGACCTATGCATGACAACGATGGGGACAACGGCAGCAAGCCAAGCCACGCCCGACTCTTTGAACTCGCCTCCGAGCAGGGCGGGTACTTCACTGCCGCTCAGGCGCGAGCGCTCGGCTTCAGCAAGGCGCTGCTCGCCCATCACGCCAAGTCCGGTCGCTTCCTCCGAGTCCACCAAGGGCTCTACCGACTTCGCGAATATCCGAGTTCACCACGCGAGGACGTAGTCGCCGCGTGGCTTGTGACGGGAAGAGAAGTGGCCGTAGTGTCACATGACAGCGCACTCGACATCCTCGGGCTTTCCGACGTGGTGCCCGAGGTCGTTCATCTCACCGTCCCCCGAGTGAGGCGTTATCGCTCCGCATCTCCGGGGGTCGCGATACACACGACGACGCGGCGCCTTGGAAAGTCCGACGTCGTGGTCCGCGACGGAATCCGAGTGACCGCACCAGCGCGCTCCATCATAGATGCGGCCCAGGCGGGAACCGCCCCAGAGCAGATAATGGCAGCAGTCAGCCAAGCACTCGACCGGGGCATGGCAACCGAATCAAAACTGCTCGCTACTGCGAAGGCGCGCGGAGGCCGCGTCGAGCGTCTTGTCCGTCAGGCTATCCAGGAGCGCAGCCGCAAGTGAAGTACCGAAGCGGAGCCGCGTTTCGTCAAGCGCTTGAGCAGCGCCTACTCATGCGATCGCGTGACAGGGGCACTTCGCTGGTCCGCTTGCGAAAGGCAGTCGTCTTCGACCGCCTACTTGTGCGCCTCGCCATCGCTGCGCCAGATCGCTGGGTTCTCAAGGGGGCGCTGGCCCTCGACTTCCGGCTGGGAGAACGCACGCGGACCACGAAAGATATGGATCTCGTTCGCGGCGACAACGAGGCGGTGGCCACCTCAGATCTAATAGCCGCCCAAGCTGTTGACCTCGACGATTTCTTTGCTTTCGATATAGAGAAGATCGGCGCGCCGGGCGAAGAATTTGAGGGTGCGGCGGTGAGATACCGCGTCCGCGCGGAACTCGGCGGTAGGCGGTTCGAGGAAGTTATGGTCGATATCGGATTTTCAGACCCCCTGAAATGGAAGCCTGAACCGATTCGCGGAACGGATCTTCTGGTATTCGCCGGCATCGAACAGATCGAAGTGCCGGTCCTGCGGCTCGAACAACACGTTGCGGAGAAGGTCCATGCGTACACCAGAACTTACGGCCAAGGTCAGCGGAGCAGTCGCGCAAAAGATCTGGTCGATCTTGTCCTCGTGAAGCAATTCATGGTGCTGGACGCGGCGCGCCTTCGCAGTGCACTCGTGGGAGTCTTCGAGGGAAGACGTCAACAAGGTCTTCCGGATCGCCTCCCTCCCCCGCCAACGGATTGGGCGGTACCGTACCGAAAGCTGGCAAAGGAGGTCGGCGTCGACCCGGACTTACGCGCAGGCTATGCTGAAGCTGCGGCGATGCTCGATCCCGCATTGGCAGACCGCGCGACTGGCCGATGGAATCCGGAGAAGGCTTCATGGGAGTGACTCATTTATCGAAATTGTCGGCGACATTCCCGAGCGCAACGGTGCCGAAACCATCGCCACGCCGTCAGTTCCTTCCTAACGACGGCAAATCCTTTCGCTCTGTAGCTACTCAGCAGTCCCAAATCACTGTGCCCAATTTTGTGCCCTTTGTGCCCGAAATTGTGCCCTATCCCGATGTCAGCTCATCCTACTCGATAGTGCTGAGTCGCATCCTCCTATGATCGAGAAACCCCTTCTGCGCCATGGGTTTTGCTGTTATCAACCGTTACCGAATGATCCTCAATCGCATCGGCGTTTTCTGGCCGGAACACAGCTTACAAGCCGGGGGTCGCAGGTTCGAAACCTGCACCGCCCACCACACGTGCCGTCAGCCCGTTGCCTCGCGGATCATCACCAACATCATCTTGAATTGCTCGACCGCCTTCAGGGCGTGGGGCACGTTGGCCGGCATCAGGATCATTTCATCCTTGCCGAGGCGGTGGGGCACGCCGCCAACGGTTATCTCGGCCACACCGTCCAGCACCTGGACGAGGGCGTCGAATGGCGCCGTGTGCTCGCTGAGGCCCTGGGCCTTGTCGAAGGCAAATAGCGTCACCGTGCCGGTCTTCTTCTTGACGATCTCCCGGCTCACGACCGCCCCGGCCTGGTAGGCCACCAACTCGAGCGCATTGCCCGCCGTGAACTTCTGGGCTGTCTTTTCGTCTTGAGGGTTCGTCATCGTATCGTTTTCCTCCTGCCGTCATTTGACACTACTCGTGTCATGTATTAGGTGATACCTCACACACCAATGAGAAGCCCAGCGAAATCGCTCCAAGAAGGGCCGCCGCGCCGCGGCCTCACCATCCGCCAGCTCGTCGGACGCACCGGGGTGACTGCTCCCACGGTCCATCATTACGTCGCCTTGGGCCTGCTGCCCGAGCCCGAAAGGCCGCACCGGCGGATGGCCTACTACGACCCAGCCTGCGTCGAGCGGATCGCGCAGATCAAGACGCTTCAGACCGACCGATTCATCCCCCTGGGCGTGATCAAGAAACTGCTCGACGACGGCGGCTCGGAGCACCTTCGCGAAGCAGACCTGAGACTCCTGCATGGGATGGACGTTGCCGATAGACGTGAGCCGCGCGAAGAGGTTCTGCGCCGCTATCCGCTTTCAGCCGCGGTGGTGGAGGCGCTGGTCAGACAGGGCCTTCTTTCGGCAGGCGGCAAGCCGTTTACCGTAGACGAAGCAGCGATAGTCGGCGCGGTTCATGCCATGCGGCAGGCGGGTCTGGATGGGCGTATGGGCTTTTCGGTCGACCAGTTGGGCTTCTACCCTACGATCCTCGCCAAGCTCATCGACCTCGAGTTCGCCACGTTCAACGAGAAAGTGTTGGGACGCGTGCCGCCCGACGAGGAAGTTCGCCTGGCGACCGCATCGATCGACGCTTCGTCCAAACTTCTGACCGCGCTGCACTACCGGATGGTTCGGGAGCGGCTCGGCGAGCTTTCCCGGGCAAGCGCGCGCCCGGTGTCCGCCGCGAACGGGCGCCGGCCATCACGACGGAGGCCAAAAGCATGAAGGACAGTTACGACGTGGTGATCGTCGGGGCCGGAGTCAACGGGCTCGCCTGCGGAGCGTACCTTGCCAAGGCCGGGCTGGAAGTAGCCGTGATCGAGAAGCGCAACGAATGCGGTCCGTTCGCGCTCACCGAGGACATTTTCGGCGCCGGAGTGCCGGTGGATACCCACGCTGGTGTGTGCTTCCTGCCGATGAGCCCGGTGTGGGGCGACCTCGATCTCAGCTCGTTCGGATTCGAGATGATCTTCCCCGAGGTGGGCGGCGCCACCGTATGGCCCGACAAAAACCTCATCTACTACACCTTCAACCGTGAAAAGACCGCCAAGGCGATCGCCAGATACTCGCAGAAGGACGCCAAGACCTACCTCCGGATCGCAGGGCAAATCGCGCCGCGAGTGCCGGAGATTGTCGAGCGCGCCGTTTTCACCGCTCCCTCACCGGAGGGCGAGGATTTCCTGTTTTCACTCGGGAGCATCGTCGGCTTCAGCCCGCGCGACTTGAGAACGATGAACGGGATGGAGCTGCTCGAGCTGCTCTACGAGAACGAGTACGTGCGCACGAGCCTTTTGGGGATGGCAAACATCGGTGTATTCGGAGACCCGGCGGAGAAGGGCGAAGGCGCCGTGATGACCCTGCTCGGCTGGGGACTCGCCATCGGGGTGCCGAAGGGCGGGATGCATAACCTGGTTCACGCCCTGGTCCGATGCTATCGCCATCACGGTGGCACCCTGATGCTCAACGCGCCGGTGGCGAAGGTGACCTGGGCGGCGGGCCGCCCCGACGGTGTCGTGCTGGAGGAGGATTCGGCCTTCGGGCCGCGCGAGATAAAAGCGCGCAAGGCCGTGGTTATGCACACCAGTCCCCCGATCGCGCTCAAAATGCTGGGCAACGACGAAGTCGCACGCGGCGATGCCGAGTTGCAGCGCAAGATGAACTACTGGGATATGACCGGCCATTGCGCCTTCACTTCCTACTTCCTGCTCAAGGAGCCTGCCCATTGGGGCTCTGCCTCGTGGAACCCGGACATCATGAAATGCCCTTACCCGGTGCGGGCCTGGGACTCCTGGGATCACGCCGCGCGCTCGCTGCAGTACACCAGGAATGAAGAGCTGTTTGCAGTCGCGGCCGACGTTGCTGAGATGTACAACCTCGCGGCGGTTGACCCCAGCCGCCGCTCGCCCGACGGCAAGTGCGCGATGGTGTTCGAGATCGAGTACCCGGTCAATTTGCGCCGCTACGGCGGCATCCAAGCCTGGGACAATCGCGAGATCACCGACCGGTTGCACGAAAACCACCTCGGCCAAATCGAGGCGCTGGCGCCGGGGTTCAGGGAGCTTGTCCTGGCGAGCACCTACTCGACTCCGCTCGACAACTGGCGGCGAAACCCTTCGGCGATCTACGGGCATGAACTCGGCGGGGACGTGAGCGGGGCGCAATGGTACATGGGGCGGATGCCGAACCGGAGCCGCATTGCGGGCCTCTACTTCAGCAACGGGGTCTGGCCGGGCTCTCTGACCCATCTCGCCACCGGCTACATCACCGCGAGCTGCGTGGCCGAGGACTTGGGCGTCCGCAAGCAGGAATGGTGGCGGCACCATCCGTTCGATCAGATCGCCTCGCATCTCGGCAGGTGAGGAGGAGGGACTCATGGTTCAGGAGTTCGACGCAGTAGTGCTGGGCGCGGGTCCGAACGGGCTTACCTGCGCGGCCTACCTGGCGCGGGCGGGCGCAAGGGTCGCCGTGGTCGAGCGCAACCTCGAGACCGGCGGCGGGCTGGTGACCCAGGAACTCGCCGGCTTCAAGATGAATTACCACGCCACCTACATGATGCTCGGCGAACTGATGCCGCCCTATGGCGATCTCGAGCTCGGTGCGGAGGGCGTGCGTTTCGCGTACCCCGAGGCGCAGGTGTCGTTTCTGTTTTCGGGAGGCAAGTCGTTTACGCTTTTCATGGATCCCGCACGCTCTGTGCAAAGCGTCGCCGCGCTGAGCGCGGTTGACGCCGAACGTTACGCCAAGTTCCGCAAGGAGGTCGACCAGTTGTGCGAGGCGATCCTCATCCCGGCAACCTTCGTCCCGCCGGTCGAGCCGATCGAGCAGATGATGCTGTTTCGGGAGGCCGGTGCGCTCGGAGAGCGGATGGCCGAAATCTCGGAGATGACGCCGCTTGAATATCTTGAATCCTTCGGCTTCCACGATCCTCGCGTGAACGCGGGGCTGCTTTACTTGAGCTCGATGTTCGGGCTCGAGCCGGACGAGGGCGGCATGGGTTTCATGGCGCCGATTTATCTGTCGCGGCTGACTCACAGCGCGCTGGTGCGCGGCGGATCGCATCAGCTCTCCTCGGTCCTGCGGCGGCAAATCGAGGAGGCGGGCGGCATCGTGGTCGTCGGCAAGGGCGCGCGCCGGCTGGTGTTGAGCGACAAACGGGTGACGGGGGTCGAGCTCGAGGACGGAACAACGCTCAAAGCGCGCGCCGTGGTGAGCACGCTCAACCCCGAGCAGACCTTTCTGCAGCTCCTCAGCGGCGACACGATCGCGCCCGAGCTTCGCGAAGGAGCGCAGAATTACGAATGGGAGAAGTGGAGCCTGTTCGTCGCCAACTGGGGTGTGCTCGGCGCACCGCCGCGTTACGAGGGCTACCCGGAAGTTGTCGATCGCTCGCTCATCACGGTCATGGGCTACGAGAGCGTTGACGATGTGCTCGCGCATATCCGCGAAGTCGAGCAAGGCGACTTCTCCCGGATGGCGGGGCACGGCACGGTCGCTTCGATGCACGATCCGCTGATGGCACCGCATCACGTGACTTTCGGCACCCCTCATACGCTGCGCTGGGAATCCTGGGCCCCGTACGACGCCCCGTGGGACAAGGAAAGGGAGGGGTACGCGAAGCGGGCGCTCGACTTCTGGAGCAGCTACGCGCCGAACCTCAAGCAGGCCAACATCCGCGTGTCGGTCGCCTGGTCGCCCAAAGATATCGAAGCCCAGCTCCCGACCATGAAGCGCGGCTCGATCAAGCACGGCGCCTATACCTCGCTACAGATGGGCTACAACCGGCCTTTCCCCGAATGCTCCAGCTATCGCACGCCGATCCCGGGCCTTTACGTAGGAGGCTCGAGCGTGCATCCGGGCGGGATGGTAATAATGGGGCCGGGCTATAACTCCGCCCGGGTCGTCGCCGAAGATCTCGGCCTTCCAATCTGGTGGCGCGAGCCTGAGATTGTGGTTCTCGCGCGCAAAGCGGGCTACCTGCCCGCTTCGGAGCGGGCCGCTTCGTAGCGGCGAGGCGATCTACGATGAGACTCGCCTCCAAGGGGCTTGGAAAAATCACTCTGCCATTCCGCTTCACCGAAGCGCGGATCACCGAGGCGCCTGACTGCGTCGTTCTCGAAGGAATGATCAAGGAAAAAAAAGTCAACTGGACCTACCGCGCCGAGCTGGAGGACGCAGACCTCCTCAACTTCGTTATCCTGGCCCGCGATCCCGCCGTCGTCGGCTACCTCGCCGAGCGCCTGGGATTGGGACTCTTCGGAAAAGCGGCGCGCTCCGCGCTGAAACTGATCTTTCATCCCTTGCGCCGGGGATTACCCGAGCCGCTGGCCGCGGCGAGCGAGGAAGATGCGGGAGCGGGAGTTGAAGCCTGATGAGATTTTGGTCAAAAGGCCTCGGTAAGCGATGCCTCGCGATGGACTGCGGGAGGGAGACCGTTGCGATCGAAGGTCCTGCGATGGTGCTCTCGGGAAAGGTGAGGCCGCCGCTCGGATGGGCTTACACGATCACGATGGATGAGACCGACTGGCTCGATTTCGTCGAGCTCACGCTTCATCCGACGATGATTCGCTACTTGCTGCGCAGGCGAAGATTCGGCCTTGCGTTCAGGGCCGGCTGGCACCTGTCCTTGTTCTATATCGACTTTGCCGCACGCCTGCCCGCGGTCTGGATGCGGCGCGCCGCCGGCGCCCGGCTGGGCCGATCGCCGGCCGGAGACTGAATCGACCGGTCGCGCGAACGCTTCATTCTTCGGCCTGCTTTCGGTCTTTGAAAAATCCGAACAGATATTGCGCCACGCGTCGCATCTGGATTTCCTCCGATCCCTCCGTGATGCGATAGCGCCGGTGATGCCGGAAAATGTGCTCGAATGGCTTATGCCGCGAGTACCCGATCGCGCCATGCACCTGCATCGCGCGATCCGCCGCTTCGCACACCAACCGGTTCGCCCGGTAGTTGCACATGGCGACCTTGTCGGAAAGTTTCAGCGCGACCTCGGGCTTCGACATTTGATCCATCTGCCACGCGGTCTTGTGGATGAGGTTGCGGATCATCTCGGCTTCGGTGTGCAGCTCGACCAGCGGCCATTGAATCGCCTGGTTGCTCGCCAGTGGTTTTCCGAACGGCTTGCGACCCTTGGCGTATTTCACGCTCTCGTTGATGCAATATTGCGCCGCACCCAATGAACTCGCCGCCTGGCGAATGCGATTCTCGTGGACGAAATGCTGCGCCACCGCCAGCCCGTTTTCCGGATCGCCAAGAATCGAGTCGGCCGGCACCGCGACGTCGGTCAGCGAGACGCGCGGGTGATCGGTAGGCATGTTGAACGTCCACAAATACTCTTCGATCTTGAAGCCTGCGCTTTTGGTCGGAACGATGAAGCAAGTGATGCCGCGCGGGCTGCCGTCTTTGCCGCTGGTCCGCGCGAACACGAAATCGTGGGTGGCGACATGCAGCCCCGTATTCCACATCTTGGCGCCGGTGATTAGCCAGTGATCGCCGTCGCGAACTCCGCGCGTCTCCATCCAGGTCGCGTCGGAACCGTGCTTGGGTTCGGTGAGTCCGAACGCGACCCGCATCGAACCGTCCAGCAGCTTGGGGATAAATTCCCTCTTCTGCTGCTCGTTGCCGAAGTCGCGAAACATCAGCACCGTCGGCAGATTGCCGACGATTGAGCTTTCGTTCTGCAAATCGTTGTGCAGCCCGAGTCCCTTGGCCGCCAGGTGCTCGCGGATGATTGCCATCGCGAGGTTGGTGCCGTCCCTGCCGCCGTATTCTCTGGGCAGCGCGTAGCGATAGTGTCCCGCCTTGTCGGCGCGCCGGCGCATCTCGCCCAGCAGCGCTTCCCACTCATGGCGCGGCAGTCCGTCGCGTTCGAAGTCGGTGCGTGCCCATTCGCGGCGATGATCGAAAAAACGAATGTTGTCGTTCTCGCGTTCGAGCGGCTTGATCTCTTTCTCGATGAACGCATCCAGCTCGGCCAGATAGGCTGTGACATCGGCGGGAATATTAAAATCCACGGCGTTTCTCCTGGGGCAATTACATTATGAGCGAGGCGTAACAGAGTGCGGTTTCGAACGGAAGCGCAATCGGCGCTCGATCGGTGTGTACGGATGCGATCAGGCCGGCGCGATCGGCGCCGATTTGGCTGGAGGGGTCTCTCCGGCGCTTGGCGAGAGTTCTTCCAATGTCCTGCCGCGAGTCTCGGGGACGAACCACAGCACGATCGCGACGCCAGCCAGCGGGCCGGCTGCAAACAGCGACGCCGCGTTGCCCAAGCCGCCGAGCCGCCCCGAGAGCAGCCCGATAATGACCGGCGACAGCATCCAGCAGATCTGCCCAATCACTTGCACGCACAGACTATATCCGGTCGCTCGAATCGAGGTCGGAAACAACTCGGTCGACAGCGCCGAGGTCGCGGTGCGCGCCGCTTGATACGCAAACATTGTGACGACTTCGCCCGCAAGGATCGCGCCGTAACTGTCGCTGGTGAACAGCACGTACATTGCGGCCGCCGACATCAGGTAGAAGAAGCTGGTCGTAAATTTTCGTCCCAGCCGGTCCATCAGAAATCCGCTCAACAGGCTGCCGACCGTGCCCATCGCGTAGGCGAGAATTATCGCCGCAGCGACCTGGTGCGATTTCCAATGATGATCGCGGCGGGCGTAAAGGCTGAAGTAGGTAACCGTCGGGCCGCCGATCAATCCGATCGAGTTCCACAGCCCGGCCATGACCAGCAGGCGCGAGCGATACGGACCGGCAAGCGGCGCCAGGGAATTGCGAATCGACGTCCAGAATTCGGGACGTGGCAGGCCAGCCGCAGCCCGCGCCCGCTCGAGCGCATTGAAGCGCGCAGTCTCGCGCAGTCCGCGCCTCAAAAACGCGATCATCACCAGCGGCGCGATCCCCAGCAGGTACATGCCGCGCCATCCCCATCGCGACTCCGCTATGATCGCGTAGCTAAGCGCGGCGGCGGTCACCCCGAGAAACGCAACCATGTGCAGCCCCGCGATCGCGCGCCCGCGTGTCGCGTCGGGAAACTCCTCGCTGATCATTGTGACGGCAATCCCGAACTCGGCCGCGAGAAATATCTGCGCCGTACTTTGAAAAATCGTGAACGACTTCACACCGGTCGAGAGCGCCGTGAACAAAGTGAAAATCGTGTAACAAAGTACGGTCGTGGAGATGATCGGTTTTCGGCCGTAACGATCGGCGAGGATTACCACGAAGAACGATAGCATCCCGCCAAACCGCACGATCGTCGCCATCAGTCCGATGGCAGGGTTGGCCATGTGAAAGGTCCGCGCGATTTCAGGCGTCGCCAGGTGGAAGATCGTGATGTCGTAGCCTTCGAAAATCGTAGCCGACATCAGCATCGCGAACAGAGCAGCCAGGTAGCGGCGCGGCCGCGGGATCCACGGGGCTAATTTCGGTTGTTCTGACAAGCTGTTTGGATGAGCGGCCTGCATCGCGGATGCTTGCGCGCGCAAGGCGCACGTCGGTTCGCTAAAGGTCTCAGATCATGAATCTCCCGGCAAGCCGGGTTTCCCGAGCTGCAACAGGCTCGCTCGCATGAGCGGCAGTCGCGCGGTATCTGGATGGGCGCGAATCGGTCGGATACGATCGCGCGATGGCTATCAAGCGAGTTTGCGTTTATTGCGCGTCGAGCCGTCAGTGCGATCCCGCTTATCACGACGCCGCCGGGCGCCTGGGCCGCACGCTGGCGCGCAACAAGGTGACGTTGGTCTATGGCGGCGGCAGCGTCGGCTCGATGGGTCATCTTGCGGACGCGGCGCTGGCCGAAGGTGGCCGCGTGATCGGCGTCCTGCCGCGTTTCATGTACAACCTCGAATGGGGTCATCGCGGTTTGACCGAGCTGCTGATCGTAAATGACCTGCACGAGCGCAAGCGCCTGATGATCGACGAAGTCGACGCGGTAATCGCGCTGCCGGGCGGATGCGGCACGCTCGAGGAGCTGTTCGAAGCGATCACATGGAAGCGGCTTGGATTGTTCGGCGGGGCGATCGTGTTGGTCAACACGCTTGGCTTCTATTCGCCGTGCGTGGCATTCTTGGAAAGCTGCATCGAGCGGCGTTTCATGGACAAGCGTCATCGTGCGATGTGGTCGCTCGTCGAACGACCCGAGGATGTGCTCGACGCGATCGCCGGTGCGCCGCCGTGGCCGCACGAAAATCGCAATTTCGCCGCGCTGTGAAGCGCTAGCGTTCGATTTTCGCGATGGCGGCGGTGTGGTCGCGGGAGAGATCGGCTTTAAGGAATTCCTCGGTGCCGGGCGTGCCGAGTTCGAATTCCGGCGTGTGATGAATCTTGATCGTCACGTCCGCAACCCGGCAATCGAGCATGTGGCCGCCGGCCGAGCGATCGGCGGTGATGAAATGCAAATGATAGCCGGGCACATTGACGCCGCGCAGATAGTCCGGCGTGAAGAATCCGACGATGGTTCCTTCGACGTCGTGAAACTCGAAGACCGGTTCTTCGCGCGCGGCCTGTTCGAGGCCGACTGATTTGTCCTGTTTGGCGACTGCTCGAGTCTTCACGTAGTCGAAGCGCCCTTCGATCCTGAGCGCATGGAAGATGTTCTGCGAGGGCAGCATCGCGGCGACCGTCGCGAGCATTTCAGCCTGATCGCAGGGGCGATTGAGCCGCGCGCTCTCGTCGGCCTTGAAAAAACTCACAGTTGCAAATGGTGTGCGCGTCGAATCCTCGACCGGATGTGCGTGGCCGTCGGCGCGCACCTGGAAGACCTTGCCGTCGAGCTCGATCATCTCGCCGTCGAGCCCGTCGAACGTGCCCAGACCGAAATCACCGTGAGTCTTCAGCTCGCCCATCGTCATGTCGCCGGTCGATGCACCTTCCATCAGGGCGTTTACGGTCGAGGTTTGAAATACGGTCTGATCTTCGTCGCCGAGTAGTCGCTCGAGCGCCTGCACGATGATCGCGGACAGGCTTTGTCCGGTCTGTTTTCGCCGAGCGCCGAGCTGGCGCGCGAGCGCTGGCGGCAAATGGACGCGGAGCGTGAGGTGTTGAGTCACGGCGAGAGTGCTACTTGGTGTTGGCTACGGGTTGGACGTTTTCGCCGTCGCGGGCTGCTTGGCCTACGTTGACTGCCACCTTGTCGGTCTGGTTGATACCGCTGATGACCTCGACCATCTGCCCGTTGTCGTAGCCTAGCGTCACCTCGGCGAGGTGCAACTGGTTATTGCGGACTACGGGCACATAGACCTTGCCGTCGCGGAACACGAGTGCGTCGTCGGGGACCATCGGGGATCCGGCGCCCATTTTAACCGTGAACTCGGCTGTCGCGTACATTCCGGGATAGAGCGCCTGATTTTCGTTGGCGAGATCGACCTCGACCAGCATCGTGCGCGTGTCGGGGGACAGCGCGTCGGGATGGCGCGTGATGGTGCCGGTGAACTTTTGGCCGGGGTAGCCGGCGGCGGTAATCGTCGCTGGATCGCCGTTCTTGATGAACGGGGCGATGTTCTGGGGCACGTACGTGAACACGCGCAGGGGGGCCAACCGGGAGATACCGATGATCGCTCCCTCGCCGGGTGTGCCGGGGGTCGTGTTCGCGGGCACGAGGTGGCCGGGATCGATGTAGCGTGCGGTAACGATACCGTCGAAAGGCGCCGTGATCGTCTCGTAGGCCTGGTTGGCGATGTCCTGTTCGAGGGTAGCTTTGGCTTGCAGCATCGCGGCGTGGGATTCATCGGCCGCCTGCTGCGCGATGACGGCTGCCCGCAGCAAGGCCTGGTTACGCTTGTCGGTGACGACGGCGAGGTTGTAGTTGGCGCGCGCGTTGGCGACCTGTTGATCGAGTTCGGGCGACGTAAGGACTGCGATGAGTTGGCCCTTGCGGACGCGGTCGCCCTTATCGACCTTGATTTCCTTCAGGTAGCCGGGAACTTTTGCGTATATATCGGTCTCGTCGAAGCCGCGAATGGTGGCCGGCAGTTTCAGATCGCGCGTTGGCGGAGCGAGCGAAACGTCGGCAACCAGCACGTGCGGACCGGCTTCGTTTTCGTGCTCGAGTTCCGACGTTTGGCGGCCGATCCATAGCTCGCGGGCGAGCACCAGACCGGCGGTCGCGACCAGTGCGATCACAATGACGGCGACCCATCCGGCAAAGAAAGCCTTTCCGGGGGCGGGCACGCTGAAGTTGCGCGGATCTTCTTCCATCTCGGACATATACTATGCGCCTGGCAGGTTGATTGCTTCGACCTCAGCGTCGCGCTGATGCTTGCCGATCAGGCTGCGGCTGAAGATCGAATACACGGCCGGCACGACGAACAAGGTCATCATCGTCGCCGCGAACAGTCCACCGATTACGGCGCGCCCGAGCGGAGCATTCTGCTCGGAACCCGAGCCGAGTGAAAGCGCCATCGGGAGCATCCCGAGAATCATCGCGAGCGCGGTCATGATGATCGGGCGGAAGCGGATGCGGCCGGCCTCGATGGCGGCGGCGAGCGGACTATAGCCTTCCTCGCGCAGCTCGTTGGCGAAAGTGATCAGCAGGTTGCCGTTGGCGACGCCGACACCGACGGCCATGATCGCGCCCATCAGCGATTCGACGTTGATGGTCGTACCCGTTATCGCGAGCATCCAGAGCACGCCGGCCAGCGCGCCCGGCACCGCCATCATGATGATGAAAGGCTCGAGCCACGATTGAAAGTTTGCGACCATGAGCAGGTACACGAGGACGATGGCCAGGATCAGTCCCTCGCCAAGGGTGAGGAACGAGTCGTGCATCGCCTGGCTCTGGCCGCGGATGACGACGTGAGTGCCGGCGGGCAACTTGCCGAGGTTGTTGATCTCGCGCTGCACGGCGGAGGTGACGCTGCCGAGATCGCGGCCTTCGACGGCCGCATCGACGTCGATCACGCGCTGCACCGTGTAATGCGCGACGACCGCGGGATCCCATCCGTGGGTGATCGTGCCGAGGTTGCCTAGCAACTGGGGCTGGCCCTGCGTCCCAGTGGCCGAAGGGGGAGTGCTCAGCGGTATGTTCGACAGCGTGGCGACAGAGTCGATCAGATGCTGCGGCGCCTGCGACACGACGCTGTAGTTGACGCCCGATTTCGGATCGAGCCAGAAGTTGGGCTGCAACAGCATGGCGCCGGAGAGCGTGGAGAGCATGCTCGAGGCGACCTCTTGCTGCGTGATGCCGAGTTCGAGCGCCTTGTCGCGATCGACGTTCACGCCGAAGGTCGGATAGTCCTGCGGCTCGGCTATTCTGAGATCGCTGACGCCGGGGATCAGCCTCATCCGATCCTGCAGGCGCAGTGCAATGTCGTAGTCGGCCTCGAGGTTGTTGCCGTTAATCTGCGCATCGATAGCCGCGGGCAGGCCGAAGTTGAGCACCTGGCTGACGATGTCGGCGGCCTGAAAGTAGGCGGTGACGTTTGGATATTGGCGCTTGAGCAGGCCGCGAATCTTATCCTGGTAGATGGCGGTGGGCTGATGGTCGGGCTTCAACTGGATCAGCAGGTCGGCATCCTGCGGCCCAATCGAATCAGTGTGATAGAACGCCAAGTCGTACGAGAGCGGGAGACCGATGTTGTCGCTGATGCCTTGCAGCTCATCGGCAGGGATGACGGTACGAATCGTGCGCTCGATATTGTCCACCATGAACTCGGTGTGTTCGACGCGGGTTCCGGTCGGCATCCGCAAGTGCAAGCTCATCATGCCGGCGTCGATGCGGGGGAAGAAATCTTCGCCGACCACCAACAGCATCGCCAACGAAGTCAGAATCAGGATGGCGACGCAGGTCAGCGAGAAATTTCGGCGCGCGATGAACTTGGCGAGTGCGAAGCGATACGAATGCTTGACCTGCTCGAAGCGGGCGTCGAAAGCGCGGACGACGCGGGCCCAGCGGCCGTCGCCCAGGTTTTCCTCGTGCTCTTCGGGGAGCAGAAGACGCGCCATGGTGGGGACCAGGGTGCGCGAGAGCAGATACGACGTGAGCATCGCGAAAACGACCGCCAGCGCGAGCGGGGTAAACAGGAATTTCGCGACTCCGGTCAGCAGCACGACCGGAAAAAAGACGATGCAGATGGCGAGCGTGCCGACAAAGGTCGGCCCGGCGATCTGCGAGGCGCCGTCGAGAATCGCGACCAGCAGCGGCTTGTGCATCGCATGGTTGCGATGGATGTTTTCGACTTCGACGGTCGCGTCGTCCACCAGCATCCCGACCGCCAGCGCGATCCCGCCCAGCGTCATCGTGTTGATCGTCTGTCCGGTGAGCTTGAGACCGACGATGGCGGTCAGAATCGACAGCGGAATCGAGGTGATGACGATGATCATGCTGCGCGGCGAGCCGAGGAACAGCAGCACCATGATCGCGACCAGCAGCGCGGCGGTGACGGCCTCCTGCACGACGTCGCGCAGCGCGGCGCGAACGAATTGCGACTGGTCGAACGTGAGCATCACGTTCAAACCCTTGGGCGCAGTGGCGCGGATGTCGGGCAGCTTTTTCTTGACCGCGTCGACGACGGTCAGCGTGGAAGCATCGGCGTGCTTGACGACGAGCAGATAGGTGGCCTGCTGTCCATTGAAGCGCACGACGTTGGTTTCGGGCTGATGCGAGTCGGTGACGGGAGCAACGTCACCGAGGAAAACGGGCGCGCCATTGACGTACTTGATCGGCAGGTTGTTGAAATCGGAGACTTTGGGCACCGACATGTTCAAGTCGATGTTATATTCGTAATTCCCCATCTTGGCGGTGCCCGACGGGATGACGACGTTGGTCGAGGCGAGTGCGTTGCCGACGTCGAAGGCGGAAAGCCCGTTGGCGTAGAGCGCGGAGGGATCGAGGTTGACCATCACCGAGCGGCTGACGCCGCCGAGGGGAGCGGGCGAGGAAAAGCCGGGAATCGTGAAGAGCTGGATCCGGATGAAGTTGAGTCCGTAGTCGAAGAGTTTGTTGGTAGAAAGAACGTCGCTGTAAACGTTGAGCTGCGCGACCGGAACGTTGCTGGCGTTGTACGAAATGATCTGCGGGGGCTGAATACCGCGCGGCAGGTTGCTCAGGATGCTCTGAGACACCGAGTTCATCTGCGCGATCGCGCCGCCGACGTCGGTGCCGGGATAGAAATAGACTTTGAGGAGCCCGATGCCGTTGATCGATTCGGATTCGATGTGCTCGATGCCGTTGACGGTGGTCGAGTAAGCGCGCTCGGAGATGAAGACCATGCGGCGCTCGACGTCGAAAGCTGACAGACCCGGGTAATTCCAGACCACCATGACGACCGGCAGATCGATCGACGGGAAGATGTCCACGTTCATGAGGCCGAAGCTGAGCACGCCGAGGACGAGCATCAGCAGCGCCATCACCGCGACTGAGAGCGGCCGGCGAAGCGCGAGGCGGACGATCCACATAAGGTGTGCCGAAGACCGTAGTTAACTGGTTAGGTTCGCGGTCATCGACGATAACACATAATCAGCGAGTGCAATTTTCAAAATATTGGACGGCGTCGAGCAAGGCAAGTTTGCAGGGAATGAACGGAGGATTCCGTATAGTCAGTGGCGCGAACGGGGCGACGGGCGCGCGGGCTTTATGGCACTGGGGCGGCGGCGAGCAGGCCGGCAGCCTCGTCGTAACCGAGCATCAGGTTCATGTTCTGCACCGCCTGACCCGAGGCGCCTTTGCCGAGGTTGTCGATCGCGGTTATCACGAGCAGGGTTTCGCTGCGTCGATCGAGGATGAACGCCAACTCGCAGAAATTGGTGGCGCGCACGTTGCGCAGTTCGGGCAGTTCTCCCGGCTTGAGGATTCGCACGAACCGCGACTTGGCAAAGCTGGCCTCGAAGGCGGCGTGAACGTCGCCCTCGGTCGTGCCGGCGCGCGGGCGCATGAAGATCGAACTGAGAAGACCGCGCGTGATCGGCAGCAGATGCGGCACGAACAGCAGCGCGATGTCGCGGCCGAGCGCGGCGGAGATTTCCTGCTCCATCTCGGGGACGTGGCGGTGGTTGCCGACCTTGTAGGCGCGGAAATTCTCGTTGACTTCGGCAAACAGCTGCTCGATCGACGCAGCCCGGCGCGCGCCCGTCGTGCCCGACTTCGCGTCGATGATTATCGAGGACGGCTCGATCAAGTCGCGCCTTATGAGCGGCAGCAGCGCGAGCAGCGCGCCGGTCGGAAAGCATCCGGGGGTGGCAACCAGGCGCGCCTCGCGAAGCTCATGGCGATGGAATTCGCTCAGCCCGTAAACCGCCTCCTTGAGGAGTTGCGGCGCGGGATGATCGACGCCGTAAGTGGCGCGGAACTGCGCCGCATCCTTGAACCGGAAATCCGCCGACAGGTCCACTACCTTGAGGCCGGCCTTGATTAGTTCAGCGGTATGCGCGGCGCCGGCCGTCTCGGGCAGGCACGAGAGCACGACCTCGGCGCGGCCCTGGACCAGGTCGGGGCGCAATTCCTCGAACGGCGGCAGGTCGACGCCGGCCATGTGACGGTAAACATCGGCGACCTCGCGCCCGGCGTAATGCTCGGAGGTGAGCACGCTCAACTCGACGAACGGGTGGCTGGCGAGGATGCGGACCGCCTCGATACCCGAGTATCCCGAGGCGCCGACCACCGCCACCTTGACCTTGTCGTGCGTAGCCACTTGGCGAATCTCAATGCTCCTTTGCGAATTCCTATCGACGCAACTCACCTAGCATGATTGCGCACGCCGAGCCAGTTACTTGGTGTCGAACTCGAAAACCATTTCGGCCGGCGGATGGTCCGGATCGGCGCCGAGCCTGTCCAGGTACATCCGCACCGGAGTGTCGTGGGGCCGCTCCTCGCCCAAGCGCTTAAGCTCGTCGACCGCGGTCTGCGCCGCACCATGCCGAATCATCTTCAGTGCGCTGTCGAAGCGGCGGTAGAATGCCGGATCGACGCTGTCGTTGTCGCGCCCGGCTACGTCGACGATCGCCACCAGGCGCTCTTTTCCCTTGACCTTCACCAGTCCGAGCTCGCGCCCGACGAAACCGGCGCCGGCTTCGGTGTAGGTATGCAGACTGACCAGCAGATGCACCTTGAACTGGCGCGTCAGCCCCTCCAGCCGCGATGCCAGGTTGACGGTATCGCCGATAACCGAGTAGTCGAAACGCCGTTCGCCGCCGAAGTTGCCGACGATCGCGTCACCGGTCGCAATTCCCACGCCGATGTCAATTTCGGCGAAGCGAGGGTCATGCTTGCGCATCGCTTCCAGCTCCGCGAGCATCGCAAGCCCGCTGTCGATCGCTGCGCGCGCGTGATTCGCCACCTCCAGCGGCGCCCCCCAGAACGCCATGATGCCATCGCCGCGAATTTTGTCCACGACGCCGCCGCTCTCCATGATGTGGTCGGTCATCTTGGTCATGTAATCGTTCAACAGCGCCACGAGCGCCACCGGGTCTGTGCGCTCGGAGAGCCCGGTGTAGTTCACGATATCGGCGAACAGGATGCTCATGTGGCGGCGCTCACCGCCGAGTTTGAGACCGTCGCGCTGGTCCAGCACCGCCGAGATCACGTCGGGATGCAGGTAATGCTCGAAGGCGACGCGCAAGTGGTGCTTTTCGCGTCCTTCGGTGATGTACCGATATCCGGCCAAAAACATGTACATGAGAATCGCGGTGAGGATGGGGAAAACGACCCCGATCACAAGACCGTCGTGAAGCAGTCGCGTCTGAGCGTAAGCGTAGTAGCCGACCAGCAGGATCACGCCCAACGCCGCCGACGACAGCGCGGACATCCACGCGACGCCGAGCGACATCACAATACCGATCAGGATCGCGGCGCCAAGCGCTATTCCCCGCGCCTCGATCGGGCGCCGAATGAAGTCGCCCTGAATCATGTTGTCGATCGCGTTGGCGTGGATCTCGACGCGTGGCATGTCAGGGTTGATGGGCGTCACGCCGCGATCGCCAAGTCCGTGAGCGGTCGCGCCGACCAGGACAATCTTTCCCGCCAGTTGCTCCGGCGCAATCCTGCCATTGATGATGTCCGAGATGGAGTAGTGCGGGAATGGATTGGCGCCGCGCCGGAAATTCACCAGCATCAGGCCGTTGTCATCGACCGGTATCCGCTCACCGCCGACCGACACTCCCGACACGCCGTTGGGATTGAGTCCCAATACCATCGGCGCGCCGCCCGCATACGCGTCGGCGACGGCGATAAACAGCGGCGCACAGTAGCGGCCGTCGAAGCGGATTACCGTCATCTCGCTGCGGATTTCACCGTCGGCGTCCGCGTCAACGTCGAAGTATCCGAGCGAGTGGGCGGCATCGTCGAGCAGCACGTAGGGAGGCTGATACGCCTGCGCCTGAATCAAATCGGGAGGCTTGCCCGGTGCCTGTCGTACGATTGCATAACCGAACGGCTCAGGCGGTCGAATCTTGTCGAGGTACCCGACCGTTTTGACGCTTCCCAAATGACCCTGGGATTGATGGCTCTGGAATGCGTAGCCAAGCACGGTCAGGCCCTGCGATTTCATCGCGGCGGCAAATGCCGCGTCGTTGCCGGGACCCAGGACCTCGCCGATCGCATCCTGCTTGAGGCCAAGTCCCGCGAGCTTTTCGCCTATCTCCCCGCGCGTTACATCGCTCTTGTCGGCTTCGCTGAAGATCGCATCGAATCCTATGACCTTGACCTTGTAGTCCTTGAGCGCATCGACCAGCCGGGCGAGCACGAGCCGCGGCCACGGCCATTGCCCAAGCTGCGCGATACTCCGGTCGTCGATCATGGCGATCGCGACCAGGCCCGAGGACGGATGGGGAGCGATGGTATTGATTCGAAAGTCGTACGCGATCAGGTCCATCCGCTCGAATGCGCTGTGGAAGCGGTCGTGGGCGGCGAACATCAAACCCAGCAGCACGATCCCGAACAGGAAGGTGCGCCACGAGAATCTGAGAGCCGTGTGTGACGGTTTTGCGCTCGCCATCGTTACCGATTCGAGCTTAGCTCGACGGCGCGGGCCCCGCTAACCGCGCTTGCCGACGCCGCGAGCATCCATCACGCGCGGTTTGCGCATGCGCGTGAAAGGTCGCGCCTACTCGAACCAGCTGAGCTGCTTGTACACGCTGATCTCGCCGTACTGATGAGCGTTGCCATAGCCCGCCTGCGCGCTCACGCCAAGCTGCCACGGCCGGTAGTAAAAGCCGAGATCCGGTCCACCCTGGCCCTGCGCGTAGGCCAGGAAGCCGCCGTTGTACATCGCGCCGCCGACACCGGCTATGATCATGTAGTGTTCGGTCGAGAGCAGGATTGCCTGCAGATCCATTTCGGTGCTGGTCACGCCATTCTGGAAATCATGCACCGAGCTGAAAGATCCGTTGAGCGGATGCTGACTGTGCAGAAATATCCAGCTCGAGAAATCGCCCTCGACCACGCTGGCGTCGCTATCCGCCACATCGTGGCCGCCCGAGACGTAAAGATGCGTCCCCGGGAACAGTGTGAAATCGAGGCCGCCCTGGAAGCGGCCGAAGTTGAGGCGCGGAAAACTGCCGCTGCCCGGCGCAAGGGGGCTCTCGAAGCCGCCGCCGATCCACATTTGGTAGCCGGTCGCGCGGCCGAAGACCCCGATGTACGGCGTGACGCTTTGCTCGACCTGCGTGCCCTCCTGAAGGACGCCATATTTGTCGCTGACGAAGCCGCCGGCGAAGGCGGTCGCCTGGAGAAGTCCCGGCGCTTGGAGGGAGAAGAATCCCGGATACGTGTCCTCAAACCATTGCGCATGTGCTGACGGCGCGACCGCGAGCGCGCTCAACGCCACTGCGAACGCGAGTGCGGCCGTCATGCTAACGCGGGGAATTCGATTCTTCACCACCTCTCACCTCCCCCTCTATCGAGCTCGTACACAGGCCGGACATACCGGCGGCACCGGACATGCCGGCGGCGGTGCACCGCTCGATCCCGCCACCGTTCCCGTGAACACGCCACCGCCGCCACCGCCGCCGCCTCCCGCGTGCGCGCTGCCGAGCGAGTTTGCACCGGTCATCGCCAACGGTCCGGGAGTCGTCGGAGGTTTGTCGCACGGCAGCGTCGCCTCGTAGCCCGAACTGATATCCTCGCCCGCGTTGGGAGTCGCAATAGGCGACAGGTTGACGGTCCCTTGATAGACGGAGACGTCAGTATATCGTTCGCATCCCTGGTAACCGGACCTGATTACATTCCCGGTGTACGCGGTATCGAACTTCGTGCCTCGCACTGCCGCGACCGCGTTGGGAGTATGCACCTGGTAATTTGCCGGTGCGCCGCCCGATGCAGCGTTTACCAGCGATCGCAGGACTCCCGAAAACAAACTCACGCGCGTCGAAGTGGCTCCGCCGGTAATCGTGAACTGATCGAGCGTGATGCTGCTGACGGCGTCCAGCTCGAGCCGGCTCTGATCGTTGAGCACGATAACCGCGTGCCCGCTGGCGCCGGTCACGATTCGATCGCCTACATCCACCCCGACTCCTGGCGCTGCTCCGATTGTCGCGCCGGCGCGCTGAATCTGGACTTCACCGCTCACCGAAGAGAAAGATCCCGCTGCCGTCTGCGCCAGCGCCGGCCCAGATACCGCAAGCACCAGCGCGCCTATGAGCAAAAGCTCCGCACCAAACACGGCGCTATACTGACTTCGGTTTCGACGCATCTAATGACGCTCCTTTACTGCTGGCGCTCTTCTTGTATTTGTCCACGCAATGATTTGTCAACCGCCGCCTGTAAGTACTTGTAACAGCAGCACAAATGAAAAGGGCGCGAGCATCGCTCACGCCCCGGTCATCTCAAATTGAATTGTTGGCGCCCGCGCGCGGATTCGATTCGATGGTCCCTAACGCTTGGAGTATTGCGGCCGCTTGCGCGCCTTGTGACGCCCGTACTTCTTGCGCTCGACCTCGCGCGGATCGCGCGTCAGCATCCCGCCCTTGCGCAGCGTCGGCCGCAGCGTCTCGGTCGCGCTGACCAGCGCGCGCGATATCCCGTGACGGACCGCGTCGGCCTGCGCCGCGATTCCGCCACCCTCCACGCTCACCAGCACATCGTACTGGCCCACGGTCTCCGTCGCCTCGAACGGCTCCAGAATCCGCATTCGCGACGTTGGCCGCGGGAAGTAGTCCTCGAGCGTGCGCTCGTTAATCGTGATCGTGCCGCTGCCGGGCAGCATTCTGACGCGCGCCACCGCAGTCTTGCGCCGCCCCGTAGTCCAGATGATGTTTTTCTTTTCTGCCATGTGACGATCTGTGCCTTGTTAAACGCTGACGGTCCGGATTATACGCTTACGCTTTTGGGCTTCTGCGCTGCGTGCGGATGCTCGGCGCCGCGATAAACCTTGAGCTTGTTGAAAATCTGATGGCCGAGTCGATTCTTCGGCAGCATCCCCTTCACCGCAATTTCGAGCAGCCGCTCGGGCCTGGCTTCGAGCATCTTGCCTGCCGACGTCGTGCGGATTCCGCCCGGCCATTCCGTATGGCGATGATACAGCTTGCTCTGCAATTTCGATCCCGTCAGGCGAACCTTGGCGGCGTTGATGATAACGACGAAATCGCCGGTATCCTGGTTGGGAGTGTAATCGGGCCGCGTCTTGCCGGTCAGCAGGCTCGCCGCGCGCGACGCCACTCGTCCGAGCGCTCGCTCGCTTGCATCGATCACTACCCACTTGCGGTCGCGCAGCCCGTTCTCGCGCGAGATGCTGCGGGTTTGTTCGGTTAGCTTCAAGTTCGTGCACCTAGGTGAAAAGTAAAAAAACGTTAATTTTGGCGGGGCCGATGGGATTTGAACCCACGACTTCCGACGTGACAGGCCGGCGTTCTAACCGGGCTGAACTACGACCCCGCCGCAACCATCCTTTGTTACATTTTCCAGCCCGCGTAGCAACAACGCATTGCGCAGTTGCGCGGACTTCGCGCTGAAATTTCCCGGCGCTACGCGACGCGGCGCATGAGCTCTAGGATGTCGTAGCCGGTGATCTCGCGGCTCTTCGCCGACCAATCCCGAAGCTCCGTGTCCGACACCATCCCGGCCTGCGCCCCCTTGGCGAGATCCATCAGGCCGATTTTGATCGTCGCCTCGTCGATCATCTCGCCCGATTTGGGGTCGGCCATCGAGCCGCCGCCCTTCTCGTGGTAGAGCTTGATCACGCGGCGCGCCTCCTCGACCTGATCGGCGCTCGGAGTATAGCACGCGTTGGCGATCTCCGCCTGCTGCGGATGTATCACCCAGGTGCCGTCCATCCCGAGGTTCGCGGCGCCGACGTTCTTCTCGCGCAGGGCCGCCTGCAGTTCCTTGACGCGCTCGGGTGAATCCGTGTTGCGCCACAGCCGCAGATAGACGTTGTCGATCGCGTGCAGCCCGGCGGCCTTGGCCGCGACCACCACCGCCTGCTTGGAGTAGTGAAAATTCTGATTCTGATTCTCGACGATCTCGCGGATGCCGAGATTTGCGGCGTAGTCGGCAATGCCGAACACCAGCCCGCACATCCGATCCGACGCGGTCGCGATTTCGTACGCCTTGATCAGCGCGTGCGGCGTCTCGATGAGCGACTCGATCTGAAGCCGGTAGTTCCATCCGCCGCGCTTTTCGAGATCGTCGAGCAGCTTCGACACCTCGCGAATTTCCTCCGGCCCGCGCGTCTTCGGCAGCATGATGCCGTGGAAGCGATTGGGCGCGCCAAGCACGACGGCCTCCATGTCGCCCTTGAAGAACTTCGAATGGATATTGTTGGGCCGCACTGTGACGACCTTCTTGCCGAAGTCGAGCGTGTTGAGCGCCTCGACCATCACTTTGCGGCTCTTGTCGCCCTTGAACTCATACGGGCACGCGTCTTCGAAGTCCGCCATCACGTGATCGACCGGCGCTTTCACCGCGTCGGCGGCAGTGACATGCAGCTTCATGTTGTGGCCCGGATAGGTCAGCTCGGTGCGCGGAATTACGAAACGTGCGCCTTTATCCAATACGTACATCGATTGATTCTCTCCTGGAGAATTTCACTTCGGCCGCTCAGGGCTGAAGGTAGTGCAGCTTGCGTTTGACCAAAACCGTCCGCTCGATTTCGACGACCACGGTGCCGTCGGGTTTCTTGCCAACCAGTTTGAACTTCACCAGTCCCGCGTCGGGCCGGTCCGCATCGCGCTTCTCGAGCACGGTCGATTCGGCGTAAATCGTGTCGCCATGAAAGACCGGGTTGGTATGCTTGCCGTTGTCCATCTCGACTTCGGCGATCGCGTTCTCGCTGGTATCCTCCGACGCGAGCCCGACCGTGAACGCCAGCACGACGCCGCCGTACACCAGCAGCTTGCCGCCGACGTAGGCGCCCGGATTCTTGTCGATCAAGTCCTGGTTGAAGTGCAGCTCGGCCGTGTTCATCACCAGCGAAGTGAAGATGTGATTGTCGGCCTCCGTGATCGTGCGGCCGCGCTGATGGATCAGCGTGTCGCCGACCGTAAAATCCTCGAAGTAGCTGCCGTCGTTGGTGATGCTCATAGCGCGATGCGCCCCCCTGGTCAGTTCTGCTCCATGATACGCCGGCCGATGACCTCGTACTGAATCTCGCTGGTGCCCTCGAAGATCGACAGCACGCGCGCGTCGCGCCAGAAGCGCTGCGCCTCGAACTCCATCGAGTATCCGTAGCCGCCATGCACCTGCATCGCTTCGCGCGTGACCCGCTCGGCCATCTCGGCGGCGAACGCCTTGGCCAGTCCGGCCTCGTAGTCGCATCGCTTGCCGGTGTCTTTTTCGGCGGCGGCGAAGTAGCAAAGCTGCCGCGCGGCCTCGATCTCGACGGCCATGTGCGCCAGCTTGTGCCTGATCACCTGGAAGTCGCCGATCGGCTGGCCGAACTGCTTGCGGTCTTTGGCATACTTGACCGCGCATTCGAACGCCGCCTGCGCGACGCCGACGCCGCGCGCGGCGGTCTGGATTCGCGCCGCCTCGTAACTCGCCATCAATTGGTAGAATCCCTGCCCTTCCCGGCCGCCAATCAGATTCGCCGCGGGTGCGTAGGCGTCGTCGAACTGCAGCGCGTAACTGCGCATCCCGTGGTAGCCGATGGTGGGAATCGGCGAGCCGGTCAAAGTCGGCGGCATGAAGTCGTCGCCCGGCTGCTTCTCGAACAGGATCAGCGACAGTCCCTTGTGCCGCTTGGAGATGTCGGGGTCGGTCCGCGTCATCACGGTCAGCATATGCGCGCGATTGGCGAACGTGCACCACATCTTCGCGCCCGTGATCAGATAGCCGTCGCCCTGTTTGACCGCGCGCGTTTTGAACGACGCCGTGTCGCTGCCCGAATCGGGCTCGGTGAATGCCGCCGCGGTCAGAATCTCGCCGCGTGCGATCGGCGGGAGGAATTTCTTCTTCTGCTCGGGCGTGCCGTTGGCGCTGATCAGAGTGCCGGTGATGATGTTGCGCGTCATCACCGAGCCGACGCTGAGCCATCCGCGCGACAACTCCTCGGTGACGATCGCCATCGAGATGTAATCAAGCCCCATGCCGCCTTCTTCGGCGGGAAAGATCACGCCGAAGTAGCCAAGCTCGGCCATCTGCTTGAGGATGTGTTCGGGGATTTCCTTGTTCTCGCGATCGAGGTCGTTGGCGATGGGCTTGATCTCGGCCTCGACGAACTCGCGGACCGAGCGCCGGATAAATTCATGCTCAGGCGTGACCAGAGGCATCGTGTGCTCCTACGCGGGAGGGTTGCGCTTGCGTATCAGGACCGGCCGCTCGTACTCGAGCACCTTTTCGCCGCGTTGGTTGTAGCCGGTGGTGCGGAACTTGACGACGCCGCGATCGGGCCGCGAAGTGTCGCGCTTGGAGAGCACGATCGACTCGGAGGTAATCGTGTCGCCGGGATAAACCGTCTCGTGCCACTTCATTTTCTCGTAGCCGAGATGGGCGATCGCGCGTTCGCTCAGATCCTCGACCGAAAGCCCGAACACCACGTTCATCACCAGCATGTGATTGACGACGACGTTCTTGTAGCCGAGGCTCTGCGCGTACTCGCGATTGAAGTAGCTCGGGTTGAAGTTCATCGTGACGCTGGAGAAGAAGCTATTGTCGCCCTCGGTTATGGTGCGTCCCCAATGATGCTTGAAAAGATGGCCGACCTCGAAGTCCTCGAAGTAGTGACCATGCTCGATTTTGCGCACCGCCATGTGAGTTACTAAAACTGCCTTTTCCCCGTGATCGTTGAATCGCGAAAAGTCCCGAGGCCGAATCAGTTTTTTATGGAATTAACGGCTATGGGTCAACCGATCGCAGGAGTGTTCGTTTCGTTCCCGCGCTATTGGTATAATCGGCATGTCGATTTGGCGCCGTTCCCATTGGAGGCGAATCATTGATGTTGGAGTCGGCATCTTCGTTCAGCCTAGTCTACACTGTATCAAAGGACCTCTGGCGCGCACTTCGAGGACGTCGCAGAACCGCGACTCCTGAAGAAATCTTAGCGCGAAGACAACAATGGAAGTCGACGTTCGAAAGAGAGATCTGGAGGAGGCACGCGAATCGATTTCGTCGCGACGCTATTATCCGAGACGTTAGACGGATTGACCATTACCCAGACGTGAATGACAAAGCGAACGGTATATCACCTTGGTTCCGGAGCGACTTAGTGGGGACTTACCACAAAGGAATTCTTGTTGGACTGAGATGGGAAGAATTGAAGCGAACTGATCATCCTGATGAATGGCGATACATTAACTACAAGTCGGGCGAGAACGGGGATATAAACCTCCTTCTAGTCGGACGAATACCCTACGAAAATATCGAGAATGTCGACTGGCAGGGAGACGAATACTATCCCTTACCCCATATCTATTGCCATTTCGATGCTCGGAAGCGGGAACCGTACGAGAGCTTAGCTTTTTGCAGCGAAAACCGGTATCGGAACGAGCTGCCATCCTACGTCGAAGTTGTGCGGTACGAGCAGGTTCGCGAAGTAACCAACAAATTTAGAATTCCCACGGTATTCTAGTATTTCGGAAACCCTCTTTTGTCATTCTTCGCTTCGCTAAGAATGACAGGAAGGCGGTTCCCCAACCTCTAAAAGATAAGTATTGTCAAATCTGCGGCAAACAGGTAGCTAATTCCGGCGCGCGTTTTGACCGAAACCTCGAACCAGGACTGGAGCTAACCGAGACTGCCGCTCGTCGTGGAGTATCGCCCCGCTGGTAACAAACTAAAAATTGAAATGAGCCATAAAGAAATTTACGAGATCGGCCAGGTGCCCCCAATCGGGCACGTGCCGAAGCAGATGTACGCGCAGGTAATCCGCGCGGACCGATTCGGCGACCCCAAGCACGCGTTCAAGATCGAGAAGATCGCGGTGCCGGAAATCCGCGCCGACGAAGTGCTGGTTTTCGTGATGGCGGCGGGCGTGAATTTCAACAACGTGTGGGCGGCGCTCGGCTCGCCGGTGGACGTGATCGGCGCGCGCCAGAAAGCCAAGTACGATCATTCGGATTTTCATATCGGCGGCAGCGACGCGTCGGGAATCGTCTATGCAGTCGGCCACGACGTGAGCAACGTCAAGGTCGGCGACCGGGTGGTGATACATTGCGGCGTTTGGGACCGCAACTCGCCGTCAATCCGCCGCGGCGAGGATCCGATGTACGACCCGTCGTTCAAGATTTGGGGTTACGAAACCAACTGGGGAAGCTTCGCACAGTTCGCGCGCGTGCAGGCGCATCAGTGCATGCCCAAGGCGAAGCATCTCACCTGGGAAGAAGCAGCGGGCCCGACGCTGGTGGGCGCAACCGCGTACCGGATGCTGATGGGATGGCCGCCGCACGTCGTGCGGCGCGGCGACGTGGTCCTGATTTGGGGCGCGTCGGGCGGCCTCGGATGCATGGCGATTCAGATCGTCAAGGCCGAAGGCGGAATTCCGGTCGGCGTCGTCGGCGACGATCGCAAAATCGATTACTGCGTCAAGCTCGGCGCCAAGGGTTGCGTCAATCGGAAAAAGCATCTGCATTGGGGCATGATGCCGCATTGGAAGGATACCGCGGTGTACAACAAGTGGGCCGCGGAATGCCGCGCGTTCGGCAAAGCGATCTGGGACGTCGTGGGCGAGCGGAAAAATCCGCGCATCGTATTCGAGCATCCCGGCGAAGACACCATTTCAACTTCCGTGTTCGTGTGCGACACGGGCGGAATGGTCGTGATCTGCGCCGGCACCACCGGCTACAACGCGGTGGTGGACCTGCGCTACTTGTGGATGCGGCAGAAGCGGCTGCAGGGCTCGCATTTCGCCAACGACGAGCAGGCCTACGCCTTCAATCAGCTCGTGCTCGACGGCAAGATCGATCCATGCGTCGCCAAGACCTACCAATTCGACGAGATTCCGGAATGCCACCAGGCGATGCATGAAAATCGCGCGCCGGAGGGCAAGATGGTGGCGCTGGTCGGCGCACCGAGGCTTAGCCTGAAGGATCTCCGGCTGTAACGCGAAATCGCCGGCGCGCTATTCCGCGCATCCGATCCTCGACTACAATCGGGCCACCACGATGGCTACGCTCGATTCGGTAAAGCTCGAACTCGCGCGCCAGGTCGAAGGCGAAGTCCGCTTCGACGCCGGCACTCGCGCGGCATACGCGACCGACGCATCGAACTATCGCCAGGCGCCGGTGGGCGTGGTGATTCCGCGACACGAAGGCGACGTGACTGCGGCGCTTTCGATCGCACGCGAAAACTCGATGCCGATTCTTGCGCGCGGCGGCGGCACCAGCCTCGCCGGCCAGGCGTGCAACGCCGCGCTCGTGCTCGATTTCTCGAAGTACATGAATCGAGTGATCGCGATCGAGCCCGGCGCGCGCGTCGCGCAGGTCGAACCCGGCGTGATCCAGAGCCATCTCAACGCCGCGCTCGCAGCGCACGGCCTGTTCTTCGCGCCCGATCCATCGACGAAAGATCGATGCACCGTCGGCGGGATGATTGGCAATAACTCGTGCGGTGCGCATTCGGCGGCATACGGCAAGACCGTCGATAACGTCGAGGCGCTGGAAGTCATCCTCTACGACGGAACGCAACTTTCGTTGACCGGTTCGATTGCCGACGCGGAAATTGGCGCGGCAATCGCGCGCGGCGGCCGCGAAGGCGAGCTTTACTCGCGCATCCGCGAACTTCGCGACCGATCCGCCGATTCCGTGCGCGCTCATTTCCCCAAGCTTCCGCGCCGCGTCTCGGGGTACAACCTGGACGAGCTGATGCCGGAGCGGGGCTTCAACCTAGCCCGCGCAATCGTTGGCTCGGAGGGCACGCTCGCCGCAGTCATCCGCGCGACAATACGAGCGGTGCCGCGCCCGCACGAAGTTGGGCTGGTCGTGCTCGGATTCGACGACGTATTCGTCGCGGCGGATCAAACGCCGTGGCTGCTCGAGCATCGCCCCGAAGCGCTGGAAGGCTTCGATGAGAATCTTCCCGAGTTCGCGCGCATCAAGGCGATGCCGGGCGTGCGATTTCTCCCCGCCGGGCGCGCTTTTCTGCTCGTCGAGCTGGGCGGCGAATCGCAGGGCGAAGCGCGCGAGCGCGGGGAACGCGTGATCGCGCAGGCGCGCGGGCTGCGCGAATGCACCGGCGCCACTTACCTTGCCGACGCGCGGGAGCAGGCCGCGGTCTGGCAGATTCGCGAGTCGGGGCTCGGCTCGAGCGCGTTCATCCCGGGCCGCCCGCGCAGTTGGCCGGGCGCCGAAGACTCAGCGGTGCCTCCGGCCAGGCTCGGCGCGTTTCTGCGCGGCTTCGATCGCATCCTCACCAGCCACAACCTCAGAGTGGCGACCTACTACGGACATTTTGGCGAAGGATGCGTTCACGCGCGCGTCAATTTCGATTTGGCCAGCGCACCGGGAATCGCGACGTTCCGTGCGGCGATGATCGATCTCGGCGGTCTCGTCGCGAGTCTGGGCGGTTCGCTCTCGGGCGAGCACGGCGACGGGCTGGCGCGCTCCGAGTTGCTGCCGATGATGTTCCGGCCCGAGCTGATCGACGCGTTCCGCGATTTCAAGCGAATCTTCGATCCCGATTCGATGATGAACCCGGGCGTGATTGTCGATCCGCATCCGCTCGACTCGCACCTGAAGCTGGGCGCGAACTATCGGCCGCGCGAAATCGCCACGCACTTCAACTTCAGAGCCGAAGGCGGACTGGCGGGTGCGGCGCTCAGATGCGTCGGGATCGGAAAATGCCGAAAGACCGAGGCGGGCACGATGTGCCCGTCGTACATGGCGACGCGCGAGGAAATCCATTCGACCCGCGGACGCGCGCGGATCCTGTTCGAGGCTTTGACCACCGACCTGCTGCCCGAGGGTTTCGCCGATCCGGCGGTGCGGGACGCGCTGGAATTGTGTCTGTCGTGCAAAGGATGCAAAAGCGAGTGTCCGTCGTCGGTGGATATGGCGGCGTACCGCGCGGAATTTTTCTTCAACTACTATCGAAGTCATCGCCGTCCGCTTTCGTCGGCGTTCTTCGGCAGACTAAGCGAAGCCGCGCGGCTCGCGTCGTACGCGCCGTCGCTGGTCAACGCCCTGGCGCACGCGCCGATTGTGGGCGGCGTCATGAAAAAAGCGCTCGCGATTCATCCGCAGCGTGAATTGCCGCGTTTTGCGCGGCGGACCTTCCGCTCATGGTTCGAGCGCAGGGCGGCTCCCAGAGCAGGCGGACGCGAAGTCGTGCTGTTTCCCGACACCTTCAACAACTTTTTCGAGCCGCACGTCGCAATCGCCGCGGTTGAAGTCCTGGAGCGGGCCGGATTTCGCGTGATCATTCCGCGCCATCAGCTATGCTGCGGCCGCCCGCTCTATGATCAGGGGATGCTGGAGCAGGCGAAGGCGCGCCTGAATGACGTGATGGAAGCGCTCGATCCATTCGTCGCGGTGGGTATTCCGATCGTTGGACTGGAGCCGAGTTGTATCCTGACTTTTCGCGACGAGTTGCCGTCGTTGTTCCCCGACGACGCCCGGGCCATCGCGCTCGCGTCGAATTCATTGCTGCTCGACGAGTTGCTTGTCCGCGAGGGGCAGAATTTCGCGCCGCCCGAGCTGCGCAAGCCGACAATCGTGCAGGGGCACTGTCATCAGAAGGCAATCGCGGGAATCGGCGACGAGGTCATGCTGCTGTCACGCGCGGCCGGCGCGGAACTCGAGGTGCTCGACGCGGGATGTTGCGGGATGGCGGGAGCGTTCGGCTACGACCGCGAGCATTTCGAAGTATCGAAAGCGATCGGCGCGAGAGTTTTGATTCCGGCGATCGAAAAGGCGCCGCCAGAGGCGATCATCGTCGCCGACGGGTTTTCGTGCCGCTCGCAGATTCGCCATTTCTGTCCGTCGCGGCGCCCGATGCATCTGGCGGAGGTGCTGAACCTACCGACTGGCGGATAAGAGGGGAAAGCGCCGATAGGCGAAATGCCGGCGGCTCCGATAGCCTCGTCGGACCGAGGAGTCCAGAAAGATGCGGCTGGGAATCACCATCTCGAAGTGTGCGGGGACGGGCGCCTGCAAAAGGGCGGCGCCCCGCCGGGAAAGCGGCAGGCGCCTCGCGATCCAAGCCGCGGCCGCATTCGCAGCCTCGCTCGCGTTCATTCTTGCGCTCGCGCCCACCGCTCCCTTCACCAAAGAACTCGGCGTATGCGAATGCGGCGCGGTTCGCGACGTTCTCGCGGGCAGCGTCATTCTGCCACATTTCAGCCCGGGGACACTGGTCCACGTTCCGCCGATGTACTGGTGGACAGCGGCGCTAGCCGTGGACGTGTTGGGATGGCGCGAGGTCGCGCTGCGCGCGCCGTCAATTCTCGCGGTCGCGCTCACCGTCGCCGTCCTCTATGCGTGGATGGCGTCATCGATTGGGCGCAGGGCGGCATTGTGGTCGATGCCGGCCCTGCTAACCGCGGCATATGTCGCCGATGCCGCGCGCCAGCCGCGAATGGATGCGCTCTTGATGATGTTCCTGACCACGGCGATGGTTTGCCTCGAGCGTGCTTTCTCACCGTCCCCGCGTTCGCCGAGCGCCGCCGACCCACACTGGAATGGCTCGGCTGACTACACGCCTGAGCGTGTCGGCAGCCGGAGGAGGGCGCTATTGGCCGGGGCCGCCGCCCTTGCCATGAGTGCGGCGATTCTCACCAAGGGCCCGATCGGTGTGATCTTGCCCGGCCTGACACTGGCGATTTTCTTCACGATTGAGCGCCGCGCGCGCGAACTCTTCCGTCCCGACTTGATCGCTACATTCGGCGGCGCAGTCGCAATCGGCGCGGCATGGTATCTCGCCGCACTAGACGTGGGAGGCCATCAATTCTTCGCATTGCAAATCGCGCATGGGTTTTTCGGACGCTTCCTCGGCGCCGCAGTTGGGGTGGCCGCGGAATGCCACAAACCCTTCTACTATTTCATCCCGCGACTGATCGCGGGCTTTCTCCCATGGAGCCTCTTCTATCCCGCGCTTGCGATCGTCATATGGCGGGAGTCCGCGCGCACGGCGCCGCCAGTGAGGTTCGCGCTGTGCTGGTTCATCGCGGTGCTTGGCTTCTTCACGATTTCTGCAAGCAAGTGCCCAGTGTACATCCTGCCGCTGTTTCCCGCGCTTGCCGCGGTGATGGGATGGTTCCTGGCCGACGTCGCCGGCCGATCGCGCGAATCGGATCTTGCGCGGCGACTATTTGATTGGGCGTCGATCGCGATCGGCGCGGGCGCAATTGCGATCACCGTCGCGATGGGTGCACTGATTCTGTCAGGCGCCGTCGCGTCTGTCGGCGAGCACCTGCATCCCACCGACCAGCGTTTTCTCGAGGTGCTTGCCGCGGCGACGTTGCGTGGATCATTCGGCGTGATTCTTGTGGCGACGTTATGGATTCTGGGCGGCGCCGTAGCGCTTACGTCGGTCGTGCGCGGCCGCGCGACCGCACAGTCACTCGGCGTCGCGCTTATCGCGATCGCAGGTACGCTCTTCTGGTATGGATTCCTCAATCCCGCACTCGCGTCGGAACAGACACTGAAGGCGTTCGCGAAGGTCGTCGATGCGGCAGCGCCCGCGGGAAGTCCAGTCGACTACATCGGGCAGCTCGACTGCGATCTCGAATTCTACTCGGACCACACGATCGGATCGCTGAACAATTTTCAATGCACCAAGGAAGGGGCGAACGGGTACTTCATCCTGTGGCAGGATCATTTGAAACGTCTCGCACCGGAGCAGAAGGCGTGCCTCAATCCCATCGCGCAATCCGCGGCAGTCGATCGCCATGGCGCGCGCGTGCTGATGATTGAGCGGAAGTGATATGCGTGGTCCGATGACATCGCCGCCATTCCATGTTGAGGCTTGGGCAGCATCGAAAATAGACAAACGTTCAGACGCAAGCCAGTAAAAAACGAAAAATCAGACGAAGGTGCGCCGCGCGAGGTAGTACACAACGGCGCCGACGATCGCGTAGACGGCTATTCCCTCGACCAGCGTCGCGCCGCTGGTGACGACGACCAGGCCGACGACGAGGACGGTGCCAACGACGGCCACGACCTGCTCGATGCGCTTCTCGCGCGCGCGGACCCGGGCGACATGGTCGCTGATGCCCGTCCCGCAGTTGGGGCATACGCCGCCGCGCTTGACGACCACGTCGGCCTCGCAGCCGGGGCATTCGATTTTCGTTCGCAGGGGCATCGCGGAGCAGGAATGACGGTTGCGGTAAAACGCTACGAGGTATGGCCGCGATTGGCAAGACAAAAGCGGCGCGCGTGTCGAAGACACGCGCGCCGCTTTGTAATTGCAAAGTGACGACGGTCGCGGTTGCGACCGTCGTCACTTGTTTCCTGTCTTATGCGCGCGCTTTGCGCAGTTTGCGCGCCGAGCGCTTGGCGATCCGCACGCGCTCGGGGCGGCGCTTGACGCGCGCCGGTTTGGCGGCGACTTTGGCCCGCTTCTGAATTGCGACCGCGGCTGCGGGCGCGGGCGCGTGGACTGCAGGCGGCGCGACCGCAGCAGCCGCAGGCTGCGTCGCAGGCTCGGCGGCAGCGCGCTCGGCCTCGAGGGCGAGCGCGGCGCGCTGGCGCACGATCGCGTCAAGGCGCTTTTCCTTCCATTTGCGCAGACCCATCCGCATGTACTCGGGATTGATGTCGAGCATGTCGCAGACGTTGTCGAACGAAAAGACCCAGCGCTTGTCTTCGTGCGAGATCCATTCGTCGGCGTCGCGGAACAATCGCTGGCCCTTGCTGGTGGACGCATCGATGCATTTCATGAAGCATTCGATCGCGTCCTCGAGCACGCTCAGGATGAGCCGCTTTTCGCCCTCGAGCAGATGCTTCTTGCGCATCGCTTCGAAGTATTGAACGGGCAAAAGGGTGTCGGGCTCGAACAGCCCCGGCAATCTTTCGTCCAGTGTTTCCTTTTCCTGCATCTTCGCTCCGTTGTCCGCCTTCAATATTGTGCTTGCATCCACCGCCCCACCCTCCTCGTAGTTATGACGCAGCCACGCCTACGCCTATTCAGAGTCGTCTTCGTTCTGTTCCTTGAATATTTCGTGCCATGCCATCTGGATGGCTTCCAATTTCGCTTCGGTAGAGCCCTCGCGACTGTCGTCGAATTCGTCGAGATCGACGACCCATTGACGCAGGTCAGTGAAGCGCGCGTCGAGCGGGTCCAGTCCCGGATGATTCTCCGCAAGCACTTCGGCAATTTCCTCGGCCTGATCCCACTTGAACCCCATCGTCAATACGTCCCTCGCCCGGCTTGCGTTGCAAATTACCTTGCTAGGAAAGTTCCTCCACTGATTTCTTCTCGAGCGCCAGCTTGATAGCGGCGTCCATGATCCGTTTCGCGAACGGAGTGGTAACCTCGTTCAGCTCCTCGACGAGTTTTGCGATTAGCTCGCGATCGGTTCCGGTTCGGGCCGCCTCCAGCCGCTCCACCACCTCGTCCATGCGCGCGCGCTCGCTGCCATCGACCAGGGCGCCGAATTCGCCGAGCTGCTTTCGAAGTGCGCCCAGGATTTGCTCGGCGTCGTTGCGGTACGAAATCAGCAGGCGCTCCTCGAGATCCTGCTCCCCGAGATCAATGGCCTCTTCGAGCATTCGCTCGATTTCATCGTCCGTCAGTCCATAGCTTGGCTTGACGTCGACCGAATGCTCGCGGCCCGTGCGCTCATCGCGCGCATTGACATTTAGTATCCCGTTTGCATCGATGAGGAAAGTGACCTCGATGCGCGGAACACCCGCCGGCTGGGGCTGAATCGGCCCCAGCTTGAAGCGCGCTAAACTACGGCAATCTTTAGCAAGCTCGCGCTCTCCTTGCAAAACATGGATATCAACATGTGTTTGATTATCCACAGCCGTAGTGAAACCTTCACCTACGCTGGTCGGAATAGTGGTATTACGATGTATAAGACGTTCCATCACGCCGCCCATCGTTTCGATGCCTAGCGAGAGGGGAACCACGTCGAGCAGGAGCATGTCGCCCTGCATGCCCATTAGCACAGAAGCCTGAACGGCGGCGCCCAGAGCGACGATCTGGTCGGGATCGATCAAACACAGGGGTTCCTTGTGGAACATCGCGGCAACGCGCCGGCGGACCAGCGGCATCCGCGTCGAGCCACCGACCAGAACGACAGCGTCGATGCCGGCGGGCGTGAGCTTGGCGTCGGCAATGGCCAGTTCGCATCGCTTGAGAGTGCGCGCGAGGAAAGGCTCGGCCATCTGATCGAGGGCGTCACGGGTCAAGTGCTTGCGAATCGAGTGGCCGGGGAGTTCGACGACGACGGGCGTCTCGGCAACGTCGGTGAGGCGTTTTTTGGCGTTCTCGGCGGCCATGCGAGCGCTGTTCCAGACGTGGCGATCGAGCTTGCGGGCGTCGGGGAGTTCAGCGAGCAGCCAATCGACGATCACGCGGTCGATGTCGTCGCCACCGAGATGGGTATCGCCGTTGGTCGCAAGGACCTCGAAGATTCCCTCCTTGATGCTGAGAATCGAGATGTCGAAGGTGCCGCCGCCGAAATCGAACACGGCGACGTTGCCGGCCGCCCTCTTGTTCAAGCCGTAGGCGAGTGACGCGGCGGTCGGCTCGTTCACCAGGCGCACGACTTCGAGACCGGCGAGACGGCCGGCATCCTTGGTGGCTTGGCGCTGGCCGTCGTTGAAGTAGGCGGGAACGGTGATGACAACGCGCTCGACTTTTTCTTCTTTGCCGGCCGCGCGGAGGGCGCGTTCGGCGCCGTCCTTGAGGGCGCGCAGAATCTCGGCGGAGATTTGCGAGGGCGTGAAGACGCGCGTGCCAATTTGAAAGCGCACCACCGGGCCGCTTAGATCAGCGAACGTATAGCGCGCGCGATCTTCGGGCGCGATCTCGTCGCCGCCCAATCCCATGTAGCGCTTGACGGATCGAATGACGGCGCCGTACTCGCCGCTGGCAAAACCGACCGCGCTCACGCGGCCGTCGCGTTCGACAGTCAGATGCGGTTCCATCTCGATGGCGCGTTCGCCAACGGTGATGGCGCCGTCGGGCGCAATCGCGACGACGCTCGGCAGCAGAGCCCTGTTGCTCCCGCCCACCGCGATTACGCGCGGCGCGCCGTCTTCCATGGCGGCGATCAGGCTGTTGGTGGTGCCGAGGTCTATTCCAAAAATTCGGGACATCTTGCTTTATCAGGCTGCTTTGTCAGGCGGCCTTTGAGTTCTCGACCGCGCGATCGACGTCGCGAATCAGAGTACGCAGGTAGGCGATGCTCGAAAGAATCGGCTTTAGCTGCAATGTAAGCATCTTTTCATCCGGGCGCTGATCGCATTTCACGAAATTTCGCTCGAGTTCGGCCACGTTGGCATCCATCGCGGTTTGAAGCTGCCCGCGCCGCGCGACGACCTGGGCTGCGAGTTCGCGCGCCGCGTCCGAGTCAGCGGGGGCATCGTGCATCTCGGCGAGTTGCTCCTGCACCTCGAAAACCAGCTCGGCGAGATCGGGCGGAACGCGTTTGTTGTTCTCGGCGAGCTTTTCACCGTTTAGTTCGAGCCAGTAAAGGCCGCGGGCGACCGGATCGCGGAGCGTGCGGTAGCTGCGGGTGAGAGTCGCGGTCGCGCGGAGACTCGCGTCGCGCACCGGGGCGGCGCTGGATGCGAACCGATCGGGATGAATCTTGCGGCTCAACTCGTGATAGCGGCGCTCGAGCGCGCCAAGATCGATCGCCAGCTTCCGGGGCAGCCCCAGCGCGGCAAAACAGCCGAGCGGCGCCGCCAGCGGCGACCCGCAATCAGCGCAAGTCAGCAGCGGCTCCTGCCGCCGTCCACATGAAGGGCATTCGATCATCTTGAGACAGCAGTCCCCACATCCGCTCGTTCATACGACGAACGATTCTCCGCATCCGCAACTGCGCTTGGCGTTTGGATTGACGACCTTGAAGCCCGACGACATCAGTTCTTCGCCGTAGTCGAGCTCGGAGCCGTTGAGGTAGAGAAAACTTTTCTTGTCCACGATCAGACGCGCGCCGTCGCGCTCGAAAACCTTGTCGCGCTCTTTGGCGGCGTCGATTTCCATCCGGTATTGCAAGCCCGAGCATCCACCGCCAACGACCTTTACGCGCAGTCCGGCGCCTTCGCCCTTGTCGGCGACGAGTTGCTTGATCTTCTGGGCGGCGCCCTCGGAAAGTGAAATCACCACGTAAGACTACGCCTCCTTCGACTGGTGCGGCTGCTCGCCTGAGGCGCCGTTGTCGCCCTTGCGCTTGCGCCAGTCGGCGATCGCGGCCTTGATCGCGTCCTCGGCGAGCACGGAGCAGTGAATCTTGACGGGCGGCAGGTTGAGTTCCTTGACGATGACGGTGTTCTTAATCGTCATCGCCTCGTCGATATGCTTGCCCTTGACGAGTTCGGTGACGTAGCTCGAACTTGCGATCGCGCTGCCGCATCCGAAGGTCTTGAAGCGCGCATCCTCGATCACGCCGTTGTCGCTGATCTTCAACTGCAGCTTCATCACGTCGCCACATTCCGGCGCGCCGACGACGCCGGTGCCGACGTTGGGCTCGTCCTTGGGGAAGCTGCCGACGTTGCGCGGATTGCTGTAGTGCTCGATAACCTTTTCCGAATAAGCCATGATTTTTCCTGAAGCGGCGCGTCGATATGACGTTGTGTTATGACTTCCAATTGACCGACTTGAGATCGATTCCTTCCTTCGCCATCTCGTACAGCGGCGACATTTCGCGCAGCCGCTTCACTTCCTTGCTGACCCGGTCCGTCACGTAGTCGACTTCTTCCAGCGTGTTGAAGCGGCCCAGCCCGAAACGAATCGAACTGTGGGCCAGTTCGTCGTCGATGCCGAGCGCGCGGATCACGTACGACGGCTCGAGCGTCGCCGACGTGCACGCGGAGCCCGAGCTGACCGCGATATCGTTGATACCCATCAGCAGCGACTCGCCTTCGACGTAGGCGAAGCTCACGTTCAGATTGCCGGGGAGACGCTCGGTGGGATGACCGTTGAGATAAATTTCGTCGAGGCGCTCGAACAGCCCCGCCTGCAGCTGACTGCGCAACTGAATCAGGCGCCGCGCTTCCTCGGACATTTCCATTCCCGCGATTTCGCACGCCGCGCCCAGGCCGACGATTCCCGGCACGTTGAGCGTCCCCGAGCGCATCCCGCGCTCATGGCCGCCACCGTCCATCATCGGAGTCAGCCGCACGCGCGGTCCCTTGGAGCGAACATAGATCGCGCCGATTCCCTTGGGCCCATAAATCTTGTGCGCGGTTATCGACGCGAGATCGACGCCCGCCTTTTCGAAATCGACCGGCACCTTGCCAATCGCCTGAACCGCATCGCTATGAAAGATGATGCCCTTTTCCTTGGCGATCCTGCCGATCTCCGCGATCGGATGAATCGTGCCGATCTCGTTGTTGGCCCACATGATCGTGATCAGCACGGTCTTGTCGGTGATCGCGCGGCGCACCGCGTCGGGATCGACCATCCCGTACTTGTCAACCGGCAGATACGTGACCGTGGCCTTGCCCGCCCGCTCCAGCGCGCGGCAACTGTCGAGCACGGCCTTGTGCTCGGTGACGCAGCTGATGACGTGGCTGCCCTTGTCCTTGTAAAACTCGACGACGCCCTTGATCGCCAGGTTGTCGGATTCGGTGGCGCCGCTGGTAAAAATGATTTCCTTGGACTTGGCGCCAATCAGCGCCGCGATCTGGTTGCGCGAGCGATCGACGGCCTCTTCCGCCTCCCAGCCGAAGCTGTGGTTGCGGCTGGCGGCGTTGCCGTACTTCTCAGTGAAATACGGAAGCATCGCATCGAGCACGCGGGAATCGACGCGCGTGGTCGCGTGATTGTCCATGTAAACGGGCTTCTTCAGCATCTTCTCTCTCGGTCTCTTACGGCGTTCCTGTGAAAAACGATAAACGCTCCAATCCTTAATAGTGGACCTGTTAGGTATAATATAGGCCTTTCGCCGCCATAGTCAACCGGAATCCACCCGAATCAGTTGCCTGATCAAATACTGGACCCAGTTAGTCTAGTAAGGCGATTGGGTCCGTTTGTCAAGGACAATATGACCCTTACCGGACGGTCAAAGACGCAGCGATCGAGCTATTTCGGGCGCGGTTTCAGGTCCATCCGCAGCTCTTCGCGCCAATCGCTGAAGCCCAGGCGACGCCATGCCGTCGCGCCGATCCAGTTGCGATGAAGCACGCTCAACGTGACGACCGTGATACCCGCATCGCGGAACCATTCGTAGGCTTCTTTTAGCATCGGCTTCATTAGGCCCCTTCCTCGAAAGTTCTCCTCCATAAAAGCCTGGCTGATATAGCCGATCGATTGAGGAATGGCGCCATCGCTATTGCGTTTGAGGCGAATCCAGAGATGACCGACAATGCGCGCGTCGGAGCTTGCGACCCAAATTGCGTGATGCTCGCGATTGAGCACCAGTTTCAGCCAGTTGGGCGCATCGCGAATTCCGTCCCAATCGAAACGTGCGCGCGGATCGAGCGCTTCCTCCCATGCCGCCAGCGCTGCCACCAGCCGCGAAAGCTCCGGGATATCGGATTCGGTGGCGCGGCGAATCTGAACAGCCATCGCAGAGTTCCTCCGTGAGTCAGAAGGGGCCAGGATTTGTTGGGTCGAACGAAATCTCCAGCAAGTGGCGCTCGGTGCGGATCGACTTCAGGGCGGCCTCGCGCGTTTGCTCGAATTCGCGCTCGAGCCACGGCGCAATCCGCTCGATCAATTTTTCAGGAGAGTCCGAATCCGAATTGCCGATCAACCCCGTCGCGATGCGGCATCTTAGCGCAACCCTCTCGATTCCGTCCGCACGCTCGAGGCTGAGCGTCAACACGACTGAGCCGGTGGCGCGCCCAAGCGGCGCGGCGCTCGCGATCGTGTAGATGCCGCGGCCGGTTTTCAACGTTGTTGGCAAGGTGAACGCAGTCCACCGTATCGGCGAATCGTGAGGCTGGCCGGCGCTTTCAGGCCGCGCGCGAGGAGGCCGTTCGAGTGCGGCCGGAACCGCCCTCCCAGAACAGCACCACGGGGCCCGCGATATAGATCGAGGAATAAGTGCCCGTGATGAAGCCGATCAGCAGCGTAAACGCCGACGGGCGCAGGATCGGCCCGCCGAACGCGAGCAGCGAGATCAACACGGTGATTGCGGTGCCCGAAGTCAGGATGGTGCGCGAGAGAGTCTCGTTGATCGCGCGATTCATGATCGATGCGATCGGCTCGCGCCGGCGCTTGGCCGAATCCTCGCGGATGCGGTCCGAGACGATGATGGTGTCGTGGACCGAGTAACCGATAACGGTCAGCACCGCGGCGAGCGTCGTCAAATCGAACTGGTACTGCGCGATCACCAGCGCGCACATCACGACCATCACGTCGTGGATGAGCGCAATCACAGCGCCGGCGCCGAAACTCCAGCTCACGTGGCGGAACTGGATCGCGATGTACACGCCCATGAAGATGGTCGCGATGATAACCGCGAAGAAGCCCTTGCGGCGCAAATCGCTGCCGACTTTGGCGCCGACGCTTTCCACTCGCACCACTTTCGCGGCGCCCGGGCCGTAGGCTTTGTCTAGCGCGGTCTCGAGCCTGGGCCCGATGCTGCCGATGTTCTTGACCGCCTGGAAGCGCGCGAGAAAAGACTGGCCGGCCTTGCCGAAGTCCTGGACGGTGACTTCGCCAAGATCGAGCGGCGCGAGCGCCTTGCGAATCGCGTCGCCGTTGGTGCGGGCGGTGAACTCGATTTGCGCGACGCTGCCGCCGGCAAAATCGACGCCGTAGTTGAGGCCCTTGGTGAACAGCAGCACGATCGCCAGGATATTGATCGCGGTCGATAGTGCGATGAAGAAATAGCGCTTCCCGACGAAATCGAGATTGATGTCGGGAGAGATCAGCTGTAATGACATCGGCCCTGTTTAGCTTTTCGCTGTCGCGCGCACAAGTACGCTCAGCTCGCGGCCGCGCGCTTGCGCCTCGATCGGGTTGGCTGGCGCGACGGTCCGCCGCTTTCCTTGACCGCCGCGGCGGCGCTATCGGCGGCGGCCTGGGCCTTCGCACATGCGCCGCAGAGATTGTTCTGATTGGCGGGATCCTCGCTGAGACCGTCGTCGAGCGAGTGACAGACTCTCAGGCATGCGCCGCAGATGAAGTAGATACCCTCGATCGTCTTGTTGATTCGTTCGCGGTTGAGGATTCTTCCGCGCAGCTTCTCGATTCGGATGCCGAGCAGTTCTCCGTACTGGCGCTTGATCTTTCGCCGGCCGGCTTCGTCCTTGGGAAGGTCGGCATCTTCCTCCGCCTCGTCCGCCAGATCGCCGAACGAGGCGTACTTGTCGCGCTTGGAGGTCTTGCTCTTGCGCGCTCTGCCCATCGTGAATCCCCCCTGCCCGCTTAGCGCGTGCGTCCGACGAAGCCGCAGTTCTTCTCGCAGACCAGGTAGAAGCCCTTGCGGCCGAAGCCGGCGAACTTGGTCACCTTGCTATCGGCTCCGCAACCGGGACAGATGTGTCTTTGCTGGAGGCCGGCGTTCTTCTCAGCGGTTTTCGCTTTTTTCTCTGCCATGACGTGAAATGCTCTCGAGTTGGACTAACGGCCCCGATTTGGATTTGGAAATTAGATCAACGTTTACGCAAAACGACCCGGCCACTGGAATGATACCATCTGGCCGGGTGCATCCTCAAAGGTAAGGTCGCGAGGCCGTGTAGTCAATAGCCCGACGCGACCGTTGCAGGCGCGCGCGATGCGTGCAAGCGTTGAATCACCTTGGACTCGCGCCTCAAAGAAAACGACGCCGTAATTTTCATCGATCGCAAGGGGCGCCGCTACCTGAAGATGCTGCGGGCGGGCAAGAAGCTGCTCATCCGCGGCGAGCTGCGCGCCGACGATTTGTTCGGCGTCGAGGAAGGATCGCGGGTCAAGTTCTCCACCGGCGAGGCGTTCCTGGTGTTGCGGCCGACTTACGCCGACCTGATCCCGCATCTGCCGCGCGCGTCGCAGGTGATTTATCCCAAGGACACCGGGCCGCTGCTGGTCTGGGGCGACGTGTTTCCGGGCGCGACGGTGATAGAAGGCGGCACGGGCGCGGGCGCGCTGACGATTGCGCTGCTCAGAGCGGTGGGGCCGGCGGGGCGGGTGATCTCCTACGAGCTGCGCGAGGATTTCGCCGACACCGCGCGCAAGAACGTGGCCGCATTTTTCGGCGACGCGCCCAACTGGACAATCAAGGTGCGCGATCTTTACGCGGGCTTCGATGAAACCGGCGTCGATCGGATGTTCCTCGATCTGGCGGAGCCGGGGCGCGCGCTCGCGGTCGCGGCGTCCGCCCTTCGGCCCGGCGCCGTGCTGGTCTGCTACGTCCCGACCGCCGTGCAGCTCAAGGACACGGTCGAGGCGATTCAGGCTCGCAGCGATTTTGGCGAGATCGAAAGCTTCGAGACGCTGCTTCGTCATTGGCAGGTAAAGGGGATGAGCGTGCGGCCGCACTTCCGGATGATCGCGCATTCCGCGTTTATCATCGTGTCGCGCAAGCTGGTCGCCGACGCGTCGAACCCACACGAACCGTTGGTTGCCGCCGATTCCAGCGAAAGCGAATCCGACGGCTTCGATGCCGACGAGCCGCTCGAATGATCACGCGCAGAAAAATCCTGATCGCGTCGGGCGCCGCGATCGCGCTGGCAGGTATCCCGCTGGGCAGGCGAATCGCGCGCGCAGCCGCGGCGCCACCGAAATTCGGCGGGCCGACGCCGAACTCGGATTTTTACGTGACGTCGTACGGAAGTACGCCGGCCGTGGACGTCAATTCGTGGCGCTTCAGCATCAAGGGCCTGGTGGAAAATCCGCTGCAATTTTCCTACGCGGATATTCGCAAGCTGCCGAAAATCGATGAGATGCTGACGCTCGAATGCATCTCGAACCCGCCCGACGGCACCGCTATCAGCAACGCCAACTGGACCGGCGTGCAATTACGGCCGCTCCTGGAGCGCGCGCGCGTCAAGCGGGGAGCCAGGTTCGTCGCGATGCGCGGGGCTGACGGTTTTCACACGGTGCTGCCCGTCGACGAACTGATGCGCGAGGAAAATTTTCTGCCGTACCTCATGAACGGCGAACCGCTCCCCGCCGAGCACGGCTATCCGCTCAGAATTTTCATTCCGGGAAAGTACGGGATGAAACAGCCCAAGTGGATCATCGAGCTCGAATTCGCCGACCACGAAATCCCCGGCTACTGGGAGGTTCGCGGATGGAGCGATACCTGCTGGCGCAAGGTCAACTCGGGCTTCTTCTCGCCGCGCGTCGAAGGCGGCCTGCTGTCGATCTTCGATCGAAAGGCCAAAGTGACGGCGCCGGTGGATATTTATGGATGGGCGCTGGCGGGCCCGTCGGGAATCAAGCGCGTCGAGGTGTCGTCGGACGACGGCGTCACGTGGCACAACGCGCAACTCGTCGCGAACAGCTCGCCGTACGTGTGGACGATATGGAAGTATCGCTTCGCGCCCCAGGCCCCGGGCGATTTCATGATTCGCGTGCGCGCGAGCGACGGCGGCGGCGTCGCTCAGCCCCCGACCGATCCGCAGACCGGCAGTGGCATGAGCGGGCAGGCGCGGCTCGCGCTCGAAGTGACGAGTGTCTGAAAATGTCTGAAAAGAATCCGCTGCTAGCGGAGCAACGTTGCGGTGTGGAGCGCCCGCGGATTGGACATCGCGCCCGTCGCGCTGAAGCTGCCGCCCCCCGCGGGATTGAACAGATCCGCGCTGCGGAGCACCGCGCCGTGGGCAGCTGGATCGGCGGCCCCTATTCCACCGGCGATCAGCACGCGATGCGGGGTCGGCCCGGTCGCGAGCAACGTTGCGGTATGTCCCGCGCGCGCAACGCTCATCGATTGATTGCATCGGGTCGTTTCGGTGTTGAATCCGCCGACGCAAGTGAAATCCCCGGTGTTCGGATCGAACGTCTCAGCCGAATTGCTGGTCAATCCCGACGCGCCCGATAGCACGCCGCCCGAGACTGCCACCGAGCCGCTGAATCCGCCCGCGAGCAGCACGCTCCCGTCCTCGAGCAGCGTGGCAGTGTGGAGCGAGCGCGGCTCGTTCATGAAAGTCGAGAGCAGAATGAATTCCTGCGAGGCGGGATCGTAGATCTCCGCGCTGCTGTCCTTGAAAAAAAAGCTCGAGCCGCCGACTCCCCCCGTTATCAGGACCTTGCCGGCCAGCGGGCCGCTGGTAAACAGCGTCGCGGTATGCGCCGCGCGCTGATGGTCCATCGGGAAGATCGCCGGGGTAAACGAGTTCGATGCGGGATCGTAAATGTCGGCGGAGCTGGTCGTGTCGCCGGATAGATTGGTCGCTCCCCCCGCCACCAGCACTTTGCCGCTGAGCAGCAGCGTTGCAGTGTGAAACATGCGCCGATCGCTCATCGTGTTGGTGACCGCGATGAACTTGCGCGCGGCGGGATCGTACAGCTCCGCGGTATCGAGCACGTTGCCTAAATTGTCCTGGCCTCCGACGACCAGGATTTCGCCATTGGAATTGTTGAGCGCAGTCGCGGTAGAGCCCAGCCGCGGCGCGGCCATCTTGCCCGCCGGTGAGAACGCGCCGGTCGCCTCGTCGAAAATCTCTGCGCCGCTCAGCACGTCGCCTTCCAGAGTGAGCGAAAAATTCTTTATCGCGGCGCTCCCGCTGAAGCCGCCGTCGAGCATCACCTGGGTCGCCGACAGCGCCGCCGCCGATGCGCCCGCGCGGCTCGACCCCGCGCTGCCGGTCACGACGAACCGCCCCGCCGACGGATCGTAGAACTCCGCGGCCGCGAGACTTCGATTCGACGCGTCCGCGCCGCCCGCGATCAACACGTCACCCGCCGCGGGAATCGCGGCCTTGAGGTTGTGAATTGCGGCCTGATGGCCGCGCGAGTAAGCGCTGCCGGCGGCAGAATCGTCCGCCACGAATCCGTCGTGGGAGGGCGATTCGATACTCTCGCCGTTAATGCATCCGCTCGCCGCGAGCAGGCCGATCAGTCCAACGAGGGCCAGTCCTGCGAGCGCACTTCGTGCCCATCGGGGGCTGGTATGCAGATGCTTTTGCAAACGTCCTCGGCTCTGAGAACTCGGCATTCACCCGCTAAAGCCGCCGCATTCACGGGCATCAGATGGGATTAGAGGCGCCCCAAGCACCCGATTAGACGAATCGCGGGCGAAAAAGTTTCAGGCAAATAAGGATTCATTGATCGGGCGCTCGTGTCAACCCGTGTCAATCAGTGGGCGAAAATCCCGCGAAAAAACCTTCCGACCGCGCTGAATACGTCGGATGAAGAAGGACTCGGCGACGCGCCCGGCGCGGGCGGCGCGAACGCCGGCGCTGGTGGCATCGTAGCCGACCCTGGCGGATACGGATGCGCGCTCGCAAACATTCCGCCGTGCAGCCGACACATCTGCGTCGGCTCGGTGCCGATCAGGAATGGCAGCGAGACTTGGCGGGGGCACGCCGACGTCGCAAGACCGCCGGATTCGGGATCGATCGTGGCCATCGTAATTCCCGACGGCTCGGTAAAATCTTCCGGATCCGCCGGCGCCGCATCCTGCATGAACTGAACCCACGCGGGCAGCGCCGCCTGCGCTCCCGTCAATCCCAGGCTCTCGGGTTCGTCGAAGCCGACCCAAACGCCGCAAACTATCGCCGGCGTGTAGCCGATGAAGTACGCGTCCTTGTAGTCCTGTGTCGTGCCGGTCTTGCCCGCCGCCGGAAAATCCAGCCCCATCCGGCCCGCGCTCGCGCCGGTTCCATAACGCAGTACGGCTTTGAGTGCGCCGGTGATCAAATACGCGACGGCGGGACGAATCACGCGATTCCCTTCGGACGCGTGATGGTAGATCAGATGGCCCTTGGCATCGACGACCGCCTCGACGGCGTACGGCGGCGACTGCAGACCCTCGGTCGCAAAAACCTGGTAGGCGGAGGTGAGCTCGAGCAACGTGGTCTCGTCGGCGCCAATCGAAATCGGCAGCACTGCGGGAAGATTCTCGTGGATGCCCATTTCATGCGCCGTGCGAACTATAGTCGCGGCGCCAAGCCGGCTGCCGACGTACGCAGTCGGCACGTTGAGCGATTCGAACAACGCCTGCGCTACCGTCACTTGCGGTTGATAATTGCGCTCGTAGTTCGCGGGCGTCCATCCGTTGAACGTCATCGGCTCGTCGGGCAGCGTGGACGCCAGCGTGAGCGGCGGCGAGAACGGAGCGCGATCGGGATCGAGCGCGGCCAGATAGACAATCGGCTTGAATGCCGACCCGGGCTGGCGCTCGGCGTTGGCGGCGCGATTAAACTGGCTCTCAGAGTAGTCGCGCCCGCCAATCATCGCGCGGATGGCGCCACTGTCGGCGTCCAGCGCGACCAGCGAAGTCTGCATCCTGCCGTCGATCTTCGTGCGGCGCAGGCGGCGATGGTTCTTTTCGAGCTGAGCGATATTTTCCGTGACCGCGTCGACGGCGTCGCTTTGAAGTTCGGTGTCGAGCGTCGTGTAAACCTTGAGTCCCTCAAGATGGCCGTCGAAGCCGGGAATCCTGGCTACGAACGCGGTCACATAGTCGGTGAAGTACGGCGCGCGGCGCAGTCCCGGCGGCTTGGTGATTTGAATCGGCGCGGCAACGGCGGCCGCGTAGGTGGCGTCGTCGATCGCGCCGGCCCGCTTCATCACTCCGAGCACCATGTCGCGCCGCTTGCGGCATGCGTCGGGATGACGGCGCGGATCGTACAGCGTCGGCGCCTGGATCATTCCGATCAGCGTTGCGGCCTCCGCGGGCGTTACCTCGGCCAGGTCCTTGGCGAAGAAATATCGCGCCGCCTGAGGCATCCCGTCGATCGGCGTGCCCTCATACTCGCCCATCGGCACGTCGTTGATGTAGCGCTCGAGGATCTCACTCTTGCGCAGCCGGATTTCGAGCACCGCGGCGACGGCAAGTTCGCGCAGCTTGCGGCTGAAGCTGCGCTCGTGGCGTTCCATGAAGGTCCGCGCCAGTTGCTGCGTGAGCGTGCTGGCGCCCTGGACGAGGCGATGCGCGCGGAGGTCGGAAATTGCGGCCTCGACGATACGGATCGGATCGATTCCCGGATGGTAGTAGAAAAAGCGATCTTCGTTGGCGAGCAGCCCTTTGACCAAATATGTCTTCAGCTGGTCCAACTGGACCTCGACCCGTTCGGCGGGCGCACCGGGCAGCAGCCGGCCGATCACCTCAGGCTCAAGCATCGCGTCGGACTTGGCCACGCCGAACGAGTCGGCAACGCCCGCGATACGCCCGCCGTCCAGGCCGACGCGCACCATTTCGGCGGGATACTCCTTCGCACGGGCGTGAAACGATCGCAGGTAAATCGCGATCGCATCCGGCGCGCGGGTGTACTCGCCCGGAGCATTAGCCGCCGCCACCTGCGAGTAGCTCAACTGCGCCAGCCGGTCGAGCAGTCCAACCCGTTCGAGGTCGTCGCCGGGGCGGATCGGGAACGGCGCGGAGAAGATCGCGGAGGTGAGCGCGGCGCGCCGCTGCTCGATCAGCGCGGAGATCTCGCCGTACAGTTGTGCGAGATAGAATCCCAACGCGAAGAAGACGAAGAGGAATGCGCCGGCGGCGAGATTGCGCACGCGCCATCCGCGAATTCGCCATTCATGGCGTTTCCTTTTGCCGGGATTCGCTTTCGATTGCGCCCGCCGTCCGCCACCCATCAGTGATGCCGCCTCGGCTACAAGGTTAGCCGCCCCCGGCCCCCTGATCCATCGCGCCCCTTCGCGGCACGCAATGCCGGCATCCGCCACGGCGACTTGAAAAGATTTGGAGGCCGCGCGCCGCTGCGGGACGGGTCAGCCTACACTGTCAAAGGTGCTGCGTGGGCGCATGGAGAGCGTGACCATCGACCGGCTCACTGCTTGGCTGATGGCGCTAGGCCGCACCGTCGAAATCCGCATACGGCCGTTCGACGCGAAAGCGAAAACGGGGCACCTCGTGACCACGCACTAGACAACCGCCGACACCCTTCTTAACTCGGGGTCAAGCTCCAAATCGCCACTCGCTCAAAACTACCAAGCCCCGCAAGAGTGTGGCCCAGATCGCTGCCAACACGGAAAAATGTTTGATCCACAGTCTGTGTTCTTCGTTGAAAATCATCAATATCTTGCAATAGCGGTTTGATATCCGCCCAAAGATCAATCAGGCCATCGGCGCCCTTCTCGCCATCCCAGAGCCCTCGCGCTGAACCGATTTCCTTCCACCAGAATGAGACAGAGTCGGCGGTGAAGCCAATCGACGAGAGCAGCTCAACCGTCGAACCTGATGCGATACGCAACAGTAGTGCGGCCCTCGCTACTATCGCGGTGTGGCTGGTAGCACGGATTTCCGAAGACTGTTGCGACAAATCAAGAATGCTCAGATTGTCAGGAACTTCCTGCCGATGTAGGAAACTAACCCACTTTGCGGCGGTCTCAGTTGAAAAACCCTGACCTTCGACCACCTGCGACACGAACTTACGGAACCTGGTTGGATCCTTCGACGGTGCGGTCTGAGTCTGCCCTTTGAATATCGACTCCACGGCTATTCGCAGAATATGGCGGTCAATGGTGTCGAATCGCGACGCTGCCGATGGCTCCAACGCCGACCACATCTCGCGCGTAAACCTTAGCGTATCCGACGTGTCGAGGCACCAAGAGTCCGGCATGCCGTCGGGTCGATAGCTTGACTCATTTCGGGCGGATTTGTCTTCCACAGGCATTTTCAAATCCATGCCCCATTGAAGGAACCATTGCCTCGCTTGAGGTGCTGCTTTGCTTCCACCGCCGATGGGCTGCAACCACTCATCTAGAGTTCGACCATTCGGGCGAACGACCCTCGCGAAAAGATCGCCCGACATATTATCGGCGCCCCAAGCCTCTAGACAGTCCCATACAAATTCGTGCGTCGGATATTTCCCTCTTAAACGGACGACTGAGTCAGGCGCATCGATGACAAAGTGCCGATTATTGAAAACACCGATGCCGACTGACGCTAGAAGCGACATCGCTGCTCGAAGTTCAGCATAGTAAGCTAGGTGACGAGACCTATGTGGATCGCCCCGCAAAAGCGCTGAGATTGACTTGCCGAGATAGCTCCAGCCATCGCTACAGTGGAGAAGGCAGCTAGCTGAAATGTATTGCGAGAGCTGTCGCGGATTGTTGAGAGCCCCGGTGCGTGTCTCCAAAGCAATTTGTTTTATCACGTCTGTAGTGTAACGGTTATTTTTCCCTACCCAAACCGATTTCTTGGTAAAGCGCTTCAATCCGCCGAATGTTTGTTGAACATTTGCACGCGATAGCGATTGTATGGCAGCACGGTCTTGCGGATTGAGTGGCATGTCTTACACAAGCCCGAGAAGCCGCTTGGAAGTGTTTCCTATGTCGCCGGCATGGCCCTTGAGATGCTCGAGCAGTTGGATACGAAGCTCCTTGTATCCGCTGCTGCCTCTAAAGACGAGCTTAGCTCTTCGGTCGGGTTCTGGCAGATCTGGTGTTGCGCTAGTTCGCCAATCGAACGTCGCCAGGCTCTGCGCTAGCTCTTGCACAAAGCCCGCAACCGGTTGCTTGTTTATAGATTTGTAAGCAGCGGAGACAGCGTTAGAGTCGGTCGCGGGGGCCGCTTTTTCGAGTTGCCACGTATCTAGCTTGAGCTTGGCAGCCAGCATAAAGCAGAGATCATTTAGAACGTGCATATAGCCACGCACGCCCTGATCGGACGCGATTATGGAATACTCCCCATAGAAAGCAGCGTCGTCCCCTGCGGGAACAAGTCCAGATTGCCGTTCTGGGAAAGTGCGGAGATTAGTTGCCCATGGCTTCTTCGTATTATGAATTGCCGCGTAAAGTGCCTGCCAGGCGAAAAGCAGAAATGCAGCTTGCTGCGCACGGCTCCAACCTAAAACCTCTCCGCCCTCCGCGAGCCTTGAGCCAAATAAACCACCCATTTTATTCCTACGGCCTTCCCATGGCCTCACGAATGTTGCCATCAATGTTTTGATCCACGCGGATTGCGACACCCAGTTATTTTGTCGCTCACCAAGCATGTTGATCCGATCGTACCAAGGGCTTTCGGAATTGGACCATAGCGCCTCGGTCAATTCCTGCGAGCGCGTCTCTCTATAAATCGGGTGCCCCTCAGCTCTATCGAGCCAATTTTCGGTACGGAGTAGTGGATACAAATCAAATGCGAGGCTGGCATTGATCCGCTTTGGTTTGATGTTGATTGTCCAAAACAGATAGGCCTGCCAGCTAATATCCAAACCATGGAAAGCTACGACTGGTACTTCGAATTCCTCCGCTTCAGAGTCGCTCTCGAAAGCCCAGAGCCTGTGTTGACCGTCGATTACCTCAAGCGGAGGCATGGCCGACGGGTGCCAAGACTTTGTCCATGTCGCGTATGGCAATATCACATTGCAGCCATCGCGGTCGTCTTCCAGCGTTATTATGTCATCCGGTGAGACTTTTACCTTGTGCCGTTCATCGGCTTTCCGCAAAATATTGATAACAATCGCAGTTGGCAGCCATCCGGGCTTTCGCAAGTCATTGTACTCTTCGGTTTTGCGTTTTGCTTCGCTTAAAGTCGACCAAGGGTAGCCGAACTCTACGAAGCGTGCGATCTCCTTGGACCGTTCTGGATCGTGTTGCCGTTGAATTCCCAAATCAATTCCCCGCGGAGTTACGTTTGACGCCTGCCGTCGAGAGATTCCAGAAAGGCTGCGCAGCTCCTGAGCAGAAAGCGAGAACAAATAAAAGTCGGGTGAAGGCTTGCTGCGATGCTCCTTCGGCGCAAATTCAATCTTGTTCCAACCAGCCAACCATTGATGTACTTTGAGAACTGGAATCCGGCGATGTGGCGTGCCTTTGGTCATTTGTGCTCCCCATGTAATCTCGAAGTGTACGCCTCGAAATTGTTCGAGTGCAATTCGCTAACAAGCTCGCGCGCGCGGCTGAGGTTCATTGCTTGTAGCCGAAGCGGCGGAGCATCGCGTGGCGATCGGCCTGATCGCCGGCGCTCTCGACACCCTTGGGCGAACTACCGTCGATTACCCCAACGACGCCGCGTCCGCCTCCTTCTTCCGCAACGATCACGCGCAGCGGGTTCGCCGTCGCGCAAAAGACCGTACATACTTCGCTCACGGACTTGATCTGATTGAGCACGTTGACCGGGAATGCGTTGCCAAGAATCACCACGAACACGTGCCCTGCCCCGATTGCCCGAGCCGCTTCGACCGCCGACTGTTCCAGTGCGGGGTCGGTGCCGGTGCGCCGAATCAGGCATGGGCCCGACGCCTCGCAGAACGCCAGCCCGAACTTGATTCCCGGGACCGCCTGCACGAGAGCCTCGTAAACGTCCTCGACGGTTTTGATGAAGTGCGTCTGGCCGACGATCACGTTGGAGTCGGCGGGTTTTGAGATTTCGACGCTAGTCAGTTGCATAGTGCTTGCCCCTTGTGGCTAATCCGGTGATGATAATCCCGAGGATGCGGCGCCGGAAGTGAGTATCCGGCAATGGAGGGGTGGTGGCTACCGGCCTGACACTTCGCACGAATTCCGAGACGCGGCTGCCGGCGTTTTTTTACCGGCTCTCCTCGCGCGCGCAGCGCACTTACCTGAAGAGCGACACCGTCGAGCGCTACGACTATGTCCCCAGCGACGCCGCCCGCAACTCGCTCGACGCGCTGATGCGCGTGCTCGAGACCGGCAACCCGGCGGCATGCACCACATCCGCGCGCGCGTTGGCATCGGAGATATGCCGGGGGCTGGCGACTGCGCCCGTCAGCGTCGAGGTTCGCGGCGTGCGCCCTCGCAATCAGCGCGGCGAGCTGCACGGGCTGTTCTATCCGTACGATCCGCGGATGCGACGGCCGCCGTACATCGTGCTCTGGATGCGCACGGCGCATCGCCACGACGTGGTCAAGCCGAAGACGTTCGTGCGAACGCTGATGCATGAAGTCGGGCACTATCTGGACTACGCACTGCTGCGCCTCGAGGATTCATACCACACGCAGGGATTCTTCAAGCGCGAATCGTCTCTGGTGCGCGCCCTGTTCGATTCTTAACCGAGTCCGCCGCTTCCCTTGACAGGGGCCGCTTCTACGCCGATAGGTATTGTCGCGATGCGCCGGCGCGCGGAGCGCATCTACATGACAACAACGCGCATCGGGTGGGAGAGATGGCTACTGCTATGGGATTCTTTCAGAGAATGTTTTCGCCGGTTTCGGCGCGGGCGGAGTTGCTCGAAGAACTGGCCGTGCTCGCCGGCCGCAATCAGGGGCTGGTCGATCGCCTGAAGCGGCACGCCGCGCTTACCTTCTCGAATATCAGGAGCGGAGTCGAGGCGCTTGCCGAAAAGGAAGAATTGCACGTCAAGGTGATTCATTCGATTCTCGCCGATCACAACGTATGGGCGAAGCTGCCGGAAGCCGCGCTGCATGACGGCTCGAGCAACTGGGCGCGCCTCAGCGGCGACCTCGAGGTAATCGGCGCGCTTGCGGCCGGGCTGCGCATCAATGCAATGGAGTGGGAGTCAGTCGATGAAGCCGTCGCGGGAAAGCTGCTTCAAGTGGCTATTGAGGATGACGATCGCGAACGCGAACTGCGCAAGCTCGCGCTCAAGTGCGACGCCCTCGCGCTGGACTGACTAGAGGTACCGCTGCAGGCCGCGGCGCTCGAGCTCCTCGGTGACGCGGCGGACATGTTGCGACATCTCGCGGTGCGCAACCAGGATCGCATCTCCGGTATCGACGACGATCAGATCACGCACGCCAAACAGCACCATCAGGCGCGAATCCGGGTACGCCAGCACGCGCTCGGAATCGAGTGCGATCGCGTTGCCGCGCAGCACGTTGCCGCCCGGCGCGGCGACCGCATCCCACAGCCCGTCCCACGATCCCACGTCATGCCATGAAAATCGCGCGCGCACGGCGAGCACGTTGGTGCTTTTCTCCATTATCACGCGATCGAACGAATCGAACCGGAGCCTCCCGTAGGCGCGCGAGAGTTTTGTTCGCGGCGTCAGCGCAAGCCGCTCTGCCGCCTTGCCGAGCGCCGGGCAATGCTCGGCGAATTCCCGCGCCAGCGTCCGCGTCGACGCCACGAACATCGAGGCATTCCACAAGTAACGCCCACTGCGCACCATCCGGCGCGCAATTGCGAGCGCGGGTTTCTCGACGAACTTTTCGATCTTGAATCCGGCGCCGACCTTTGGACCGATCTTCTGATAGCCGTAGCCGGTTTCGGGCCGGGTCGGAGTAATCCCTATAGCGACGATCGATTCGTTCGCCGCGGCGAGACCGATCGCATCGGCGAGCGTGCGGCGATATTGGGCGGCGGTCTTGATGTAATGATCGGCCGCGACCGCGGCGATTATTCCGTCGCCCAGCCGGCGCTTGATAATCGCGGCGCCGTAGGCGATTGCCACTGCGGTGCCGCGCGCGTCGGGTTCAACGATCAAGTTATGCGGGGGGATCAGCCCGCGGATCGCACGCCGAAACGGCGCCTGATGCGCCGCCGCAGCCAGCACGAAAATTCGCTCGCGCGGGATGAGCGGCACATGACGCGCGATCGTATCCGCAAGCAGGCTGGTCTTGCCGTCGATCGAAAAAAGCGGCTTGGGCCTTGCCTCGCGGCTTGCAGGCCAAAAGCGGGTGCCGCGGCCGCCCGCGATAATCAGCACTGAGGCGCGCTGCGGCGTGGAAGTTCGAGCCATCGGGTCAGATGGCGCCGACTTCGCGGAGTTTGCCGTCGAACAGGGCGCGAATTTCGGCCAATCGCTTTTCGCTGGTAGCTTCGAAGCGCGTCACCAGGGCGGGCTGGGTATTCGACGCGCGCACCAGGCCCCATCCGTCGGCAAAATTCACGCGCACGCCGTCGATGTCGATGACTTCATAGTGCTTGCGGAAAAAATCGGCCGCCCGCCGCACCACGTCGAACTTGCGATCGTCGGGGCATTCAATGCGAATCTCCGGCGTGACATGGCTGGCGGGAAGATCGGCGAGAATCGCGCCGAGGCCGCGTCCCTCGCGGCTGATGATTTCAAGAATGCGGAACGAGGCGTAGATCGCGTCATCGAAGCCGAAGTAGCGGTCGGCGAAAAACATGTGCCCGCTCATCTCGCCCGCCAGCGCCGCGTGCTCCTCTTTCAACTTGCTCTTGATGAGCGAATGGCCGGTCTTCCACATGATCGGCCTGCCGCCGTGGCGCGCGATATCGTCGTACATCCGCGTGGAGCATTTCACGTCGCCGATAATCGTCGCGCCGGGACGCTCGCGCAGAACCGCCCGCGAGAATGCGACCATCAGCTCGTCGCCCCATACGATCTTTCCGTTCTCGTCCACCGCACCGAGGCGGTCGGCGTCGCCGTCATAGGCGATGCCGATCGCAGCGCGATGCTTTTTCACCGCCGCGATCAGATCGCGCATGTTCTCCTCGACGGTAGGGTCGGGATGATGGTTGGGGAAGCGCCCGTCCATCTCGGTGTAGAGTTCAAAAGTCTCGAGTCCGAGCCGCTTCATCAGCGGAGCCGCGACCGCGCCGCCGCATCCGTTGCCCGCGTCCACGACCACCTTGAGTCCCGGCGTTAGTTTGAACTGCGACAGGATGAAATCGTTGTAGTCGGGAATCACCGGGCGCTCGGAGAGCAAGCCTTTGGCGCCGGTCGTCACAAAATCGTGCCGCTCGATTATTTCGCGCAGCCGCTGAATCTCCGCGCCATAAATCGTCGTCGAACCCACGCCCAGCTTGAAGCCGTTGTACTCGGCGGCGTTGTGACTGCCGGTAATCATCGCGCCGCCGTCCATCTTCCAGCTCAGCACCGAAAAATAAAGCAGCGGCGTCGGCACCACGCCGACGTCAACCACGTTGATGCAACCGGAAAGCAGACCCTCGACCAGCCGATCGCGCAACCGCTCCGACGACAGGCGGCAATCGCGGCCGAGCGTGATCGTTTTTTTCCCCGCGCGATGCAACAAGGTGGCGTAGCCGCGCCCAAGATCGACCACGAAGTCGTCGTCGAAATCGTTTGCGACGATGCCGCGGATGTCGTACTCGCGGAAAACCTGGCTATTCATCTGCGCCTGCTTTTCCCAGCCCGGATGCGGTGTCGCTTCCCCATCCGCCCGGATATTATCGTCAGTCTGTGCGAGCGACTGCGTCAGTGCAAGCTGTATCCCAATGACCGCCGCCGGGACATCGCCCCGTGGCGGCGCCGAAGCGCGCGTCGCGATTGTTACCGGCGCCGGCCGCGGCATCGGACGCGCGGTTGCGCTCGAACTCGCGCGCGCGGGCTACTCGCTATGCCTCGCCGCTCGCTCGCGCGATGAACTCGAAGAAACCCGCTCGCAGACCGGGCTGCCGCCGGGGCGCGCGTTGATTGTTCTGGTTGATCTGGCCGGCGAGGAAGCGCCCGACCAGTTGATGGCAGCCGCGCTCGATTGCTACGGGCGTATCGACGTGCTGGTCAACAACGCCGGCTGGGCTCCGCCGCGAACGCCGTTGCTCAAGATGCGTCCGGTCGATTTGGACCGGATGATCGCCGTTAATCTGCGCGCGCCGATCGCGCTTACGCGGATGGCCGCGGCGGCGATGGCCGCGCGAGGCGCCGGTACGATCGTCAACGTCGCATCCTCGGCCGCCATCAAGGCTCCCGCCGGCGAGGCCGTCTATGCCGCGACCAAGGCCGCGCTCATCGCGTTCACGCGCGCGGCATTCAGCGAGCTGCGCCAAAGCGGACTCAAGCTCGCGGTGATCGTTGCGGGACTTGTCGATACCGCGCTGATTCCGAATAACAAGCGGCTCGATCGCGCGGCGATGCTTTCGACCGCCGATGTCGCCCAGGCCGTGATGCAGATCGTGAACTCTCCCGCGGGCGCATGCCCGGTGGAAGTGATGCTCGAACCGCAACTCGATCCGGAGCGTCCCCGCTGAATTCCGGCGTTCACGCGCGCGCGGCGATGTCATTCACGGCGAGATTCGCGCTGGTGCTGGTCGCGGGAATCGCCGGCGCGATCGTTTTCGCACCGCTCGCGGCGGTCGGATTATCGGCTGCGGGATGGCGCTTTCCGTTTCCTCGAATTTTCGATCGTACCGTGATGGCGACGCTGCTGATCGCGATGATTTGGGCCGCGCGCGACTTGAATCTCGCATCGCTGCTGAGCCGCGGCTTCAGGCATCCCGCGGCGCCGAGCATCGTCCGCGCGATTCGCGGTCTCGTAGTGGCGATCTGCGCGATTGCGATTCTATTCGCGCTCGCGCTGGCGGTCAGCGGCAACGGCAGCGGCGATCGCGGAGCGACCGCAGCGCTGATTCCGAAATATTTTCTCTCGGCGATCGCGATCGCGATTATCGAGGAAGGATTCTTCCGGGCGTTTATTCTCGGCGGCATGAAAGGCGACGTCGGCAACCGGGGCGCGCTGATTTTAAGCGCCGCCATCTACGCCGTCGCGCATCTCGTGCGCTCTCCGGCGCGCTTCTATGTCACCGGCTACGAACCCGCGGCAGGATTGATCACGCTCGCGCATAGCATCGACCAATTCACCGATCCCGCGACTGCGATTCCCACGCTGATCGGGCTATTCCTTCTCGGGATCGTTCTCGGCGAAGCGTATATCCTCACGGGCAGTGTGTATTTCTCGATCGGACTGCACAGCGGCTTCGTGCTGGGAGCAAAGATGTGGCCGAAAATAATCCTCGGCCGCGGCGCTCTTCCGTGGTGGATCGCAGGCGGCGGAGCGATTCCGCTAATCGGCGGCGCCGCCGCCTGGACAATCGCAATTGTTATTCTGGCGATGCTCCGTCCGATCGCAGGCGCCCCTAGAACCGCCGCCTGACTACTAGGCGTACAGTGACGGGGTGCCGCTCACCGGGCGGGTGCGGTAGCGGCGATGCGTCCACAACCATTGCTCGGGATACTTTCTGACCATCTCTTCGATCGCCTTTTGATAGCGCGCGGTGTTCACCAGGGCGTCGGCCTTCCGGTCGCCGGTCCGGTGCTGCGGGATCTCCTCGAAGATTTCAATCACGTGACTGCGGCCGTCGGGCTGACGCACGATAAACACGGGCACCACGGGCACACCCGCCATCATTGCGAGGCGATCGAAGCCACTCGGGGTGGCGGCCAGCTCGTTGAAAAACGGCACCCAGATGGCCTCGGAGCGCTTGGCGTTCTGATCGAGCGGGATGCCGATTATGTCGCCGCGCTTGAGCCCGCGCAGCATCTCGCGCGCCGCGGTATGCTTGCGAATGATCTGCACTCCCACCCGCTCGCGGATGAATGTCACCAGGGCGTCGCCGGCCAGGAAGCGCTGCGTGTGATGAACCAGGCTGATCTGGAACCCGTGCAGCGCGTGTCCCGCGGGCAGCAGCTCGAAACCTCCGAAGTGCGCAGTCAGGATGAGCGCGCCCTTGCCGGGGTACCTCGGCGTCAGATTGTTCCAGATGTCGAGCCGATTGTAAGTGACGCGGCGCGCCAGGCGCCGGTAGAAGAATCCGCCCAGCCGAACGTACTCGGCGCCGGTCCGGCCAAGGTTGACATACGATGCGCGCAGGATGCGCCGTCGCTCCGGGTCGCTGAGTTCGGGGAACGCGATCTCGAGATTGCGGATTCCGATTCGCACGTGACGGCGGTCGAAGCGATGGAACATCAGACCGCCTGCCTCTCCCAATTTGTAGAGAATGAAGTCGGGGAGGAAGCTGAGCGCGTGTAGCGCAGCGACCATCAGCCAGAAGATCAGCCGATCCTTGAGGCCCAGCCGGATGCGCGTGCTCTTCGGGATGCCACGAGCGAGCGGAAAGTCCGGCTTCGTCGCGCCGTCAGCCGAGTCGGCCGGAGGAGCGCCGCGCTTTAACACATCGCCCACCGAATCTAGCGATTCGCGGCGATCGAGCTCGGGACTTGCTGATGAAGGCGCGGATACCATCGTGGGCGGCGCTCTCTACAACACCGATCGTTCGCGCTTGGGGCCTTTGGGAATCACGACCAGGCCCGAATCAGTGACGAAGAATCGCTGCCGATCGCGCTCGAGGTCGTATCCTATCTCTTCGCCCTCGGGAACATAGACATTCTTGTCGATGATGGCGCGGCGAATTTTCGCGTGCCGCCCGATTTCCACGTAGTCCATGATGACCGAGTCCTCGACCAGGCTGTACGAATGGACGAATACCGAGCGCCCGAGCACGGAATTGCGAACCGCGCCGCCCGACACGATACATCCCTCCGAGATCACCGAATGAAGCGCCAGCCCGCGCCGCCCGTTCTCGTCGAAGACGAATTTTGCCGGCGGCTGATCGAAGTATGCGGTACGCAGCGGCCAGTACGGATTGTACATGTTCAGATGCGGGCGCGCGTCGCGCAAGTCCATGTTGGCCTCGAAGTACGCGTCGAGGGTTCCCACGTCCCGCCAGTAGCTGAGATTGAGCTCGGAGTCGCCGCGGATGCGATTGGTCATGAAATTGTACGCGTAAACCGGCACCCGATTGATCAACGCCGGGATAAGGTCGCGGCCGAAATCGTGATTGCTGTTTTCCGTGATCGAATCCTCGATCAGCGCCTCGCGCAGCACTTCGGGATTGAACAGGTAGTTGCCCATCGAGGCCAGCGAGCGTCCCGGCGCACCGGGCATCTGGGCCGGATTGTCGGGCTTTTCCACGAAGCTTGAAACGCGCAGGCCCGAATCGACCTGGACGATCCCGAACTGATTCGCCTCGTCCACGGCCACCGGCAGAGTCGCGACCGTGACAGCCGCCTTGCGATCCATGTGAAACTCGATCATCTGCTGGATGTCCATCCGGTAGATGTGGTCCGCGCCAAAGACCGCGACCAGGTCCGGCTTGGTGTCGTCGAGAAGATTGAGGTTTTGAAAAATCGCATCTGCCGTCCCCTGGTACCACGTCTCGCCCATCCGCATCTGGGCCGGAACCGGGATGACAAAGTGATCGGGCAGCATCCCGCCGAACTGCCATCCGTCCTTGAGATGCTCGATCAGCGATTGGGAGCGCCATTGCACCAGCACATAGATCGCGTAGATGCCTGAATTGACGAGGTTGGAGAGGACGAAGTCGATAATGCGGTATTTGCCGCCGAACGGGACCGCAGGTTTGGCGCGATCCCGGGTCAGCGGATGGAGCCGCGTGCCCTGCCCTCCTGCCATCACTAACGCCAGCGTTCTCATTTGAGCAAAAGAACTCGAATCGTCGTTGCGCGGCTCGCCTGGGCAAAATAAGCGCGCCAAATACAGGTTGCTCGGGGCAACATCGGAAACCCATCCGTCCGGCGCTGAGGTGCAGCTTTTTTCATCCGTGAAATCTCTGAGTTGTAGCAAATACCGCAGGAATCTTTGGATAGTGGCACGAGTGAGTCACACAAAAGAAGTTTCGGCGCGGTAAATTTGGCTTGATTTTACTCGATTTTACATCTTGCCGCTAATTGTGCCGAAAGGCACGCCATTTGCTTGAAACTTCCGTGAGGGTATTACGTCTAAACTGCTACACCGATTATGGTAGTCGGATGTGCGAGCCTCTCGCGATGGAGCGCGATGAGAGGAGGATACAGAAAATGCAAACAGCAGTTAGCCGAAATGAATCGAGAACAACCGGTAGCCAGGGAATCGTTTACCGCACGATTTGTCAGAATCCCGGCTGCGGTTTTAGATTCGACCTCAGAATAACGCCTCAAAACGCCAGCCTTCTCAGCGGTTCGATGGCATGTCCGCACTGCAAGCGGCATGGCGGCTCACTCAAGTCGCTGGGACGCATGGGCGAAAAGCTCTTCGCTGCCAAGCTACTGTTCCGCCCCACCGGGGTTGGGCCGACGCATAGCGAAGAGGACGAAATGGGAGCGGACTCCCGCTATTAACTGCGATGCGGATCATATAATTTACCTAGTCCGTCACTAGATCCGTTTCCTCATTATTGCGTCGCGCACCGTCCGGAAAATCCGGATGGCGCGCGCGCTTTCAGCCGCATGTGTCGGGGATGGTAGCCCGAGCTACGCCGCGCCGACCTTGCGGCCCGCGCTTGCGCGCCCATCCATCGCGTAAATCGATCAGCCGCCCGCCACCGGCACCGCGGCAACGCCCTGCAGATTGCGGATACTCGGCCGCTCCATCATGCGCTTGATCCACGCATCGATGTTGCCGCGGTTGTTGCCGAGCACGTCGATTCCGATTTCGTTCAGCACCAGCATCCGCGGCGCAAATCCGATGTCGGCGACCGAGAACTCGCCGGCGAGAAAACTGTTGCCTTGCAGTTCATGGTTGAGGTAGTCGAGCACGCGCTCGACCGACTGATGGAGCCGCTGAACGCGATTCTGATCGCGTTCGCCCTCGGGCTTGGAGACTTCGGCGATTAGCTGGCCGATCGTCGGCGTGAACGAACTGTCGGCGAAATCTTCGAACAACCGCGCCCGCGAACGCATCGCGCTGGAACCGATCGGCGGCAGCACCGGGGGCTCGGGATACTCGTCCTCGAGATACTCGTTGATGATAGTCGAATCGTAAACCGTCGTATCGTCATCGACGAGCACCGGCACGCGTCCGAACGGATTAAGCCGCAGAAAGTCGGGCTTGCGATTTTCATGCTGAGTCAAATCCACCGCCACGAGGTCGTAGGTCAGGGCCTTCTCGGCCAGGACGATGCGGACTTTCTGGCCGTAGGGGCAGGAAAGGAAGTCGTAGAGTTTGATCATATCGGGCAAGTCCTCATTCGGCTTGCGCCGCGACGGTAATCTTCAAGCTGGCTTCAACCTCGGAATCGAGCTTGACCGGCACCGTGAATTCTCCGAGCTGCTTGATTGGCTCGGGCAGGTGAATTTTGCGCCGCTCGATATCGAGACCATTCTCGCGGAGCGCGCGCTCGAGATCGATGCTGGTAATCGAGCCGAAGAGCTTGCCCTCCTCGCCGGCGCGCGCGTTGAGCGTAAGCGCGAGCGCTTCGATCCTGGCCTTGATCGAGAGCGCATCGTTGCGCTTGGCCTCGCGGCGGCGCGCGGCGGTGCGCTTTTGATGCTCGAAGGCGCGGAGATTTTTCTGATCCGCCTCGACCGCGAGCTTGCGCGGCAACAGATAGTTGCGCGCGTAGCCGGCGCGGACCTTGACCACGTCGCCGGTCCTTCCCAGGTTGGGAAGATCCTCGTTGAGTATGACTTGCACGTTCATTGTCTTAACCGCCTCGTTTCCATCCCCGCTCTTAGAAGAAATCGCCCAGGTTGTTCGCTTCCGGGCTGGGGGGCTTGAGCCGCCGGAAGTCGATCCACATATCGAAGACGCCTGCGATGCACACGAGTGCAGCCACAAACGGCTGCGCGAACACGACAAAGTAAATTATGCCGCGTACGATCGACGGAACCGCGAGCGACTGAAAATAAAACCCGACGATCGCCAGTCCCTGGCAAAAATACAGCGCCGCGATACAGATGAAGCCGTTGAGCGCGATGTCGCTTACCGCCGGGACCGGAATGAACATCCCGAACCCGCTCGCGAGCAACAGCCACACCAGCCATTCCTTCGCCGACCATCGCGAAAGATCGCCGAACAAGCTGTACGTCAGCCGTTGCGGCCCGGCCCATCGCCAAAACACGCGCAGGTTGAGCAGCAACGAGCTTGCAGCGACAAGCAGCGCGAACGCCGGCGACAGACGCATCGTGAACGAAATGATGCTGGCTTGCGTATCGGCCGGCATCGTCGATTGAGTCCCGAGAAGCTTGTAGAACTCCTGCCCGCGCGCCATCCCTTGTGCAAGTTCGTCGTGAACGGTCTTGATGAGCGCGTCGGGGCCGCCCATGACCGCGAGCGCTGCCACGACGGAAGCGGCAACCATCGCGCCTGCGCCAACCGCGGTGATCATCTCGAAGGAGGAGCGCCGCTCGAGCATGTAGCATACGATCCCGGTGCCGAGACCGAACGACACCAGGTAGCCGAGACCGGCGAACGGTCCCGCCAGGATCGCTACGAATGCGGTCGCGAGCAGGATCGCGATAGTCGCGCGGAAGTTGGGACTGGGATGCCCGACCGCATAGACGATGATTGGTGCAGGCGCGAGCATCATCAGAATCCCGCCGATCATCGGTATCGCGCCTCCAGCGAGGAAGAACGCCCCCGCCAGCGCGGCTGCGCGAACCATCCCTATAACAGCTTTGCGCGTCACTGGATTAAGCCGATCTAGACTCCGAGCGTCGAGAATGGCAGCAGCGCGAGCACGCGAGCACGCTTGATCGCCACCGCAAGTTGGCGCTGATGCTTGGCGCAATTGCCCGAGGTCCGGCTGGGGACTATCTTGCCGCCCTCGGAGATGAAACTGCCGAGCGTGCGCACGTCTTTGTAATCGACCTTGAGCGTCTTGTCGGCGCAAAAGCGGCATACCTTACGCCGTCCACCGGGGCGCCCCCGACGCATCCCGCCCCCGCGGCCCTCGCCGCGTTCGCCCTCGGGGCGTGGTGCGCCGTAGCGTCCGCGTCCTTCGCCGCCCTCGATCCGCGGCCGGTCGCCGCCTCTTTCAGATCTTTCCTCGTCAGCCATTTAGATTCCCTGGTAACATTTCCTTGACGAAAGTTTGGTTGTCTTCATAAGCCCCGACGGCGGCGAATTTTCGATCGTACGATTCTTCCATTTCATCTTCCATTTCATCTTCCGTCTCACGAATCATGCCGCTCGATCGACGCAGCGACGACTTCGAAGACATCGTCGGGTCGGGGCGTCTTTGAGCCACCTTTCAACGCTCTCCTCGGTCCGACCAACTTGCCGATCACCTTAACCTCGCGACCTGGCGCCAGGAGCTTTTTTGCCGCCAGCGCGGATTCACCGGTCATCACGATCCCGAGTCTCAGTTCCTCGCCGGGCGCGCCGCAATCGACGGTGAAGCGGAGAACGGGCATGCCTGCCGGGGTGATGCGGACTTCGGGCTGATTGAGCAGCCGGCCTTCGAGCTCAATCCGGTTCCGTGTCACCTTCGGGCCCGGCGATTTCCTCGGCCGCCGCTTCCATTATTTCTTCGGGAGCGTCGGGTGCTTCCTCAGCCCTCTCCTCGCGCGAGGCCATCATGGCGGCTGCGCGCGCTTCCTGGGCAGCCTTGGCCTCGGCGATACGGCGGTTGCGCGCCTCGAGTTCCTCGCGCGCCTTGGCCACATCGGCGTCGTCGTCCACCAGCACTGACAGGTAGCGCAGCACGGTATCGGAGAGCCGCAGGTTGCGCTCGACCTCGTTCATCACGGGGCCGGGCGAGACATAGTCCAGACGGACGTAGAAACCGCGTCGCTCGCCCTTGATCTTGTAGGCGAGTTCGCGCGATCCCCACTCCTCGGTTTCGATCATCTCGCCGGCGCCGGCGGCGATGATACCCTCGTAGCGTTTGATGGTTTCCTTGATTTGGGGGTCGCCCGAATCAGGGCGGAGAATAAAAATGGTTTCGTAGCGCCTCACGCGCTGCACATCCTCCTTACGGGTTTCAGCCCCAAGTTGGAGCAAGGAGCAATCTCGTACAGTACCATCGCGCGTATTCGCTCTCAAGGCCGCCGGGCAGTTATTTGACCGTCACGAACCGTGGCCGCGATTGCGTGGAGCGCGGCCAGGATGGGCAGGAAGTCCACGCTTGCCATTGGCGGGCGGTCTGTTAAGAGAAGATGCGGTCGCGCTCGAGCAATTCAGGAGGATCCGTCCAATGGCCACGTCCAAAAAGAAAATGAAGAAAGCGGCGCCAAAGTCCCGCAAAGTCGCTCCCAAAGCGGCCCAAGGAAAGAAGGCCGCATCCAAAGGCGCCAAACGCGCGCGCGCGGTGGTGGAAGCTGTGGCGCATTCGCCGAAGATCCCCGGCTACGACGACCTGCCGGTACGGGCAGGCGCGCCGGCGGGGGCGGCATGGGGAGTGTTCGGCGACGACGACGAAGTCGGAACAATCAACCTGCTGACGCCGGAGCGCGTGATTGCGGCCGCCGCGTCGATTCGCTCGGGCAAAGTCTTCGCGATGAATCTGCCGATCAACATCCCCGACCCGCCGCTGTTCACCCGCGGCAGACATACCCACACGGTCAAGATTTTCCCCAACGCGGACTTCGTGCTCGACGACTACCTGGACAACTTCTATCCGCAATCGTCGTCGCAATGGGACGCGCTCGCTCACGTGAAGCATCCGATCTACGGGGCATACAACGGAATTCCCGACAATCAAATGACCGGGCGAGGCGGGATGCGGCTGGGAATCGACAACCTGGCGCGGCGCGGGATCGCCGGGCGTGGAGTGCTGGCCGACGTGGCGCGCTATTACGATCGCATCGGCAAGTCGATCGATTTCACCAAGAACAAGTCGATTCCGCTCGACGACGTGCAGGCCACGCTCGAAGAAGAAGGCGTCGCGCTGCGTGCCGGCGATATCCTGCTGATTCGGATCGGATGGACGAAGTTCTACCTGTCGGCGAGCCAGCAGATTAAGGCGGAGCTCGCGAGGGAGACGGTAGTGCCGGGAATCGAGGCCAGTGAACGCACGGCGAGATGGCTGTGGGACAATCATCTGGCGGCGGTCGCATCGGATTCGCCGGCGCTCGAGGCGTTGCCGAAACCCGCGGGCGAGGAAACGGAGTTTCTTCATTTCCACATGCTGGCGTTCTTCGGGATGCCGATCGGCGAGATGTGGAATCTGGAGGGGCTGGCGGAAGATTGCGCGGCTGACGGGCGCTACGATTTTTTCCTCACGTCGGCGCCGCTCAACGTGCCCGGCGGTATCGGCTCGCCGCCTAATGCGCTGGCGATCAAGTAGGCAGGGGGCTGGCCCCTGCTAATGCCCGGCTTTGGTTAGCGCTTCGGTCGTGAAGAACTCCCTGTCCACCGCGCCCATGTTGATGTACCAGCATTCGCGCTCAGGCGTGTCCGGTCCGGGCAGGTAGCAAGTCGTCGCGACGCCGGATTGCAAGTCGATGCTGGAGGCCGCAGTGCCGAATTCACGCTTGAACGGATAGACGGCAACCTTGGCGTCGGGCACCGGGCGATCGCGATAGCTGTTAAGATAAATTTGCGTTTTCCACAACTCGCCCTTCCGATCGTAGCTGTCCACGTACGGACTGAACCATCCCTCGCCGTCAACGTACACGATCGTCTTCGACTGCAGGACGCCCGCGATTCTTTCCGGACGCGGTGTGACTTCGACCACGTAGAGATGACGCATCTCCCAATCGTCGGTGCATGACGTAGCGCCGCCGTCGGTGGAGCAGGGATGCGCGGGCGAGTTCATTGCGTGCGCGCAGGCGAGCATGCTGCGATCGCCCAGGAATTTGAAGTTGTACTCCTGCGGCTTGGCTCCAAATCCGCCGACGTGATCGGCGTCCCAGGTCGAGAGTCCCGGCGAGGAACTCATCATCACTTCGTTCACACGGCGCACGCGCCGCGTTCCCGCCAGGAATGCCCACGCGTCGTCGCCATGGTTCGCATCCCAGTAGCGATAGCGGATTGCGCCGCTGCCGCGATCTTCGGCAGGCGTGAGGGTCGGATACGCCCCGACGCGCGACCAGACGCCGCTAATCTTGAAATCCGGGTCAACCGGCAACGGCTCGACCTCGGTGCGTCCGATATCGGAATAGCCTGCCAGATGCCCGGTCTCGGTCAGCAGCATCAGCTGCTGTTGCGCGCCGGGATTTTGCCTCGCCACCTGGCATTCGAAATAGCGCAAATCGAAGTCGTCGGTCGCGATCGGCTTGAGGTACTGGTTCCACATGATCTTGGTCGCGACGTCGGGATCGTTCGGATCGAGGATGGGGAACGGCTGCCCGGCGACGTAGCCGAGCAGGTCGCGATGGTCCGGGCCCAGACGCACCTGGCCCGAGTACTTTTCGGTCGCATCCTGATAAGGCGGCGGCCAATCGATCCGGCTCGGCGCCACGATGTTCATCTGCATGCCCTTGGCGACTGCGACGTAGGCGCCCGGACTTACCAGCGTCCGGACCTGCTCCGCATTCTTTGGCGTGATGACGTCACCAGGTTTGACACCGGCATGAGCCGGCGTGATTGAGAGAGTCAGCGCGAAAAAAACTGCGATAACCGCCAGCAGGGCCGGGACGCGGAATTGGCTCGGCTTTTTCATATTCTAAAGTATCACTTTAACTCGACCGCGACCCGGCGGCAGCGTTCTGTTCCGGGGTTGACTAACGAGTAAACGCCCGCTGCCGGAAGTTTGTCAAGGAACATTCCGGCGTCGCAGCCGAAGCCCCGCGGGCCGCGAACCTTACAAATCGCGGCGGTAGGTGAGGAAGTTGCCGGTGACGTGGGCGCCCAGGCTGAGCGCCGTGCGGCGCGAGGCCCAGTTGTCGTCGAGGACCAGAGTGTAGCCGGCAAAGCGCATCTTGCGCTGCGCCATCGCCAGGAACGATCGCGCCGCCATCGCAAGCGCCACGCCGCGTCCGCGGGCGCGCGCGACGACTCCGATATTTATCAGCGCGCCTCGTGTACCGCCTCCGCGCTCGGGTTCGAGCCGGGCGCCTCTGCGGACCCGGGCAAGCGCGGTGCTGAAATCGGGCACCGAGAAGACGGCGCCGACGCACTGGCCGTCGATCGACGCGAGCATCGAGAGATCGGCGACGGGAGTTCCCCACAGCGACGTGAGCATCGGACGCGCTTCCGCTCGCGTCACGGGATTCCATCCCCAATGGCGATCGAACGCCGAGTTGGTCACGTCAGTCCACGCGTCAATCGCGGCCAGAAACCCGAACTCGCGCCAACTTTGGATCGCAATGCCGGCGCCGGCCATTGCAGCCGCGTCGGCCATCCGGCGATAGCGCGCCAGGATTTCGGGCACGAGCGGCGCGGTGTAATCGACCTGCCCTTTTTCGGTGACGAAGCCGGCTTCCTTGAAGTAGCGATGGTATGCGGGAGGATTTCCGCGCAGCAGAAACGACGGCAACAAGTCGTAGTTGTCGATCGCGTAGGGATAATCGAGAAACGCCGCGAAGCCGCTGCGAACGGCGCGCATGCCGCGTTCGCGGAGCGATTGCACGGCCTGATCGAGCATCGCGGCGATGGCGATGTCCTCGCCTTCGAGCGCCTCGAAGTGAATCAACTGGCCGAGTTGCTCGTTCCAATGTTCGATGTAGCGGCGATTGATAACCGCGCTGACGCGCGCGACGACCCGGCCCGCACGACGCGCGCAAAAGGGCGTAACTTCGAGGCATGCCGAGAGCGGGCTGCGGCGTGACAGCAGATCGATCTCGTTCTGCATGTCGGGCGGCCACCAGGCGTCGCGCGCGTCGTAAACCTGAAATGGAAGGCGCGCGAACTCATCCAACTGTTCGCGGCTGGTTGGCCGTTCGACGCTGATGGTATCGCCGGTTACTTTGGGATTCGCCGCCATGATTCAAACCGGATCGCGCGCTCAAGAGTCTTATAGCCGCAGGGCGGCCAAAGATCATCTGCGCGGAAGATCGCGCGCGCGCGTCAGCGGCGCTCGGCCTTCAGCCCGTCTTCATTTGCGAGAAACAGATGCAACTGCGCGGGGGCGGTGTCGCGCGGAATCTCGACCGGATAATTGCCGGTAAAGCACGCGTCGCAAAATCCCTCGCGGCTGCCGCCGTTGAACGAGTAGAGGCCGTCCCAACTCAGGTAGGCGAGCGAGTCGGCGGTGATGTAGCGGCGGATCTCCTCGATCGAATGCGCAGACGCCAGCAGCTCCTCGCGGGTGGGCGTGTCGATGCCGTAAAAGCACGAGTGGGTGGTGGGCGGCGCCGCGATGCGCATGTGAACTTCGCGCGCGCCCGCCTGGCGCAGCATCGGGATCACTTTCCTGAGCGTGGTGCCGCGCACCAGCGAGTCTTCGATCAGCACGATTCGCTTGCCGCGCAGCAATTCGGCCACCGGGTTGAATTTGATCTTCACGCCGAAATGGCGAATCGACGCGCGCGGCTCGATGAACGTGCGTCCGACGTAGTGGCTGCGCACCAGGCCCATCTCGAACGGTATTCCCGATTCTTCCGCGTAACCAAGCGCGGCGGCGGTGCCCGAATCGGGCACCGGCACAACGATGTCGGCGGCTGCCGGAGCTTCGCGCGCCAGCGCGCGCCCCTGCTGCTTGCGGACCTGGTACACGTTGCGGCCGTAAACCTGGCTGTCGGGCCGTGAGAAATACACGTACTCGAAAATACATCGCTTGGCCGGCGAATGCGCGAACGGACTGAGCGAGCGCAGCCCGTTGTCGTCCACGATGAGCATCTCGCCGGGATCGATCTCGCGAATGTATTCGGCGCGCACCAGGTCCAGCGCACAGGTTTCCGAGGCCACGATCGTCGCGCCGTTGAGGCTGCCCAGCACCAGCGGACGGAAGCCCTGCGGATCGCGCACCGCGATCATCGAGTCTTCCGTCAGCACGACCATCGAGTACGCGCCGCGCACTTGCGCCAGAGCCTCCGCGACCCGCTCCGGCAGCGTGGGCGCGTGCGAAGCGGCGATCAGATGAATCATCACCTCGCTGTCGGACGACGACTGGAAGATCGAACCCGTCGATTCGAGGCGTCCGCGCAGTTCATTGAAGTTGACGAGGTTGCCGTTGTGCGCCAGCGCGAGCCCGCCGCGCGCATACTGGACCACCAGCGGCTGACAGTTGTTGATGGTCGTCGAGCCGGTCGTCGAGTAGCGGTTATGCCCTATAGCGCTGGTGCCTTCGAGTTTCGCTATGATCGTGTTGTTGAAGACGTCGGCGACCAGTCCCATCCCGCGATGCGAGATCAGCGACTTGCCGTTGGACGACACGATTCCCGCCGACTCCTGTCCGCGATGCTGCTGCGCGTAGAGACCCAGGTACGCGAGGTTGGCAGCCTCGGGGTGTCGATACACGCCGAATACTCCGCATTCCTCGTGGAAGACGTCGAGGTTCGATTCTTCGACTGCTATGACCGAGTGCGTTTCAGTCACCGCCTCTGAGCCTCCTTGGAATCGCGTCTTCGTAAATTCGCTGCAGTTCGGCAACGTCCTCATCGAGACCGGCCGCCGCGCCAATCTTGAGCCGGGGTTCGGCGGTTACGCGTCCGATGACCGCAAACTCCAATCCTCGCCCCGCAAACAAACTCTCGACACGGGCTGCGTCGCGCTTGGCGATCGACAGCACCACCGTCGATGCACCCTCACCAAAAAAAACAACCGCGTCGGCGTTTCCAGCGCGCCCAAGCTCGACTTCGGCTCCCAGAATCGCCCGCGGATTGAAACAGGCTTCGGCCAATGCCACCGCAAGGCCGCCCTCGGCGATATCGTGTGCTGATTTTATCAGCCCTTGTTCGGCGCCTTCAACCAGCCCCTCGACCAGCGCTGCTTCGCGCGCCAGGTCGATCGCGCCAAGGCGCCCGCCGTCGATTCCGAAGATTGCCGCGTACTCGCTCGCCGCAATCGACGGTGCGGCCGTGCGCACAAGCGCGATCACGTCGCCGGGATTCTTGAAGAACTGGGTAACGTGCTTTGCGACGTCGATCATCACGCCCAGCACCGCGATCGTCGGCGTCGGAGGAATCGGGTGGCCTTCGGTCTCGTTGTAAAAGCTCACGTTGCCGCTGACCACCGGCGCGCCGAACGCGATCGATGCGTCGCGCAGCCCCTCGACGCCGCGGATGAACTGCCACATCACCTCGGGCCTCTCCGGATTGCCGTAGTTCAGGCAATTCGTGATTCCGACCGGGCGCGCCCCCGCGCATGCGACATTGCGCGCCGCTTCGCAGACTGTCCCCACCGCGCCCAGATACGGATCGAGGGCGCACGCGCGAGGATTCGAATCGACTTTGAGCGCGATCGCGCGCCGCGAATTCTTGATTCGCAACACGGCGCCGTCGCTGCCCGGCCCCAGTACCGTATTGCTTTGCACGATCGAGTCGTATTGCCGATAGACCCACTTCTTCGACGCGATGTTGGGACTGTCGAGCAACGCGCGAATCGCTTTCGCCGTCTCTGGATGCTTTGCCGCGATCGCCGGCTTGGTCTGCGGCTGAATCTTCGGCGCGGCCGCGGGACGATCATAAATCGGCGCGTCGTCCGCCAGTGCGCCGATCGGAATATCCGCCACGACCTGCCCGCGCCATCGCGTGCGCCATCGCTGGTCTTCCGTCACGTGACCGATCACAACCGCGTGCAGGTCCCATTTCTCGAAGACCGCCTGCAATTCCGCCTCGCGCCCGCGCTCCGCGACGATCAGCATTCGCTCCTGAGATTCGGAGAGCAGAATTTCGTAAGGCGTCAGTCCCGCTTCGCGCAGCGGAACCTTGTCGAGGTCGAGTTCGATCCCGAGTCCGCCATGCGACGCCATCTCGCTCGACGACGACGTGAGTCCCGCCGCGCCCATGTCCTGGATCGCGACGATGGCGCCGGTCTTGCCGGCTTCCAGGCACGCTTCGATCAATAGTTTCTCGGTGAACGGATCTCCGACTTGCACCGCCGGGCGCTTGGCTTCGCTTTCCTTGTCGAACTCGGCCGACGCCATCGACGCTCCGTGAATTCCGTCGCGTCCGGTTGCAGAGCCAACGTAAAGCACTGGATTGCCCGGGCCGCGCGCCTTCGCGCTCATCATCTCGCCCTTGCGCACCAGCCCGAGGCAGAACGCATTGACCAGGATGTTGGCGTTGTACGCCGCGTCGAACATCACTTCGCCCGCGACTGTCGGCACGCCCACGCAGTTGCCATAGCCTCCGATTCCGCCGACCACGCCGCCGAGCAGGTAGCGGGTGCGGGGATGCTCGAAGGAACCGAACTTGAGCGAGTTCATGCTCGCCACCGGCCGCGCGCCCATCGTGAAAATATCGCGCAGGATTCCGCCGACTCCCGTCGCCGCGCCCTGGTACGGCTCGACGAACGAAGGATGGTTGTGGCTTTCGATTTTGAAGACCGCCGCCCATCCGTCGCCGACGTCGATTGCGCCGGCGTTCTCGCCCGGCCCCTGCACCACGAGTTCGCTCTTCGACGGCAGCTTTCTCAGATGACGGCGCGACGATTTGTACGAGCAGTGCTCCGACCACATCACGGAGAAAACGCCGAGCTCGGTGTAAGTCGGGGTGCGGCCGATGGTCTGTTCGATCTTGCGATACTCATCGGGCGCGAGTCCGTGCGCGCGGGCCTGCTCGAGATCGACTTTCGGCTCGCCGGGGATGGAAACGGGACGCTCGCTCATCTCGCGCTTCCTGCTATCGACTGAAATATCTTGAGCCCGTCCACCCCGCCGAGCATCGGTTCCACCGCATGCTCCGGATGCGGCATCAGGCCGAAGACGTTGAAGCGCTGATTGGCGACCCCCGCGATCGCGCGCATCGAGCCGTTGGGATTGGCGGCGTCGCTCTCGCGCCCATCGGCATCGACGTAGCGCAAAATCACCTGCCCGCGCTCTTCCATCTGGCGGATTTCATCTTCGGGCGCGACGTAGAGTCCTTCGCCATGCTTGATCGGAAGCCGGAGCAAATCGCCCTGCTTCGCCGCGCGCGTAAACGGCGTGCTCGCGTTCTCGACGCGCAGCCACACGCGCTGGCATATGAAGGAGAGCGAACGGTTGCGCGTGAGAGCGCCGGGCAGCAGATGCGCCTCGCACAGAATCTGAAAGCCGTTGCAGATGCCGATCACCAGCCCGCCGTCGGCGGCGAACTTCGCCACGCTCTTCATGATCGGCGAGAAACGCGCGATGGCGCCGGTGCGCAGATAGTCGCCGTAGCTGAACCCGCCCGGCAGCAGCACGCACTCGACGCCGCCGAGCGATTCGTCCTTGTGCCACAGCATTCGCGCGTCCTGGCCCATCACCTCCGCAATCGCATACAGCGAGTCGCCGTCGTCCAGCGAGCCGGGAAATCGCACGACGCCCCACTTCATTCGCCGTCCACCTCGAAGCGGTAGTCCTCGATCACGGGGTTGGCGAGCAGCGCCTCGCACATCTTTTTTGCTTCGTCGCGCGCCTCCGACGCGGTGCGCGCCTCGACTTCGAGCAGGATATATTTGCCGACTTTGACGCCCGAGACGTTTTTGAAGCCGAGACTTTGCAGCGAACTTTCAACCGCGCGGCCCTGCGGGTCGAGGATTCCCTTGCGGGGCGTCACGAACACTCTTACTTGCAACTCAAATCCTCGCCGGCGATTCGCATTTCATTGCCCTGAACTAAAGATGTTTCACGTGAAACATTTCCATCTAAACCCCAACAATGACGCCTGCCGCGGCCGTCAGTTCTCCACTCGGCGCAGCATCTCGTGATAGGCCTCCTCCACGCCGCCCAGGTCGTGGCGGAAGCGATCCTTGTCGAGTTTCTGCCGCGTGGCTTTGTCCCAGAAACGGCAGGTGTCGGGGCAGATTTCGTCGCCGAGCAGAATCTCGCCGTGATAGCGTCCGAATTCGAGCTTGAAATCGACCAGTATTACGCTGCGCTCGTCCAAAAATTTGCTCAGTATGCCATCGACCTTCAGCGCCATCGCATCGATTTGCTTGAGCTCTGCCACGGTGGCCCATCCAAACGCGATCGCATGCTCGCCGAGGATCATCGGATCGTGGAGCGCGTCTGATTTGTAGTAGTACTCGACGATCGGATGCGGGAGCGGTTCGCCTTCTTCGCGGCCGAGCCGCTTTGCCATCGAGCCCGCGACGAGATTACGCACGACGGTTTCGACCGGGATGATGTGCAAGCGCTTGCACAGCATCTCACGATCGTTCAAACGGCGGACGAAGTGCGTTCTCACGCCGTTCTTTTCGAGCAGCCTGAAGAACAGCTCCGACATCCGGTTGTTCACGACGCCCTTGTCCGCGATGGTGGCGCGCTTGGCGCCGTCGAACGCGGTCGCGTCGTCCTTGAAGTAGACGATGACGAGGTCGGGGTCGGGCGTGGAGTAAAGTTTCTTCGCCTTGCCCTCGTAAAACATTTCGAGTTTTTGCGGAGTTTTCGTTGTTTCCACGATGCGTTCTCCATTCGGGCAGCCCGGATTATCTCTACCTAATCATCTTACCGACCGGTCGCCTCAGGACAACGAAGCTCGGGGCCGATTGTCCACAAAGCTCCGCGTTTATGCACATCGAAGCGCGCGCGTGTGGATAGCGGATCTCACGGCTTGCGCGCGCGCGCTTTTTTCGGCGAATCCAAGTCCTTGAGACTGATCCTTCGCTTGCCGGGTGCCGGCGCCAGCGGCGGCTCATAGCCCTTCTTCGCCGAAGCGGCGTCCGATCCTTTTGCGGGCGGCGCGAATCGCTCGACCAGTTTCGCCGCCAGGCCGATGTAGCTGCGCGGATTCAACTCGCTGAGCGCACGCTGCGCACTGTCGTCCAGCGGGAGCGTCGCGATGAATTCCTCGATGACGCGCCGATCGATCCGCCGGCCGCGCGTCAGTTCCTTGAGCGTCTCGTATGGTTTCGGCAGCCCGTGGCGCCGCATGAGAGTCTGAATCGCCTCGGCGACGACCTCCCACGCCTGCTCGGCCTCGAGGTCCTCGGCAATGCGCCGCTCGTTGACCTCGACGCGCGCCAGACCGCGCTCCAGCGACTCCAGCGCGACGACCAGATGCCCGAAAGCCGTACCCATCGACCGCATCGCGGTGCTGTCCGTCAGATCGCGCTGCCATCGCGAGACCGGCAGCTTGGCCGCCAGGTGATCGAACAGCGCGCTCGCGATTCCAAGGTTGCCCTCGCAGTTTTCGAAGTCGATTGGATTGACCTTGTGCGGCATCACCGAGGAGCCGGTCTCGCCCGCGACGGCCTTTTGCGCGAAGTAACCGATCGAGATGTAGCTCCACATATCGCGGCAGAAGCCGAGCAGGATCGTGTCGATGCGCATCATGATCCCGAACAGCTCGGCGATAAAATCGTGGCTCTCGATCTGCGTGGTCAGCGGATTCCAGGTCAGACCGAGCCGCTCGACGAAATTGCGCGAGTGCGCGATCCAGTCAACCTCGGGATGGGCGAAGTGATGGGCGTTGAAGTTGCCGACCGCGCCGTTGAGCTTGCCGAGAAATTCCTGGCGGCGAAGCTGCGAGAGCTGGCGCGCCACGCGGGTCGCAAATATCGCCATCTCCTTGCCGACAGTCGTCGGCGACGCTTCCTGGCCGTGCGTCCGCGCAAGCATCGGGTGCGACTTGTAGCGATGCGCCAGCTTGATGATCGGCGCGTTCGCCGACTCCAGGCGCGGTGTCAGGTCGGTCGCCACGAACTCCTTCAGGATGAGCGCGTAGGCGAGGTTGTTGATGTCCTCGGACGTGCACGCGAAATGCACCATCTCGATCGGCAGCGCCCGGTCGATCGCGGCGACTCGCTCCTTGACAAAATACTCGACCGCCTTGACGTCGTGATTGGTGGTCGCCTCAAGTTGCTTGACGCGGCGCGCATCGTCGAGCGCAAAGTCCTCGTAAACGGCTCGGAGCTTTTTCGCAGTCGCGGCGGGGATCGGTTTCAGCGCGCTGATCGCGGGATGCCCGGCCAGCGACAGATACCATTCGACCTCGACGCGAACGCGGTAGCGAATCAGGGCGAACTCGCTGAAGTATGCCTCCAACGCCCGGGTGCGCGCGCGGTAGCGGCCGTCGATCGGCGTCACCGCGGTCAATCCCGCGTCGGTCTCGGCAGGTTTGTCTTTCACTCTTTCACTGCGTGCTGATGAAACTAAATTACGTGGGATTGCCCGCGCAATCGAGGGGGGCGTCGCCTGCGTTCAGCGGCCGGTGTGTCCGAAGCCGCCGGGGCCGCGCACGCTCGGCGCCAGTTCATCGACCTCGACGATGTCAGCGCGAATGACCGGCGAGATGATGAGTTGGGCGATTCGATCGCCGGGTTTAATCAGGATCGGTTGCTCGCCCAAATTCACAAGTAATACTTTAACTTCCCCGCGATAGTCCGCGTCGATGGTTCCCGGCGAGTTGATGAGCGCGAGTCCCTCTTCCAGTGCGCGGCCGCTGCGCGGCCGCACCTGCCCCTCGTAGCCGACCGGAATCTCGACGGCGATGCCGGTTGGAACGGCGCGCCGCTCGCGCGGCGCCATCTCGATTGGGCCGCCGATGTCGGCCATCAGATCGATCCCGGCGGCATGCTCGCTATGGTAGGCGGGAATCGGCAGCGCACTTTTGCGCAGCCGCGCAATTTTCACAGTCGGTCGCATCGTTCCAATCTCGTATGGCGAATTGGCCGCACGATAGCAAGCGGCGTCGCGCGGCTGCATTCTCACCCGCGCCCGAGGCGGGTAAGAAGTCGGGCGGAACGCTACATCCTAACTCGGGAGAGGTATAAAGTGGGATAGTTTTCCTGCCTCGGGTCGCCCGCGAAGAAATTGAGACACGATTCGCCTGAACTCTCCGCTTCCAAGCGCCAGGCGGATTTCGGTTTCCAATACATTGCTCTTTGCTGCGTTACAGGAACCACAGATCAACTGGTAATTTGCCCAGGACGTATCTCCGAAGAGCGAGTAAGGCCACATGTGATCCCCTTGGAGGTAATTGATGTCCCTGTGATCGAACCTGCGACTGCAAAGGGGGCATTCATAACTAACAACGCCATCCTCGTCGCGACTTGCCATTCGTCGAAACCAAACATCTTTCCAGCCAGGCGGAAAGTCGCGTGATACGGGGTCGCACTTTATGAACTGGGGAGCGTCACCTACTTTCGAGCGATCAGTTGGCATATCTCACCCGTGGCGAGAATTTGTTTCTTCTGGCCAGGCCACTTTCCCTTGGCAATAGGATACGCCTGGCCGATGTCTCGCTCGATCGCGGTCGGACCCTGGGTAAGGAAAATCTAGATGAGCTCCCACTGTTTTTCTTCCGTGATCTTCTCCGGTGTCCCCCAGACTTGCGTGGCGGCAGCGATAAACAGCGCAATCTTGGTCGAGGAGTTTGTCCCGATGCGAGCGACCTTTTGTTGCTTGATCGTGTTGAACCACAACTCGAAGGATCCGAACCAGTCCTTAAGCGTTTGCAAACTCGGCAGGAGCTTGGGCGCGTCCTCCGGGTGGAGAGTTTCGTGTTGCATTTGGGCGGCGTATAAATCCAAGACCGAAATTGTGGTTCTATCGTACCGTAGCCCGAGACGGTTCTGGAGCGCGTCACTCGCGAGCAGCTCATCGACCTTCTGTACGTCTCGGGCGATCGCGTAGTAGAGAAACATCTGCGACGGTGCTTGTCCGGCCGCTTGAGCGCTATCGATCCACCAATCTTTCCAGGCACTTGGATCTTTCCAGGGGTGATCGAGGCCGTACTTCTCCTTAGCGGCCTTAATCATGCGGGTTGCCCCTTCGCGACCTGTATCGAAGACCCCAGCGAGGCGAATGAAGTAAACGCGATCGCATTGACCGAAGATCGCGAGACGGAGGTCGTGGGGGCTGAGTGGCGTGCCGGCTTCGTTGATGCGGCGAAAGATCTCAAGCCGGAGACCCAGGTCAAGATTCGTAGGTAGAACGAGTAGGTTGAGTACATAGTACCTTATCGATCTCTGAATGGGCTCAGGTAGCTCAGCGAATCGTCGGCCTTGGATTACAGGGCCGACATTGCTCGCATATTCAACTTCGTCTTCGGTAGCGAGGTCAAAGGATCCGTTGACGAAATCCCGGATGGTCGCAAGGCGCTGCTGGCCATCGACAACCTCCGACTTCTCCAACCCAGTGTTGGGATTTGTTTCAGGGTAAAGGATCAGCGGGGGTACGGTCATATTGTTGATTAGCGAGTCTACAAAGAGGGATTTTTTGGCCAAGTCCCATTCCGACGAGTCACGCTGGTAGTCGGGAATGAAAATCGTGCCGTCCGCAAGCTGGTCCATCAAGGATCCGACGTTAGGTGACCGGGATGTCGTCGCTCCCTTGACTCGGGGTTGAAACGTGCCTGTCAGTACGTTTGCCATAGCGTCCTCCGATTTCGGTTCAGCCGGAACTTCGTGTTAGCGGAACTGCGCCTCCTCTCACGTAGAGCTACGCGAGGGGGGCGAAGACGTCGCGGCCGATTTTGCGGCCCTTCAAATCGCCAAGCAGAACCATCGCGAGCTTGTCCGGCTGGAACCATGACGACGCCAGTTCGACGATATTGTCGTTGGTGACGGCCTCGATCCCCACTGACAGCTCATCGAGCGACACATCGCGGCGGAAGTAAATCTCATTGCGCGCGAGCCGATTCATGCGGCTGTCGGTGGATTCCATCCCGAGCAGCATGTTGCCCTGAAGCTGGCTCTTGGCGCGCGCAAGCTCGGCCGGCTCGAGGCCGTCGCGCTCGACTTTGCGAAGCTCGGCGACGGTGACTTCGAGCACTTCATCGACCCACTCCGGATTGGTGCCTGCATAAACGCCGAAGTAGCCCGAATCGATGAAGGACGAAATGAACGAGTAGATGCTGTAAACGCGGCCGCGCTTCTCGCGCACTTCCTGGAACAGCCGCGACGACATCCCGCCGCCAAGCGCGGTGTTGAGCACGTAGGCTGCGTATCGGAGCCGATGCGATTGGCTGATGCCGGGGCCGCCGATGCAGATATGCGCCTGCTCGAGCTTCTTTTCCCGGTTCAGCACCAGCGGCCGGTCAACCGGCGGCGAGAATTTCTCGACCTTGCCGTCACCGGCGACGCCGCCGAACAGCCCCGCGCATTTCGCGCTGAGACGCTCGTGCTCGACCTGGCCGGCAGCGGCGATAAAGACGCGGCTGGAGCGGTAGCGCGCCGCCATGAACGAAGTCAGCTGCTCGCGGTCTATTTTCTTTACCGTCTCGGCCGAGCCGAAAATCGGCAACGCGAGCGGGTGACCCTTCCAGAAATTTTCGGCGAACAGGTCGTGGATGAAATCGTCGGGAGTGTCCTCGGCCTGCGAGATTTCCTGCAAGACAACCTGGCGCTCGCGCTCTATTTCGGCGGGATCGAAAACCGACTCGAGAAAAATGTCCGCGAGCACCTCGGTCGCCATCTCGAGGTCCTTGCCGAGCACCTTGGCGTAGTAACAGGTGTACTCCTTGCCGGTGAAGGCGTTGAGCACGCCGCCGACGGCGTCGAAGGCCTCGGCGATTTGCGCGGCGGTGCGCTTCTTGGTGCCCTTGAAGAGCAGATGCTCGATGAAATGCGAGGTGCCGTTTTCGGCCGGCTCCTCGTAGCGCGAGCCGTTCTCAACCCAAATCCCAATCGACGACGACACCACTTGCGGCATCGCCTCGGTCAGAATCCGCACGCCGTTCCCGATAACGCTCTTTTGAATCATTCGCCGGTTACTTATCCTTGCCTGGTTCCTGCTCGGCCTCGCGCATCGACAGCCGGATCTTGCCGCTGCGATCGACGTCGAGCACCTTCACGTTGATCTCGTCGCCCTCGTGCAGCACGTCCTCAACGCGGCGGATGCGCTCGTTGGAAATTTGCGAGATGTGGAGCAGGCCGTCGGTCCCCGGCATTATCTCGACGAAGGCGCCGAACTCGACGATCTTGCGGACCGTGCCGTGATAGATTTTGCCGACTTCGGGCTCGGCGGTGATCGCCTGGATCATGCTGATCGCTTTTTCCATCGCGACCCCGTCTGCCGACGCGATCAGCACCGTGCCGTCGTCCTCGATATCGATCTTGCAGCCGGTCTGCTCGACCAGTCCGCGGATGACCTTGCCGCCCGGGCCGATCACTTCGCGAATCTTGTCAGGCTTGATGTGCAGCGTGACGATTCGCGGCGCGTAGCTGGAGACGTCCTTGCGCGGCGTGGGCATCGCCTTCTCCATCACGCCGAGGATGAACAAGCGAGCGTCGCGCGCCTGATGGAGCGCCTGGCGCATAATGTCCTTGGAGACGCCGCCGGCCTTGTTGTCCATCTGGATCGCGGTGATGCCGGCCTTGGTGCCGGCGACCTTGAAGTCCATGTCGCCGAGATGGTCCTCGTCGCCCAGGATGTCGGTGAGCACGCGGACCTTGTCGCCTTCCTTGACCAGGCCCATCGCGATTCCCGCGACCGCGGATTTGGTGGGCACGCCCGCGTCCATCAACGCCAGGCTGCCGCCGCATACCGTCGCCATCGAGGAGCTGCCGTTGGACTCGAGCACGTCCGACACGACGCGAATCGTGTACGGAAAGTCGTCTTCACCGGGAAGTATTGGCGCGAGCGCGCGTTCGGCGAGCGCGCCGTGGCCGATTTCGCGCCGTGACGGAGCGCGCAGAAACTTCACCTCGCCGGTCGAGAATGGCGGGAAGTTGTAATGCAGCATGAACTTCTTGAAACGCTCGCCGAGCAGCGCGTCGATCTTCTGCTCATCGGATGACGTGCCGAGCGTGACGGTCGCGAGCGCCTGGGTCTCGCCGCGCGTGAACACGGCGGAGCCATGGGTGCGTGGGAGGACCTGCACGTCGGCGCTTACATCGCGGATGTCGGTGGACTTGCGATCGTCGATTCGCTTGTCGTCGTCGAGGATCGCCATCCGAACCCGCGTGCGCACGAGGTGGTCGCAGGCGTCGATGATTTCCTTGGCGCGCTCGGTAAACTTCTCGCCGAGCGCCGCCACGACAAAGTCGCTGACCGCGTACAGCGCCGCGGCGCGCTCTTTCTTGCCCTTGGTGGCGAGAGCTTTCTCGATTCTGTCGCCGATGCTTCTTTCGACCGCCGCCAGCAGCGCCGCATCGCGTTCCTTGGCGGCGAATTCGCGCTTGGGTTTGCCCGCGCGGCGCCGCAGTTCTTCCTGCATCGCAAAAATCGGCTGCATCGCCTCATGCGCCGCGAACAGCGCTTCCAGGATCGCCTCTTCGTCAACGACCCGCGCGCCGCCCTCGAGCATCATGATCGACTCGGGGTTGGCCGCGACGACCAGCGAGACGTCGCTTCCCTCAAGTTCCGTGTGGGTGGGATTGACCACAATTTTGCCGTCCACCCGGCCCATCCGAACCGACGCAACCGGGCCTTTGTGGGGAATGTCGGAGACCAGCAGCGCAGCCGAGGCCGCGATCAGCGAGAGCATGTCGGGATCGTTGTCACGATCGGCGGACAGCACGGTCACGATGATTTGGGTTTCGCAATCGTAGCCCTTGGGAAACAGCGGACGCATCGATCGGTCGATCAAGCGCGAGGTCAGAGTCTCCTTTTCGGAGGCGCGCCCTTCCCTTTTGAAGAAGCCGCCGGGAATTTTGCCGGCTGCGAACGTCTTCTCGACGTAATCCACCGTGAGCGGCAGAAAGTCCATGTTGGGCCGCGCTTGATACTGCGAGACCGCAGTCGCGAGCACGACGGTTTCGCCGTAGGTCGCGAGCACACTGCCGTGCGCCTGCCGGGCCAGGCGGCCGGTTTCGAGCGAGAGCTTGCGGCCCGCAAAATCAATTTCGAGTTTTTCGTACATGAATGACACCTGAGGGAGGACTGAGGCCGTGCGACGATTGCGGTTGCCCGCGAGGCGCCACAGGGGACGCGCCTTGGGACACTGCCGGGTGGCAGGCCAAGGCCCGCGCGCCCGAAAGTTGCGGGCGGCGCGGCAGAATATGTCCGGCCTATCTCCGGATGCCCAGCTTTTCGATCAGCCCTTTGTAGCGCGAAAAGTCGCGCGAATGCAGGTAATCAAGGAGCCGGCGACGCTTGCCGACCAGTCGCAACAGTCCACGGCGCGTGTGATGGTCCTTCTTGTGCGCCGCGAGATGCTCGGTCAACTGGTCGATCCGGGCCGAGAGTAGCGCGACCTGAACTTCAGGCGAGCCACTGTCATTGGTGGTTCGAGCGTTGGCTTGGATGACTTCCCGTTTACGGGCCGATGGAAGAGGCATTCGGAGTTCTTACTTTCCCTTTTTCCTTTATCTGTAGCCGACCAAATTAACAGAGCGGGTCAGCGGAGTAAAGGCGGGCTCATTTCGAGTGAGTTCAGGCCTCGGTGGCTTCCGGATTGAAAATTCGCTCGACTATCGCCGTTACCCGGGAGGTCGCCCGCGCAACTGCAGTCAGCTCCCCGCTCTGCGATATCACCTTGAACAGCGGTCCGCCGGGTGGAACCTGGGAGTCGAGCGCGCGCGAGTCGCCGTTGCGCAGCCGTTTCTCGGCGGCGCCATCGACGACAAGCTCAGGGATGCCGACGAGCGCGTCGCGAAGAGAAATCAGGCGGGGCGGCAGCGCCCCGGAATCGAGGGCTGCGAGGATGTCGGCAAGCGCCATCGCGTCGGCAATCGAAAAAGCGCCGTTGCGCGTCCGGCGGAGTTCCTCGAGATGCGCGACTGTCCCGAGCGCCACACCGATATCGCGCGCCAGCGCGCGCGCATAAGTGCCCGGCGAGCATGTCGCGACGAATCGAATCGCGTCGGGCGCCTCGCATTTGAGATCGAGACGCTTGATCTCGACACTGCGTTTTTCGGGCGGCGCAACGTCGTCGCCGCGGCGCGCGAGCCGGTAGAGCGGCACGCCGGCGCGTTTGATCGCGGAGAACACGGGAGGAACCTGCTCGATCGCGCCGGTGAACTGCGCGGTGACCTGCGCAATTTTTTCAGCGGAGATGGCGGGCACGTCGGCGCGGCGAACGACGGCGCCATCGCGATCGAGCGTGTCGGTCTCGACGCCCAGCCGGATCAGGCCCGCGTACTCCTTGTCGCCGCCGTCGATGAACGGCGCGAGCTTGGTCGCCTCGCCGATCATGATCGGCAGCAGTCCGGTCGCGAAAGGATCGAGCGTGCCGAGATGTCCCACGCGGGCCGGCTTGACGCGCGATTTGACGCGGCGCACCACCTCCGCCGACGAGATTCCGGCGGGTTTATCTACCAGCACAATTGCGTTCATGGGGAGATCCCTGACCTTATCCGCTCGCCAGGCGCTGAACAAATCGTCGCGCGAGCTCTTTGTCCTCCCTCGATTGAGAGCGAAAGGGAACTGGAGAGAAAAGTGACAATCGTGCTCAGTCTTTGGGCGCGGATTGCTTGAGCAGCGCGTCGATGCGGGCGGCGCGCTCGAGTGCGGGGTCGAATTCGAAATCCAGCTCGGGCGTGTATCTAAGCCCCAGCGATTTGCCTATCTCGCGGCGGATGAAGCCGCTGGCGCTCCTGAAGCCGGCGATCGCGGCGGGCGCGCGCACGGAACCCTCCAGATGCGAGAAATAGACGCGGCCGTGGCGCAAGTCGTCGTCCATCCTGACGCCGGTCAGCGTGATGCCGCGCAGGCGCGGATCGCGCAGATCGCGGACCAGCAGCCCGGACAGCTCTCTCAAGATCGCCTCGGCGACGCGCTCCGGTCTCCGACCTTCAGCCAATGTTCTTCCCCGGTGTCACGAGAGCCGCGCGCCTGACGCGGCGTCGTTGTCAGTAGTTTTCTCGGTCTCAGTAGTTGATGATTTCGAGCTGCTCTTCGCCGAGCGGGACCAACCCCATCGAATCGATAAAGTTCACAACCTCGCGCAGCGCCCGGTCCACGAACGCGCGATCGCTGCCGAGCTGCGCGATGCCCAACTCGGCGCGCTGCCACATGTCGTGGTTGTCGGACTCGGCGATCGAGACGTTGAACTTGTTGCGGACGCGATCCTTGATCGCGCGCAGCACCTGTCGCTTGCCCTTGAGCGAATGATTCTCCGGCAAAAACAGGGTCAGCCGCATGATGCCGATGACCATGATGATACGCCCCCTTCCCCAACGCGCCGCCCGCAGCGGCCGCGCACGCTAAGGCTGAAGCTGTTTTTCGACGGCCGCCTGACCGCGCACGGTCTCGGGCTTGGGCGCGGCGAGCTTGCGCAGAATCGCTTCCATCTCGAAAGCTTCGATGATGTCGTCGGGCTTCACGTCGTTGAAATTTTCGAGCGCGATACCGCATTCGTAGCCCTGCGCGACTTCGCGCACGTCGTCCTTGAAGCGCTTGAGCGTGGCGAGCTTGCCTTCCCATACCGGGCGGCCGTCGCGGACCAGCCGCGCACGCGCGCTGCGCACAATCTTGCCGTCGAGGACCATGCATCCCGCGACGGTGGCGCCGGGCACGTTGAAAATCTTGCGGACTTCGGCGCGGCCGAGCGCTTTTTCGCGGTAGGTCGGCGCGAGCAGGCCTTCCATCGCCTCGCGCATGTCGTTGATCGCTTCGTAGATGACAGTGTAGAGGCGAATCTCGACGCCTTCTTTCTCCGCGAGGCTGGCAGCCTTCGGCTCGGGACGGATATTGAAGCCGATGATGATGGCTTTGGAAGCCGACGCGAGCGTAACGTCGGTCTCCGAAATCGCGCCCGCCGAGCTGTGGATCACCTCGAGCTTGACTTCCTCGGTGGAAAGCCGCGAGAGCGCGTCGCCAAGCGCCTCGACCGAACCCTGCACGTCGCCCTTGAGAATGACTTTGAGTTCCTTGACCTCGCCCGCCGCCAGACGCTGGCTCAAGTCTTCGAGCGAGATGCGGCTGGTCTTGGCGAGTTCGCCTTCGCGCTGCTTGGAGCGGCGATACTCGGCGACCTGGCGCGCCTTCGATTCCTCGACCACCACAGTGAACACAGTGCCGGGCTCGGGAACGCTGGAGAGGCCGAAAATCTCGACCGGAGTGGACGGACCTGCCTCGGTAAGACGCTGGCCGAGATAATCCTGCATCGCGCGCACGCGGCCGTACGAGACGCCGCTGACGAATGGATCGCCCTGATGCAGCGTGCCTTCCTGGATGAGCACGGTGGCGACCGGGCCGCGGCCGCGGTCGAGCTGCGACTCGATGATCGTGCCACGCGCGGCGCGCGCCGGATTGGCCTTCAGCTCCATCACGTCGGCCTGCAGCAGGATCATCTCGAGCAGCTTGTCGATTCCCTCACCGGTGCGTGCCGAGACCGGCACGATGATGGTGTCGCCGCCGTAGTCTTCGGGCACCAGCCCGACCTGGGTCAGGCGCTGCTTGACGTTGTCGATATTGGCGTCGGGCAGATCGATTTTGTTGATCGCGACGACTATGGGAACGTTGGCGGCGCGAGCGTGATTGATGGCCTCCTGCGTCTGCGGCATCACGCCCTCGTTGGCGGCGACCACCAGCACGACGATGTCGGTGACTTTGGCGCCGCGCGCGCGCATCGCAGTGAACGCCTCATGGCCGGGAGTATCGACGAACGCGATCTTCCGTCCATTGGCCTCGACCGTGTAGGCGCCGATGTGCTGCGTGATTCCGCCGAACTCGCGCGCCGTCACGTTGGTGTGGCGAATCGCGTCGAGCAGCGAGGTCTTGCCGTGATCGACGTGGCCCATCACCGTGACGACCGGCGGGCGCGTGACGCTTTCGCCCACCACGGCTTCCTCGGGCGCCTCTTCGATGGCGGATTCCGCGTCGAAGGAAACGTTCTCGACGCTGTAGCCGAACTCGCCGGCCAGCAACGTGGCGGTGTCCACGTCGAGCACCTGGTTCAGCGTCGCCATCTGGCCGAGTTCCATCAACTTCTTGATCAGGTCACCGGCCTTGACACCCATCGAGCGGCCAAGATCGCCGACCGTTACACCCTCGGTGATTCGAACCACGCGTTTGGAGGCCTTGGGCGTGGTGATCTCGGTTTTTCGCTGTTCCTTGCCGGGCAGCGCGCGGCGCTTTTTGGGCACCCGCAGCCCGCGCATCTCGCGCTCGGCGGCGAGATCGGTGCTGCCCTTCTTGACGACTTTCTTTTTCTTTATTCCGCGTCCGCCACCGGGCTTGGCCACTTGATCGGGCGGAAGTTGCGGCATCGCTTCCGCCGATTGCGGCTGCTGTTGTTGCGGAGCGAAGCGTCCTGTCAGTCCCGGCCGCGCACTCGGCGCGCCCGCTGCCGTACGCGAACCGGGCGACGCGGGACGTGCCGGAGGCGCCTTGAGCCTGAGATCGATCTTGCCAAGGACCCTGGGTCCCTTCTGTCCGTCGTCGAGCGTCGGGCCGGTCTGAGAGCCGCGAGTCAGATTGATCGAGCCACGCTCCGCCGATTCCGCCGGGCGCACACGATCGGTGCGATAACCGAAGCGCGACGAGGGCGCCCGCGGCGGCGCTTCGGGCGCGGCCGCGGCCTCGGCAATGACGGTCGGGTGCTTCGGATGCTCAGGTACGGGAGCAATCTGAGGCTCGGGCTCAGGCTCCATTTTTTCAATATGAACGGCAGCCTCGGGCGGATGAGCCTCGTAGTCGGCCTCGCCAATCTCCTCGATTTCAGGCTCCGGCCTGATGGCGACCGTCTCGGGCGCGCGATGCGGCTCGGCGAATGGAGCCTCCGCATAATGCTCCGAGTCAAACATAACCGGCGTCTCTGCCTCTGCGCCGTGTGAATCGCCGAGAAACGGCGACACGAACGAGTCGCCGCGGGTCTCTTCGACTTCGAAATGGAAAGGCGCCTCTGCTGCACCGGTGGCTTGGCCGGGCTCGGCATGACGCCGGCGCATCACGGTGGCATTGAGGCGCTTTTCGAGAATTTTTCCGCTGCTCGTTTCGAGCACGGTTTCGCGGCGCAGGATCGACGCGCGATGCGCCTGCTCGTCAAGATCGCCCTTGAGCCGGTCCGCCTCTTCGAGCGAGAGAAGACTGGACTCGGACTGCGTATGCCCAAGCTTCAGGCGGGCGCATCCGGCGAGCAAATCCTCGACCGGAAATCCCCATTCAGTTGCAAGAGTTTTGATCCGCTTTCGCGCCATCTTACTTATACTATTCGACCTTTGAGTTTCTATCCAGTCGGAGTTTAATTGCCGCCGCTATCTGGAGCCGCTCGGGACGTTCTATTTTCCGCCGGAGCGCGCGAAATTCCTTAACTTTTGAACTGATGAACCGCTCGGCGCATTCAAGCGTCGGATGCAAATAGCCGCCGCGCCCGGCGCGTCGCGCCTCGAAGTCCACTTCGACATGCCCATTGACGACCGCAATCCGCACCATCGCCGCCTTCACATCCTGCGCGAGGCATCCAACACACGTACGCCGGGCCCCGTGAAAAAGTGAAAAATTACTTTTCTCCTGCATCTTCAGTGGCGGCCGGCGCAGATTCCACCGCGATCGTTTCGGAGGCCGCCTCGGCGCCTTCCGCTTCCGTGGCTGCCAACGCAGCTTCCGCCGCAGCAATCTCTGCCGCCTCGGCGGCTGCCGCCGCCTTTGCTTCGGCCGCGATCTTCTTGTTCGCGACGTGCTCGCGCGCCGCGTTGATTATCTGGATGGCGCGCTCGGCGCTGATTCCCTCGACGTCGAACGCCGTCTCGTCCGCCTCCGCCAGTTGCTCGGACGAGCGAAATCCCCACTGGTAGAGCAGTTCCGCGTTGATATCGCCGATGCCCGGGATTGCGTTGAGCGACGCGCGCGCCGAGCGAGCCTCTTCTTCGGCCTCCGCCTCGCTGCGCACGTCGAGCTTCCATCCGGTGAGGCGATGCGCCAGGCGCACGTTCTGCCCGCGCTTGCCAATCGCCAGCGACAGTTGATCGTCGGGCACGATCACCTCCATCGCGTGCTCGTCCTCGTCGATGATCACCTTGGAGACCTTGGCCGGCGCCAGCGCGCGGCACACCAGCTCGGCCTGGTCGTCAGTCCATGGCACGATGTCGATTTTTTCGCCGCGCAGCTCCTGCACCACCGATTGCACGCGGGTGCCCTTCATCCCGACGCACGCGCCGACCGGATCGACGTTCGAATCCTTGGAATAGACCGCCACCTTGGCGCGTCCGCCGGGCTCGCGCGCGCTCTGGCGAATTTCGACGATGCCCTCGTAAATTTCCGGCACCTCCTGCTCGAACAGCTTCATCAGGAAGTCGTTCGAGGTGCGCGAGAGCACGATCGAAAGTCCCTTCTCCGACAGATCGACGTCTAAAATCAGCGCGCGGATGCGATCGCCCTGGCGATAGCGCTCGTGGGGGATCTGCTCCTTCTCGGGCAGGATCGCCTCGGTGCGGCCGAGATTGACGATCATGTTCTTGCGCTCGAAGCGCTGCACGATTCCCGAAACGACTTCCTGCTTGCGATCCTTGAACTCGTTGAAAATCTGTTTGCGCTCGGCGTCGCGAATATGCTGGATGAGATTTTGCTTGGCCGCCTGCGCCGCTATGCGGCCCATCGTGGCGGTGTCGAGCTTGATCAAAATTTCGTCGCCGACTTCCGCCTCGGGATCGTACTTCGCGCGCGCCTCCGCCACGTCGGTTTCGGCGGCGGCGTTGGCCACTTTTTCGACCACCGTCTTGATCTCGAACAGCTCGATTTCGCCGAGTTCGGGGTTGAACCGCGACTCGATATTGCGGTCCGGCCCGAACGTGCGCCGCGCCGCCGAATGCATCATCTCCTCGACCGCGTTGATCACGATCGTTTTGTCGATGCCTTTTTCCTTGGAGACCTGCTCGATTACCCGGTTCAGATCGACCTGCATACCGCCTCCCCGGGGCGCGGACAGAGTGGTGGCGCGCCAGTTATTTTTGTTGCTCCGCCTGAACGGGAGCCCGTGCGTCTATTTGTCAATTGCGTCTATTTGTCAAAATCGTATTCGTAATTCGCTCCCGACATCTCGTCGAAACCAATCGCGTGGCGCTTGCGGCTCGTCTCATCGTCAAGCTCGATTCCACTTTGACCGACCGACACCAGCCTGCCCACGAACGACTTCTGCCCATCGCGCGCACGATGCGTTCGTACCTTCACCCGTTCACCCTTGACCGCCTCGAAATGCTCCAGCTTGCGCAGCGGCCGGTTGATTCCCGGCGACGCGACCTCCAGCGTGTAGCGGCCCTCGACCGGGTCGTACACGTCGAGCAAATCGCCCAGCGTCGGGCTCAACTTCTCCAGATCGCTGAGCGCAATTCCGCCACCCGGCTTGTCGACCAGCAGCCGCAGCAGCGAATTTCGCGTGCCCTTGCGAAAATCCACCGACACCAGTTCATAACCCTGGCGTTCGATGTGCGGCTCGAGCAGCTCGACCACCTTTTCCGCGGTCGGATGAAGCCTCAGGGCCGCCATCTGCTCTCACCTCTCGCTCGCTGCGGCCGTCGGAGTCGGCTTTATGTGACGAAACCGAAAACCTTTTTTGCTGCACCAACAAAAAAGTGGGCACGCGCCCACTTCACGTCGGCAGGATACCACTACAGCCAACCTGTCAGCAAGGCACGGCCCAGCCGCCGCACCCTTTGCCGCTGCGGCAAGCATTTTTCGTAACATTCCGCTAACATCCCCCTCTCGATGCACGAGCTGATCGACCTCAACTCACCCGCCCTGGGATTCCTGCTCGCGCTGGCGATCGGATTCCTGGTCGGCCGTACGCGAGAACCCGGACCCGGCGGTCCGGCGCGTCCGGGGATGCGCGATTTCCTGATAATCGCGCTGCTCGGTGCGGTCGCGGGCCACGTCGGCAACGCGGCGATCACGATCGCATTGTTCGCCGGCATGATCGGCACTCTGCTCGTGATGCGCGCGCAGCATCCGGAGCGCAGCGGAATCACCACCGAGCTCGCCGCCGTCGCGACCTTCGCCCTGGCTGACCTGTGCCTTACGTCGGACCGTCAGTTCGGCGCCGGGCTCGGAATCGTGCTCGCGCTGATTCTGGCGGAGCGCGATCAGCTTCGCCACTTTGTGCGCGACGCGATCTCCGACCGCGAATACATCGACACGCTGAGTTTTCTCGGCCTGATTTTCATCATCTATCCACTGCTGCCGGCCGGCAGCTACGGACCATTCGGATTTTTCGAGCCGCGCAAAATCTGGCTATTCATAATCCTCGTATCCGGCGTCTCATATGTCGGCTATTTCCTGACCAAGTTTACCGGGAACGAGCGCGGCGAATTACTCACTGCGATAGTTGGCGCTATCGCCTCGACGACCGCCTATACCGCCGGGATCTCGCGCGCAGTCGCCACCGCGCCGAAGTCTGCCGTGTCGGCGGCCCGCTACTCGCTGATAGCCAATTCGATACTATTCCCGCGGATGCTGCTACTCGTTGCAGTGGTCAGCCCGGCGCTCGCGATCGCGGCAATCCCTGCTTTCGCTGCGATGATGCTCGCGGGTTTCGCCGCCGCCGCGATACTGGCCCCTGCGCCATTGAAAAAAGGTAACACGCTCGCGGATTCCACTTTCCGCAACCCGTTTTCGATCCGCCCCGCGCTCGAGTTCGGCGTGGGATTCACCGTCGTGCTGCTGATTACCCGCGTCGCCAAACATTACGCGGGATACGGCGGCCAGATGCTGGTTTCGGCGATCAGCGGAGTGGTGGACGTCGATGCGATCTCGCTGACGCTGGCGTCTTTCGTTCAGGCAGGCACCAGCGCGCCGCGCGACGCTGTGATCGGGCTCACGCTGGCGGCCGGTGTCAACGCGATCTTCAAGTCCGCCGTGGCCGAGACCAGCCATCAGCCGGCCTTCTATCTGCGCCTGATGGCGGGGTTCGTGATCATGTTCGCAGTCGGCGCGGCAGCAATAGTCATTATCAATCCCGCCAGCGTCACCGAACTAGTAAGTCATCTGCAAGTGAACTGACTATTCCGACCCGCCCCGATTGCTCCGCTGCCCCACATGGGAAGAGGTTAGCCCCGCATCGATCACCACTTCATTCCATCATCCCGGCTCCTTCCGTCATCCCGACCGAAGCGGAGGGACCCCTGACCGTGGCGACGGCAGCGCAGTATTAAGACGTTGGCAGGGGCTGCGCCCGCCAACGGCGGGCGGCCTTAACATTGGGTGCAGGGGTCACCCCTGCGGTGCAGGGCTCAGCCCTGCTCACCCCTGCCCTGCTTATTTCTTCTTGGCGGCCTTGCCGGTTCCCGACAGCCCCACGCTCTGCGGCTCGCCGATCACGTTGTCAACAATCTTCAGGCTTCCAGTCTGCCGCGTCGTGTCCGCCGGCGTGAAGGTCACCGATACCTTGCAACTCTTGCCGGGCTCGAGCGTTTCTTTGCATTCCGACTTGACCGCGAACACCGGCGGCGACGCGCTCTCGCTCTCGATGGTCACCGCCAGACCTGTTTTCTTCTTACCCGCGTTCTCGATCGTGACCGTCTTGGCCTTGCTGGTAGTTCCGACTTTCACCTTATCTCCGAATGCGATCGAACTGGGACTGATAGTCAGCTTCTCCGAGATCGGTGTCGCAGGCGGCTGGATGGCGATAAACTGTGGATCAAACAGTTCTGTCACTGGACCGCTGATGGTGGCGGTGGGGGCCACGCTGTACGTCGCCGGCGGGCCGGCGATCCATCCGGAGCCTCCCAGCGCCGGATAGGCAAACACGCTAGGTGGGATCCCGTTGTAGGGGTTGCCTTCATCCGCCACATAGATGTTGCCGATGGAATCCAGCGCGATGCCATCTGGGCCATACAGGCCGGTGTCAGGTCCACTGATGGTGGCGATAGGGGCGATGTTGACCGGCCTGGTGCTGCTTCCCAGCGGCGGATAGACCAACACGCTGGCGGCGTACAAGTCCGCCACATAGATGTTGCCGCTGGAATCGAACGCGATGCCGTATGGTGCCCTCAAGCCGGTGTTGGGCCCGGTGAGGATGGCGGTGGGGGCGACATTGCCGGTGCTCCCCGCCGAATAGACTAACACGGTGCCGCTGTAAAACTCCGCCACATAGATGTTGCCGCTGGAATCCAACGCGATCCTGATCCCGAAGCTCAGGCCGGTCTTGCTCCCGGTGATGGTGGCGATGGGGGCCTTATTGATTGGCCCAATCCTTCTTCCTAGCTTCGGATATACAATCACTTTGGCGGCGGTCGCGGGGAACGCTTCGGGGTCGCCATTGTCGGCCACATAGATTTTGCCGCTGGAATCCACCGCGACGCCGGCTGGTTGGATCAGGCCGGTGCTGCTCCCGCTAATGGCGGCGATGGGGGCGACATTGGCGTTGCTCCCGGCCGGATAGACAAACACGCTGGGGGCGACGCCGGCTTCGCCGTAAACGCCGAAACAGGCAGGGCAGTCCCCAACATAGATTTTGCCGCTGGAATCCAGCGCGATGCCTCGTGGGGCGGTCAGGCCGGTGGTCATGGTCGTGCTGATGGCGGCGATCGGGGTCTCGTTGAGCGTCCCGGTGCTGCTTCCCACCGCCGAATAGACAAACACGCTATTGATGTCCGTCACATAGATGTTGCCGCTGGAATCCAGCGCGATGCTTTCTAGGTCTTTGTTGCTCCCGCTGATGGTGGCGGTGGGGGCCTCGTTGCCGTCGCTCCCCGCCGAATAGACAAACACCATCCCGGCGCCTTTATCGGGCACATAGATGTTGCGGCTGGAATCCAGCGCGATGCCGGATGGGGAGATCAGGCCGGTGTTGCTCCCGCCGATGATGGCGGTGGGGGCGGCGTCGCCTTTGGTCCCCTTGGCATAAATGGTGATGGTGTTGTTGCAGATGTTGGCGGCGTAAATCTTCCCACTCGCATCAATGGCCACGAATTCCGGCTCGGCGAGGCCGGTGGGTGCCGGGGCCAGCGGGGACACATCGCCATTGCTCCTGGCGGCATAAGCCGTCACGGCGCCGGTGCAATAGTCCGTAACTAAGAACGTCGGGATGGGGTCCGCGCTATAGGCGCGGCCTGAAAAACGATGAAAGCCGACCATCGCCAACGCGGCCGCACAAAAGATCGCGACCACGCCGAGACGTGTTTTTCCCCATGACGGACCCATCGGTTTACCTCCCCGAATGACGCGCGCGACAACGGAGCGCGGCCTTAACACTGGGTGCAGGGGTCACCCCTGCTCATCATCGCGCAGCTTGGCCAGCACCGACAGATCCTCGAGCGTCGTCGTATCGCCAAGCGTCTCATCGCCCGACGCGATTTGCCGCAGCAGGCGCCGCATGATCTTGCCGCTGCGCGTTTTCGGCAGCGCCTCGGTGAAGCGCACGTCGTCGGGCCGCGCCAGCGCGCCGATTTCCTTGACGACGTGCGCGCGCAATTCGTCGCGCAACCTGCCATCGCCCTTGCGCCCGCCCTCCAGCGTGACGAATGCGACCACGGCCTGTCCCTTCATCTCGTCGGGGCGCCCCACGCACGCGGCCTCCGCGACCGCCGCATGCGAGACCAGCGCGCTTTCGATCTCCATCGTGCCCAGCCGATGGCCCGACACGTTAATCACGTCGTCCACGCGGCCCATGATCCATAAGTAGCCGTCCTGATCGCGCCGGGCTCCGTCGCCGGTGAAATAGGCGCCGTCGATCTGGACAAAGTAATTGTTCTTGTAGCGCTCGGGGTCGCGGTAGATCGTTCGCAGCATCCCGGGCCACGGCTTGCGCACGATCAGCAGGCCGCCCTGGTTGGCGCCGACGCTCTTGCCCTCGCGCGTGACGACGTCGGCGGCGATTCCGGGCAACGCAAGCGTTGCGGAGCCGGGCTTGGTGGCGATCGCACCGGGCATCGGGCTTATCATGATGCCGCCGGTCTCGGTCTGCCACCACGTATCCACGATTGGGCATCGCTCGCCGCCGATAACTTTGCGGTACCACATCCAGGCTTCGGGATTGATCGGCTCTCCGACCGAACCGAGCAATCTCAGACTCGACAGGTCATGCTTTTTCACCCACGCGTCGCCCCATTTTATGAAAGTCCGTATCGCAGTGGGCGCGGTGTAGAAGATGCTGACGTGGTACTTCGCGATTATCTGCCAGAAGCGATCGTTCTCGGGAAAGTTCGGCGCGCCTTCATACATCAGGACCGTCGCGCCCGCCGCCAGCGGCCCGTACACGGTGTAACTGTGGCCTGTTACCCATCCGATATCCGCGGTGCACCAGTAGATGTCGTCCTCCTTCAAGTCGAACACCCACTTCATCGTCATCAGGACATGCGTCAGGTAGCCGCCGGTCGTATGCACGACGCCCTTGGGTTTGCCGGTCGTGCCGCTGGTGTAAAGCGTGTAGAGCGGATGCTCGGCGTCGAGCGCGGCGGCCTCGCATCGGGGGCTTTGCGCGGGAACCAGCTCGTCCCACCACAGGTCGCGCCCTTTGCGCATCTCGACTTTGTTGCCGACCCGCTTGAGCACGAGGACTTTCCGTATCGACGGGCACTTTTTCAGCGCCTCATCGACATTGTTCTTGAGCTCGACGATTTGCCCGCGTCGCCATCCGCCGTCGGCGGTGATACAGACCTTCGCTTCCGCGTCGTTGATCCGATCGGCCAGCGCTTCGGACGAGAAGCCGCCGAAGACCACCGAATGAATCGCACCGATTCGCGCGCACGCCAGCATCGCGATCGCCGCCTCCGGCACCAGCGGCATGTAGATCGCGACGCGGTCGCCGTCCTTGACGCCGAGACTCTTCAACGCATTGGCGCACCTGCCCACTTCGTCGGCGAGCATCTGGTAGGTCAGCACGCGCGAGTCGCCCGGCTCGCCCTCCCAGATCAGCGCGGCTTTGTTGCGGCGCGGGCCGTCGAGATGGCGATCGAGGCAATTGTAGGCGGCGTTGATCGTGCCGCCGACAAACCACTTCGCATGCGGGAAATTCCACTCGAGCGTTTTGCCGAACGGCTTGAACCAATAAAGCCCGCGCGCGCATTCGGCCCAGAATGCCTCCGGATCGGCGTCGGCGCGCTTGCAGATCGCATTGTACTCGTCGAGGCTCTTGACCCACGCGCGCGCGCTGAAGTCGGCGGGGGGAGGAAACTTGCGCGATTCGGTCAGCGTCGAATCGATATGAGTCGCTTCGGTCGAAGGCATCGCACGAGCACCTGTCGATTAAGCTTGGATGTCACACGCGACCGCGAGCTTCGCGCGTTTTCAAGCTCAAGTACAGGGTCGCGGCGTCGCCATTCTCGCGCCGGTTCGAATTGATCCCGCGCAGCCGCTCGAGCAGCTCGTTTTCGACGCTCGCCGAGTGCTCAGCCGCGAGTTCGACCGCACGCGCCGCCCATCTGAGTACGACGCGCCCCTCCAGGCCTGCGAAATCATCGAAGAACCACGCGCAACTGGTGAGCGCCGCCTGCCCCGCGCGGACCATCTCGAACATCCGCAGCAGCGTTTCGCGATTACCTTCGTCGGCAACCCCGAAGCGCTTGAAGAACTCTTCGTGGACGGCGGGATTCGGATCGATCAGCAAACGGATTGCGCCGCGCAGGATCGCGCCGGGCTCTTTCGCAATCGCCGGGGCGAAGCGGTCGTAAGTCGTCTCGGCATGGTTTTTCACGAAATCCATCGCGGCGCGAAGCGGCCCGCGCCATTCCTGCGAAGTGTTCGGATCCTGGCGGCATCCGCAGTTCGAGCGCCATCGTTCGACGCCATGCGGACAGCTCCATGAACTGGCGGATGCAATCTCGAATGATCCTGCCGCGGGATGCGTCGCCAGGTAGTCCGCGCAATTGGTAAGAATCACGTCGTCGCGGCTTTCGAGCGCCATCAGGGCGCGCGCCAACTCGGCGGCGCCGTGTTTATTATGATGCCCAAATGTTTCGCCGTCGGTCGCCAACATCAGCGCGGCGCCGGGTTCCAGCTTGAGCGCGGTGTCGGCAATCCAGTCCGCCAGCCGGGCGCCGTCGGCCAATCCGTTGCCGAACGAGACAGTTGTGGACAAATCACGGTCGAAGCGGAACACTGCCAGGCTCAAATCGCCCCGGCGCCATTGGAACGGCCCGGCATTACGCGACTCGGCGCCGAGGCCGCTGAACTTTCCCTGATCCGACGCGAGAATGACGAACCCGATTCCGACCGCCGCGATCGACGCAAGCGTGTCGTCATCGGCGGCGCACTCGGGGATCCACATCCCGGCGGGCTTGCGGCCGAATCGGAAGACAAAATCGTCGATACCCCATGCGATCTGCAGTTCGCGATCGCGCGGCGGCAACAGGGGCAAAATCGAATGACTGTACGACTGCGCGATCGCGTTGCCATAGCCGCCGTGCGCATTGGCATACAACGCGTCGCCGCGGATCATCGCGCGATACGCGGCCTTGCCGTGCGCCTGCAGCCATCCTGCCAGCGTGGGCCCGACATCGAAGCTCAGCGACTCGTAATTGTTGCGAACGTGAACGACCGCCCCTTGCATCGTGTGGGCATGAGCGTTGGCCGTGTAGCATTCGCTCAGAACTCGCTCGTTCCAGTTCTGAAACGGCGCCGCGCCATGCTCAGGACTAATCAAACCCGTCCACGGACTCTCGCGCGGAGGCTGATAAAAATGGCCGTGGATTATGACGTACCGCGCTTCACTCATCGAAGACTATGTTGCGCCTCCAAGCCGCGCTGCAAAAGCCCACGCGCCCAACCAGAGTAAAACTTATCCGCCTTCTTTGCCGGATTCTGCACGGCTAATCAAGCGGATGAGCGAATTCAGGCGCTACCTATCCACAATCCTTGAACAATTCCATCCACAGGCAGGCCTCAGCCCCCGCACCCAGAAGTGCGAAACCCACGGCGGGTTTCGCGTACGATTTCGCGTACGATTAAGTTCCCCTGCCCTGCCTATGCGCAGGCGGCGCGGAAGCTGCCGCGAATCGCGGGCTCGCCCTTTTGATTGAGCACGATCAAGTCGCCCTCGATCTGCTTCTCGCCGTCCTTCTCGAGCTTGTTGGTGACTTTGCCCGTGCAGGTGACGACGTCTCCCGGCCATACGCGCGTGGCGAAGCGCACCTGGAAGCGGCGCACGTTGCCGATCCCGACGTAATCGGTTACGGCCTTCGAGAGCAGGCCTGCGGTGAACATCCCTTGCGCGAAGACGGTCGGGATTGCGGCTGCCTCGACGAAGGTCTGATCGTAATGCAGTGGGACGAAGTCGCCCGACGCACCCGCATAGCGGACGAAATCGGTACGCGTCACGCCGGCCGCTTCGAACTTGGGAATTTCGTCGCCGATTTTGATCGAATCGAATTTAAGTTTTGCCATTTTTCCTGGTTCTCCGATTGAATCGTTTCGCGCGCGCGGCCCGATTACGCTTTGACCGCTTGTCCGGTCTCGATCAGCGTTGAACGCGCAATCGCGACTTTCTCGCCCTTCTGGTTGGTGTACTCGGTTTCCGCGATCACCAGCGTCATCTTGCCGCCGCGGCTGCCTTCCTTCTCGAGCACGTCGGCGACCTTGGTCACGCCGGTCAGCGTGTCACCCACAAAGATCGGCTTGAAGAACTCGAACTCCTGCTCGCCGTGCAGGATACGGCGCAAGTCGAAGCCGCCGAAACCGGGGCTGGAGGTCTCGTCGGTCCAAAACGCGCTAGTCTGCAAAAACGTGACAGGAACGGGGATTCCGCCCATTTCCTTCTTCGCCAGTTCCGGGTCGAAGTAGAGTGGATTGGGATCCTTGATCGCGCGGGCGAACTCGCGCACCTTGCTCCAATCGACGTGCATCTTGAATGGTTTGCCGGTTTTCCCGACGGCGCTCTTGTCGGCCATATGACTCATCCTCTCTCAACAGGGTCGAGCGAATCATTTACTGATGCTCGATCAGTTTGTCCACTTACTCGGAAATTCGCATGCCTTCGCCGCCGTCGATAATCAGCAGCGCGCCGGTAACGTAGCTCGCCGCGTCCGACGCAAGGAAGATGCATGGATAGGCAATTTCCTCGACACGGCCGAAGCGCTGAAGCGCGCGTGATCGCGCGACCATCTCCTTGACCTTTGGATTTGGCCATACCCGCGGCGCCGCGCCTTCGGTATCGATCGGGCCGGGCGCAATGCAGTTGACGCGAATGCCCATGGCGCCCCATTCGCCTGCCTGAGAAACGGTCAGGTTGATGACGCCCGCTTTTGCCGCGCCGTACGGAAGCATAAAGGGCGACCCATGCACGCCGGCGGTGGATGAGATGTTGACGATCGAGCCGGGGCTTTTCTGCTCGATGAATTGGCGGGCGGCCGCCTTGGAGCAGAAGAACACGCCGTCGAGATTGATTCCGACCACCGCGCGCCATCCGTTGGGCGAGAGATTCAACGACGGCGCCGCGATACTGGCGCCGTGATTGTTAATCAGCACGTCGAGGCGGCCGAACTGCTTGACCGCCTCCGCCACCATCTTGTCGCATTGCTCGGCGTCGCGGACGTCGACCTGAGTCATCTCGCATTTACCGCCGGCCTTGCGAATTTCGTCGCGCACGCGCTCGAGGTTTTCGACCTTGCGGCTCGCGATCAGCACCGGCGCACCGCGCAGCGCGAACTCCTTGGCGATCGACTCGCCAATTCCGGTTCCGCCACCGGTCACGATCGTAACCTTGCCTTCGACACTGAATGGATTCTTCAAAATGGAAACTTCCTCCCGGGGGTTCGCTGAGATTTATCGCACTGTTGCGACGCGATGGCGAGAGGCGGACGACCGATGGCGGGGCGGGCGGGCGGGGCGTCAGGTGGAGAGCTGATGGACAAGCTCGATCAGTGATGGGTCCAGCGGGCGGCGCCGATTAACCACCTCGCTCAGCGGAACGCAAACAATCGCGCCCCGCTCTTCGCCAATTAGTGAAGGCGCGGCGCCGTCGAGGATGGCCCTGACGGCGCCGGCTCCCATCCGGCTCGCCAGCAACCGGTCCCTGGCCGTGGGCGCTCCGCCGCGCTGGACGTGGCCGATCACAACCACGCGCGCCTGCATGTGCAGTCTGGCGGTAAGGGCCTCGGCGATCGGAATGACGCCTCCGGTGCGCGGCCCCTCCGAGACGACGACGATCGTCGCGCGTTTGCCGCGGCGATGGCTGTCTTCGACACGATCGCAGATCTCGTCGAGGGTGAACGGGATCTCGGGGACGATGACCGCCTCGGCGCCGCCGCCAAGAGCGACCGCGATTGCGATAAAACCCGAGTCCCGGCCCATCACCTCGACACAAAAGACGCGTTCGTAGGCGAATGCGGTGTCCCGGATGCGGTCGATGGCATCGAGCGCAGTGTTGACCGCGGTATCAAACCCGATTGAGTAGTCGGTGCCCGGGATGTCGTTGTCGATCGAGGCCGGGATGACGAAGACCGGAATGCCGGCCTCGCCGCCGAAGATTGTCGCGCCGATCATCGAACCCTCGCCGCCGACGACGACGAGCGCCTCGATTTGGTGACGTTTCAAGTTACGGGCTGCCAGCTCTCGGGCAGCGGGGGTGCGGAACTCGACCGAGCGCGAGGTCTCCAGGAAGGTCCCGCCGCGCTGGATCATGTTGGCCACGGAACGAGTGCTAAGCGGCTCGGCCAGGTCGCGGATGAGGCCCTCATAGCCGCGCCTGAAACCAATCACCTCTATTCCGGCGACCGCCGAGCATCGGACCACGGCGCGAATGGCAGCGTTCATCCCGGGAGCGTCGCCGCCCGCGGTAAGAATTGCGATTCGGCGGGGGCGCGAGCCGGACAAGCCGGAAGATTCGTTATTGCCGTTCATGGAAATGGGGAGCGACGCGCGCGTCGTCCACTATCGAATCTACCGAGCGGGACGAGGAGAACCAACCTCAGACGCAACGGCTTGGCCGCACGCGAAACGGCGCCGGCGCCTGCCGCGCCTATCAGGGCAGCCGCGAGGCTTGCATGCGTTCGAGCGCAGCCCTGGCCTCTTCCGAGGCGTCGCTGACGGTGGGGCCGGGGCTGTCGGCCGCCTTTCTGTAGTGATTGATGGCGGCGACTTTATTGCCGAGCGCCTCGTAGGTGCGCGCCACGTTGACCTCGGCCCGGGCGTCAGTGGGGCAGGCCGAGAGCGCATCCTGGTAGTATCCGAGCGCCTTGGAGAAGTCGCCGGCGGCAAATCGGTCGCCGCCGCGCTGGCGGGCAACTTTCTCCACGCCTTTGTCGCAGCCGCCCGGAGAGGACGCCGCAACGCCGGGTGTGTAGCCTGGATTCTGATTCACCTTGAGGGCTTCGAGCTCTTGTTGCTGCTGCTCGATCTGCTCCTGTTGCTGTTGAACCAACCGCTTGGTGGCGTCGATCTGATCGCCCATGCATCCAGCACCGACGAGAGCGAAGACGCCGAGCGCGAGCGCAAACAGGATTCGCGTTGCCAGGTTTGCCACGGGTATGAAGATTACGTTGGTGCTGGATTTGTGTCGCATCGCCACCAATACTGGCGAATAGTGGCACCGTGTCAATGCCGAAGTGCGAGGCGTCCGAGACCGCACGGCGGCAGCTTGCGCTTCAACCGGGTCATTTTCAGGCCAGTTTGAGCGCGACACTTCGCAGACACAAGCGCCGAATTATCCGCACAGATGCGCGACGATTTCGAGGTAACCAGTTCGGCTATATGGTGCCGGGCAAAGATTCGACGCGCAATGCATGGGTTACGGCGAGATGTCGCGCGTTGAAGCAGGTTCGGGGAAACATTCACTGATATATTGAACCTCGGCAGGATCGCAGGGACCATCGCCGATATCGAATCGGCCCACTTGACGGCGCAACCGGGGCGTACCAGCCTGCGTACATATCGTGAGCGCTTGCGACTAATCGGGCGAAGTAACTATGTGCAAGATCGCGTTAGCAACGGCGTTCCTCGCTCTGTGCTGCGTGTTCGCGCCGTCGCCATCTCTGTGGGCGGCGCAACCCGCCCTTGTGTCAGCCGATTGGTCCGTGAACGCCGCTCACAGCCTCGCCTTGAATCCGCCTTCGCTGGACGCTGTAGAGGATTTCACTGGGCGTGCTATTGGCGAGAGCGAAGAGAATCCGCCGGTTGACGTGTGTGAGTTTCGTTTTGCGGATCTGCGCAACTCCGGGAATCTTTCCTTGATTGTGTCGGTTTCGACGGGGAGGTTCGGATGCCTTGAACTCGACATTCTCGACAGGACGCCGACAGGGTTCGAACTTTACAGGGCGAAAGGTGCAGTTGGACACGATCTTGCGAACAGTGTGCTCGATATCAATCATGACGGCAGACACGAGTTGGTCCTCTGGGACGATCTGACAGGCTACATTAACTGGGTACGGGCCCCCGGTTACGGAGTCGGGTGCGAAGCGAAATGGCCGCTGATTTTCACCTGGATGGGCAACGGTTATTCGGAGGTAAGTGATCAGTACAAAGACTATTACCGGAACTACCTCAAGTCTGTGGAGGCGCGACTAGCTGCAGATTCTTCGGAATTGCGGGCGGCATCCGCTCGGACGGCTAATCCTGTGCCAATGGTTGGTAGTGCCAGGATTGCGGCGCAAGCTGAGACGTCTACCAGCGCTGGTGGGGAAGCCTTAGCGCCCGCTCCACAACTGTCTCTGTCAAAAATTACCGCTCCTGCTCCAACACCTAAAGCTGCTCCAATACCTGGTTGGGCGGCTCTTAATCTGGCTCAGCGGGACTATGCCTGTACGAGAATTGAAGCGGCAAAGACTGAGGCATTTCTTGGCATCAATTCAGACTCAACGATGAGCGCTGCGATCAAGGATTCAGAAAGCGAAGATCCAGCTAAGCGCATACTCGCCGCTGCCATTTTTTCGTACCTCGGAAGCCAGGAAGCCGAGCAGGATCTGAAGACGCTGGGCAACGACGCGGATTCGAAGGTGGCGGAGGTTGCCAAATTGACGGCTACTTACGGAGGAAATCACGGTCCGGGCCCCCGCATAGTACTGGATTCAAATTACCTACCCAAATTGAGCGAACGACCGCAGTCCAAGCACTAATGCCACGACATGAATGCGTAAGTGGCGGCGGCAACGCGCGCACCGCGAAAAAAGCGTCCAGAAAAAGTGTCTTTTTGTGTCGGAGGCGAGCAAATCCGATACGAGGCGAGGGCTGCCCGTTTTGGAAAACCCCCGCATTTTCCTATCCGAACCGATGCGAGCCGATGCCGTTAGAAGCCCCCGACCACAACTGGCGAATAGTGGCTAGAGCGCGCAAGTCCACGCTGGGCGTGGGTTTCCAGCTGTCGCAGACGGTGCGCACGAAGATCAGGAAGCACGAGGGCGCGTCGGTCAGGGCGAGATGTCGCGCGTTGAAGGGGACTCGGGTCCCGATGGAGATCTATTCGCGCAACTACTATGCCAAAAAGAGTCTTCTTCGCTCAGGCTTTCCTTTCCGTGTCGCTACTTCTTCTTCGGTGATGACAGTAAACCACTTTTCTGGTGAGGAACTGTTACAGCGGCAGATTGTTTGATGACGGCGGCGCGCACTTTACTATTGGAGCTCGCGTCACCGGGTGTGCAGACCGCATAGACCGAAACCTCCACGCAGACGTCGCAAGAAAGTCTTACATGGACGTCCCAACCGTTCAGAGCCGCGTTGGGATAAGTACCCATCTGGATGATTCCCTGTGATGGGTTTGAAATTGAATATCCGCCGCTCAGTATCGAGTCTCCTGGATCGCAATCCTCTTCAACAGTGACTGCGTTGGGTTCGCATCCCCCCCCCGTGCCGCTACCGCCGCCACCACCGCTACCCTTTTTGATCTCCAGCGCCCCCGCTGGCGCGACCGTGCCGCCACCACCGCCACCCTTCTTAGTCCCTTCGCCACCCTGTCCCTTCGTGCCGCCACCACCGCCCGTGCCGCTAAAGCTACCGCCGCCACCACCGCCACCGCATACCTCTGTGGGACCCGCCGAAACGAGGTACGACGATGAGATCGATCCGGTCGCTCCCGGCGGACCGGTCGGTCCCGCTGGGCCGGTTGCACCCTTTGGTCCGGTCGCTCCGGGAGATCCAGTGGCTCCGGGCGATCCGGCGGGTCCGGGCGATCCGGCCGGTCCGGGCGATCCAGCCGGTCCGGGCGATCCAGCCGGTCCGGGCGATCCAGCGGGTCCGGGCGATCCGGCGGGTCCTGCCGGTCCTGCCGCACCAGTCGCACCCGTCAGGCCTGTCGGTCCAGTTGGGCCAGTAGCTCCGGTTGCGCCTGTCGGTCCTGCTGGGCCGGTCGGTCCGGGTGATCCCGTTGCTCCGGGCGATCCAGCCGGTCCCTGCGGTCCGGGGACATCGAGCACGATTGCGGTTTCCTTCGATGTGCAAGACTTCCCCACATCGGGGAACGTGATTGCGTGAGTCTTATTGTTTTCACATGCCAGCAGCTTCGTGGGCGTCGGAGTCGCCGATGGAGTCAGCGCCAGCGGTAGCTGGGCTTGTGCAGGGGCGGCGATGGCGAAGCAGAAACCTAGCGCCATAACCGCGCCGAAAATTGCAAGACCGGACCAACGTTGGAGGGCGCTAACAGCTGCCGGAATCGAGCTGCGGCTGTAACCTTGCTCAGAAGTCGAGGCTAATCGCGCCATCGCCGTGTGGACGAACAAACGCGCGCGGTTCAACTTTTGTGAGGTGGTAGCCGACCGAATTATCTTGACATAGGCAGAAGAATCCGGAGCGGCGAGAAAGACGGAGCAAATGGCAATCACGATACGGCTCATCAAACAGTCCCTCCCGTTTGGCTACGGTTAGGACGGTGCCTTCACTACGAGCCGCCGATTGCCAAGGAGGGTTTAGCCTGTCGGTGCATGAATTGTCAATGCACAAATCGTCAAACGAGCTAATATCCAACCTGGGATAGCAGGCGGGCGGATCCTCCGAAAAAGTGTCTTTTTGTGTCGGAGGCGAGCAAATCCGATACGAGGCGAGGGATCCCCGATTTGGGGAACCTCCGTATTTTCCGATACGATCCGATGCGAGCCGACGCCGCTAGACGCCCCGGACCACAACTGGCGAATAGTGGCACCGTGTCAATGGCGAAGTGCGAGGTGTCCGAGCCGTAAAACAGATAGGGAGAAGCGACGATGATTCGAGACAGAAAAGTCCTGGCAAGAATATTGATGCTGCTGGCGATCGCCGCAATGTCGATCACTGCGACGCGCACGGCGATAGGCGCGGCTCACGAGCCTACGATCAGTGCTGAGCAAGCCCTCCAGCTCCTGCTCGAGGGCAATCAGCGTTACGTTGCCGGCAAGCTGGAGCATCCCAATCAGACGCCGGCGCGGCGCGCCGAAGTGGCCAAGGGACAGCATCCGTTTGCCGCGGTGCTGGCATGCTCGGATTCGCGGACATCGCCCGAGATTATTTTCGACCGCGGACTGGGCGATATATTCACCGTGCGGGTGGCGGGCAACGTCGCGGACCAGGTGGTAATCGAAAGCCTCGACTACTCGGTCAAGCATCTCGGCGTGCGTCTGCTGATGATACTGGGGCATCGCCGATGCGGCGCGGTGATCGCCGCAGTCGAGGGTTATGAGGAAGTCAACAAAGACGTCGGCCCGATGCTCCTGGACTTGTACCCGGCAGTGCGCGCAACCCAGGGCATGCCGGGCGATCCGGTCGAAAATGCGGTGCGCGAGAACGTCAAGCTGGTGGTGAAAAATCTTGCCGCTTCGCAAGAGCTATCGGCGATGGTCAAATCGGGCGAGCTGAAGATTGTCGGCGGCATTTACGATCTCGATACGGGCACGATCGAGATGCTGAAGGACTAGCGTGCGCGGCGTCGCGGTGCGGTTAATGCGCGGGCTGCGTCACGACTACGCCTGCGAGCGATGACGCCTGATGGCCGTCTGCCGTGGTCGCAGTAACAGTGACCACGTAGCTGCCGGGCGTGGTGTAGGTGTGGAACAGCGCGGTCGGCGGCAGCATCGAGACCTGTCCATCGCCGAAATTCCAGGTGAAGGTTTGGAGCACGGTTTCCGGGTCGATGCTCGACACCATGAAGCCGACGGTCAGCGGCGCCGGCCCATATCCGGGCACCGGTAAAAGCTGAATCTGCGGAATCGCAGGCAGCATCATGGGCGTGGGCGTCGCAGTCGGGCCCTCGCTCTGCGCCGACGCGGAAGTACTGAATCCGGCGAGAACCAGCAGGGAAACGGCGAATGCCGCGATCAAATGGTTACGAATCAGTCTCACTGCATCGTGATTCTGAGAGGATGGCGCGCTTTCAGCAAGCGAACAACGAACACGGCGCAATCGGGCGCATGAAAATCTATGCTCGCGATTTGGCGTCGAATAGAATTCACGGCTATGGCACAAGAGCAAGCGGCTACCGTGCTAACGGAGCCGACCCACCGATACGTCGAGGTTGAAGGACTCAAGCTTCATTATCTGGATTGGGGCGGCGATCCCGACAAACGCACTTTCGTTTTGCTGCACGGCGGCGCTGCGCATGCGCATTGGTGGGACGGCGTCGCTCCGATGCTGACGCCATACGGGCGCGTGCTCGCGCTTGATTTTCGCGGTCACGGGCGCAGCCAGTGGGCGAGTTCGGGGGACTACGGACCACCGGCGTATCTGAAAGACGTCCGCGGCCTAATCGACAGCCTCGGCACGCGCGTGGTGCTGGTTGGACATTCGATGGGCGGGGCGGTCGCGCAGTGGGTCGCAGTCACGTATCCGGAGTTGCTCGACGCACTGGTCATCGTCGATGCGCCGCACGGAGGGCCGCCGCTGTTTCGCCGCCTGATGTGGCGATGGCGCCGACGATCGCACGGCGGCGTTCGCCCCGAGCTCCGCTCGGCCGGCGACATCATCAGGAAGTTTCGCCTGCAACCGCCCAAGACGAATCTGACGCGGCTGGAAATCGAGCGGCTCGCGTTGCTCGGCGCCGAGCAGCTGCCCAGTGGCGCATGGGCGTTTCGCTTCGATCCGGAAACGCGGGCTTGGCGCAAGCATGGGGTCAGGATGACCAGGCCGAAGCTCAAGAAGATCGCGATGCCGACGCTGCTGCTGCGAGGCGATCAGAGCGGTCTGGTGAGCCCGTCGAACGTTGCGCGGATGCATCGGAAGATTCGCGGATCGGTGCTGAAGGAAATTCCACGCGCGTTTCATCACGTGCCGCTGGACAATCCTGGCGATACCGCGGCAGCGATTATCGAATTCGTGGAGAAGCTATAGTCGGCGGCGTCACACGCGGAGCAGAAAGTCGCTCAGGTCCATCGCGTATTCCCCGTCGCTGAGCGTCATCGACTTGGGCGAGCGCTTGAGCATCAGGCGCGAGATGTCCTGCTCCCTGGGAAGCTGGTACACGATGTCCCCGGAACCCATCGAGAACACGCGCACGCGCTCTTCACCGCGGCGTTCCTGTCCGCCGACCTCGTAGGCGCTGACGTGAAATGTGAAGCCGCGGGCGCGAACCAGGGCGCCCTCGGTTTGCTCGACGATGCCCACGAAAATCCGGGTGTTGTCGTCCTTGAACAGCCTGCGATCGATGAGGACGATCCGGTCCCCCTCGGCGATTGCCGCCATCGTGCGCTCCTCCTGTGCCCCGCTGATTAGCCCGGGCAGGATTCTACTCGATCGCGAAGGCTGACACGACGCATCACGATCTATCGGCGTCCGGCCACAACGGCCCGCGGTGACCAGTGAACAGCTATCAAGCGCTCGGCTGCATCTCGCTTTGCGCCGTCCATCCCCGCACGACGTCGTTCAGTTCGCGCGCTCGAATCAGGTCAAGCCCGAAGCGAATCGGCAACGAACGCGGCAGCGTCTCGACGGCATCGCGGCCGCCGGGGCGCAGCGCAAGCCGGTCGAGCAGCCGCGAGGTCACGGTCCGGCGCTGCCCGCGCAGGTATTGGTCGTTGTACAACCTGACGATCAACTCGGCCGCCAGCCGCACCGCATCCGACATGCTCATCGAATCGTCGGCAAACTGATCGAGCGCCTGCTTGAGCGGGAACTGATCGGGATTCCATACCGCGACCGAACCCGCGCGCATCAGCGTCTCGATACCGGGGGCGGTGAACGAGTAGCCCCATCCCGCCAGCTTGGTGCTAGCCGTAGCCAGCTCGGCGGGGTCGAGATTGCCCGCCTGCGCACGCGCCTTCAACGCCGCCTCCGTCCAGACGCGGCGCACCCCGAACTCAGTCTTGGCGAGATCGGCAAGGATCAGGTCGTCGGTCCACAGTACGTGCCCGGGCATCGAGGCGATCACGATGCTCTCGGCGCCATGGCGGCCGAAGAAATTGATCAGCCGCTCACGGCGGTCATGATCGATCGAAGCAAGCACCGCACCGTCGCGCACGCGGCACACCGACTGCAACGCATCGGCGAGCCCCTTCAACTGAACGTCGGCGCGCTTGCCGTCGTTGCCGTTGCTGGTGAGTGACGCGGAAAATCCGGGCGGCAGGCGCAGGAGGGTATCCTCGAACGCGAGGCGCCGGAGTTCGGCGAGGGTGGACTGCGAAATGACGAACTGGCGCGGCCAGCTCGGCAGCAGGCTGAGCCGTCCGAGCATGCACAGCGTCGCGATCGCGGTTAGATCGAGCACCACGGCATTGGCGCGCTCGAAGGCACCCAGAGCGGCCTCGAGTTCCTCGGGCGAGCCGATGCAGCACTTCAGCGGCGCCTCGGGGCGCTGCGCCAGGATGAACACGGTCTGCAGATCGTTCAGGTTGATTCGTTCCGCGACCGCATGGATCGGGACGGGCTTGGTGGCGTAGGTGAGTTCGGCCTGTTTGATGACGTCCTCGCGCTTGCCGTTGGCGGCGGCATTTCCCTTCCCAATCCCGTTGCCATTGGCGATACCGTTGCCCTTGCCGGCTTCGAACATGGAGTCGAAGTTGTCATTCATTTCGCTCCACGGAATCGCGTCGGCGCGCACGTAGCTCATTTCGATTTCGGCCTGGCCCGGAAAGCGCGCCTGCCAGTTGACGAGACAATCCATGTATCGGTAGGCGTACTTGCTGATCATCTGCTTGATGGTCGCTTGGCGGCGGCTGAAGCGGCCTTCGGGCAGCTGGAACCTCTCGCCGGCCTTCTTGCCCTTGACGGCGCGCGTCATCGGATGTTGCGGGCCGTACTCATCGAGCGCCTCGTCAGCGTCGTTGGTGTCCTCGAGCAGGATCCAGCGCTCGGTGTTGGAATTCTCCTCGACAAAACTGAGCGCGGCGCCGGGCCCGGCGATATCGAAGTCGGGCACGTGCGGCATCGCGCCAACCGATCCGAGCGCGGCCAGGTATGCGCGATGCGAATCGACGCTGCCACCCTGGTGGCGCAGCAATTCGTAAGCGTAGGCAAGAGCCTCGTTGGCGCGGCCACCGTCGCGCATGAATTGCACGGCCGCGCGGCCGAGCGCAGGCGGGATTTCCCGCGCCGAGGGCATCGCATTGGGATCGGCAACGACCAGATCGGCCTTGCCCAGACGAGCCGCGACGATCGAGCGCCGCAGTCGGAGCACCCGGTCGTCGGGATGTTCGCGCAGCAGTTCCTCGAGTCCGGCCAACGCAGCTTCGGGATCGTTGCGTTCGAGTTTATCGAGTTGATTGGCGGTTGTGCCGGCGTCGACAGCTTGTTCGGGATGCAACTGGCGCGAGATCTCGTTCACGATGTCTTCGCGGCCGAGCCGGCTTGCGCAATCCAGCAGCCGACGCGTGTCAACGCCGGCGCTGCCTGCGGGCGCGAGCGTCTGCCACAGCGGAAGCGCGTCGCGATAGCGCCCTAAATCATGGAGCAACGCGGCAAGCTTGCGCCGATTGTCGGCGGCGGTGTCGGGCGCAAGCTCGGACAAAGCCTCGTCGGCAAACCTGGAGGCCTGATCGAACTTGCCCTGGGCCAAACGGAGATTGGCGCGCAACGTCTGCATCGTGACCTTGGGCAGGCGCGCCTCGGAAATCGACGCCAACAGCGCGTCGGCGTCGTGATAACGCTCGAGCATGGCAAGCGCTTCGACCGCGGATGCGACCGCGAAAGGAAGATCACCCGCAGGAATCGCCTCCGGCCGCGGGATCGAGCGCATCAGCAGCTCGGTAGCCTCCTGCAAATCGCCGGGTTCGTCGCGCTCGCGGAGCGTGACCGCGAGATGGTAGTCGATGTCGTCGCGACCGCCCACGGAGGCGGCGCGGCGCAGCACCTCGACAGCCTCGGTCAGGCTGCCGCGCGATCGCAGGACAATCCCGTACTCGCACAGGCCGTTGGCATCCTCGCGCTGCAAGCCATGCGCCTGTTCGATATCCTTGCCGGCGCCGTCGGTGTCGCGCAGCGCGATTCGTGCCTGCGCGCGTCCCATCAGCGCCTGCACTTCGTTGGACGCCAGGTGTTCGGTCTGCGCCAGCGCGAGCGCCTGAGTGAAGCAGCTCTCGGCTTCGCGGACGCGGCTCCCGTCGTTTTGCGTTGGCGCCTCGGTCGCGCCGGCCCCGCCGGCTTCCAGTTCATTGAGTAGAATCGCCTGTCCCAGGACCAGCCACGGGATCGAATTATTCGGCAACGCGGTGCTGGCGAGGCGCGCATAACGCTCGGCGCGATCGAAGTGCGCGTCCAGGAGCGCGCGGCGCGCCATCACGATCGCGACTTCCGGGTCGGATGCGAGTTCGGGCGCGACGTTTTCTTCCAGCGCCCTGGCATCGAGCGACTTGGGCGCGTTGTTCAGCCACAGCGCAACCGCGCGGCCGCTGGAGGGAAACTGCATGCGCAGCTTGTCGGCCAGCGCGAACGCGCGCTCGCGCTCACCGAGCAGTTCGTGGGCGAGCGCCTCGTTGGTGCAGGCGTTCTCCTCGTCGGGCTGCAACGATTTCGCCGCGATGAAAAGCATCGCCGATTTGCGCGGCTCGCCTTCCTTCAGCCACGCGGCGCCAAGATACGAGAGCACGCGGAACTTGTGAGTGTTCGACAGCTGGCTCCACTTCTGCTCGCGCAGTCTGAGCAGGGCGAGCCGGGCCAGCTGATATTGGCGGCTCTCGAGAAGCGCTGCGGCGGCGGAGATCTCTTCTCCCAGCGCATCGGAAGGTCCCGCCACTGCGGGCTCGCATCGGGCCTGGAGATGAACCACCGCATCGGCCCGGGTCAGGGCTTGGCGCTTGGCGGCGGTCCCAAAATCGGTGAGGATCTGGGGATATTCGTCGAGCAGTTCCTCGATGTCGTCCCAGGTCAGGACCTCGATCGCCAAGATGCCGTCTTTGCGGCTCGCGCGGTTGAGATCAAACAACGAACGCTGCAAGCCTTCGGGCTTGGCGGCCGTGGTAGCGATCACGAAGCGCCCGATTGGGAGCTTCAGGCTCGCGGCCCGGTCCACAGCGTCCTTGATCTCGGCGAGCGTCAGGTCGTTTCGCGAAGCGCTGAGGTCGCACTTGACGGCGGCGAGTCGCGGGCGTCCACTGATCTCGATAAGGTTGATCCCTTTCTCGGCGCGTTTCGGGTCGCGGAAGCGCTCGAGCTGAGGAAGTTGCCAATGACGCCGCAGGAGCTTGAGACAGAGTCTTTCGAACTCGTCTGCGCTCCTGGGCAGCGGATATTCTGGGGTGAAATTTGCCATAGTGTAACATTCCCTAACACAATGTCGTCTGCGTAGGAAGCCCCGCAAACGTCGTGGCGGGCGAAAGTCGCTTTCGGCACGCCAACGCTGCTGATAAGATGCGTTTTTTACCATGCTTAGTCTCGACAACCTTTCCAAGTCCTACGGGGGCCGCAAGATCCTCGACGGGGTGAGCTGGTCGATGGCCGACGACGGGCGGGTGGGCCTGGTCGGGCTTAACGGCGCTGGCAAATCGACGCTGCTCAAGATGATCGCGGAAGTGATCCCGCTGGATTCGGGCCGAATCACCCGTCCCCAACGCACCCGCGTCGGATACCTGGCGCAGGACGCTCCGGAGATGGGCGGCAGGTCCGTGCTGCGCGAGACGCTGGCGGCGCTCGACAGGATGCAGGCGCTCGACCTGCGGCGCAAGGAAGTCGAGCAGATTCTCGCCCACGAACATTCCGGGCCGGCGCACGACGCCGCGCTGGAGGAATTGGGCGAGGTGCTGACCGAGCTCGAACGGCACGAGTTTTACAGCGCCGAAAGCCGCGCCACGTCGGTGCTGTTCGGGCTGGGCTTCACCGATGAAGACCTCGGCCGCGACGTCGCCGAATTTTCGGGCGGAATCCGGATGCGAATTGCGCTGGCGAAACTCCTGCTCGACGCGCCCGAGTTCATGATGCTCGACGAGCCGACCAATCACCTGGATATCGAGGCGCGCAACTGGCTCGAGGATTATCTGTGCGCGTACCAGGGCGGGATCATCCTGGTCTCGCACGATCGCTATTTTCTGGACCGCGTCACCACGCGCACCGTCGAAGTATCGCGCGGGCGGCTCACCGAATACGTCGGCGGCTACTCGCGGTATCTCGTCGCGCGCGAGGAACGCTTCGCGCTCGAGATGGCGGCGTTCGAGAAACAGCGCCTCGAAATCGAGCACATGGAGAGTTTCATCAGCCGGTTCCGCTACCAGGCGAGCAAAGCGCGTCTGGTACAAAGCCGCATCAAGCAACTCGACAAGCTCGAACGCCTCGAGCCGCCGGAAGGATCGCAGAAGCCGCCGGCGATTTCGTTTCCGAAATGCGAACGGAGTACGCGGCGGGTTTTCGAACTCAAGGGCGCGGTCAAACGCTACGGCGCGCTGACGGTTTACGACGGCGTCGATCTGACAATCGAGCGCGGCGCGCGAATCGCGCTGGTCGGTCCGAACGGATCGGGAAAATCCACCATGATGAAGCTGCTGGCGGGCGTCGAAGCGATGACCGGCGGCGAGCGAATCGTCGGCGCCAGCGTGCGGACCGGCTACTTCGCGCAGAATCTCGCCGAGTCGCTCTCATATGAAAAGACCGTGCTCGAAGAACTGAGCGACAGCGCGCACGGCCGGACGATGGCTGAGATTCGTTCGATTCTCGGCGCGCTGCTGTTCTCGGGCGACGACGTGTACAAGCGCGTCGAAGTGCTGTCGGGCGGCGAGCGCGCACGCCTGGCTCTGGCGAAGGTGTTGGCGCGGCCGAACAATTGCCTGTTGCTCGACGAGCCGACCAACAACCTCGACATCGTCGCGAAGGACACGCTGCTCGACGCGCTCAGGCGATTTCCGGGCACCGTTATAATAGTCAGCCACGATCGTTTCATTCTCAATGAGCTCGTGACCGAGGTGCTCGAAGTCGGCCAGGGCCATGCGCTTCGCTACCTCGGCAACTACGATCAATACCTCGAGAAGAAGGCGCAGACCGACGCCGCGCCACCGCCATCGTCGCAGCCGATGCGGTCCGGGCCGGTGCAATTGCGCGATACGCGCGGCAACAACGGGAATGCGTCGCGTCCGAAAAAATCGGAACCGCGCAAAGTTGCACAGCCGGCGAACGGCGGGCATCCGGCCAAAGACGATCGCGACGCGGTTCGCCGGCGGGAACGAATCGCGCGCCAGCGGAGTCAGATCGAATCCGGGATCGAACAGAGGGAAACCGAACGCGCGGCGCTCTCCACCGAGATGGACGATCCCAACTTTTATCTCGCGCGAAAAGACGCCGACGATCTGATCGCACGCTACGAACGATTGGGCCGCGAGATCGAAAAGCTGTACGCGGACCTGGTCAAGTTCGACGAAGCTGCGTCCGCGTGACTGCGCCGCGCCCGGGCAGGCGCCACCGGGAAAAGGGTTTGAGCGTCACCCGCGATGCCTGCACTGGCAAAGCGACGGGCCGCGTCACTGAGAAGACTTCTTCGCGAGCGCTTCCTTGGCGAGTTCGCTGGCGGTTTTGCCGTCAAGGCCGGCGCCGAACTTGTCGCGCAGCGCCTTCATGATCGGGCCTATCTGCGCTGCGCCCGCCGCAATTGCAGCCGCAATTTCCGCGCGCACTTCATCGGGCGAGGCCGCGGCGGGCAAGTATGACTCGAGGACTTTGGCCTCGGTCTCGTTCTGTTCGATCAGGTCCTGGCGGGCCGCTTTGCGCGCAAATTCCAGCGATTCTTCGCGCTTGGCCCGCTCGCGCTTGATTATTTGCAGGATCTCGGCGTCGTTGGGGTCGCGGCGAACGTCTTTTTCGAGACGCGAAATCTCGGACAACACGCCGCGCAGCGCCATCATGCGCAGCTTGTCGCCGCTCTTCATCGCGGCCTTGAGATCGTCCTGAATCTTGCTCTTCATTTTTTCAGTGACGCGGACCTACTTCGCGTCAGGGCCAAGAAAACCCAACGCGGCCAGCGTGAGCGCGATTCCTGTTCGCGCAATCAGTGACAGCGTGGGCACGATTCCTATTCGCGCAAATAGCAATAGCATCTCGGATTAGCTACTTCGCCCCAATAGCTACTTGTGCGCGGCCGCCGCGCCCTTGGTCTCGACATCTTGCCATTTCGGAGCTTCGACTTCGGTCCATTTGCTGCCGTCGAGACGGTAGTTGAATACCAATACCTTTTGCTTGCCGGTCGGCCTGCCTTTGCCCTCGCCGGTCTTGGACGGCGTGTACTCGGACGCCTGCAGCTTCGCGAGCACGGTCCACTTTCCTTCCTTCATCGTGGGCAGATACGTGAACTTTGCGTGCTCGAGATCGACGTAGAGCTTGCCCGACGCCTTCTTCTCGCTCTCGTCACTCAGATAGGTATCGGATTCGCTTGCGATGGTGTCGCTCAGCGCCTGTTGCTGCGCCTTGGGAATGGGATTCCCCTTGCCGGTGCCGGCAGCACTCGGACCAGCAGCACTCGAACCGGCAGCGCCGCTGTTCTTGTAAAGATCCTTCTTGACCTCGATCGCGCGTGCGCTGTTGGGCGCAAGAATCGCCGCGACAATCAGCCCCGCCACCACCAGAGTAGTACACGGTTTCGCAGCCATCTTTCCTACCCTCCTCGGATTGGGCTTATATCACGGCTTCTCCGGATAAGCACGAGTGCGACGACGAGCGCATGGCGATTGCAGACCCGCAAGTCGACGGCGGGAATCTCAGTGGGTAGCGTTTGCCTCGACCAAAGCAAAGCGTATCGGCACCAGGACCCAGCTTTCGACGGCAAGTCCGCCGTAGCGGGCCGGCACAAAGCGCCATCGCGACCGAACTGTTTCCAGCGCAGCGTCGTCGAGCGTGTCGAACCCCGACGAATCCGCAACTTCGGCGCGCTCTACGGAACCGTCAGCGCCGACCAGCACGCTGACCGTCACGGTGCCCTGCTGCGCGCGTCGCCGCGCGATGGCAGGGTAAGCGGGGGAAGGATTTCTCGCGTAGTCGGCGTGGGCGATCGAATTCGGATCGCCACCGTCGCCGTTGCCGCCGCCGTCGGAGTTGCCGACGCCTGCCACCGCCCCATCGCTTGATCCCGCGGTGGCGCCGACAGCGGCGGCGCCAGAAACGGCCGCCGAATGGAGACCAGCCGCGTCACCCGATGAACCATCACGATTGCGCGGACGGTCGTCATGCTCTGGATCGACCGGTCGCGCGGGCGCGACCAAGCGGGCCCGCGTCAGACTGGCGACTTCGGAATCCGGTTCTTCGATTCGGCGACGCGGCTTCCGAGCAGCGTGTATCGTCGCATCCGCCAGCTTTCGCTTTCGCTGATCAACAGAAACAGATTTAGCAATCGCGAGCGGCCCGCCGTCCTCACGAATCGACGAGGCCCCGGACGCTCCAGCGCTCGCGCCGCCGCGTCCCGACGCGCCGTCTGTCCCCTCGACGAGATAGGCGAGAACGAAATCGCCAGGGCCGCTGGCCATCGGCGACGCAAAACACACGATCAATCCGACAATCGCCGCGTGAGCCGCTATCGAAGCTGCAAACGATGCCACATGACGACTCGGGCGCGGCCCGGGCGGATCGTGGAAAAATTCAGGAATCGCGCCCACGCCGGCCGCGTTGGGTTTTCTTCGCCGTGGCGCGAAGCAAATCCGCGGCACAGAAACTTCCTCTTTATGCTGTCCGTCGAACATCGTTTCGTTGCCCGGCCGAGGCTTCGCGGATGGAAGATGGAAGTGGCCAGGAGCGACAAACGACTACGCGGCAGTACGCCGCCGGCAGTAGTCACTGAAAAGACTCCTGAAGCCTCCCTCTCCCGCGAAGGTTCTCTCGGCTCCATCGATTCACCCGGTCGCCTGACTCGACGAGCGCCGCGATTTTTTTTCAGCGACGCGAACTAACTTAGTGACATGACCAACAAAACCCAACGCGGCCCGCGGCGTGGGCGCGATTCTTTTTTCAGCGACGCTCAACTTACAGTTGCGGGGCAGCGCCGGTCTCTCACCGGCTTCCCCGGGCAAATCTCAATGAACACTACGCGCCTTGAGCGGCAAGTCAACCGTTGCAATTCATACTGCCGGTTGTGGTCCAGCGGAGGCTGTGCCCCCATCGGTAGTTTCGTTCCGTCAAAATTTATTTTCGTCAAGCAAATCTCGCTCGGGGCTGAGCAACCGCCGTGATGATGGATTTGCGTCCGATGGTTCCGAACGATTGCGTGCGGCGCGCGAGTGCTCGAGTAAATAGAGCGCGCGGTACAGGTTGCGCTTTACGAGTCGTTCGTAGCGGACGATTTTATCCACGTCCGAATAGCTCGGCAGGACAAAGGCGTCGAGTCCGCTGCGCCGCAGCTTGCGAGCAGTGCGCCGACGGACGCCGAAGTTGTCATAACCCATCGAGGCGAGGAGAGCATCGCTGGGCGTCTCAGTAGAGTTCTGGCGGCGGTCAGCATCCTCATCGACCCACGATTCGCGGCATTCGTAGCGCAGCAATCGGCGGATCCGCCAGCAGGATGCGGCAACCTCGTCGATCAGGATGCGCTCGCGGACGGACTGCGGCTGGAACTCTTCGAGCAAAGCGTCGAGGAGCGAATTGAATTCCTCGGCGCGAACGGGGCCGTCGAGCTCGGGGTTGACGACGTCGCACGCGAAGAAACCGTGCTTGAGGGCGTTGAGGCGCGCAACCGCCTTGCCCTCGGGTGTGCGCGGCCCGGTACATTTCTTCGCGTTGGCACGGCGCGCCGCAAGCTTGCGCGGCGAAAGCGCGGGCAGTCCGCTTTCGGGCGAGTCGGGCGAGTGTGGGGTATCCCGACTGTTGTCCATACCGATCGCGTAGCATGCCGGGCGCGACGCAGTAAGGCTGAACAGTTCATCCCGCAGGGCTGAGCCCTGCACCCAGTATTAAGGCCGCGCTCCGTTGTCGCGCGCGGCCACTGCCGCGGGCGCGCTGTGTTTCCCTTTCTTAATACTGGCCTCCCGTGCCAATGGGTCGGCCGCGCCGTTTGACAGTTTTCAGGCAATCGCGAAAGATTCAGATTGGGAGAAAGTCGCCGTCAGTCCATCCCCCCGTGTAATCGCGACGGGAGCGATCCGACCAGCGGCTACCAAGGAGAAAGGCTTATGAAATTTACCTGGTTCCATCTGATGCCGTATCGGTTCCTGCCTGAAGACTTCAAGGAAAAGTATCACAGCGTTTGGGTCGATATCCCGCGCGACTTGTACGATCCGAAAGTCGGGCATCGGCTCTACAATGACTACCTCGATCAGCTCGAATACGCCGACGCGATGGGCTTCGACGGGCTGGGCGTCAACGAGCATCATCAGAACGCGTACGGCCTGATGCCGTCGCCCAATATCATGGCGGCCGCGCTCAGCCGGCGCACGCGCAACGCCAGCCTAGTCGTGCTCGGCAACTCGATCGCGCTCTACAATCCGCCGATTCGGGTCGCCGAGGAATTCGCGATGCTCGACGTGATCTCGGGCGGGCGGCTGGTCGCGGGATTCCCGGTCGGCACCTCGATGGATACCAACTTCTGTTACGGCGAGATCCCGGCCACGATTCGCGAGAAGTACTACGAGGCCCACGACCTGATAATCAAGGCGTGGACCGCGAAGGATGTCTTCTCGTTCAACGGCAAGTATACCAAGCTGCGCTACGTCAACCTGTGGCCAAGACCGCTCCAGCAGCCGCATCCTCCCGTCTGGATTCCGGGGGGAGGCTCGGTCGAGACCTACGACTTCTGCGCCGACCACGACTATCAGTACAGCTTCCTTTCGTTCTTCGGGTACATCGCGGGCAAGAAGATCGCCGACGGCTACTGGGAAGTGATGGCGAAGAAGAACAAGGAGTTGAATCCATACAGCCTCGGGTTCGCGCAGGTCGTCGCGGTTGCGGAGACCGACGAGCAGGCGGAGAAGGACTACGCCGCGCATATGGATTACTTCTACAACCGCTGCCTGCACGTCTATAACGGCTTCGCCGACGCTCCCGGCTATCGCACGGTGAAGACGATCAAGGCCGGAATGCTCGGCCAGGTCGGCGAGCAGGCAGCAATCCGGCGTGAAGGTCTCAAGTGGAAGGACTTCATCGAGCAGGGCTACGTGATTGCGGGCTCGCCCAAGACGGTGCGCGAGCGTCTGCGCGAGGCGATGAAGTCGCTCAACTGCGGGCATCTGATGATCCTGATGCAAATCGGCTCGATGCCTCCGGAACTGGTGCGCAAGAGCACCACCCTGTTCGCCACCGAGGTCATGCCGTACATGCGCGATCTGTGGACCGACTTCGAGGACAAATGGTCGCCCAAGCGGATGCCGCAAGATGATATCGCGATGCCGGCCGCCGTGCATTTCCAGAAGACCGAAGTCAACGGCAAGGCGCGCGCGGCAGCGCCGGGTGCGGCGGAGGTGCGTGGCGCGAAATGAACACGACTCAGAAACTTCTAAACGGAAAGTTCTCGCTCGAGATGCAGGTTTATGGGAGCGGCGAGCCGCTTCTGTACCTGCACGGCGCGGGTGGACTGATGCCCGTCGAGCCGTTTCTTGAAGATCTCGGGGCGCACTTCAAAGTCTATGCGCCGCAATTCCCCGGCTACGGCGAATCCACGGGCAGCGAGCATATCGACGACGTAGCAGACGCGGTGCTGTTCTATCATGAGTTGATGGACGAACTCGGCATCCCGACCGCCAACCTCGTCGGCCATTCGATGGGCGGGATGATTGCGGCTGAGGTCGCGGCGTTCGACGTGCATCGGGCCCGCAAGCTTGTGCTGATAGCGCCGGCCGGTTTCTGGATCGACGAAGTGCCGATACCCGACTTCTTCGCCGCACAGCTTACCGAGATTGCGGGGCTGCTGTTCCACGATCCCAATTCGCCGGCGGCGCAAATGATGACCGCGATACCGTCGGACTTCAAAGCGCTGGAAACGATGTACGTCGAGCGCGTGAAGCGGCTTGCGACGGCCAGCAAATTTCTGTGGCCGATCCCCGACCGAGGCCTCAAGAAGCGCGCCTATCGCATTGCGGCGCCAACCCTGCTCTTGTGGGGCGACGACGACAAGCTGATCCCGCCGGCCTATGCGAAGGAATTCACCAGCCGCATCAAAAACAGCAAGCTCGAGATAATCAAGAATGCAGGCCACATGGTGATGTACGAGCAGCAGGAGGCGCTCGTGGGCGCCATCCGAAAATTCCTGAAGGGTTGACCGCGCATGGCAAATGAAATGTCGGATTCCGCGCGCGCGCCGCGTGGATGGTTCCTCACTGCGATGACAGTGCTGTTTGTCGTCCTCGCACTCTCCGATTTCACCAAGGCGCTCCAGTTCGCCAACAACCCGGCGGTAGGCGGCTTGGTGGTCTTCGGTCACAAGTTCCATGGCGTCGCGCACAACCTCGTGCTCGGTCCGCTGTTCGGCGTCGTATTGCTCATCTACGCCCACGGCATCTGGAACTTGCGAGCGTGGGTGATCCCGCTTTCGATCGTCTATGCGTTTTACGTGCCCTACAACCTGGTGCTGTTCTGGTACCAGCAACCAGAGGGGCCGCGCCCGATTCCGTTCATCGTGATCTATCTGGCAATCGCGCTGACCGGTTCGATCGGCACCGCGATCTATCTCGCCTATCATCGCGAGCGGCTCGGCTGAGCGTCGCGCGAATGAACGCAATTAATTTTTTTGGAGTTGACTGCGACAGCGCACAGTTTTAAATTGCAACTATGAAAATTTACGATTTTACCGGAGCTCCGAATCCACGCCGCGTGCGCGTCTTTCTCGCGGAAAAAGGCATCAACGTTCCTTACGAGCAGGTCAATATTGCTGCCGGCGAAAATCGCAAGCCCGAGTTCCTGAAAATTAATCCGATGGGCGGGCTGCCGGTGCTCGAACTTGACGACGGCACTCACATCGCGGAGTCGGTCGCGATTTGCCGCTACTTCGAGGAGACCAAGCCGGAGCCGCGCCTGATGGGCGTGGACGCAAAGGACAAGGCCGTGGTCGAGATGTGGAACCGGCGGATGGAGTTCGAGGTATTGTGGATGACGGCGAGCGCGTTCCGCAACACCAGCGATTTCTTCAAGGGACGCATCCCGCAAGTCAAGGAATACGGCGAGGTCTGTCGAAGCGCGGCAGTCAAACGCCTGGAATGGCTCGACACGGTGCTCGCCGATCGCGAATTCATCGCGGGACCGCGCTACACGATTGCGGATATCACGGCGATGATCGGAATCGATTTCGGCCGGCTGACCGGAATCAAGGTCCAGGAGAATCAGAAGAACCTCGGGCGATGGCATCAGGCGGTATCGAGCCGTCCCAGCGCCAAGGCATAGGGCAGATTCGTCCAATCGAAGCATGACAGAAGATTGGGGCGGTTCGCGTTTCAGCGACGCGGACTAGCATAGTGACATGACCAGTAAAACCCAACGCGGCCCGCGGCGTGGGCGCGGTTCGCATGGAACGGACCGCCCCGTTTTTTTTCAGCGCGAGGCGGACTGGGCGACAGCGGCCGCCGTCGGCGGATATATCGGCGTGTAGATCCGGTACAGCATCAGGTAAACAATCACTCCGGTCAGCGACACGTACATCCACAGCGGCCAGGTCCATCGCGCGATTCGCCGATGGCGCTTGAAATTGCCGCGGAGCGCGAACCAAATCGTCGCGAATACAAGCGGCACGATGGCACCCGCCAGGATTACGTGCGGAATCAGAATCGCGAAGTACAGCGACCGAACCCATCCTTCGCCGCTGAAGCGCACGTTTCCAACATTGTAGTGATAGATGAGATATGAGGTCAGGAAAGCCGCGGAAAAACCCATCGCGGCGAGCATGCATACGCGATGCGCTCGCACCCACCCGTTCTTGATGAAGACGAATCCCGCCAGCAGCAGAACCGTGGCGCATCCATTGAGGAACGCGTTGAGCGGCGCCAGTGAATAGTAGGAAGCCAATCAGGTTGCCAAGTTTTTCACTGTTTCAATGCTGCGGGACTTGCTGGGGCGGCGGCGCGACCGGATTTTCTTCCATCTCGGCCGGATTCTTCTCCCCGATCTTGTGGTAGGTCTTCGTCCACATCCGCGTCGTCACATCGGGCAGCAGCATGAAGCACAGAAAAGTGACCAGCACTACCGGAACTATCGCGATGAGCGCCAGCGCCTTTTTTTCCATCGCCAGATGCATGAAGTACATCGCCACCAGCACGGCGTTTGCGAACGCCAGCCCGATCAGCAGGCCGACTTTGACGGCTTGCGGCAGACCCATCGCATACACGCCGAGCTCGATCGCGGTCAAAATCGCCAGGTAGATAAAAACCGCAATGTAGTTCGGCCCGCTATGATCGGCCTCGTACCCTGAAATCGCCGCTTGCGTCGTCATGGCTTGAATTTCATCTCCGGACCGTTGTCGTTGGAAAACCGGCGTCCTAAATCAGGTAGATGAACGTGAAGATCAGAATCCAGACCAGGCCAACGAATTGCCAGTACAGGCCCGCGACCTCGACCAGACCGGCTTTCGCCTGCGGTATCTTGCCCATCATTGCGCGAATCAGCAGCACGCCGTTGTACATCACGCCGCCGAAAACGTGACAGCCGTGAAAGCCGGTCAGGATGAAGAAGGTCGCGTCAAACAGGTCGCGCTGGACCGACATCCCTTTTTCGGCGATCAAACGATGCCACTCAAACGCCTGCATCCCAAGGAACAGGAGCCCGCCGAGGACGGTCAGCGCCATGAACATTTGGAACTTCGACTGCTTGCCGTGTTGAACGCCGTCCAGCGCCTCGACCATCGTGAAGCTCGAGCAGATCAAGATGAACGTCATCACCGCCGGGGTGGTGATGCCGAGGTAGTCGGCAGGCACCGGCCAGTTCGGATTGTTGATGCGAAGCGCACCGTAGGCTGCGATTGCGGCGCCGAAAATCATTGCGTCGCCGGCCAGGAACGTCCACATCCCGAGCTTGCCGAGATTTCCCGGCGTAAGTGACGGTTCCAACCGATCGGCGTGTGCCGCAGAGTGATCGTGGGTCACTACTGTCACGCCGGGCGCCATATCAATGTTTGACCAGAATCGTCACGACCGAGACCGTTACCAGCAGGACTATCACGCCGAGCAGTATCTTGAGCGTCCGCCAGATTTCCTCTTTGCGCTCCTCACGTTTCACCAGGCCGGTCATGCCGGTACTCACGCGCGATCCAGCACGAGCACCAGCAACACGATGGGTAAATAAATCAGCGACGCGAGCAACAACCGGCGCGCGGCCCGCGAATTACCGGGCGAACGGACCATCGCAAATCCAAACATCAACATGCCGAGGCCAAGCGCGGTTGCAATTACCATGTAAGGGATTCCAGCGAAGCCAAGCATCGTCGGGACGATTCCCACCGCGACGAGTCCGAGGCTTGCCGCAATTACGAGCGGATTCGAGGGATTTCCGCCGCGCGCAGTATCTTGCGGAAGCAGCCGGATGCCGGCGCGTGCGTAGTCGGCGCGGAAGAGTCGCGCGACGGCAAACGTATGCGGCAGTTGCCACAGGAACATGATCGCGAACAGCACCATCGGCTCCAACCCGAGGCCGCCGCGCGCCGCGACCCATCCCGCCACTGGAGGGAGAGCACCGGGAACCGCGCCGATGATGTTGCACATCCAGGTATATCGCTTCAGCGGAGTGTACACGCCGAGATAAATGATCGTGATTGCGGCGACCACCCCAGCGCAGAGCAGGTTCGTCGCGAGCATCAGGTAAACGAAGCCGGCGGCCGTCGCGCTCACGCCGAACACCAGCGCCTCGGCCGGGCGCATCCTCATGTCGGGCAGCGGACGATGGCGCGTGCGATCCATCATCGCGTCGGTGTCGCGCTCGACGTACTGATTGAGCGCGAGCGTCCCGCCGGCCGCCAACGCCGTACCCGCCAGCAGATTCAGCGCGAGCGCAACATCGAATCCCGTGTGCCCACCCAGATAGAAACCGGCCAGCGTCGTGACCAGCACCATCAGAACCACGCGCGGCTTGGTCAGCTCGAAATAATCGCTGACGCGTCCGCGCGGCAGCGTAAGCGCAGATTCAGCGGTCGCCACTTTGGCATTCACGCGGTCACCTGCCGTTCGACTACGCTCGAACCCGCATGCGACTCGATCGCATGGGCGCGCGGCGGCGCTCCGAGGATGCGATATGCACGAAGCGTCAGCGTCAGGCCGGTCGCCAGAACCGCGGCGCCGACCGCGACGTGGCTGGTCGTCGGGAGCACCGCGCGGTCGCTCCAGATCGTGATCGCACCGAGACAAATCTGGATAACCAGCAGCAGGAACAAGCCGAGCGCGGGGCGGCGAAGCGCGGCAACCTGACGATGCGTCCGCAGCACGCGCGCGACCGTCCACAAAACCATCGCGGCAACAACCACCGCACCGCATCGATGCGCAAAATTAATTGCGATGTACTCGTCCCAGTACGGCGGCGCCAAATGGCCGAACGAAAGCGGGAAATCGGGGATTACCAGCCCGGCGCTCATGTGACGCATCACCGCGCCGATCAGAATTTGCAGGTAAATGACGGCGGTCATCGCGGCGGCAAGTTTAGGCAGTGGGATTGGTGACGGCGGATCATCGACGTGCGGGGTCGCGCTCCAGCGCGGATTGGTGAAAATAGCGATCGAGACCATCAAACACAACAGGGCCTGAGCCGTAGCGGCGTGCGCAACCGCGATCGCCAGCGGCAACTCGAACAGCACCGTGATTCCGCCGAGGACGGCCTGCACGACGATCAGTCCGAACGCCAGCACGACAAGTTTGCGGACCCATCGCCGCGGCTCTGTGCGCCATGCCCACGCCATCAGCACCAGCGTAAGAACGACGACTGTTCCGGCAGCCAGGCGATGGCCAAATTCGAAACGGATGCCGCCCTCCCACGCCGGGATGAGTTTGCCGAACGCCAGCGGCCAGTCCGGAACGGCAAGCGCGGAACCGGTCGAGGTGACAAGTCCGCCGACGAAAATGAGGCAAAAAGTGGCGCCCGCGGTCAACACCGCAAAGCGATGCAGTCCACGCGTCTTCTCAACCCCAGCTGATGACTGATTCATTGGCTGTTAGCGCGACCGCCTAATCCGGCGCGGCCGGCGAGTGTTCGATCGACTGCGATTGCGGCAGAAAATCCTCCGCAACCTCAGGCGAGCTATACTCGTACGGTCCACGGTAAACGATCGGCACCGTCCCGCGCCAGTTGCCCTGCGGCGGCGGCGAAGGCGTCGTCCACTCCAGAGTATTCGCATGCCACGGATTGTCGATGGCTTTGGCGCCCCTGAAACAGCTCCAGACGATGTTCGCCAGGAACAGGAACTGCGCGGCGCCGAGCACAAAAGAGCTTATCGAAATAAATTCGTTTATTGGAATGATCGGCGTCAAAAAATCGTACTGCTGCGGATTGTAAATCCGGCGCATGTGGCCCGCCATCCCGAGGATGTACATCGGGAAGAAGGTGCAATTGAACGACACGAAGGTGATCCAGAAGTGAATCTTGCCCAGCGTCTCGTTCATCATGCGGCCGAACATCTTGGGATACCAATAGGTAATTCCCGCGAAGATCCCGAACAGGCTGCCGCCGAATAGTACGTAGTGAATATGCGCGACGACGAAGTAAGAATCGTGGAGGTACATGTCCACCGGCGCGGACGCCATCCAGATTCCCGACATTCCGCCGATCACGAACATCGCGACGAACGCCAGCGCGTTCATCATCGCGGCCGTGTAATGGACGTTGCCCTTGTAGAGCGTGCCGAGCCAGACGAAAGTCTCAATCGCCGCCGGCACTGCGACGATCATCGTCGTGATCATGAAAGCGGCGCCGAGCGCCGGATTCATCCCCGACACGAACATGTGCTGGCCCCACTCGATCCACGACAGGAACGCGATCGCGACCATCGCATACGCCATCGTGCGGTATCCGAATATCGGCTTGCGCGAAAACGTCGCGATGATGTCGGAGACGATCCCCATCGCGGGCAGGATCATGACGTAAATCTCAGGCTGGCCGAAGAACCAGAACAGATGCTGCCACAGCAGCGGCTCGCCGCCGCCCGAGGGCAGAAAGAAATGCGTGCCGCCCATGCGATCGAACAGCAGGAGCGCGAGCGCCGTGGTCAGCATCGGAAGCGCGAGCAGCATCAGAATCGCGGTGATGAACAGCGACCAGATCGCCAGCGGCAGGCGGAAGAAGTACATCCCCCTGGTGCGCATGTTGACGATCGTGGCGATGTAGTTGATCGAGCCCATCAGCGACGACGCGCCGAGCACGATGATGCTGATGCACCATAAGTTCTGGCCCCAATCGACGCCGGTGTAGATTGCGACTGCGCTCAGCGGCGCGTACGAGGTCCATCCCGCGGCCGCAGGACCGCCGGTTACGAAGAACGAGGAAAGCATGATTACGCCGGCGACCGCGCCGACCCAGAACGACAGCATGTTCAGCTTTGGGAACGCCATCTCGCGCGCGCCGATCATCAGCGGGATGAGGAAGTTGCCGAAACATCCGACCAGGATTGGTATCACCACGAAGAAGATCATGATCGTGGCGTGCATCGTGAACATCGCGTTGTAGGTGTTGGGCGGAATCGCGCCGTCGTACATGAAGGGTTCGGGCACCCAGTGAAATCCCGGGACCTGGGTTTCGGGAAACGCCAGTTCCCACCGCATCAGCATCGCCATGAGGCCGCCGATCGACATCATGAACAGCGCCATGAACAGGAACTGCTTCGCGATCATCTTGTGATCTTCGGAGAAGACATACGTGCGCCAAAAGCCGGGCGCATGATGCTCCGCGCGCGCGCCGTGCGCCGCAACCGCTGCCGTGCTGCTCATCTTGGGCTAGCTCCTTGGGGCGGCGCGGCCGGCGCGGCCGGCGCGGGCGGCGCGGGCGGGTGTGCATACTGGTCTTTGAGCCATTTGTCGAAATCCTCTTGCGACTGGACCGTCAGGCTGGCCTTCATCCCCGAATGCCCGAAGCCGCACAGCTCCGCGCACGCAATTTCGTATTGCCCGGTTTCGGTCGCCTCGAACCAGACGTGGATGACGTGGCCGGGCACCACGTCCTGCTTGAGACGCAAGTTCGGTACAAAAAAACTGTGGATGACGTCTCTCGAGGTCAGATCGATCCGCACGACTTTGTTGACCGGCACGTGCATCTCGTTCTCGATCGTGAGGTCGTGCTTGGCGCCGAATTTGCCGCCGGGCCCCGGATAAGTGAATTCCCAGTTGAACTGCTTCGCGTTCACCAAGAAGAACACCTCCCCCGGAGGCCCATGCTCCTTGATATCAGCCCACGTCGAGCGGCTCATAAACGCCAGAGCGACCAGGATCGCGGCGGTCGCCATGGTCCAGACGATCTCGAGACGGGAATTGCCTTCAATATACTGCGCCTTGCGGCCGGGCCGGGCGCGATAGCGAATCATGAAGACCAGCATCGCGATCATCACCGCGATCCAAACGACGATCACGATCCAGAAGATCAGCTCAAAGAGCCAATCGACCTGGGGACCGAAGGTCGAGATGTCGTGCGGAAAATACAAATACTCGAGCATCGAAGCGTCACCTCTGCGCTACCAATGTGTAAACTCCGGACGAGCGCTCGCGGCGCCGATCAAGGCGGCTGATGCAGCGTTGCAACGCTTTCCGATTCATGAATTGGGTGCGACTATGCCCGTCAGCGCAACGATTAGTGAAATGAAAAATCTTTGTCCACCACCGCAACGCCCGCTCAATAGCCGCCATGACGCCCACATTTCGGTAATAATTTCAAGCGCTTCGCGGTCGCAGGATCGCAAGGGCCGCGGTTTCGGTAATCAGGCATTGGCGCGAGATTGGCGGCAACAAAGGTTTGGGCTACAACGACTAGGCGACGAAGAGGAGGTCTTTATTTCTTATGCCTGATCGCGTGGCGACCCTTTCCCAAGCCTTCGAGGCGCAGGCGCAGAAGAACGGCGCGCGCGCATTCTTAAAGGACAAGCCCGGCAAAGTCTGGACGGACCACTCGTGGACCGAAATCTCCGAGGCTGCCGGAAAGCTTCGCGCCGGTCTGCCGAGCCTGGGCGTGCGCCCCGGCGATCGGGTCGCGATCCTCTCCGACAATTGCCCCGAATGGATCGTCGCCGATCAGGCCGTGCTGGGGCTCGGCGCGATCGTCGTACCGCTCTACACGACCAGCGGAGCCGAGGAGACCGCGCACGTCATCAACGACTCGGGAGCGAAAATCATCGTGGCCAAGGGGCCCGAGATGATCAAAAAAATTCTCGGCCTCGGCAGTTTGATTCCCGGCCTCACGACAATTATCGCCATGCATCGCGGCGCGGAATCCGCGCCCGCCGCCAACGGAACGCCCGCCATCGTGACGTCGGCATCGGTGAGCGGCGATGCGCCGGCGGCCATCGTCGAGGGCAGCAGCGACGACCTCGCGACGATCATCTATACGTCGGGCACCACGGGCACGCCGAAAGGCGTGATGCTCTCGCACGGCAACATCCTTGCCAACTGCGAGGACTCGCTCGCCGCACTCACGCTCAACCACACCGACATGACGCTGTCGCATCTGCCGATCGCGCACTCGTTCGAACGGACGGCGGGTTACTACACCGTGGCGCTGGCGGGAGGGACGATCGCGTTTGCCGAGAGTCTCGGGCAGATCGCAGCGAACCTGACCGAGGTCGAGCCGACCGTGGTGCTGACGGTGCCGCGCCTGCTCGAAGTGATACACGGCCGCGTGATGCGCACGGTGGAGGCCTCGGCTCCGATGCGCCAGCGACTGTTCAAAATGGCGCTCGCGTCGGGCGAGCAAGCGGCTGAGTATCGGCATCGCGGTAAACCGGTACCGCCGCTGCTTGCACTCTCGACGGCGCTGTTCAGGCGGCTGGTCTTCGCGCGAGTGCGCGCGATCTTCGGAAGTCGAATGCGCTACCTGATTTCCGGCGGCGCACCGCTGCCGACCGAGATCAACCGGTTCCTGTCCGCCGCCGAAATTCCAATCGTCGAAGGATACGGCCTGACCGAGGCGGCGCCCGTCGTTGCGTGCAATCTGCACGGCAAGACCCGAATCGGCACGGTGGGACGGCCTTTGGCGCAGGTCCAGACCGCAACCGCCGCCGACGGCGAGTTGCTTGTGCGCGGGCCGAGCATCATGAAGGGTTACTACAAGCTCGAGGCCGAAACCAAGGAAGCGATCGACGAACAAGGATGGCTCCATACCGGCGACATCGCGAAGATCGACGCCGAGGGTTACATCTCGATCACCGACCGCAAAAAAGAGATCATCGTGCTGTCGGGCGGCAAGAACGTCTCACCCGCCTACGTCGAGAGCAAGCTCGTCGCCGACAAATTCATCTCACAAGCCTGCGTGGTCGGCGACCGCCGCAAGCATCTCGCCGCGCTGATAGTGCCGGACTACGAAAATCTGGCGGAGTTTCTCGCCGACAACAATCTCGATCCGAAGAACGCAGACGCGCTGGCGAAGTCACCGGCGTTGAAGACGCTCCTGCAAGGGCGAATTCGCGGAATCAACAAGCAAATGTCGGACGTGGAAGCGATCGTCGGGTTCACGATCATCCCGCAGCCGTTCACACAGGAAAGCGGCGAGCTCACGCCGTCGCTCAAGGTGCGCCGCAAAGTCGTTCAGGCGCACTTCAAGGAACAGATCGACGCGATGTTCGGTGATTGATAATCCGCAATTCGAGATCTCAGGGGCAAATGTGCTGAAGTTCAGACTCTGGTTTGGCGCATTCTTTGCGCGACTGATGCGTGCGCTGCGGCGGCGAAATATTCTCACCATTAGTGGAGCTATATGGGGCCTACTCAATATAACGACCGCGATCATCATTGTGTTCGTCCCGATGTTTCTGGAAAGCGATAAACTGCTCGAAGCGAGCAAACTTCCTAGCCGTGGCATCGTGCTAGGTTTGTCGTGGCACATCAACGTCGCAATCATCATCACCATAGCTTACGGGTACCAGTTCCTTTTCAAGACCATCGAGAACGCCCGCTCGGAGTCCGCCCGCCAACCTCATCAGCTCAAACGCAGCAAGGTCGAAAACAGAGCGATCAATCGGATCCATGATGATCTGCGCAACAATCTGCGGACCACTGGGACGCTCGCCGCGGACGACCGACTGTTGCAAGCTGTTCTGGAGGCAGCGCTGCTGACGGTGGCTGAAGAGGTCGGCGGTTACGCCGAAATGGAGAAACTCGAAGCGAATCTAATAATCCGTTCGCCCAGTGATCCGACTAAGCTGCGCGTGATTGCGCGATTCGGAAATACCCGCCGGTGCCCAATTGAATACACGATGGATCAGCGATCGTTCTGCGCCGCATTGTGGCGCGGAGATCCAACCGCGGCGGTGGCAGGAAACATCGCAGCTATTGCTCCGGACAGCGGGCGCAATGTTCCCTACAAGGACATTCTACGATTACCAGTTCTCGATTCGAGCGGAAACGTCGCCGCCGCGCTGAGCATCGACAGTACCGAGAAGTATCACTTTCCACGCCAGCAAACCGCGATTCAGAGACTAGAGTTCGAAGTGAGCCCCCACCTTGCTTTGCTCAGGATGATACTTGAACTTTAGCCATTAAGGGTTAAACTAATAAAGGAAATATATGATGGCGGATAAGAAACAGGCTGAGGCGATCCGACTTTCAATGCTGATTCAAGGTGTCGGGGCCGGACGGGACGTTCCCGATCAGGAAGTCGTCGATTCCTTCGAAAAGATGGAAGGAAAAACGTCGGCGCTTAGCAAATGGGCAAGCAATGCCGTTTCGTTTTTTCTGCCCAGCGTAACGCCCTCAAGCAGTCGCCCAAAATCGGCGACTCAATCTGAAGAGTCTCGATCGGATCTTCCGGTCGAACGCGGGAACGCCTGAGTAGTCAGCGAACCCGCGCTTTTTCGAGAACTACCCGCCCGGTTACTTTGTCTGGCCGTTCTCCGCGGCGAGCAGCGCATGGATGGTCGTAAGCTGCTTCACCATGTAGGCGCGCTTGCCCTTGGGCGTGACGACTTCGATATCGTCCTGCGCCGCCTTGCCGATTAGCGCGCGGCCCAGCGGCGACGACAGCGAGATGCGGTTCTGCGCGCCGTCAACTTCCTCCGGCACCACGATCTCGAACTCCGCGATACCGCCCTCATCGAGATCCTCGAGCCGAACGCGGCTGCCCAGGCCAACAGTGTCGTGCGGAATTGTCTCGAGGTCGATCATCGTGAGCTCCACGATTCGCGCCTCCAGGTTGCCCACCCGCGCGCGCAGGAACTCCTGACGCTGCTTCGCCATCGCCCATTCCGCGTTTTCAGACAAGTCGCCGTGAGCGCGCGCGCGCTCGAGTTCCTTGGGCAGGTCCACGTTGAGTTCGCGCTTGAGCGTCTCGAGGTCTTTTCTGAGCCGCTTGATTACCGGTAATTCAGCCATCGATACATTCTTCCTGAATGCGATCTTTTTCCTGGTCTATACGATCGCCGCGCCGGTGAGCGCCGTCGCGATCTCTTTTGCCTGCTTCAATCCGCGACGATTGAAGTCAGGCTCCGATTGACTCCGGTCACGCTCTGAATCTTCTGCACCACCAGCTCGCCGAGCGAGGTCACGTCCGCGGCCTCCGCGATCGCGATGATGTCGTGCGGCCCGGTGACCGCATGCGCCACGGAAACGCCGCTGACGCCTCGAATCTTGGCCGCGACCTCGCGCGCCTTTCCCGGCGACGTGTCGATCAGGATGAATGCCTTTACGGACATGCTCGTTTCCTCCCGGCGCTCACGCGCGCTCAGCGCGGTGGCGGAATCAAAGTACCCTTCTCATCATATACATAAAAACCGCGGCCTGATTTGCGGCCCAGGTATCCGGCATCGACGTACTTCTTCAGCAGCGGGCATGCACGGTACTTGTCGTCGCCGAGCACCCGATGCATCACCTCCATGATCGCAAGGCAGGTGTCCAGCCCGATCAGATCCGCCAGCTCGAGCGGGCCCATCGGTTGATTGGTGCCGAGCTTCATCGCGATGTCGATATCGGTTACGCCGCCGACGCCTTCGTACATCGTGTAAATCGCTTCGTTGATCATCGGCAGCAGCACGCGATTGACGATGAATCCCGGAAAATCCTGCGCGGTCATCGTGGTCTTGCCGAGTTGCTCGGCGAGCGCCCGCGTCTGCTGAAAAGTCGGTTCCGAGGTGGCCAGTCCGCGAATGATTTCGACCAGCTTCATCGCCGGGACCGGGTTCATAAAGTGCATCCCGATCACGCGGTCGGCGCGCGAAGTGCGCGCCCCCATCCTGGTGATCGAAATCGACGACGTGTTCGACGCGAAAATCGTCTCGGGCGGACAGATCTTGTCGAGCTTCTGCAGCAGCGCGATCTTCGCGTCTTCGTTTTCGATCACCGCCTCGATCACGAAGCCAACCCCGGCCAGATCCTCGAGCTTGGTGGTCGTCTCGACGCGGCGCATCACGCGATCGCGCTCCTCGGGCTTGAAGCGCCCGCGCTCGATCATCCGCTCCAGGTTGCGCGCGATCGAATCGATGCCGCGCTTGCACAGCTCCGGCGTTATATCGTGCATCACGACCGCGATTTCCGCCTGCGCCGCGACCTGCGCGATTCCCGCACCCATCTGCCCTGCCCCGACGACGCCGATCTGCCGCAAATTCATTCGTCTCTCCAAAAACTATTCAGCCGTGAACCAGAGGTCTCAATGATGCTCCGGGGGCTCCTCGCCACCGGCCCACGTGCCGGCGCCGCCGCCGTTTCGCATCGCGGTGCGCACCTTCCTTACATCTTCGGGCGACTGGCGCCCCGGCATCCCGAGGTTGCGCATCAAGTGGTTCGTCATGCTCGCGGTGAGCCGGTCGCGGATTGTAGGCTCGACGCCGACTTGCGTGTCGAGCACCGCATCGACCTGCTCCCGCGTGAGACCCTCTTCCACGAAAATATCGACCAGCCCCGCCAGTCCGACTTCGCCGCCGGCGCGGTCCACGATCGCGACTACTTTCGCACACAGCGTGCAGACGCGGCGGATCAAACCGGCGCGCTTGCTGCAATAGACGCATCGCATCAGGAGATTGACCGCCTCAAAGTGGGCATCGCATCGACGCCCGAATGCATCGCAGGGCCCGCATCCCCGAAAGAGCCCTGAAAAAACTTGAAGCGGCCGTGCGCACGAAAAATCGGCGGGCCCGCTTCAATTCTGACGTTACTACCGGCTGCAGATGGTCGCAAGTATGACCGGGCGACCCGGCTGCGGACGGATAAGTTGTCACCATTGACATCGCACACCGTCAGGGCTACAATCGGAATTGAGAATCATTCTCAGAATTAACACATATGATTAATCAAACCGCCGTCGCTTACTTCTTCTATTCGCTTGGCCTGCTCTTCCGCGAAGGCATGGAAGCGATGCTGGTCGTCGTCGCGCTCGCGGCCGCCACGCGCGGCGCGGGACGAATCGGCCGCTCGCGCGACGTCTATACGGGCGCAGCAGTCGCGATCATCGCCAGCATCGTTCTGGCGTGGGCGGTCAACCATATAATCACCGACGACGCCAGCGACACGCTCGAAGGCGTCTTCCAACTCTTCGCCGCCGCGACCCTTTTCTACGTCAGCTCATGGATGACCTCGAAGGGCCAGTCCGATCGCTGGATGAAGTTCATCTCGCACAAACTCGAAAGCGCCGAGCGCAGCACGATTCCCGGTATCGCGCTCGGGCTCACCGCGTTTCTCGCCGTGATGCGCGAGGGCGCGGAGACGATCGTGTTCTTTCAGGCGCTCACCAACGGCGCGACCGAAGCTGTCGAGCGTCACGCGGTGACGGCCGGCATCGCCGTTGCCGCGGTCGCACTGGCCGCGTCCTTCGTGGTCATCAGGCGCGCTGCCGATCGAATCCCGATGAAGATCTTCTTCCACGCGACTTCGATTATGCTCTACGCGCTGGCGATCGTCTTTGTCGGCCAGGGCGTCGCGAGCTTGCAGGAAGCGTCGATCGTACCGGCTACATTCGTGAATTACGCGCCAACGATTCCCATGCTCGGTCTGTTCCCGACGATTCAATCGCTCGGCGCGCAGGCGGTTCTGCTGATGCTTGCGGCGGCCGCCGTGTTGGTTCCACGCAACGCTGCCGCACGACAGGTCAGGGTTGCCGAGCAGGCGGCGATGCAGGGGGAGCAGACTTGAGCTCGGGCGCTTGCGCGACAGAATCGTCGCCGCCGAACAGGACAGTCTCCACGTCGGAACTCAGTTTCTCGGACATCACCAGCGCGCCAAACCCCATCCGCGTGCATTGATCGACCATCGGGTCGCGCGCGACCGCACTTTGACGGACGTGCTCGAGCACGACGCGCAAATCCTGCGCGCGATCGAGCAGGACGGACAGCCGCGCCTCGACGATCGCGGTCGAATTGCCGCCGCTGGAAGCAAGATCGAGCGCCAACGATTCGTCGTGCTCCGCACTGGCCAGCGCATGAAGCGCATTTTTGATTTCGGCGCACGCCGCTTCGGCGCCGGCGTCGGACGGCGCGGATAAATCCGCGGCCAGAGTCGTTTGAACCGTGGCAAATAGAACGGCGGCAATCGCGAGCAGCATCGGCGCCGCGGCTACTTCCTCATCTCGTCGATGATGCGTTCGCGATGGCCGTGCGCGATCAGCTGATCGTTGCGACGGCCCTGCTTGAGCGCGACATACGTGAAGAACATCACCATGATCAGCATCGCGATGATCGGGATGTTGTCCGGCACGGTCAGGATTTGGAGAAACTGCTGAAACCCGGTGATTCGGCCCATTGAATCCTCGACGGTCGGCTTTGTCTTGCTATGATCGATGTAACAACGCCGTCATGGCAGTGTCAACTTTCGCGCTTTCCCGGATGTGTACTGCCAATCGACGCATCTGCGGCGCGCTTGCAGCACGGCGAGGCCAGCGGGCAAAGTAGTCGGGCATGGCCAATCACGCCGAAGCTTCGTCATACACCGCCGGTGCGCATCGCGGCATCTTCAACCTCGCATGGGGGATAGTCGCGACGGTGCTGTCAGTGCTGTGGACGGCGCCTTGCGCGATCGCCGCCGCGATTGCCGCCACGATGGGCAAGCAGCACGCGGTCACACTGATCAGTCGCGCATGGGCTCGCGGAATAATCAGACTCTGCGGCATCAAGGTGCAAATCGAAGGTCTCGAAAATCTCGCCGGTCTGAAGTCGTTCATCCTGGTTGCAAACCACCAGAGCTTCTTCGACATCTTCGCCGTCACCGCGTTCATGCCGGGCGAGCCCCGCTCCATCGCGAAAAAAGAACTGCTCAAAATCCCGGTGATCGGCTACGCGATGCAACGCGGCGGTCACGTGATCATCGACCGCGAGTCCGGAGGCAAGGCAATTCGCAAGGCGATTCAGATCATCCGAAGTGGCCTCGACGTCTACATCTTCGCCGAGGGCCATCGCTTCAACGACAACCGGGTCCACGAGTTCGAAGATGGCGCCGCGTGGCTCGCGATCCTGTCGAAGTTGCCGGCGGTGCCGATGTCGATCAGCGGATCCGGCCTTATTTTCCCGCGCCGCGCAAAGATCGTGACCCCGGGCTGCGCGATGCGCATGACGATTGGAAAGCCGATCGCGACCGAAGGAATGCGCAGCGCCGACCGCACCGAGCTGACGCGCAGGCTCGAGGAAGCGGTGCGCGCCACTTTCACCACCGAGGTCTGAGCGCTGTGCCTGCTCGCGCTCCGGCTAGGCTTTGCGATCGAAGATGAACAGCGGGACCTGGCTGGCCAGCTTGGGATCGATCGTCAGGATACGGCGTCCCGAGTCCTTCCGAATCGCGCCGGCGTCAAGACCGGCGGCGCGAAAGTCCGCTATCACCCGATCGACGTCCTCCGCCTCGAGCCACAGGCCGATCATCCCTTCGCTCGACGAATCGATCGCGGCCGCCGCGACGAGACGAATCTCCGCGCCGCCGACCTTCACCGACGCCGACTTCCCATCTGCCGGCCTGGCTACGGCAAAGCCGAAGTTCTTTTCGTAGATCGACGCTGCGTCCGCGAGGTCCGAGGTCGCGACTTCGAGCGTAACCAGGCGTTTAATCATCGGTGCGGATTAGCGCTCAGCCCTTCGGCTTCAACGAGAAATTGCCCGTCGCCGTCGCGCCGTCTTTCACATCGACTTTCTGATCCTGCGTGCCGAGCTTTTCCTGCCACACTTCGACTTCGTAGTTGCCCGGCGGCACGCCTGCGATCGAGTAGTTGCCCTTGTCGTCCGTCACCGCGAAGTACGGAGTGTCGGTCGCGACCCACCAGGCGTGCATCCAGCCGTGCGCATCGCAGGTGATCTTGATCACTTCCGGCTGTTCGACCTTTCGCTGGATTACTTTCTTGAACTTGGGCTGAGCCATGTTGAACGCTGGATTCCTGGTCGAATAGGAATGGATGTTGTGCAGAATCCCGTCCGAGTTCAGGATGTCCACGGTGCTGCCGGCCGGGAACGCGAGCACGTGCGGCACGTAGTCGCATCCCTTCTGATCGAACTTTACTTCACCGGGCTTCAGGTCGCCCTTGGCGCCTTTCACGGTCACAACCGCGTTCGCGATTCCACCGCCGCTGCCGACGACCAAGTCCTGTTCGAAGTGCGGATGCAGCGCGCATACTTCCTTGTCCTTGGTCACCGCGAGCTGCCTGGGCGCGGGCGCCGTACCGTCATACTTGACGGTTCCGCTAATCGTGCCGCCGGCAGCGCTCGCGAGGCCGGCGCCCACGCTCATGCCGAGCGCGACAGCCGCACACGCCGCCAGTACAATTGCAAACTTTGTCATTACCATTTCTCCGGCGAAATCGCTGATATGTTTTACCCAGTTAAATCAAACTCTCTCACCTTAGCGAATAATCAGTTGCCCACTCAATCGATTAGGCGATAACAACCTACTTCTTACTCACTTCACTTTTCACTTTTTCATTTTTCACCGGCGCCGTCGCCATCCGGGCCGGCGGTGTCTCTCCCGGATGAGTTCCAAGCCAGAAAAGATAGTCCGTCAGCGCGCGGATCTGTTTGTCCTGGTTGCCGCCCAGTATGTCCTCCGGGCCGCCCGGATAGTACGACGGCATCTTGGTTCCCGGCTGTAGCGCCGACGGATTTGCGATCCACTTCACTACCCAGTCGGGATTGAGCCGCTGATGCGTCAGCGCCATGTCGGGCGCCCATCCCGACGGCGGTCCCTCAGGCTTCTTGTCGCCCTCCTGATGGCAGCTGAAGCAGTTGAAGTAGTCCTTCGTCATCAGCTTCGCGCCGGCGGCCAGCTCAGCCGGCGCAATCAGGTTGGTGTCGATGAACATATACGGCACGTTCAGGTCCGAGAGCGCCGTGAAGTAGTTCACGATCGTGTCGTCTTCACCGTTGGTGAAATGAAAAGTCGGCATCCTGATCTTCAGCCACGGACGAATCTCGGTGGGTTCCTGGAGGAACGCGAATAGCCACTCGGGTTGAACCTTGAAACCCTCGCCATTGAGTATTGGCGGCGCAAAGTTGATTTCATCTCCCGGGTAGAAGCGGCTGATGTAGCCGCCCCGATTCTCGATGATATGGCAGCCGACGCAGTTGTAGTAATTGACCATTCGCCGGCCCGCGACGATTTGCGCCTGATGCTCCGATCCGGGCATCCGGTACCGCTCCTGCACCGTGCCCTGCGTCAGGCCGGCCAGGAACACGACCAGGTTCCTGATGTCGGCGCTGTCGAAATGGAAATTCGGCATCAACTGCTCGACATCCCTGGTCGCGTAGGTGCGCGGGGATTGCAGTTTATGGAACGCCCACTGATCCCACGTCTCGGGAATCCGCATCTGGTTGCCGAAAAATAGTTCGTCGAGATGCTTGGAGCCGAAGGTCGTCAGCTCGGCGCCGGTTCGCGACTCCTTGCCCATCCCCTCGATCTCGTGGCATCCGAAGCATCCGTACTTGCGCACCAGCGCTTCGCCCTTCTTGATCTGCCCGGGATTCTTGAGCGCGGTTTCGACGCCGGCGTTTTCTCTCTTCTTGCCATGCGTCATCAGGAAGGCGGTCAGCGCTTCCGCTTCGCGATCGCTCAGGCGCAACGACGGCATCGCCGTATGCGGCGAGAAATCATGTGGATTCTTCAACCACGCATATATCCACGCCGCCGAAGTCTTCTCCGCGATCCTGCCCAGGTTGGGCGCGAAGTCCTTGGCCGTGAATCCCCGGGCCGGCCCGAAGCCCGCGGCGACGCCGACCGGAGTTCCATATTCATGCGGTTCGATCGCGTGGCATCCTTTGCAGCCGACCGATTCGAACAGCCCCTTGCCTTCCTCGACGAACGCCGGATTCTTGACGTCGGCCTCCAGCGTCGCAAGCTCGGGATGCGCCGCGAGCCACTCCTTCGAATTTTTCGACGAACTGTCCAGGATGAACGCGGCCAGCGCGATCGCCTCGGCGCGCGAGAACATGAAGTCCGGCATGCGCGTGAACCGCCGGAAGTCATCCGGCCTGGCGATCCATCGCACGGTCCACGACGGGTCGAGCTTTGCCGCCGCGAGTTTCAGGTACGGGCCGATCTTCGGCAGGTCCTCGTAGCCCGCCACCAGATGGCATCCCGCGCATCCCATCTGCTGGAACATCCGTTCCCCCTCGACCCAGTTCGCCGCGATCGGCTTGCCTCCCGCGTCGTGCAGCGAGCCCACGTCGATATGGCACTTGATGCATCGGGACTGCATCTTGGCGCCCCTGAGCATCGGCGAATCCCAATCCGGATCGTCGCCATGCGCCAGCCGCACCGAGCTGACCGCCGGCCCCTGTCCGTCGTGACATGGCGTGCATCCGAGTTTGTCGGGCGGATGCTTCAATATGATCTGATCGAAGTTGCTATGCGTGCGAAACGGCTCGGGCGCATTCTCGAAGCCCTTCTTGTCGGCGCCCATATGACAGCTCTGGCATCGATCGACCCGCGCGATCGCCTCGTCGAAGGCATTGCGGTCGAAGTCGTCGATCGCGGTCTGCTCAATCCTCGGAACCTTCGGATAACGGAACAGGACGGTGTTGCGGAACTTGACCGGGATCATCCACGTATCGGCCTTGTCCAACAAATCGTCGCGCTTGGCGGTGAGCTTCCTCATCTGATCTGTCCGGCTCTCGACCTTCGACTTGAGCGCCTCGATCTGATCCTTGACCGCCTGCAGATTGTCCCTGGCTTTGTCGGAGGCGATATTTTCCCGCGCGAGTTCGGCGTTCAGCCGATCGATTTCCTTTTTGTACGGAGCCAGGTTTTCCCTTTCCTGGACGGCGTGGTTGTAGTCGTACCAACGCTCGGTCAAATACGACTTGGTGAAGCGGACCAGTTGATCCTTGTCGTTGGCAGTGTTTTTCAGATCGCTCAACTGCGCGCGCAGCGCGGCCAGCCTGGCCGCGGTGGCGCCGGAGCCGAGTTCGTTGCGCGCCTCGGCCAGCTCCTTCGAGACTTTCTGGTATCCGGGATCGGCGTCGAGGCGCTGCTGCTCGTCCGCCGCGTCCTTCATGTACTTGTCGTACGCCAGCCGGTCCCACTGGAGCTGGTATTCCTTCCACGGACGGCGCGAGATGTTGTCGTCCCAAATCGACCAGACCGCGGTCACCAGCAGCACCGCCACCATCAGCACGAACAGCGCGCTGTATGATTTTCCTTCTTCAATGGGATCGAGCCCCGCTCTGCCAGCCATCTGCTCTTACCTGTTCTCAACTCCCAATGCCGGCGCGAGGCCGCCGTCCAAATACTCACTCAAATACTCAATACTCATTTACGCCCGCGAGCCCACAGGACGTCAACGATGTAGCCGGCGAGAAAAACCAGAATGCCGATCCCGGTGAACTTGTATTCGGTTCCCATCCCGTGCGGCTGGGTGATCCCGACGTAGAGCGCGAAGCCGACGTCGGCGAGTCCGAGCGCCTGCAGTACTTTGGCCAGGATGAACACGGGGGTCGCGGCCACGTCAGATGTTAATCCAGGGCGTAACCAGGATGTACTTGATGTTGAGCGCGTGCCGCAGCACCATCTTGATGAACACGCCGGCCATCGCGAGCAGCAGAAATCCCGTGATGCCGAAGCGCACCGGCCCCCATTTCTTCAGTATCTCGGGACCGCCGCCGGGAAACGCCGACCATGGATCGCCCGCCGGCCGTGATCGTATCCAGAAATATAACGCCGCATACCCAATCGCGAAGTAGCCGCCTATCACCGCCAATCCGAAGATCGCCGACGCCACGTAGTCGCGCAAGCCGAACATGTACGGCAAATCGACGTTGGTCAGCGCCTCGACCAGATGCGGATCCCAGACCTGGCCGGGCCAGAACCAATTCCATCCGGGGCCGCGGAAAAATGTGCCGATGATGATGAATGAGACCCATAAAATGTGGAACCCGACGAAAAAAGTCAAAATCTCGAACGATCGCTCGCGAAACGTGTAGTAGCCGTTACCTTTCGGATTGATGTCGAGATACGGAATCAGCATCAGGCCCACGATGATGAAACAGGGCAGCACCACGCCCGCATACCACGGGTCGAAGAACACCAGCATCTCCTGCAAGCCCAGGAAGTACCACGGCGCCTTCGACGGATTGGGCGTGCGAGTCGGATTTGACGGCTGCTCGAGCGGCGCGTTGAGCAACAGCGACCACACCGTCAAAACGATGATCACCAGAATCGCCATCAGGAATTCGATCCGCACAAGGAACGGCCAGGTGTGCAGCTTCTCTTCGACCCCGCCGCCCGCCTTCTTGATCGGGGCTTCGATTCGCTTCGACCCGCCCGCCGCCGGCGTCCTCGCGCCACCTCCGGCTGCGCCCGCTCCCGCCGCACGCGTCACGACGGCGCCTTGGTTACCTTCCCGGCTTGCCATGATTAATCCCTAATGAGGCGGCGCTCCATCCTCGTCGTCGCTCCACGCAGCCGGCGCCGCCAGCACGTACACTATATACAGCATGATCGACATCCCGGCCGGCACCGACAGCACGCGCACGATTCCCTGGTGCAACAGCCATGAAAACACGCCTCCCATCGACCGCCTGCTCGTCCCGTCCTAGAGCGGCCCCGACATGCCGTCGCGGCGGATTCGCCAGAAATGCACCGTCATGAAGATGCTCGCGATCAAGGGAAAAAAGATGCAGTGCAAAATGTAGAAACGCAGCAGCGTGTGCGGTCCGATTTCCGCGCCGCCGAAAATAAATGCGCGCGCGTCGTAAACCGGATTCACCCCGAGTACTTCATGGAATGGACCGCCATGCCCAAGCAGCGGCGTGGCGCGCGCCATGTTCGAGCCGACCGTCACCGCCCAAATGGAAAGTTGATCCCACGGCAACAGGTATCCGGTGAACGACAGCAGCAGCGTCAGCACCAGCAGGATCACGCCGACCACCCAGTTGAACTCGCGCGGCGGTTTGTACGAGCCCGTCATGAACACGCGGAACATGTGCAGCCACACCGCGATCACCATGCCGTGCGCGGCCCATCGATGCATGTTGCGCATCAACATCCCGAACGGCATGTCGAATTCCAGGTACTTCATGTCGGCGTAAGCGTATTCCGCCGTCGGCCGATAGTAGAACATCAGGTACACGCCGGTGACCACGGTCACCAGGAAAAGCAGAAACGTGATGCCGCCCATGCACCACGTGAAGCGCAGCCGCACCGTATGCTTTTGCACTTTCGACGGATGCAGATGCAGCCACACGTTGCCGGACACCATCAGGATCCGGTTGCGCGGCGTGTCTTCGTAGCCGTGCCTGAATATCGACTGCCAGACCTGCGAATCGGTTATCTGGCGTTTCGTTTCGTTCCAGTCGAACTTAGCCATCCGCTACCACCCACTAAAACTCCCTGGAGCAGTTCGCCAAGGGCGCCCTCGGCAGTCTCAGCAAATACGGTAAAAAATCCAATTTTTACGACTTTATGCTCGCGAGGCTTGCTCGGAATGCGGCGTAAGGCTACCTAATTTTGCCCGGTCTCCGCAACGAAGTCTCATTGAGTCGGGATTTCCGATTTTGCATCCCTGACTCCTGTAGCCGTATAGAACGAAACGCCCTGCCCGGCCACGACGGCCGGACAAGGCGCTGTTCTATTGCAGCGGGCTCGACAGGGACCGGGGCCCCTGCCTATTTGCCCTTGCCCTTGCCCTTGCCCTTGAGTTTCACCGACTGCGGCTCGTGTTCCGCATTGTCGATGATCAACAGGGTGGCGTCATACGCTCCCGGGGCGGTGGGCGCAAACGTAACTCCGATCGTGCAATTCGCGCCTGGCGCCAGCGGTGCATCGCAGCCTTTCGTCGCGCTGAACGGACTGACCGCTCCGCTGGACCCCTCCATCAACACCGTAATGCCGGGCTTCTCTTTGCTGCCCTTGGGGTTGCTCACGGTGACATTCTTGGGTCCCTTATGATCCCCGACCTTCACCGTGCCGAAGTTCAGCGACGCCGGACTGATCTTCAGTTTGACCAAAACTGGCGTAGGCGTGGCGGTCGGCGTCGCAGTTGCAGTCGCGGTTGCTGTCGCGGTGGCTGTGGGCGTGGCCGTCTTGGTCGCCGTCGCGGTCGCCGTCGCGGTCGCCGTCGCGGTCGCCGTCGCGGTCGCCGTCTTGATTGGCGTCGCAGTGGCGGTCGGCGTTGGCGTTGCCGTCAATACGTTATAGTGGATTGTTCCAGTTGCCGGGCTGCCGGACATGGTGGTCGCGTACAGGTTGTTGAGCAGCACCGAGACCGTGTTGCTGTCGTAATTCGCGACGATCAGGTCGGGCATGCCGTCGCCGTTGACGTTCGCCGTCGTCACCGAGTGCGGGCCGCTGCCTGTGGCGAAGGTCTGCTGGGTGGCGAAGCTATTGCCGTCGAGCGTCGTCGCCGGCGCCGGCGTGGTGTTGAGCAGCACCGAAAACGTGTTGCTGGCGTTATTCGCGACGATCAGGTCGGGCTTGCCGTCGCCGTTGACGTCGGCCACCGTCACCGAGACCGGTTCGCTGCCCACGGTAAAGGTCTGCTGGGCGGTAAAGCTGGCCGTGGGGGAGCCCGGGGCGGTGGTGTTGAGCAGCACCGAGACCGTGTTGTGGCCGTTGTTCGCGACGATCAGGTCGGGCAAGCCGTCGCCGTTGACGTCGGCCGCGGTCACCGAGTACGGGGCGCTGCCCACGGGGAAAGTCTGCTGGCTGGCGAAGCTGGGGGTGGTGGCGCCCGGGGCGGTGGTGTTAAGCAGCACCGAGACCGTGCCGTCGCCCGCATTCGCGACGATCAGGTCGGGCTTGCCGTCGCCATTCAAGTCGGCCGCCGTCACCGAGACCGGGCCGCTGCCGGTAGCAAAGGTCTGCTGGGTAGCGAAGCTAGGCGTGGTGGCGCCTGGGGCGGTGGTGTTGATCAGCACCGAGACCGTGTCGCTGCCGTAATTCGCGACGATCAGGTCGGGCTTGCCGTCGCCGTTCAAGTCGGCCACCGTCACCGAGATCGGGTCGGTGCCCACGGCAAAGGTCTGCTGAGCGGCGAAGCTGGGCGTGGTGGCGCCTGGGGCGGTGGTGTTGAGCAGCACCGAGACCGTGTTGTGGCCGTTGTTCGCGACAATCAGGTCGGGCAAGCCGTCGCCGTTGACGTCGGCCGTCGTCACCGAGACCGGGCCGCTGCCCACGGCAAAGGTCTGCTGGGTAGCGAAGCTGGGCGTGAAGCTCCTCGCTGCACCCCCGCCACCCAGCAATTGCATCTGGAAAGTTTTGTTGGATTGATTGATGGTGCTGCCGGCGACTGTCACCGGAATCGTCGCGCTGGTCGCGCCGGCCGGAATCACCAGCGACCGCTCGCCGCCGTGTAGTTGATCCCGGCGATCGCTGTGCCGTTCTGGGTCTGGTACTGAACAAAGGCGTCGTAGCCGGTATCGCCGCTGCGCGAGATCGGAAAATCAAGGGTGGTTGACGAGCTACCGGTCACCGTAACGCCGGCGCTCGAGATAGTCAGCGTGGTGGGATCGCCCCACACCGAAAGCGCAATCGCCACCCCTAGCAGCACTATCGTCGCTGTCAGGCTCTTGTGTTTCACGCGAAATGTCCCCCGATTAATTCGTTGCGTTCAGTTGTGAGCGACGCGCGGCTGCGGCCGGTTCGAAACGCAAACTCTCATCTCCCCCTCGCGGCGTTCAGAAGCGACCCGGGGCTCGACTAGCCGCACACGTTGCGATGGGACCTACTCTTGCACCAACATCGAGTAAAATTCAAATGATGGGTTTTGCGGATCGATTGACAAGATTCGCCCCGGCGGTTGTTAAGAAGGGCATCGAACTCTGATATGAATGGTCGGTCCGTGACGAGGTCCCAATAGTTGTCACTTTCAGACGCCGAACTTCGCGAGATTGTAGCTAATCTCGCGACGCGACCAGGCCATGAGCCAGTCCGCCGCGACGTTCAGACCATTCTCATTGGGCACTTGGGTGCCTCCAGATCCGACGTAAAACTCGAACAGCCACTGCCTGAGGTTCATGGACGCCTTGACGCGCTGCTGTGCCGCACCGTTTTCGAATTCAAGAAGGATTTGCGGCGCGAGAAGCCCGAAGCCGAACGCCAGCTGGGAGACTACCTTCGCGAACTTGAGCGGCGGACAGGGTACCACTACGTAGGTGTCGCAACCGACGGCGCAGAGTTCATTCCGTACGAACTGCAGCGCGACAAACTGGTCGCTCGGACGCCGTACAAGGTTTCACGGACAGATGTTCGCGGACTCGCGCTCTGGCTCAGCCCGTTCGTCGCAACTCGGCCATCGGAGCGGCCCGACCCCGAGGGTGTACGAAAGGAATTGGGCAAGGAAAGTCTGGTCTTTGAGGTCGCCGAAGCACGGCTGCGCGAATTGTGGAATTCCGTCGGGGAACATCCCGAGGTTGCACTCAAGCGCAAGCTCTGGGCGGACCGGCTGCAACTGGTGTACGGAACGCTCATCGATGACGACACCCTATTTTTTCAGCACACCTATCTCACGATCGTTGCCAAGACGATGGCGACACTCGTCCTTGGCGTCGAAATACCCGAGCCGGCGGACTTATTGGCTGGCAAGCCGTTTCAAAATGCGGGCATCGACGGCGTAGTAGAGTCAGATTTCTTCGATTGGGTGCTCGCGACTTCCGATTCGGACGATCTGATTCGCCGCATAGCGGCACAAGTCGCGCGCTTCCGGTTGGGCGATATCGAACACGACGTATTGAAAGGTCTCTACGAATCGCTGATCGATCCGCAGCAGCGGCACGACCTCGGCGAATATTACACACCTGATTGGCTCGCGAGCCGCATCTGCGGACGCGTTATCGAAAATCCACTCGCGCAGCGTGTCCTTGATCCATCTTGCGGCTCAGGAACGTTTCTATTTCATGCGGTCCGCAGGTTGTTGGCCGCCGCAGACGCCGCCGGTCTTAGCAATCGAGATGCTATTCAACGATGCACCGGACACGTCATGGGTATCGATGTTCATCCGGTTGCAGTCATCAATGCACGCATTACGTATCTACTGGCCATCGGCGAAGATCGGCTGCGAGACCGGCCAAGAGTCAGCATCCCGGTTTATCTCGGCGATTCGATGCAGTGGAACACGAGCGCGATCCTGAGTGGCCAGGAGGTGCGAATCGATGTTCCGGAAAGCGCACCTCTTTTGTTTCCCGTGCGGGTCGCGCAGAACCCGGCCCTCTTCGATTCTGTAATCAATGAGATGCTGCATCTCAGCGAGACCAATTCGCCTCCTGACGCATTCGAAGCATGGATGAACCGGCAAGGCGCGGAGGAATTCACCGGCGGCGATACTCCGGTCACGCTGGTATCAACATACACGCGCCTCGCGCAATTGCGACGCGATAATCGTAATCACATCTGGGGTTATGTCGCTCGCAATCTGAGCCGCCCAGTTTGGCTCGCTGCGCCCGGTGAAAAAGTAAACGTTTTGGTCGGCAATCCCCCTTGGCTCTCGTACCGCTATATGTCGGACGAGATGCAAAGGCGCTTCAAAACAGAATGCCAGAAACGGGACATGTGGGCGGGCGGAAAGGTTGCAACGCATCAGGACCTGTCGGCCTACTTCTTCGTCCGATGCATGGAATTGTACCTCCGCACCGATGGGAAGATCGCGTTCGTGATGCCATACGCCACCTTGACCCGCCAGCAGTACCGCGGATTCATCGCCAAGACTGTAAACTCGGAAAAGGGGCCGGTGACGGTACCTGCCCGCAAATTCACCGAAGCATGGCTCTTCGACGAGTCGGTCAAAAACCTGTTCAACGTTCCATCTTGCGTGCTGTTTGCCGAGAATGGCGAATCCAAGAAACTGCCAGCGACTGCGTCCAGCTTCTCGGGTGAGCTTCCGAGCCGCGATCCCACCGAGGCGCAGGCAAGTCGAGCACTCACCTCGAAAGCCGTACCGTGGCCAACCGCCTCGGAGTCCTCTAATTCCGGCTACGCCTCCAAGTTTCGGCAGGGCGCGACTGTCGTCCCACGGAGTCTGTTTGTCGTAATTAAATCTGCGTCGGGGAGATTTGGCTCAAGCCCCGACGCACCGATCGTGGAGAGCCGCAAGAACTCGCAGGAAAAGGAACCTTGGAAGAGCCTCCCTCCCCTGAGCCAACCCGTCGAGAAGGAATTTCTTCGTCAGTTGTATCTCGGCGAATCGCTCGCTCCGTTCAGGCTTCTTGACCCAGCACTGGCAATAATCCCATGGAGCAAAAGCGATGGACTGCTAAGCGCCGATCGGGCGCGCGAGCGCGGCTTCAGCAATCTAGCGGGATGGATGAAGGATGCGGAGGATCTATGGGCGGCGCACGGGCGAACTAAGATATCGCTTCAGGAGCGGCTCGACTACTTCGGCGGTCTATCTACTCAAATGCCGCCTGCAAAGCTCCGCGTGATTTATTCCGCGTCCGGCACCTTGCCAGCCGCCGCTCGCCTCCAAAATTCTTCGTCCATCGTCGAACACAAGCTGTACTGGGCAGAGTGCGACTCCGAGGAGGAGGCCAACTTCCTAGTCGCGGTGATCAATAGCGAGACACTTCGTTCGAAGATCGCGCCAGATCAGAGTCGCGGCCAGTGGGGCGCTCGAGACTTCGACAAGCTTCTCATTAATAGCATTCCAGAATTCGACTCAGGAAATGCCCTTCACAATGCCTTAGCTAAAGCTGCCGAAACCGCTACAATTGTCGCGAAAAATGTCGAACTCCCCAAAGCAATTCACTTTACGCGGGCGCGGCAACGGATCCGCGCCGCGCTGCGCAAGGATGGCATCGCGCAGAAGATCGACAAGCTAGTCGAGAAGTTGCTCGCTGGTTAGCCCGCAGCTCTTCCCCCTTCACCCTTCTAACAGGCCTCCGCGCGCCCGCGGCAGTGGCCGCGCCCGCCAACGACGGGCGGCCTTAATACTGGGTGCAGGGCTCAGCCCTGCCGGTGGAAGCGGCCGAAGAACGCAGCGATCAATCCCCACAGCACCATCAGCAATGCGATCCCGATTACGCACAGCCCTATGCCGGCAAGGATTCCCGTCGCGCACAGGACCGCGCCTATAACCAGCAGTGGAATTGCAAACGCGATCGGGTTGAACGGATCGTTCTTCGCCGCCCGCTCGACCATCGCCGCCGCCTGCTCGGACTGGCCCGCATCCTCGCTGCTTTCCTTGAGGATGCTGACTGCGTAGTCGGTAAGTTCCTGGCGATTGGGCATCGCGCGCAGACGGTCGGCAAGCTCTTTGGCGAGCGTCTCGACACGTTCGTCGTTGGTCGGGGAATCAGGATCGGGATTGTTCGAATCAGCCACGCTGCGCTTGTATTCCCGCTCGCGACGGCTACCCGCGGCGGCGGCTCACGCGTTTTTGCGCGCGATGATCACCGAGTGCACCGACCACCGGCTGATCTTGTCGTCGCGCTCCAGCGTGATCGGGTGGCCCTTGAGCACGTCCTGCTTGCGCAATCTGGTGGTCCATCCCAGTTGCCGCGTGATCGGATTGACGATGGTGTTGAGGGCCGCGACCACCGGGTTCGAGCTCTGGAAATGGGTCGTGATCGCGATCCGCCCGCCCGGCTTACACACCCGCACGATCTCCGACATCATCCGGCACGGATCGGGAACCACGGTCAGAACGTGAAACGAGGTAACGTAGTCGAAGCTGTTGTCGGGATAGTCGAGGTTAAGCGCGTCGCCCTGGCGGAGCTCGATATGTCCCCAGCCGTTTTCCGCCACGCGCTTTTTTGCGCGCTTGAGCATGTCGGCCGACGGATCGATCGCGACAATGTGCGCGTACGGCGGATATGCGTCCAGCGCGATTCCGGTGCCGACGCCAACCTCGAGCACGCGGTTACCGGGCCTGAGATTCAGGCTTTCGATAATTTCATGCTCGCGATCGGCAAAGACTCGTCCGAAGAAAAAATCGTAGAAACGCGCCAGGTCGGAATAGACACGGCTCTCATGCGGTTCAGACATCGAAACACTCCCTCGGGTTCGACGCAGCCCAGGCGATCAGTGCGAGGTCAGGACATCAGGACGGCGATTTTGGCCGCGTGCGACGCGAAGTGAGCGTGACGCGCGCGCGTAGCGTCAGGCCGCCGCGTTGATTCCTCGCAACTGACGTTTGACAGCAGTTATATCGCGCTTGCGAAATCGCCATTGGCGGCCTTTCTTGAAGGCCGGAATAATATTGCGCCGGGCAAATTCGTTCACCGTGTCCGGACTCAGGTCGAGCAGGAACGCGACTTCGCGGGAATTCAGCAGTATGTCGTCCTTATCGGCCATACGAGTCCAACAAGACGCCTTCCCTCAGGGATTTTGTGAGGACGCGACTTTGTAGTACGCGTCCATCGCCCAAGTCAAGGTAAAAGGCACCCGGTAGGTGAAAATTTGCCCACAGCTCCTAATTCGATCGATCGTGAAAACTCAATTTGCATCTTATAGCATCATTAACAATCATTAAACGCTAATCTGGGTGAGCTTCCGCATCGAAATCCGATAGTCGTACCACGCGCGCGTAACGACAATACAGGAAAACAGTCCGGTCAGCACTCCTACGCATAGGGTGACGGCGAAGCCTTTGACCGGTCCGGTGCCGAATTGGAAGAGAATCAGCCCCGCGGCGAAGGTCGAGATATTGGAGTCGCGAATCGCCGACCATGCGCGATCATAGCCGAGCTTCACCGCCTCGCGCGGCGATTTGCCGGCGCGCAACTCTTCGCGCATTCGTTCATTCACCAGCACGTTCGCATCAACCGACATTCCCAGCGTCAGCACGATTCCGGCGATGCCCGGCAAGGTCAACGTGGCGCCCAGCGCCGCCATCACGCAGATCAGCAGCAGGATATTCAGCGACAGCCCGAAATCCGCGAGCAGACCCGCGCCGCTGTAGTACACGGCCATGAAGATCAGCACTGCGCCCGCGCCGATCACGAACGACATCTCGCCCTGGCGAATCGAATCGCGGCCGAGCGACGGGCCCACCGTGCGTTCTTCTTCGATTTCGACCGGCGCCGGCAGCGCGCCCGAGCGCAATACGATCGCGAGATCGTGCGCCTCGTCCATCGAGAAGCGTCCGGTGATCTGCACGTGACCGCCGGGAATTCGTTCCTTGATAACCGGCGCCGAGTAAACAGTGTTATCAAGCACGATCGCCAGACGCCGCCCGACGTTTTCAGATGTCATCGCATCGAAGATGCCGGCGCCGCGCGCGTCGAGTTCAACCGCCACGTAGGGACCTTCCAGCCGCCCGCCGGGACGCACGCGCGCGTCCGTAACGACGTCGCCCGTCATCAGCACGGGGGACTCGACCAGGTACGGCTCCCTGCCGCCGCGCTCCGAGGTGCCATAAAGGACGTCGTCGCCGGGCGGGGGGCCGTCCTTGATCGCGTCCTGCACACTTTTCGAGTCGTCAACCAGTTTGAATTCGAGCACCGCCGTCTTGCCGATCAGTTCTTTGGCGCGCTCGGGGTCCTGGATTCCGGGCAGTTGCACTAAAATTTCGTTGTCGCCCTCTTTGGCGACGGTGGTTTCACGCACGCCGAGCTGGTCGATTCGATTGCGAATCGTTTCCAGCGCCTGGTCCATCGCGTTGGACCGAATCGTCTGCAACTCGCGCGTCTTATAGGCGAGCGAATAGGACGGACCGGGGCCGGACGAATCGCTGCTACTCGATACGGTCAGATCCGAGAACGACTTCTGCACGAGGTCGAGGAACGGCGTGCGATCGGCGCTCGACTTCAGCTTGGCGCTCAGGTTGCCGGAATCGTCGACCGAGATATTTTCGAAGTCTATCTTGTTCGCCTTGAGCTCATGCTTGAGGTCATCGGCGCGCCGCCGCAGCTGGGTTTTCACCGCCTCGTCCAGCTTCACGGCCATCAGCAGATGCGTCCCGCCCTGCAGGTCGAGGCCGAGCTGGATCTTGGTCGCGCCGAACCCGGCCTTGAACCAATCGGGCAGATCGACGTTGAGGCTCGGCAGCAGAATGAGTATCGCTGCCAACACGATACCGCCCGCCAGGTATATGCGCGTAAGCCCGCTGCCGTTGGTGAAATGCATGTAAAGGAACGACACGATCAGCACGAGCAGAATCAGGATCGGTCCGAAACTTTGAGTCTGTTCCACTATGATGAAGCCCCCGCCATGAGAGTGCCGGCCGCGCCGGCTGTCTGCAATTGACTCGTTGGATTCCTACTTGTCGTCTTTCTTCGCCGACGCCTTGTGGCTCGACATCGACGCGATTTGCGATCGCTCGACCTTCAACCTGACGTTGGGCGCAACTTCGAGCGTGATCACTTTGTCGCCGACCTCATGAATCCGCCCGATAATTCCGCCCGTCGTCACGACCTCGTCGTTGCGCTTGAGCGCAGCCAGCATTTTCGCCTGCTCCTGCGCCTTCTTGTTCTGCGGCCGGAAGACCAGGAAGTACATGACGGCGACGACCAACGCCATGATTGGCCCCGGGCCCGTCATCAACTGCTCGAAAAACGAGGGACTGGCGGCTTGACCTGTGGCGTTGGCGGCCTGCGCCCATGCGGTGCCTTCAAACAACATCAGATCACGTCCTCAAAATCGATCAAGCTACGTCTCCCACAGAGAAAAATCATTCTTCGACCGGTTCGGCGGCGTTGTCGTTGTCCCAACCGGCCGATGCCGCCATCGCATACGCTTTGAAATTCCCGGATGCGATAGCAGCCTGGCACCGGCGCATCAAGCTCGCATAGAAGTGAAGATTATGCTCCGTCAGCGCGCGCGCCGCGAGTATCTCGCCCGACAAATATAGATGACGCAGGTAGGCGCGTGAATGGGTCCGGCAGGGGCGGCACTCGCAGGCCGGATCGAGGGGCATCGAGTCGCGCGCGTGAGCAGCTTGCTTAATCGAGATGCGCCCCTGGCTGGTGAAGGCGGTCCCGTTGCGCGCGTTTCGCGTCGGCAGCACGCAGTCGAACATGTCGAAACCCATCGCGATCGCGGCGAGCAAATCCGGCGGCGTTCCCACACCCATCAGGTAGCGCGGCTTGTTAGCCGGCATCATCGACGCCGACAGCGCCGCCATTCCCAGCATCGCGGCCTTCGGTTCGCCGACCGAAAGTCCGCCCGCCGCGTATCCGTCGAACGCAATCGAGGTTATCTGCGACGCGCTCGTCTTGCGCAGGTCTTGGAAAATACCGCCCTGGATAATTCCGAACAGCGCCTGCGTCGTGCTGATCCGCGCCGCGAGGCTGCGCTCGGCCCATCGCGCCGTGAGATCGAGCGACATGAGCGCGCGCCGATGCTCGGCAGGGTAAGGCGTGCATTCGTCTAGCGCCATCATGATATCAGCGCCGAGCTGTTCCTGAATCGAGATCGCGCTTTCGGGGGTGAGCATCAAAGGCGCGCCGTCGAGATGAGATCGAAAACGGATTCCTTCTTCATTGATCGAATTGATTTTCGCCAAGCTCATCGCCTGGAACCCGCCCGAATCGGTCAGCACCGCGCCGGGAAATCCCATGAAGCGCGCTACACCGCCCATCTCGCCGATCAACCCGGCGCCCGGGCGAATCGCGAGATGGTACGCGTTGGCGAGCACCATCGTGTAGCCCATCGACCGCAACTCGTCGGGCGCCATCGCTTTGACCGCCGCGCGCGTGCCGACCGGCAGGAAGGCCGGCGTCGCGACCACGCCGTGGGGGGTTACGATCCGACCGACGCGCGCGTCGCTGTCCACGGCAGTAACGCTGAATTCGATTGGCCCGCTCATCACAGAATCAGCATCGCGTCGCCGTAGCTGAGAAAGCGGTAGCGATGGCGAATCGCTTCGCGGTACGCGGCAAGAATCTGATCGCGCCCGGCAAACGCCATCGCAAGCGCGAGCACCGTGGTTCGGGGCATATGGAAGTTCGTCAGCATCGCGTCAGCCAGCTTGAAGCGAAAGCCCGGATGAATAAAGAGCCCGGTGAAACCCTCGACGTCGCCGGTGATCGCCCACGACTCGAGCGCACGCGTCGAACTGGTGCCGACCGCGATTATACGCCCGCCGATTCGCCGCGTATGTTCGATGGCAGCCTGGGTCGCGGGCGCAATCGTGTACCACTCGGATTCCATCGTGTGACTCTCGATCTCGACGGCGCGCACCGGAGCGAAAGTGCCGGGACCGATATGCAGCGTCACGGTAGCGGTGCGGATGCCCGCATCGGCCAGCGCCTTGAAGACCTCGGCGGTGAAATGCAGCCCCGCGGTGGGCGCCGCGATCGCGCCGGGCCGCGCGGCATATACGGTCTGGTAGTCGTCGATATCGGCGGGACCGACGCTGCGATGAATATAGTGTGGCAGCGCGAGCGTGCCGGCGCGCTCCAGTATCTGCTCGATCGAAACTCCGCCCTCGCCTACGACGATTGGGCGGCCCGGCCGCGCATAGCCGGCAATTCTCAGCGCATGACCGTCGCTCAGGATGAGGCGCGCGTTGTCTTTGAGCACGCGATGCGTGCGTATCAGCGCGATCCATGCGCCGGCGGGACCCTCAAGCGGGGCGACCGGCCGCACCATCAGCAACTCGACGCGGCCGCCCGATTCCTTCTGCGCGAACAGGCGGGCCGGCAGCACGCGGGTGTCGTTGAGTACGAGCAGGTCGCCTTCGCGCAGATGGCGGACGAGTTTGTAGAAGCGGGAATGCTCGAGCGATTTGGATTTGCGATCGAGCACCAGCAGGCGCGCTTCGTCGCGGCGCGCAAGCGGCTCCTGCGCGATCAGTTCTTCGGGCAAGTCGTAGTCTAGTTCGGAAAGCCGCATCTGAAGCGAAGCCGAATCGTGATTTGCGCGCGAAGCGAGTCGCGCTACTGTGTAACAATCCTCGATTGACGGGGAAAGCGATCGGCGCGCGATTGAATCGGAAACCCCGCGATGCGCGCTTTATTCAGCCCCGACGCTGCTTGGCTGCGACCATGGCGCAGCTCAGGATCGTTTGAAGAACATCCTAATCCTGCCATTCCAGTAGTGAGGACCCCAGGGGCTGAGGGCCTCTCACGAATCCCGGTTTGATGTCAGGCATATCGATGAGGCTCGGGAGGTAAGTGATCTCACCAAACGGGCTGCCGATTTTGGTGACCGGCACGTTGGTCTCTTTCACAACGTCGGCGAATGCGAGCGTGCCGTTGAGCGCGTTGCCGTCGAGAAGTCCGATCTCCTGCGCCCACATGCACATCCGGGTGAGAGATACCCTCACCTGGTAGCTGCCGCCTTCGATCGCTCTACGATGCAACGCGGCGGCGACGCCCGCAGCGCCGGCGTAGGCCGCGAGGTAGTCGGCGAAAATCACCTGCAGCGGCATTATAGGCGCGTCAATCGCTCCCTCGGCGTCAACGTAACCCGACACGGCTACTGCGATCATGTCGAAACCCCGGAAGTTTGCCCACTCACCTTCGAAATCGAAGCAGCGCAATTCATGGGAAATGATTCCCGGCCTGCTGGTGGCAAGGCGCCGCGGTGAGATGCCACGCTGGTCAAGGTTCAGATACGAGCAAGTGAAGACGTCGGTCGTTTGCAGAAGGTCAAAGAAGCGTCGCATATCGGCTTCATTGTCAAAATCGCAATAGGCGGAGCGTTTTCCGATGTCGGTCTCCAAACGCCAGTTCACGTGGTCCGGGTAGTTCGGCTTGGACAGGTGCAATACGTCGGCGCCGAACTCAGCCAAAGTGCGTGCGGTGATCGGACCGCCGATGACATGGGTGCAGTCGAGCACACGAATGCCTCCCAATGGCTTATCGCACCCCTTGGGAAGAGGAATGGGATCGCTATCACCGATTTTTTCAATCTCGATTACCGGCTTGCCGGCCAGGCGACGCCCCACTGGGTGAGACAGCCACTGCGCAGCAGTGCGTACCACACCGATCGCCCCCGATTCCTCGCGGATGGCAAGCTCGAGTGCGTCGGCATCCCACTGCATAATTGCGGCCTCGGCAGCGCGTTGCGTGGGTGCGCACTTGAGGACGTTGAACATCGCATCGCGCAGGCGCGGATAGAAAAGCTCGATTTTGACGAAACGACCATCTCGGGTCGGATAGAACTCGCCGCTCAGAGGAGAATCCACGCCGAGACCGGAACCATATTCGGTGAAGGGAAGTTGCCGACCGTTCTGACGCATGAAGGCAATACCGTGGTGTTGATGCACGGCATTGCGCACGTTGGTCGTGACGCTTTGAGGTTTTCCGCCACGGAGTTGCCATAACTCGCTCAGCGCCATGCCAAACGCCGCCTGCGATGCAGCCATCAGCTCACCGAAACGATGGCGTGACGCCAGAATAGGGTCCTTCCCCTGGATGGTTACGCTGCCCTTATGATCTGATTCGCGCAGACCTATCGCTGCGAGAATGATGTCGAGCGCCTGTTGCGAGGTTTTTGAGTCAACGGTTGCCATCATTTAAATCCTTCGGCTTTGAAAAGTTAATCCACGTGGCATTTCGCGATGAACCGGCGCTTCCCCCGCCGAACCTGGCCGTCGTAGTGCGAAGCGCCGCATCCGGTGGCCGGCAGGTCGAGGCCAATCCACTGTCGCGATGTCGAATTTCGCCCTGGCCGCTGAGATCGTCTCGTTCAGCCAGAATAACGAGTTCAACCTAGAATGGATAGTTGATGCCGGAAAAGACGGCGGCGCCTTCGCCGCCCCATCCGACGTCAACGAACCCGACCACGAACGGCTCCGCGATTCCGCGGAATCCGATTCCGCCGACCGGGTGCAGATCCGAGAATGGGTCGTCGTTCAATGCATGGCTGACGCGTCCCGCTTCGGCGAACGGCGCCAGCTCGAGTATCCCGTGGGTGCCGAAAACGTTTTTCTCCCACACGCGAGTGCGTATCTCGACATTCATGACGAACAGATTGTTATCGATGAAGCGGCCGGCGCCGTAACCGCGCAGCGTTTCCTGATCGGTGAGCAAGCTTTCCTGGCCGCCAAGGCGCGCCTGCGCCCAGAACGGCATCTCGCCACCCGCCGGCTCGTACTCGTTAAAAATGTGACCGGCAAAGGTGATGCGCTGTCCGACGGAATAGTACTGACGCAATTCTCCGCCGAAGCGGTTGTACGAAACCGAGCTGCCGAATCTGCGATCCGCATTACCGTAATAGAGCCGCCCGAGCGTGCCTGAGCGCGGGATATCCACCGAGTCTCGCGAGTCGTATTGGATCATCGCCTGGGACAGAACTTCGCTGCCCCCGTTGATGCCCTTCTGATTCGGGAACAGGGCGTGAATGTCCGGCAGCGAAGTGAAGCCGCCGGCCAGGATTCGCACGTAGCGCGGGCGCTCCATCAAGGAGACCTGCAGCTTATCGGTGAGGTTCAGGCCGAATATCGCCTCGCCATAAAGCTGCTCGGTGGTGTAGTTGGTCTGGTTGCCCCAATGGGAGTTGTTGCCCGTTCCGAAGAAACGCTCGGTCGGATCGCGCTCGAAATAGAAGCGCCCTTCAAACGAGAACCAATTCTTCTTATGCTCGCGCCCGGTCTGGTAATCGAGATCGACCTTGCGCGCGATGATCTCTTGCGCGCCCGCGACCGCGTACCAATTGGTGTCCGCCGAGGGATAGCCCAGGTAGCGAAAGTTTCCACCGGGTCCAAGCGTGCTGTTGGCGTTGATATCGGGGGCCAGGATGCTGCTGATCTCGTTCTTGTCGTCGGTGAACAGCCATACCGGCAGAACGCCGTAAGTGACTCCGCCGTTGGGATCGGTGGCAACTTCAGGCACCGGAATGAGCGGCCACGAGTTTGGGTCCTGGAGTTTGAGTGAGTTCCAGTCGTACTGCGGCCAGCTCCACGTGCCGGGGTCCATCAGCGAGAAGGCATGCGCCGTCGCGGCCGCAACAACAAACGCCGTGATTAACAAGATGAGTGAGGCGAGAACGCGCCGCATCGTGGGATCCTGGGATTAAACTTCGCCTATTGGCATCCGGCTACTCTTCCGCCACTCCACCACCCGCAGTCCAAGTACTCGGACCCGCGCAAGCCGACTCCGCCGAACGATGTTCAAACCTGACAGGCTTGGCGGCCTCGATCAAGACTCCCGATGCGCCGTCCGTTGGCGCAATCCTGCGATTGGACCGCCACAAATACACGCGCGCTTTTCGTCGACGCCGTAAATGTGCAAGGATTCGGGGCAAGCGGGAAAATTTCCACAAAAAGGAGCTCGGTAATGGCGAAAGCTGACGGCGGAGAATTAATCGCGCGCGTGATGCGCGAGAACCGTGTGAAGTATTGTTTTGCGATCAACGGCGGGCATCTGTTTCCGATCCTCGCCCAGTTGCGCGACCACGACATCAAGCTCATCCACATGCGCCACGAGCAGGCCGCCGCCTACGCGGCCGACGCCTACGCGCGCTCATCCGGAGAGGTGGGCGTATGCATGGTCACCGCGGGATGCGGCCTCACCAACGCGGTGACGGGGCTGTGCGTGGCGGGATTGACCAACAGCGCCGTGGTTTGCATCTCGGGACAGCATCCCAACGACGAAGACCATCTCGGTTCGTTCCAGGAAGCCTACGGTTCCGAGGTGGTTGACAGTTTCTCCAAATTCACCAAGCGCGTGACCGACTGGTCCACGATTCAGTTCGATCTGCGCTCTGCGTTCCGCGAAGCGATTTCGCCGCCGCAGGGCGTCGCATTGTTCGAGGTTCCACAGAACATTCTCTATCACCACGACGATGAGTCGCGGCAGCGCAAGGGCGCGCGCGGGTTTACCGTCGATGACGTCCGCAGCGCGGGCGATCCCGCCAAAATCGATCGCGCGCTCGAGATGCTGGTGGCGGCCGAGCGCCCGCTGATTGCCGGCGGCGACGGACTGTTCTGGTCGCAGGCGGGGGCCGAGATGCGCGAGTTCGTCGAGTTGACCAGCATCCCGATCTACGCGCGCCGCGCCGGTCAGGGCGCGGTCTCCGAAGAGCATCCCCTGGCGATTCGCGGTCCGTTCAAGAAGCCGTTCACCGGCGGCGCCGACGTGGTGCTCGCAATCGGCTTCCGCTTCTGGAGCGGCGAGCATTTCGGGCAGCCGCCGACCTGGACCGACAAGGCCAAGTACATCCAGGTCGATCCCACGCCGACGCGAATCGGATGGCAGGTTAACGCGGACCTGCCTATGGTCGGCGATCCCAAGCTCGTGCTGCGTCAGATGATCAATCGGATCAAAGAACTCAAGCTCGACTTCTCGAAGAACAAGGCTTCGCCGTGGGTCAAGCAGGTCTGGGAAACGCGCCAGCGCTTCGACAATCAGATCAAAGAACAAAACGCCAAGGTCTCCAAGAATCAGCCGATCCATCCGGCGCGGCTGTGCGAAGACCTGATCGCCGTGCTCGACAAAAACGCGACCACCGTGATCGACAGCTTCACGCTCTCGGGATGGATGAGCCGCGCGTTCACCTGCCGCTTCATGGGCCAGGTGGTCGACGCGGGCCCGCTTGCGCCCGTCGGTCACGGTGTCGGGATGGGAATCGGCGCGCAGCTCGCGCGGCCGGGACAGCAGGTAGTCGTCATCAGCGGAGACGGCGGACTGGGAATCGGCGGCTGGGACATGGAGACCGCCGCGCGCTACAAGCTGCCTGTCATCACGGTGCTGTGGAACAATAGCTCATGGGGCCCGAATTTCGATCAGATGCCGGGGCTGGCTGGCCACACCGATCCGTTCAACATGCTGCCGAACATTCGCTACGACAAAATCTTCACCGAGATGGGATGTCATGGCGAGCACGTCGAGACCGTCGAGCAGATCATTCCGGCGCTCGAGCGCGCGTTCAAGTCGGGCAAACCGGCGATGATCAACGTGATCGGCGATGTGAGGGTCGGCAACGCGACGCTGGGCGGCAACCTGCTGGGCTCGACCGGATCGAACTAGCCGGCAATTCCTGTTCCCCCTTTCCGACCGGAAAGGCTCAGCTTAATTCCGGTTCCCCCTTTCCGACTCGGAAAGGGGGCTAGGGGGATAGGACACAACAGGCAAAATCGCCAGCGTCAAACCGCTCTCCGCCCTTTGTTCCCCCTTTCCGACTCGGAAAGGGGGCTAGGGGGATAGGACAGCGCGATTCCATAACCTTTCTGTTCCCCTTCCCCATTTTTTCTGGGGAAGGGGCTAGGGGTTGGGGTTCTGCCTACGCAGCGCCGTGCGAATCGCGGCAATCGCAGACGCCAAATCATCCCACACCGAAATTCCTGTTCCCCCTTTCCGACCGGAAAGGGGGCTAGGGGGATAGGACAGCGCGATTCCATAACCTTTCTGTTCCCCTTCCCCATTTTTTCTGGGGAAGGGGCTAGGGGTTGGGGTTCTGCCTACGCAGCGCCGTGCGAATCGCGGCAATCGCAGACGCCAAATCATCCCACACCGAAATTCCTGTTCCCCCTTTCCGACCGGAAAGGGGGCTAGGGGGATAGGACAGCGCGATTCCATAACCTTTCTGTTCCCCTTCCCCATTTTTTCTGGGGAAGGGGCTAGGGGTTGGGGTTCTGCCTACGCAGCGCCGTGCGAATCGCGGCAATCGCAGACGCCAAATCATCCCGCACCGATGCGTTCGGCAGCCTCAGCACCCGGATCCCGAGCCGCCTGAAATAGTCGTCGCGCATTCTGTCGTATCCTTGTTGCTCGTGATGTGGGCTTCCATCGATCTCCACCACGAGCCGCGCAGAATGACAATAGAAATCCACGATGTACGGCGCGAGCACCTGCTGTCTCCTGAAATGCGTTCCTAGCCGATTACCGCGAAGCTCCTGCCAAATGACGCGCTCTTCGGGAGTCATGTGTTGTCGCAACTCGGTCGCGCGGCGCATCAGCTCCGGATTTCTCTGTTCACGCAGAGTCAACGGTGGCATCCGCTGGTCATTAGCATTGAGATGCGGCCAACGAAAGCGCCCTAACCCCTGTCCCCTTCCCCAGGAAAAATGGGGAAGGGGAAGCAGAAGAAAAAATCATCGGAGCGCGCCGCCGTCCTATCCCCCTGACCCCCTTTCCGGGGCGGAAAGGAGGAATCAGACAAAAGGAGGGTCAGGGACAAATGTGCGGCGCAAATGCCTGTCGCGCGGCAAACTTTGCGCACGCGGTTCTCCTCGCGCGATTCAGGCGGCGTCAGATACGGCGACAGTCATAGTGCGAGCCATTTTACCACTACCGTTCGAACTCCCTGAACAGTGCCGCGTCAACCTGAAATGTCTCGATGCGAGTGAGCCCGAGTTCGAAGTGTTCCAGCATTTCAACGAGCCTTTCGCGGTCAACCAAGTCGATGGCGAGGGCTCCGTCTCGGACCGCCTCCTTCCTCGCCTCATCGGTGAACGAACCGGTCGTGATAATGATCCCTTTGTCGGCCCTTCCATGCACTGAGCCGCGAAAGTCGCGAACCTCGCGGGCACCAACAGAACCAGAGTAACGCTTACATTGAAAAAGAACCTTAATGCTTACGAGAGGATTAATCCGCAAGATGCCCCTTCCATCTATTCCGCCATCGTGAGACCTCCCGGTCACGTCCACCTGCTCGAACCCGGCCTCGCGAAGCAAGCGCTGACAAAATCTTTCGAACCCGGCGGGAGCCAAGGCTAGCAATCTCTGGAGGACCGCAAGTTCGTAGTCCGAATCTTGTCGTGTCTCGGTAACGTCCTCGTCTGGTGCGGGTACTGACGCGGGCGCCGATTTCTCGCATGCCATTCCGTCGGCCTGTTCGTTCTGAGCAGCTGGTGCCTTTTGGCGGCGGGATGTTACGGATGGATACAGCTCGCGGTGGTGAAGCCAGATCCGCTCGCGATCAACGCTGCCGGGATCTATCTCTGGATCGCGAAGCGCCCAGACCCCACGGTTCGAGTTGCTTACGATATCCGAATTTTTGAGTATGGTTCTGGTCCAAGTAAGCTTCAACTCAAGTTGCGTCCGGACGTCATCAGCACTCAGTTCTCGCTCGCTTAGTCCGAGTTTTCGGATAACTGCCGCATTCAGCTCATGAATTGTGGCTGAACCTCCAAGCTCCTTGAGAGCCGTTACGGTAGGGATGATTAGATCCGTATAACGCGGCAGCTGAAATTCGCTCATACCCATGCCCAAGCGAATCTATGCCTGTAGCGAACTGACCGTCAAGCTATCACCCCACAAACTCTTCCGCGCGACCACTAGCGCTAGTTGTGAGGGTAGCCAAGAAAGGCGAAACGATGCATCAAGAAAAGAATTACGATCAGGAACCCGCCAAGCGTCAATACTACACCCAACGTTTTGATCGATTGCCTTTCTGGTCCAATCATCAGGATCGGCAGACCCAATATGGGTAGCAACCAGCACAATATTTCCACGGGGGCAATCCCGAACTGATCAGCGAGCGCGGCGGCGTGGCGGGGATTCATCGACGTTGAGTTAGCAGACTCCCGCACGACCGACAAATGGCGGACAGGGCTTCGACGCTTCGGCGAGTCCTATCGCCGGGAACACTGCGCTGCCGTCGCAACGGCTGAACTTTTCAGCCTGATCATTTCTCTCCTGACGTGCTAAATGATCACCTGTGCACTTCGCTCATCGCACACATTCCGCGCGCACCCGCTCATCTGCAATCGTCAGGCGGACCCCCATCGAACGAAATATTAATTTTGACGGAACGAAACTACCCTTGGTAGTCTACCCGTCGCTAGGCCACAATGTATGGTATGAATTGTCCTTTCCTCACTTATCCTAATCCTCAAAATGAAAGCCAAAATCGCACTTCTAATCCTCGCCACGGCGCTCGCCGCCTGCAAAACCGCGCCGCCCTGCCCGCCTGGAACCAGGCAGATGGGCGAGGCGCCGCCCAACGGCTCTGAGACCTGGTGCGCGAAGACCGTCAACGGCCACGAGGTCAAAGAGGGACCGTTCGTAATCTATCGGGACGATGGTTCGAAGATGATCCAGGGCGAATATCACGACGGAAAGCAGAGCGGCGAATGGACCCAGTGGTTCGACAACGGACAGAAGGCGTCGATCGATCACTACAAGGACGGCGTGCAGGACGGCGAGCACGTCGGCTGGTACACCAACGGCAAAATCGCCGCGACCGGAATATACAAGGACGGCAAGCGCGAGGGTGTGTGGAAGCGATGGGACCCCAACGGCTTCAAGAATTGGGAGGAAACCTACAAGGACGACAAGAAAATCTCATGACGGCCGATCCGGCGACAAATGTGACGATCGTCGATGCGGACCTGTCGCGCGCGGAGCATCAACACGCGCTCGTCACGATGCTCGACGCTTTCATGCGCGATCCGATGGAGGGTGGCCAGCCTCTGTCAGAGCAAAGCAGGCGCGAAGTGGTGCCGGGCCTGCGCGCGCACCCGGCGTGCTACGTATTGCTGGCCTGGCGCGACGGCTTGCCGATCGGCTTTTCGATCTGTTTCCTGGGATTTTCGACCTTCAACGCGCGGCCCCTGATCAACATCCACGATATCTTCGTCGATTCAGCCGTGCGCGGAATGGGAATCGGGCGGATGCTGCTCGAGCGAATCGAAGCGAAAGCGCGCGAGCTGAATTGTTGCCGGATCACGCTCGAAGTGCGCCAAGACAATCGCGTCGCACGCGGACTCTATCGCAAAGTCGGTTTCGATCAGGCCGTCGATGGCACGGAGCGCATTGCCGTGGAGTTCTGGCACAAAACGCTGTGAATACGCGAACCGAGACAGTGCCGGCCGCGATCTACAAATATTTCTCGCCCCAGCGATCGAGGAACGTTACTTGTTCGACCGGCGCGCGCGAGAGCGGTCCGAAGTTTCCCAGCGGATAGCCAACCGGAATGATTGCGAAAGTGTGAGCTTCGTCCGGCAATCTCAGGATCTCATCGACCTCTGGCTCGTACAGCAGATGACGCGTGGTCAGCGTCGCGCCCAAACCCAATGCCCGCGCCGCCAGCAGCATGTTCTGCACGGCCGGATAGATCGACGCTCCCGCCGCAACTCCGCTTCCCGAATCGGCGACGAGACAACACACGATGAGCACCGGCGCTTCATGAAAATGCTCCGTCAGATGGTCCCGCGCCGCGAGCATGCGCTGCTTTTGCAACTCGCTCTTGCCGGGAGGCGGCGGCGCCGCGTGAAAGCGCTCTTTCAAATCCTCGTAGGCGCGCTTGTATCTGATCTGGAGCTGCTTCTTGATCTCGGGATCCTTGACCACGATAAAACGCCAATGCTGCGTATCTCCGCCGCTCGGCGCCCAGGTGCCCGCCTCGATAATTTCGCGGATCAGTTCATCAGGAACCGGGTCCGGCTTCAGCCGGCGCATCGCGCGCATAGTCCGCATCGCATCAAACAACCCAATTTTCCGGTCCATCTTACAAGGTCCTTCCCACCGCCTCGGCCAGCGGCTTGAGCGCCTTCATCAAGTCGGCAAACCGCGACGGCTTCAACTGTTGCGGGCCGTCGGACAGCGCGCTCTCGGGCTTCGGATGCACCTCGATCAGCAACCCGTCGGCGCCGGCCGCGATGGCAGCCAGAGCCATCGGCGCCACCAGCGAGTAGATTCCCGTCCCGTGGCTCGGATCGACCACCACCGGCAGATGCGTCCATGCCTTGAGCAGCGGCACGGCGTTTAGATCGAGCGTGTTGCGCGTCGCGGTCTCGAAGGTGCGAATCCCGCGCTCGCACAGCACGACGTTGGGATTGCCCTCCGACAGAATATATTCCGCCGCCATCATGAACTCTTCGAGCTTCATCGACATGCCGCGCTTGAGCAGCACCGGCTTGTTGATTCTTCCGAGCCGGCGCAGCAGCGAAAAATTCTGCGCATTGCGCGCGCCGACTTGCAGCATGTCGGAATGTTCGGCGACCAGATCGATGTCGTGCGGATCCATAATTTCGGTCACCACCGGCAACCCCACGCGCCGCCCGGCGTGTTCGAGCAACACCAGCCCCTCGTCTTCCATCCCCTGAAACGAGTACGGCGACGTCCGCGGCTTGAACGCTCCCCCGCGCAAAGCATGAGCGCCCGCTGCTTTGACCGCGTCGGCCGCCGCCTCGATTTGCGCCTCGCTCTCGACCGCGCACGGTCCCGCGATCACCGTGATTCGCCTGCCGCCGATCTCGGCGTTGCCCACTTTGATTCGCGAGCCTTCGGGCCGCACCTCGCGCGACGCCAGCTTGAACGACCGCACCACCGGCATCACGCGCTCCACTCCGGCGACGGATTCCAGATGGGTCAGCTGATGCTTCTGGCCACGCTCATCGCCCACGCATGCGACAACCGTGCGTTCGACGCCGCGGATAATGTGCGCGTTGTAGTCGAGATCCTCGACCATTTTGGCAACAGCCTGAATTTCGGCTTCGGTGGCGTGCGCTTTCATTACGACGATCAAGTGAGGAACTCCTTGCGATATTGTCCTGGTTTCATTTCTCCCGCCGTTGGTCGAATATCAGAGGCAAGCCACGAAACAGTGCATCACTGGCCGCCGTCGATGGCGATCCCCTGAGACCCACAGCCAAAGAGTCCGGAACATAGAAGGGCGTGGGAGGGCTACCCTTTGTACCACTTGCCCGCCCGGCCCTTCGTGAACGCTTATTCGGCGGTTTATTCCTTCGTGACACTCGTCCCTACTTCCTCAACGAGCGATGGAATGGGCGCTCGAACTCTAGTAAATCTGACTCTACAGCATGTTGTCATCGACCGGAACCGAGCGCCCGCGACCCGACGGGTGCATCGAAGGACGCAATTTTGCCAGGCAAGCCGCATCCGCATAATCCACTCAGGATCGTTCATACTTCCGACATTCATCTGGAAACCGATACGTTTGGGTCAGGCGAGCGCGGCGTGCAGTTGCGCGACCGAGTGCGCAACGCATTTGCCCGGGTCATCGACATCGCCAACGACCGCAACGCCGACATGCTGCTGATAGTCGGCGACCTGTTCGATTCGGCGCGCGTCAACGAAGAAGGCCTCGCCTTCGCGCTGGGAACGATCGGACGGGCGCGGATGCCGGTCGTGATGATTCCCGGCAATCATGACGCGCACGACGAGCGATCGATTTACACCGGCCTCGCGCCCGGCACGCTGCCGAAAAATCTGCACCTGATTCTCGAGCCCGAGGGCAGGACAATCGACTTTCCCGAGCTTGCGGCTCGCGTATGGGGCCGCGCGGTGGTCGAGCATACGCCGGACTACCGGCCGCTGAGCGGCGTACCCGAGCGGCAGGAAGGACTCTGGAACATCGCGCTGGCGCACGGATTTTTTATGGAGGAAGGCGAGATTGAACGATCGTCGCCGATCACGCCGGCGGAAATCGAACGCTCGCGCTACGACTACGTGGCGCTCGGCCACGTGCACGTCTTAGGCGACGTGTCACAGGGCTCGACGCGCGCCTTTTATTGCGGAACGCCGGCGCCGCTCTATTCGAACGAGAATTCCGGATGGGTGCTGTGGGTCAATTGCGTGCCCGGCCAGCCCGTCTCAATTGAACGCTTGATGGTGGGCTGGAATCAGGGCCCGTAGGCAGCCTCGTCGTGCACTTGAGCTGGGGATAAACATCCAACAGCCGGCGCCACATCCGCTCCAAGCCGCAACTGTTGAACGGCTCCACGATGCATTCGAGCGCGCCCTCGCGCAGGTAGATTCGCTGATCATCGGGTGACTGCGACGCGCTGATGATCACGATCGACGTCGCAGGCGACTCGTGGCGAATCGTCCTGAACAGCGATAACGCGTCAATCCCCTTCGCACTGCGCAGCCCGATGTCGAGCATGATCACATCTGGGCGCGTCGTGCGAAAAATGTCGATTGTCTGCGCGACTGTTCCGGTTTCCGCTACCACCTGACATCCGCCGCACTCGAGATGATTGCGTATGATGTCGCGCGTGATTCCCGAACTGTGCGCAATGAGCACTCGCACTGCCATCAACGGCTCCTCCTGGACGAGCGCTGCACCGGCCCAATCACCAAGGCGTTCGACCCGTAGATTATTTAGCAAGGGCGGGGCCAAGAGATGTGAGCTTCGAACAACGCTACTGCCCGATTTGCTAACCCACGGACCGCGGCCGATTCGGGGCCAGTTCATTGAGTATTTGGGCGCCATCCAGTCCGCCCATAGTGCGATTGGAATCTTCGATCGTCGTTGCACGCGAGCGATTTGTTGCATCGCAGTGACATCACTCAGGAGCGATATAGAACATTCACGCGTCGGCTTGCAACGCGTTTTGGAGAGTAAAAAAAACAGCGGCGGAGCCTCGATGGCCCCGCCGCTGATGTTAACCATGTCGCCAAGTAGTGACTTGGCGCGCGCAATTCAGTTCTCGATTACATCATGCCGCCCGGAGGCATTCCGCCCGGCATTCCGCCGCCTCCGCCCCCGCCTTTTTCTTCGGGCTTCTCCGCCACCATGCACTCTGTCGTCAGCAGCAGGCTCGCCACCGACGCCGCGTTCTGCAGCGCGCTGCGAACGACCTTGGTCGGGTCGATGATTCCGGCCTTCATCAGATCCTCGAACTCCTCGCTGGCCGCGTTGAATCCAAACGGCCCCTTGTTGTTCTTGATCTTGTCGACCACCACCGAGCCTTCCCATCCCGCGTTGGATGCGATCCACCACGCCGGGCCTTCGATCGCCTTCTTGACGATCGCGATGCCGACTTTTTCCGCCTCGCTGGCGCGCATGTTGTCGAGCACGCCCGAGGCGCGAATCAGCGCGACGCCGCCGCCCGGGACCACGCCTTCTTCCACTGCGGCGCGGGTTGCATGCAGCGCGTCCTCGACGCGTGCCTTCTTTTCCTTCATCTCGACTTCGGTCGCGGCGCCCACCCGAATCACGGCCACTCCGCCGACCAGCTTGGCCAGCCGTTCCTGGAGCTTCTCGCGATCGTAGTCCGAGGTGGTCTCTTCGATCTGCGCGCGAATCTGCTTGATACGACCCTCGATGTCGGCCTTCTTGCCTGCGCCGTCGATGATCGTGCAGTTGTCCTTGTCCACGACCAAGCGCTTGGCGCGGCCGAGGTCGTTCAGCGTGATGTTCTCGAGCTTGAGCCCGAGTTCTTCGGAAATAGCGCGCCCGCCGGTCAGGATCGCGATGTCTTCGAGCATCGCCTTGCGCCGATCGCCGAAGCCGGGCGCCTTGACCGCGACGCACGACAGCGTGCCGCGAATCTTGTTCACCACCAGCGTCGCCAGCGCCTCGCCTTCGATGTCCTCGGCGATAATCAGGAACGGCTTGCCGCTCTTGGCGATCGTCTCGAGGATCGGAAGCAAATCCTTCATCGACGAAATCTTCTTCTCGTGTATTAAGATGAACACGTCGTCGAGCTTCGCTTCCATCCGCTCCGGATCGGTCACGAAGTACGGCGACAGGTAGCCGCGGTCGAACTGCATACCCTCGACCACTTCGAGCTGGGTCTCCAGTCCGCGCGCCTCTTCAACCGTGATGACGCCTTCCTTGCCGACCTTCTCCATCGCCTCGGCAATGATGTCGCCGATGGTCGAATCGTTGTTGGCCGAAATCGTCCCGACTTGCGCGATTTCCTTGCGATCCTTGGTCGGCTTGGACAGGTTCTTGAGCTCGGCGGTGATAGCCTCGACTGCGCGATTGATTCCCCGCTTGAGCGACATCGGATCATGCCCCGCGGCCACCATCTTGATGCCCTCGGTGAAGATCTGCCGGGCCAGCACGGTGGCGGTGGTGGTGCCGTCGCCCGCCACGTCGGAGGTCTTCGATGCGACCTCTTTGACCATCTGCGCGCCCATGTTCTCGAACCTGTCTTCGAGCTCGATTTCCTTGGCGACTGTTACGCCGTCCTTGGTCACGGTCGGAGCGCCGAAGCTCTTCTCCAACACGACGTTTCGGCCCTTGGGACCGAGCGTCACGGTGACGGCATCGGCGAGAACATTGACCCCTCTGAGGATCTTCTCGCGCGATTCTTGTCCGAAACGAACTATCTTTGCAGGCATGGTTCTTTTGCCTCTCCTATATTTTTTGAAGGTTTCATCGGATCAGATTGGGATTCGCTTGCAAGCAGGCCGAAATGCCTACTCGATGATTCCCAGGATGTCGTCCTCGCGCAGGATCAGCAGGTCTTCGCCCTCATGCTTGAACTCGCTGCCCGAGTATTTGCCGAACAGGATCTTGTCCCCCGCCTTGACCTCGATGGGGATAAGCTTGCCGTCGTCGCCATATTTGCCCTTGCCGACGGCGACAACCTTGCCCTCCTGGGGCTTTTCCTTGGCGGTGTCCGGGATGATTATTCCACCCTTGGTCCGCTCCTCTTCCTTGATACGCTTGACGAGAATTCGATCGCCCAGTGGCTTGATTTTCATTGGGGACCAGCAGCCTCCTTGCTTGCTAAAAGTGTTGCTTGGCTGGACGATTCCAGCTGTGGGAAAGTTAATTACTGTCCGGGTTCTGTCAATTGGCACTCGCAATGTCCGAGTGCTAACCGCAGTTTAGTCTGATACGCAAGAAATGCAAGCCCTGTGCATAATCCTGTGGACGGGCCGTGGATGCTTGCGGCGCCGGTCTTCTTAACATTGAGTGCAGGGGTCACCCCTGGCCGTGGCGACGGCAGCGCAGGATTAAGCCCTTGGCAGGGGCCGCGCGCGACAACGGAGCGCGGCCTTAACGGTGGGTGCAGGGCTCAGCCCTGCCCGAAGAAATCTTTGGCCGCGACGAACCTGGCTACGCCCGCCGCTTCGCCCGCCAGCCTATCGACCTCCTGATCGCCGACCATCGTCGACGATGCCAAATCCACGCCGTACAGGTCGGCGAGCTCCGTGATCATTCCGCCCTTGGGCTTGCGGCACTGGCACTTGTCGTCGTCGGTATGCGGACAGATTTGCCACGCGGTCAGGATGTCGCCGAGCTGACGGTCGAGCTTCGCGAGCGCGGCCTCCATTTTTTCCGCCGTGAGCCGGCCGCGCCTGATTCCCGCCTGGTTGGTCACGACAAACATCAGATGGTCGTGAATCGGGCGAAGCTTTTCAGCCACGCCGGGAAGCAGTTCGACTACTACGTCGCCGTTTGCGTCGAGCGGAATCTCGCGCGCGTCGTTGAGCTTGACCAGCGTGCCGCCGAGATCGAAGAACAGCGCTGCGTTGCCATTCGGATTGGCCATCTGAACAAATCGCTCTTATGCGTGGCGCCAATCGACGTGGTCGCGAACGTACGCGAATACTTCGTCGAGGATCGCGACGCCGGCCTCGGCCTGCGCCTCGGTAATAACCAGCGCGGGATTGATTCGAATCTTGGGAAAGTAGGCCATGATCACCAGTCCGCGCTTGAGGCATTCGGCGAATATCAGCTCGGTGACTTTTTTGCCGAGCAGTTCCTTGGTCTCGAGATCGCGGACCAGCTCGACGCCGATCAGCAGTCCCTTGCCGCGGACATCGCCGATGAACTGGTACTTTTCCTTGAGTTGCACCAGCCGCGACAGCATCATCGCGCCGACCTTGCGCGAGTTCTCGACCAGATGCTGTTTCTGAATCGCGCCAATCGTTTCCGCCACCGCCACCGCCGCGAGCGGATTTCCGCCGTAGCTCGACGACGACGCGCTTGGCTTCGAGAACGGCTCCGCCTTGCCCAGTTCGTCGCTCAGCAGCACGCCCGAAACCGGGTATCCGGAGCCCATTCCCTTGCCGACGGTGACGATATCCGGGCGAACGCCGCTGTGCTCGACGCCCCACCATTTTCCGGTCCGTCCGAAGCCGGTGATCATTTCGTCGGCGATTAGCAGCGCGCCGAAATCCTTGGCCACCGATTTGACCGCCGGCATCCAGTCGTCGGGCGGAATCACGTTGCCGGCGGTGCCCTGCATCGGCTCCGCGACGATCGCAGCGAGCGCGCCGCCGGAACTCATCTTGATTTGCTGGCGCGCGAAATCGACGCAATAGAGTCCGCACTCGGGATGCTTCAACTTGAACGGGCATCGGTAGCAGTCCGCGTACGGCGCCGTGTATTGCCCGCCCTGCAGCGGTCCGTAGCCTTGCTTCGATTCGTCGCCGATAAGTCCGATCACGCCGCCGGTCTTGCCATGGAAGCCGCCCCAGAAACTCACAACTTCGTGCTTGCCGGTGGCAGAACGCGCCAGCCGAAGCGCGGCTTCGACCGCCTCCGCGCCGCCGCTATATAGATGCGCGCGGTTGAGTCCCGCGGGCGCGACTTCGGCCAGCAGCTTGAACGCCGCCGCGCGCTCTTTGGTCGCGAACGTGCCGACTATCAGCCGCGACGCCTGGCGCGCCAGCGCTTGCGCCAGTGCGGGATGCGCATGGCCGAGGCTCGCGACCGCGACGCCTGCGAAAAAATCCACGTAGGTGTTGCCGTCGGCGTCGGTAAGCGTCGCGCCTTCGCCGTGATCGAACGCGAGACCGGCGAGCAGCGAAATTCGCTGGCGGCCCGGCGCGATATACTTTTGTTCGGTATCGAAGATCTCCTTCGACTTGGGGCCTGGAACCGATGTCTTGATTGCGGGAAGTTTTCCGTTGGTGGTTGTTCTCATCGAATGGCGGCGGTCCGATTCCTTGTTTGAATTTCTTGCCGCGTCTAGCGCGGGCGGCCAAGCAGACTCATCGCGCGGCGTGCGATCGCGCGAGCGGCAGGTCGGCGCACCCGGCTATAACTGGGCCAGTCGTTAAAGTCGATAATCGCAAAACGATCGCCACTCAAGACCGCGTCGCCACCCCATGCCTCGAGCCCAAGCGCGGCGGCTGCCGCCAAAGCCGCTTCCGACAGCGCGCGCACAGCGGCTTCGGCAACTTCCTCACCTTCGGGTTGAATGGTGAAATAGGAAACTCCACTGACGCCGTAAAATTTGACGACCCGGCCGACGACTTCCTGCTGCAGGTAGGCGAAGCGGATTCCGCGCCGTACGAAATCGGCGAGAATCGATTCGACCTCGGCGCGATCGGCCGCCCGCTGCACATCTTCAGGGGCGAGCGCATGCAAGTCGCCGCGCTTGACGAACACGCCCGCCGACAAATCCAGCCCGGCCAGCTTGCGCGCATCAAGCGGCTCGTCTGCCTCCACCAGCGCGCCCGGGGGAGTCGGCACTCCGGCCCGCTCCAGCCCCGGCGCGAGCAGATCGCGGTAGCAGTTGCGAATCGAGAGCGCGGAGTTGATCGCGACCGCTCCCGCCTGCTCGACTTCGGCCAGACGCTTGAGCGCGCGCGCACCCTGGCACATCGGCAGTACGATATCGACGCGGGTGGCTGCGGCCATCGCGAAGCTGACCGCATCCATCGCCTGAATCTCGACGCCTTCGCGCTTCAGCTCCGACAAGGTGGCGTCAAGAATCGCGGCGTCGGCCTCGACCTTGCCCGGTGAAAATTCGGGTTCCCGATAAATTCCCAAAGCTCGATAACTCATGGCATCTTCCGTATAGCGATGCGCGCGGCGTCGAGGTCCGACGCTTCATCGACGTCGATCGATCCTTCGATTTCAATCGCATCCAGTTGCATTCCGCGCTCGATGATCAGCGCGAGAAAGCGGCGGAGCGCGTCGAGTCCCACGCGGCGCGCGTCAGCGGCGTAGTCAAAAACTCGTGTCGACAGGAAATAGAGTCCCGCCGTCACCATAGAAGTCTGCCGGTTGCCGAGCCGCAGGATCAAGCCATTTTCTGTTACATCGGCGAAAAGCGGCTTGTCCTCGCCGCGCCATCGCGTGACGGCCAGCACGCCTGCCAATTTTTTTTCGCTGCAATCCTCGATTTTCCGGCGCGATTCATTAACAAAACGCGCCAATTCCGCCTGCGGAATTACGGCGTCCACGGTCGCCGCGATAAACCATCCCGGTTCCAGCACGTCGGCCAGCGACAGCATCGTTTCCATCGAGTTGGCAGTGTCGCGAACGACGAGCCGGACCGACGGCGGAATCTCCAGGGCCGTTGCGTCTTCGCTCGCAACCCGCGCCGTCTCGGAGTTGATCACCGCAACAACCGAGGATGCTCCCGCCTCGGTAAGCGCACGCGCCTGCCGCAAGAGCATCGCCTCGCCGCCCAGCTTGACGAGCGGCTTGGGAATATCGTCGCGCGTCGAGTTGCGCAGCCGCTCGCCGCGGCCGGCGGCAATAATCGCACCTTGCAATCCCTTCACCATTGAATTTGCGCAACTTCGTCGATCGATCGGATCGTGATGTCGGCGGCGGTGTCCGGCTGGGAAGCACCATCGCCCCATTGCGATTCAGTGGTGCGCAGCCAGACGGTCCGCATTCCGAGTCTGTGTGCGGGTGCGCAATCCTTGGCGAGAGAATCGCCAATCATCGCGGTCGATTCGGGCGCGCAATGCATTTTTTCCAGCGCGGCTTCGAAGATGCCCGCCTCGGGCTTGAAAATTCCAACGCGCGATGAATCGGCAACCGCGTCGAAGAATCGATCCAGTTTCGCCTCCACCAGGATGCCGTCGAGATTTCCATAGAAGTTAGATACGACGCCCATTTTGAAGCGACCCTTGAGCGTGCCGATGACGTCGCGGCTATGCGCCAGTCCGGCAGACGTCTCGCGGACGAAAGAGTTCGTGACGCGCTCGACGAATCGATGGCGTCCTGCGGCGCCGGAGTTGCCGAGTATCGCTCGAAGCGTGTGCGGGCCGCTTTTCCGGAGGTATTCGAATTGGTGGCCAACCAGGAATCGCACCAGGTCCGTCATCCCGAAGCGCGCCACGATCCTGGTCGCGCCGTATCCGATTCGCGTTGCATGCTCGAAGGCCGGGTCGAGTTCGGCGCGCGAAATTTCGATTCCCGCGGCGCGGTAGCTTGAGAGAAACCGATCGAGCCAATGCGCAGGCCCGTCGAGCGTGCCGCCAAAATCGAATAGCAGAGCGGTAATCGTGGCCATGAATCCGTCAGTTTATCAGCCGCGGCAGGCTGCCTCTAGTTCGATGCCGATTAAAAGTTGCGGCGAATCGGAAAGCAGCGCCGTTTCGATCGACGATGTGCTCGAGAGCAGCGATGAAATAAGCTTGATACAGCGACCGAATTCATAATTCGGAATGGAAGTTAGTAGCAGGCCTACTTCCGCTCGCATTACGGCTATGTTACCGTGACGCCAATTGCAGAAGACGGGGGAAAACCGGGTTCAAATAAGACGTTGGTGATTGATACTGCTCTAATCGCTGCACCCGATCGCGCGAATAACGCGGTCTTCGGCCGCCCGCTGTTAGAGCGGCTGATGATTAATTGCGAACGCGCCGGGATCAAACGGTTTGTCGTGGCGGCGCCACGCGAGCTGTATCCGGACGTCGCTCGCGCGATGGGCCGGTTCAAAGATCGCGACACGGTCTCGATGGTCGAATCGTTCAGTGAGATTCTGAATCGTCGGAATGCGCAGGGATTGGGCATCGACCCGTCATCGCCGTGCGTATCCTTTTCTGGAAACCTGGTATTTGCGAAGTCGCAGTTGGCCCGGCTCCTGGACGCCCACGCCTCCAATCCGCGATTGGTGCATCGGACAGTCAGCACGGATCTCGACCAGGGCGGCGAAATCGCGACCGGTCCGATCGGCGAGATTCTCAAGAGCGGGGGAACTTCGACCCGGCTCGCGGCGCCGGCGGCGAGTCTGCTGCCGTTCGCGCTGAACGGGCGACCCGACGATCGCGAAGAAGCGGAACTGCGGCTGGCGAAATCGATTCGCGAGGAATCGGCCCACAAAGACGCGCCGATGGCGCGATGGGTTGACCGCCGGATTTCGTGGCGAATCAGCTACTGGCTCGCGCAGACCCGCGTCACGCCCAACATGGTCACGGTCGCCAACACGGCGTTCGGCCTGACGTGCGCCTGGATGTTCTCGGTTCCGAATTACTGGATGCGGCTGTTCGCGGCAATTTTCTTTTTGATCTCGATCACGATCGATGGCGTCGATGGCGAACTGGCGCGGCTTAAAATGGTCGAGAGCGAGTTTGGCGGCGCGCTCGATATAGCCACCGACAATATTGTGCACGTCGCCGTTTTCGTAGGCTTGCTCGTGGGATGCTACCGGGTGGACCACAGCCGCGCTTACCTGTACCTGATTCCGATCCTGCTCGGCGGATTCATGATGTGCGTTTACGCGACCTGGCGCGCCTTCAAGATAAAGGGCGCGCAGGCGGCGGCGTGGCTGGACAAAGTCGATCGATGGAGCGGGCGCGATTTCGCCTACCTGGTCGTGGTCCTGGCAATAGCTAATCGGCTGGAGTACTTCGCATGGGGCACGGCATTCGGCAGTTACGTGTTTGCCCTGGTCCTGATCTGGATTACCGGCCGGACCGCATCGTCAATCGTCAATCGTCGATCGTCAATCGTCAATGGAGACTGAAAGCCTGTAGCAAGGCGAAGCAAGCCCTGCAGGCAGAGGAAGTATGAACGGCAAGAAGCCCCGAATTCTGTTGGTGCAACCCACCACCGTCCATCTCGACGGCACTCCGCATAAGACCCGCTGGCGGCTAATCATGGGCCTGATGATTCCGCTGATGGCGGGACTGACGCCCGACGATTACGACGTAACGCTATGTGACGAACGTCTCGAGGACATCAATTTCGACGGTGGATGGGACCTGGTCGGCATGACGACGACGATCGGCGCGTCGCTGCGCGCGTACCAACTCGGCGACGAGTTCCGCAAGCGCGGCATCCCGGTCGTGTTCGGCGGATTCCATGCGACGCTGCAGGCCGAAGAGGCTCTCCAGCATTGCGACGCGGTGGTGAAGGGCGAGGCCGACCTGGTGTGGCCCGAACTGCTGCAGGATTGGCGCGACGGCAAACTCAAGCACATTTACAAGTCCGACAAGCTGCACGATCTGAAGAACCTGCCACGGCCGCGCCACGAGCTGCTCAAGCTTAACCGCTACCTGTTCAAGGCGGTGCCGGTGCAGGCAAGCCGCGGATGCCCTTATCGGTGCTCGTTCTGCGAGATTCCGGTCTTCTACGACGGCGCGTATCGGACGCGGCCGATCGAGGACATCGTCGAGGAGATAAAGCAGGTCGTCAAGATTACCGGCTTCAAGCGCTTTCAGTTCATCGACGATCAGATCACGGGCAAGCACAAGTTCGCGCGCGAGCTGTTCAAGGCGCTCGAGCCGCTCAACATCCGCTTCTCGTGCCTGTGGACGATCAACTCGAATCACGACGACGAGTTGCTGGAACTGGCGGCCAAGGCGGGGGTCTTCCACGTCAACATCGGGGTCGAATCGATCAGCCAGGACAGCCTGCTGTCGATGAACAAGATTCAGAATCACGCGGGCCATTACAAGAAGCTGCTCAAGAAGCTGGAAAAATACGGGATTTACTATTCGCTCAACTTCATGTTCGGGCTGGAAGAGGACCGTCCGGAAATTTTCGACGACACGCTCAAGTTCCTGCACGAGGTCAAGGCGCCCGAGGCGTTCTTCAACACCGTGACGCCGCGCAGGGGCACGCCGATGCGCACGCAGCTCGAGGACGAGGGCCGCGTGATCATCCCCGACGCCGACCTCTACACCAACAACTTCCGCTGCATGTTCGTGCCCAAGAACATGTCGCCGCAGGAAGTCGAAGAAGGCGTGTGGCGATGCACCAAGGAGTTCTACTCGCTCAAGTCGATGTTCAAGCGCCTCCTGATGCCGCCGGGGAAATTCACCTGGCAGGGACTGACTGAGAATATGCTTTTCTACTGGGGCGCCAAGCGGCAGATCGACCCGGTTGATTATTATTAGGCCAGCCCGGATTTGATCTTAAAGACTCTCGCGATCCTGGTGCTTGCCGCGGCGCTCGAAGTGGGCGGCGACGCGCTCATCCGGATAGGACTTCGCGGACCGGCCTACTGGATGGCGGCGGGTGGACTCGTTCTTTTCGCCTACGGAGTGCTGGTCAATCTGAGCGGTGTCGATTTCAATCGACTGATGGGAATCTACATCGCGGTCTTCTTCGTAGTGTCGCAGGTTATCTCGTTCATTCTTTTCAGGCAGATTCCCGACGACAGAATCCTGCTGGGCGGTGGATTCATCGTAACCGGCGGCCTGCTGATTCTGCTGATGACGTGAGCGGGATCGTTCGCACTCGATAGCTTCTGCTCATTCCACTGAGACGAAGCCGAGCTTGACGCTCTATCCCATTTATGGGATACTTTCGCATGGGCGAGCCGCCGAAACGAAAACCAGTAAGGTTCGTGGGCGGTTCGCAATCAGATCTCCAGAGATTTCCGAAGAAAGTTACGCTCGTAGTCGGAACCGCGCTGACCGCGGCGCAACTAGGTGGAAAGCACAAAGACGCGAAGCCAATGAAAGGATTCGGCGGTGCGAGCGTGGTCGAGATCGTTGATGACTTCGACGGGGACACGCTTCGAACGGTTTATACGGTGCGATTTGCCGATGTGGTTTATGTCCTACACGCATTCCAAAAGAAGTCGAAAAAGGGAATCGAGACTCCGAAGAGCGACCTCGATCTAATCAAGCAGAGGCTCAAAGTCGCGGAGCAGGACTACAAGTCCGGAAAGAAGTGAAAGGAGCGGATCGATGGAAATGGTGACCAGAGGCAGCGGCAATGTGTTCCGCGATCTCGGACTGGCGGATGCAGACGTGCTTCAGGCAAAAGCCGACCTGGTTTTCAAAATCTCCGCGATTATCGAGAAGAGAGAACTCAGCCAGGTCGAAGCTGCGCAGATTCTCGGCGTAACTCAGCCTAAAATATCTGCACTGCTCCGAGGGCATCTCGACGGATTTTCGCTTGAGCGAATCATGCGGTTTCTAGCCGCACTTGACCAAAGGGTCGAGATCAAAGTTCGGCCGAAATCCCGACGCGATCGTGCGGTGGCAGTGGCGTAGCCGGCGGCCTCCTGACTCTCGATGACCTAACTCCGCCCTTACCGGTTGACGTAGTTATACTCGTCAATTCGCTTTAGGAGTGTCTTCTCCGAGAGCCAAGCGCGACGCGGCGAATCGTCCGCTGCGAGGGCTTCTTTCAACGGCGCGGCAAATTCTTTTATCCGGTGGCAGAAAACGATGTATGCCACGCTTGGCCAGGTCGAGTACCGACACTTCCAATTGCACGCGATGTCACTGTCCCATGCCGGAAAGAACCGCGGAGCTAAGAGATGGAGCGCCTTCCCAACTGAGACAGGACTCTGCTTCCCGTCTAAAGTTTTTTTCAGTCGAGCTAGCAATTCGATGAATGTTCCCGCTATTGCTTCGTGAGTGCTTGCGTCCAATGAGGAAATATCTTCTCTGTGAAATCTATCGATTTTCTGCCAGTTGTTTCCCAACCATTCTTCAACGCCTCGCTCGTTGAAACCGCTCGGGCCATAAAACTGCTGATTCCAAACTCGCAATAGCACGTTCAACCCATCTACGACCTTTTGTAAGTGAGGAGGATTACTCCATCCTTCGTGCACCAGGGTGGTAGCGATTCTATAAGCGGAATCCCAGCCGCCGTTTTCGTACTCGTGGCAGCTCCTCTCAAGGTCTGTGAGAGATATGTGCGGCACGGTGAACGGATTACGTTTTACAAATTTGCGAATTTCGTCCTCAAGCAGCATGGCGCATCCTCGGCGAGGGGTCTTTGCGATCAGTTCGTTATCGAAGAGGCTACACCTCGCGGCGGGTTCACGGCGAGAGTCCACAAATCGTTTGCGAGAGATGACTGGCGGGCGCGGTTACGGCTGCAGCACGGCGTTGTCGATTAGCCGCGTCTTGCCGACGCGGGCCGCTATCGCGACTAGAATCGGACGATCGAGCGACGGATGACGCGCAAGCGTCTCGGCATCAACAGCTTCGACGTATTCGATCGCAATTCCTTTCATCCGGTTGAGCACACGAGTCGCCGCGAACACGATTTCCTCGGCGCAGCATGGGCCCGCGCGATGCTTCTCGCGGGCTGCGCGGATCGCGAGGCTCAGCGCCAGCGCGTCTTCGCGCTCGGCGCTTGAGAGGTAGGCGTTGCGCGAACTCATCGCGAGGCCGTCCTTTTCGCGCACGATAGGCACCGGAATAATTTCGACGTCGAAGTTAAGGTCACGGACCATCCGCTGGATCGCGCGCAGCTGCTGGAAATCCTTCTCGCCGAAAACCGCCAGATGCGGTTTGACGATGTTGAACAGCTTGGCGACCACGGTAGTCACGCCGCGGAAATGGCCGGGGCGATGAGGCCCGCACAGGCCGCTGGTAATCTCGCCGACGTCGACAAAGGTCTGCGCGTCGGGCGAGTACATCGCACTCGGCTCCGGCGCGAACACCACGTCCACCGGCACGGTCTGGAGCATCGCGCAGTCGCGCTCGAAGTTGCGCGGATAGCGCGCGAAGTCCTCGCCGGGTCCGAACTGGGTGGGATTGACGAAGATCGACGCGACCAGAACCGCGGATCGGCGCCGGCCCTCGCGCATCAGCACCAGATGCCCCTCGTGCAGACAGCCCATCGTGGGGACCAGCCCGATTCGTTCACCACGTTGAAGCGCGTCACTGGAATAACGGGTCATCTCGCCGGGCGAGGTAATGACCATCATCGCGAGGCGCCCCTCGATTCGGCGTAACAATGTTCCGGCGCCGGAAACGCGCGTTCCTTCACTTCGCGCACGTAGGTGCTTGCAGCGGCCGCGGACTCGTTCCACAGATGCGCGAACGGCTTGGCGAAGCGCGGCGCGCACGACTCGCCGAGGCCAAGCATATCGTGCATCACGAGCACCTGGCCGTCGCAATCGGGCCCGGCGCCGATGCCGATGGTCGGGATAGCGACGCGGGCGGTTATCTCGCGCGCCAACGACGGTGGCACGCCCTCGACGACGATCGCGAATGCGCCCGCGGCTTCGAGTGCGGCGGCGTCTTCGAGCAGGCGTTCGCGGCATCCGGGCGCGCGGCCGGATTTGCGGCCTTGCACGCGATGCCCGCCCATCCGATGAACCGACTGGGGCGTCAGTCCGACGTGGCCCATCACCGGAATATCGACAGCCGTGATTCTCGCCACCGCTTCGGCTATCGCGACGCCGCCTTCGAGCTTCACCGCCTCAGCGCCGCCTTCCTTGACGAGACGGCCGGCGTTGCGCAACGCGTCTTCGGGACTTACCTGATACGATAGGAACGGCATGTCGGCGACGACCAGCGCCCGGCGTCGCGCGCGCGCAACTGCACGAGTGTGGTAGATGACCTCGTCGATGGTGACGGCGAGGGTGTTGGCCTCGCCGCGCACCGCCATGGCGAGACTATCGCCGACCAGGAGCAGATCGACGCCGCAGTTGTCGAAGATTCTGGCGAATGGAAAGTCGTACGCGGTCAGCATCGTGATCGGCTGCCGCGCGGCCTTCATGCGCGCGAGATCGGGCACGCGAACTTTGTCTTGCGTCATATTCTCTCCCAAACGATCCTGTCGCTCCAAGAAAATCGGGGCTGCCGCGTACCCGGCAACCCCGCATCAGAGCAACCTCGAATGAACGAGCGCTCGAATCACTCGGAGTCCCGGTCCAAACATCGGATCCAGGCGCGAGCAGACGCCAAATGTCATCGCCTCCGCACGGGAGGCACTCAACTCAACACCGTCTCGCCGGGAAAAGTCTTCCTCGACGGGCGAGATAAAGAAATATAGAGAAAGTCGCCGGGCGCGTAAAGCTCGGGAGGCTCGATCAGTTGGTGGCTTGCAAAACGTCGGCCGGCACCGGCATCGTCACCTGGAGGCGTTTGCCGTTGCGCACTACGCTTAAGTAGATCACCTCGCCCGGCTGAAGGTCGCGCATGCGGTCCTGGAAGTCGAGAAAGTTGGTCACACGCGAGCCGTCGACGCCGATGATCATGTCGTAGCTCTCGCCGATTTGCATGTAGTCCAACGCGGGAATGACCACCACCGCCAATCCACCAGAGAAAACCGCTCCCACCATCGCAGCCGCGGCAAGCGCGTCATGGACGGTGTGACTGTAGGGGTGCAAGCCAACCGCCGCGGCCGGGCTGCCTTTTTCGACGGCAATAACCAGCAGGCCCTCAGCCTCTTCGCCGGATTTGAGCGTGCGCCGCGCTTCACGCAATTGCATTCCGAATGGAGTCGAAAGCTCGCCCTCGCTGTCGAACTGCTGCAAGCTCCTGAGCTGCTCGGGCGGCAACCCGCTCTGCTCCTCCTGATAACGCGCGACTTCGCTGTTCTCATTGGATGGCTGCGAATCCGCATGGCTCGGCGGCTGCTGCTGCGACGCGTCGGCAGGATTGGCGGGCGGAATCTCCGCGGTGCCGGGCTGCGCGCCGTCGAGATCGGGCGGCGTCGCAACCATGTTCGATGGGCCAGTGGCGGTCGCGGAATCGGCGGATGGCGCGATGGCAGTGCGCGCAGGCGATGGCGCAGCGGCTTCCGCGATCGGGGCGCCAGCGCCGGACCCCGCAGTTGGGGCAGACGCGGCGGCTGATGCGGCTGCCGTCTTCCACGTCTCGGAGGCGGCGGTTTCGGCGCCCGACTGCGCAGCCGCGGGCGCGCTTGCGAACAGAACGAGCAGCATCGCGGCGATCGATGCGCCAAAAGCGCGATACTCCCGCGCTTTGCTAGTTAGCACTCCAGCGCTTTTCATGCTCCACCACGCGGCCCTCTCGCTCGAGCTTTCGCAGATGAGAGCGGACCGAGCTTGCCGCGGCAAGATGCAGATACTCAGGAACGTCAACGTAGATCTTCTTCACGATCGCCATCGCCTCGAGCGGTCCCGCACTGTGCGCGAGCGCCTCGAGCACCTGGCGTTCGCGCAATTCGCGATGAGCGATGTATTGGCCGATCTTCTCTTTGGGATTGCGGATGACCGGGCCGTGCCCGGGATAAATCGTCTCGATATCCAGCGCGAGCAGGCGCCTGAGCGAATCCATGTACTCGCCGAGGTCGCCAGTATCGTCGGGAATGACTGTAGTACCTGCGCCCAGCACGACGTCCCCCGTGAACAATGCGCGCTCTTCTTCCAAGTAATAGCACAAGTGATCGGGCGAATGCCCGGGAGTAAATACCGCGCGCAGGGTGGCGCCTTCGGTGTGAACTACGGCGTCGTGGCCGATCACGGAAATCGCGCCCGCCGGAGCATCGTGGCCCTCCCACGGCATCTTCAATACTTCCATCTCGCCGAATCTTTCGATCACCTGGCGCACGCCTCCCAGATGATCGACGTGTGCATGAGTCAGGACGATTCGTTCGAGTTCGATACTGCCGGAGAGTTCCTTGAGCGCCGCTTCGAGCAGGTCGGCGTATATCGCGACGCCCTGGCCCGTGTCGAGCAGTAGCGGCCGCTTCGAGGCGCCCACTATGTAGGTGTTCGTGCCGGGTCCCGTAAATGGACTCGGATTGTGGCCGAGCACGGTCGCAACGCGCGGTGATATCCGCGAGTAATCCGGCATCTTGAGACCGATCATCGAATCGGTCACAACTCGCCCGGGCGTGCTCATCGAACCTCCCTCAAAAGCTAGCGCCGGTTGCGCTCAAAGATCAGCCTGAGTCCCTTTAATGTCAGAAACTCGTCAACTTCTTCAATCGTTTCGCTCTCGGGCGCAATAAGCTCGGCGAGACCGCCGGTCGCGATGACGCGCGCCTTTTCGCCGCGCTCCTTCTGGATGCGCCCGACCAGCCCGTCCACCAGGGCGGTGTAGCCGAAGATCACCCCGGACTGAATCGAGCCGACCGTGGTGCGGCCGACAACCTCGCGCGGGCGAACCAGCTCGACGCGATAGAGCTTGGCGGCGTGCTCGATCAACGCGTTCATCGAGACGCCCAAGCCGGGAGCGATCGCACCACCGGCGTACTCGCCCTTGCCGGTCACGTAGTCGAAAGTGGTCGCGGTGCCAAAATCGACGACGATAGATGCGCATTCGTAGCGCTCGTAGGCGGCAACCGCGTTGACGATTCGGTCGGCGCCCACTTCCTTGGGATTCTCGTAGAGGATTGGCATGCCGGTTTTGATCCCAGGCCCCACCATCAGCGGAGCGCAATGGAAATATCGCTCAGCGACTTGCTCCATCACCTTGTTGAGGGGGGGGACCACGCACGCGATCGCAACCCCTTCAGGCTTGAGGCTGCCCTCCAGGCCCGCCGCCGCCCAGAGAGTGTTGAGCAGCGCGCCATGCTCATCGGTGGTGCGATCGGGAACGGTCGAGATGCGCCAGTGATTGCGCAAGCGCTCGCCTTCGTAAATTCCAATCACGGTATCGGTGTTGCCAACGTCAACCGTTATCAGCATGACAAATCTCCGTCCGCGCACCGCCGTCGATAGTGACGCGAGCGGGCCAAGATAATAGCGCGTGAACTCGGCGTAAACGAAACGGCTGACGAGGCGCCGTTAATGATGCAATCCGAACGACGGATGCGACATCGTCATCCCCATCATCGGATTGCCCGCCGGGTGGCTGAACGGGGACATCGAAGGAGAAATCATCCACGGGCCGGGATTCAGCGGCGGGCGCGCAGCCTGAGTCAGCGGGCTGCTCATCGGCGCGTAGGCCGACGCGGGAAGCGACGACGGTCTGTTCATCGTTCCTACCGCGACAGTCATCGGGTAGGGATACACCGCGCATGGGACCCCGTAAGCTTCTTCATTCTGGTAATCGTCGAGCGTGCCCCAATCCTGATTGGGCCCGCGAGCGTCGGCGGTGTCGTCATCGAGGGTAGGCGGCGCACCCGGCGACGATGCGTTGACGGCCTGGCCATCGGCGTCGGCGTCCTCATCGCTGCCGTCGGCGCAGGGGACTGATACGCCGTCGTTGGCGCACGTCAGCTGCGGAATCTCCAGGACCTTTTCCGCCATTCCCGCACCCTCATCGACGGCAGGCCCGGTCCCTTCCCAACCGGCATCTGCCCCCGCGGCGGAATCCTCGGCATCCTGCGAAAACGCGGCGCGCGCGCTCACAAGGACGGTCATCGCGAGCGCTGCGAATATTGCAACGATCAATCGCGCCGGCCGCATGCTCATAAATTTTACACTACCACTCGATTCGTCGAGCGCCAAGGAATCTGCGGTGCGCTTGCGCGGAGGTTTGCACACTAGCCGCCAGCGGCTAAGATCCGGCGCTATGTCGGAAGCAAAAGTCGCATTGGTAACCGGCGCAGGCCGCGGCATCGGCCGCGACATCGCGCTTCGAATGGCAAAAGAAGGCTACGCGGTCGGGCTGATCGCCCGCACCAAGTCGCAGCTTGACGAAACCGCCGAATTAATTCGCGCCCAAGGCGGCAAAGCAGTCGTGACGCCGACCGACGTCTCGCGCCGCGATCAGGTCGTCGCCGCGGTCGAGACGGTCGAACGCGAGCTCGGACCGATCTCCGTGTTGATTAACAACGCGGGCGCGTATCTTCGCAAGCGCTTCACCGAAATTACCGAACAGGATTTCGACTTCCAGCTCAAGGTGAACGCATACGGACCGTTCTTCTGCACGCAAGCCGTCATCGGCAAGATGGCCGAGCGCAAGGCCGGCACCGTGATTTTCGTGCTGGGATCGGAGTCGCGCAGCGGACCGGCGCAATACTCCGCCTACAACGCGTCGAAGCTGGCGCAGCGCGCGATTGCGGAGTCAGTCGCCTACGAGTTCATGCATCTCGGCGTGCATGCTGCCGCACTCGACGTGGACGGCGCCGTGGACAGTGCGCGAGTGCGGGAGTCGATGCCCGACGTGGATCCGTCGCAGTTCGTTCCGCCCGCGGCGATATGCGACGAGATCGTGCACCTGATCGATCAGTCGAAAAGCGCGTGGACGTTTCAGGTCGATTTGCGGTCGTTCGTGCAATGGCGTCCGCGCGTCGCGCCGAAGAAAAAAACCTGATCCGGCGAGCAACGAAAAACGAAAAACGAAAGACGAAAAACGAAAAATCGCGCGGGCAGTCGAGTTGCGCGCCGCTGCTTTTGATGCGCACGCGGGTGTGGTCTTGCCGGGAGCGAAAATATAATGTGTCGGCCTGACGTTCGCGTGACGCGGCCTGCCGCTCGCGCGACGTTCCTCGCGTCGGGGTGTGGCGCAGCCTGGTAGCGCACACGCTTGGGGTGCGTGTGGTCGCCGGTTCAAATCCGGCCACCCCGACCAACTAAAGGCCCCTTTGCGATAGGTGAGTCCGGGCACGCGCCTGCACTGACACGCCACGGTTTGGTTTGCGCAAACGCTATCAATATTGGTATAAAATTCGCTTACTTGTAAACATCGGAAGTGTTAGCAGTTTAAGTTGTGCTGCATGGTTTCCTCTTCAAACATGGATGAGAAGCAAATGAACAAGTATGCAGGGAAAGCGCGGATCGGCGTGATCGCAATGCTCGGCGTGGCCGCGTTTGCGATTGTCGGCCTTCATCGTTCTTCAGGCCGCGCCTATAGCGCGGACTCCACCCCGGCGCCGCTCTTCGTTACGGACAAGTGCAGCCACGCCGTGACGGCATATGCCGCCACGAGCAACGGCGATGTCTCCCCGCTGGCCCCCGTCCCTACCGGCCTCGCCGAGCCGGAATTTGTGGCCATTGATCCGAATGGGAACATTTACGCCACCAACGCCTGCAACAACACCATCACCATTTATGCCAAGGGGAGCAAAGGCGACGCCTCCCCCAGCGCCACCATCGGCGGGAGCAACACCGGCCTGAGCAGTCCATCGGGCATCGCGTGGGATTCCCTCGGCAACATCTATGTGGCGAACTACGGCAGCAACAGCGTGACGGTCTATCCTTCCCGGGCCAACCTCCCCAGCCAGCCCAATTATCCCAACGTGACGCCCTCCGCCACCATCATCGGGAGCAACACCGGCCTGAACCACCCACAAGGCATCGCGGTGGATTCCACCTTCGGCAACATCTATGTGGCGGACTGGGGCGCCGCCGGCGTGACGGTCTATCCTCCCCTGCCCAGCCTCCCCAGCCAGCCCGGTTATCCCAACGTGACGCCCTCCGCCACCATCAGCGGGAGCAACACCAGCCTGACCTCCCCATACGGCATCGCGGTGGATCCCAGCGGCTACATATATGTGGCGGATTGGGGCAGCTCGAGCGTGTTGGTCTTTCTGCCGCTGGGAAGCAGCACCGGGCTGCCCAACGAGGCCCCCACCGCCACCATCAGCGGTGGCAGCACCCGCCTATACCTCCCGACCGGCATCGCGCTGGATTCCTTCGGCAACATCTATGTGGCGGACTACGGCGGCCAGAGCGTGTTTATCTATCCTTCCCGGCCCAACCTCCCCAGCCAGGCCGGTTATCCCAACGTCGCCCCCAGCACCTTTATCAGCGGGAGCAATACCGGCCTGATCTCCCCGGCAGGCATCGCGGTGGATCCCAGCGGCAACATCTATGTGGCGGATGCAATCGCCGAGAGCCTGTTTGTCTATTCGGCGGGGAACAGCGGCAATGTCCATCCCAGCTCCGCCACCATCAGCACGACCATGACCACCGGCCTGAGCTACCCACAAGGCATCGCGCTGGATTCCAGCGGCAAAATCTATGTGGCGGACTGCCCTGCCTGTTATGGTGAAGAAAGCGGCGCCCCCAGCGTGTTTGTCTATCCGGCGGGGAGCAACGGCAGTGGCGCCCCCCTTAACATCATCAGCGGGAGCAGCACCGGCCTGAACCAACCAGAAGGCATCGCGGCGGATTCCAGCGGCAACATCTATGTGGCGGACGCCGGTGACGGTGATTGCGATGGCACCGAGGGCGTGTATGTCTACCCGGCCGGGAGCACCGGCGACGCCTCCCCCAGCGCCACCATCAGCGGAGGCGGCACCGGCCTGTGCTATCCATTCGGCATCGCGCTCGATTCCAGCGGCCAAATCTACGTGGCGGACCTGGAGGCCGTCAGTGTGCTTGTCTATTCGGCGGTAAGCCCGAGCTGCACTTCTGCGAAACCTTGCTTCATTACCGGGGCAATCAACGCCATCAGCGGGCCCAAGACCGACCTGACGTTCCCACAAGGCATCGCGCTGGATTCCATCGGCAACATCTACGTGGCGGACTACGGCGCCAAGAGCGTGTTTGCCTATCCGGCGCTGGGAAGCAGCTCCGGGAACGAATCCCCCACCGCCATTATCAGCGGCACCGGCACCGACCTGACGTTCCCACAAGGCATCGCGCTGGATTCCAGCGGCAACATCTATGTGGCGGATGAAGACGCCGGGAGCGTGTTTACCTATCCGCCGCCGGGAGGCTCCGGATGGATCACCGGCTCGCCGGCGACGTACAGCGTGGCCCCCACCGCCACCATAAGCGGTCCACAGACAGAACTGGGCGAGCCTCTGTTCATCGGCATCCAGCCGCCGGCTGTCCCCACGCCGACCGCAACTGCAACACCGACGGCGACCGCCACGGCGACCGCAACTCCAACGGCGACAGCAACCGCGACGCTAACCGCCACGCCAACCGCATCTCAGACCGCGACCGCCACTGCCAGCGCCACCGCGACGGCATCGGCGACAGCAACTGCGACCGCAACGGCAACAGCGACCGTATCTCCCACGGCGACTCAAACCGCGACGGCAACCGCCAGCGCGACGCCGACCGCAACAGCGACAGCAACCGCCACCGCGACGGCAACTCCCACTGCCACTCAAACCCCGACTGCGACACCGACTCCGATCTCGGCGAAGCTGACTATCAGTCCCAGTTCGCTGGTATTCGGAAAAACGGTGGTAGTCGGAACCACCAGCGCGCCCAAGACGGTCACGATCACGAACGCGGGTAAGAAGAAAAAAGGTTTGGCGGTGAGCATCGAGAGCGAGAGCGCATCGCCGCCGGTGTTCGCGGTCAAGTCGGGATGCGAAGAAACGCTCGCACCCGGCAAGAGCTGCAAGGTATCGGTGACCTTCACGCCGGCGAACACGACGCGGCAGACTGGAAGCCTGAAGATTGTTGACAACGTGATCGGCTCGCCGCAGTCCGTTTCGCTGTCGGGAACCGGAAAGGCCAAGAAGAAAAAATAGAACGGCAGACAAGCGCTCCGCTGTAGCGATTGGCTTTCCTGTCAGGCGGGACCTGCGGAGCCTCGCTGGCGGCGTCCTCGAGCTGCACCTACACCATGACGTTCACGCCGAGCATCGTTGGAGCGGAGAGCGCGACCCTCGGGGTCAGCGCAGGTGCTGGCGATCTGGCCAGCCCGCACTACGTGAGCCTCAGCGGCACGGGCTCATAGGCGGGAGCGATCGGGCGCTAATCGAGCACATCAGCGAATGGCCGGTGGCGGAATCGACGCGCACGTTGACGGTGTCGCCCGCGACGGTGTCGACGGCAAAGATTGCCGTCTTGAACTGCGGCGTCTTGCCCGCCATCATGCCGCCGCCGCGCCGCGCCGGTCCTTCGACCAGCACGGGGAACTCCCGGCCGACCATCGCGCGATTGCGCGCCAGCGACATCTCCTCCTGGAGCGCGATCAATACCGTGAGCCTGCGGCCCTTCTCTTCCTCGCTGACAGAATCGCCGAGCCGGAAGGCGCGGGTATGCTCACGCACCGAATAGTTGAACATGAAGGCGGAGTCGTAGCCGACCGCGCGCATGACAGCGATCGTCGCCTCGAAGTCCGACTCCTCCTCGCCGTGAAAGCCGGCGATAATGTCGGTCGAAAGCGCGATCGCGGGAATTGCCGCGCGCACGCGCGCAACCAGGTCTAGGTAATCCGCAACCGTGTAGCCGCGTTCCATCGCGGCCAGAATCCTGTCCGATCCCGACTGGATCGGCAGATGCAGATGGGGCTGGACCTTCGGCTCTGTCGCCATCGCCTCGATGACCGACTCGCTCATGTCGCTGGGATGCGGCGACGTGAAGCGAATCCGCTCGATCCCGCCGATCGACGCGATCATCTTGAGCAGCGCGCCGAAGCCGGTGTCTCCGAAGCGGTAAGCGTTGACGGTTTGTCCGAGCAGGACGACCTCTTTCACACCGCGCCCGGCGAGTTCGCCAATCTCGCGCATCAGATCGGACGGAGGAATCGAGCGCTCGCGGCCGCGCACGTACGGCACCACGCAGAACGCGCAGAACTTGTCGCATCCACGCATCGCGGTCACGTAAGCGCGAACGCCGCCGCCGTAGTCGGGAGTGATATCGGCGTAAGTCTCGGCGCGATCGAGGCGGACGTCGATCGAAGCGTCATAGCCGGCGCGGCCGAGCATCTCGGGCAGGCGGCGATAACTGTCCGGCCCGGCGACCACGTCGAGGAACGCGGCCTTTTCCATGATCGCGACGCGGTTGTGCTGCGCCATGCATCCGAGCAGCCCGATTTTGACTTCAGGCCGCGCGTGCTTGATTCGCGCCAGGTCGCCGAGCCGCCCGAGTACGCGCTCTTCGGCATGCTCGCGAATAGCGCAGGTGTTGAGCAGGATCACGTCGGCATCTTCGGCCCCGTCGGCGCTGACGTAACCGGCGCGACGCAAGACGGCGCTGACCGTTTGCGAATCGGCGACATTCATCTGACATCCGTAGGTTTCCAGATAAACCCGCGGACGGGGATGACTTGCAGCGCGATCATTCATAAGACGGGAGGAAATCTTAGGCCACGCCCGCGAGTCGATACAACGGCAGGGGTGACCCCTGCACCCACCGTTAACGCCGCGCTCCGTTGTCGCGCGCGGCCACTGCCAACGGCTTAATACTGCGCTGCCGTCGCCACGGCCAGGGGAGGGTTGCCGGGAATCGTCGCGCTGTTTAAGTTTCTGCACATGCGAGAGCATCGCAGGCCATCGTTCGAGCGGATGGAAGCTTCCCTGCTGGCGTGTCCGCAATGCAAGCGGGCAGTGAAGGTGCGCAAGCGCCTGCTGCTCGTCCTGCCGCAGGGCGACAAGTACCTGTACGTATGCCCTGATTGCGGTTCCACGTGCGGCGAGACGATCGAGACGCCGCCGCCGGCGGGAACCCGATTGCAGGGGTGACCCCTGCACCCAATGTCAAGGCCGCCCGCCGCTGGCGGGCGCGGCCTCTGCCGCGGGCGCGCAGTTTCTTAATGCTGGCCAGCCGTCGCCACGGCCGGTGCGTGGTAGCCCATCGTGTGCACGGATGCGGGCTCGATCACGTAGGTGACGCGGACCACGCCGGGCTGGCGGAACGGATACTTGTCGAGCCCCAGGTACTTGTTGGTGAGGCTGTCGATATGGGCGTCGGCGCCCTTCTCGGTTTCGCCGACGACCGGTCCGCGTATTCCCAGGTAGCGGAAAGGATTTTCCGGATCGATGATGGCCAGGGCGACCTTCGCGCCGACCTTCATATTGTGCGCTTTTACCGTTCCGCGCGCGGTGTTGATGCGGATTTTCCCGTCGGTGTAGTCGAACCATACGGGGGTCACTTGCGGCGACCCGTCGGGCATCAGGGTGGCGATAATGGCAAGCGCCTTCTTGGAGGTGAGGAGGTCAAGATAATTCTCGGGGATCGTTTTCGATGCCATCGGCGATACTCCTTGAATGACGGGTCTCTGGTCCAGATTAGACGATCGCTCACCCGAGGCAACCGTCGCGACCAGATGGGCCGGACGCCAATCAGCCACAAGATGCCGGATAAATTTGACACCCACATTTGCATGGGTTAATAGGCAAGCTTAAGCTCAAACCTTGGAATGCGGCGCGGGGAATCGCCCGATTGCGCCCAGGGAGTATTTTGCGATGGCGCTGTTCACAAAAGAGCCGGAAAAGAACCCAAAAATTCAACCCACCACGGCGCCGTATGCCTCGTCGACGTCGCCTGTGCCCGCATCATCGACTTCCACAGTGCCTCCACGAGCCAACGGGCCTGCTTCGTCCGAGGGACGCGCCTATCTCGATCGTGGATCGAAAATCATCGGCAAAATCTCGTTCGAGGGCCCCGCGCGAATCGACGGCGAGGTCGACGGCGAGATCAACGCAAAGGACAGCCTCTTGATTGGCGAGTCCGCGGTGGTGACCGCCCAGATACGCGCCGCCTCGGTCTCGATTGCGGGCAAGGTCAGCGGCGATGTCGTCGCGACCCAGCGAATCGAAATCCGTCCTTCGGCGAAGGTGAGCGGAAACATTACGGCGCCCGTGCTTTCGGTTCAGGAGGGCGCGCAGTTCGAGGGGCATTGCTCGATGCAGCCCGAGGGTATCCGCGAAGATCGCAAAGTTACAGTATTCCCCAAGGAGGAGCGCGTGGTGCAGGCCGCCGGAGGGCTGAAGCAGGCCTGAATTGCCCCGGCCGGTTCAGCCAGGATAGTCCGCGTTCCCCAGGTTCCGATGATGGAGAGAATCCCGAAAATCCCCCCAGGGGAGACGCCGTAACATGCATATCCCGCCGAATTGGGGGACGTTTTTTGCCCTGATTGTTTCGTTCCTGGTTTTCTGGTTTATATTCAGCCGATTATTTTTTCGCCCTTTCTTGAATCTGCTCTCCGAACGTGAGCGCAAATTCAAGGATTTGAACGATAACACCGAGCGATTGATCAAGCAGGCTCGCGCAGCCCATGAGGAATGCGATGCGCGGCTCGCCGCAGTCCGGCAGGGCGCAATCGCGCGGCGCGAGACCGAGCGCCGCAAGGCCGAATCCGAAGCCGTGCAAATGATGGAAGCGGCCAAGGCTGAGGCGCGGGAGATGCTCGAGCAGGCGCGGGTCAAAATAGAAACAGAGCTCAAGGCGGCCGAGCGAGAACTCGAGCAGATGGGACATAGCCTTGCGTCCGAGCTTGCCGAACGCGTGCTGGGCCGCCCGCTCGGCGGTGGCGCGGCGACGGGCAAAAGCAACTAAGCGCGACTGATTCAACACCCGATGAAGAAGTGGATCACATCGGCGGCGATTTTCGCTGCCGCTTTTTTTCCGGCCGCCGCCTTTGCCGCCGAGGATGCGGGCGCGGAGCACGGCTCATGGCTGTCGCTGGCCTTCTTCGCGATCAACTTCATCCTGTTTGTGGGGGTGCTGGTCTATTTCGCCGGTCCTCCGGCGCGGAAGTTCTTTGCCGATCGCGCCGTCACGATTCGCACCGGCCTGTCCCGCGCGGCAGGCGCATTCGCCGAAGCTGAGGAGTTGGCCAACAAGGCGGCGGCGCGGATGGCTGCGCTCGCGGCGGAACTAAAGAAGGTCGCGGACGAACTGGAACGGGAAACTGCTTTCCAGGTCGGCAAGGTCGCCGAGCTGGCGAAATCGACGGCCGATCGAATCCACCGCGACACCGCGATGAGCAGTTCCGCGCTCTCAGAAGCGGCGCGCCGCCGCGTGCGCGCGCAGCTTGCCGAATCCGCCGCGACGCTGGCGCGCGATCTGATCGGGCGCAATTTTCAAACCACCGACCAGGGCCGGCTCATCGACGGCTTCATGGACGAGCTTGCCCCGGGTGACCGGCAATGAAAGGTTCGCGAGTCGCCAGGCGCTACGCGCGCGCCCTGCTCGATCTGGCGGACAAGGGCAGCGAGGAAAAGTGGGGCGTCGAGCTCGAGCGGCTGGCCGCGATGGTCGATTCGCCCGAGCTCCTCGAGCGCCTCGCATCGCCCGAGCTGGCCGAGCAATCGCGGCAGGAGGCGATGGCGAAAATTGCCGAGCGCCTCAATCTCAGCTTCCCGCTGCGCTCGTTTGCGGTGGTGGTCGCGCGCCACGGGCGGATTCGTGAGCTCGGCGCGATAGCCGAGTCGTATCGCGACTTGCTCGATCGGGCGATGGGCCGTGAGCGCGCGACCCTGATCTTTGCGATTCAACCGTCGGACGCGGAGGTTGCGCGGGTGGTGGGCGGACTCGAAAAGATCGCGGCGCTGAAAATTATTCCAACCGTGAAAATCGACCCCGCGCTGCTCGGCGGCGTGACCGCGGAATTGGGCGGAAAAATCTACGACGGCAGCCTTGCAACTCGCCTCGCGGAGGCAAAGCGCCGGCTTGCAGGCTAGCCGGGAACAAACGACATCATATGGCGGAAATCAGACCATCGGAAATCAGCGAAATCCTCAAAAACGAGATCAAGGGTTTTGAGGGCAGCATCTCGGTGCGCGAAACCGGCCGCGTGCTCTCCTGCGGCGACGGTATCGCCCGAATCTACGGACTGCAGAACGCCGCGCTCGGCGAGCTGCTCGAATTTCCGCATCAGATGTTCGGGATGGTGCTGAACCTCGAGGAGGACAACGTCGGCGCCGTGCTGTTCGGCGATCCCCAGGACATCCAGGAAGGCGACGAGGTCAAGCGCACCGGCAGAATCGCCGAAGTGCCCGTCGGCGAGGGCCTGCTCGGCCGCATCGTCAACGCGCTCGGACAGCCGATCGACGACAAGGGGCCGATCAAGTCGTCCGCGACGCGGCGAATCGAAATCAAGGCGCCCGGTATCATCCGCCGCCAGCCCGTCAAGGAGCCGCTGCAGACCGGCATCAAGGCTATCGACACGATGCTGGTGATCGGACGCGGACAGCGCGAACTGATAATCGGCGATCGTCAGACCGGCAAAACCGCAATCGCCATCGATACCATCATCAACCAGCGCGGCCAGAACATGCATTGCTTTTACGTGGCGATTGGGCAGAAGCGCTCGACCGTCGCGCAAGTTGTCCAGCGCCTCACAAGCTCCGGCGCGATGGAGTTCACCACGGTCATCGCTGCGACCGCGTCGGAGGCCGCCCCGCTCCAGTTCATCGCGCCCTACAGCGGCTGCACGATGGGCGAGTATTTTCGCGACACCGGCAAGCATGCGCTGCTGGTGTACGACGATTTGAGCAAGCACGCGCAGGCCTATCGCCAGTTGTCGCTGCTGCTGCGCCGCCCGCCCGGCCGCGAGGCTTACCCCGGCGACGTCTTCTATCTGCATTCGCGCCTGCTCGAGCGCGCCGCCAAGATGAGCGACGAGATGGGCGGCGGGTCGCTGACCGCGCTGCCCGTAATCGAGACCCAGGAAGGCGACGTGTCGGCGTACATTCCGACTAACGTCATCTCGATCACCGACGGCCAGATAATTCTCGATAAAGATCTCTTCAACTCCAACGTGCGTCCCGCCGTCAACGTCGGGCTGTCGGTGTCGCGCGTTGGATTCTCGGCCGCGGTCAAGGCGATCAAGCAGGTTGCAGGCACGCTCAAGCTCGACCTCGCGCAGTACCGGGAGATGGCGGCGTTCGCGCAGTTCGGATCCGACCTCGACGCGTCGTCGCAGCGCCTGCTCGCCCGCGGCGCGCGGCTGACCGAGATGCTCAAGCAGAATCAGTACAGTCCGCTGCCGATGGAGAAAGAGGTGCTGATCATTTTCGCCGCGCGAGAGGGCTACTTCGACAAACTCTCGGTCGAGCAGATTCGGCCGTTCGAGGCGGGACTGTACACGAACTTCGACTCGCGCCACGCCGGCTTGCTCGCCGAAATCCGGGACCAAAAACAGATTTCCGACGAGCTGACGAAAAAACTTAAGGCCGGACTCGACGCCTACGAACAATCGTTCCTGGCCGAAAACAAGTCGGCCGCGCCGCAGCCGGCGTAGTCGCGATAGCGTTCGACGATGGCATCACTCAAGGCAATCCGGCGCCGGATCGCGTCGGCCAAATCGACGCAGCAGATCACGCGCGCGCTGAAACTGGTTTCGGCCGCGCGCTTGAGGCGCGCGCAGGAAGCACTCGCCAACTCACTGCCGTACAGCGAAGCGCTGGCGCGAGTCGCGGATTCCCTGCTCACCTCGGAAGGAATCTCGGTCGGCCCGGTCGAGGGTGCGCAAAAGAGATCGATGCTGGTGGTGGTCGCGTCCGATCGTGGGCTGGCCGGCGGCTACAACTCGTACCTGTTCCGTGCGGCCGAAGCGGCGCGGCGCGAAATCCGCGGCGCGGGATTCGAGATCGAACTGTTCGCAGTCGGCAAGAAAGCCGTCGATCATTTCAAGCGCTCCGGGGTGCCGGTCGCGCTGTCGCGAGTCGATAATTTGCCGCGCCTGGCCACGATCGCTCTCGCGCGCGATATCGCCGCCAGGATGCTCGCCGATTACAGCTCCGGCGCGATCGACGAGGCCGGCATCGTCTATACTCATTTCCAATCCGCCGTCACGCAGAAGGCGGTTTACGAGCGCCTGCTGCCGGTCAAGCCGCCTGGCGACGCCGGTATCCAGGATGGCGCGAGCGTTGATGGCGCGATGCCCAAAACCGGCGCGCCGAAAATCGACTATCTCGTCGAGCCGTCGCGCGCCGAACTGGCGCCGGTCGTGCTGCGCGGATATCTCGAAGCCGCCGTCTATCACGCGCTGCTCGAGGCCGAGGCCAGCGAGCAGGGTGCGCGAATGACCGCGATGGACAGTGCGACCAACAATGCCATCGAGATGATCTCGTCGCTCACGCTCGAGATGAATCGCGCCCGCCAGGCCCAGATCACGCGCGAGCTGATGGACATAGTCGGCGGCGCAGAGGCGTTGCGTTAAAGTGCGCAAGGCAGAAATCGAAATCACACGGGGATATCACCGTTTATGAGTCAGACCGCTCCAGGACGAATCAACCAGGTGCTCGGCAACGTCGTTGACGTCGAGTTCGGCCCCGGCGCCTTGCCGCCGATTTTCTCGGCGCTGCGCGTCAGCAACCCGTCGATCAGCGACGTGGCCGGCAACCTCGTGCTCGAAGTGCAGCAGCATCTCGGCGAAAACACCGTGCGATGCATCGCGATGGACTCGACCGACGGGCTGGTGCGCGGGATGGAAGCCGCCAACACCGGCGCGCCAATCTCGGTGCCGGTCGGGCCGGGCACGCTCGGGCGCATCATGAACGTCACGGGAAATGCGATCGATGAGCGCGGGCCAATTCAGGGCAAGTCGCTGATGCCGATTCATCGCGACGCTCCCGCCTTCGCCGACCAGGCCGTCGAGGCCGAAATCCTCGAGACCGGCATCAAGGTCATCGACCTGATTTGCCCGTTCGCACGCGGCGGGAAGATCGGTCTGTTCGGCGGAGCCGGCGTCGGCAAGACCGTCACCATCCTCGAACTCATCAACAACGTCGCCAAGCAGCACGGCGGCGTGTCGGTGTTTGCCGGCGTCGGCGAGCGCTCGCGCGAGGGCAACGACCTCTATCGCGAGCTGACGGAGTCGGGCGTCATCGCAAAAACCGCCCTGGTGTACGGCCAGATGAACGAATCGCCCGGCGCGCGCGCCCGCGTCGCGCTGACCGGAGTCACGGTCGCCGAATATTTCCGCGACGAAGAAGGCAAGGACGTCATCTTCTTCATCGATAATATTTTCCGCTTCGTGCAGGCCAACTCCGAAGTCTCCGCGTTGCTCGGCCGCATGCCCAGCGCCGTCGGCTACCAGCCCACGCTGGGCACCGACATGGGCGAGCTCCAGGAGCGCATCACCACCACCAAGAAGGGCGCGATCACCTCCGTGCAGGCCATCTACGTTCCCGCCGACGACTACACCGACCCCGCGCCGGCCACCACCTTCACCCATCTGGACGCCGTCACCGCGCTCGATCGCAAGATTTTCGAGAAGGCGATTTTTCCCGCCGTCGATCCGCTCGGTTCGACCTCGCGAATTCTCGACCCGCAAGTGGTGGGCGACGAACACTACGACGTCGCGCGCCGCGTGCAGGCCATTCTGCAGCGCTACAAGGACTTGCAGGACATCATCGCGATCCTCGGGATGGAAGAATTGTCGGCCGATGACAAGACCGTGGTCGCGCGCGCGCGCCGCGTCGAGCGCTTCCTGTCACAGGCGATGTTCGTCGCGGAGCCGTTCACCAATCAGCCCGGCAAGTACGTCACGCGCAAGGATACCGTGCGCGGCTTCGCCGAAATCCTCGACGGCAAATGCGACGACCTGCCCGAGCAGGCCTTCTACCTGGTCGGCACCATCGAAGACGCGCGCGAGAAGGCCGAACGCCTCGCCCGCGGCGAAGCGCGCTAGGCAACCGGAGTCCGCGATGGCTGCGACGTTCTCATTCACACTCGTCACACCCACCGGCATGGTCGCCGAAGGACAAGCCGAGGAAGTCTCGGCGATTGGCCCGCTCGGCGAATTCGGAGTTCTACCCGATCACATCAACTTCATCACGTCGCTTGTGCCCGGAGTGCTGGAGGCGCGCCTGCCCGACGGCGAGGCGATGCACTGGGTTGTGTCGGGCGGCTTCGCCGAAGTGAAAGACGGCGTGATGACCGTGCTGGCGAGCAGCGCCGAATCGCCCGAGAGCATCGACGCCAGCGCCGCGGCCGCGCAAGTGCGGGATGCCGACGAGAAGTTTTCAAATTTGAGCTTCTACGATCCCGACTACGCCCCCGCCCAGGAAGCCCTGATGCTCGCCCGTGCCCGAGTTGAAGCCGCCGCCCTGAAACCCGCCCCGCGCTAGCTCGGCGCCTGACTCCGGTTGGTGTCATTCTGAGCCGCTGCGGCGAAGAATCCCGGATACCACCTTCGTCCTCTCCCTTACAGGTTCTGGGATGAACTATTCAGCCTGCCCGCACCGTCCCCCGCGTGCTATGCGATCGGCTATGGACAACACTCAGGTCAACTCCTCACGCACATTTGTCCGAAATCACCGGACGCAGCTTCATCGCCGCGACGATTGCTGTTCATCGAGCAACCTCCGCTTGCGAAAAATTAATTTTGACGGAACGAAACTATCATTGGTGGTATAGTCGTCCTTGGACCACAACAGGTGGTATAAATTGCCCTTCCCTAAACATGACAGTCCGCAGTGGCAGAATCCGGCATCGGCCGTGCGCGAGCCCGCGCACGTCTGCGATGAAGCGCGGTCGGCCGACAGCCGGCCGACCGCGCCGTAGTTCACTTGACTCCTGTGGGATTAACTCAGTCAGGCGCGCCTTGGAGAGCTTGACCGCGATGGCTCAGCTCATCTCGAATAGCTTCCCCTTATACGACCGCGAGGCCAGGTCTATCTCACCCTCGCTAGCGATCCTGCGGCCATCGGAGATCTGCAAAAAGCCCGCCGTGTGCCACTTGTTTTTCCCGTTACCCTCATAGGTCCCCTGACCGATGCCGCTGAGACCGTCGCCATTGTCCAGGAATGCCGTCCCACACTCACTGTAACTCCCGCTCTTGTTGCCGCCGACGAAGGTTAGCGTGCTGAAGACCGCCCCAAATCCCGTCGCCGTCCCTTCCCAAGTCACTTGGTTAAGTACGCTACCTGCTGGCCCGGGAATGCAGGTGATCGTGGTGAACTTGAACGAAAATTCCCCTATCTGTTTACGAGATGCCATGCGCATGTTCTCCCTAGGTTGATAAGTTGAGTTCGCTACAACGCCAAAGCGCTCTTATACTACTGTGCCAAGTTTAAGGCGAGCAGTGTTTCACGTGAAACATTCGCGCTTTAACCGCGGCCCTTCGCAGACTTAGGCTTAAGAGGAACCGATTCGGAACACCGGCACTTCGAATTCAGCGCGGTATCCACCGGCGGCGCCGGGCGCCTTCGCGCCGAGACGCCATACGATTCGGCTTTTTGGATTCGAATCGTCGGTCGGGCGGCAATCCGACGCGATCAGGAATGCGACCGGAATCGATCCCGTCGAATCGCTCATCGAAGTTTGCTCAGCGTGCCACAAAATCCAGTCCCAGGTCGTGAGACTGTGCCAGGTTCCGCGCGTCGTGCGGTTGATGCAGGCGAGTTCGAGCGCGACCTGTTGTCCGGCCGTCAGCGGCTTGTCGACATGAATCGATCCGGCAAGCGAACCGCCGATTTGGCCCGGCACGGAAGCCATCACGAACCACGACTCGCCGTATTGGCGGATTCGCATCCGGATTCGCATCGCCCACGCCATCATGACGACGCCGATCAGCGGGAATATCAAAGACGGTATCGCGAAGTAGTCGGCGCTTCGGATCGCGCGGTGGGGCACAATAAAGAAGATGGGAAACGTCGCGACGCACCACGCGATCGCTATGATCGTCAGTCGATTCGCGTCGCGCCGCGCCGAAGTGCGGACCTCGTGGCGGGCCCAGTCCTCGCGCCACATCCACGGCGCGGCGGGATTCAACGCGCGCAATCGCTCGGAAGGATCGGCAGCCCGCGCGTGGAATCGGACCCACCATATCGCTCCGAAGCCGGCTCCCCCGCACGCCAGCGCGACCGACGCGGCCAACGCCGCTTGCTCCCAATTCCCGTCGCGCGCACGAGTGAACGCGACCATCGCGGCGAGGATCGCGGCGATGCACAACGGCGTACCCAGAAATTTGACGAAGCCGAGGACGAACCGATCCGGATTCGTTTTCACTTTTTCACTATTTCACCGGGCTTTGGCGCAAGCGCGCCAACGATCCGGTCCTCAGTTTTTCAGTGCAGCGAGGCGATCGAAAAAATCCGGGAACGTCTTCGCGACGCATCCGGGATCTTTGATCTTCAGGCCGCCGAGCTTCAGCCCCGTCACCGAAAAACTCATCGCGATTCGATGATCGTCGTAGGTCTCGATGACCGCCGGACGCATCGCGGACGGCGCAATCTCGAGTCCGTCATCGCTCTCGATGACCGCCGCACCCAGCCGCCTCAGTTCGGTCGCGAGCGCGCGGATGCGATCGCTTTCGTGATGCCGGATGAACGCGACATTGCGGATCTTGGTCGGCGAGGAGGCAAACGGGGCAATCGCGGCGAGCGTCGGCGCCATGTCCGGCATCGAATTCATCGCGACGTCGACGCCGACAAGCCGCCCGGTTCCCGCGATCTCGACGTGGTCGGGATGCCACGTGACGCGGGCGCCCATTTGCTGAAGCACGCCAAGAAAACCGATGTCGCCCTGGACCGAGTTCGACGTGAGGCCCTCGATTCGCACCTTCCCGCCGACGAGAGCCGCGGCCGCCGCAAAATAGCTCGCGCTCGACGCGTCCGGCTCGACGACGAAACGCTGCGCGCGATACCACTGACCGCCGGGCACAACGATCATTTCGCCTTCGACAGAGCTGTGCGCTCCCCATGCCTCCATCAGTCGCAGCGTCATGTCGATAAAAGGCCGCGCAGCATCGCCGATCACCCGGAGCTTGAGGCCGGCCTTCCAAATCGGCGCCGGCATCAGCATCGCCGAGACGAATTGCGACGACACGCGCGCGTCGATCGAAGTTTCGCCGCCTTCGAAGCGTGCCCGCGACGCATCGACTATCACCGGCGGACAATGGTTGTTGCGCTCGCTGTAAACGCTCGCGCCCAGCCGCTGCATCGCGTCGAGCTGCGGACCGATCGGACGCTGACGCATCCGCTGATTTCCGTCGATCCGAAAGCGTCCCTCGCCGAGCGTGACCATCGCGACGATAAATCGCATCACGGTGCCGGCGCCACCGACGAAGATCTCGCCGCCGTGCGCCGGGATCGTCCCGCCGCGCCCGCTGACTGTAATTCTGCGCGCCGACTCGTCAATCTCGACCGTAAAGCCCATCACCCTCAGCGCGTCGCTCATGTAGCGCGTGTCGTCGCTCAACAGAACTGAGTCGATGACCGAGCGTCCCTGCGCCAGCGCGGCCAGAACCATCGCGCGATTCGTGATGCTCTTGGAGCCCGGCAGCACAACGCGGGCGTCGAGCGGGCCGGTCAGGGGAGTGATTTCGATTTCGTCCACGGTTTTCTTGAGTATCTATGTCAGATTAACCGCGCGCGTTGACTGGTCACAAGCACGGGCGCCCACGCAGGCCCGCGTTACCCGGTTATTGCCACGTACGTGATGCTACGACTAGAGTATCGAACGTTACTGGCAGTAGGCTCAGGGGAGGTCGAACGCCATGAGACTCATCAAGCTGATTGTGCCAGCCGTGCTGATTGCGATGCTCGCACTATTCGCGCCGCACGCCGACGCGCAGACGATGGGCGAGTATGCGCCCACGACGGCGGGAGTCGGGACTGCGGGCGGCTCGATGGGCACCAGCATTTCGCCTTCCTCAATCGGTTCGAGCGACATCGGCGCAGGCTCGAGCACTTGGGGAGCCAGCGGATTGGGCGGCAGTTGGAGCGACAGGGCTGGGGCCGCGTCGGCTTCCAGCGCGGGCGCGGATTTCGAATCGCGGGCGGGCTCGGCAGCGAGTGGCTCGACCGGGGCAAGGTGCTGGCCTGTGTCCCGTCTTGACGCCGACGCGTCGGACAGATTCGGCGATTCATCCGGTAAATTCCCCGAACAGGATCGATTCACCGAGCATAGCGAGCTGTCGGCGGCGGCGGATCGCTTTCCGGCCAGCTCGTTCAGCAACAATGGTACGGGGCTGGATACCAGCTACAACGCGAATAACAATTACTGACACCGCCGCCGATCGAACGCGGCGCAATAGTTGGCGCCCGGGCATCTAATTTGTTGACTATGGGAGCAACGAGAGCTAATTCATAGAGCGCGAGGAAGAAGGCGTTGTTCGAAGCGAAGCTGCCGGCAAACCGAATAGTCAAAGTAATCGCAGCGTTTGCGCTCGCGATCGCATTTGGCTTTGCGGCCCCGCCCAACGCGTCGTCGGAGACCAAACTCCCATTTCCGCGTCCGGCTTCGATCGAGCCCAACGTCGATTTCTGGGTCAATGTTTTTACCGCGTACTCGGCGCGCGACTTCGCGGTCGTCGATCGCGACAATGTGCGGCGTATCTACCGGGTGTTTCATCTTCCCGGCGACGGTCAGCCGACCCGCGGCGATATCGACTGGGCGAACGACTATCTCAAAATAAAATATGGCGAAATTCTCAGTCGCCTCGCGACCGGGCGCGAACCTTCGGACTATGAAGAGCGCCAGGTCGCCGCGATGTTCAAGGGCGAGCCGCCGAGCGCCTATGCCGTTGCGGCGCAGAACTTGCGCGTGCAGGAAGGACTGCGCGAACAATTCCACGACGGGCTGCTGCGGAGCCGATACTACATACCGACGATGGAGCGGATCTTCCGGACCGCGGGGCTCCCGCCCGAGCTGGTGACGCTGGCGCACGTCGAGTCGGGCTTCCACGGCGCTTCGCGATCGAGTGCGGGCGCGGTTGGAATCTGGCAGTTCACGCGTGACACCGGCAAGCATTACATGAAAATCACGCGCTATCACGACGATCGCCTCAACCCGGAGCGCGAGACGCTCGCGGCGGCCAAGCTGTTGCGATCAAACTACGAGACGCTCGGCGATTGGCCGCTGGCGATTACGGCGTACAACTACGGCACGGGCGGAGTGGCGCGCGCAGCGGGGATTTACGGCGGCGACTATTGCCAAATGGTCCAGCACTACCAGGGACCGCATTTCGGCTTCGCCGTAAAAAACTACTATGCGGAATTCCTTGCCGCCTTGCAGGTGCATCGCTACGAGGCCAAGTATTTCCCGGGCATCGAGGACGAGCCGGCGATTCGGCCTGCGCCAATCAAGACCGACTTCGCGCCGAAGCGCTCGAAGAAGTCGCACGCGTCACATCTTCACCAGGCTTCGTCGAAGACCCATCATTCAAAAAAGACTGTCGCGCAGAACACCTGATCGCCGCGCGGGTCAGGCGCGCGAACTCGCGTCGGCCACCTTCGTGTGCGGGCTGATCGCGCGGTAGCTTGGGCGCTCGCGCAGCCGCTTCAGATACGCATCGACTCTCGGAAACGCGTCGAGCTTCATCGCGTCGACGTCGAGCACCATCGCCAGCGCCATCAGCGGCGCGTCGGCGAGCGAAAATTCTCCGCACGCGTAACCGCCCGCGCCGGCTTGGCCGAGCACGCGCTCGATAAACGGCAAATCGCGCGTTCGCAGCATCTCGCGCCCTTGCTCCATCCCTGCCGCATTGCGCTTGGCCGGCTCGCTCCAATAGGGCATCCAGATGGGTGGGAGGCTGCCGATCAGCATCGCCTCGTCGGCGAAATTCTCGATCTCGCGCACGCGCATCCGGAGCTTCGGATCCGACGGCATCAGGCGCGGCGGCCCGTAACGCTCCTCGAGGTACTCGTCGATGACCGTCGAGTCGAAAATCACCAGCTCGCCGTCCTCTATGTAAGGCACCTTGCCAAGCGGATGCTTCGCGAGCATCTCGGGCGGCTTTTTCCAGAGATTTCCCGGCGGAAGATTTTCGATCCGATACGGGATGTGTTTTTCTTCGAGGACGACCTTGGTCTTGGCGGCATGCGTGGAGCGCAGCGTGCCCCACGGATAATCGCGTTCGGTGGTGTAGAGAACGATCACGGGGCGACTCCTTCGGCGGTCATTCGGCTGCGAAGGATTTTAACCCGGACTCACGTGGTTCGCCACGGCGGTCGAAGAAGTGTATGCGCTTGCCCGGGGCCATCGCAAATTTTGCGGCGCGCGCATGCCCGCTTCTGTTATCGTTTACGTGATGCAACGCAAGGCCGCGCAATCCCCGCAGCTCGCAGTCCTCGCCAATAGGCTGAGGGACCGGCTGGGCAACGATCGCCTGGCGCAGCAGGCGCTGGCCGCCGTCGAGGAGCGTGCGCCGGACGACCAGTTGGCGCTGGCATTTCTACTCAAGCTCGCCGAGGATTCCGCCGCCGCGCTGAAAAGCGTGCTGCGCGATCGCGCCGCGGGCGGCGACCTGGTCTTTTGCCTCGGCTCATCGGAGCTGATCGCGACCGAACTGTCCTTGGCCGGACCCGGGTGGGCGAAAATCTTTCTCGACGCGCGCGCCCAGACTATAGGCGGGCTGGTCGCCGCGATGCGCACGGAGCGCGCCCGCATCGACGCGCCCGATCGTCATCGCGCAGCCGCCGTGCTCGGGCGATTCATGCGCCGAATGATGGTCCAGGTGGCGATTGCCGATCTGCTCGACCGGCTAAGCGTCGGCGAAACGGCGCTGGCGATGTCGGAGCTGGCCGACGAATGCATTCGCACGGCGCTCGAACTTGCGACCGGCTTTCTGGGCGGACGCGCGGGCGAGATTGGGCGATTCTGCATCCTGGCGATGGGCAAGCTGGGCGCGCGCGAACTGAACCTCAGCTCGGACGTCGATTTGGTCTATCTTCATGCCTCCTCGGGTTTGCCGGATAGTTCCGAAGCGGCGGCGCGCCTGGGTGAATGGTTTACCGAAATTTTATCGGCGGGATGCTTTCGAATCGATCTGCGCCTTCGGCCGGGCGGCCGTTTCGCGCCGCTGGTGACGCCGATTGAAGGTGCGATCAACTATTACCAGAGCGTCGGACAGACTTGGGAACGAGCGGCGCTGCTGCGCGCGCGGCCGGTCGCCGGCGCGCTCGAAATCGGGCATCAACTGTGCGCGGAGCTGAATCACTTTGTGTTTCGCAGCTACCTGGACTTCGACACGTTGCGCCAGTTGCGTGCGATGAAGCGGCAGATCGAGGCGGAACTGAAAACGCCCGCGATGATCGAGCGCAACATCAAGCTCGGCCGCGGCGGAATCCGCGAGCTCGAATTCATCGTGCAGTCGCTCACGCTGATTTACGGTGGACGCGATCCCCGGCTTCGAACCGAGCAGACCGTCGGCGCGCTCGAGAAGCTCAATTCACTGGGCTATCTGCCGTCGAAACGCGCGCGCGAACTTTCCGACGCGTACCTGTTCCTGCGCGACGTCGAGCACAAGCTGCAAATCGTCGCGGGCCTGCAGACCCACGTGCTGCCTGCCGACGACGGCGGGATGCGCGCGCTTGCGGCGCGAATGGGTTTTGGCAAGGGGCCGGGAGCGCTCGAGAAATTCAGCGAGCAACTGAAATCTCATCGGGCTCTGGTTGCGACGCAATTCCGCGAGACGCTGGCCGGCGGCGAGGAAGAGTCAACGCGCTCGGTCTCCGACGCGGCGGAATTGGCGTGGAACTCGGCGCTCGATCCGAATTCCTCGACCCGCTACCTGCGCGAGCTTGGCTTTGCGCGCGCGGACGAAAGCGCAGGCCATCTCGAGCTGCTCGCACGCGGACCCTCGCATGCCCCGACCAGCCCGCGGCGTCGCGAGTTGCTCGAGCGGCTCGGCCCGATGCTGATCGACGAGATAAGCAGGCTGCCCGATCCGGACCTGGCGCTGATGAATCTGGCCGAGCTGATCGGGGCGATCGGCGCGCGCACCTCGTTCCTGGCGTTGCTCGAACAGCATCCCGCGACCCGGCGCATCCTGCTGCGGCTGTTCGCCTCGAGCGCCTACCTCTCCACCATCTTCATCCGCCATCCCGACATGCTCGATACTCTCGTGCGCTCCGATCTCGCGGCGACGCGGCGCAGTCCGGCTGAACTGCGCGATGAGTTGGCGGGATTGATCGCGGCGAGTCCGGATTTCGAGAGCAAGCTCGACGCGCTCCGCGCATTTCGGCATCAGGAATTCTTGCGCATCGCGATCGCCGACCTGGCCGGGGATCTCGAACTGTTCGACGTCCAACGCGAGCTCACGAGTTTGGCCGAAACCGTCCTGGACGAAGCGATGTCGCTCGCGCGAATTCAGACCGAGGCTCGCTTCCCGATTCCCGCAACGATGCGGCTGTGCGCGATTGCGATGGGCCGGCTCGGCGCCAGTGAAATGTCATACAACTCCGACCTCGATCTGATCTTCGTTTACGACGACCGCGCGGAAGTCGCCGCGGGCAGCCGGGAAATCGCGTCGCGAATTACGCAGAAGTTGATCGCAATCCTCGAATCGCGCACGCGCGAGGGCTACGCCTACAAGCTCGACCTGCGCCTGCGCCCGTCGGGCAACGCGGGGCCGCTGGTCACTTCGCTGGCCGGGTTTCGCGACTATCATCGACAAAGTTCGGCGGTCTGGGAGCGCCAGGCGCTGGTGCGGGCGCGCGTGATAACCGGCGACCGGGAACTGGGCCGCGAGGTCGAAGCGGCGCGCCAGGAATTCGTGTACGGCCGCGGACTGACGGCGGCCGAGGTCGGCGAAATAGCGGCGATGCGCCGGCGGATGGAGAAAGAGATCGGCGCCGAGGACAAGACGCGGCTCAACATCAAGCAGGGCCGCGGCGGTTTGGTGGACGTCGAGTTCCTTGTGCAAATGATGGCGCTGTCTCACGGCCATCGCAGTCCGGAGTTGCGCGTGCGCGACACGATGGGCTTGCTCGAGGCGCTCGACGGCCTCCATCTGCTGGCGCCCGCCGACGCGGCGGTTGTCGAAGACGGCTACCGATTCCTGTCGCGTCTGGAAAATCGGCTCCGAATCGAGAGCGACCGGCCGGCCTGGGCCGTCCCGACCTCGGTGGCTGCGCTGCGCCCGCTGGCGCGCCGAATGGGATTCGAAGGGGCGAACGGCGCATCGCGCATGCTCGCCGAGCTGGCGCAGCGCCGCGATCGGATCCGCGCAATCTTCGAGCGATATTTTGCGGCCGAGCAGACCATCGACTCCTGACGCGCGCGGCGCTATTCGAAATCCAGCTTCACCCCCGCCAGCACATTTATCGTCGGCGCGGGAAATCCAAACGCCTCCGAATAGCGGCGGTCCATCAGGTTCGACACGCGCGCGAAAACCTCCTCGTTGTGCACATGCTTGAGCGGGATTCCCATCGAGTACGACACGACCGCATTGACGAGATTATACGCGGCGTGATTCGCGACGGTGGACTCAATCGTGATGTCGTCGCGATCGCCGACGAAGATGTAGTTCACGCCGGCCGTGATTCGATCGTGAGGGAGAAAATTCGCGCTCCGTACGTATTGCAGCAGCGCCGACGCTGTATGCTTCGCCACGCGCAGCGGCTGTGCCGTCGAGCCCGCAGCATCGGCGTGCGTCTCGTCGAGCACCGTCACGTTGCCGTTGAGCGTCAGTCCCTTGACGATGGTGAGGCTCGGGACGACCTCGACGCCCTGCACATCCACGCGCGCCGCGTTGCCCGCTTCCGAGTCGAAAAGACACGACGGGCCGTACTTGCATGGCACGGTGACAATCAGGTCGTGCACGCGGCGCGAGAACCAGGTCGTGGTGAGAGAGGCGCGCTCGCCGAAGTTGGTCGTGAATCCGCCGTCGTACTCGCTGGAAATCTCGGGCTTCAGCCTGGGATTGCCGTAGTCCGGGTAGTACAGCTCGTTGAATGCGGGGGCGCGGAAGCCTTCGCTGTAGCTGCCGCGCAAGGTGGTCGAGATTTTTGTAATCGGAATCGCGACCGACCAGGCGGGGCTGACCTCCTCGCCGAACTGGCTGTTGCCATCGACGCGAAATCCGCCGGTGACGAGAAAGTGGTCGTTGAACAGACTGCCCTCCTGCTCGACGTAGCCCGCGTATTCCTGGCGGCGCGCGTTGAATTTGCTCGCCCCGGCCGCGAATGGAGGCAGGGGATCGCAAAAGCTGCAGAAGCTGCCCGATTGCAGCCCGCGATCGAGAAAATCGAAGCCCGCAAGCGTGCGCCAGCCGCGAGCCCAGGTGTAGATCGCCTCGGCGTTGCCGCCGTGGGTCTCCTCCGGAATCGAATCCGTCTCGAAATAGGGTGCTCCGAAAACGATGCCTCCCGGAAATGGCGGCGCGTTCAGGCGCAGGTCCTGACGCACGAAGAAGGCGCTCACGCGCGCGAGCAGGTTATCGCCGAAGTGATGCTCGACTTCGCCCTTGAACAGCATGAACTCGTCGCGCTGATGCGCCGTCGAATCGAGCGGCACGCCGGAAGCCACCAGAAAATTGGGCAGGCTCACGTTGGACGCGATGTAGCGCGCAAAGCCGCGGATCACGGTGTCGTCGCCGAGATGGTAATCCAGGCGCATCGAGCCCGAGAGGTTGTCAGAGTTGTCGTTGACCGGACGAAACCCTTCAGTCGAGAAGTACGACACCGCGCCCGAGTAGCCGAGATTTCCCTCGGCGCCGCTCACGGTCACGACCTGCCGGCTGGTCGCGCGATTGCCGCCCGCTGAGACCAGGCTCGCTGTCGGCGGGCCCTCGCCCTCCTGCGAGAGGACATTGACTACCCCGCCGATCGCCTGCGAGCCGTACAGCGAGCCGCCGGCGCCGCGCAAAACCTCGACGCGATCGAGATTGCCGGTCGTCAGGTTGGCCATGTCGAAGCCGCCGGTCGCGCCCGAGTTGACTTCGACCCCGTCAACGAGGATCAGCGTCTGCGCCGACGTCGCGCCGCGAATCGATATGTCGGTGACCGCGCCGGGCGAGCCGCTTTGGGTGACCTGCACGCCGGGCACCTGGCGGAGCACGTCGCTGACCCGGTCGATTTTCTGCTCCTGGATTTGCGGGTCTTCGACGACCGTGATCGTCGTACCGATGTCGGCGATCGGCTGCTCGATTCTGGTTGCGGTGACGACCACCGGATTCAGCTTCTGCGCCTCCTGTTTTTTGGGCGGTGTCATCGGCTGACCGGCTTTCTTCTTTGCCGGCGTCGAGGATTTGGCCTGATTTGCCGGCGTGGATTTGGTCTGAGTTGGCGCCGGCGATGGCGCCGAAGCAGGCTCCTGGGCCCGCGCGATCGGCGCCAACAGCAATGTCGCAACTACTATTGTTGACAGGATCCAACTAGATAACCGCATGAACTCCCTCCGAGTTCAAAGGCTGCCGGCGCGCGCGGAGGAGTGATCGGGCATCGAAAAAGAAAAAACCCGACCCCTCGCGAATCGAGGAATCGGGCTTCAGGAGAATCGTGCCTGAGGCCACCCTCCCCGCGGAAGGCAGACAGTTAGTGACCCGGCCGGTCTCCTGGCTTGGGGTTCGTCCTCGGGCCCGCCTTCCCGCCTAAGCGGTGGCATGATAGGCCGTCGTCCCCCCACACAGTTGCGGGGCAGCGCCGGATTTGAACCGGCTTCCCGAGCACCGGGTGCGACGCAGAACTTACGCGCGGCACGGCGCGCAGTCAACCCGGGCTCGAGCTCGGCGGGAAATTTTCGTCACGCGCGACGCGATCGTGTACGCTTGATGATTCCCATGGGCACGGTAACGCTAATCACCGGCGGCGCTCGAAGCGGCAAGAGTACGCAGGCGTTGAAGCTTGCGCTCCCATATCAACGCAGATTCTTCGTCGCGACCGGGCAGGCGCTCGATGAAGAAATGACGGCGCGAATCGAATTTCATCGGACCACGCGACCGCCGGACTTTCAGACCGTCGAAGAGCCGGTCCAGGTGGTCGCCGCGCTCGAGCGGCTCGGCGATCGCGCCGACCTGGTGGTGCTCGATTGCCTGACGCTATGGATATCCAACCTGATGCAGCGTCACGAGGCGGACGGAGCCATTCTCGCGGAGGCGGACAAGCTCGCGGCAACGCTCAAGGATGCGTCGTTCGCGAGCATCGTCGTGACCGATGAAGTTGGATCGGGAATCGTGCCGACGGATCACGCGGAGTCGCGCCGTTTTCGCGATCTGCTGGGATGGACCAATCAGAAAGTCGCGGCCGTCGCGGAGCACGCGCTCCTGATGGTCGCGGGATATCCGCTAAAGTTGAAGTAAGCGCGGATTCGTCAAACAGGCGCCTGCGTCGAGCTTTACTTTGCCGCGACGGGTTCGAGTCGGATGGGGACCGTTGTGCACTTTTCGCCATTGAGAATACCGCTCTGAGTGTCGCTGCCTTCGAGGAAACGCACCCACATGTCGGCGACGCCGTATTTCTCCCGGAGTAGCTGATGGACCCTCGCGTGCGCCTCGGGATCAGGTTGCGCGCGGTACCAGCGGCTTTCGCCGCCTCGATAGATCTCGACAAACGGGTTCGCGTCCATGTGCTGAACCCACCACTGAGCGTTGGCGCTGCCGGGGTGAATCCAGGAATACTTTCCCTCGTCGACGATCCAGAGTCGCGCCTTGCGCACCACTCCGGTTGGAGTCGGCTCGCTGACGACAACGACCTCTCGGCCGACTTCGATCAGGGCCAGGTGTGCAAGGACATAAGCCACGCAGACGCCGACAACGATCCCCACGACCATGATCACTTTTTTCACGTCGTTAGCCGTTGTCGCTCGATGAGGAGCAAATTAGCGTGGACTCATGCGGACTGAGGGGATCGTGCTATCCGTTCGCCGACCGTCTCCGGCGCGCGCCTAAGCCAAGGGTTTGCTTACTTAACCCTGCTCCAGATTTGCGTCTTGCCGAGGAACGACAGCCCGACGTAACCGCGCACGCGCAGCGTCCCGGGATCCTGGAGCGTCAGATTGCACGAATAGGTCTTGCCGTCATCGGGATTGTAGATCTTGCCGCCTGTCCAGGCGTATGGACTGCCCTGGTCCTGCACAAAACCGCTGAGCAAGGCGAGGCCGGCGATTTTCCGCGTGCGCAGACTCGGATCGGGATTCTCCGAATCGACCTTGTCCTTGCCTTTCTTGTTGAACGGCTCCTTGAGCCAGATGATAGCGCCGCAGAGCTTGCCGCCGCAGTCCTCTATCTTCACGTGCGATCCTCCACCCACAGTTGCCCAGACCCCGATCGGGGTTATCGCGGGGTCCGCGGTGGCGGCGGGAGATGCCACTAGAGCAAGGTATAGGATGGGTATTCCCAAGCCTGCCAGCGCCAGCCGCATCGTCAACATTCGTGTTCGCATTGCACAAACGCTCCCTCGTGATCAGTGAGTTACAGATGGCGCCATCGTTCGGGCCGATAAACATTTATACTGCGGACATCTCCACTGTCTATGCAGTCAAGATCCTGCTTTTTCGATCCGTGCTTCGATGCTACCTTCCCCGCTGCCTACGTGGGGCAGGCGACTCCGTCTCAGTTAATCAGGTAAGAGTCACGAGGCCATCGTGACGAGGACCGCAATCTCGACGAGTTCGCCGCACGCGCCGATCAAGTCGCCCGTCACTCCTCCCATCCATCGCCGATAGAACCAGCGGCAAGAGAACACGATTACGATTGCGACCGCGCCGGCAAGAGCGATCGCGCGCAACTCGCCACGCCCGCGGACCAGTATAGCGACGAGCGTGAAAACGGCGACGAAGGCATAGCGCATACCGAGGCTCTTGCGGCTGAGCAGCGTCGATCCTGCACCGGAGGACCGCAGATAAGGCATTCCCGAAGCGACCAGGACCATCGCCCAACGCGCGAGCATCGGCGCCATCAGCAGAGCGGCGTATCGGCGGTGACCCGCCAGGGTCGAGAGCGCGAGGATTTTCAGCGTCAAGTCGAAAAAAATTGCGCTTGCGCCGAACGTTCCGACCCGGCTGTCGCGGAGAATGTCGAGTGCGCGCTCGCGATCGCGTCCCGCGCCAAGCGCGTCGGCCGTGTCCGCCAGTCCGTCGAGATGAACCGCGCCGGTGACGACGGTGAGCGAGACGATGATGAGGACCGAGCGAATCACCTGCGCAAAGACGTGGGCGAGCAGCCAATCCTCGCCGGCCAGCATCGCGCCGATGCAGTAACCGACAATCGGGAACCATGCGAACGATGCCGCAACGGTATCGTCGGATGCGCGGCGCCGATCGATCACCGGAAAGATCGTGAGGAAGCTTACTGCGAGAGGGAATTCGGCGAAAAACCCGCTCGGCGGTGCGCTCGGTTCGTCGCTCATCGCACTTTACCGGAGACGCCCGCGCCCGCGAACGTCGCCATGTTGTGGAACAAGTCGAGCGCGGATTCGATCACGTTCATCGCGAGCGCGGCGCCGGTGCCTTCGCCCAATCTGAGGTCGAGATCGAGAATTGGACGGAGCTTGAAGTGTTCGAGCGCGAGCGCATGGCCGCCCTCGGCCGAGCGATGGCTGAAAAAAAGATGATCGAACAATCCCGGATGAATCTTCTCCGCGACCGCGGCGGCCGCCGTCGCGATGAAACCGTCAACCACGACCGGGACATTGAATGCGGCGCCGCCGATGCACACGCCGGCCATCGCGGCGATCTCGAAACCGCCGAGCGCCGCCAGCATCGATTGGCCCGAAGCCAGCGCCGCGCGATGAATCTCGAGCGCGCGCACGACCACTTCGGTTTTGCGGCGCACGCCGGCATCATCGAGGCCGGTCCCGCGCCCCACCATCGCGTCCGGCGCGATCGCGGTTAGCGCAGAGAGGAGCGCGGCGGCGGACGTACTGTTCGCGATTCCCATGTCGCCGATGCCGATCAGCGTCGCGCCGCCGCCGGCGAGCTCGCTTGCGATGTCGATTCCCACTTCGAGCGCGCGCGTCGCATCCTGCGGCGTCATTGCCGGGCCGTCCAGGAAGTTGCCGGTGCCGGCGCCGATGCGCCGATAAGTCACGCCCTTCAGCGGCTTGGTGCTGGTATCGGTCTTGACGCCGACATCGACGACTTTGAGCGGATAACCGAAGCGGCGCGCGAGCACGCTGATCGCGGCGCCGCCGGCGGCGATGTTGCGGAGCATCTCGGCCGTGACGGCCTGTGGAAATGCGCTGACGCCCTCGGCCGCGACGCCGTGATCGGCGACGAAGACGGCGATCGCGCCGCGTCCGGATCTTGCCGATTCGTCGCGGCGGATGGCGGCGTAGCGGCGCACGAGTTCTTCGAGATGGCCGAGGCTGCGGGGAGGCTTGGTCAGGGAGTTCAGGCGTTCGTCGGCGGCCCACGCCGCTTCGTTGTCGAGTGGAAGAATCGAGGCGATAGTTTGGTCGAGCAAAGACATAGCCGCGTAATCGCATCATGCTCGGCGTCAGCCCGCAAGCGGTGCTGTGGCTGCGATTTCAGTCGCGCGAGGGCGGTCGGTCGGGTGAATCTTCGGGAAAGATCGAGAGCCAGATGGAATGGTCGTCGATCTTCTTGAGCAGGGAATCGGCGGCGGGCGAGTTTCGGTCGCTCGCGTCGTTCCACGAATCGAAGTGGATCAGCGAGCGCGGCGGTAATCGCTCGGCCCATTGTGCGCTGGCGAGCACGGGGCGGCCGGGAAAATCGCGGACGTAGCCGACGCATAGGTAGGCGATGGGAATGACGTCATCGGGGATGCCGAAAATTTCGGCGAGGGCGTCGTTGCGCATGATGCTGACCCATCCCATCCCCAGGCCCTCGGCGCGCGCCGTGAGCCACAGATTTTCGACCGCCAGACACGCCGAGTAAATCTCGACATCGCGAATGCTGGTCTTGCCGAGCACGGCGGGACCGAAGCGATCGGGCTTGCAGGTGACGATCAGATTAAGGGGAGCTTCGAGGATGCCTTCGAGCTTGAGCGAGAGATATTTTTCGCGGCGCTCGCCGTTGAACTGAGCCGCATTTTTTTGGCGCTCGGCTTCGAAGACCTCCTTCACGCGACGGCGCCGCTCAAGGCTGCGCACGACGATGAAGTCCCACGGCTGCGTGAAGCCGACGCTGGGCGCATGATGAGCCGCGGTCAGCACACGCGCCAGGACATCGTCGGGAATTGGATCGGAAATGAACTCCCGGATGTCGCGGCGGCGAAAGATCGCCTCGTAGAGGCCGCGCCTGAGCACGTCGGTGAAGGCGTGGCGATTGGGCGCATCGGTCGGCATGAGGAAGAAGATCCATCACGGGCGGACGCGTCTGAGACACGTCCGCCCGCAGGGTGAATCACTTTTTCACTCTTCAATGTCAGGCAGCGGCGGCCTTCCTGGCCGCTTCCAGCGCGGCTTCGAAGTTGGGCTGCTCGGCGACTTCCTTGACGTATTCGACATAGGTGACTTTGTCGTTCTTATCGACGACGAAGACACATCGCGCAAGCAGATGCAGTTCCTTGATCAGCACGCCATAGCTGGTGCCGAAATTCGCGCTGCGCCAGTCGCTGAGCGTGGTGATCTTGTCCACGCCGGCCGCGCCGCACCATCGGGCCTGCGCAAACGGCAGATCCATCGAGACCGTGAGAATCTGGACGTCGCCGGGCAGCTTGCCCGCTTCCACGTTGAAGCGGCGCGTCTCGGCATCGCAGACGGGAGTGTCGAGCGAGGGGATGGTCGTGATGATTTTGACCTTGCCCTTGAACTGGTCGAGCGTCGCAGGCTGCATCCCCTTGCCGACGACGTTGAAGTTGGGTGCCTTTTGTCCGACCTTGATTTCGGGGCCGACCAGGGTCATCGGGTTTCCCCGCATCGTAACGGCGCCTTTGCGTTCTTCCGCCATGAGCGAATTCTCCTTGATGAGGAATCGAAAATAGAATCGTGAGCTAAGAGATTTTAGCCGCGGCGGACGCGTCGGTAAAGCAGGGGTTTGTGCGGGGGACGAGTCCGGACGCGCTTTCTATCCAAGATAAGTTTGCTTGAGAAAATCCAACGTCTTGTGGAACTGCTCGTGCCTGCCTGCTCCGATGCGCTCGATTTCCAGCCGCTCGAATTCCTCCAGCAGCCGCCGCTGGCTGTCGGCCGACAAGCGCGCGTCAGCCATCGGAAACAGGACATTGTTTTCCTTGAAGATGTGCGCATTCAAAAACGCGCTGTAGTCTCGCGCGCTCGCGATCACCACGGCCGCGGCCGCGCGATCGCCCGAGCAGTGTTTTTGCCACGCGGCGGCCAGTTGCCGGATGAGGGCACGGCCGTGCTCATGCTCGCTCAACATCACGCCGAGCGGCCCGCCGGCCTTGGGGATGCCGGCCGCTTCGAGGGCGGGGAAGAGAAATTGCTCCTCCTTGCCATGGTGGCATTGGTCGGCGAAGACTTGGATGAACTCCAGCACCTGGCCGAAATGCTCCGGATTGACCTTCTCGCCGTTGGCAAGCCGCTGGCATAATTTCTCGAGAATCGAGAGGACCAGCGTTATCGCTTCGTGCTCGTGGCGCAATTGCTCAGTCGCTGTCATGTGATGGATTGCCGGCGGCTCTAACGCATCTTCTTCTGGATCGCCTTTTTTGCCTTTGGCGGACGGCCGCGGCGACGCTTCTCGACTCCCGTCGCTTCGAGTTCGTCCTCGTCGGGGCCAAACGCGCTGTCAATTTGCACGTCGTCGTCGGCGGCGCGGGCCGGTTCGACATGTTCTTCCGATTCATCCGCGCTGCTGAGTTCTTCGGCGCCGGACCATCGGACGGCGAACGGCTTGGCCATTCCACCTTGACCGCTGCGAGCTTCAATGTTGGCTTCGTTCTGACAATCGACGCAATATTGCGCGAACGGGATGACCTGGAGCCGCGCCAACGGGATTTCATCGCCGCATCGCGCGCAGGTTCCATAGACTCCTGCTCCAAGCCTGGCTATTGCCGCGTCGATCGCGCCCAGGCGTTCCCGCGCGCGGTCGAACAGCGCCGCATGCGTATCGACTTCGGACAGCGATCTCGCCACGTCCATCTCGTCGGCTGGCGGCTGCCCGCCATTGCGGGCCTGTGCACGCATCAATTCCTTCACCCGGGCGAGCGTTTCGGCGCGCTCTTTGGCGAGCAGGCTCTTCAGCGCATCGATCCGGCGTCTGCCGGTGTTAACTGCGGCTTCCATCCTGGCCTTCTGCCTCTTGCGGGCGTTCGTCGGTCGAGTTTTAGATCGAGATTTAGGTCGAGTTTTCATAAATAAGGACCGTTCGCGCACATCGCGTATTCTAATATGAGCATTGATCGGGCCTCGCGCCACTGTAGGAAAAAACGAGCGACCTCAATAGTCTTGCTGAGCCGCATTCGAGTCCAGTAGTTCCTTATACGGAAATTGCTCCAGATTGGTTGCCTCATCGGCTGTTGCCACTCCCGGAGGGCGGCATTCTAAACGGATCGGGCGGGGCGTGCGAGAGCCTCGGATACGATTGAACCCGCATCCCGGCGAGGTCTCATTGCATGGTGGCAATTGCACTGATGCCTAATAATTGAGCAGCATCTCAGCTTCTTCGACATCGCAAAATCCCTAAATTCCTTACTGATTTTCATCTTAGCATGCTTTGACGGGCTGGCACAGGCCATGCTCCCCCAGTAGGCAATTCCGATTCGGCTCAGAGGAGGTCCAATCAGTATGTACGCATCTGCCTCAGAACAGGTTCAGCACGGATCTTCGAATCAGAACCGGGTTCTCGACGAGTGCGCCGGGCCCGATCCGTGGCTGAGCGCACGCTTCGAGCCGGATTTTCTGGTGCCGGTTCAGTTTTATGATCTGACCCGGCGCAGATCGATGCTCGACGGCGAGACGCGGCTGGTGGTCGCGGTGCTCGAAGACGCGGTCCGATGCTACGTGAAGACGGGGAACTCGTCGCGGCGATGCGACCGCGAGCAATTCGACGAGGTTCAGCGATGGTTCCATGCGGAAGCCGGAATCCACAGTCCGTTTTCCTTTGAATACGTATGCGACGTGCTGGGAATCGAGCCCACGTCATTGCGCGCACAGCTCGGATCGTTGAGCGCCGCCGATCTGCCGACCAAGCAGATGCGCTCGGTGGGCCGAAGGCAAGTCGTACGAGCCGGGCGCTCGTCACGCAAACGATCGGCCGGCGGCGGTCCCGGCTCGTCTGCCCGAGGGGCAGGAATGAGAGAGCGCGTCGGCAGTTGAAAAGTTGAAAAGTTGAAAGACTGAAAATTGGTCGCTGCCTGATTTTTCGGCGCGCCCGGCGATAGTGCTATTGTGATGCGCGGCTGCGATGATATGCGGCTGCGATGACGATGAGCGAGACGCGGGCCGCGGTGAAAAGTGAAAAGGCATGGCGAAGGAAATCGAGCGGAAATTCCTGACTCATCCGCGCAAATGGAGCGATCTTGGGGCCGGCCTCGCCATTCGCCAGGGATACCTCTGCGTCTCGACGCAATGCTCAGTGCGCGTACGCATGTACGCGGACCGCGGTTATGTGACGATCAAGGGAGCCACGTCGGGAATTACGCGCGACGAATACGAGTACGAGATTCCGTTGGGCGATGCGAACGAGATTCTGGGCAACTTGTGTGCGCATCCGCCAATCGAAAAGACGCGCTACCGAATCGTGTTCAAGGGCCATACCTGGGAGGTCGATGAATTCGCCGGCGCAAATCGTGGGCTGACGGTCGCCGAAGTCGAACTCAAGGATGCCAGGGAGCAGGTTGAACTTCCCGACTGGATCGACCGCGAAGTGAGCGGCGATCCGCGCTATTTCAATTCAAACCTGTCGATCAAACCATTTTCCAGCTGGAAGTGAATCGCCAAGCGAGAACCGTTGTAAAGGAGTGGAACTGAGTGAAAGTAGCTGACTTGATGACCCGCGACGCACGAGCGTGCACGATTCACGACTCGTTGAATGCGGCGGCTCGGATAATGTGGGATCACGATTGCGGATGCGCGCCAGTCGTCGATGGGCACGGCAGGCTCGCGGGAATAGTCACCGATCGCGACATCTGCATGGCCGCATATACGCAAGGCTTGCCGCTCGAGGCGATTCCTGTGGAGCGCGCGATGTCCCCTCGGGTGATTTCATGTGCGCGCGGCGACGATCTCGAGGCTGCGCTTGGCCTGATGCGTACGCATGAGATTCACCGTATCCCCGTGGCCGATTCCCGCGGCCGGTTGGTCGGAATCCTGTCATTGAGCGATCTGGTGAACTATAGCGGCGGAGATAGCGCGGCGCCGTCGGAGGCAGCCGAAATCGCGGCGACCATCTCTGCGATTCGCCGGCGGCGGAAGCCGGCAGCCGCCGCCTCAGCTTCACCGAATGGAGATGCGGCGCCGGCGCGCGAATCGACAAAGGCGCCGAAAAAGGCGCCCGCGCGGAGAAGGAAGCCATCCGCCGATCTCCGCTAGGCGTTCGTCACCCGAGTCATTGCCACGTTACCGGGCGCTGCGCATGAAGCCGGCGCTCTGGTAGACTGCAGCGATGGCTGAAGGGCAGCCGCGAATTACCACCGCAGGCACGCGCGCAGCCGCCGCATACGGACTGATGATCGGCGGCCTGGTGCTGCTGTATTTGTGGATTCGCTCATACGGCGAGATGCTGGATGCGCCCGCCGCGAGCGGGACAGCGATCTTCGGCTCGGCCGCGTCGCGTGCGAATGAAGGCGAGCTGCTGCACGTGCTGCTCGCGCTGGTGGTGGTAATCGCGACCGCGCGCGCGATGGGTTCGATCTTCCGCAACTTTGGTCAGCCACAGGTGGTCGGCGAAATTCTCGCGGGGATCGTGCTCGGTCCTTCGCTGCTTGGGCGCCTCGCGCCGGGCGCGGAAGGATATCTTTTCCCGGCTACGGTGGGGCCGGCTCTCAATATAATCGCGCAGGTCGGCGTCATCCTTTACATGTTCCTAGTCGGGCTCGAGCTCGACCCCGCGCTGCTTCGCAAACGCGGCCATACAACAGTTGCGATCTCCCACGCGAGCATCGTGGCGCCATTCCTGCTCGGCGCGACGATTGCACTTTTTCTTTATCCAAAGCTGTCGACCAGCGACGTGCCGTTCACGTGCTTCTCGCTGTTTCTGGGCGTTTCGATGTCGGTGACGGCGTTTCCGGTGCTGGCGAGAATATTGACCGATCGCGGGATTCACAAAACCCGCATGGGTGCGATCGCGCTGACCTGCGCCGCCGTGGACGACGTGACGGCGTGGTGCATGCTCGCCTTCGTGGTCAGCGTGGCGCGAGCACAGGCGGCGGGCGCGGTGGCGACAATCGCGATGGCGCTCGGGTTTATTGCGCTGATGATCGCCGTGGTGCGGCCCGCGATGGTCCGCCTGTCGCTGGTGTATGGAAATCGCGGGCGGCTGACGCAGGGCGTGATGGCGTCGATCTTCATCGCGCTGTTGATCTCGGCGTCAGCCACCGAATTGATCGGTATCCACGCCGTGTTCGGCGCGTTCGCGCTGGGGGCCGTGATTCCGCACGACAGCGGGATGGCGCGGGAGCTTACCGACCGCCTCGAAGACATCGTGATCGTGCTGTTGCTGCCCGCATTTTTCGCATACACGGGACTGCGCACGCAGATCGGGCTGCTCAGCGGATACGAGCAATGGATGATGTGCGCGCTGATCGTCGTCGTAGCGTCGGCGGGCAAGTTTGGCGGCAGCGTAGTTGCGGCGCGAATCACAGGACTTAACTGGCGCGACTCGTCGGCACTCGGTGTGCTGATGAACACGCGCGGACTGATGGAACTGATCGTGCTGAATATCGGGCTGGAGATGAACGTCATCTCGCCGACACTGTTCGCGATGCTGGTTATCATGGCCCTGGTCACGACCTTTGCGACCACGCCAATTCTGCATCTGATCACGCGCCATCGAATTCCGGAGGTTCAGCGGTTTCCGGAGCTCGCCACGTTCTCGCCCGAGCCGATGGTCGCGCCGCAAGCTCCGATTCGCGCGCCGCATCCCGCCCCGCGGCCGGCGCCGCGGCCAGCGCAGCCGCCCGCGCAGCCGATATTGGCGAGAACGGAGCACCGCGCCATCCTGGTGCCGGTCTCGAACCCTGAAGGCGTGGCCGTTCTGGTCGAACTCGCGCTGGCGGCGACGCCGCATGACGCCCCGCCGCCGCGCGTGCTCGCACTGGTGAAGACTCCGCCGGGCGGTGTGCGATCGGGACTGCGCGAGGCCGACCAGCGCGTGCCGCCCCGCTCTCCCGCGCTGGCGGCGGCGTTGGACCTGGCACTGGAGCGCGGCAGCATCATTACGCCGCAGGCGGTCTGGACCACCAATCCCGCGGCGGACATCCTGGCGTTCGCCAAAGAGCCGCAAATCGGATGGCTGCTGTTGGGATCGCATCGCGCGGTCTTCGGTTCCGACTTCATGGGCGGCGTGGTCCGCGAAATTCTGGACAAGGCCCTCGCGTTGCCGGTTCACGTGGCGGTCGTGATTCACGGAGGCGAGCAGCCGCTGGACCGGGTGTTTGCGGTAGTGGATCGGGGAACGCATGGGCGCGCGGCGCTCGACCTGGCCCTGCGAGTGGCGATCCGCAAGAGGTCCGGCTTGCACGCGGTGCTGGTGCCCGAAGATGGGACCGCGGAGGATACTGAACTGCTCGATCTGATTCGCGACGCCGGCCACGCGCTTGGACGCCCGCTGCATACCGACGTGCTGAGTGCGCCGACGGCGGCTCAGCTCGCGCGTCAGACGCCGGGCGGCCTCGTCGTCATCGCGACCAACCTGGCGGACAAGGTCGGACTCTCGCCAGAGGATCTCACCGACCCCAAACGATGCGTCGTGGTGGTGCAGGGATCAGACAGCGTTCCCGTCCAGTTCGGCGCGCACGCCGCAGAGCATCATCGAAGCGCCAAGCCGTAGGGCTTTAACCCGAAACCTAACATCGAGGGCCGACCTTCCTACCGAATGCAGCCAGCTGAGACACCCTCGCACGGGCGCGCGGCGACCTCCGAGGCGCACGCGGCGCCGAAGTTCCGGCCTCGCGGGCGCGCCGCGCGAGCCGAGGCGGCGGTGATCCTTGCCCTCGCCATCGGGCTCGGCGGCTTCATCCGGTTCATCCATCTCGGCGTGGCGGAAATCACCGGCGACGAGGTGGCTTCGTGGGTGATCGCCAGCGCGCCGACGCTCGCCGGCGTGATTCGCACGAATCACGTGATTAACCCCGCCACGCTCGCGCTGCACGAGCTCATCCTGCACTTGTGGATACTGATGTTCGGGCAGGGCGAGGCGGCGCTGCGCTCGCTGTCGGCGCTGTTCGGAACCAGCGCGATTGCGCTGGTCTTCTTCGTTGCCTACGAGTTGCTGATGCTGCCGGCGGCCGGCGGCGATGGGCGCGAGGCGGATGCGCCCGCAGCCGAGGTAACTGCCGCACTCAGCGCGTTCATCACGGCGATCAGCCTGGTGATGATCAACTATTCGCGCGAGGCGCGGATGTATCCGCTGACGCTCGCGTTGGTGCTCGCCCAGGTCGGGTTTTTCCTGCGCGGCATGCGCAGCGGGGGATGGCCGAACTTCGCCGCGCTCGCAGTCCTCACGCCGCTGGCGGTCGCGGCGAATTTCACCGCTGCCTTCGCATTCGCTGCGGAGGGGGCGTGGTTCGCATGGCGGCTCGTTGCGGAGTGGCGCCGCGGGCGCGGGCTCGATGGGCGCGCGTGGCGCGCCGCGTTCGGCGTCCTCGCGGGCCTCGCGCTGCTCGCGTCATTCGCACCAGTCGTCGCGCTACAGCTCAGCTCTGGAGTCAAGGGCGGAAAGTGGTCGTGGATTGCGCCGCCGCGCCTACTCGACCCGATTGAGACGTTCGAGAGCGCCAGCGGCGTGTGGGTGTTCGTGGTGCTCGCGGCGCTCGCGCTGTGGGCGGTGCTATCACTCTGGCGAAGCCGCCGCGACCAGATCGCGTTCGCGCTCATCTGGATGTAGCTGCCGCTGCTGATGCAGCTCGCGATCTCCTACCTGTTCAGGCCGATGGACGTGACCCGCTACGCGCTTTCGTCGTTCATCGCATTCTACATTTTGGCCGCGCTCGGGATCGTGGCGCTCGGCGGTGCGCGGGCGCGCGGCGCCGCGGCGGCGCTGTTGGCGCTGACGATGCTCGTGCATGTGTATCAGTATGACAGGAAGCCGCGCGATCTGCAGTTTCGCGAGGCGGTCGCGCTGGCAACCGAGGCGGCGCCTGGCCGCGAACGCATCGGCGTGGTGAGCTGGGCCTCAGCGCTCTATTACGCGCCGCCGGCGCGGCGCGCCGACCTGGTCCGCCTTCCCCAAAATGGCGAGCTTCCTCCGGACGCCGCGCAAATCCGGATCGTCATACTGCCCAGCTACATGCGGCCCACCGCGCTGGCGCGTTATCGCGCGTTCTACCCGCGACTCGACGGCATTTTCCGGGGCGTGGAGGTTCGATCGAAATGACTGTCACGCGGTCGAAGAAATCAGTGAGCACGCGGCCGGCGCAAAGTCCGGCCAGGCTGCCGCACGCACCATAGAGCACCATCGAAGCGCCAAGCCGTAGGCGACTGGATTTCGCGACCCAGCTTTAGCAGGCGGCGAGCATCGCGTTGAGCTGGCGGTCGGAGTTGAAGAGATCGCAGGCGAGCGCGCGCGCCCAGCGGCTGTGAAGACTGTAGTCTCGATCGATCTCGGCGACGGCGGCCTGGGCTTCGTCGCTATCGCGGAACTTCAGAACGCCGCGCCCGGTCGGCACCGCATCGCCGAACCCGGTATCTTCGGCGACTACCGGGCGGCCCAGCGCCATGTAGCAGACGCTGCGATCGCTAAACCATCCGGTGTTCAATTCGCGGAAGATCGGCTTGGGACACAAAATCTCGGCGCGCGAGGCGCGCAGATAGGCGCGATAAGCCTCCGGCGTGTTGGCGACCTTATGTGGATCGACGACGCGCCACCCGCCGTTGCGAAGAGCCTCGCGATCGTGCGCCGGGTCTTTATCGCCGATGAATGCAGCGAGCTCGAACGCGCGTCCGGTGTGCGCCGGAAGATCTACATAGCGCAGGTAGGCCTCGCGTTTGGACACGCTTAGCACGCGCCCATGGTATGAAAGTTCTTCCCACGTCCATTGCGTGATCGAAGAGAATGGCGCCTCGGGCCCCGGGTCGGGCGCCACTTCCCACATCGGAAGGTACACGAACGGCAAAAACGGATGCCACCTCAGACCCAGCGTCGGCGCCCCGCAATCGGGATGGGACAGGTTGGCGCCGACGCTCAAATGAACATGATGATCTTTAACTCCCATCTCAAACTGCGTCGCCGTAATCTGCAGATGCCCGGGGTCGACATCGATCAGCACACGATGCACGAACTTCGCGAGCAGCGGCTGCCGGATTGAGCAGGCCATGTTCCATAACAAGTCCGCACCCTGCGCTATATCGAGGATGGTTTGAAGCGGCCGGCCATAAACCTGCGCACGATTGATGTCCTGCACGTCAAGATCCTCGAACACCAGAACCGCGGATTGCGGCGCGAGACCGTAAGGTGCGATGCGGGCGAAGAAGTCATTGGCGATCTCCCCATCCCGCGCGGGATCGCCGCATGACTTCATCAACTCGATCCAGAAAACATTATGACCGAGGGCGCGCAACCCAAGCGGATATTGCAGCATCCAGGAACAGACGCCACCGCCGAGCGGATAACTCACCACTGAACGATTAGCCAGAACGATTAACATTAAGCGCCAATATCGCCACGACTGAACTACTTCTTGACTGCCTCGACGTCGATTGAAATCGCAACCTCGTCGCCGACCAGCACGCCGCCCGTCTCGAGCGCCTTGTTCCAGGTGAGGCCGAAATCACTGCGGTTGATTTTGGTCGTCGCCGATGCGCCCGCGCGGGTGTTGCCCATCACTTGAATCGGCGGCCCGGACCCTTCGACGTCGAGCACAACCGGCTTGGTCACGCCATGCACCGTCAGGTCGCCTGTCATTTTCCACTTGTTCGGACCGTCGGCTTCGACCTTGGTGGATTTGAACGTGATCGTCGGGTACTTGGCGACGTCGAGAAAATCGGGACTCTTCAGATGCGCGTCGCGCCGTTCGACCCGCGTGTCGACCGACGACGCGTCGATGGTCACGTCAATCTTTGCCGAGGCCGGGTCGTTGCCGTTGGCCGTGATCGTTCCCGTGGTTTTTTGGAATTGCCCCTTCACGTTCGAGATCATCATGTGCCGCACGGTGAACTCGACGCTGGTGTGCGACGAATCGATTTGCCAGGTATCAGCGTGAACGAGGACGGGAAGCGCGACGACTATTGCCATCGCAATTGCTGTTTTCGAGATCCAGGACTTCATATAGGGGCTCCTTGAGTTGAACGGTTAGCAGGCAGCTATCCGACGCGTATCGATACAGATGCGGTATTGAACACGCGAAGCGGGTGTCCGGCAAGGAGGAGATTACGACGGCGCCGCATCCTTTCCAATTGATTTGAGGCGGGTGAGCAGCACAAACCCGGAAATCATCGTGACCACGCCGCATATGACGACTGCCTGCAGCGGGCCCAGGCGCGTGCCCATGTAGCCGACCTCGAGCGCGCCGAGCGGCGCCATCCCGACGCTCGCCAACTGAAAGGTGCTCATCACGCGGCCCCGCAAATCGTCGCTTACGAACAGCTGCACGAGGGTGTTGTTGCTCGCTCTGAAGTTGGTCAGTCCGGCGCCGATTACAAACTGCGCGGCCATCGAGAGCGCAATCGAGCGCGACAGCCCGAAGACCACGATTCCAACCGCGGAGAGAAAAAGCCCCGCGATGAGATTGTTCCTGATTCCCCGCGTCGTGACGCGCGAGGCCAGCGTGGCCGCGCCGACCACCGAGCCCAGTCCCTGCACCGCGACCAGGAATCCGTAGGTGCGAGCGTCGCCGTGGAGCACGTTGCGGGCGAACAATGGAACCAGCACCAGATACGTGTAGCCGAAGCCGTTGGTCACCGCCGCCAACGCCATCTGGTGGAAGATCGGGCGGTTGCTCCAAACGTAGGCGAGACCTTCGCGCAGTTGATGGAACATGCGCGTGCCGGCGCCTGCGATCGCGCGGGCGGGAATCTCCATCAGGAACAGGCTCCAGATGACGGCGAGGAAGCTCACGCCGTTTAAGAAAAAACAGGTCCCGATGCCCAGCCATGCGATGAGCAATCCGGCGGCGGCGGGGCCGAGCATGCGCGCACTGTTGAACATCATCGAATTGAGCGCGATCGCGTTGGCCAGATCGTCGTAACCCACCATCTCGACCACGAACGACTGCCGGCCGGGCATGTCGAACGAGCTGACGGTGCCGTTGAATGCGGCCAGCAGGATCACGTACTCGACGCGAACGGCGCCGGTCCACGTCAGCGCCGCGAGCGTGAAGGCGCTCAGCATGAGCAGGATTTGGGTCGTGATTATCAGGCGGCGGCGATCGAGGCGATCGACAATTACACCGGCGAACAAACCCACCAGCAGGATTGGAGTGAACTGAGCGAACGATACGACGCCGAGCATCATCGACGAGTTCGTCAGCTTCAGCACCAGCCACGCCTGGGCGGCGCTTTGCATCCAGGTGCCGGCCAGAGAGGTGAGCTGGCCACAGAAATAGAGACGATAGTTGCGATGGCGCAGCGCGCGAAACGCCCCGCGGCTCCCGATGGCGCCTTCGCCCGGCGCTTGGAGCGCGACGGGCTGGCCAGCCTCCGCCGCAGGCGCGATGTCAGGGTCAAGCACGGCGCGCCGATTTGATTGTAAAGGGCGCGACGCGCTCGCGCATGAGCGTCGTCAGACCGTCGCGGTCTTTGCGAGGCACTAATCCGGCCATGGCTGTCCTTCGATCGAGATCGCAGACTAGCCACCACGATCCTGGTTCGCAAACGTGCGGGTCCGAAAGTGCAGGGGTGACCCCTGGCCGTTGGCACGGCTGGCCAGTATTAAGAAACCGCGCGCCGTTGGCACGGGCGGCCACTGCCGCGGGCGCGCGGTGTTTCCTCTTCTTAATACTGGCCTACCGTGCGGGCGCGGCCTCGAAATCGACCCGCGAGCCGATTAGGAATCCTTGAATCGCGCGGGCAAAGGTATTAGGACCAGACTTAGATATGGATAATCTTGAAACTTTTCGCAAAGAGACGCGCGCCTGGCTGGAGGCGAATTGTCCTGCCGAGATGCGACGCCCGGTGCAGGGCGAGGAAGACGCTTGCTGGGGCGGCAGGCATCCGGTTTTCCAATCCGACGCGCAGCGCTTGTGGCTCGAGCGCATGGCGGAAAAGGGTTGGACGGTACCGGAGTGGGCGCGCGAGTACGGCGGCGGCGGCCTCACGCGCGACGAGGCCAAAATTCTGCGCCAGGAAATGCGCGCGCTCGGCTGCCGCCCGCCGCTGACCAGCTTCGGCATCTCGATGCTCGGGCCGGCGCTGCTCAAATATGGTTCCGAAGAACAGAAGCGCGAGCATCTGCCCAAGATTACGCGAGGCGAGATTCGATGGTGCCAGGGCTATTCCGAGCCCGGTGCGGGTTCCGACCTGGCGTCGCTGCAAGCCCGCGCGGAGGACAAGGGCGATCAGTTCCTCGTCAACGGCTCGAAGATCTGGACCACGTACGCGAACAAGGCGGATTGGATTTTCTGCCTGGTGCGCACGGACCCGAGCGCGCCCAAGCACGAAGGCATCAGCTTTGTGCTGTTCGACATGGAAAGCGCCGGGGTATCGACCAAGCCGATCACCCTGATCTCCGGCGCGTCGCCGTTTTGCGAGACGTTTTTCGACGACGTGCTCGTGCCAAAGGCGAACCTCGTCGGCAAACTCAACAAGGGATGGGATGTCGCGAAGTACCTGCTGACTCATGAGCGCGACATGATCGGCGGCATGGGCAGCACCGGGGATAGCCGCTCGCTCGGACAGATTGCGAGCGAAACGGTTGGAACCGACAACGGTATGCTCGCGGACACCGCGCTGCGCGGACAGATCGCGGCGTACGAGATCGACGCGCTCGCCTTCCGCCTCACGATGGAGCGGGTGGGCGACATGGCCAAGGTGGGCCAGGCACATCCCGCGGTATCGTCGTTGCTGAAATACTACGGCACCGAACTCAACAAGCGGCGGATGGAATTGCTGATGTCGGCGGGCGGCTCGGACGCGCTTGAATGGGAAGGCGAGCGGTCGCGTGAAGGCCGCACCGCGCGCGCGTGGCTGCGTTCCAAGGGCAATTCGATCGAGGGCGGGACCAGCGAGATTCAGCTCAACATCATCGCCAAACGAATACTGAGCTTGCCCGGTGCTTAGAGAGGCGGCGAATCAGCGGATTCGGCCGCTACAGCATCGATCGCGACTGGGTCTAATCACATGGCGCTAGTTCTCAACGACGAACAAACGATGCTGCGCGACAATGCGCGCGGCTTCCTCGGCAAAAATGCGCCCATCGCCCATCTGCGCGCGCTACGCGACAAACGCGACGCCGACGGATTCTCGCGCGCGCTTTGGAAGGACTTCGTCGAGATGGGGTGGGCCGGAATTCTCGTTCCTCAAGAGTACGGCGGCCTGGGGCTTGGACACGTCGAGGCCGGTGTGGTGATGGAGGAATTGGGTCGCACGCTTACGCCCTCCCCGTTTCTTTCGACCGCGGTTCTGGCCGCAACCGCGATCGCTCGAGCCGGCACGGACAAGCAGAAAAAAAATTACCTGTCGCAAATCGTTGCCGGCGATTTGATCGCCACGCCGGCCGTCGATGAAACCGCAAAGCATCATCCGGAAAAAACGGCGATGACCGCCGCTCGCGCGGGCAACAGCTTCAAGCTGGACGGCGCCAAGACTTTTGTGATCGACGGTCACGTCGCGAATCTTCTGATCGTGATCGCTCGCAGCGCGGGCAAACCGGGCGATACCAATGGACTCACCCTGTTCCTGGTTGACGCGAGCGCCACGGGAATTCGCGCCGAGCGCACCCCGACTGTAGATACGCACAATGCTGCGCGGCTCACGTTCGAGGACGTAAATGTCAGCGCCGACGATGTGCTGGGCAAGGTCGACGCGGGTTGGAACGTCCTCGAGGGGGTGCTGAACGTCGGCCGCGCTGCCGTGGCGGCGGAGATGGTCGGCGCCGGCGAGGAAGCGTTCAGCCGGACGGTCGCCTATCTGCGGGAACGCAAACAATTTGGCCGGCCGATCGGCGAATTTCAAGCGTTGCAACATCGTGCCGCTCACCTCTACTGCGAACTTGAAGTCACCCGCTCGGCGGTGCTGAAGGCTCTGCAGACGCTCGACGATTCCTTCGACCGCGCCGGTGCGATCGTGTCGGTGGCAAAGGCCCGGGCCGGGCTTAGCGCCACGCTCGCCGTGAATGAAGCCGTCCAGATGCATGGCGGTATCGGAATGACTGACGAATTCGACATCGGCTTGTTCATGAAGCGGGTCCGCGTGGGCCAGGAACTGTTCGGCGATGCGAACTTCCACGCCGATCGGCTGGCTCGACTCAACCGCTACTGACGCGAAATCCTACACTCGTTTTTGCAGGGGGGTGGTCCGATGAGCGATTCGCATCGAGATCGAGACTCTGTAACGGTTGCGATCGTCGGCGCGGGCGAGATGGGCGCCGCGGTGGGCGGCAGGCTTCGCGAAGCCGGTGCGCGCGTATCGACGTCTCTCGCCGGCCGCAGCGCGGGTAGCGCCGCGCGAGTTCGCAGCGTTGGCATCGAAGTAGTCAACGACGACGATTTGCTGGTGCGCGACGCGAGCTTCGTCCTTTCGATCGTTCCTCCGGGCGTGGCAGTCGAGGTCGCCGAACGCCTTCGCGGTCCGCTTGGCCGCGCGCAGGTAAAGCCGGTCTATGTCGAATGCAACGCGATTTCTCCCGCGACTTGCCGACGCATCCGCCACCTGCTCGGCGCCACAAGCTTCATCGACGCCGGCATTATTGGAGGACCGCCGCCCGCCGGCACTCAAGATCCCACCAGGGGTCCGCGCTTTTACGCGTCGGGCCCGGATGCTCACCTGCTGACACGCCTGGCCGGCTTCGGTCTTGATATTGCGACCCTCGACGGTCCCGTTGGCGCCGCCTCCGGCTTGAAGCTCTGTTACGCCGGACTGACCAAGGGCTTCACCGCGCTCTGCGCGACGATGCAAGGCGCCGCGGCACGCGAAGGCCTTGCTGACGCACTGCGGGCCGAACTCGCGCGCAGTCAGCCAAACTTCCTCGCATGGCTGGATCGCGCCGTTCCTGCGATGCGCCCGAAGGCGTACCGCTGGGTCGCGGAGATGCAACAGATCGCGGAGTTCGTCGGCGGTCCCGATGACGGCGCGATGATCTACGACGGCGCCGCCCGGCTCTATCAACGAATCGCGACGAGCATTGATCAATGACAACGCGCTGGGCGCTCCGCAGACCGTGCATCTGACGGGGACGGGCGAATAGCTAATCGACGGCAGCCCGGACGCCTGACAGTTTGCGCGCGTCGTACTCGCGGTGATGAAGCTCCGGCGCGCGGCGACTTTCCGTTACTTACCCTATTTCGGTGTTCGCGTAGGTCGTCTCTGTTCCCAGTCGCTCGAGTTTTTCTGATCTTCGCGACGTTCCTCGATTCTGAGGCACGACAGTTGCTCCTTTTCTACCTGCGAGGGCATCGAGCCGCGAACTGAGGAGTATTGGATTCAGAATGGGACGCCCCGAGACCGATATCGCCGAGGATGAGATCAGCCGGCGCCAGGCCGCCGAGCGCGAACTCGAAGCTCTCCGCGCCGAACTGGCCGAGCAGGTCGCCGCTCGCCATGAAGTGCAGGTTCGCCTCGAACAGGAAGTTGCGCACCGCGACCGCATCATAGCCGAGGGCGAGCTGACTGCGGCCAAGTTGAGCGAGAGCGAGATGGCATGGCGCAAAGTGTTCGAGCAAAACCTCGATTCCATGATGATTCTCAATCTCGAAACCGGCAGATACATCGATGTCAACGAAGAGTACACCCGAAATAGCGGCTACAGCCGCGAAGAGGTTATTGACAAACGCTCACGCGAATTCCGGTCATTCGCGAACGCTGAGGAGCACCTGCGCCTGGTCGCCGAGCTCAAACGAGTCGGCCTGGTCAGGAACATGGAGGCGACCTTCTGCCGCAAGGACGGCAGCACTTACACCGTCCTGATCTCCGCGCTCAATCTCAAGTTCCGCGGACATTTGTGCTGCATTACGATCACTCGCGATATCGACGCGCTTAAGGAGACGCAGCGTCAGCTAATCGCCGCGCGTGAAGCCGCGCTCGAGGCCTCGCGGGCCAAGTCTGAGTTCCTTTCGAGCATGTCGCACGAGATCCGCACGCCGATGAACGCGGTGCTGGGTATGGCCGACATGCTGTCGGAAAGCGACTTGAGCGCCGAGCAGAGCCACTACCTGGACATCATACGCAGCAACGGCGCCACCCTGCTCCATCTGATCAACGACATCCTCGATCTCGCCAAAGTCGAAAGCGGCCAGCTCAGCTTCGAGGAAGTCGACTTCGACATCCGCGAGCTGATCGACACGGTCGGCGAGACGATGGGCGTGCGGGCGCACGAGAAGCATCTCGAACTCGCCAGCTACGTGGCGGCCGACGTGCCGCATAACCTGGTTGGCGATCCGCTGCGCCTGCGCCAGGTGATGGTTAATTTGCTCAGCAACGCGGTTAAATTCACCGACCACGGCGAGGTCGTGCTCAGCGTCGAGATGGCGCATCCGGATACCGGCACGGGCACCACCTCGATACGCTTCTCGGTGACCGACACGGGGATCGGAATCCCGCACGACATAATCGATTCGATCTTTGGCGCATTTACCCAGGCCGATTCTTCGACGACGCGAAAGTATGGAGGAACCGGGCTAGGGCTCACGATCGTCAAACGCCTGGTCGAGATGTTCCATGGCGAGATCGCCGTCGAGAGCGAACCAGGCAAGGGCAGCACCTTCAGCTTCACCGCCGAGTTCAAGACCCGGCCTGCCCCTGTGACGGTCGCGCTTGACGCGGCGAGCGTGGACTTGGCCGGCATGCGCATCCTGGTCGTCGATGATACTGCCGTCAACCGAATGATCCTGCGCGAGACGCTCACCCCGCGGGGCGTACTGGTTACCTGTGTCGAGAGCGGCCAGGCTGCGCTGGACGAAATCGATCGCGCCGCGGCCGGCGGCAACCCCTATCGCGCGGTACTGCTGGATTGCCGGATGCCCGGAATGGACGGGATAGAAGTGGCCCGCCGGATTCGCCGTCGCGGGCTCGGGCCGCGCGACCGTCCGATCATACTGATGCTCACCTCCGACGACCTGCGCGCAACCATGGAGCGCGCTCGCGAAGTGGGTGTCGAGATCTTCATGATCAAGCCGATAAGGCGCGCCGATCTGTTTCAGGCGCTGAGCCGCGCACTTGGCGCCAGTGGTGCGTCATCGCAACTCACCCCGCCAGCCGAGCGCGACGGTGTTGATTCGACCCTCGGCAGCGATGTATTCGACGAAATGCGCCCGCTCCGGATTCTGCTGGCCGACGATTCGCGCGACAACCGGTTGCTCGTGCAGGCATACTTCAAGAAGACGCCACACATTATCGACGAAGCCGAAGACGGCGGCGCCGCGATCGAGAAGTTCAGGACCGGCATCTACGACCTGGTGCTGATGGACATCGAGATGCCGATCGTGGACGGCTACTCGGCGACCCGGGCGATACGCGCGATGGAGAATGGAACCGGACGCCGGCGCGTCCCGATCCTTGCGCTAACGGCTTCCGTCCTCACCGAGGCGTTGAAGAAAGCAATCGACGCGGGATGCGATGGGTACGTCGTCAAGCCGGTCAAGAAAGCCACCCTTGTGGCCGCCGTTTACAACGCGATCCGCGCTGCCGAAACGAACGCGGCGGCCTGCGCGCCTGAACCGCCGCGCGCGCATTCACCGTAAAATCCAGATGACGTGAGCTAATGGTCAGACGTGAAGGCCGCCGTTAACTAACCAGACGACCAAAACGATCATGAGCACCAGCATCAACAAGCCGCCCGGATCTCTGGCGCCGTGATGATAGGTTCTGTAGCCGCCACCCCCGCCGAATAAAATCAGCAAGATGATGAGAATCAACAGCATCGTGATTTAACCTCGCTGACGGTCGGCTAATGCCAGGTCAGCTGATTTTTTACCCCGGTGACGCCTTGTGCGGCGGCCGCAATATCGCCGGCATGCTTTGCGTCCTGGGACGACTTAACCACGCCGCTCAACAAAATCTTGCCATGATCGCAGTCGACCGCAACTGGGTAGTTGTTGGCAACACCGTCACGGGCAAGGGCGCTCTTGACCTCAGTGATCAGCATCGCGTCGTTCGCACGTTCAGCCGGGGAGTTGTAATGATGCTCCGCCGTGACGTTTACACTGTCGTTCTCGCGGGACGCAGAGTTCGAGGAGTCGGTAGAAGCAGGGTCGGCGCGAGCATTGACGGCAAACAGTCCGCCGCCAATCAATGACGCGATAGCGAATGTCGCCACGGCTGTTGTTTTTCGATTGCGATTGTTTCGCATCGCAGTATTCTCCCGGAGCTGCGATTAGTTACTGGGGGTCACGGTGGTGGATTCGCTGTGATGGGAACTCGAGCTATCTACGGTGCCTGCATTGTTCGAATCACTTGAATTGCTTGACCGCTCGCTCGACGTGCTGCTGGTCGTAGTAGGAGGAACCACCCGTACTGGCGCGGGCTGCACGACGACCTGAGCCGGCGCGGCGGCGGGGATATAAGTGGTACTGTCAACTTCCTTGGTGCTGCTGCCGCAGCCGGCAACACAAGTGAAGGCCGCAATAGTCACGACGCTGATGGCAAATCGTTGCACTGAATTCATTTTAGTTTCTCCCTTGGACTTTGGCTGTGAGTTGGCGATCGGACTTTTCCGGTCCGCCAATTATTACTCTGAACACAAGGCTAGTTGCCGAAGCGCTGTCAATTCGAGCCGGTGGTCTGCGTGACCGTGGTCTTCTGCGTCGTGGTGCTCTGATCGGGGACGTTGGTCTGGGTTGTAGTGGTGGTCCGCGAGACCTCGGTCGGAGGCGGGCCGGTATCTACCGGCACGAACACGGCGCACGCGCCCACGCACATGCTACCAAGTAGAATCATAGTTGAGATATACACTGCTGTAATTAGTTTTCTATTCATCACGGCCTCACAGTAGCACGACTAGTAATATAAAGTATATTTTGATCGTTGATTAAGGTTACTCATATAACCAAAGGGTCGTATATTCCCGTCGGTTAGCGCCAATCGCCTCGCACAGTCGGCGATTAGAGCGAAGTCCGCAACAGGTGAAAACGAAGAGAGTTCAGGTGAAACTCAGCGCACGTGGAAGCGCTGGCGGATGACGCACTCCGATGCGCCGCTCTCTGTCAACCTGTCTGCGGAACCAATTGGCGCGTAGAGTGATTGTTCCCGTTCAACTCTAGCAGCGCGAAGTGTCAAGGAACTTTCCGATCCTCGGCCGTGAAGAGCGGGATGCCGACCCAATGAAGCTGCTCGCTTCGCGGCTCAGCCAAGCGGCCCACTGCTCAACGCCCTGGCCGGTCTTCGCCGAGATCTCGAAGATCTCGATGTGCGGGTTGAGCCTCAGCACCCGTTCCCGCATCGCCTCCAGGTTGAAATCCGAAAACGGCAGGTAATCGATCTTGTTGACCAGCAGCACATCGCTCACGGTGAACATCAACGGGTACTTGAGCGGCTTGTCGTCTCCTTCGGGTACGCTCAGGATCATCGCGTTCTTGACGGCGCCGGTGTCGAACTCTGCCGGGCAAACCAGGTTCCCGACGTTCTCGATGAAAACGACGTCGAGAGCGTCGAGGTCCAGCGCGTCGAGACCCTTGGCCACCATCGCGGCGTCCAGGTGACAGAAACCCCCGGTACGGAGCTGCACAGCGCTGATGCCTCGCGCGGCGATCAGCTCCGCATCGACCATCGAGTCGATATCGGCTTCCAGCACGCCGAATCGGAAGCGGTCGCGGAGCGCGTCAATGGTCTTGAGAATAGTCCGGGTCTTGCCGGCGCCGGGCGAAGACATCACGTTCAGCAGGAAGGTTTTCTTTTCCTCGAGTTGGCATCGCAGGCCTTGCGCGAGCCGTTGGTTGTCGGCGTGAATCTCTTCCTTGATTTCGATCAGCCTGACGGCGTCGCTCATAGGACCTCCATGTTTTCGATCACGTACTCACGGCCGGCGACCAATTCCAAACCCGTCTCGCCGCAATCCGGACAGTGCGCGCGCCCCAACTCTTCCCGCTTGACTTCGAAGGAGCAGGAGCACGACTGGCAGTTCAGGACTGCACCTGTCCGCGTGATCGCCAGTTGCGCGTTCTCGGCCACAGTGCCCCGGCTGAGGTAGTCAAAGTAGTGCTGAATCCACTCATCCTCGAGGTCGGACAGCGCGCCGATTCTCAGGTGAATGCGGACGACTTTGCTCACGTCCTGCCCGGCGGCATGCTTGAGAACGACATCCAGGATGCGCTCGGTGATCTGCAACTCGTGCATACGTGCTTTCGGATACGCGGCGACCGCGCCGAACCCCGATTGCGGCTCGTTACGCGGGAACGAACTCCTGGGGCCTGACCACTTGCATGGTGATGGCCTCCAGCACGCAAGCCGGTCGGCACACGCCGCAGCCCATGCACTTCTGCTCGTCGATCGTGGCAAGGCTGCCATCGACCATCATCGTGAGCGCATCGAAGATGCATCGGTCGATGCACTTCTCGCATCCGTTACACTCGTCGGTATCGATCACAGCGCGGAAGCGGCTGGGCGACGCAAATTTCCCCACACCGGTTCTCATCGCTGTCCAGTTGATGCAGCAGTCACTGCAGCAGTTACAGATCACGTGACCGACGCCTTGCTTGTTCTCGGCGACGTGCACCAAGCCTTGTTCCTCGCACATCTCCAACATGCGCAGGGCTTCCTCGCTGCTCAGCTTGCGGCCGGTACCGCGCTCGATCGAGTAATCCGCTGCGCGATCGAGCTGGAGGCACACCTCCACCGGCTGTCCGCAGGAGCCGTCGATAGCCCGGCAGGAGCATTTGGTAACCGCGATGTTCCGAGCCTGGTGGATCAAATTGCGGACATCGTCAGAGGCGAGGACTTGTGAATTGGGCTCGATACTCACGTTGATTGGAACGACCCGGAGCACGGGCGCTTGAAACACCCTGACTTCCTCGCCCCACTCCGTGCGCGTGTATTCCTTCCACAGGTCGAGCATGCCGGGAGGTGGATCGTTCATGACCGCGGTGGAGTCGTGCAACTGCAGGACCTGCCGCACGCGGTAGTAACGGATGCCGTCCGGTTTTCTGGATTTGAAGAGGATGCCTTTTCGGAACAACGGATCGACCATCGCTTCGATTTTGGCTGCATCGATGCCCGTTTTCGCGGAAAGCTCCTCAACCGTAGCCGGCGGCGCGGCGGCGAGAACCAGCCTGGCTTCGGCCTCGTCAAGCAGCTTTTCGAGGATGCGCGGAACCATTTTGGATTTCCGCCCGGCGATCTCCAAGTTCTCCGCGAGTTGCGCGTATATTGTTTTGTCCTGCATCGGTTCTCCTTACTAATCCGGCCTTTGCATGGCTGTGGCTACCAACAACTCCAAAAGCGGCGAAAAGTCCAGAGTTTTGAGAATCACCGCCGTAGTGTCGCCGGCATGCATAAGCTCGAGCGATCCATCATCTCTATTCTATGCTTGCCCGCCGATTCCGTAGTATGCCACACGGGATCGAAAAGGCGATCGCCATCGCGCAGGTCGGCGGCTTGCAGCACCGCTACGAACGCCTCGCCGCCTGATTCGTCCCGGATTCCTGCTCACCAATCGGTGCGCGGCGGCCCGCACGCCGTGCATCCGCGCCGCAGATTTAGTCAGGAGGTCCGAAGGAAGACAACGGACCACCCCAACTCCAGAAGGACATCCCTGCAAGATGCCCTATCTGGAGTTGGTGAATGGAGTTACAGAGTATCCGGCGTGTGGCCGGACTGGCGCGAGTTCTTTGCGACCATGCTCTGTCGAACTTTCAGTTCCGCGAGCGCCACGCGTGTGCCGATTGTGGCAACTGCGTCGTTGGGGGGAGGGTTGGGCATCCAAGTCAAGCTCGCAAGCGACATAAACAACCAGACGAGCGTTATCGCTGCGAACGCGGCTCCCGGTAACTCGTCCAGAAACCGATTTTGCGCGAACCGGACGCCATTGCCGCCCGCAGGCTCCGCATTTTCGCTCGGAGCGGTGAGGATTTGTTGAACGAGCTCTTCCATTTTCTTCGAGACCTCCTCTGGTTAAGACTTCATCTCCAAAGGCGTGCACTGGACGATGAACAAATCGGTCAGGGAGGAGTGAACGAATCGGTCGGGAATCTTCTCTACGAGCGGTGCTCAGAGTCCGCGAGGTTTAGCAGCTCGTGGATTGCTGCCAAATACTAGAGGTCCCAAAGAACTGGCTGGCGTGGATCAGGCTGGTAAGCGCAAAAGGTGCCGGTTTTTATCGTGCGGGTGAAAAAGGCAGCGAGCGATTTGTCCTCTTCGGAAATCAACCGCACCGCAGTTTTTATTGCTCGCGTGACGTTGAGGCGAGCACGTTCGGAATCCGACGCGGCTCGTCGATTGCGGCCCCCGAGACCCACAGCGCGAGTGAGTTCACGGGCTAGAGCCTCGATTTCCTCCTCGATTCGCTCGCCGCGTTCAACTTGGCCGCTTGCTTTCACATGCTCGAGTTCCTCTCGTAACTCTCGTAGACGATGCTTGTAAGCCGGGATTTCCATTTTGACTTCAGGTTCCAACTCGTTGTGTAGCCCGAACGGCCCTTTCTAGCAAGGTTTTAGCCGGGGTTGGTCCACAATGCTACCAGCGGCGCCGGGAGGGGCCGGTTTCGCGTC